>Ga0268266_10000083_pt1 | contig 202393 bp, 216 predicted proteins | sample KBSS13metaG_FD_190356 | JGI IMG/M metagenome (GOLD analysis project Ga0268266, IMG submission 190356) | Switchgrass rhizosphere microbial communities from Kellogg Biological Station, Michigan, USA - KBS S1-3 metaG (SPAdes) (version 2) | ecosystem: Host-associated > Plants > Roots >... | reverse complement strand
GCGCTTGCGGCCTGCAGGCTCACGACGCAAGCAATCGTTCCACTACAGGCCGCAAGCGCTCCAACGAGCGTAGGTCTTCAAGCGGCGGCGTGTCTGCCATCCAGGACCACTGAATGATCACGGCGCAAAGTCGGCCCGATGCCAGGCCCATCTGAGTTTGAAGCGGGCCAGAGGAAGTGTCAGCGGCGGCTGCGACTGCTCGCGCATTCTCCTCGCTGGCCGCCTCCGCCACGAACACGAGTATCGATTGACCGGAAGACTCCGGTGCCGGATCGGCGCGCGGGACGCCACGGATGCTGACACATCCCGAAAAGCATTGAACCATCCTGGAAATTGGGGTTCCTTCATCGGCAGACAGCCAGGTTAATGGGATATCGCGAGCGACTTCGACGCTGCTAATCTCGTAACCGTCAGCTTCAAGTTCCGAGGCGATTTCGAATGCTATTCTTGCGAGGTCCGCCTTCGGCGCAAAGTGCTCATAGCCGGTTTCGAATAATACGACACCTTCAGGCGTCCTGACTACCCGATAACCACATGACTGCGCGAGATCGACCCGCGCGGTCCGATCTCCGGCTAGAGCTCTCGCGGTCTGCGGCTCGGCCATTTGCACGGCGCGGTTTACGAGGCTCGCAACGGGTAAGCCGAGAGACTGACCACCATAGCGGACCAGCGCGCTCGCTATCGAAAGGTCTCGCCAATCAATGCGCTCAAGCTCGATCATGGCCAATGCGATCAGAGCAGTTTCGATTCTGCCTGCGTCGCCACATCGAAGGCTTGCCAGCGCGCAGCGCCGAGCGAAGGTCAGGAGAGTGTAAAAGTCGTCCATCGTCAGGCTGTCACGAACCGTTCTGCGTTCGGCTTGGTCCAGTTGGGCAAAATGCGCCACCTCGGCCAGGATGTCGTCATCGACCGGCGAGTCAGTCCAACGCCAGAGGCAGGATTCTTTGGTCGAGTAGCGGAGGTTTGCCAGCGAGGAACTTCGACCTCCGCTTCTTGCCGAATGGCGTCGCTGAGCGGCCATCGCATCCGCGACCTGCGCCCCTATCACGACCGTTTCGCCAGATTTCCGGACTTGGGCGAATTTGGTGAAGTAAGCTCTGATGGCCTCGACCAAGTTCATTCAATGGGCCTCCTCGCATCAAGGCTAACACGGTGAACGAAGCGCGGCGACCGAGTCCACCCGAAGCTTGCTGGGGGCTTCATTGTTGGCCTTGCGCTGCTCCCCCCGGCTTGCGGGGTGGGGCGGTCGAGGTGGCTCGCCGAGCGGGGCATCTACTCAACCATTGCGGACCCAAGTCCAACGTGGAAGGGTCGCCGCCGGGGGTGGGCGCATGAGCAATTTCGAATTCGTCTTTTCGCTCTTCGGCCTGTTGCTGGGGTTCAGCCTGGTCGAGGTGCTCGGGAAGCTCGCTGCCATTGTGAAGGCACGGCCGCAAATCCGCACGGGTTGGCTCACGCCGCTTCTCTCGCTGTTCGTGCTGCTCGACGTGACGGGTTTCTGGTCCATTGTCTGGGATGCCCGCGATATCATGCCGGCGGGCTATGGCGTGCTCGTGATCGGGCTGGCCATCACCGGGCTTTATTATTTCGCGGTGTCGCTCATATTCCCGAGCGACCTCGAGCCGGGTCTGGACCTCGATCGCTGGTACTTCGATCATAAGGCGACGGTGTATGCGATCCTCCTCGCCTGCCAATTGCTCGCCCACGCTTCGAAATACGCTTTGACGGGAGCAAGCGGCTACCAATGGTCCTGGGTGGGGTGGACACAAGTCGCGATCGGCATGGCCGCCCTGGTGGCTGCCATCTTCGCGCGCGGCTTCCGCTGGAACCTCATTCTGCTGATCGTGATGATCGTAACTTACCTCATCGACGGCATTCGACACCTGCAAGCGTGACCGTCATGAAGGCGGATTCGTGCACCTATCTGCGCGGTCACCGGCTTGCAGATCTGAACGGGTCGATTCGGCTCCTATCGAAATCCGAAGCGCGGCGGGCGGTTCAGGTCCAGCCCGGGCGGAGGCCTGTGAAAATTCGGCGGGGCGATGGCGACCAGCCTCACCTCGCCGCCGCCCGGCAGCGCGAACGCCTGGTGCAGCTCCAGCACCGGCTCGCCCGGCACGCCGCTGATCGAAACCCTGAGCCGCAACCGCCCGGCCCAGGCGCAGGTGACGTCGACCGGGCACAAGCTGTTCTCGACGATGGCGATCGGGCGGATTTCCCGCCCATTCAGGCGCGCAACGCCGCCGATCGGCGCGGAAACGACCCCGGGCGCCACGAGAAGCGCCTCTTCCGCTGCCAACAGCGCGCGCGCCGCGGTCAGGCTGTCGGCCCGGCCCGCCTGGTCGTTCGCGCTACATCCCGCCAGTGCCAGCGCCACGATCGCCAAACGCATTGTCGCTCTCCCCGCGCCTCTCAACGCCGCCGCACCTTGCGCGGCGCTGAACCCGTGTCGAGACCAAATGGTCGCCGACCTTCTCCTGTCCCCCGCAGGTCCTTGTCCATCAAGCCGCCCGCTGCCGGCTCAAGCCGCCAGGCCCGGCGCCCCCAAACGCTCGCCGAAAACCCACCAGGCCAGCCCACCCAGCGCGAGCGCAGCGGCCAAGGCCAGCAACATGCTCGATCGCTGGTCGGCGCCCGGCGCCTGCAGCTTTTCGCCGCCCCATAGAAAGACGATCCCGAAGACGAGCAGCAGCGGACTCAGCAGGAACAGCTTTACCGACTGATAGATCTGCTCGGCCCGTTCCAGCGCGTTCGCCAGCCCCTCCGCCGAGAGGTAGCCGAATAGCGCCCCGCCCGCGATCATCACCAGCCCGAGCAGGCGCAATTTCAAACCGCTCACCGCAGCATTGCTCCCTTATTCCATCGCCGTGGCGAGGGTAAACCGAAGTCCGATGCCTTCTCAATGTCCGATTTCCACCCGTAAGCCGACACGCGAGAATGCGGCGCGCCACTGGCCGACCGCCGCTCAAGATGAGACGATCCGCCGCGACGTTGGACGCGGAAAGGCCGTGTCGCTGCGCCTGCTGGACTGGCCGCCGGCGCCGAGCGGCCTGTTCGCCGGTGCCGCCCGCGCCTCCGCTTATCTTCGCGGCGGGTGGACCGATGCGCAGAGGCAGGAGCAGGGGCGGCTGGAAGGCGCGTGGCGGGAGGCGAACGAGGCCGTGATGGCGGCGGGGAGGGCCGCATCCGCGGGCCTGGGCCAGGATCGCGGCGCGCAGGGGGGATGAAAGGCGGTGGGGGAGGCGATCGCTTCGGAGATGTTGGCGATCCATGGGCTGCGAAAGGGTTAGGGGCATGAGGCCGCTGATCGGACCTTGGCCCTATCGCAGACGAGGATGGCCGTGTCGTCCGTTCCGGCGATGCCTGTCATAGACCTCGAATTGACGGATAGTTCAATGTTTCGGTGGATGAGGGTGGTTTCACTTGGCCCATACCTTTCACACCGAATGGCAGCATTTGACCCATTGCCACGGATGAGAAGCTCAGTACGTAAGACTTGGCTAGTCCAAGACTTGGGGGGACGTCGATGAGCTTGCGCGATTTCAAGGCCTTTGTCGTCGCCGAAGTCCTAGTCGGCGCTTTTTCGGAATGGACGAAGTTAGGGGCTTTCAGGCGTATACGTCGCAGCGTCTTGGATCGGCCGAAGACGACGATCGCTTTGAGAAAACGGGATATCGGGGCGTATGCCGTATTCTGCGGCACGGCGCCGTACATTCTATCAGCACTCCTGATTTGGTCTGCAGATCGTGTGAATTTGCTGCCGCCGGATCCCCTTCAGAGGACTTATGCCCAAATCCGTCAATGGGAGAATGAGGCAGCTGAGTTAAGAGGCGAGTCTAGGGTATTGTGTGAAGAGACCGCGTCCTTTAGCGCATCGGCAGGAAGAAGGTGTTTAGCAGTTACTTCTCGAACCCTTGAAGGGTATGAGGAAGAAGCTTCTACATTTTATCGGGAGATGAAAGTATTTGAATCGTTAAAGGCAGCTTCCGTTAATTCTATATTTGCAGCCGTTATTATCCTCGTTAATGCTCTTGTTTTTTCAAGGATGTGGCTACGGTTCCATCCTCTACATAAGCAGCGTTCACCGGAAGATGTTGGCAAAATATGGCGCACTTATCTTTTGGTGATGTCCACTACAATGTTTCTTCCAAATTGCATAGGCGCTCTTATATTACTCACCCTCGACATCGTAACTAGAATAGAGCCATGGACCGCAGGAGCTTTGTCCGGGTCTGTTTTCGTGGCTGGAGTGCTACCGACGGCAGTATGCGCGATTCTTGGCTGCTATAGATTGAATGAGGTTCTACTTCGCTCATCGACTTGGAGAATTGGTGACACTTGGTGGATCATGTTCCTCTCAAACGTCATTACGATTGCTCTGTTAAGTGTTGCCGTCATTCCTATACTGGTGATTATATTTATGCCACTGTTTATGTAGCTGTCGCCCTTGGGCTCCGCTTTTGGTCTGGATGCGTCTAGGCTTGCGCGTCTAGCGTTAGCGGCTAGCCTCCGCACAGGAGAAGAAATGGAAAGAGCGGCGGAAAAAATTTGGGAGGGGCCGACGACGCGGGTGTACGCGAGCGGCTGGCGACGGCAGACGCGGGCGCACGTTTGCTTGTTGATGCCGGATTACGGTTACAGTGCACAAAATTCCTTGGCTCTATCCCTGACGTTCGCTCTGATGCGGTTAGGCCGAGTCAATTAAGTGCACTGTCACCGTAATCCTAGGCTTTATCCAATCGCCTACTCACGCCATGACGCTTATGATCCCGCTCCAAGACCTGGGCGCCAATTTTTGAGGTGTCGCTGAGAAAATTGAGCCGGAAGCAGTGACCAAATTGAAATGCCCTCCCTTCTCACGCAAAATGATTTTTGTTGATGACCCCCATCTGGCCGCGCAACTCTCAAGCATTCTAGCTCAGCCTCGGACCTATCTGGCCGTTGTGGATGGCCCAAGGCTGGCCCGAACCGATCGCGACGCGGAAATCATTCGGCGGGTGAATGCGGCCGCGCGGGTTGCGCCAGAGAACATCTATCTTGCTGGCCTGTCGGATGAGTCGGCGGGCGTGATGGAAAAGCAGTTTCCGCCAAGCCGCGTATCGCGTGTGCTCAAGGTGGAAGACTGCCTGCGGAGCGCGGTATCCGCGGAGAAGCGGGAGGCCTTGGTTTGGGGACGCGATCACATCGGCGTCGGTACCCTGAAAGCGATGTATGAGAGGCGGCAGATTGTGTTTCACGATGCGCCATCACCTTTGGAAACCGTCTCCAGCCGTTCCGGTCATTTGGTCGTATGCGAAGCGGGCGAAGACCTGAGCGAAGTGATTGCGGCAAACTATGCCTACTCCCTTGGCGCAGGCCTTGCGGTTATTCCGCCGGTGGACGAGCAAGAGGCAACTGACATCCTCGAGAGTTTCTATGGCCTATACGACCAATCCGATGTTTCGCCGTCTCAGCAATTGGAATCACTGAAGGGTCGCTTACGCGGGCTTTGCGGAGAGCTAGAGCTGCCCAGCGGAGGTTCGCTCACTTTCATAAGCAGGCATCTGCCCTATGGATTCGCGTTCTCTGAGCTTCCGGCGACGCACCTATTTGCTTATCCCGATTTGGGGATAGCCGTCATCAACGGCTTTGCCGCTGAACAGCCAGCGGCGCGCGGCACAAATGTCGCGATCCTAGTCGATCCAGAAACCACTCCCGCGCCCGAAATAGATGACACCGCAGAACTCCTTCTAAGTCGGAGAAAGCTGGTTCGCCGTTACAAAGGGCCCGACGCGAATGTTCGCGACGTATCTCAGATGGTCGAGCTATATCCCTATGACCTGCTCATCTTCGCCACCCATTGTGGCGATGCAGGTGGCTATCGGTGGACATACGAATATCCCGACTCGGAGGACAATGAACGGAAGCTGGTTGTCGACATTGCGCTTGGATTTGGACGGCCTGACGAGGACGACCGGATGGAGGTCACTAAATTCACCCGGTTCCATTCGCTGGACGGTGTTCCTTGGATGGACCCCACGAAGTGGCCAGATTTCTACGTAGGATCCGCGATAATCGACTATCTGGCCCTAACCAAGGGCACTGATGGTCTGGAGCCGATCCACAAGGAAAACATCAAGCGGGTTATCGGTTCCGCAGCTCTCAAGATGGCGGATCATAACTATCTCGCCATGCCTCAGAATCTCGCAGATCAAAATACGCCGGTCATTGTCAACAATGCCTGCGTATCATGGCACGACCTCGCCGGACGGTTCATGTTCTGCGGCGCGCGCGCCTATATCGGCACGCTGATCGAAATCGGCACCACCGAAGCACACGACATCGTGACCGGAGTGTTCGGAAAGCACATCGATAAGTCATTTCCTCACGCCGTGTGGGCCAGCCAAAACGGCGTCTACGGCGATGGGATCAGAAGGCCTTATGTGGTCACAGGCGTGTACCCCCAGAAAGTCCGGCGAAGCGACAAAGACAGCGTACATCATGTGTTGCGGCGTTTGCGCGCCGCCGCCGCGGATTGGCGAAAACGCCTGGAAGCTTTGCCCGACCCCGAGAGCGACCACGCGCACCGATTGCGCCGTATGGTCGACTATCATGAGCGCGAGTTCGCGGGTATTCGGGCTCAGTGGTTGGCGAGGCGACAGACTGGCAAAGGCAATCTTTCGGCGAAGGCTCCTTAGGATCTTCGTATTACGGTGCTAGGTTACTAATTAGCCGCTTGTCACTGAATGGTGACGTCGGCTCTGGGGTATGGTTAGGCCGCATCACGCGCCGAACGGGGGGCGCGCGCTCGCTCTGCGCCGGTTCGAAGCGACCCGAAGCCGCAGGCCCTGTTTAGTAAACTGGCACCGTAACTCGCGGGAATGTATCGAGGGCAGCTGCCAGGTGTCGGCAGGTTCGGGCAGACGGGCGATCGGGCGGCAAGGGGGGACGGGAAGACCTGGCGGCGGCTTTCCCCGTCACCCTGAACCCTTCGACGGGCTCGGGACAGGCTTGTTTCAGGGTCGAGTCCGCCGACTCTCGGGTGCCTCGCAACTGGATGCTGAAACAAGTTCAGCATGACGGCTTCAGCATGACGGCTTTTGGGTGGGCCGAGTTCGATGTTTCGGCGGGTCCACACCGATCGCTTCCTGGAGAGGTCGTCAGATCGTGAAATGGAAACAGGCCGGCATCTCCCGCATCAGGCGCGGCCGCCATGCGCCCCTGAGCCGCGGTTCTCAGTCGGCCGGCACCTTGGCGAGGGCCATGTCGATCGCTGCGGCCAGCGATATCGCGTCATGGGGTCCGTCGAATGGGCGGCCGTCGATGAAGAAGCTCGGCGTGCCGTTGACGCCGCTCCTGACGCCGCTGGCGAAGTCCCGTTCGACCTTGGGTGCGAACCTTCCCGTCGCAAGCGCCTCGCGCAGCGACGCGGCGTCGAGCCCCAGCTGTTCCGCAAGCAGCAGCAGCGTCGGCGCCGACAGTCGCGCTCCGTTCGCGAACAGCGCGGCGTGCATTTCCCAGAAGCGCCCGTGCGAGCCCGCATATTCGGCGGTCTCGGCCGCGGGCCTGGCGAATTCATGGATCGTGACCAGCGGGAAATGGCGGTAGGCGAAGCGCAGATCGCCCCCATAATGCCGCAACAATTTCGCCACCGTCGGCTGCGCCGCCTGGCAGTGGGGACATTGATAGTCGCCATATTCGAGCAGGGTGACATGTGCGTCGCCGCTGCTGAGGACATGATCGCTCTCGTCGATTGGGACACGCAGCTCAGACATCGAGATCCTCCGTTCGCTTCATCTTTTCCAAGGCGTCCAGAATGCCGTCCGCACCCGGATTGACCGCGATCGGGGCACGATAGCTCCAGGCGATCGGGCGAACGGGGCGATGACGGGAGAGAAATTCGACATGTCCGTTCTCCGTCGCGAGCGCATGGCCAGCTTTGCGGTCGCTCTTGATTGCTAGAGCAGAAGCTCGAAGAGTCGCTCGGCCCGTTGCCAATGATCGCCGTTCGGATTCTTGAGCTTCTCATCGAGGATCCTGAAGCACTGCCCCAGCGCCAGGCACAGCCCCCCGGCGATCTCGGCCAGCCGCGCCTCCGTCTCCTCGCCATAAGCGAGGTCGATCGGCGGCAAGCCGACCAGCTGCCTGAGATGCCCGGTCAATCGCAGCTCCGCATCCAGGAGCCGGAAGTCGTGAATCCTGCGCTGGAGGCCGTTGGTGAGCGGCAGATCCCAGGGCTGGACAATATCGCGGCCGTTTGCGCGGGCATTGGCCTCCGCGCGGATGAGCATCTCCCGCAACGTTCGCTCGAGAAGCTGCTCGAGCCGCCGGATGTCGGACTTGTCGAGATCGAGGGCGGCGCCCCGGCGAAACAGCATCTCCAGCCCGTGGACCGTCGCAACAACCATATTTCACCTGCTCCGCAACCGTGTTCGAAGGTTGCGCCGCGGCGCGGGCGCAAGCCTTGACGCTCGTCAAGGCGCGGCACGATCCGGATGCGGCGGGAAAAAGCGCGATGAGCGTTCGCCCCTGCTCGACATCTTCACCGGGTTTCCGCCGGGAAGAGCGCCGCGGCCGAACCCCCGTCGCCCGATCGCGGCGACGGGAAGCGAAAAAAACTGATGCTCGTCAAGTTGCGCGCGACGCTCCTGGCGCATCGTGCGGAGACGCAAGAACCGGTTTTCCGGATGAACGATGCGCCGGTGCGCTGATGGAGATGTCATGATCCAGCCGAAGAAGATCCTGCTCCAGACGACCATCCCGACCACCGAGGACGATTGGTCGATCGCACGCTTCAGCAGCCTTGCCGCACTGCTTCGCGCCGCGCATGACGAGAGCGGCCAGGCGCTCTACGAAGTGACCGCACGCGATCGCGATCCGCCCGGGCAGCCGGACTCGGTGCTGTCGACCATCGATCGAAGCGACTTCGACGAGCTTTGGCTGTTTGCGGTCGATACCGGAGACGGTCTTACCGACGAGGATTGCGCCGCCATTTCCCGCTTCCGGAGGAGCGGCGGGGGCTTGCTCGTGACCCGCGACCATATGGATCTGGGGTCATCGGTCTGCACCCTGGGCGGCGTCGGCAAGGCGCATTACTTCCATTCCAGGCAGCCGGATCCCGACGTCGGCCGTCGCAGGCGCGACGACCCCTACACGACCGACATCGACTGGCCGAACTTTCACTCCGGCGCGAACGGGGACTTTCTCGAGGTCGAAATCGTCGAGGAGGCGCATCCCGTGCTCGCCAACGAATGATCGCCGACAGGCTCGATCCGCTTCCTGCCTGCTCACCCTCACGAGGGCGACATCGGCGCTCCGGAAGGAGAGGACGCGCACGTCGTCGCGATGGGGAAGAGCAAGGCGACCGGCGTCGACTTCAACATCTTTGTCGCCTTCGAGCCTGGCGAGCATGGCGGCGCGGCGGTCGCCGAAAGCACCTTCCACCGCTTCGCCGACTATAATTGGGACACGCGCGCGGGCTGCCCGAGCTTCGTCACCGAAGCGCCGGGTGACGGCCTCCAGCGCGTGCCCGAAGCGATCGCGGACACGCATCGTTACGCGCTGAACATCGCAGCCTGGCTGAGCGGAGCCCTGCCGACGCGGCAGGAGACGACACCCGCCGCCACGCCGGCTGACGCCATTCAAGCGGACTAGCCCAGCGGCCGCTGCGGCACCGACGCTCAGGCCGCCGTGGCGACCGCCTCTTCTCCAAGCGCGCGCCGCAGATAGGGCGCGGTGCGGCTGGTCCTGGCAGCGGCCACTTTTGCCGGCGGGCCGGCGGCGACGATCCGGCCGCCATCGTCGCCGGCGCCGGGGCCGATGTCGATCACCCAGTCGCTCGCCGCTGCCAGCATCATGTCGTGGTCGACGAGAATGACGCTGTTGCCGGAGTCGACCAGGGCCTGGAGCTGGCCCAGCAATCGCTCGACATCGGTCGGGTGCAGTCCGGTGGTCGGCTCGTCGAGCACATAGAGCGCGCCGCCGCGCTGGGCGCGCTGCAGCTCGGTGGCGAGCTTGACCCGCTGCGCCTCGCCGCCGGAAAATTCGGTCGCCGGCTGGCCGAGGCGGAGATAGTCGAGCCCGACTTCGCGAAGCACCTTGAGCGAGCGGCAGACATTGGGCGCGTCGGCGAAGAAATCCCACGCCCCCTCGACGGTAAGGGCGAGGACATCGGCGATGGTCTTGCCGCGATAGAGGATCTCGAGCGTCTTCGGATTGTAGCGGGTGCCGTGACAGGTGGGGCAGGGCGCGTAGACGCTCGGCAGGAAGAGCAATTCGACCATCACGAAGCCCTCGCCCTCGCAGCGCGGGCAGCGGCCCTTGGCGACGTTGAACGAGAATCGGCCGGCGTCGTAACGCCTCTTCCTTGCCTCCGGGGTCGCCGCGAACAGGGCGCGGACATGATCGAACAGCCCGGTATAGGTGGCGAGGTTCGAGCGCGGGGTGCGGCCGATCGGCTTCTGATCGACCTCGATCAGCCGCTTGACCCCCTCCAGTCCTCCGACGATCCGACCCTCGGCAGGACCGGCGGGACGGTCCTCCAGCGCGGCTTCGGCATCGTCCCGCTCCTCGGCCGGCGCCGTGGCGCCGAGGGCCTCGCCGGCCAGCTCGACCAGCGCCTGGCTGACCAGGCTCGACTTGCCCGATCCGGAGATTCCGGTGACGGTGGTCAGCACGCCCAGCGGAAAGGCGCAATCGAGCGCCTTCAGATTGTTGCGCGTGATCCCTTCCAGCCGAAGCCAGCCCGCCGGCGCGCGCAGCCGCCCCGGCGCGCCGCCGCCCTCGGCGAACAGGTGACGGCGCGTCTCCGAAGCCTTGACCCGGCGCAGGCCCTCGATCGGCCCGCTGTAGAGGATCTCGCCGCCATGTTCGCCGGCGGCCGGGCCGACATCGACGATCCAGTCGGCGCGGCGGACGACATCCATCTCATGCTCGACGACGAACAGCGAATTGCCGACCGCCTTCAATCCGTCGAGCGCGCGCAGAAGCGCCTCGGTGTCGGCGGGATGCAGCCCCGCCGATGGCTCGTCCATCACGTAGACCACCCCGAACAGGTTGGAGACCACCTGGGTCGCCAGCCGCAGCCGCTGGAGCTCGCCGGGCGACAGGGTCGGGGTGCTCCGCTCCAGTGTCAGATAGCCGAGGCCGAGATCGAGCAGGACCGACAGCCTGCGGCAGAGATCGGCGGCGATCCGCTCGACCACCAGCGCCTTTTCGGGATAGGTCCTGCGCAGCGCCTTGAGTTTGCCGCTTCGGCCCTCGGCATAAGGCGCGAAGATCCTGGAGAAGCGGGCCATGTGCAGGCGGCTCATCTCGGCGAGGTCGAGGCCCTCGAAGCGGACCGACAGGGATTCCCGGCGCAGCCTCTTGCCGTCGCACAGCGGGCAGGGACGGCCGATCATGAAGCGCGCCGCGCGCTTCTTCATCATCGCGCTCTGGGTGGTCGCGAAACTGTGGGTAACGTGGCGCCGGGCGCTCGAGAAGGTGCCCATATAAGCGGGCTCGATCCTGCGGCGGATGGCCCGCCGGATCTCGTCATGGGTCCAGCCCGGGTAGACGGGCACCTGCGGCTGCTCGTCCGTGAACAATATCCAGTTGCGCACCTTCTTGGGCAGGTCGCGCCACGGCGTGTCGACGTCGATGCCGAGGCTGATCAGGATGTCGCGCAGATTCTGGCCGCCCCAGGCCATCGGCCAGGCGGCGATGGCGCGTTCCCGGATGGTCTTCGAGGGATCGGGCACCATCGAGGCTTCCGTGACCTCGTGGATCCGGCCGAGCCCGTGGCAGCGCGGACAGGCGCCCTCGGGCGTGTTGGGCGAGAAGGATTCCGCCTCGAGATGTGGCTGCCCCGGCGGATAATCGCCGGCGCGCGAATAGAGCATGCGCAGCAGATTGGAGAGGGTGGTGACGCTGCCGACCGACGATCGGGTGGTCGGCGATCCGCGCTGCTGCTGCAGCGCCACCGCCGGCGGCAGGCCCTCTATCTCGTCGACCTCGGGCACCTCCATCTGGTGGAACAGGCGGCGCGCATAAGGCGAGACCGATTCCAGATAGCGGCGCTGGGCCTCGGCATAGAGGGTGGAGAAAGCGAGCGACGACTTGCCCGATCCCGAAACGCCGGTGAACACGACCAGGGCGTCGCGCGGTATGTCGACATCGACATTCTTGAGATTGTGCTCGCGCGCGCCGCGGACGCGGACGAAGCCGGAGGCCTTGGTATCTCGCATGCGAACCTCCTGGGCGCCTGATACGCCCGGCGTCCGGTTCGGTTGCAAGGCGGGTGGGCAGCTTTGCCCTCCCGGATCGAGCGACCGAACCGGATGTCTCAACTTTGCGCGGGCGGGCCTATGTGCTTCGCGGATCACCCTGCAGACCGGCCCGCAGGCCTCGCCCGCGGCTTCCGGCTACACCGTTTCCGCCGCCGCTTCCTTGAACGCCAGCACTTCGGCATGCTCGATCTTCGGTATGCCGTTGAGCAAGGTCGGGATGCTGGCGATCAGGGCCCGGCCGACCTTGCCGGCGAGATGCGCCAGCCGATCCTTCTCGCTGCCGAACGTGTCGAAGATCGCGAAGTCGCGCGACCCGAACTTGACGGCATACCAGTCGATCGTCCCGTCCTCCTCCATCACATCGGCCAGAGCGCTTTTCAGGAAGTCCTCGACTTCGTCCTCCTTGCCTTCCTTCGCCTCGATGCGGACGAACAATGCGCGGTCTATCATCTTGTGTCTCCTCGGTCCGGGTTTCAGCACGTCGTCGTTACACTCGCTCTTTCTCTGCGCGATCCGGCTCCTGCCCCGGCCGATAGCGCGGGCTGGGCTGCGGGATGAAGAACCAGGCGACGGCCAGCACCGCGATTCCCACACCGATCCGCGGCGCCACGAATGCCACCGGCACCGCCACGATCTGGACCATGGTCGCAATGCCGTAGCGGCGCGTCATCTGCTTCAGGAAATCGGGCGCGAGACGTTCGTCCATCACTCTTCGCCCGCCCGACATTCCGTAGAACCATTTCATCATCCAGGCGATTGCCGTGCATGCGAGCGCGACCGTCACCGTTACCGCGGCCGTCGGCTCGAACGGCGTGCCGAGATGAAAGCACCAGATCCGGATCGGATAGGGAATGACGACGATCGCCAGCAGGAACAGGAGGTTGATCAGGCCGAAGACATGATCGCTGCGCGCATAGATCCGGCCGGTATAATGATGCTGCAGCCAATAGGCGCCGATCGTGACGTAACAGAGCAAGAGGGCGAGATGCTCGCGCCATTGCTCCGCCATGGCGTGGACGAGGCTCGTATAATCGTGCGCCCCGTCGGGAGCGCCCGGCGGCTTGATCTCGACGATGAGCAGGGTGAGCGCGATGGCGAACACCGCGTCGGTAAAGCCTTCGAAGCGGCTGAGCCCCCGGATCGCGCCGTAATTTTTCGCCATGAAGCTTTGTCCTATGGCCGTGATGGGGAAACCCGCCGGAGGGCATTAGGTTGCCCGTGCCCTTGAGGACCACGCGCGGCGCAAGCGCCTCCTCAAAGTCGTGCCTGTTCAAGAGGGGGGCGTATCCGGACATGGTTCGGAACGTGACCACCGAACGGCGAGTTTGGAAATGATCGACGTCAACGACATCGAGGTGGCGTTCGGTCAGCGCGTGCCCGGGGGCGATATCAGGAGGCAGGAATGCAGTTTCGGCAATTTGGACAGACCGGGCGTGAACTTCCGATCATCGGCCAGGGCACCTGGAAGATCGACAACGAGAGGCGGGCGCTTGCGGTTGCGGCGCTCCGCCGCGGGCTGGACGAGGGCATGACCCACATCGACACCGCCGAAATGTATGGCGATGCCGAATTGCTGGTCGCGGAGGCGATCAGCGGCCGGCGCGACGAGGTGTACCTCGTTTCCAAGGTGCTTCCGCAGAACGCGTCCAGCGACGGCGTCATCCAGGCCTGCGAACGTTCGCTGGCGCGCCTCGAGACCGATCGGCTCGATTGCTATCTGCTGCACTGGCGCGGCCGGATTCCGCTGAGCGAAACCTTCGCGGGATTCGACCGGCTGGTGCGTTCGGGCAAGATCCTGGCCTGGGGTGTCAGCAATTTCGACGTTTCCGATCTCGACGAGGCGATCGGCATCGCCGGCCCGGGCAGGATCGCCTGCAACCAGGTTCTCTACCATCTCGAGGAACGGGCGATCGAGCATGAAGTCATCCCGTGGTGCAGGCGCAACGGCACGGCGGTCGTCGCCTACAGCCCCCTGGGGCACGGGCGCTTCCCCGACGCGCGCTCGCCCGGAGGACGGGTGCTTGCCGAGATCGCCGAAGCCCATGACGCGACTCCCCGCCAGGTCGCGCTCGCCTATCTCGCCCGCGAGGCGTTCGTGATTCCCAAGGCATCGACCCCGGAACATGCCGCGGAGAATGCCGGCGCCGGCGCTCTCGAGCTGTCCGAGAGTGCGCTGGCGCGCATCGACGCGGCATTTCCGCGCGGGCCGAAACCGGCGGTCCTGCCGATGCTTTAGTGGGTTTGCTGTTGGAAAATTGCTCCGGCACCACTTGGTCGACTTTTCTTGTGCCCCCGAGATTCTGAGAGTTAGGTATTGTGTCCCCGGGGGCGAGGGGGGAGAGATCAGGCGTCAAGTAAAAGGTCACCCTCTTCGAGTGGGCCGCGCTCAATCGCGACGGTGCTCCCGCTCTGGCTCAGTGGATTTGCCGCCCGCGCCTCCGCGAACGCTGTGCTCATAATCGTCCGCGCTGCGCAGTGAAAAAGCCAGCGGGTCATAGAGCCGGACCGCCAGGACGGATCCGGCGAGCACGAGCAGCGCCGCGGCAAGGGCGAGGGCGCCTGGCCGGCGCGCATCTCCGGCGCCCGGATGATCCAGGGTGGATTTTCCGCCTGTTGCCATCGCGCGGATCAGATTGTCGCCGGTGAGAAGGGACATGACGAGGACGGCCGCGACGTGAACCGCGATCAGACCGAGCAGTGCGCAGGCGATCAGGGCGTGCACGTCTTCCATCAGCGCGACGCCGGTCCCCACCGTCGCTGCGATCATGCCAAGCAGGAGCAGCACGCAGATCGCACCGAGAGGATTGTGGCCGAGGCTCGGTTCCGGCCGACCGCGCCGGAGATCGCGAAGGTGCCTTGCCAGTCCGGACGGCGGCACGAAACTCCCAAAGCGGCTGTGCGCGCCGCCCACGAACCCCCATAAGATGCGGAAAACGATCAGGATAGCCGCGACCCAGCCGGCGAGCACATGCCAGTCATGCAGCGCGCCGTCCTTCGCGCTCGAAAGAAAGGCGACAACGATCGTCGCGACCAACAGCCAGTGGAAAAGGCGTAGGGGCAGGTCCCAGACGCGAACCGTGCGTCGCGCCCGAGACGCTACGCCTGAAGTCTCCGCGAATTCCCTCCCTTCAACCAAATGCATCCACCGGTCCGATCGGTCCCGCACCTTGCGCAACGTCGCCGCCCCTTTTGCGCAAGCCATGTCCTGATCCGATCATCTGGCCCCGTTGTTCCTGGTGGCCCACAGCAGCAGTCGGCAAAAGAGCGGCCAGCCGCCGTGCCGCGAGCTGGAAGTTCGCCGCGGTGTCGAGTCCCGCCCGGATGGGCTTCGAATCGGGGCAGGCGCCGACGTGGACGCCGTCACGGGCGGGGATGGATTGGGGAGGGGTGAATCTTCCAGCATGACCTGAGACGGGATGCGGTCGCGAAAGCCGCACGGTCCCGGGATATTCACCATGCCGGCACCGCGGCCGCGGCGCCGGACGCCGCCATCTTTGCATGACCGTGTGTGGGATTCCCGCCATCGGCCCGTCCCATGATCGAGGGAGGACCGCGATGGTTCCGGTTGCCGGAGATGAAAGGATGGACCCGCCGGCTGCGGCGCGCCTGTCGACGCGCCGGCCGACCGGAAGCCGGCCCGGTGGTCGTTGCCCGCGCCGGGACCCGATGTTATGTGCCCGGCAGATGCGACCACATGGTCGACTCTCGCGAGCGAACGTCATCAATCACACGCCCGACATCGCTGCGAGCGGCCTGCAGGCGGCAGTCCTGAAATATCGGGCCGAGCTGCTCCGCTTCCTGGCGGCGCGCCGCGCTCCCGCGGACGAGGCGGAAGACATATTGCAGGATCTCTACCTGAAGGTCGGAACGCTGGACTCGGGCCCGGTCGCGCAGCCCCGGGCCTATCTCTACAAGATGACGGCCAATCTGTGGTTCGACCGCCGACGCACCGCCGCGCACCGCGCCAGCCGGGAGCGCCTGTGGACCGAAGCGCAACTTGGCGCCGAGAAGGAAATCGACGATCGCCCTTCCATCGAGCAGGAGCTGGCGGCCCGGGAGGAATTGCGGATCGTCGCCGGAGCCATCGCCACGCTGCCGGAACGGACGGCGGACATATTGCGGCGCTACCGGATCGACGGCGACGGGCAGAAGGCGATCGCCGCCGATCTGGGCATCAGCCTGAGTGCCGTCGAGAAGCATCTGCAAAGAGCGTATCGGGTGGTGGACCTGGCGCGGGCGGGGCTGGACGCGGATCGTCCGCAGCCGCGACATAACCGGGCGGAAGGATAAGATGGCAAGCGAGCCGGATCATAACGTCCTGGCCGAAGCCGTCGCCTGGCATTTGCGCCTGCGCGACGGGACGGATGGAGACTGGGACGATTTCGTCCAGTGGCTGGAGGGCGATCCGGCCCGGTCGGCAGCCTATGACCGGATCGAGGCCAGCCATGCCGCGATGCGCGCGGATGCCTTTACGGCGCAGGCGCAGGCGCCGCTTCCCGTCGCGGCCAATGACGAGGCCGAAGGAGCGCGCTGGTGGCGCGGGCGCTGGGCGATCGGCCTGACCGCGGTCGCCGCCGCGATCCTTGTCGCCTTCCTTGCCCTGCCGTTGTTTATGTCGCGGCCGGACTTTTACGAGGTGGCGACGGGCGCCGGCCAGCGGCGCGAAATCGCGTTCGCCGACGGCAGCTCCGCAATCCTCAACGGCAATACGCGGCTGATCCTCGACCGCATGGATCCGCGCTATGCGGAGCTGGCGAGCGGCGAGGCGATCTTCACGGTGCGGCACGATTCCGGCCGGCCGTTCACGGTCGTCGCCGGCGATCATCGCGTGCAGGATGCCGGCACGAGCTTCAATCTGATCCGCGACCATGGCGAATTCTCGGTCGAGGTGATCGAGGGCGCAATCGTCTACAATCCCGACGGCGCCGCCGTTCAATTGTCGGCCGGGCAGACGCTGCTCGTGTCGCGTGGCGCGCGTCCGGTGGTCGGCCGGGCCGATCCCGGCGCGATCGCCGGCTGGCGGCGCGGCCAGCTGCGTTATGCCGGCGCCTCGATGGCCCGGGTGGCGGGCGACCTTTCGCGAACGCTGGGCGTGCCGGTCGCGGTCGATCCCGGCATTGCGGACCAGCCCTTTACCGGCTCGATCCGGATCCAGGCGGACAGCGCGGCAACAATTTCCGACCTCGCCGCGTCCGTCGGCCTGCAGGCGCGGCGCGCGGGCAATGGCTGGGTGATCGGGCCGCAGCCGCGTGCGCCGCGCTGATTCGCTGGCCTGCATCGGGCTGATCTGCGCCGCCGCCTCGCCGGCCGAGGCCCAGACGATCAGCTTCGACATTCCCGCCGGCCGGCTGGGCAGCGCGCTGGGCATGATCGGCGGGCAGGCGGGGATCACCATCGGCGCGAACGACCCCGGCCTCGCCTTTGTCCCGTCGAGAGCGATACGCGGCAGGTTGACCGTGCGGGCGGCGCTCACGCAATTGCTCGCCGGCACCGGCTACGGCTTCGCCTTTGTCGGGCCGCGCACGGTCCGCATCACCCGCACCCCGCGCCCCACGCCTCCCGTCCGTCCGGCGAGATCCGCCACGGCTCCCCCGAGCCCACCCCTGCGGGCGCCGCCCGGGCCGGAGATCGAGATCATCGTGACGGCGACCAAGCAGGGCGTTTCACTCGCGCGCTTCGCCGGCACCGCGCGCGTGATCGACCTGGACGCGAGCGACATCGGCCGCTTCGGCGAGAGCGGGACCGAAGCCGCGCTGGCCCGCTTGCCGATGCTGGGCTCCACCAGCCTCGGGCCGGGCCGCAACAAGATCTTCATCCGCGGCATCGCCGACAGCAGCTTCAACGGCCAGAGCCAGTCCGTCGTCGGCCAGTATCTCGGCGAGGCGAGGCTGACCTTCAATGCGCCGGATCCCGATCTGCAGCTTTACGATATCGGGCGGATCGAGGTGCTGGAAGGGCCGCAGGGGACGCTCTACGGCACCGGATCGCTGGGCGGTATCGTGCGCCTCGTTCCCAACGCGCCGGATCCGTCGGGCATCGCTGCGTCGGTGACGGGCGGAATGACGGCGACACGGCACGGCAATCCGGGCGGAGAGGTTTCGGCAATGATCAACCTGCCGCTGGCGGCCGACCGGCTGACGCTGCGCGCGGTCGGCTATGGCGCGATCAAGGGCGGCTATATCGACGATGCCGGGCGCGGGCTCCGGGACGTCAACCGCACCACACTCTACGGGGGCCGTGCCGCGCTTCGCTGGGAGCCAGGAGACGATTGGCAGGTCCAGCTTGGCGGGGCGCTTCAGTTCATCGACGGCCGCGATGGCCAATATGCGGAGCGCGGCCTGCCCGATCTGACCCGCAGTTCGACGCTCGCCCAGCCATTCGTCAACGACTATTCCCTCGGCGATCTCACCATCCGCAAGCGCTGGCCGACGGTGGAGCTGGTGTCCGCCACCACCCTGGTGCGGCACGATCTCGAGACGCGCTTCGACGCGACCGGGGCGCCCGGCACGTCCGGCCCGCAGCTGTACAGCGAGGATATCGCCATCAGCCTGATTTCCAACGAGACCCGCCTGTCCAGGCCGGACTCGGAGGGCGCGGGCTGGGTCGCCGGCTGGAGCCTGCTGCACGACGTCAACAATATCAGCCGGAGCCTCGGTCCGCCCGCCGCGCAAGTGCCGATCGCCGGCGTGCGCAACGAGGTGACGGAAGCCGCGCTTTTCGGCCAGTACAGCCTGAACCTGACGGACCGGCTGGTCGTGACGGCCGGCGGCCGGCTGACCTGGTCGCGATCCGTCGGCCGCCCGCTCGATGTGCCGGACGACGTCGAGGAGCCGAGGCGCAGCGACTTTCGTCTCTCGCCGTCACTGGCGCTGAGCTGGCGCACCGGCCGCGGCGCCATCGTCTACGCACGCTATCAGCAGGGCTTTCGCGCCGGCGGCCTCGCCATATCAGCGACCGGGTCCACCAATGTCGCCGAGCGTTATCGTTCGGACGGAATGGTGTCGGTGGAGGCCGGCCTGCGGCTGGGCCGGCCGGAAGCCGGCCGCTTCAGCTTCAATGCGGCCGTCTCCTTCGTCCGATGGACGAACATCCAGGCGGATCTGGTCGACACGAGCGGCCTGCCGGTGACGGCGAACATCGGCAGCGGGCACATCTTCGGCGCCGAGGTCGAGACGACATGGCGGCCGATCGCGGGCCTCATCCTCGAAATATCCGCCTTCCTCAACGAAACCCAACGCATTGGCGCCTGCCCCGGGACCCAGGGCTGCGGCCCGAGCGCCAACCCGCAAGCCGACCGGGATCTGCCCAATGTCGCGGGGCGCGGCGCGCGCCTTGCTGCCCGTTACCGCGCCAGCGTCTCCGCGGGCATCGACCTCTCCATCGACGGCGCGCTGCGCTATGTCGGGCCATCCCGCCTCGGCATCGGCACGCCGCTCGACATCGCCCAGGGCGATTATCTGGACAGCCGGATCGGCGCGCGCCTCGACTTCGGCCGGTTCGGCGTCTCCTTCGATGTCGACAATCTCGGCGACGTGCGCGGCAACCGCTTCGCCTTCGGCAATCCGTTCACCGTGGCGAGCGGGACCCAGCTGACGCCGTTGCGGCCTCGGACGGTCCGGATCGGCTTCGACGCGTCCTTCTGACCGGCCGTTATGGCCATGTGCGGCGATCCCCGGACCTGGGGGTCTCAGGGATATGCAGCCTCCTGCTCTGGAGGGCCGAAAGGCGACTCCGCGCCAAGCAGGAGGATGGCTGCCCCAATTAGGCAAGGTCACGTTAATGCGAAATGCTAGTGGAGGCGGAACCCTCGGACCATGACGGGGGCAGGGTGCCTCGCTTTCTCCTTCAGGGAACCGCGACGCGAAGCGGCGTGGCGGAAGGACCCCGAGTCGACGCAGTGCCGGCGCCGGGCCCCCTCCACCAGCCTTTGCCTCCGGCTACGGCTGGTCCCCCATCGGCAGGTCGTCCGGTCCCCCGGACCGGACCGGGATTGCCGGGGGCAATCCAACCTGCCGATCGTTCCGGGGAGGATTTAGTTCGACGGCGTCGCCGCGGGCGGCGCCTCCACCCTCGGCGCGACCGGGGGTGGCGCGGCGACTTCCGGGACGGTCGGCACTGCCGGCGGTTCCGGTTCCGGTTCCGGCGCGGGCGCCTGGGCGTTGGCGTCGACGGCATTCTCGTTCTGGCGGTCGGCCTGGTAGAGCGGGACGGCGGGGGCCGGGCGGGCCGGGGTGGTGCCCAGCGCCTCGGCCATGAAGCTGCGCCAGATGCGGGCCGGGGTGCCGCCGCCGGTGATGCCGGGGAGGGGCCGGTTGTCGTCGTTTCCGACCCACACGCCGACGACGAGATCGCCGGCGAAGCCGACGAACAGGGCGTCGCGATAATCGGAGGTGGTGCCGGTTTTGCCGAAGGTCGGCACCGACAAGGCGGCGGCGCGGCCGGTGCCGCGCTGGACGACGGCGTAGAGCACGTCGCGCAGCATCGGGAAGGCGCGGTCGCGGCTGACCGGGCGGTTGGGCTGCCCCCAGCCGAACCATCCGTTCGATTCCGGCGGCAGGCCGTGCGCCCGGATCGGGTAGCGGCCGGCGGCGACGGCGGCATAAGCCGAGGTGAGCTCGAGCAAAGTGACGTTGTTGACGCCGAGCGGCAGGCTGGGATCGGGCCTGAGCGGCGTGGTGATGCCGAGATCGCGCGCCGCGCGGATGACGTTGTCGCGGCCGACCCGCTCCGAAATCTGCACCGCCACCGAATTGCTCGAAAATGCGACGGCGTCGCGCAGCAGCTCCGGACCGCGATAGGCGCCGCCGTAATTTTGCGGCGACCAGCCGCCGAGGCGGATCGGGATGTCGTTGACCGGCGTGCTTGGCGTCATGCCGCGGCGGAAGGCGGCGAGATAGACGAACAATTTGAAGGCGGAGCCGGGCTGGCGGCGGGCCTGGACGGCGCGGTTGAACGGGCTTTGCGCATAATCCCGGCCGCCGACCATGGCGACGACCCGGCCGTCGAGCCGCATCGCGACCAGGGCGACCTGGGCGCGGCCGAGGCCGGCGCGGCGGACGCTGCGCAAGGCGAGCCGCTGAAGGTCGCCCTCGAGCGTGGTCTGGACGAGGCGCTGGCCGTAGCCGTCATCGGCAAGGTCGGCCGCCTGCGGCAGCACCCAATCGGCGAAATAAGTGCCGCTCGGGACGTCGTCGCGCGGGCCGAGGCGCAGGCGAGCGGGCCGGACCGCGGCGAGCTGGGCATCGGTGAGGAAGCCGACCTCGTGCATGGCGCCAAGCACCAGCCGCGCCCGCGCCTGGGCCGCTTCGAGATGCGAGCTCGGCGCCAGCCGCGACGGGGCATTGGCGACGCCGGCGAGCATCGCCGCCTGGGCGACGGTCAGCGCCTCGGGCTCGACGTTGAAATAATGGCGGGCGGCGGCGCGCAGGCCATAGACATTGTCGCCGAAGCCGACATTGGAGATGTAGCGGCTGAGGATCTCCTCCTTGCTCAGCCACGCCTCCAGCCAGAGTGCGATCAGGGCCTCCTGGAGCTTGCGCGTCGGCGTGCGCGCGGGCGAGAGGAAGCTGGTCTTGGCGAGCTGCTGGGTGATCGTGCTGCCGCCCTCGCGCAGGCGGCCCGACCTGACGTCGCGCCAGAGCGCGCGGCCCAGGCCCCAGGGATCGAGGCCGACGTGGCGGAAGAAGCGCCGGTCCTCGATGGCGACGAAGGCCTGGCCGACATGAGGCGGCAGGCGGGTGACGTCGACCGGCGCGCCGATGATCGCGCCGCGCCGGGCGATCGGCTCGCCCTCGGCGGAGAGGATGGTGATGCTCGGCGCGTCGATCGGGCCAAGCGAGCGCGACAAGGGCGCGGTGACGATCAGCCAGATGATGGCCAGCGCGAACAAGGCGGCAGCGATCTTGATCGCGCGCTTGACCAGGCGGACGCGGGCGATGGGCGGCTGCGCCTCCGCCGCCGCAGCCGGGGTTTCGGCCGGAATCTGGCTGGCCATGCTCACTCTCCCCGCAGCAGATTGCCGACGCGGCCGACCAGGCCGGAGAAGAACCCGCCGACGCCCTCCTCCTCCTCGTCGGCCGGCTGCTCCTCGGGCGCCACTTTCGGGACGACCGGGGCGAGATGGAGGTTCAGCGCCTGGAACATGAAATTGCGCCAGATCCGCGCCGGCAATCCGCCGCCGCTGACGCCCTCCATCGGGCGATTGTCGTCATTGCCGACCCAGACACCCACCACCAGATCTCCCGCAAAGCCAATGAACAAGGCGTCGCGCGAATCCTGACTAGTGCCGGTTTTGCCGAACGTCACCACCGGCAACTCGGCGCCGTGCCCGGTGCCCTTGGCGACGGCATAGCGCAGCAGCTCGCGCATGTTGGCGAAGGCGGGGTCCGCCCGCGTCTCGGTGGCGCCGACGCGGTGCAGGAAGGTGCTGAAGATATTCTCGCTGCCCGGCGTCTCGACCAGGCCGTGCGGGGCGACCGGAAAGCGGCCCGAGGCCACGGCGGCATAAGCCGAGGTGATCTCAAGCAGGCTGACGTCCGACGTGCCGAGCGCGATGCTCGGATCATTGGCGGGGATGGGGGCGGTGATGCCGAGATCGCGCGCCGCCTGGATGACGTTGCGCAGGCCGACCCTCTGGGCGAGGCGCACCGCTGCGACGTTGCTCGACAAGGCGAAAGCGTCGCGCAGCGGAATGTCGCCATGATAGACGCCGCTGGCGTTGCGCGGCGTCCAGCTGCCGATCGTGATCGGGCGATCGGCGATCATTGATTCCGGATTCATGCCGGAGCGCAAGGCGGCGAGATAGACGAAGAGCTTGAACGCCGAGCCCGACTGGCGGCGGCTCATCGTCGCGCGGTTGAACGGGCTGCGGCCATAATCGCGGCCGCCGAGCATGGCGACGATCCTGCCGTCGGTGTGCATCGCCACCAGGGCCGCCTGGCGGGAGCCGATGCCGGACTGGCGGAAGGCCTGGATGGCGGCGCGCTGCATGTTGCGCTCGAGCGTGGTCGGGACCTTGCGCTCGCCATATTCGTCCTGGTCTGCCTGCTCGACCCCCGACAGGATCCAGTCGGCGAAATAGGTGCCGGTCGGAACATTGTCGCCCGGCGCCAGGTTGAGGCGGGCCGGCGCCGTGCTCGCCAACCTCTCCTCGGTGACGAAGCCGAGATCGGTCATCGCGCGCAGCACCAGGCGGCCGCGCGCCTGCGCGCCGGCAAGGTTGCGGTTCGGCGCGAGCCGGTTGGGCGCGTTGACCAGGCCGGCCAGCATCGCCGCCTGAGCCAGGGTGAGCCGCTCCGGCGCGGTGTTGAAATAATAGCGGGATGCGGCGCGCAGGCCGTAGATATTGTTGCCGAAATAGACGTTGGAAATGTAGCGGCTGAGGATCTCCTCCTTGCTGAGCCGCGCTTCGAGCCAGAGCGTGATCAAGGCTTCCTGCGCCTTGCGGCCCATGGTCCGCTCGCCGCCGGTGAAGCTGGTCTTGGCCAGTTGCTGGCTGATCGTGCTGCCGCCTTCGCGCAGCCGGCCCTCGCGCCAGTTGCGGAAGATCGCGCGGCCGACGCCCCAGGGATCGATGCCGACATGCTGGAAGAAGCGTCGGTCCTCGATCGCGATGAAGGCCTGGCCGACATAAGGCGGCAGCGCCATGACATCGACCGGCTCGGCGCGCACGGCGCCGCGCCGCGCGATCGGCTGGCCGTCGGCGGCGAGGACCAGGAAGCTCGGCGGCGCGATCGGCTGGAGCGACTGGGACAGCGGCGCGGTCAAGGTAAGCCAGCCAACCAGGACGACGAACAGGCCGGCGGCGAAGCGCAGGCCGTATTTCGTGCCCTTGCGGACGATCAGGCTGAGTCGCTCCTGGCGGCGGCGGTGGCCGTCGAGCAGGGCCGAGACGATGGCGGGCCGCTCGGCCTCCAGATCCTCGGGGCCGATCGAGACCGGCCTGATGTTTTCGAACGCCTTGTTCAGATAGAAGGCGCGGACCGGCTGCTCGACGGCGCTCCACGCCGGCGGATTGTCGCCATGGGCGGCGCGCATGTCCGACGCGAAATTCGCCATGGCGGCGTTGCGCACCTTGCCGGCCTCGTGCAGCGCCTGTTCGAGACGGGCGCGGTCCTTTTCGGAGAGCGTGGTCCAGGTTTCGGTTGAGATGCCGGAAAATGGTGGGGGGTTGCTCGACAAGATCCTGTTCCGGCTCACGCGGGACCGAGCGGTAGACGCCCCGGGGCGACTTGTCCCACTCCGACGCCCAGTTCGGCAAGTCCTTTCGGCCATGCGCCGCCGGTGATCAAGGCTTCGGCGATGTCCGCCATGGCGGGGGCGGTCTGGAAGCCGTAGCCGCCCTGGCCGGCGAGCCAGAAGAAGCCGGGGGCGTCCGGGGCGAAGCCGGCTTTCGGGACCCGATCGCTGGTGAAGGTTCTGAGGCCGCCCCAGCGGTGGGCGATGCGGGCGACCTTGATATTCGTATAATGTTCGAGCCGGTCGGCGGCGAGGGCGATGTCGTAATCTTCGGGTTGGGCGTCGCAGGGATCGTCGGCGACCTCGTCGACCGGAGAGACCAGGAGGCGGCCGGCTTCGGGCTGGATGTAGAAATCGCCGGCGGCGCTGAGCGCGAACGGCCAGGCTTCGATCCGCGCCTGCGCCGGCGGATCGACGACGATGATGGTGCGGCGCTTCGGCGCGAGGCCGAGGGGGGCGACGCCGGCGAGCGCGGCGATCCGATCGGCCCAGGCGCCGGCGGCATTGACCAGGATCGGTGCGGTGAAGGCCTCGCCGCCTTCGGTGGTGACCGTCCAGCCGGGCTCGACGGCGGCGACACGGCGCCCGTTCAGCACCGCGCCGCCGGCGGCGCGAACCTCGCGGGCGAAGCCCTGCAGGATCAGATCGGCGTCGAGCTTGAGGCCGGTCGGGTCGACCAGGCCGCGCACCGCGCCGCCCGGGCCGGTACGCAGCGGCGGGAAGAGCGCTGCCATTTCCGCGGCGTCGACGGTGCGAATCGCCGCGGTCACCGAGGCCATGTCCGCGCTGAGGGCATCGAGGCGGGGGAGCGATTCTTCGTCGGCGAAATAGAGAGTTGGAAAAGGCCGGCCCAGAGGCGGCGGGAAAAAGGGCCGGCTATAGGCGGTCATCGCACGGACCGGCGCGGTGCCGATGCCGTAGTGGCTGAACGAAACGCTGCGCCCCGAGCTGTGATAGCCGAGCGCCTCCTCGGCCTCGAGCAGGATCGTCCGCCCGTGCCGCGACAGGCGCGCGGCCGCCGAGAGGCCGGCAATGCCGCCGCCAATGACGAGGAAGTCGGCGCGCTCCATGGCGGCGAGGGCTAGCCGATCCGCCGGGCCTCGTCATCCCGACGGATGTGGGGTCCGGAGCTGGAAGAAAAGACTTTCACGCGAAGGACGCGAAAAGAAGGGAAGAGCGCGAAGTCCGCACTGTCACGCGAAGCTCATATGCGATCGCCCTGCCGTCAGGGGAGCGGCCAGGCCATCGATTCCGAGCCTAGTAGGTCCCGCCGGAGCGGCGCGCGTCGGCACGGCCGGCCAGATAGGCGGCGCAGCTCGAGCGGAGCGAGGTCCGGTCGCCGGCGCTCAGCGAATAGGCATTGCTGAGCCGGCCGATGAAGGCGGCGGGATCGTCCTGTTCGCCGGCCGCGCGGCAGATCGTCGTGATCTGGGCGAGGTCGAGCGGGTTGCCGCCGGAAGCGCGGCGCACCGTCGGCTGGCGGACGGGCTGGGTGACCGCCTGGCGCACGGGCTGGGCAATTTGGCGCGCCGGCTGGGGCGCGACCTGGCGCACCGGCTGCGGCGGCGCGGGCCGGCGCACGGTTGCGATCGGCTGAGCGGGCCGGCGGACCGGCTGTGAGACATGGCTGCGCGGCTGAAGGGCCTCGGCACGCGCCTGAAGGTCGAGCGCCTCCCTGTCGATCTGTGGCAAGAGCTTGGAGCTCACGAGTAGCGCCGTCAGAAAGATGATCATTTGTCATACCCCCCGGGAAAAACCTCCCGTGGGATCGGTAGTTATACGGTGGATGGTAAAGAAGGCGTTAACTCTGTTTAACGTTTTCGAGGGGAGAGCGATTTTGACGGACGAGGATCTCGCAGCACGACTCGCCGCGGAAGCGGGACGCCTGCTCGTCGCTCAGCGCCGGGAGACGATGCTCAAGGGCGCGGCGCTTGGCCAGGAGGCCGATCGGGCGGCCAATATTTTCCTGCTGGCGGGCCTTGCCAGGTGGCGGCCCGAGGACGCGATCCTGTCCGAGGAGAGCCCGGACGACCGCGCGCGGCTGGCAGCCGCGCGGGTCTGGATCATCGATCCGCTCGACGGCACGCGTGAATATGCCGAGGGCCGGGACGATTGGGCCGTCCATGTCGCCCTCGCCGTGGATGGCGCGCCCAGGATCGGCGCGGTGGCGCTGGCGGCGCAGGGCCTGCTGTACCGCTCCGACCGGGTGGCGCAGCCCGCACGCAAGAGCGGGCGGCCGAAGATGGTGGTGAGCCGGACGCGCCCGCCCGCCGAAGTGGAGGAGATTGCCGATCTGCTGGGCGCGGACCTCGTGCCGATGGGGTCGGCCGGCGCCAAGGCGATGGCGGTCGTGACCGGGGCCGCGGACATCTATTATCATGCGGGCGGCCAGCACGAATGGGACAATTGCGCGCCGGCCGCGGTCGCGCTGGGGGCGGGGCTCCATGCCAGCCGTCTCGATGGGAGACCTTTGCTCTACAATCAGGTGGATACATGCATTCCCGATCTCGTGATCGGCCGGCCTGACCTGGCCGAGCGGGTTCTTGCCTTTTGTCGCGCCCGATTGGACTCCCTCTCCCCAGGGGGGAGAGGGCCGGGGTGAGGGGGTTCTGCTACAGTCGTGCAAACTCGGACTCAGGACCCCCTCACCCAACCATGCGCAGGTCGCGCTGTCCCCCGGACAGCGCTGAGCCGCGCGGGGCGCGGCTCACCTGCGCATCCCCGCCGGGGAGAGGGCTTTAAGTCAAAGCCACGCTCTAAGGCCGAGCCAGGCCTCGCGCTTCTTCTCGAACGACAGGCTCGCATAAGCGGGGCTGCTCGAGGGAAGGTCGATAAGTTTTAGGCCGCCAGCCTCGCCGATCTGCTTGCGGCCGATCCGCGCCGAGGTGCCGCCGTTGAAGGCGATCGCCTTGAGGTCGGGCAACTCGCGCGCCAAGGCAGCGAGGTCGCTCGCCTCGTGCAGGCGGATGTCGGCGTCGAGGCTGCCCTTGCGGGTCGCGGCGGCGACGGTGTCCCACAGGCCGACGCCCGCTTCGAGCAAGGCCTCCAGCCGCGCTTCATAGGGCATCTGGACGAGGTCGCGCCCGATCACCGCGCCGATCAGCCGCCAGAACTGGTTCTGTGGATGGGCGTAGTAACGCTGCCGGGCCAGGGAAACCGCGCCGGGCAGGCTGCCGAGGACGAGCAGGCGCGTGTCGGGACGGGTGACGGGCGGGAAGCAATGTTGCATGGGAGCGGCATGAAAGTCGAAGGCGGATGCCATTGCAAGGCCGTGCGGTTCGAGGCCGAGACGCCCGAGGCGGTGGAGGTGCTCGATTGCAATTGCTCGATCTGCGCGGCGACCGGCTTTCGCCACCTGATCGTGCCGCACGGCGATTTCCGCCTGCTGTCCGGCGCGGAATCGCTGACCAGCTACCGTTTCGGCACCGGCGCGGCCAACCATTTGTTCTGCGCGGTCTGCGGCATCAAGAGCTTCTATCAGCCGCGCTCCCATCCCGACGCGTGGAGCGTGAATTTGAATGCGCTCGACGATGTTTCGGGTCTTGCCGTCACCGCGATCGCCTTCGACGGCCGCAACTGGGAAAAGGCGCGCGAGTCGCTCGACTGACCGCTTGCCGCGCGTTGCGCTCGCGGCCTAGGATGAACTGGCATGCGGCTTCTAGCCCTCCTTGAGGGGAGGGTTGGGAGGGGGTGTCGGGCGTTGGAGGTCCAGCTTCAACCGCCGGACCCCCTCACCCCAACCCTCTCCCCGCCGGGGAGAGAGCGCAGAAGGTGGAAACGGGGGAGTGACCAATGGCTGAAGCCGTAGCGGACGATTATGTGGTGGACGCCAAGCGCGACCGGCTGGTGATCTTCGCCTCGACGCTGGGCACCGTCTTCGAGTGGTATGATTTCTTCATCTACGGCACGCTCGCCGCGGTCATCGGCAAGCAATTCTTCCCGACCGGCAACGAGACCGCGCAATTCCTGCTCGCTTTGGCCTCGTTCGGCGTCGGCTTCGGCGTGCGGCCGCTCGGCGCGATCCTGTTCGGCGTGCTCGGCGACAAGCTCGGCCGGAAATATACGTTCCTGGTCACGATCACGCTGATGGGCATCGCCACGGCCGCGGTCGGCCTGGTGCCCGGCTATGCGGCGATCGGCGTGGCCGCGCCGATCATCCTGGTGTTCCTGCGCGTGCTGCAGGGGCTCGCTCTGGGCGGCGAATATGGCGGCGCGGCGATCTACGTCGCCGAGCATGCGCCGCAGAACAAGCGCGGTTTCTATACCAGCTTCATCCAGGCCGGCGTGATCGGCGGCTTCCTGCTGTCCGTGGGGGTGGTGATCGCGTCGGGCCTGCTCATGGACCAGGCGAGCTGGGAAGCCTGGGGCTGGCGGATCCCGTTCCTGTTCTCGGTGGTGCTGCTCGCAGTCTCGCTGTGGGTGCGGCTCAAGCTCAAGGAGAGCCCGGTCTTCCAGGCGATGAAGGCCGCGGGCAAGACCGCCGGCAACCCGCTCACCGAAAGCTTCCGCGGCTGGCAGCGCACCAAGATGATCCTGGTCGCCTTGTTCGGCATTTCGGCGGGGCTGACCGTGATCTGGTACACGGCCCAGTTCCAGGCACTCTATTTCCTGCAGAACGCGCTGCGGATCGAGGACATGTCGGCGCGGATCATGATCGGCGTCGCCGCCGCCTGCTCGATGTTCTGGTTCATCCTGTTCGGCTGGCTGTCCGACAAGATCGGGCGCAAGCCGCCGATCATCGTCGGCTATGTGCTGACGCTCATCCTGCTCTTCCCCTTGTTCCACTGGATGGCGAGCGCCGCCAATCCGGAGCTGTCGGCGGCGATGGACCGCAATCCTGTGACCGTGCAGGGCACCAATTGCGCCTATAATCCCTTCCTGACGCAGCAGCCGACGCCGTGCGGGCGGGCGCTCGACATCCTCACCCGCCGCGGCGTCGCCTACACCTTCGTGCCGGCGCCGGGCTGGTCGGGCGACAGCTATCAGGTCCGCATCGGCTCGGCGGTGGTGAATGCCGAGGATCCGGCCGCGCTCGAACCGGCATTGGCATCGGCCGGCTATCGCATGGAGAAGAGTGCGCCGGCCTTCAGCAGCGCGCTGCGCGTGGTGCTTGCGATCATCGTGATCGGCTTCCTCTCGGGCATGACCTACGGCCCGGTCGCGGCCTTGCTCGTCGAGCTGTTTCCGGCGCGGGTGCGCTATACCTCGCTGTCGGTGCCCTATCATATCGGCACCGGCTATTTCGGCGGATTCCTGCCGTTCATCAGCCAGTATATCGTCGCGCGGACCGGCAATCCCTTCTCCGGCCTGTGGTACACGATGGCCGTGGTGGCGATGGCCCTGATCGTCACCGTCATATGGCTGCCGGAAACCGCGGGAAAGAAGTTGGACTGAGACCGCCCTCGGGCTACGCGGCCAGCCATGGCGCACTTTCCCCTGCGGCTGAATCTGGACGGCGCGGCGCTCGCCGGCAATTGGCGCTGGCTTGCCGCGCGCAGCGGCGGCGCCGCGTGCGGCGCCGCCGTCAAGGCCGATGGCTACGGGCTTGGCGCGCGCGACGTCGTGGCGCGGCTGCGGCAGGCGGGCTGCCGGGATTTTTTCGTAACGACCTGGGCCGAGGCGGAGTCGCTGATGCCGTGGCCGGACGGGCTCGACCTGTCCGTGCTGCACGGCGTCGGCCCCGACGACATGGCGGCCGCCTCGTCCTCGCCGGCGCGGCCGATCCTCAACAGCCCCGGCCAGGTGGCGCGGTGGCGGGCGACCGGGCGGCCCTGCGACGTGATGGTCGATACCGGCATGAACCGGCTCGGCCTTTCGCCCGAGGATGTCGCTTCGGGCGTGCTCGACGGCCTCGAGATCGAGACCCTGATGAGCCACCTCGCCTGCGCCGACGAGGACGTCGCCGGCAATGAGGAGCAGCGCCGCAGCTTCGCTGGCCTTGCCGCCGGAGTGAAGGCGAGGCGGCTGAGCCTCGCCAACAGCGCCGGCATCTGCCTGGGCGGCGACTATGCCTTCGACCTCACCAGGCCCGGCCTCGCTCTCTACGGCGGCGTGCCGCGGCGCGAGGCGGAGGGCCATATCAGGCAGGTCGCAAGGGTCGAGGCGCAGATCGTCCAGCGCCGCCGCATCGCGGCCGGTGCGTCGGTCGGCTATGGCGGCACCTTCACCGCCGCGGAGACCTGCGAGCTTGCGGTGCTCAACATCGGCTATGCCGACGGCTATCTTTGCGGCTTCTCCAACAGCGGCCGGGTCCGGATCGGCGATGGGTTCGCGCCGGTGGTCGGGCGGGTGTCGATGGACCTGACCGCGGTCCGCGTCGACGATCGGCCGGAGCTGCGCGAAGGCGACTGGCTCGAGCTCGACTACGACCTGCCGACCGCGTCCGCACAGTCCGGAAACAGCCAATATGAATTGCTGACCACGCTTGGCTCGCGCTTCGCCCGCATCTGGCGCTGAACCTCCTGCGCTTCCGCTCGTTGGGGCGGCATGGTCCATATCGCTCATCTATCCGATCTGCATTTCGGCGCGCACGATCCGGCGGTCGTCGCCGGGGCGGAGGCGTGGCTGGCCGAGGCCCGTCCCGATCTCGTCGTGATCAGCGGCGATTTCACCCAGCGCGCCCGGACCGAGGAATATCGCGCGGCGGCCGAATTCCTCGACCGGCTCGAATCCCAGGGCCTCGCCACTCTCGCCGTGCCGGGCAATCACGATGTTCCGCTCTACGACGTCGTGCGGCGCTTCACCCGGCCGCTGCACCGCTACCGGCGCTATATCGACGACGATCTCTGCCCCTGGTTCGAGACCGGGAACGTGGCCGTGCTCGGCATCAACACCGCACGCTCGCTCACCTTCAAGGACGGCCGGATCAGCCATGAGCAGATGGCGATCATCCGCGAGCGCTTCCAAGACGTGGACGGCGACAAGACCCGGATCCTCGTCACCCACCATCCCTTGTTCGCAATGCCGATCGGGGAGGCGGGCGAGCCCTCCGAGGCGGTCGGCCGCCACGGCGAGGCTCTCCAGGCGGTCGCCGACGCCGGCGTGCACATCCTGCTCGCCGGCCATTTCCACCGCAGCTTCAGCGAGAGCGCCCGGCGCATGGTCCGCAATGCGGGACCGGCCCTGGTCATCCAGGCCGGCACCGCGACGTCGACCCGGCTGCGCGACGGCGAGATGCAGAGCTTCAACCTGGTCCGCGCCGAACAGGACGCCCGCGTCGACGTCGAAGTCATCGCCTGGGACGGCGCCGCATTCCTGGCAGGCAGCCGCGCCGGCTACGCCTTCGACGGCGACAACTGGCAGGCCATCGAGGCCGAGACGGTCGCCTAGATCATCTTGAGGGCCGCCGCCGATATGACGGGCTCAATTACCCAGCACCTCGTACGACCCCAGCCGATGCTCGCTTCGCGTCCAGCCCTCGGTGCTGCGGTCGAGCGCGTCATAATCGGCGCCATGTTCGGCCATGAACGCGTCGAACTGCTCGCGGGACTGCCAGACATCGAGGGAGAGATAGGAGCCATCCTCGGCGCGGAACAATTCGGTGCCGCGAAAGCCTTCGGAGCGGGCGAAGAGCTGGGCCCAGGCGCCGGTCGGCCCATAGGTCGCCTCGAACGCGGCCAGCGCTTCGTCCTTCACCTCGTAGCGCCAGATCAAAGCTATCATGCTCAAGCCCCTGTCAGGATTGGGGAATAGGCGACCGCCCGGGCGCGCGCAAAGGGCAGATCGGGCCGCTGTTTCTTATTGGGACGGCGCCGCGATCAATGGCCAAGCCGCTTTGCCCAATCGACCTGGGTGAAGGCGACCAGCAGCGCGATCATCAGGATCTGGAGGCCGAGGCCGATCGGGCTGGTCAAGGCGTGGCGGAAGCTGTCGCCGAGGCTCGAATCGCTGATCCCTTTCGCGGTCGCGGCGTAGATCGTGTAGGAGATGGTGCGGCCGACGAAGAAGGCCGCGGTGAAGCCGAGCAAGGGCACGCGGGCGAGCCCTGCCGCCTCGAACAATTGGGCCGACGGAAGCGGCGACAAGGCGAACAGGCCGAGCGCCAGCACCGCGTTGCGCCGCTTGCGCTCCAGCGCCTTGCGCGCCGCGTCGAGGTTGCGCCGCATCCTGCCCTTGATGCGGCCGCTCAGCAGGCGAAAGGCGTGGGCAAGCAGGAACCGGCCGAGCGCGGCGGCCAGCGCCGCCGTCAGCACCAGGGGGACGAGCGGCAGATCCGAATTGAGCCCGTACAACACCATCACCGACCAGGTCGGCGGCGCGAAGGCAGGCAGCAGATTCACCCCCAGCACGATGGCGAAGAGGATCAGATAGGCAGTAATTCCCGTCAGTCCCGTTCGAGGCAGACCGCGATTCCCATGCCGCCGCCGATGCACAAGGTGGCGAGGCCCTTCTTGGCGTCGCGCTTCTGCATTTCGTAGATCAGGGTGGTCAGCACGCGCGCGCCCGAGGCGCCGATCGGATGGCCGATGGCGATGGCGCCGCCATTGACGTTGACCCGGTCGGATTCCCAGCCGAGCTCCTTGCCGACTGCCAGCGCCTGCGCGGCGAACGCCTCGTTTGCCTCGATCAGGTCGAGGTCGGCGATCGTCCAGCCGGCCTTCTCCAGCGCCTTCTTCGAGGCCGGAACCGGGCCGATGCCCATGATCGAGGGATCGACGCCGGCCGAGGCCCAGCTCGCCACGCGGGCGAGGATCTGCGAGCCGCGACGCTCGGCCTCCTCGCGGCTCATCAGCACCAGAGCGGCGGCGCCGTCGTTGAGGCCGGAGGCATTGGCGGCGGTGACGGTGCCGTCCTTCTTGAAGGCCGGGCGCAGGCCGGCAAGGCCCGCCTGCTCGACTCCGTCGCGAATATATTCGTCATTCTCGACGATCGTATCGCCCTTGCGGGTCTTGACCGTGACCGGCGCGATCTCGTCCTTGAAGCGGCCCGAGGCGCGGGCGGCCGAAGCCTTGTTCTGCGATGCGGTTGCGAATGCGTCCTGGTCGTCGCGGGTGATCTGATATTGCTCGGCCAGATTCTCGGCGGTGATGCCCATGTGATAATTGTTGAAGACGTCGGTGAGCCCGTCCTTGATCATCGTGTCGACCAAGGCGACGTCGCCCATCTTGGTGCCGCCACGCAGATTCTGCGCGTGGGTGGAAAGGCTCATGCTTTCCTGGCCGCCGGCGACGACCACCACGGCGTCGCCGGTCTGGATCGCCTGGCTGGCGAGCGCGACCGCGCGCAGGCCGGAGCCGCACACCTGGTTGACGCCCCAGGCCGGCACTTCCTTGGGAATGCCCGCGGCCATCGACGCCTGGCGGGCCGGATTCTGGCCCTGGCCGGCGGTGAGCACTTGGCCGAGGATGACTTCGGAGACGTCTTCGGGCGCGACTCCGGCCTGGGCCAGGGCGGCTTCGATGGCGATGCGGCCAAGTTCGTGGGCGGGGGTGGCGGCGAAAGCGCCCAGGAACGAGCCGACGGGTGTGCGCTTGGCGGCGGTGATGACGACGTCAGTCATGGAATCAGATCTCCGATTTTGGGTTGGCGCGGCCCTAGCATCTTGCTGCATTGCGGGAAAGCCGGGCGGATGGACAGCTGTCCGCTCCGCGAATAGCCTGTCTCCGACCGAGGGAGGGCGCGCATTGCTTTATCGCTGGCTGCTGCTCGCACTGGCCTTGTGGGGCTGCCGCGCCACCACCGCCTCGGCATCCGACCTGATCGCCTTCTGGGACGTGCCGCAGCGCGGCGGCAACAGCTTCAACGGGAGACCGCCGAGCGAGGCCTATTTCTGGGCGTTGCGCGGTTATGGCGCGACGTGGGTGCGCCTCGCCTACGACAAATGGCCGGCGGCGCGGCGCGACTTCCTGATCGGCGACGCCGACCGTTACCAGGGCATTCCGCCCTCCGACCTGGCAAGCCTGCGCACAGTGCTCGATCGCGCCGGCGCGGCGGGGCTGAAGGTCGTCATAAGTCCGCTCTCGCTTCCCGGCGCGCGCTGGGTGCAGAATAACGGGAATATCCGCGACGCCCGCCTCTGGCACGATCCCGCCTACCGCGCCCAGGCCGCAACCTTCTGGCGCGATCTTGCCACGGCGCTGCGGGACCATCCGGCGGTCGCCGCCTACAATATCATCAACGAGCCGACACCCGAAATGGGTGAGGGTCTCGCCGAGCATCCGTCGATGGACCAGGCGATGCTCTGGTATGCCGGCCATCGCGGGACGGGCAGCGACATCAGGGCCTTCTATGCCGAGATCGTCCGCGCCATCCGCGAGGTGGACCCGCTGACCCCGATCATGCTCGACATGGGCTGGTACGCCGCCGCCGACGCCTTCTACTGGGACGCGCTCCCCGATCGGCGGCTCCTCTACGCCTTCCACATGTACGAGGCCTATGAGCTCACCAGCGCGCCGAACCTGCAGCGCAATCCGCCTTTGCCCTATCCTGGCGACGCGCCAGGGCGCGGCCATTGGGACCGGGCTCGAGTCATCGACTATCTCGCCGCCCCGGGGCGATGGGCGGGGGCGCAGGGCCTGCCGCCGACGCGGATCGTCGCCGGCGAGTTCGGCTGCATGCGGCGCCTGCCCTTCTGCCCGGCCTATCTCGAGGACGTCGTCTCGGCGCTGGAAGCCAATGGCTTCCACTGGGCCTTCTACGCGTTTCGCGAGGATGTGTGGGACGGGATGGATTATGAGCTTGGCGCCGGGCCGGCCGGCGCGGACTATTGGGTGGCGGTCGGGCGCGGCGACAATGACGCAGTGCAGCGAAATCCTACGCCGATATTCGAACCGATCCTGAGGCGCTTGCGGGCCGCCTCAGCGGGCGGCGAGCCAGGCGGACAAAGGGTGCCATAAAGCTTCGCGCGCGCGGGAGCCGACCACCATGCCGACATGGCCCAATGCAAGATCGCGCCGCTCGCCGGCGCGGACCGCCGTCGCGGCGGGCACGATCCGGTCGGTGGTCGAGACGATGTTGAGCAAAGGCATTGCCAGCGATTCGGGGTCGATCGCGACGCCGGCGACCTGCCAGTGTCCGGCGCCGGTGAGATCGTCGCGAAACAGGCCTTCGAACATCTCGCGCGCCGCCGCTTCCGACAGAGGCGGGCCGTCATTGGCCCAATCCTCCAGCATGACGAAGGTCCGTGCCTCGGCGCCTTCGAGACTTGCGAAGGCCTCGAACTTGGCGACGGTGCGGGCCGGGTCGAGATTCCAGAACGCGCTTTGCAGCATCTCCATCGGCAGGACGCCGAGGCTTGCGGCGGTGGGCCGGGCGCCCGCCCACAATTTCTCCAATTGCGCGCGCGACTCGTCGGGGAAGCCGTTGAAATACCAGGGCGCGGCGATGGTCGCGACGCTCCGGGCCGGACCGACCCGGGCGGCGCCGAGCGCCATCGTGCCGCCAAGGCAATAGCCGACCAGATCGACCGGCTCGCCGAGCCCCTCCATCAGAGGCAGCAGGATCTGCTCGACATGTCCGGCGACCGACATCGCCCGCCGGTCCGGCCCGGGCCAGCCCCAGTCGAGCAGCAGCACCCGCCGTCCCTGCCCTGCGAGCCAGCGCAGCAGCGAGCGATCGCCCATGTCGAGTACGTTTGGCGGATTGATCAACGAGGGGACGAACAGGGCGGGAGGGCCTTCCCCGCCATAATCGCGAAGCTTCGCGCCGTGCGCCTCGGCGATCGCGCGCATCGGCGCAGGCGGCACTGGGCGCTCGGCCTCCTGATATTTCCTGAGTCCCTCCAGCGCCGCCTTCATCCGGGCCGGATTTGCTGCGCATTGTTCGCGCAGCAGCGTCAGGAACAGAGGGAGCGGCCGGGGTCGATGTTGCAGTGCGGCAAACTTTGGTGCTAGAGCCGTCGCTTCAGCGGAGGAAGGTTTCATGGCGGGGTCCCGGTCCGAAGACGACGTGGTCATCATCAAGAAATATGCGAACCGGCGCCTCTACGATACCGAAAGCTCATCCTACATCACGCTTGAGCGCCTGGCCGAGATGGTCCGGCAGAAACGCCAGTTCAAGGTGGTCGACGCCAAGAGCGGCGAGGACCTGACCCGCGGCGTCCTCACCCAGATCATCATGGACGAGGAAGCGCGCGGCACGACCATGTTGCCGGTCAATTTCCTCAGGCAGCTGATCTCGATGTACGGCGATCAGATGCAGTCGGTGGTGCCGCAATATCTCGAAGCGTCGCTGGAGGCGCTGCAGCGCAACCAGAGCCAGTTCCGCGACGCCATGGCCGGCGCGCTTGCCGCCAATCCGTTCGCCGAGATTGCGCGCCGCAACATGGAAGTATTCACCGCCGCGGTCCCCGGCGCCAAGGCTGCGGCCGCCGCGGCCGGTGGAGCCGCCGCGCCGCCGGCCGATGATACCCGCGCGGAGCTTGACGACCTCAAGGCACAGCTCGCCGATCTCCAGCAGAAGCTCAACAAGCTCGCCGGCTGAGACGGGAGCGAGGCCGCGCGTCGACAGCGTCTCGCCCTCGGCGCCGGCGGACCCGGAAATTATCAGGCGACAAGGGTGAGCGCATGCTCCAGCACCGCGTCGCGCCCCGCGGCGATGTCCGCCGGCGTTGCGCTGACCGCGATGTCGGGCTCGAGGCCGGAATCCGGTTGAGGCCGTCGGGGGAAGGTGCCGACCAGCGGCAGATCGGCCTCCAGCCCGCTCTCGGGAAGCCGGAGAAAATAGAAGCTGCCGCCATTGATGCCGCGCCTGTTGCCCCCGGTAGTCCCGCCGACCAGCCGGCCGAGCCGGAAGGTGCGCACGACGTTCGCGAACTGGAAGGTGGCCGAACTGTTCTGCGCGCTGGTGAGGACGATCAGCGCGCCGGAAAAGCGGGGCCCGCTCGGCCGGATCAGGCCGGCTCCGTCCGGCCCCTCTTCGGCAAGGCGCAGGAAGCCGTTGCCGAGGTCGACGGCGCCGACGCCGAGCCGGTCGAACGAACGGTCCCAGGTGTCGAGATAGGGAATGAGATCGCGCGGCGCCTCGCGGAAGCGCACCCGCCGCTCATAGCCGGACAGGTGGAGCGGTGCGTCGATCATGCGCGCCACGATCTCGTCGCCGCAATCCAGTCCGCCCTCATTGTCGCGCAGGTCGACGATCAGCACCCGGCTTCGGCGGCGCGCCATCGCATCGAAGGACAAGGCGATCCAGCCGCGCCAGTCCCAGCGCGAGTCGTAAAGGGCCCAAGTCGGCATCGTCATCATCGTGGCGCCGCCGCGATGCTCGAGGCTCCAGCCGGGATTGGCGGACGGGTCGGGCGTCGCGCCGGTCCGCATCGCGGCGCGCCGTCGCGCCAGGTCGATCGCAGCGACCCTGAGCGATCGAACCTGCCCTGCGGGGGTTCGGACGCTGAGCGCGAAGGTCTCCGCATTCATCGGAAAGAGCAAAGGATAATAGATGTCGAACGCCTCGAAGCGGTCGACGCCCTCCACCCCGAGGATGGCGCGGCGCTTGCCGTCGTTGCCGCCATCGGCCCGCGCCAGCGGAAGCAAGGCGGAGAGAATGTGCGCGGCGGGACGGCCGTCGACGGAGAGGATCTCCGTTCCCGGTGCGAGGCCGTTGCCCTCGGTATCGGCGGTGACGATCATGCGGGCGCCGAGCCAGCGGAAACGGAAGGGCAGGCGGTTGCGCCCGGCGAACAGGCTGTCGGCGACGCTCCGCCTCTGGTTGTAGAAATTGGCGTAGCTGTGTCCGCAGCGGACCGTTCCGAGCAGGCGGGACAAAGCGAGATAGCGGCCGCCCAGGCTGGTCGCGGCCGCCAAATCGTCGCCGAACCTGGCGAAGCGCGCGGTCATCCGGGCCGGGCTCGCATAACGGTGGAGGCCGGGATGCAGCGTGGAATAGGCGCGGGCGAGAATGTTGGCATCCTCGCCGCCGGGCCGCGCGGCCTTGAGCAGCGCCGGCGCGCAGGCAAAGGCGGCGCCGCCGGCCAGCTCGAGAAATTTGCGTCGGCTCATGGTCATGACGGTCCCCTTTCTTCGCGAGGGGTGCCGGCGCACGGCCGGGCCGTCGCCTCAAATGGCGTCAGGCGTGCAAGATTCGGCCTTTGATCCGCGCCGGCGGCGATAATCGGAGGGCGAGCAGCCGTGGAGGGCGCGGAAGGCCCGGTTGAAGCTCGCCTTCGATCCGAACCCCGATTCGAGCGCGATGGTGAGCAGATCGGCGGCATCGCCCGCATCGAGCCGCCGCGCAACCTCCGCGGCGCGGAGCCGGTTGACCAGCGCGGAGAAGCCGTCGCCCTCGAGGTTGAGCGCGCGCGACGCATAGGCCTCGTTGGTGCCGAGCAGCCGCGCCAGGCCGGCCATCGACAGGCCGGGGTCGCGCCACCATTGCTCGTCGCGCAGCCGGTCCGCCCAGAGGCGGGCGACGTCGCCTTGCACGGCGGGGCCCGGCAGCGGCGGGAAGGGGCGCGCGGCATGGCGCCAGCCCTCGACGCCGAGGAAGGCGCCGATCATGGCGAGGAGGACGTAGAAGCCGAACAAGTCGAAATAATCGAGCGGCGCGACCAGGGCGGCATAGGCTTCGAACCCCGCGCGCGCGGCGAGCAGCAGAGCGAGCGCCGCCAGGCTTCGCCTCAGCCATGCCACCCGCTGCTCGGCCGCCGGACGGCCCCGCGCCCAGCGCGCGTAACGCTGGATGAGGTTGAAGGAGGCGAATGCGTAGAAGCCCATGGATGCCAGGATGGCGACGGACAGCGCCGGATCCAGATAGGGCCGCTGGAACCCGGCATCGATCGCATCCTTGGCGTGGAGCGGCATCAGGAAGGCGATCGCCTGGTAGAGGAACTGGAGGGCCGGAAGCACGAAATGGTAAGGCGCGATCCTGCGCCCGCGCGCCAAAGCGTGAATATGACCGTAGAGCAGGGGCCCGACCGCGAGCGGCACGGCGAACGGCGCGAAGGACAGCCAGGGGAAGGCGTCGTAGAAGCCGGCATAGCCGATGATGAACGGAGTCAGCATTCCCGCCAGCACCGCCAGCAGGCAGGCCAGGTAGCGATTGGAGAGGCGGTTCGCCGGCTGACGAAGCAAAGCGCCGGCGAGGATCAGCACCTGCGCCGCCAGAACGAGCAGGAATATGCTCATCCGGCCGAAGCGGATGGATGACCAGGGATCGACGATGGGCGACCTCAGCGGCGGCGCGTGGCCGGTTTCACGAAGCGCAGGGTCATCCGGTCGCTCTCGCCGATCGCGAGATAGCGGGCGCGATCCTGCTCGCCGAGGCGCAGCGCCGGCGGCAGCGTCCACACGCCCTGCGGCCAATCGGCGGTGTCGCGCGGATTGGCGTTGACCTCCGAGGCGCCGACGAACTGGAAACCGGCCGCCTCGGCGAGCCGCCGCACGGTCGAGACCTTGAGATAGCCGCTGCTCCGTTCGCGCGCAGAATCGGCGCTTTCGGGCAGGCGATGATCGACGATTCCGAGCGTTCCGCCCGGACGCAGCATCGCGAACATCTGCCGGAACGCCTCTTCGGCATAAGGCTGGTTGTTGCGCTGATAGCCGATCGCCCAATTGTGGACGTTGCGGAAAGTCAGGACGACATCGGCGCTGCCGTCGGGCACGCGCGTCTCCGCCGCATCCCAGGCCGGGAAGGCGGCGAGGCCGATACGACCGTACAAGGCGGGATTGGCGGCCATCATGCGCCGCATCCCGCCATTGCCGTTCTCGCCCATCGAGGCGGCATGGTAACGGCCGCCCGCCGCGAGATAGGGCGCCAGGATCTCGGTATACCAGCCGCCGCTCGGCCAGATCTCCACGACAGTATCAGTGGGCCGCACGCCGAAGAACGAAAGGGTCTCGAACGGGTGGCGGTAGCGGTCGCGGGCGACATTGGCCGGCGTGCGGCTCGGCGCGGCGATCGCGGCCCTCAGCGCGTCCTGGTGGGCCGCGGACAGCTCCGCCCGATTCGGCACGGCGGATGCGGCCGCGCAGACGAGGAGCAAGGCGGCGGCAAAAAAGGCGGCCACGGGCTGGCGGTTCATGATCCTCTCCCTAGATTGGCTTCTTATCGGGCGCCAATGCGGGAGAAAGCATGACGACGCAACATTGGCTGTGGGGTGCCGACGGCGCGGCGCTGGCCCTGGCGCTGGTGGCGGGCGTCGCTGAATCGCGCCGCACCCGCCGCGACAGGTTGGACGCGCATGGCTGGGTGCCGTGGCGCGGGCTGCAGATGACCGCGATCTTCGCGATCATCGCGTTCACGATCCTGGCGGTGAAGCTGGGGTGAAGGCGTGCCAAATCCTCCCCTGCAAAAGCAGGAGAGGATTTGGGGACGCCCCCCTCAGTCCTTGCAGACCTCGAAGCTGAAGCAGCCGTCATTGTCGCCATGGACGCAGGCGTCGAAGCAGATGCCGCGAAGCAGGATCCGGTGCTTGCCGCCGAGCGCGCCGCGCAGCCGCAACAGGAACTGGCGGCTGACGCAGGAGCCGGGCGGGATATCGTCGAAGAAATAGGGCCCGACCGGGATCAGCTGGATGCAGGGATTGCCGTTGGGAAGCTTCGGCACCGCATTGCCCGCACCGTCGACGACCAGAACCTGCTGGACGGTCACGTTGGACAGGGTCAGGTTCGAATAGGGATTGCAGATGGTGAGATACATGATCTCTGTATCGTCGCTCTCGATGCAATCGCACTTGCTGTCGCCCCAGCTGATCGTCACCCAGGGCTCGATCCGCGGAATATCCAGCGGCTCGACCTTATATTCCTGGGCCGGACCGTCGCACGGCACCATATTGTTCTGCCGGCGCGCCAGGCCGTGAAGCTGCTTGTTGACCTCGCCGGCCAGGCGCTTGCAGCGTCCGTCGGTGGGAGGCTCCCTTTCGGGCGGCGAGGGCGGAGGTCCGGGCTTGGGATCGTCGGACGGGGGATCGTAGGGCGGCCGGTCCGATTTCGGTTCGTCTTCGCAATTCATGTTCAACCCCCGGTTTTCGCCCGCGCCGGGCAAGTTGCGAGATGCGCATCACTTTGAAAACCAAAATGTTTTCTTCGCGATTCGCGCAGGAAGAATTGCGGCAAATGATGCTCCCGGTCGGTAATTAGTCAAGCGCTTAAAAAGGCGGCGTCCCGCTTCGGTACAGGAGGGCTCATCCTCGGACCAGCGAGACGGGCGCGCGGCGAAGCTTTCGCTATTGGCAGGACTGGGGCTCAGGCATCGATCAATTGCCTGTGCGGCCTACTCCGGCGGTCATTCTGAACTTGCCCGATCATCCGCGCGCAAATCCGCGCGGACGCGGAGAACTGGACCCTGAAACAAGTTCAGGGTGACGGACTGAACAGGTGCACTCCCCATCCGCCTTCCGGGACATCGTCACTCCGCCGACCGCCGGGCATTTCGAACCCGCTCGCGCGGGCCAGTGCGGCTAGAGGCAGGCTTCTAGATAGGGCTGGTCGAAGCCGTACATCTTGGCCTTTTCGAGCGTGTAAGGGCGAAGGCCCATCGAGCGATATTCGCCGATGATCTTGCCGTCCGGTGTCTCGTCGAGATATTCGAACTTGAACAGCTCCTGGGTGACAATGACGTCACCTTCCATGCCGATCACTTCGGTGATGTTCGTGCAGCGGCGCGAGCCGTCGCGCAGGCGCTTGACCTGGACGATGAGATCGACCGAGTCCGCGATCTGGCGGGAAATCGCTTCCTTCGGGATCTTGATGTCCGACATCATCACCATGTTCTCCATACGGGCGAGGCATTCGCGCGGGGAGTTGGAGTGAAGCGTGGCCATCGAGCCGTCATGGCCCGTGTTCATCGCGGCGAGCAGGTCGAAACACTCGCTGCCGCGAATCTCGCCGAGGATGATGCGGTCCGGCCGCATACGCAGCGCGTTGATGACGAGGTCACGGATCGTGATCGCGCCCTGGCCCTCGAGGTTCGGCGGGCGGGTTTCGAGCGGCAGCCAGTGCGGCTGCTGCAGGCGAAGCTCGGCCGCGTCCTCGATGGTGAGCACGCGCTCGCCCGGGTCGATCAGCTTCGACAGGGCGTTGAGCATCGTCGTCTTGCCCGAGCCGGTGCCGCCGGAGATGATGACGTTCATCCGGCTGGCGCCGGCGATCTTGAGCACGGTCGCCATCTTCTCGGACAGCGAGCCCCAGCCGCGCATCATGTCGACGGTGATCGGCTTTTCGGAGAATTTACGAATCGAGATGGCGGTGCCGCGCAGCGAGAGCGGCGGGATGATGACGTTGACGCGGCTGCCGTCCTGGAGGCGGGCGTCGGCGAGCGGCGTGGTCTGGTCGACGCGACGGCCGACCTTGTTCACGATACGCTGGGCGATCTGGAGCAGATGCTCCTCGTCGCGGAACTGGATCTGGGCGACCTCGAGCTTGCCCTTGCGCTCGATGAACGTCTGGTTGGGGCCGTTGACCATGATGTCGCTGATGTCGGGATCGTTGAGCAGCTCTTCCAACGGCCCGAGGCCGAGCAATTCGTCAACCAGCACCTTTTCCAGAGCGAACTGCTCGCGACGGTTGAGGTTGATCTTCAGCTCGGCGAGCACTTCGCCGATGATCGGCCGGAACTCCTCGGCGAGCTCCTCCTTGGAGAGCGTCGCGGCCGCTTCGGGATCGACGCGCTCGAGCAGGCGCGGAAGGACCTGCTCCTTGATCTTGTGGATCGAGGCCTCGAAACCCTCGCTGCGCGACGAGCTCTGCTCGCCCGACTGGGCCTGGCGGTCGGCGAGACGCGCCATCGCGTCGCCGCGGTCGATCGGGGCGAAACTCTCTTCCTCGGCGCCGAACACTTCGGGCTCGAGCGGCGGGAACTGGCTGCCGCCCTCATTCTGCTTGATCGGCCCGGGGCCCTTCATCGGCTGCGCCGTGCCGAATTGCGGGCGTCCGCCGCCCGCGCCTCCAGCACCGCTCCGTCGTCCAAAAGCGCTCATTGTACCAGCGATCCTCGCCACAAAGGCCCGTAAAAACTCCGGGTGCAGTGGTGAATAAGGTGGAAACTTTGACAATTGCCTAACTGGAAGTGAGGGAAACTCCGGACCCGCACTCGGGGGCAAGGATGGTCGTGACGGGTTGGCATTTGTTGTCCGGCAAGGAACAAGGAGGGAGCGATGCTTTACGCATCGTGACCGACGCAGTGACGCCGTCCGGGCGGCAAAGGACAGCCCGCCGCTTCGCGGTCGGCCGGGGAAGGCGGCTGGGGGCGTCGAGCCACTCGGACGGGTTTCCTGACCCGCCCTTCGCGTCTCTCCTTCCCAGCCACCTTCCCCGGCCGATCACGGCCACCCTTGCCCCCGAGTGCGGGTCCTGATGCCGTCCAGCAACGCCCGCACCGCCCTGATCCTCGCACTGTGCGGGTTCGCGACCCTGTCGATCGGCGATGCGCTGGTGAAGACGATGGCCGGGCAGTGGCCGGGTACGGCGGTGGCGGCCCTGCGCTATGTCGCCGGCGCGACCGGCCTTGCGATCGTGGTCGCGGCGACCGAGGGTCGCAAAGGCTTTCGGATCCCGATGCCCTGGCTCCAGTTCGCGCGCGGCGTGGGGGTGAGCATCGCCACCATCTGCTTCTTCCTCGGCGTGATGGCGATCCCGCTCGCCGACGCGACGGCGATCCAGTTCACCAGTCCGATGTTCACCTTCGTCTTCTCGGCGCTCGTGCTTGGCGAGAGGGCGCCGAAGGCGGTCTGGGGCGCGACGGCCCTGGCCTTCTTCGGCGTACTGGTGGTGCTGCGGCCCAACGTCCTCGCATTGGGCGCGCCCGCACTCTATCCGGTCGGCGCCGCCGTCGGCATGGCCTGCCTGATGATCTTCAACCGCAAGGCGGCCGGCGCGGCGTCGCCGATCGCGATGCAATTCCTGGTGGCGATCATGGCGGCGCCGATGCTGGTGGCCGCCACCGGCCTGCTCGCGCTGAGCGGCGCGCCGCAATTCCAGGTGCCGATCCCGCCGGGCAGCGTCGTGGTCAAATGCCTGGTCATCGCCTGCACCGCGACGGTTGCGCATCTGCTGATCTACATGGCGGCGGTCCGCGCTTCGGCGGCGGTGGTGGCGCCCATGACCTATGTCCAGCTGCTCGTCGCAGTGGCGCTGGGGTGGCTGTTGTTTGGCACCGCGCCGGATCTTTCGACCCTCGGCGGCGCGGCTTTGATCATCGGTGGCGGTCTTTTGCTGTGGCGGTCGCAGAAGCCGAAGGAGGTGCCGGAGACGCCGGATTGAATCCCCTCCCGGAGTCGATTCGGCGGTCTTCTTGTCGGCTATGGGTGGAAACCGGTCATTGTGATGATAGGTTGAGCGCATGAACAAGATCATGCGTGCACTCGCGGTTGAGCTAAGGAGGACGCCGTCGGAAAATGCCGCCGATTGGCTTCTCCAGCACTATCCGTCTGGTGGAGAAGCCATCACGCTGCTCGAACATGTGTCGCTGCGACAAGGGGACTATCGCCGTCTGGCTACACACTATCTTGCCGGGCCTACTCATGCACATGGTCGCGCATATCGCCTCTTCGCGCAGCGTCTCGGGCTGGCCGGGTTAGTGCGTATCCTCGGTGAAACGCAGGGTCGGGACGGCCGCGACGCGGACCTGCTGGCCTACCACCTCAGGCCCATGCTGGAAGACGCCAAGGATGCTGAGGAGTTGCGCGAAGCCGCAGCGTTCGTCGACAGGTTGGCGTCGTTGTGAACGTCAGCAATGGGTCGAAGGCGGACAAGGCAATTAAGCAATTAGATAGCAAACGGCCCTCTGACGTTAAACACGAAACGAAATCCGTTCGACGACTGGAATGACGTTATGCACGCATGTCTTTCAACAATTCTTTGATCATAAACCATTCCGAACCAGATTAAGCGCTCATTGCCCTTCTGCCCGGAAGTCGCTCTGGGATAACCAGGCGATTGGCTTTGCTGTCGTGCATAGGTTTCGACCAGCAATTGTGCCGGGAGGCCACAACGGGCCGCAACCTCGGAGATGGCTCTCTCGTGCTCGCTCGCTCCCGCTGCACAGGCGGAAAGCACAGGCAACAGCATCAATGCCAAAGGTCGGGTGACCATTCTGTCGTCTTGGTAATTAACTCTTTCCGAACCGTGAATGTCCGCGATGGGTCGTTAGCGGACATGGCCGATTACTGATTCTGGTGAGGGGAAGGCGCTCAGCCCTCAGCGCTCTCCGCCAGCACGGTGAGGCCCTTGTCGCTGACTTCCGCGAAGCCACCCTGGACGGCGATCCGCTCGGGCTCGCTGCCGGGCCAAATGCGGTAGATCGCGATCTCGCCGTCGCGCAGGGTCGACATATAGGGGGCATGGCCGGCCATCACGCCGAAATCGCCCTCGGTGCCGGGGACGACCACCATCTGGACGTCCTCGGAGCGGAGGAGTTTTTCGGGGGTGACGAGTTCGAAATGCAGGTCGGCCATTTTCTTCTTCCCTAAAGCCTCCCCCTTGATGGGGGAGGTTGGTGGGGGTGGACTCTCCGCCAAATCTCGGCGGTTCTCAAAGGCCACCCCACCCCAGCCCTCCCCATCAGGGGGAGGGAGTAAGCTTACGCGTCCTGGGCCAGCTTCTCGGCCTTGGCGACCGCTTCCTCGATGCCGCCGACCATGTAGAAGGCAGTCTCCGGAAGATGGTCATATTCGCCGTCAACCACTGCCTTGAAGCTCTTCACCGTGTCCTCGATCTGCACGAACTTGCCCGGGATGCCGGTGAAGACTTCGGCGACGTGGAACGGCTGGGAGAGGAAGCGCTGCAGCTTGCGGGCGCGGTTCACGGTGAGCTTATCCTCCTCGGAAAGCTCGTCCATGCCGAGAATGGCGATGATGTCCTGAAGCGACTTGTAGCGCTGCAGCGTCTCCTGGACGCGGCGGGCGGTATCGTAATGCTCCTGGCCGACGGTGCGGGCGGTGAGCACGCGCGAGGTGGAGTCGAGCGGATCCACGGCCGGATAGATGCCGAGCTCCGAAATGGCGCGCGACAGCACGGTGGTGGCGTCGAGGTGGGCGAACGACGTGGCCGGCGCCGGATCGGTGAGATCGTCGGCGGGGACGTAGATCGCCTGAACGGACGTGATCGAGCCCTTGTTGGTCGAGGTGATCCGCTCCTGCAGCGCGCCCATGTCGGTGGCGAGGGTCGGCTGGTAGCCCACGGCCGAGGGGATGCGGCCGAGCAAAGCCGACACTTCCGAGCCCGCCTGGGTGAAGCGGAAGATGTTGTCGACGAAGAACAGAACGTCCTGGCCTTCGACGTCGCGGAAATATTCGGCGATGGTCAGACCGGAGAGCGCCACCCGCGCACGCGCGCCGGGCGGCTCGTTCATCTGGCCGAAGACGAGGGCGACCTTGGAGCCTTCTGGCGTCGGGTTGCCGTCGGCATCCTTGGCGATGACGCCGGCGTCGAGGAATTCGTGATAGAGATCGTTGCCCTCGCGGGTGCGCTCGCCGACGCCGGCGAACACCGAGGTGCCGCCATGGCCCTTGGCGATATTGTTGATCAGCTCCTGGATCAGCACGGTCTTGCCGACGCCGGCGCCGCCGAACAGTCCGATCTTGCCGCCCTTCGCATAAGGGGCGAGCAGGTCGATGACCTTGATGCCGGTGATCAGGATGCTGGTCTCGGTCGACTGGTCGACGAAGAGCGGCGCCTCGGCGTGGATCGGTGCGGTGTCGGTGTGGCCGATCGGGCCGCGCTCGTCGATCGGCTCGCCGATGACGTTCATGATCCGGCCGAGGGTCATCGGGCCGACCGGCATGCGGATCTGCGAGCCGGTGTCGGTCACTTCCTGGCCGCGGGTCAGGCCCTCGGTGGCGTCCATCGCGATGGTGCGGACGGTCGATTCGCCGAGATGCTGGGCGACTTCGAGGACCAGGCGATTGCCGCCGTTGGTCGTCTCGAGCGCGGACAGGATCGCCGGCAGCTCGCCGTCGAAGCTGACGTCGACGACGGCGCCGATCACCTGGCTGATGCGGCCGACATTGTTGGTGGTGGCGGTGGCCATGTTCGTTTCCTTGCCTCTTGGTCTTTAGAGCGCTTCGGCGCCCGAGATGATTTCGATCAATTCCTTGGTGATCGCGGCCTGACGGGTCCGGTTGTACTGGATGGTCAGGCGGTTGATCATGTCGCCGGCATTGCGCGTGGCATTGTCCATCGCGGTCATCCGGCTGCCCTGCTCCGACGCTGCATTTTCGAGAAGCGCGCGGAAGATCTGGACGGCGACGTTGCGCGGCAGGAGCGCGGCCAGGATCTCGTCCTGGTCGGGCTCATATTCGACGGCTGCGAGCGAGGCGCTGCCGGCGGCGTCGGCCTCGACCGGCGGCACCGGGATGATCTGCTGGCCGACCGGCTCCTGCACCAGCGCGGAACGGAAGCGCGCGTAGAAGAGGTGCACGACATCGATGCCGTCGGTCATGTAGCGGTCGATCACGTCCTTGGCGATCTCCTGCGCGTCGGCGAAGGCGAGCTGCTTGATCGCGCCGGTGTCGTGCTGGTGGAGGATTTGCTTCGGGTAGAGCCGGCCGATCACGGCGCGGCCCTTGCGGCCGACCATGTAGAAATAGACCTGCTTGCCATCGGCCATCAGCGCCTCGGCCTTGCGGCGGGCGGCGCGGACGATGTTCGAGTTGAAGCCGCCGGCGAGGCCGCGATCCGAAGTGCAGACGATCAGCAAATGGGTCTGATCGCTGCCGGTGCCGGCAAGCAGCTTCGGGCTCTCGGGACCGATCGCGACCTTCGAGACGATGCTGGTGACCACCGACGCCATGCGCTCGGCATAAGGGCGCGCGGCTTCGGCGGCCATCTGCGCCCGGCGCAGCTTGGCCGCGGCGACCATCTTCATCGCCTTGGTGATCTTCTGGGTCGACTTGACCGAGGAGATCCGCATCTTGAGCGCCTTGAGGGTGGCCATTCTACCTGTGCTTCTTCCTGTTCGTCATGCTGAACTTGTTTCAGCATCCACCTGTGAGCTTCGAGACCGTCATAGAACCGGACCCTGAAACAAGTTCAGGGTGACGGCTCAGGCAAATGTCTTCACGAACTCGCCGAGGGCCGTCTTCAGCTTGGCGGCGGTGTCGTCGTCGAGCGCCTTGGTGTCGCGGATCGCGGCGAGCACGTCCGCATGCTCGGCGCGCATGTGGCTGAGCAGGGCGCTCTCGAAGCGGGTGACCGCGTCGGCCGGCACAGCGTCGAGGAAGCCGTTGACGCCGGCGAAGATCGAAACGACCTGCTCCTCGACCGGCATCGGCGCATATTGCGGCTGCTTGAGCAATTCGGTCAGGCGTGCACCGCGGTTGAGCAGGCGCTGGGTCGAGGCGTCGAGGTCGGAGCCGAACTGTGCGAAGGCCGCCATCTCGCGATATTGGGCGAGCTCGAGCTTGATCGATCCGGCGACCTTCTTCATCGCCTTGGTCTGCGCGGCCGATCCGACGCGGCTGACCGAGAGGCCGACGTTGATCGCCGGGCGGATGCCCTGGAAGAACAATTCGGTCTCGAGGAAGATCTGGCCGTCGGTGATCGAGATCACGTTGGTCGGGATATAGGCGGAAACGTCGCCGGCCTGCGTCTCGATGATCGGCAGCGCGGTCAGCGAGCCATTGCCGTTGGCGTCGTTCATCTTGGCGGCGCGCTCGAGCAAACGAGAGTGGAGATAGAAGACGTCGCCCGGATAGGCCTCGCGGCCCGGCGGGCGGCGCAGCAGCAGCGACATCTGGCGATAGGCGACGGCCTGCTTGGAAAGATCGTCATAGACGATGACCGCGTGCATGCCGTTGTCGCGGAAATATTCGCCCATCGTGCAGCCGGTATAGGGCGCAAGGAACTGCAGCGGGGCAGGCTCCGAGGCGGTCGCGGCGACGACGATGGTGTACTCCATCGCGCCATTCTCCTCGAGCGCGCGGACGATCTGGGCGACCGTGGAGCGCTTCTGGCCGATGGCGACGTAGATGCAATAGAGCTTCTGGCTCTCGTCATCGCCCTGGTTGGCGGCGCGCTGATTGATGAAGGTATCGATCGCGACGGCGGTCTTGCCGGTCTGGCGATCGCCGATGATCAGCTCGCGCTGGCCGCGGCCGACGGGAACCAGCGCATCGAGCGCCTTGAGGCCGGTCTGCACCGGCTCGTGCACCGACTTGCGCGGGATGATGCCGGGCGCCTTGACCTCGACGCGCTTGCGCTCGGTCGCCTCGATCGGGCCCTTGCCGTCGATCGGGTTGCCGAGGCCGTCGACCACGCGCCCGAGCAGGCCCTTGCCGACGGGGACGTCGACGATCGTCTCGGTGCGGCGGACGGTGTCGCCCTCGCTGATCGTCGAATCCGAGCCGAAGATGACGACGCCGACATTGTCGGCCTCGAGGTTCAGCGCCATGCCCTTGATGCCGCCGTCGAACTCGACCATCTCGCCCGCCTGGACGTTGTCGAGGCCGTGGATGCGGGCGATGCCGTCGCCGACGCTCAGCACGGTGCCGACTTCGCTGACCTGCGCGTCGGTGCCGAAGCCGGCGATCTGCTCCTTGATGACCTTGGAAATTTCAGCGGCGCGGATGTCCATTATCTAGCCTTTCATCGCTTGCGCGAGACTGTTCAATTTGGTGCGAATGGAGCCGTCGATCATGCGGCTGCCGATCTTGACGACGAGCCCGCCCAATATGGCGGGATCGACCTTCAGATCGACCGCGATGTCGGCCCCGTAACGGGTACGGAGATTTTGCCTCAGGGCCTCGACCTGGCCCTCGTCGAGCTTGTGGGCGGAGGTGACTTCGGCATTGATCTCGCCGCGGTGGCGGGCGGAGAGGGTGTTGAAGGCGCGGATCACGTTGCCGAGCTGGCCGAGGCGGCGATTCTTCGCCAGCACGCCGAGGAAATTGGCGGTGATCGGATCGAGCTTCATTGCGCCGGCCGACGCGGCGACGGCGCGTATCGCCTGGTCGCGGCCGATCAGCGGGCTGGTGGTCAGTTCGCGGAAATCGTCCGAATCGGCAAGCGCCTGCTTCAGCGCGGCGAGGCTTTCGCCCACCGCGTCGAGTTGCTTCTGCTCGTTGGCGAGCTCGAACAGGGCGATCGCATAGCGCCCTGCCAAGCTAGCCTGAATACCGCCGGAAATATCCACGCGCGTTGAACCCCTGGGTCGGAATTTTGAGCCATGCGAAGGGTGCGCCGGAGCGCGCCCATTGGCTTCGCGGGCGCCCTAGCAGGCGCTTTGCTGCGTTGCAAGATAGGTGGGCTTGCAAGTTGGCCGGCGCCCTGCGAATTTCCCGGGAGCGCGGCGGGGAAAAGGCGAATTGGGAGGATCATGGGGCTGTTCGACCTGTTCAGGCGCGCCAAGGCGGCGCCGCCGCCGCCAGTGCCGGACCCTCCCGCCGCGGGGGAAGCGCGCTTCCATCGCGACCGCGGCCGGATGTTCGACATCGGCAAGACCGGGCAGCTCGGCGCGCTGTTCGCGGCGCCGCGCGACCGGCGCGATGCGGCCTGGGTCGCGTCGTTCTGGGAGGCGGCCTGGTGCGGCTCGGTCGCGCTGGCCGATCCGCAAGTCTTCCACGGACCGGACGGCTTTCCCTATTTGCGGCTCGACGTGCCGCGTCCCGACAGCGCGTTCGAATCCCAATGCCTGGCCAACCTTGCCGCCGATTGCCTGAAGAATCGCGTCGGCGCGGCCTTTTTCGCAAGCCCGGACGACGCGCCCGATCAGGCCCAGTTCGTCCTCACCTACGGCGTGATCGACAGCCTGCTGCGCTACGATTCGCCTTATGGCGACCCGATCGACCTCGCCGAGGCGGAAGGATCGGTGGACGGCGAGACGTTCGACGTCGAACGCGGCCTCTGGAGCAAGACGATGATCACCAAGGCCGCGCACGAGGTGCTGATCGCATCGCCGTCGGCCGATTTCCTGCCGCCCGGACCAGCGGCGGCCCTGTGCGGCTTCCTCGAGCAGGTCTGGGGTCTCGCCGATCCGCGGGTGGAGCTGCTGATCGACATGAAGCTTCGTCCCCACCGCGTCCTCGTCATCGGTCGCAAGCGCAGCGAATTTCCCGCAGGCAGCGACGTCGATCACCTGGCGCGGACTCCGCTCTGGTATCTGCCACCCAGCCGGTCGGTGATGCTCATGCCGGAAGACGGTTCGCGCGACCGGATGCTGCCTTTGCGGAGCCTGTTCGACGGGGATTGAGCCACGGCCAAAGGCCGCGGCGGCTCGCATATTCGCTTTGAAAGCAAGGTTCGGGACGCAGCCCGGACGCGAAGGCTGCAAAAAGGTCTCCACAAGGACGGAGACCCTCATGACCTACAGAATCGAAGGACTGGCGCCCGAAGCGTTCGAAAGCCTGTTCAGCATGACCGACGGCGAGCTGGCCGCCCGCAACGCCGTGCGCGTGACCGCGGATTCGCCGACCGGCTATCCCTGTCGCGTATCCCTGCAGGATGCGGCGCCGGGCGAGGAGCTGGTGCTGCTCAACCATGTCTCGAACGACGTGCCGACGCCATTCCGCACCGCTTATGCCATCTACGTGCGCAAGGGCGCGCAGGCGGCCGCCTTTGTCGACGAGGCCCCGGACTATCTCGCCAGGCGCACGCTCAGCCTGCGCGGGTTCGACCAGGCCGGCATGCTCCAGGACGCCTTGCTCGCCATGCCGGGCGAGGCGGATGCCAGGCTCCGCGCGCTTTTCGAGCGGGCCGATATCGCCACCATCCACGCGCACAATGCGGCTTATGGCTGCTTCCTGGCGCGAATCGAGAGGAACTGACCATGGCAAGCCTTGCAAGACTCGATACGGGCCATAGATCGGCTCCCGTGAACGATCGTCACACCATCACCTCGGACGAGGCCTGGGCCGCGTTCGAGCGGCGCGACCGCGCCTGGGACGGCCGGCTGGTCGGCGGGGTGAAGACCACCGGCATCTATTGCCGCCCGAGCTGCCCGGCGCGGCGGCCCAGGCGCGAGAATGTCGAATTCTTTTCCAACGCCGTGGATGCCCGGGCCGCCGGCTATCGCGCCTGCCTGCGCTGCGAGCCGGACGACGTGAATCGCGAGGAGGTCGCGCTGGAGAAGGCCTTCGCCCTGCTTGCGGCCGCGGAGGAGGCGCCGTCGCTGGACGAGCTTGCGGCGGGCGTCGGCTATTCGCCCCACCATTTCCACCGCCTGTTCAAGCGCGCCACCGGAGTCACCCCGGCGGCTTATTATCGAAGCCTGCGGGCGCGACGTGCCGAAACCGCCCTGAGCGAGAATGAGCGGATCACCGACGCGATCTACGACGCCGGCTATTCCGGGCCGGCGCGCTTCTATGCCGATGCCGGCAAGAGGCTGGGCATGACTCCTTCGGCCTGGCGCGACGGCGGGCGTGGCGAGACGATCCGCTGGGCGACCGCAGAGACGGATCTCGGCACCATGCTGGTCGCCGCGACCGGCAAGGGCATTTGCCGGCTCTCCTTCGACGAGGACGAGGCGGCGCTGCGCCGGCGCTTCCCGCATGCGGCGATCGAGCATGGCGGCGGCGACATGGCGGCCCTGATCCGGCGGACGGTGGCGGCGGTGAACGCGCCAGAGAAACCGCACGACCTCCCGCTCGACGTCCAGGGCACCGCCTTCCAGGAAGCAGTGTGGCGCGAGCTGAGCCGGATCCCGGCCGGCGAGACCCGCACCTATTCCCAGATCGCCGCCGCGGTCGGACGGCCCGCGGCGGTCCGCGCCGCCGGCACGGCAAACGGGGCCAACAATGTCGCCGTGCTCATCCCCTGCCACCGCGTGATCCGCACCGACGGGACGGCGGGCGGCTATGCCTATGGGCTGGAGCGCAAGGCGAAGCTGCTGGAACGGGAGAGGGGCGGGGCCTGATGCGCGGCCGGGCCCAGGCGTCGCCGCTCCCCTTGGCTTGGCCTCGATAGGAGCGCCGCCACCGTGGCGACAACAAGGGAGCCGGGATGACGCTGAATGTAAGCGCCAATCGATCAGGCTGATTGATTACGGACCTTTGGGGGCGGCAGCCGGCGAGGGTGCGGGCGCCGCGCCTGCCTGCCGCTCGCAGGTATAGACGAGCCGCTCGTTGGGGAGATGCGGCAGGACCGCGTTGATGTCGCGCTGCTGGTCGGCAAGCACCGTCCGTGCCTCGGCGTCCGCGGTGCAGGCCTTGACGTCGACGCCGCGGCGGAGCGCGCGCACCCGTGTCATCGCGGCCGCGTCGAGCGCGTAGCGGGTGACCACATACTCACCGCTGGCCGGCCTGAATTCCAGCACCGAGACATTCTGCTCGCCATTGGGGACGAGGATCCTGGTCCAGGTTTCGCCATTGCGGGCATATTGCGTGCGCGTGTTCATGCAGCCGGATTCGGTCCAGTCGAGCGGGACGTCGTTGGTCGGCGAAACCGTGACCCGGCTGCGGTCGGGCTGGAATTGGCACAGATTGTGGCCGACGGAGCGATCAGGCGCCACAGCCTCGGCGCTGTTGCCGGGCGGCGCGTCCTCTGCGGCGACCAGGCTGGGGCGGAGCAGGAAGGCGATCACCGCGAGCAGCAGCAGGCCGGCGCCGGCGCCGCCCAGGATCTTCGCGGGCGTCATCCTGTCCTTCTGCAGCATGATCCCGGCGCCGCCGAAGGCGACCAGCGAGAGGACCAGCAGCAGGACGGCGATGGCGAGACGGGTCTCCCGGCTCTGCTGGACCTCGGCGAGGCTGCGGTCGCGCGCCTCGCGCGCCTTTTGTGCCTGGCCGGCGGCCGCGGCATCGCGGGCGCGGGCCTCGGCCTGGCTGCGCTCCTGGTCCTGGCGCAGGCGGTCGGTCATCGAAATGCATTCGGTGGCGACCGCCTGGAAGGGCTGGCGGTTCTGCTGGAGGAACGCAACCAGCTCGCGGTTGGCGACGGCGAAGGCGAAGGTCGAATCCCCTTCCTGGTTGCGGGTGATCAGGCTGTTGACGCCAAGCACGCGGCCGCACTGGTCGAGCAGCGGGCCGCCGCTATGGCCGCGGGCAATGTTGGCGGTGTGAAGCAGGGTGGTGATGCCGTTGATCGGGCGGACGTTGGAGAAGATGCCGATCGATCGGGTCGGCGGCAGCGGCGTGATATAATCCTGGGCCGAACGGGCGGTGGCGAGATCGACATTGCCGGGATAGCCAAGCGCCGCGACCGGCGTGCCGTCGTCGAGCGGGCCGGTGTAGAGCGGGATCGGAGTCAGGCTGCCCTGCTCGATCTCCAGCAAGGCGAGATCGCGCGCCGGATCGATCGCGACGATACGGGCGCGGGTGGCCTGGGCGCCCTGCGACGGGATGATGCCGATGGTTACCGCCTTGCCCTCCTGCGCCATGGCGACGACATGGGCGTTGGTGACGACGCGGTTGGGCGCGATCGCGAAGCCGCTGCCATGGCCGAAGTCCGACACGGACTGATCCTCGCCGAACTGGATCACGACCACGCGGACGACCGAGCGTCCGGCGACGGCGATGTCGTCCGCACGCGCCGGCGCGGAGAAGGCCAGAGCGGTCAGCAGCAGCAGGAGAAGGCGCCGGATCATCATGTGCCTTCTATGGGCGGTGGCGCCCGGCTGGCAAGCGGTGGAGCGCTGCGTTATGCCCCGCCCGGGGAGGGGGAGACATGTCCGAAGAGATCGAGCTTCCGGTGCCGCCGCCGCCATTGTCGCGGACACGCAGGATCATTGCCTTTCCGCTGACCCTGATGCTGATCGCCGTCATTATATTCGCGGCGGGGACGGCGATCGCGATCATGCTCATCAAGCAATTGCCGGCGCATCCACACTCCCCCTGGCAGCTCGCCAATGCCGCGATCATCATCCTGTGCCTGCTCGCCGCCTTCTGGCCATTCTTCCGCTATGTCGATCCCGATGCAGCCGGGTTGTTCGGCCGCCGAGGCTGGGTAGCGGAGCTGCTCGCCGGGATTGCCGGTGGGGCCGTCATCTTCTCGGTCATCGTCGCCATCGGAGCGATGCTCGGCTATTATCAGGTGACCGGCCGGAGCGGGCTGGAGACGCTTTGGGGGCCGCTCGCCGGCGCGGCGCTCGTTCCCGGCTTCACAGAGGAGCTGTTCTTCCGCGGCATCCTGTTCCGCTATATCGAGAAGGCGGCCGGCAGCTGGATTGCCCTCGCGCTGACCTCGGCCCTGTTCGGCGCGGCCCATCTGTTCAATCCCGACGCCACCTGGTTCTCGAGCTTCGCCATCGCGATCGAGGCCGGAATCCTTCTCGGCGCGGTCTACATGCTGACCCGGCGGCTGTGGGCCGCGATGGGCCTGCATGCCGCATGGAACCTCACCCAGGGCTGGGTCTTCGGCCTGCCGGTTTCGGGCGGCAGCGGGGGCATCGGCCTGCTCAACGGCCGGCTGGTCGGCCCCGAGCTGATGACCGGCGGCGCCTTCGGCCTCGAAGCCTCGCTGCCGGCGGTCATCATCGCGACGACGGCCGGTGTCGCGATCCTTCTGGTTGCGATCCGCAGGGGGCGGCTGGTCGCGCCGATGTGGTCGCGCGAGGCGGTCGGTGCGCCGGCCGCCGCGCTCCCGGACGGGCAATCGGATACATTGCCCATGTGATGTCGCGGCCTCGGTCGGCGAGAAGGGAGAGGAATCGATCGCGGCTTCGGCCGTCGCGCCCGGCTCCACCCCGGTGCGCGAAGACGATCAGTTGGAGGACAGGGGTCCCTCGGCCTCGCCCGGATTATTTCTTCCGCCGGCGCACGGATCCGCCGAACTGGCGTTCGCGGGCAGTCAGCACGGGATTGATCTGGGCTTTGCAGCTTGCGAATTCCTGCACGACAAACCCCAGAAACGCGCTCCCATAACAATCGGCGTGCTTCTTGAAGTAGCTCGGCAAGCTCTTTTCCACGCTCCTAAGATGGACCTTGATCGTATTCCTCCAGCCTTCGAGATAATGGTCCTGGCTGGCCATTTCGTCGGTCGATGCGAAGGCCCCCCCCCGATGCCTCGATTCCAGCCGCACCCATTCGTGAAGCTCTTCGAGCGTGTAGAGGCGGAAGCTTAGCATCACTTCATCGACATCGACTTCCTCGCCGGCGACCTTGATGAGACCGGAGGGAAGCTCGTCGCCCTTGAGTATCAGATCGAAGCGCATTCGCAGAAAATCGCCGAATAGGCTGTGCATATGTGCGGTTCGGCGTGCGCGGGCATCAAAACTATATTGACGAAAGCCGAGAATGACGCCGGCGCTGGCTGCCGCCAGCGCTACGACCGTCGCGATATTGCTGAAGAACTGCGCGCGCTGCGCAAGGTCTGGCGATACGGAAAGACTTATCAGCCATGGAACCGCAACGGCGAGCGCAAGGAGGATCGGCGCGACAAGCCACAGGCTTTCCTTGTTGGGCATTCCGATTTCTCCCCCGTCACGCGGCCCCGGATGGAAATGGATCACAAATTGGCGGGCGAGAAAAGCAGTTTCAGAGGAAGGAATAAGGGTCGACGTCCACCGAAACGCGCACGCCGCGCGGCCAGTGGAGCGCGCCGAGCCACTCGCGGATGATGTCCTGGACGGGCACCGCCCGGTTGGCGTGGACGAGCAGCCGCAGCCGGTGGCGGCCGCGCAGCATGGCCAGCGGGGCAGGGGCGGGGCCGAACACGGCCATGTTGTCGTGGCGCGGCGCGGCGCGGCCGATCTGACGCGCCGTCTCGGTCGCTTCGGCCTGGTCCTCGGAAGAGACGATGATCGCGGCGAGCCGGCCGAAAGGCGGCATCGCGGCCTCGCGGCGGGCATCGGTCTCGGCCTCGTAGAATCCTTCGATGTCGCCGCTGACCAGGGCCTGGATCACCCGCGCCGAGGGATCGTGGGTCTGGACGAGGACGCGGCCATGCTTGTCGCCCCGGCCGGCGCGGCCGGAGACCTGGCGAATCTGCTGGAAGCTGCGCTCGGCCGCGCGTAGGTCGCCGCCCGACAGGCCGAGATCCGCGTCGACCACGCCGACCAGGGTCAGGTTCGGGAAATGATAGCCCTTGGTGACGAGCTGGGTCCCGATGACGATGTCGATCTCGCCGGCCTCCATCCTGGCGACGAACTCGGCGGCCTTGGCCGGTGACCAGATGGTGTCCGAGGTCACCACCGCGGTGCGGGCCAGCGGGAAGAGCGCGGAGACCTCGTCGGCGATCCGCTCGACGCCGGGGCCGCAGGCGACGAGGCTGTCCTCCTCCTTGCACTCGGGGCAGGCGTGCGGGGCGGGCATGACATGGCCGCAATGGTGGCAGGCGAGGCGCCGGGTGAAGCGATGCTCCACCATCCAGGCGGTGCAGTTCGGGCATTGGAAGCGGTAGCCGCAATGGCGGCAGAGGGTGAGCGGCGCATAGCCGCGGCGGTTGAGGAAGAGCAGGCTCTGCTCGCCGGCTTCAAGATTCTCCTCGAGCGCGCGGACGAGGGCGGGCGCCAGCCAGCGGCCGCGCGGCGGCGGATCCTGCAACATGTCGAGCGCCGCCATGTCGGGCATGCGCGCGCCGCCATAGCGGTCGGGCAGCTTCAGCGCGCGGTAGGTGCCGATCTCGGCCATGTGCCGGCTTTCGATCGCCTGCGTCGCCGAAGCGAGCACGACCGGGATCTCCTCCAGCTTGGCACGCATCACCGCGACGTCGCGGGCGTGATACTGGACGCCTTCCTCCTGCTTGAAGCTCGCCTCGTGCGCCTCGTCGACGACGATCAGGCCGAGATTGCGGTAGGGCAGGAAGAGCGAGGAGCGCGCGCCGACCACGACCCGGGCCTCGCCGCTTGCGATCGCCCGCCAGGCGCGCCGGCGCTGGGATTGCCGCAGGCCCGAATGCCAGGGCACCGGATCGCAGCCGAAGCGGGCGGCGAATCGCTTCAGGAACGGCTCGGTGAGCGCGATCTCCGGCAGCAGGACGAGCGCCTGCCGGCCCGCCCGGATCGCCTCGGCGATCGCCTCGAAATAGACCTCGGTCTTGCCCGACCCAGTGACGCCGTCGAGCAGCCAGGGCGCGAACGTGCCTGCGGCGACGGCGGCGCGCAGCTCGGCCGCGGCTTCGACCTGCGCCGGCTCGAGCGCCGGCGGGTCGTGGTCCGGATCGGGGACTGGAAAGGGATCGTCGATGGTCACTTCGATCGCCTCGATCGCACCCGCCCTGACCAGGCCGCGGATCACGCCGTCGGAAACGCCGCCGATAATGGCCAGCTCGGAAACCAGGCCCTGCCGCTCGCCGATCCGCTCCATCGCCTGCGCCCGCTGCGGCGTCATCCGCTCGGGCAGGTGGCCGGTGGCGCGATATTCGGTGATCGACCGCGCGCCTTCGAGCGCGCCGGTCGAAGGCAGGGCCATGCGCAGCACCGACGCCAGCGGCGCCAGATAATAATCGGCCGTCCACTCCACCAGCCGCCGCAGCGGCGCCGCGATCGGCGGCAGATCGTAGACGTGGATCAGATTGCGCAGTCGGTTGTCCCCGACCTCCTCGCTCGGCAGCCGCTCCGGCTCCCAGACGACGCCGATCAGCTGGCGCGGACCAAGCGGCGCGACCACGACCGAGCCCGGCTCGACGCTCATGCCCTGCGGCACCCGATAGTCGAGCGGCCCCAGAGCCGAGTTCATCACGATCAGTCGGGCGCGGTTCATCCTGGCCCCTAGATCGAGTCTCATGTGCCGAAAGGCAACCGGCACCTGCATCCATAAGCGGTTCCGCTCCGTATCTCCTGCGCAGCTTCCTGCGAAGCTGACCAACGGGAGAGACCAGCCGCACTCGGCGGCGTGGCAAGCGACGAACGACGACCAATTCAACAGGAGAAATATCCATGCTAAAATATCTTTCTGCCGCCGCCCTTGCCGGGACTGCCCTGTTTTCATCCCCCGCGCTCGCCCAGGACGCGGACAACTGGACGGGTTTCTACGTCGGCGGCCAGCTCGGCTACGGTTTCCAGCCGAACGACGATAATGAACGGATCCTGTTCGATACCAATTTGGAGGGAATCTCCGGCGATACGGTCCGCACCGGCGCCGGCGCCGACGCCTTCTCGCCCGGCTTTTGCGGCGGCGCTGCAACGACCAACGCGCCGGCCGGCGGCTGCAGGGACGACCGGGACGGCATCGAAGGGGGCATCCATATCGGCTACGACGCCCAACTGCCCGACAGCGGCTTCGTCGTCGGCCTGGTCGCGGACTATAGCCGGACCCGGCTGCGGGACAGCGTGAGCGCGTTCAGCACCACGCCGGCCTCCTACACAATGACCCGCGAGCTGCGCGATTTGTTCACCCTGCGCGGACGGGTCGGCTTCGCCGCCGGCCGGGCGCTGATCTTCGGCACCAGCGGCGTCGCCTATGGCCGCATCCGCAACAGCTTTTCGACCACCAACACGGCAAACAGCTTCACCGGCAACGGCAACCAGAACGGCTGGGGCGGCGTGGCCGGCGGCGGTGTCGAATATCGGCTGACGGGGAATTTCACGATCGGCGCGCAATATCTTTATCGTTCGGTCGATGCGGACGATTATGTCGTGCGCGCGGGTCCCGGCACCGCGCCGGCGACCAACCCGTTCCGCCTGGTCAATGCGAATGGCACGGATTTCACGCGCAGCGGCGGGCGGCTGACGTCACATGGCGTTCAAATGACGGCGAGCTACCGCTTCTGATCTGAAGCGGCGCCGCGGCGGCGGGCGGTCGAGCCCGCCGCCGCGACCGGCGAATGGCTGGAATCGTGGAGCGCGCGCCGCGCTAACCGAAGGTGCGCATTGCCAGGCGCGGCAGCACCAGCGCCTGAGCCGCGCCGCGCGCCACCAGGAACAGGGTGAAGGCGAGCCACAGGCCGTGATTGCCGAGTGGGCCGGCGGCGAGCAGCAGCAGGCCGTAAATGGCAAAGGCGGCGCCCATGGTCAGCAGCATTGCCCGCGTCCAGGTCGCGCCGATGAAGATCCCGTCGAACACATAGGCGCTGACGCCCAGCACGGGCAGCAGCACCGCCCAGCGATAATAGACCATGGTCGTCGCGACCACCGCCGGATCGGTGCTGAAGCTGGCCGCGAAGCGGGCGCCAGCCAGCGCGTAGACCAGGCTGATCGCCGCGCCGAAGGCGAGGCCCCACAGGATCAGCGCCCGGACCAGGCGCTCGAACAGGGCCCGGTCGCGCGCGCCCACGGCTTCGCCGCACAGCACCTGCGCCGCGCTCTCGAAGCCGTCGAGGATGAGGGCCGAGAGGATGAACATCTGGTAGAGGATGCTGTTGGCGGCGAGCACCAGGGGGCCCTGGAAGGCGCCGGCGCGGGTCAGCAGCAGGATCGCCACGGTCAGCAGCAGGGTGCGGATGAAGAGATCGCGGTTGAGCCGGAAAAGGGCGCCCATCGCCGCGCGGCTCCAGCTGTCGCGCCGCCGCGCAAGGCCCGCGGCCAAGGCGGCGGGCGGCTCGCGCGCGGCGATTACGATTACCGCGAGCAGCTTGCCGCCTTCCGACAGCAGGGTCGCGGCCGCGACTCCCGCTACGCCCCAGCCGAGCCCGAGCACGAACAGCAGATCGAGCGCGATGTGGATGATATTGGCCGCGACCTCGATCGCGAGCACGGTGCGCACGCGCCGCCGGGCGATCAGCCAGCCGGTGATGACCGCATTGAGCAACCACAGGGCGCCGCCCCAGTAGCGGATGCCGACATAGGTCCGTGCTTCCGCAGCGACGTCGCCCCTGGCGTGGAGCAGATCGAGCCCCGCCGGAATCGCCAAGGGCATCAGGGCGAGCAGGATCATGCCGATCAACAGGGCGAGGCCGGCGGCGCGGACCAGGGTCGCGGCCTGCGTCTCCGAGTCGCCGCGGCCGGCGGCCTGGGCGGTCAGAGCGATCGTCCCGGTACGCAGGAAGTTGAAGACGACGAGCAGGCCCATCATGAACTTGGCGCCGATCTCGACGCCGGCCTGCGCATGCGCATCGCCAAGCTGGCCGATCACCCACAAATCGGCCAGGCCGAACAGGGCGGTGGCGACGTTGGTCAGCATCGAGGGCAGGGCGATCGCCCAGATCGCCCTGTGCAGTCCCGTTTGCCGATCGATGGTCGCCAAGCCCGTCCCCGCCGCGCTACTATGGCGCGAATCCATTTCCAGGGGCGCCTTACATGAAATTCTTCGCCGACACCGCCGACACCGCCGACATCAAGGACCTGGCCGAGACCGGCCTGCTCGATGGCGTGACCACCAATCCCTCGCTGATCCACAAGGCGGGCAGGGATTTCCTCGAAGTTGTGCGCGAGATTTGCGGCATCGTCGAAGGTCCGGTCTCCGCCGAGGTGGTGGCGCTCGACCATGACGGGATGATGCGCGAGGCCGAGATATTGCGGAAGATCGCGGACAATGTCGCGGTCAAGGTGCCGCTGACAATCGACGGTCTCAAGACCTGCAAGAAGCTGACCGCGGACGGCACCATGGTCAATGTCACGCTCTGCTTCTCCGCAAACCAGGCCCTGCTTGCCGCCAAGGCCGGCGCGACCTTCATCTCGCCCTTCGTCGGCCGGCACGACGATGTCGGCTATCCGGGCATGGAGCTGATCGCCGACATCCGCCTGATCTACGACAATTACGATTTCCCGACCCAGATCCTGGTCGCCAGTGTGCGCAATCCGATCCACATCCATGACGCCGCCAAGATCGGCGCCGACGTGATGACCGCGCCGCCGGCCGTGATCCGGCAATTGTTCAAACACCCGCTCACCGACAATGGCATCAAGGCCTTCCTCGCCGACTGGGAGAAGACCGGCCAGCAGATCGGCTGAGTCCGCGACGAGGTCGGGCCGGTCGGCGATGGCCGACCGGCCCTCACCACCAGGCCAATGGTGGCTGAGTCCAACAGTCCCGTCCGGCGCGCCGGGCTGTCGACAGTTCGCCTTGGAAATAGGTCAGGTCGCCCCCGTTATCGTGTCGAGCAGGCCGAGCTTGCGAAAGCTGGTCCAGCCGGCGCGCGAGATGATGATGTGGTCGTGGACACAGATGCCCAGGATCAGGGCGGCGTGGATGATGCGCCTGGTCGCATCGATGTCGCCCTTGCTCGGCTGGTGGTTGCCGGACGGATGGTTGTGGACGAGGATGATGCCGGTTGCGCCGACCTCGAGCGCGCGCTTGACGATCTCGCGCGGGTAGGCCGGAGCCTCGCCGACCGTGCCTTCCCAGACGAGGTCGTCGGCCATCAGCTCGTTCTGCGAGGTCAGGAAGAGCACCCGGAAGCGCTCGGTGATCAGATTGGTCATGTCCGCCTGCAGATAGTCCAGCAATTGCCGGGAGGTGGAGATGATCGGGCGGTCGGCCAGCTTCAGCCGCAGGCAGTGGAGCAGGGCCGCCTGGATGTCGGCAAGGAAGCGCGCCGGCTCGGCCCCGATGCTGCGCGCGCGATCGCTGGCGCCGACCGCGAGCGCGGCGGGCAGCGATCCGAATTCGGCGATCAGCGCATCGGACCAGGCGGCGGCATGTTCGGGCCAGGCGCGGCGGAGGAGCGCGTCCAGGAGGGATCGGCACCGTCCCGTGTCAGCCGCCTCTGGTGGTTGTATGTCCCCGCCGCGATCAACATCAGGATCGGATAGCTCCAGATCGAAAGGACGACCGCATAGGCCCACGGAATCACGCGCGGGTGACCCAGCATCGCGAGCGAGGCGAGGACTCCGATGCCGATGAGCGCGCTCACCCATATCGGCCAGAACCGGTTGGCGCGCAAAGCGAGCAGGACGAAGCCGGTGAAGACGCAGACATCGACAATGAATACTCCCACCTCCACGCCCTTGAAGCGGATGGGCGGCGCGGAAACCGCTACATAGGTGAGGACAGATCCGGCCGCGTAGATCGCCATTCCGATCCGCTCCGGCGCCGCCCCCCTGATGAAGGCGTAAAGGCAGCACGCAACGAGCAGGACGAGAAAGACGTAATTGACGGCCATGGCCTGACCGGACCACGCGGACGCGGCCCGGTCAAGACGATGTCCTTCAGGCGACCGCGCGAAGCGGGATCGGCGGGGCCTTGCCTTCCGTGAAGACCTCCGGCTTCGGCACCAGATCCCCGGTGGCCACTTCCTTGAGGCCGATCTGGATCCGTGCCGCGTCGAGCGACTGGTGGGTCTCGACGACCCGCCGCCGGGCCAGGACCAGCGAGCTGAACGTCTCCGCCGCCTTGTCGAGCGCATCCTGCCCGATCATCGCCGGAAGGCGCGCCTCGCCGCGCGCTTCTGGCATGGAGGCATTGAGCTCGGCGGCGCGGGTCAGCGCCAGGTCGATGGCGTCTTCGAGAGCGAAAAGGCGTTCCGCAACCTTCTGGGCGACGGCTTGGCGTGTCCTTGGCATAAGTGTTCCCCTTCCGCGACGCACTGCGCCGCGGCCCCTGATGGTTAAACCCCGTTCTGGTCTGCTAGCCCGGCGTCCGACCCAGCCGGGACAGCGCCTCGAATCCGGTTATGAAGAGACCGAACGCAAGGGCGATCAGGATGATGAGAAGGAAGATCCAGCCCAAACGCCACAGCGGGCTCAGATCGCTCGGTTTCCCGTCCCTGATCGGGAGGGGAAGCTTCAGCGACTCCAGCGATGGCGTGGGATGGACATGGAACACTGCCCTTTCCTCCCGTACCGCCTCGCCATATGCCGCGTTCTGCTGCCCCCCGGTCGATGTGCCGAACATCGCCGGATCGCCGACAATGGCAACGTCCAGCGACTGGTATACCAATGGCTGGGCTGTCCTGGCCTCATGCTCGGCAAGCATCCGCGCCGCCGCGCGGCGGTCGGCGACGCCGAGGATGCGCATCGCCGCCTTGATATATTGATCGACGGTCCCCGGCTCGATCCCGAGGCGTGGGGCGATCTCCTTGGAGGACAAGTGCGCGTAAACGAGCCGAAGGCACTCGCGCTGCTTTTCGGTCAAGCGAGCAAGGCGATCAGAGTCCATGCTTTCCCTCTTATTGCTTGAATCGACGCGGTTACAAAGGCCTGTCTGCATCGGCCGCGGGACAGGAGTCCGTGTCGGCGGTCACGCCAGGGCCGAAAGGAAAGCGCTCGGGACCGGGCGCCGGTTTCGCCGGAATGCGAATCGCCGGGCACCGGTTCGGTCCGGGACGATGCAATCGCAGCCTTGCGATCCCGATCCCGTGGGCACTTTTCGCCATCGCTTCTTAACCATATCCGTATTAGGTTCGACCCATGGGACGGGTGATCAGCTTCGAAAATCATGCGCTTGCGAATTTGCGGGCGCGTGTGGCGGCGGCGGAGGAGGCCAATCAGGATCTCATCGCCTTCGCCCGCGGCCATTCGGGCGCGGTCGCCTCGATCCATGCCGCAGTGCTCGCCGCGATCGAGGCCGAAGGGCTGGATCACCTGCTTCATGTCGTCACCCAGGAATGGCCGCAGATATTGGGGCTGGATGCGGTCGCGGTCGCCTTGTTCGCCGGCGACATGGGCGTGCGCGCCGACGCCTCGGGCCTTCAATTCGTCGATCCCCGGCTGATCGAGAAATCGGTCAGGGAGTTCGACGGCGTGCTGCTGCGCGGCGTGGAGCGCGGTCATCCCCTGTTCGGCCCGGCCTGCGAGCTGATTCGCGCCGAGGCGCTGATCCGCCTGACCAGCGAGCCGCCCTTGCCGAGCGGCCTGCTCGCCCTTGGCCAGCGCAATTCGCAAAGCTTCGACACGCGCCACGGCTCCGAGCTGCTGATCTTCCTCGGCCGGGTCCTGACCCGCTGCATGGGCCGGTGGCTGAACCCCTAGAGCTTCCCTCGGATGACGGCGCGTTTGCGATCGCGCGGCGCTGGCACGACCATCTGTCGCGCGAGCGGCGGCGCTCCGAGCATACCGTCCGCGCCTATGTCGCCACCGCGTACCGGTTGATCGCCTTCCTGTCCGGCCATCTCGGCGACGCGGTCGACGATGATGCGCTCGCCGCGCTGCGGCCGGCCGATCTGCGCGCCTTCCTTACCGTCCGCCGCGCCGAGGGCCTGGGCAATGCATCGGCGGCGCGCGAGCTTTCAGCCGTGCGCGCCTTCCTGGCCTTCGCCGCCGCCGAAGCCGGGCGCGAGGGCGCGCTCCCCCGGCTCAAGGGACCGAAGAAGCCGCGCAGCGTGCCGCGGCCGGTCTCGCCCGACGAGGCGGTGTCGCTGGCCGAGGAGGCGGCCGACGGCGCGCACGAGCCCTGGCTCGCGGCGCGCGATCTCGCCGTGCTGCTGCTGCTTTACGGTTCGGGCCTGCGCGTCGCCGAGGCGCTCGGGCTGACCGGCGCGGCGCTGCCGCTCGGCGAGGCGCTCGCCGTCACCGGCAAGCGCAACAAGACCCGGATCGTGCCGTTGCTGCCGATGGTGCGCGAGGCGATCGAGCATTATCTCGCGCTCAGCCCCTGGCCGGCGGCGAAGGACGAGGCCTTGTTCCGCGGCGCGCGCGGCGGGCCGCTGCGCGGCGAGATCGTCCGCCGGGGAGTCATGAAGGCGCGGCGCGCGCTCGGCCTGCCGGAGCGCACGACGCCGCACGCCTTGCGCCACAGCTTCGCCACTCATCTGCTCGGCCGTGGCGCCGACCTGAGGTCGCTGCAGGAGCTGCTCGGCCATGCCAGCCTCTCCTCGACCCAGATCTACACCGCGGTCGACGCGGCCCATTTGATGGACGTCTATCGCAACGCCCATCCGCGGGCGTGACGACCAAAATCCTCCCCCGCTTGGGGGAGGGGGACCGCCGCCGTAGGCGGTGGTGGAGGGGTGTCAGCGTCTGGGTTCATTCTCGGAGGCTGATACCCCTCCACCAGCCTGCGGCTGGTCCCCCTCCCCTTTCAGGGGAGGATTAGCGACGCCTCGCTCTACGACAGCTTCCCCTCGATCGAGTCCCAGATCAGTGCCGGCGTGTCGGTGCCGTTGAAGCGGTCGATCGCGACGATGCCGGTCGGCGAGGTGACGTTGATCTCGGTCAGCCATTCGCCGCCGATCACGTCGATGCCGACGAAGAGCAGGCCGCGAGCTTTCAGCTCGGGGCCGAGCGCGGCGCAGATTTCCTCCTCGCGCGGGGTCAGCGCGGTCTTCGCCGCCTTGCCGCCGACCGCCAGATTGGAGCGGATCTCGCCCGCCCCCGGGATGCGGTTGACCGCGCCGGCGACCTCGCCGTCGACCAGGACGATGCGCTTGTCGCCCTCCGACACGCCCGGCAGGAAGGCCTGGACGACGTGCGGCTCGCGATAGGCCGTGTTGAACACCTCGATCAGGGAGGCGAGGTTCTGGCCGTCGCTGCCGACCTTGAACACCGCCTTGCCGCCATTGCCGTGGAGCGGCTTGACCACGATCTCTCCATGCTCGGCGAGGAACCGGCGGGCCATGTCGAGCGAGCGGGTGATCAGGGTCGGCGGCATGAAGCGGGCATAATCCAGCACCCACACCTTCTCCGGCGCGTTGCGCACGCTGGCCGGGTCGTTGACCACCAAAGTCTGTCCCTGGATCCGCTCGAGCAGGTGGGTCGCGGTGATGTAGCCGAGGTCGAACGGCGGATCCTGGCGCATCAGCACCACGTCGGCGTCGCGGCCGAGATCCAGGATTTCCGGGTCGCCGAACCGGAAATGATCGCCGGCGACGCGCTGGACCGTGACCGGATGCGCCTCGGCCCACAGCCGCCCCGCCTGCCAGCTCAGCGCTTCGGGTGCATAATGGTAGAGTGTGTGGCCGCGCGCCTGCGCGCCCAGCATGATCGCGAAGGTCGAATCCCCCTCGATGCCGATGCTCTCGAGCGGATCCATCTGGACGGCGACGCGCAGGCTCATGCCGCCCGCTTAAGCGAGCCGCGCGCCGCTGTCATCAACCGCCGGATATGTTGATCATATGATGCGGCAGCCGCCACGGCGTCACGAACATCGCATCGATCCGGACCACGTCGCCGTCGCGCATGTAGCGCGGCATCAGGGCCTCGGCTGCGCGGACCACCCGGCGCAGGCGATAATCGTCGAGCGCGATCGCGGCGCCGGCCTCGGTCGCGCGCGCCTTGACTTCGATGAAGGCGAGGATCCGGCCGCGGCGCGCGATCAGATCGACCTCGCCGACCGGGGTGCGGGCGCGGATGGCGAGGATGCGCCAGCCCTTCAGACGCAGCCACCAGGCGGCGAGCCGCTCGGCCCGCCGGCCGCCGCGCTCGGCCTTGCGCCGCTTCACTTGAGCCGCTGGGCGCGCTCGTAGACGGCGCGCCTGGGGATGCCGAGCCGCTCCGCCACCTCGGCGGCGGCGCGCGAAGGGGAGAGGCGGGCCATGGCCTCGCGCAAGGCCGCTTCGATCTCATCCTCCCCGGCCGGCGCCGCCTCCCCGGGCGGGCCGACGACAATGACGATCTCGCCCTTCGGCGGTGCTTCCGCATAGCGCGTGAAGAGTTCGGAGAGGGTGCCGGTCACGCATTGCTCGAATCGCTTGCTGATCTCGCGCGCGACCGCCGCTTCGCGGTCGCCAAGGCCCGCGCGCAACGCGGCCAGCGTGGCGGCGAGCCGCGGCCCGCTTTCATAGAAGGCGATCGTGCCCCTGAAGCCGGCGGCCTCGGCGATCGCCGCCGTCTTCGCCCCGGCCTTGGCGGGAAGGAAACCGAAAAAGGCGAATCGGTCGGTCGGCAGGCCGGCCAGGGTGAGGGCGGCAATCACCGCGCTGGGCCCGGGAATCGTCGTCACGGCGATTCCCGCGGCCCTGGCGTCGCGGACCAGCTTGTAGCCGGGATCGGAGATGAGCGGCGTGCCGGCATCCGAGACCAAAGCCACTGCTTCGCGCGCCATCCGCTCGATCAGGCCGGGCCGCACCCGCTCGGCATTGTGATCGTGATAGGGAATCATCTGCCGCTTCACGCCGATATGATGGAGCAGTTTGGCGGTGACGCGGCTGTCCTCGACCGCGATCAGGTCGGCGCGCGTCAATATGTCGGCGGCGCGCGGGCTCAGATCGGAGAGATTGCCGATCGGGGTGGCGACGATATAGAGGCCGGGCTGAAGCGCATCGTCCATCGGGAGTATCGTCATGGCATCTGCAGCCCTTTGCCAGCAAGCCTGTCCTGAGCCTGGTCGAAGGGCCTGTCCTGAGCCCGAACGAGGAGTCGGTCGCGCGCTGGCACGATGGGCGGCGTTCGCGGTGGCGGCCGTAGCGCTCTGCGGTTGCGTGCCGCGCTCGCGGCCCGTTCAGGCGCCGCCCCCGCCCGAGCCCGTTCAGCAGGAGGTCCGCCCCACCCAGCCGAGCCGTCTGCCGGCGGACGAGACCCGCAACCGCATCGCCGTGCTGGTGCCGCTCACCGGCCGCGACGCCGCGCTCGGCCAGTCGATCCTCAATGCCGCCAATCTCGCCTTGCTCGACACCGGCGGCCAGCGCGTCCGCATCACCGCTTACGATACCGCGTCGGGCGCGGTGCCGGCGGCGAACGAGGCGCTGGCGGAGGGCGCAGGCCTGATCCTCGGCCCCTTGCTCGCCGAGGATGTGCGCGCGGTCGCGCCGGTCGCGCGGCGCGCGGACGTGCCGGTGGTCTCCTTCTCCAACGACGTCAGCGTCGCCGGCGACGGAGTCTATGTGATGGGCTTCAATCCCGGCCAGTCGATCCAGCGCGTGGTCGCCTTCGCCCATTCGCGCGGCGTCAACCGCTTCGGCGCCCTCGTCCCCGCCAATACCTATGGCGAGCGCTCGGCCCGGGCGATGACCCAGGCGGTCGAAGGCTCGGGGGGCAGGATCGTCGGCATCCAGACCTTCGATGCGAGCGCCGGCGGCGTTCGCGGCGCCGCGACCCGGCTCGCCGGGCAGGGGCCGGTCGATGCGGTGCTGCTCGCCGACGTGCCGCGTTCGGTTCTGCCCGCGGCGCAGGTGTTGCGCCAGGCTTCGCCGGCGCCGCGCCTGCTCGCCACCGAGCGCTGGGCGAACGAGAATGCGATCGGCGCCGACGTCTCGCTGCGCGGCGCCTGGTTCGCGGCGCCGTCGGACGCCAATTTCAACGCTTTCCGGACCCGCTATCGCACCCGCTACACGGCGACGCCCTTTCGGCTCGCCAGCCTCGGCTATGATGCGGTGCTGCTGGTGGTGAGGGCTGCGGCCGATTGGCCGATCGGCCGGCCGTTCCCGGCGCGGACCCTGCGCGATCCCGGCGGCTTCGTCGGCGTCGACGGCGCCTTCCGCTTCGGCCGCGACGGCGTGGCCGAGCGCGCACTCGAAATACGCGAGGTCAACGCGACCGGCACCACCATCGTCTCGCCGGCGCCGCGCGGATTCAATTGACGCGGACGACCTCGGCGAGGATCGCATCGAGCAGGAGCATGCCGCGCGGCGTGGCGCGCAGCCGCGCACCATCATAGGCGACCAGGCCCTGGCCCGAGAGCCGCTCCACCGCGTCCATCTCGAGATCTTCCGCGCCGCAGACCACACCTTCGGCAAGCCGAAGCCCCATCAGCAGCGCCTCGATCCGCGCGTCGCGTGCCGCAATCACGGCCTCCTCGGAAATGCCGTGGCCGTTGCGCGCCAGCGCCGACAGCCAGTTCTCGGGCTTGCGATGCCGCTGGGTCGCATGCCCGCCCCGCCGGCCATGCGCGCCGGGGCCGATGCCGGCGTAGCTGCGGTAGCGCCAATAGCTGAGATTGTGGCGGCTCTCCTCGCCGGGCCGGGCATGATTGGAGATTTCATAGGCGGGTAGACCAGCCGCTGCGGTCATGTCCCGGGTCAGTTCGTAGAGCGCGGCGCTTTCGTCCGGATCGGCGGGGACCAGCTCGCCTTTGGCGGCCATCGCCGCGAAGCGCGTGCCGGGCTCGATGGTCAGCTGGTAAAGCGAGAGATGGCCGGTGCCGAAGGACAGGGCCCGGCCGAGCTGCGCCTGCCACGCGGCGTCGCTCTGGCCGGGTAGCGCATAGATGAGGTCGAAGCTGATGCGCGCGAACGCGGATAAGGCCGTGTCCAGCGCCGCCAGGCCCTCGTCGACATCGTGGGCGCGACCGAGGAAACGCAACGCCGCATCGTCGAGCGATTGCAGCCCCAGCGAGACCCGGTTCACCCCCGCGACGGCAAGATCGGCGAAGCGCGCGGCCTCGACCGAGGAAGGATTGGCTTCCAGCGTGATTTCGATGCCCGGCGCGAAGCCCCAATGCGCCTCCGCCGCTTCGATCAGGGCGGCCACCGTGGCCGGCGGCATCAATGAGGGCGTGCCGCCGCCGAAGAAGACCGAGGTCAGCCGCCGCCCTTGCGTCTCGCGCGCCTCATGGGCGAGGTCGGCGAGCAGGGCGTCGCGCCAGCGCTCCTGGTCGACCGTCTCGCGGACGTGGCTGTTGAAATCGCAATAGGGGCATTTGGAGACGCAGAACGGCCAATGGACATAGAGAGCAAGATCGGGCGTTCCGGACTCATTCATGGCCCGCCGGCTAGGGCATAGTTCGCTTCGATTGAAGCACTATCCCCTGGCGGACTTCATTTGCCGCATTTTCGGAGTCGTCTGCTGTTGCCGTCTGACTTGAAAATGCTCCGGGCCGCCGCGGATCGAGGAGGAAGGATGCGTCTCGCTGTGTTGCTGCTTCTGGCCGCCTGCTCGGCGCAGCCCGCGCCCGAGCCGGCGCCCGAGCGCGTCGTCGAGCCGCGGACCAGCGATGCGCCGGCGCTGCGTGGTGCGTCGCGGCTGCGCGATGCCATGCTCGCCGGACACAACGAGGCGCGGGGCGCGCTCGGCCTGCCGCCGCTGACCTGGAATGCGAGCCTGGTCGTCGACGCGCGCGACTATGCCGAGGAGCTGGCGCGGACCGGGCGGTTCGAACATTCGGCGCAGCCGCGCGGCAACCCGACCCAGGGCGAGAATCTGTGGACCGGCACGCGCCGCGCCTATTCCTATCAGGAGATGATCGGCCATTGGGTCGCGGAGCGGCGTTTCTACCAGCCGCTGCCTGTCCCGGGATCGAGCAATAGCGGCCGGTTCGGCGATGTCGGCCATTATACCCAGATCGTCTGGCGCGCGACGCGGGAGGTAGGGTGCGCCGAAGCCAGCAACCGCACCGACGATTACGTCGTCTGCCGCTATTTGCCGGCGGGCAATATCGTGGGGCAAACGGCGTATTGAGGCGTCTAGGGTTTCCAGCCGGGCATGGCCGCAGCCTGTTCGAACCAGCGCGCCAGCTGCGCTTCGTCCAATGCGTCATCTTCGCGGATGTCGAGGTAGCGCACGCCTTCGCTCTTGCTGGCGCCGGGCGGAAGCGGGCGCAGCGACGCGCCGCGGAAGAAGGCCAGCTTGATGTAATGCGTGTAGGTGTGGAACGACAGGAACCACCCCTGGCCCTCGATGCCGTAGAAGGGCGAATTCCATTTCACCGCCTTGCGCACGTCGGGCACGGTCCGCGCGACGAGCGCGTCGATGCGCGCGCCGACGTCGCGCTTCCAGCCCGGCATTGCGGCGATATAGGCCTGCACCGGTTCGTCGCCCTCCGCCTTGGCGATGCGCGGATTGCCGCCCGAGAGGAGGGTGGTCGCCTTGGCTCCCGCCTTCGGCAGGGGTCTGGGCGCGGTGGGTGATTTGCGCGGCACTTCCGGGTCTAACGTTTCTTGGCGCGCAGGCTATTCTCGGCCACCGCCGCGAGCACCAACGCCTTGAACGCACCGGCATCGACCTCTTCGCCTTCCTTTATGTCGATCGCCCTGCGCACATTGCCTTCCAGGCTCGAATTGAACAGGCCCGACGGGTCCGGCAGGCTGGCGCCCTTGGCGAAGGTGAGCTTCACGACCTTCTTGTAGGATTCGCCGGTGCAGATGATGCCGTGGTGCGACCAGATCGGCGTGCCCATCCATTTCCACTCCTCGATCGCCTCGGGATCGGCTTCGAGGATGAGCGCCCGCATCCGGGCCAGGGTCTCGCCCCGCCAATCGCCGAGCTCGCGGATACGCGCGTCGATCAGCTCCGAGGCGTTGCCGCCGTCGGCCTTGGCCGGTGTACCGGTCGTCTTGCCTGCCATGATGCTCACTCCACTCCTAATGTACCGCGCCCGCCGCGCCACCGGGCGGCGTAAGGCAGCATGAACAGATAGAGCCCGGTGGCAAGCAGCAGCGCAAGCGGAGCCCCTGCCAGGATGCCGAGCCAGACGGGATAATCGCCCCGCACGACGGCGACGGTGTTGATGATCACGCCGAGCGTGAAGACAATCGAGAGCTAGCGGTGGATCTGTCTAACCAGCGAGTTCAAGGGGACCTCCTGCGATCAACGGTGGAAAATTGGGACTCGCGGCCTTCAATCCGGCCGCTCCAGGACCTGCTCCAGCTTTGCGAGGAATTGCGGCCAGCCGACCCGGGCGCCGCCGGATGCCTGCTTCTGTTCCGGCCGGAAGCCCGACTGCTCCATCCTGAGGTGCGTGCCGGTGCCGGTCGGCCTGAGGGTGAAGGTCACCACGGACTTCAGGTCGAAGGCCGGATCGTCATGGGCGAAATCCCAGCTGTAGGACAATGTCCGGTTCGGCTCGATTTCGAGGACCTCGCAATCGAGCACGCCGCCCCAATCTCCGCGAAGATTGAAGCGATGGCCGACGACCGGCGCGAAGTCGGTCTTCATCAGCCATTCCTCGATCAAATGGGGCTGGGTGAGGGCGCGCCAGAGCTTCTCCGGCGGATGCGCGAACTCGCGCTCGACGGTGACGGTGCGGGTTTCGGAGTCGGTCACTGGTCCATCCTTTTGAGCAAATCCTCGAGGTCGTCGAATCGGCTTTGCCAGAAGCCGGCCATCTGCCGTGTCCAGTCGACGAGCGGCGCCAGCGCATCGAGTTGCGCGCTGTAATGCGTCTGGCGGCCCTCATGGCGGTCGCGCACCAGGCCGGCCTGCTTGAGGATTGCGAGATGCTTGGACACGGCCGGCTGGGAGACGCCGGCTCGCGCCGTCAATGCCCCGACCGTCTTCTCCCCGTCGCGGCAAAGCCGCTCGAACAGCGCCCGCCGGGTCGGGTCGGCGAGGGTTCTGAAGAGGATGTCCTGAGGGTCAGTCACGGACTATTCATAACTACCAAGTTATGTATATGTCAACCGTGCGGGGCTTGGCCCGGCATCCCGGTGGGCCCCGGATCAAGTCCAGGGTGACGAATCTGCCATAGCCTGACGGTTATGCGCCGCCGCAAGGATCCTCCCATAGGAGGAGGATCATTCAGCCAACGCTGTCTAAAGAAGCGCGGCCACCAGCTTGCGGAACGCGTCGGCGCGGTGGCTCATCGCATGCTTCTCTTCGGGATCGATCTCGCCGAACGTCTCCTCGCGGCCGGCGGGCACGAAGATCGGATCGTAGCCGAAGCCGTTGGCGCCCCGCGGCGGCCAGGTCAAAGTGCCGTCGACGCGGCCTTCGAACCACTCGCAATGGCCGTCGGGCCAGCACAGGGCCAACGCGCAGACGAAGTGGGCATTGCGGCTCGCCTCCGGGCCGATCGCCTCGAGCTCGTCATGGACGCGCTTCATCGCCAGGTTGAAGTCGCGCTCGCCGGTCACTTCGCCGGGACCGGCTTCGGGCGGCACGCTCTGATCGGCCATTGCCCAGCGCGCCGAAAAGATGCCGGGCCTGTCGCCAAGCGCATCGACGCACAGGCCGCTGTCGTCGGCGAGCGCGGGGAGGCCGGACAGGTCCGCCGCGGCGCGCGCCTTGAGGTCGGCATTGTCGATGAAGGTGGTGCCGATTTCGTCCGGCTCGGGCAGATCGAGCTCGGCCGCCGAAACCGCCTCGATCCCATAGGGGCCGAGCAGCTCGCGTATCTCGCGCACCTTGCCTTCATTGTGGCTGGCGATGACCAGCCTGCCGGCCTCGAGCTTCCTCACCGGACCTTGGCTCCAGCGACGGCGGCGTCCTGCGCCGCGAAAATCTCCGTGCAGCCGATCCGCGCGAGGCGCAGCAGCCGCAGCAGCTCCTCCTCGTCGAAACATTCGCCTTCCGCGGAAATCTGCGCTTCGACCAATTTGTTGTCGTCGGTCAGCACGAAATTGCCGTCGCAGCCGGCACTGCTGTCCTCTGCATAATCGAGGTCGAGCACGGCATTGCCCTGGTGGATGCCGCAACTCACTGCGGCGACCTTCTGGCGGATCGGGTCATTTTCGATCAGCTTCTTCGCCAGCAATCCGTCCACCGCGATGCGAAGCGCCACCCAGGCGCCCGAAATGGCGGCGGTGCGGGTGCCGCCGTCGGCCTGGATCACGTCGCAGTCGAGCGTCACCTGGCGCTCGCCGAGCGCTTCCAGGTCGACCACGGCGCGCAAGGACCGACCGATCAGCCTCTGTATCTCCTGCGTCCGCCCGGTCTGCTTGCCGCCCGCGGCCTCGCGCCGTCCGCGGGTATGGGTCGCGCGCGGCAGCATGCCATATTCCGCCGTCACCCAGCCGCGCCCCTTGCCGCGCAGCCAGCCGGGAAGATTGGTCTCGACCGACGCCGTGCACAGCACGCGCGTGTCGCCGAAGCTCACCAGACAGCTCCCTTCGGCATGGCGGGTGAAGCCTGGTTCCATGACGATGGCGCGCATCTGGTCTGGCGCGCGGCCGGAAGGACGCATATCAACTCCTCTGATGAGGCGGCGGGCTTTAGCCAATGCGGCGAGCCCATGCCAGCCCGCAGACGGGGAGGGTGAAATGGCGGCGCTCAGAATCATCATGCTGGTCGTCGGCACATTGGCCGTGCTGATCGGCCTGCTCTGGATCGGGCAGGGGACGGGGCTGGTCCACTGGCCGGAATCGAGCTTCATGCTCGACGTCACCGCCTGGGCGGTGCGCGGCTGCGTCCTCGCCATCGGCGGCGTGCTGATGATCGTGTTCGGGCGACGCATCGGGCGATGAGGATCGCATTCGGGCCGTTTGCGGCGCTCGCCCTCACGGCCTGTGCGACCATGCCCGCCGATGCAGCCGACCGCGGCCTGCGTAGCATCAGCTACGAGGCCGGGCCGTGCTTCGGCGCATGCCCGGCCTATCGGGTCATCGTATATGCGGACGGCACCGGACTGTTCGAAGGGCGTCGCTTCACCGCCGTATCGGGCGAGCGAAGCTTTACGGTCACGCCCGCACAATTCCGCGCCTTCGCCGCCGGGCTGGCGCCGGACCGCCCGGCCCAGGGCGAGCGGCGTTACGCCGGCGAATCCTGCCGGCGAATGGCGACCGACCAGGATTCGCTCGAGATCGTCTGGCGCGGCACGGGTGAGCAAAGGCTCAATGTCTATTATGGCTGCGACATGGAGCGGAACCGGGCCATGTTCGAGCGCCTGCGTGCCGCCCCGCGTCTTCTCCCGATCGAGGCCTTCATCCGGGCCGGACCCTGATCCGGACAGCGCCGGTTCAGCGGGCGGGTGGTCATGCTCCCGGCATGAAGAATATCACCCTGATCGGACTGGTGCTCGCCGCGCTCCCCGCCTCCGCATCGGCGCAGCCGGCAACGCCCGTCCAGTCCATCATCTTCGAGACCGGACCCTGCTTCGGCACCTGTCCGGTCTACCGATTCCACGTCAACAGCGACGGCAGCGGCGTCTTCGAGGGGATTCGCTTCACTGCCTTCACCGGCCGCCGGCCGTTTCGGGCGACGCCGCGCCAATATCAGGCTTTCGCGCGGCAGCTCGAGCCGGTCCGGCCGGCGCGCGGCGCGGTCCGCTATGCGGGCGAGGCCTGCCGCAGCACGGCCACTGATCTGCCCTCGGCCGAGGTCACGTGGCGCTCGCGCCGCGGCACCCAGAATCTCTATTTCTATTATGGCTGCGACATGCAGCGGAACCGCGCGCTGGCGCAGCGGCTGCGCGCCGCGCCGGACCTTCTGCCGATCGGGGATTTCATCCGGCCCGCGCGCTGACTACATCATAGCCTATGGCGACCAGCATCGGCGAAATGAGCGACCGCGCGCGTGACGTGTTCCGGATGGTGGTCGAGGCCTATCTGGAAAGCGGCCAGCCGGTCGGCTCGCGGACCATCTCGCGCACCTCCACCCTCAATCTTTCGCCCGCCTCGATCCGCAACGTCATGCAGGATCTCGAGGAATCGGGCCTGCTCGCTGCGCCGCACACCTCGGCCGGGCGGATCCCGACCGATCCCGGCCTGCGCCTGTTCGTCGACGGCATCATGCAGGTCGCCGAGCCGCGGGCCGAGGACAAGGCGGCGATCGAGGCCCTGATCCACCGCGGCGGGCCGATCGAGGAGGCGATCAGCAACGCCACCGCCGCCCTTTCCGGTCTTTCCGCCTGCGCCGGCATCGTGCTCGTCCCCAAGGAGGAGCCGGTCCTGCGCCAGCTCGCCTTCGTGCCGCTCTCGGCGCGGCAGGCGGTCGCGGTGGTGGTCGGCAGCGACGGCAAGGTCGAGAATCGGGTGATCGATCTGCCGCCGGGGGTCACGGCGTCGACGCTTGCCGAGGTCGGCAATTATGTCAGCGCCCGCCTCTCGGGCCTGACCTTCTCGCAGGCGCAGGCCCGGCTCAAGACGGAGATACGCGACGGCCAGGCGGCGCTCGACAAGACCGCGCAGAAGCTGGTCGCCCGGGGCCTCGCCATGTGGTCGGAAGATGGATCGCGCCGCCCGGTGATGATCGTGCGCGGCCAGGCCAACCTCATCGACGAAAGCGCGGCCGCCGACCTGGAGCGCGTCCGCCAGCTGCTCGACGAGCTCGAAGGCAAGGAGGAGATCGCCCGCCTGCTCGATCAGGCGCGGGCCGGATCGGCGATGAAAATCTTCATCGGATCGGAGAATGAGTTGTTCGCTTTGTCCGGTTCGTCCGTTATTGCCGCGCCCTATCGCGGCCAGGACGGAAAAGTGGTCGGGGTCGTCGGCGTTATCGGCCCCACCAGGTTGAACTATGCCCGGGTGGTACCCATGGTGGATTTCACCGCGAAAACATTATCGAGATTGCTGAGATGAACGAAGACGAAATCAAGATCGAAGACGGCGAGATCGACTTTGACGGCGCGCTCAACCTCGATCGGTTGGGCGAGCTCGAGAAGGAGCTGGAGGAGGTGCGCCAGCACGTCCTCTACGCCCAGGCCGAGACCCAGAATGTGCGCCGCCGGCTCGAGCAGGAGAAGATCAGCGCCGCCCAATATGCCGCCGCCGGCTTTGCCCGCGACATGCTGAGCGTGAAGGACAATCTGGAGCGCGCGCTCACCGCCATCCCCGAGGATCTGCGCGGCGACGAGCGGATGAAGGGCCTGATCGCCGGCATCGAGGCCACCGGGCGCGAGCTGGAAAGCGCATTCCAGCGCCACGGCATCGCCCGCGTGGAGGCGATGGGCAAGCCGCTCGACCCGCATCTCCACCAGGCAATGCTCGAAGTCCCGACCGACGATGCCGAGCCCGGCACCATCGTCCAGGAAATGCAGCCCGGCTACACGCTCAAGGACCGGCTTCTGCGGCCGGCTTTGGTGGGGGTGGCGAAGAAGGGGTAAGGCCCGCTCTCGTCATTCCCGCGAAAGCGGGAATCCCGCTTCTACGTGTTGTTCGTCTCCTGCTGCAGTGAGTTGACGATTCGACTCAATTCCGCGTGACGAGCCTTGAAGTCCGCCAAACTCAGGATCATTCGGCTATCATCGGCTGCTGCGTTCCGCAGAACCGCGACTTTCTCGCCCTCGATTTCAGCAACGGACATGGTCGAGTGAACAAGCTCCGACCTCAATTTGGACAGCGGCTCGAGGCGTTCGAGGAGCGGCCGAATCTTTTTGTCACGGAGCGCACATTCGCCTTCACCAATCAGGCGGCCCAGATTTCCCATCTTCTGCGAGAGAGGCGCCTTGGGTAAGGAGGCGCCGCCGCCGGCCCGCAGAAGGCGGATCAAGTATCGCTCCGCCTCAGCGCATTTGTCGACAATCTTGCTCCGCCAAACGTGGCCAAGCTCGATAGTGAGAATCGGCTCGGTGCCCTCTGGGGACAGTTCGGAAGCAGGCGAGATGAAGTTCACGATCTCATTTCGAGCGCCCAGGCTTGAAATTTGGTAAAGGGCAAAGAAAAAGCGGGATTCCCGCTTTCGCGGGAATGACGTGATGGGCCGGGGACACGAATCGTGTCAGTCCCGCTAAACCCGCGTCCAATGCATTTCCCAGCTCATATCCCAGGTCGTGCCGCCATCGCTCGACGTCGCCTGGTGCCAGCGGCAGGAATTGGGCGTGATCCGATCCCAGACGCCGCGCGCCTTGATCGGCCGGCCATTGTCCTCGTCGTCCGACATGAAGGTGCCGACGCCGTTCTCGAACGTGCCGGACATTGGCGGGTTCACGATTCGCTGCTGGCCGTTCACCCAATGGTCGTTCCACACGCCCGCGGCGGCGTCGTAGAGGCGGATGCCGAGGCCCGAGAAGTTGCGCGCCGGAATTCGCAATTCCTCGATGCTGGCATTGCCGGCGAGCACGGATTGAACAGTCGATTCGCCCGGGAATTCGATCCACGCGCCCTGCTGGAGCATGCGGTTGGCGATCCGCCATTCGCCGGCAAGGAAGGCGAAATCGCCAGTTGCCGCGCGGCCCGCTGCCTGCGCGCCGCCGGCCTCAAGCGCCAGCCTTGCGCCGGCAAAAGCCGCCACGGATTTGAGCAAAGTCCTGCGGCCCATCACTATATCTCTCCCTGCACGACGAGCCCGCCGTCTCTTTGCGCCCGGATAACTGACATTCCGCGTCAGGATATTGCGGCTAAGAAGAATAAATGCGCGCCAGCCGCCTGCTCTCGATCCTGATCCTGCTGCAATTGCGGCTGAGGCTCACCGCCGAGGCGCTGGCCGAGGAGTTCGAGGTTTCGGTCCGCACCATCTACCGGGACATCGACGCGCTCTCCGCCGCCGGTATCCCGGTCTATGGCGATCGCGGTCCGGGCGGCGGCTTCAGCCTGCTCGAGGGCTATCGCACGCGCCTGACCGGCCTTGCCAGCGACGAGGCCGAGGCGATGATGATGATCGGCCTGCCCGGGCCCGCCGCGTCGCTAGGGCTCGGCGCCGCGGCCGCGCGGGCGCGCGGCAAGTTGCTCGCCGCTCTGCCGGCCGGGGGGAGCGAGGAGGCGGGGCGGATCGCCGCGCGCTTCCACATCGATCCGGTCGACTGGTATCGCGCCGAGGAGCCGGTGCGGCACTTGCCCGCGCTCGCCCGTGCGGTGCTCGACCGGCGCACGGCGGCGATGACCTACGAAAGCTGGACCGGCGTCAGGGAATGGGCGGTCGAGCCGCTCGGCCTCGTGCTCAAGGCCGGCTCCTGGTATCTGGTCGCGCGCGGTCACCTGAAGATCCGCATCTTCCGCGTCTCCAATATCCACGCGCTGGGCGTAAGCGAGGTGGAATTCGAGCGGCCCGCCGAATTCGACCTGCCCGCATGGTGGAAGGTGGAGCTGGCGCGGTTCGAACAGGAATTGCGTCCCGGCGTCGCCGGCCTGCGCGCCTCGCCCACCGGCCTGAAGCGGCTTGCCGAGCTTGGCGCCTTCGCGGCCGACGCGGTGCGGGCGGCGTCGCCGCCCGACGGCGAAGGCTGGTCGCGGCTCGATCTGCCGATCGAAACGATCGACCAGGCGGCCCTGCTGCTGCTCGGCATCGGCCCAGAAATCCTCGTTGTCACCCCGCCCGAATTGCGCGAACGGTTGCGCGCGCTTGCGGAACAGGTTCTTGTGCGAGCGCGATGACTCGGCTTCTCCTCTGCCTCTCCCTGCTCCTTGGCGGCTGCGCGACCACGCGGCCTGCAACGGCCTGGGCGACCTTCGACCGCAGCGGCGTGACCGCTAGCGGCGCCACCGGCCTCGCGGACCGCACGTACGGCCGGGCACTGACCGTCGACAGCCCGGTGCGGATCGCCTCCATCTCCAAGCTGGTGGTCGCATTGGGCGTGATGCGGCTGGTCGAGCAGGGCAGGCTCGATCTCGATCGGGACGTATCTGACGATCTCGGCTGGAGCCTGCGCAATCCCGCTTTCCCCGACCGGCCGATCACGTTGCGGCTCCTGCTCTCGCATCGTTCCTCGCTTCGCGACGACGTGGATTATGCGATTCCGCTCGGCACGGAGCTACGCGCCGCCCTCGCCGCGCCGGCCGCATTCGACGCCGCCCACCCGCCCGGCACATTCTTCCGCTATTCGAACCTCAATTTCCCGGTGATCGCGACGATCATGGAAAGGGCCACGGGCGAAAGGTTCGACCGGCTGATGGCGGCCCAGGTGCTGCAGCCGCTCGGCCTCGACGCCTGCTTCAACTGGACGACCTGCAGCCGCGACGATCTGGGGCGCCGCGCGATCCTGTACGGATCGGATGGCCACTCGGTCCGCGACGAATTCCCGAGCGGAGATCCCGGTTGCCCGGTGCTGGCCCCGGCGGACATCGCCTGCGATCTCGCGGCCTATCGGCCGGGCAGCAACGGCGCGCTCTTTTCGCCGCAGGGCGGGCTGCGCATCTCGGCCCGCGACCTTGCCACAATCGGCCGGCTGCTGCTGAATCTCGGGATTCACGACGGCAACCGCTTCCTGAGCGAGGCGAGCATCCGCACGCTGGTCACGCCGGTGTGGACCTTTGATGGCAGCAACGGCGACACCGAAAATGGGTTCTATTGCGCCTACGGCCTGGCCACCCAGAGCCTCCCGGTGGCGCAAGCCGGCTGCCGCGACGATCTGTTCGGCAACGGCCGCGCCGTCAGCGGCCATGCCGGCGACGCCTATGGCGTCCGCTCCGGCCTCTGGATCGACCCGTCAAGCGGCACCGGCATCGCCTATTTCGCCACAGGGAATGGCGACGATCCGCCGCGCGGCCGTTCCGCCTATCGGGCGATCGAGGAAAGGCTGGCCGCGCATTTGCGACACTGAGCGTCTCCCGCTGCGTTCAACCATTTGCGGACGTCGAGCCACCTCATAAGGTGAACCGATGAGCTCCCCGTGCAACGCTGATGAGATCATCGACCGAATCGACGCGGATCAATTACATCCAATGAGTCACCCGGTGGCTCGCGCACTCATCGAACACATTCCGGATTACTCGGAAGAGGATCGCATACTGATTGAAGCGTTCGACGCGAACTGGCTAGATGCGCAGGACTGGATCGCAAGAGAGTTTTTGCCACGGATCAATGCTCTTCCTAGCAAGAAACCAGGGCGACTATGGCTGATATGGCAATTGCTTCGGCCCAATCATCCGGTCGACTGGCAACTGGCCGAGTACCTGATTCATTGGGCAGAGGACGAGGACGTATCCGAGGAAAAGATATGCGCGGCCTTCGGCCTGGACCTGTCGGGCCCGGCATCTTCAGCGAAAAGTTGAGCGCACGTTCTGAGCGTGCCCTCAAGCTCGCTCACTCCAGGGGGAGGAGGTTGGGGTGAGGGGGTTCTCCGGGCGCGAATATTTTTCCGACACCGAACACCCCCTCCGAACCATTGCGGCCGCAGGTTCGTCTCCCAGACGAACCAAAGAGCGGTCGCAATCCCTCAAGGGTGAGGACTTCATGGCTTGAGAATCCGATACACCGAGCTGCCTCCGCTCAGTATGGAGGAGCCGCCTCACTGCCTGCTAGGCGTACGTACCGCAGGACCACCGAACCTTATGGTCCCCACCATCCGCTCGCGCGTCGAATCCGTCGGCAGCAGCTCGATGTCGACCACCTCCTCATGCTCCGTCGCCCGGCCGAAATCCCTGATGATCCGCGCGGTGACCCGTTGCGCGCCATTGGGGCTCAGCTGGTCGGACGAGAAGATGTTCGCCCGTACCACATAAGCGCCATTGGGCGCGCGGTGGAGGAGATATTCCTCCGGCCCGAACCCCTGGGTCATGTCGTTGGAGAGCCGGCCGCCGAACGCAGTGCGCGGATTGTGGTAGATGGCGCGCTCGCCGCTCGGCTCGTCCACCCAGAGGTCGACGTCGGTCGCCTCGCTGTTCCATTCGATCGTCACGCGCAAATCGACGTCGAGCAAGGCGATCAGCCGCGGGTCGAGGGCGATCGTCTCGCCGCCGAGCGCGCGATAGCGCGGGATCAGCCGATTCGCCTCCATCAGCGAGATCATCTCGATCCCGTCATAGGCGTTGCTCCACGGCGTCATCACCACTTCGGTCAGCAGCGACAAGGCGCGGGCGAGGTCTGCCCGCGCCTGCTCGCGCGGCGCGCTTTCGGCGCGTTTGGCGAGCGCAAGCGCGAGGGTGCGGCGCGGCTGCGGCCGGTCGTCCTCGGCGGCGAGCAGGCGTTCGAGCAGCCAGATGGCACGGTCGGTCTGGCCATAGCGCATCAGCCGTTCGGCGACGATCGACAGCGTCTGATTGTTGCGGGTCGGAAGCTCGAGCGCCGAAAGCACCAGCTGCACCGCCTCCGCGCGGCGGCCCTTGCGGAAGGACCAGTCGGCAACGTCGAGCCAGAAGGCGGGAAGGCCGCCATGGGAGCGCTGCTGCTCGGCGAAGACGCGGTCGAGCTCGGCCGGAGAGGCCGCGTCCAGCGCCGCGAGATAGGGCCGGTTCGGGGCCCATGGCTCGAGCGCGATGGTCGCGCGTGCGGGCTGGCCGGCTTCGGCGCCGCGCGCCGCCTGCACCGCATCGCCGCGCCGATCCGCGCCGACGCGGCCGCCGGTCACGACGATGTTCGAGTCTGCGTCCTCCACACTTTGCGCCGCGCTCGGCGCGGGCGCGCGCAAAGCGGGAGGAGGGGGTGGCGCTGATTGCGCCGGCGGCGGCGGCGGCGGCGGCGGTGGCGGTGGTGGTGGTGGCGCGGAAAGCGGTGCCTCCTCAGTCGTGACCGGCACCGTGTCGGACTCGCGTCCCTCCACCTTCGGCGCCTGGGCCGGGTCGAAGCGGGTCGCCCACCAGGTCCGCATCTCCTCCCATTGGGAGAGGATCGTCTGGAGGCGCTGGCCGTGCTGCGCGGTCTCCTGCTCCTTCATCTGGTCGCGGGTGCGGCGATAATCGTCGCGCAAATCGGCCGGCAACAAGGTAGGCGGCTCGAAATGCGCCATCGCATAATCGCGCCCGGTCTCCAGGACGATGAAGGAGACCTCCGGGCTCGCGATCGAATAAAGGCGCGAGAAATTGACCAGCGCGTCGCGGTTGCGGTCGTCGCCCGCGGCCATCAGGGCGGCGCGGTCGGCGGCCCAGAGCGCGCCGGCGCCGCTCATCTGGGCCGGCTCGCCGCTCGTCGCATAGAGCCGCTCGGCCGACCCCGAGGGGAGCCCCGACAGGCGCACGACCACGTCGCCGCTCGCCGGCATCGGCCCGACGATCCGCCAGCCGGATTCGCCGCCGTCGAGCAAAGTAAAATCGATGCGGGCGCCGCTGGTGGCGCGCACGTCGACGACGCGGGGAACGCGGCGGGTCAGCCGGGTCAGCACTTCCTCGGTCGCGCGGACGGCAAGGTCGTAGGCCTCGCCACCCGAGCTGCGGGCTAGCGAACCAAGATAGGCCCGATCGGCGTCGGGCGCGCTGGACATGGTGAAGAGCGGGCAGGCGGGCCGAAAATCCTCGCGCCGATCGATCGTCACCAGGCCGTCGCTGAACAGCAGGCAGGAATCATAGGCGGCCAAGGGCACTGGTGCGAGCACGGCGAGGCTGGTCGCGCCGCGATAACGGACGGCGCGAAGCCGGGCGACCAGGTCGGCGGCGCTTGCCGCGCGGACCCGCTCGACGCCGCCGCTGTCGAACAGGACCAGGTCGATCGCCTGCGGCCGCGCCCGCTCGAGATAGGACCGAACGAGCGCGATCTCCTTTTCGAGATCGTCGTCGGCGCGCGACAGCGACCGGTCCCAGAGCACGGCGACATTGCGCACCGGCGGTGCCTGGCCGCCGCCCGAGGGCGCCGCGTCGGCGATCTGGAAAAAGCGCTCGCCATTGTCATGGCGGCTGACCAGTAGTGTGCCGGCGGGCTGCGGCGGATCGATTGCGATGTCGCCGTCGAGCCGCACTTCATTGCGCGTCAGCGCGTAGCGGAACGTGCCGCCTTCGCCGGCCCAGTCCGGCCGGCTTTCCCCGGCGACGCGCAGTGCCGGCGCGCGCGCGATGCCAGTGGCCTCAATGACGAGCGTGAAGGCGCCGACCTCGTCCGTCTCGCGGAGCGGAAGGACATAGCCGGTGCGCGGATCGAGCGGGGTGGTGAAGCGCAGCAGGATGGTTCGCCCCGTGCCGGGAAAGATCGGGAAGACGCGGGTGTGGAAGATATTGTCGCGGCCGACTTCGGCGAGGCCGGGATCGATGCGCTGGCGCACGCGCGCCTCATAGGCCACCCGCGCCTGGCGCTGGTCGACCAGCACCCCGTCGATCATCCGGCCGTTCACGTCGAGCGCGTAACCGGTGACGACCGAGCCGGCCGGCATGGCCAGGGTGAAATCGCCCTCGAGATTCTGCTGGCCGGCATTGCCGAACCGTGCGGTGATCACGGTCTCGGCGATGGTGCCGTGGATCCGGACCCGCACGTCGAGCGAATCGATCCTCAGCTTGCGGCTCTGCGCCGCCTCGCTGTTGACGCCGGCAATGCGCGCGGTGAGCGAAGGGCTGGCGGCCTGGGCAACGGCCGCCGCGGGCGCTAGCGCCGAGAGCAGGAGCGCGCCGAGCGCGAGGGAGACCGAACGGAAACGCGACAAACCGATCATCTTGCCCACCTCATATACTCAGCCCCGTGAACCTAGCTGAACCGGCGCGCTGTGCAAGCCCCTTGTTACATTATATCATGGTCGAGCATCGCAGTTGCCGCGCCGAACTTTCCAGTTACTGTGCGCGCCATGATCCTCGCCTTCGCCTTCGCAGTGGCCGCAGTTGCACCGATTGCCGACAGCGGTTGTTATCAACCCGCGGAAGGCGAAATCCTGGTCCAGCGCCTGACCCTTCGCGGCCGGACCACCGCTTATGAGGCGGTTTCGGTGAGCCGGCTTCTGCCCGGGCAATATAGACGGCTGGACGGGCGGATGATCATCTTCGGCCCGCATTGCGCATGGCTGTTCGAGCGCGATTTCGGCGACGCATGGGAAGTGCGTTTCCGGATCGCGCGGCTGGGCGCCGAGCCGGTGCTGCTGGCGACTGCGATCACGCCCGGCGCATCGTCCGACGGCTATGCGCATGTCCTGCTTGGCTATGGCCCGCGGTGGCGGGAAATCGCGCCGATCCCGCTCGAGAATGCAACGACCGGCGGCATCTTCGTCGGCAATCTTGGCGGCAACAGGGGGGCAGGGCCTGGCCCGTTGGGAAGGCGTGTGGGCCGAGGACGAGGCCCATTATTCGGCGCACCGCTACGAGGTGACCTTCTATCACTGGCATGCCGGGCGGCTCGAGCGGAGCGCGCATTACATCACCCGCAACCGGCTCAATGCCGATCCGGACCTGGCCGCACGCGCCATGGGCTTCTCGTTTCGCGACATGAGCGGACGGGCGCGTTTCACGCACACCATCCGGGCCCAGAACGGGGATATTCGCCCCTGAGGGCCGGCGCTGGACTCCCGCTTTTAGCGGACCAACACCGTGACATCGCTCCAGCCATAGGCAAGCTCGACCAGGATAAGGTCCGGCGTCTCGTCCTTCTTCTCGCCGACAACCGTGCCACCCAGGCGCTCGTAGAAGCGCCGGGCAACGAGATTGTCGCGCAGCACCCACAAGCTCGCGGCCCGGCGACCGGCTTCCAGAAGGGCTCGCGCCATCAGGCCCATGATCGAACGGCCAATGCCCTGATGCTGGTGCGATTGCAGGACGTAGATGGCGCCGATCCCGCCGCTGAAACCCGATTCCATCAGGCTTTCATCGCGTTGCCTGCCGCAAGAGCCGAAGCCGACGAGATGCCCTTGGTCCTCCGCGACGTAAATTTCCGTTCCGAAATGTGCCTCGGGATCGCCAAGAACCCCAGCCCACATCGCCGCGCGTGACTCGACGGACAGGCTCGCCAACATTTCGTCGGGCAGAATCCCGGCATAAGCTTCGCGCCAGGACGCGACATGCAGGTAGCCTAGCGCCGGAGCATCGCTGGGGATCGCGCCGCGAAATCTTATCGCGCCCACACAGCCTCCTCGCCGGAAATGGCTGCTTTGCTCTTAAAGTTGCATTCAGTCATCTGGACCTCCGAACCGTTCGGGCTGAGCTTTTCAAAGCCCTCCCCTCCCTTTTCTGCTGCAAGAGGAAGGAAAGCCCTTCGACAGGCTCAGGGCGAACGGAGGGGGTTCAACCCGATGTTCAAACCCCTAGATCCCCGCATACCATTCGTAATCGTTGCTATCCTCCCAATAGCCGCCGCGGCCGTCCCACAGGCCGGCGAGGGTCTCGCGCGCTTCGATCCGCATCAGATATTTGGCGTGCTTGTAACCGAGCTGGCGCTCGACGCGCAGGCGCAGCGGCGCGCCGTTGGGGATTTGCAGATAGCGGTCGTTGAGCGCCCAGGCGAGGATGGTCTGGGGGTGGAAGGCATCGATCAGGTCGATGCTCTCGTAATAGGGCCTGTCGCCATAGAGGTCGGCGCAGTGGAAGACGATGTAGCGCGCCTGCTGGGCGAGGCCGGCGGCGGCGAGGATCAGGCGGAGCGGCACGCCCATCCACTTGCCGATCGCCGACCAGCCCTCGACGCAATCATGGCGGGTGATCTGGGTCTGGCGCGGCATCCGCCTGATCTGATCGAGCGAGATCGAGAGCGGTCGCTGCACCAGGCCGTCCACGACCAGCCGCCAGTCGGCGAATGCGCCGGCGGCGAGGCGCTGGTAATCGGGCCCCACCGGCATGCGCGTGCCGTTGGCGCGGAAGACCGGCGAGATGTCGGCCGCATCGAACTCGCGGGCCAGCGCATTGCGGTCGCTGACCAGCCGCTGCGCCCGCATCGTCAGCCCTTCCGCCGAGCGCAATATGCCGCGGAAGGTCTCGCTGCCATTGAGGCGGTCGCAGCCGGTCAGCAACGTTGCCGCGCTGCCGGCAAGAAGGGTGCGGCGCGTGATCATCGCCTGGCGTCCCGCTCGGGCGGCAGGCGGTAGCGGCCGGTGATCATCGATCTGATCTCGTTCACCGGCCCGGCCAGCATCACCATGATCAAATGGACCAGGATGAAGGCGGCGATCCCCACCGCGCAGATGAAGTGGATCGAGCGCGCCGACTGGCGCCCGCCGGTGAGGTCGATCAGCCAGCCCCAGGCCGCGTCCATCGCCGGCGACATTGCGAGGCCGGTCAGCACCAGCAGCGGCAGCAGGATGAAGATCACCGCGAAATAGCTCAATTTCTGCAGGCTGTTATAGCTGAGCGCCGCCGCGCCGGCCGGGAAGCGCAGGCGGGCATGGTCTTTGATCTCCCGCCACAAATGGCGTGGCGCAAGCTCGGCCGGTCGGGGAATCAGATCGTGCCACGCGTGGCGGTTGATCAGGCTGGTGATCCAGAAGGCGATCAGCCCGATCGCAAGCACCCAGGCGAAGGCAAGGTGCCAGCGCCGCCCCGCCGACAGGCTGTAGCCGGAGGGAATCGTCGCCCAGCCGGGAAAGGCGCGGCGGTTGACCGCGCCGCTTGTTTCTGTCCGGTAGCCGAGCACCCCGGTGGTCGCGACGGTGAGGGAGCCGACCCGCAAATAGCCCGCATCCGCCGTCGATCCGATTTCGAGCCATGCATGATCGAAATTCGCGCCATATTGCCCCCAGTAAAGGCGCGGATGGGCGTTGAAGATCATCAGCCCGCTCATCAGCATGACGAAGACGGTGAGCGCGTTGATCCAGTGCCAGATCCGGGTCGACAGGCGATGTCGCTTTACCAATGCGCCGCCGCCGGCGGATTGCTGCGTCACATCGGGCTGGTTGTTCCGAATCTGCGTGGCCATTGCCCGCCGCCTAGCAGATTTCAGACATCCTCGTGCATGTCGATCTCGCGCACCCGGCGCCTCTGCCGCGCGGCGTCGACGAGGCGCCGCAAAGTCTCGCGCCGCTCCTGCGCCCGCCCGATATTGGCGATGACTAGGTCGCCGTCGCGGGTCGTCTCGTCGGAGGAGGATATGGTGATGCGGCCGATGCCCGCGATCTGGTTGATGATGGTGAAATCGATGCGGACGTCCTTGATCCGGTAGAGCTCGATCTCGTCGATGCTTTTGACGAGGATGCCGCGGCGGATCACCAGCCGCTCCTCGGTGATCTCATATTTGGATGCCATGTTCTCGATCCAGCGCCACAGGATGATGAGCAGGGCCACCGCCGTCAGCGCGATCCAGTAGAGTCCATATTCCATGAAGGTCAGCACCACGCCGGCAATGGCAAGCAGGATCGTCCCCCAGCCGGCCAAGGTCCCGAGCAGCCATCCCTGGGTCGATGGCCGGAAAGTATCGAGCGCCGCGTCCATCATCGTCTCCCCTCTGAGATATCGCGTGGCTAGCATGGACGCGGCCCATGCGAAACCGCTTAGGATCGCCCCGGTCGACCGGTTCGTCGCTGGTGCGAGCAAATATTCGAAGCGCGCCCGGACTTCTTGCCAGGCAACCAGCAAGCAGTTGACGATTTGACTGGAACGTCGGTCGCCGATCGGGGATTTTCGTGTCTCTCGACTGATTCAGGAATGGAGCGGCGCCATGACCGAACTGACCATCTGGACCTACGACTGGGTTCCGCCGGGCCCTCGTGGTTTCGTGCGTGATCTGAGGCTGAGATGGGCCTGCGAGGAAGCGGGTCTCGACTATGCGATCGGTTCGATCCCGTTCGACAGCCGCGAGACCAATCATCTGGAGCATCAGCCGTTCGGCCAGGTCCCCTACCTGAAGGACGGCGACGTGGAGATATTCGAGAGCGGCGCCGGGCTGCTGCATCTGGCCCGCAAGAGCGACAAGCTGATGCCGCGCGATCCGATCGGCGAGGCGGCAACGCTGGAATGGACGATCGCCGCGCTCAACTCGATCGAGATGGTCTCGGTGCCCTGGTGGTTCACGAAGATTACGGGCAACGAGAATGACGGTCTCGCCGGATGGATGGGCAAGCGCCTCGACCAGCTGGAACGCGTGCTCGGCGCGCAGGAATGGCTCGCCGCCGGGCGCTTCACCATCGCCGACCTGTTGATGGCCGATGTGCTGCGCGTTTCGGACGTGCGCGCGTTCGGCGATCGGCCGGCGAGCGAAGCCTTCGTGAAGCGCGTGACCGATCGCCCCGCATTCAGAAAGGCGCGCGCCGACCAGATCGCTCATTTCGAGGCGGGCGACCGCAAGCGTGCTGAGGCAAGTTCGAACTGACCCGAGGCCAGGTCCGGTTGGCGCGTTTGCCTAAGGCCCGACGTCGCCGCCGGTGGGGACCAGGGTTGCCGCCAGGGTGACGGGATCGCCGCGCTGGAAATGGAGGACGAGGTCGATCCGCTGACCCGCCGCAATGTCGCGGCTTACGTCGTAAACCATCAGATGCCGCCCGCCCGGCGTGAAGCTCAACGTCTCTCCGTCATGGACCGGGACCGGGCCGAGGGCCCGCATCGCGCTCATATTGGACATGTTCATCGTCTCGTGCATCTCGATCCGCCCGGCCTGCGGCGAGGTCACCGAAACCAGTGCGCCGCGGTTCCCGTCGATCCTCAACTGGAAATAGCCGGACGCCGGCCGGCCCGGCACGGCGGCCAGCCGCACCGTCGCCGCCGGCTGCGGCGGCGCGGCGTCGCCGCAGCCTGAGAGGGCGATGAGGGTGGCCATGATCGATACAAGTCGTTTCATGCCCGCCGCTTAGAACGACTGCGCTTCTTGTCGCAACAAAAACGCCTCCTATATCGCCTTCATGACACTCGCGTCCGCCTCAAAAGCGGCCCGCGGGCAGGAGAAATTTTGAGGGGCTAAGAGGTAGTTATGGCAAGAGTGATCGGCATCGATCTCGGCACCACCAACAGCGCGGTGGCCGTGATGGAGGGCGGTAAGCCCAAGGTTATCGAAAATGCGGAAGGCGCGCGCACCACGCCGTCGATCGTCGCCTTCACCAAGGACGGCGAGCGGCTGATCGGCCAGCCGGCCAAGCGCCAGGCGGTGACCAATCCGGACAATACCGTATTCGCGGTGAAGCGCCTGATCGGCCGTCGCTTCGACGATCCGATCACCAAGAAGGACACCGAGCTCGTTCCCTATCACATCGTCAAGGGCGCCAATGGCGACGCCTGGGTGAAGGCGGGCGACAAGGATTACAGCCCGAGCCAGATCTCGGCCTTCATCCTCCAGAAGATGAAGGAAACCGCCGAATCCTATCTCGGCGAGCCGGTCACCCAGGCGGTGATCACGGTCCCGGCCTATTTCAACGACGCCCAGCGCCAGGCGACCAAGGATGCCGGCCAGATCGCCGGCCTCGAAGTGCTGCGCATCATCAACGAGCCGACCGCCGCGGCCCTTGCCTATGGCATGGACAAGCAGGACGGCAAGACGATCGCGGTCTACGATCTCGGCGGCGGCACGTTCGACATCTCGATCCTCGAGATCGGCGATGGCGTGTTCGAGGTGAAGTCGACCAATGGCGACACCTTCCTCGGCGGCGAGGATTTCGACGCCAAGATCGTCGATTTCCTGGCTGACGAGTTCAAGAAGCAGGAAGGGATCGACCTTCGCACCGACCGGCTCGCGCTGCAGCGGCTCAAGGAAGGCGCCGAGCGCGCCAAGATCGAGCTCTCCTCGGCGCAGACCACCGAGGTCAATCTGCCGTTCATCACCGCCGACGCCAACGGGCCGAAGCATCTGGTCAAGGCGATCACCCGCGCCGACCTCGAGAAGCTCGTCCAGGATCTGATCAAGCGCACGCTCGATCCCTGCAAGAAGGCGCTTGCCGATGCCGGCCTCAAGGCGGCCGACATCGACGAGGTCGTCCTGGTCGGCGGCATGACCCGCATGCCCAAGGTCCGCGACACCGTGAAGGAGTTCTTCGGCAAGGAGCCGCATGTCGGCGTCAATCCGGACGAGGTCGTCGCCATGGGCGCCGCCATCCAGGCCGGCGTGCTGCAGGGCGAGGTCAAGGACGTCCTCCTGCTCGACGTGACGCCGCTGTCGCTCGGCATCGAGACGCTTGGTGGCGTCTTCACCCGGATGATCGACCGCAACACGACGATCCCGACCAAGAAGACGCAGACCTATTCGACCGCCGAGGACAATCAGAACGCGGTGACCATCCGCGTCTTCCAGGGCGAGCGCGAAATGGCGGCGGACAACAAGATGCTCGGCCAGTTCGATCTGGTCGGAATCCCGCCGGCGCCGCGCGGCGTGCCGCAGATCGAGGTCACCTTCGACATCGACGCCAACGGCATCGTCAACGTCCAGGCGAAGGACAAGGGCACCGGCAAGGAGCAGCAGATCCGCATCCAGGCCTCGGGCGGCCTTTCCGACGCCGACATCGACAAGATGGTCAACGAGGCGGAGCAGTTCGCCGAGGAAGACAAGAAGCGCCGCGAAGCCGCGGAGTCGAAGAACCAGGCCGAGAGCCTGATCCATTCGACCGAGCAGCAGCTCAAGGAGCATGGCGACAAGGTCGACGAATCGCTGAAGTCCGAGATCGAGGCTGCGATTGCCGAGGCGAAGACCGCGGTTGAGGGCGGCGACAGCGACACGATCAAGGCCAAGGCCGAAGCGCTTGCCCAGGTTGCGATGAAGCTCGGCCAGGCGATCTACGAAAAGGACCAGCAATCCGCGGCTTCGCCGGGCGCCGAAGCGCCTGAGGGCGAGACGGCCGGTGCCGGCGAGGAAGAGGTCGTCGACGCCGAATATTCCGAGGTCGACGAAGACAATAAGGGTTGAGGGAGCATGTCCCTCTCCGTTCGTCCTGAGCCTGTCGAAGGACATTCCTCACTTCTTCCTGATTTGAAGAAAGAGAGGGCTTCGACGGGCTCAGTCCGGGCGGCTTGTGGGGCGTGGGGGCGTTACCGTGGCTGAAACCGATTATTACGAAATGCTCCAGGTCGAGCGCACCGCGGATCCGGCCACGATCAAGGCCGCCTATCGCAAGCTCGCCATGGAATGCCATCCGGACCGCAATGGCGGCTGCACCGATTCCGAGGCGAAGTTCAAGGCGCTGAGCCAGGCCTATGAGTGCCTGAAGGATCCGCAGAAGCGCGCCGCCTACGATCGCTTCGGCCATGCCGCCTTCAACGGCCAGAACGGCTTCGGCGGCAATGGCGCCGGCGCGCAGGATTTCGGCTCCTTCGCCGACATTTTCGACAATATCTTCGGCGAATTCATGGGCGGCGCCCAGCCCGGGCGCGGCGGCCGCAACGTCCGTCGCGGCTCGGACCTGCGCTACGATCTCGAGATCAGGCTCGAGGATGCCTATGACGGCCGCCAGGTCGAGCTCCAGGTCGACACCACCGCGCCGTGCGAGCCCTGCGCCGGCTCGGGCGCCAAGGCCGGCACTACCGCGCGCTCGTGCGGGACTTGCGGCGGCCGCGGCCAGGTCCGCGCCCGCCAGGGATTCTTCGTCGTCGAGCAGACCTGCCCCAATTGCCGCGGCGTCGGCGAGACCATCGCCGATCCCTGTCCGGCGTGCCGCGGCGAAGGCAGAATCGAGAAGCGCAAGGCCCTGTCGGTCAACGTGCCCCCCGGCGTCGACGAAGGCACCCGCATCCGCCTCGCCGGCGAAGGCGAGGCCGGCGTGCGCGGCGGCCCGCCCGGCGACCTCTACATCTTCGTCCACCTCGCCCGGCACGCCATCTTCCAGCGCGAGGGCACGACCCTGTTCGCCAAATGCCCGGTCAGCTTCACCACCGCGGCGCTCGGCGGCACCATCGAGGTCCCCGGCCTCGACAAGCAGAAGCACCAGATCAACATCCCGGTCGGCATCCAGTCCGGCAAGCAGCTGCGCCAGCGCGGCGCCGGCATGCCGGTGATGAACGGCCGCGGCCATGGCGACATGGTCATCCAGGTCGAAGTCGAAACTCCGACCAAGCTGACCGCGAAGCAGCGCGAGATCCTCGAACAATTCCGCGCGACGGAGACGGGTGAGGAATGCCCGGCCTCGATGGGCTTCTTCCAGAAGCTGAAGAGCGCGATCGGCGGCTGAGACTCTCTACTCCTCTCCCGCTTCGGGGAGAGGAAGGGGCCCGTCGCCGCGCAGCGGCGATGGGAAGGTGACGGAACCTTCAGTCTCTTGAAAGCGAAAAACTGCCCTCATCCTCCCACCGCTTCGCGGCGGGCCCCTCCTTCTCCCCAAAGTGGGAGAAGGGGATTCTCCTCAATGCCCGTCGATCGACCAATGCGGTTTGTCGGTCACCAGCTTGTGCACGCCATAACTCGCCCCAACCGCGTGCAGGCCGGTATTCGTCTCCCCACTGCGCGGCGCCCCCAGCGCCTTCACATGTCCATCAGCGTCCGTGATCGAAAGCGTCCCGCTCCAGTCGATGTTCATATCGATCGCGTGCCCATCGATATGGCGGCCCTGCAGCGCGGCGACATGGGCCATGCCGAACAGATTCACCATCTCCCGGGCGGCCGCCTTTGACTGGGCGAGATTGCCGTGATCCCATTTGATCGCGCAGCCCGGCTTGGGCGGCACCGACGCGGGCGCGTCGATTCCGTTGGCGATCGTCCAGCAATAATGCATCAGATAGGCGCGGATCGGATGGCGCAAGGTCGAGGTGACGCTGACCCGCGCGCCGGCTGCGTTCAGCGCGTTGACGAAGGCGATCGCGCGGTCGCGGAATGGCGGATTGAGGTCGGCCAGCTTCGAGCTGTTCGGGAAATTGGCCTGGTTCGCATGCCACCAGGCCGCGCCGCTCAGCGCCGGGCCGCTTGTCGGCGCCGGCGGGGGAGGGGGCGGCGCGACCGTCCGGCCGGCGACCAGCGCCTTCCAGGTGCCGCCGCCGACGTCGATCCGTCCGTCCGGATTGGCGTTGCCGCACACCATCTGCTGGTAACGGGCAATCGCATTGTTGGTATTGTCGCCGATCCGGCCGTCCTCGTCGAGAAGCGGCAGCCCCAGCGCGCGGACATGCACGTTCAGCAATTGCTGGACGGTGGTGACATCCGCCTTGTTGTTGACCCCGCCTTTTCCGACTGATGCGCTGATATTGGGCATGACTGAAGCCTCCCCGCTCATGACTATCTTCGGTCGAGCGGTGACTTCGAGTCAAGGCCGGGCCGGAATCTCCAGCCCGCGCTGCACCGCCGGCCGGGCGAGGCCACGGTCCAGCCAGGCGGGCACGTTGGTCAGGCTGTCATAATCGACGATCTCGCGCGCCTCGTAGAAGGTGATCAGATTGCGGACCCAGCCCAGGGTGGCGATATCGGCGATGCTGTAATCGTCCATCAGCCAGTCGCGGCCTTCGAGCCGCGTCTCCAGCACGCCGAGCAGCCGTTTCGTCTCGGCGACGTAGCGCTGCAGCGGGCGCTTGTCCTCATAGTCCTTGCCGGCGAATTTGTTGAAGAAGCCAACCTGGCCGAACATAGGCCCGATCGCGCCCATCTGGAACATCACCCACTGGATGGTCTGGTAGCGCAAGGCGGGATCGGCGGAGAGCAGCTGCCCCGTCTTCTCCGCAAGATAGATCAGGATCGCGCCGGACTCGAACAAAGCGAGGGGGGTGCCGCCCGGGCCATCGGGGTCGATGATCGCCGGAATCTTGCCGTTCGGATTGAGCGACAGGTATTCGGGCGTCCAGCTTTCATTGTCGAAGATCTTGATGAAATGCGGCTCGTAGGGAAGGCCGGTCTCTTCAAGCATGATCGATACCTTCACGCCATTGGGCGTCGGCACCGAATAGAGCTGGAGCCGATCGGGATGGGCCGCAGGCCACCGCGACGTGATCGGGAATGCGGACAAGTCGGCCATGATGATCTCCTCGACAGGCGCGCTAGATAGGGCTTAATCCTCACCCTGTAAGGGGGCTCGCCATGAAACGGATCGTCGCCACGTTGCTGCTTGCGCTCGCCGCGCCGGCCGCGGCCCAGCCGACCGGCTTCGACACCGTCCAGATCCGAGTCGAGCGGCTCGCGCCCGGCGTCGCCATGCTGGTCGGCCGGGGCGGCAATATCGGCCTTTCCTACGGCGTCGACGGCAACGTCCTCATCGACGATCAATATGCGCCGCTGACCGAGCGCATCGTCGCCGCGATCCGCGAGGTCGATCCCGATCCGATCCGCTTCGTGATCAACACCCATTGGCATGGCGATCATACCGGCGGGAACGAGAATGTCGGCCGCACCGGCGCGGTGATCGTCGCCCACGACAATGTCCGCCGCCGGATGTCGATGGAGCAGATGGTTCGTGGCGAGAGGGTGGCGCCGTCTCCGTCGGGCGCGCTGCCGGTGGTGACATTCAGCCAGGGTATCACCTTTCATCTCAACGGCGACGACATTCGCGTCGTCCATGTCGAGCACGCCCACACCGACGGCGATGCGCTGGTCTACTGGAACCGGGCCAATGTCCTCCACATGGGCGACACCTTCTTCAACGGGATGCTCCCGTTCATCGATCTCGATTCGGGCGGCTCGACCGACGGTTTTATCGTCGCGGTCGAGGCCGGGCTCGCGCTCGCCAATGAGGGGACGATCATCATCCCTGGCCACGGCCCGGTCGCGCATCGCGCCGATCTGGTCCGCTACCGCGATATGCTTGTCAATCTCCGGAGCCGGGTGGGGCAGGGGATCGCCGCCGGCCGGACGCTGGAGCAGATCAAGGCCGAGCGCCTCGCCGACGGCTATGGCCCGCCGGACGGCTTCATCTCGCCGGACGCCCTGATCGAGGCCATCCATCGCAGCCTGCGCGCGGCGCCCTATGCGGAGGCCCGCCACCACTGATCCACCCAGTCCGCCCGAGCGATGCTTGGACGCCGGGCGACATTGCCCCTATGATCGTTTCGGGGCCGACCCGGCCTTCGGGAGGAAGCCGCCATGGCATCGATACTCGCCTTTCTTCGCCGCCTGTTGCGATTCCTCGGATTCGGTGCGGCGCAACCCGCCCCGCATGCGCCCCCCGCATCCCTTCCACCCCCTCCGCCGAGCCTGGCCCCACGCCCGCAGGAGCTCGGCGGCGAAAGGCCCATGCCGACGACGACGCTGGCCATGCCGCAGCTCATGGCCCTCACCGGCGAGTTCCCGACCCACGGAGACGGCGGCACCAATGCCTATTTCACGCTTGGGATGGTCCAGACCTTTGCCGGCTCCCTTTCGGCCTTTGGCGCGCCGCGCACCGAAGGGCAGGAGCTGCAGCTGAACAATCCGCCGAGCAACCAGGCGCTCTTCTCGGTGCTCAGCATCAATTTCGGCGGCGACGGGATCAGGACTTTCGGCATCCCCAATCTCGTCGGCCGCGCCGCGATCGGCGGGCAGCAAATCGGCATGTTCGGCCAGGGGACGCTGACCATGGCCTGGCTGATCTCGACCGGACCGTCTACCCTGGCGCCGGTCCCCGGGACGCTCGCCATGTTCGGAGGGAATTACGCACCCGATGGTTGGGCGTTCTGTGACGGCAGCACGCTGCCGATCCAGCTCTGGGTCCCGCTCTTCCAGGCGATCGGCACCGCGTTCGGCGGCAATGGCGAAACGATATTCCTCCTGCCCAATCTCAACGGCGCCGCCCCGGTCAGCGCCGGCCAGGGGCCGGGCAGGGCGCCCGTGACGATCGGCCAGCAGATCCCCGGCGCGATACCGGGGCTTGGCATCAATTACCTGATCTCGCTCGAAGGCCCCTATCCGCCGGCCTCCGGCCCCGGCGCATTCCCCGACACCGGCCAATATCTCGGCCAGGTCATCGCTTATGGCGGCGCGTCGGCCCCGGCGGGCTGGGCGATTTGCGACGGCTCGCTATACCCGATCTCCGCCAACATGGAGCTCTTCCAGCTGATCGGCACCACCTATGGCGGCGACGGCAAGACCAATTTCGCGCTGCCGGATCTGCGCGGCCTGATGGTGACGGGGCTGGCCGGCTAGTCCCCGTCTCCACCGCTCTGCGTGCGGTCCCCCCCCAATGAGCTACGCTCGCAGCGAGGATTGGGGAGCGTCACTCCCGCGCTGGCGCCAGGCTGGGGTTGATCTGGACCAGGAGCCGCCATTCGCGGCCGCCTTCGCTGCGCCATTCGGAATGGGGGCACATTTCGCGCTCGTGCCGCCGTTCATTTTCCAGCCGGACGAAGGCCATGTGGCTTTGCGAGCGGATCGTGAACAGCTCCATGGCGGAGATGCCCTGCGCGTCGTCGGCGAGCATCCGCGCCGCATCGGCCCAGTCGGCGGCATGCACGCCGTCGCCGCCGTCCGCCGGCCGCGTCGTGAAGTTCGGGAGGTCGCCGAGCCGGTCCGCGCCGGGAAGCACGCCGAAGCCGGCCTGCTCCAGCCGCTGCTTCAGCGCCTGCGCGCGGGAAAGCGCCTCGTCGAGCGACAGCAGGCCCGGGGCGTAACTGAAACTGACGCCGCCCACCCGCTCCCCTTCGCCGTCGGTGGAGATCATGAGGGGCTGGCGCCCGCCATCGACCCGGCCGAGATCGATGACCGGCCCGTCATAGCCGAGCCTGAGGTCGATCGGCCCGCGCGCGACCGCGATGCCTTCGCCGTCCAGTCTCGTCAGCGTGTCGCCGGCGCGGGCCACCAGTCCGGCGAACGGCTCGCCGATGGCGACTTCGAGCGCGGCCGGCGCCGCGTCCACGCCCGATCCGGGTGGCGGCGGCAGATGCGGCAGCTGCTGGCCGACCGCCGTGCTCTCCCGTGTGTATCGAAAGGGCGATTCCCGCCAGGTGAAGGTCAGCGCGCCGTTGGCGACCGTCGCGCGGACATTGCGGAAATCGGCGCGGCCGAGGTCGTTGCGAATGAAGCGGAAGGTGAAGACATTGTCGCCCCCGGGGCTCACCGGCACCCGCTCGGACAGAAGGTCGAAGGCGCCGCTGCCGACGAAGACGGCGGCCGCGGGCCGGGGCGCGTCGGTCGGCGAGCGGAATTGCAGCGCCTCGAACTGGCCGGCGACCCGCTCGCCGCCTTCATATTCGACGATCGGGTCGAGAAATTGATAGGCCTGGCCCGAATCACAGGCGAGCCGGATCGCAACGCCCGGCAATGAATCGCGGCTCCGGCCGACCAGCTCGAAGCGCGGCGGCGTGACCGGCGGATCGCTGTTGAGCAGGATCGTCCCGTCGCTCTCGCGCGTCCATCGCCCCTCGGCATTCATGTCGAGCGCGCCGGCCGAGAAGAACCACAGAAAGCGGCCGTCCGGCGCTAGCGCCAGCTGCGATCCGACCTCCATCATCCGGCTTTGGTAGATCCCTTCGATCGGCGCTGCCGTCTGGGCCGAAAGCGGCATTGCGCAGCCCGCGAGCGCAAGTGCCAACCCCAGTCGAAGAGTCTTCGGAATCCGCATGCGCCCCTCCCCAATCCCGGCCGACCGCCGCGCCTTCGCTTGTGAACAGCTGCGGGCTGCGCCGCAACCTCGGCCCGTGCGTTCCGCCCGAACCAGTTCAGCCGAATACGCGCGCGAAGATCGTGTCGATGTGCCGGTAATGATAATCGAGATCGAAATTCGCCTCGATCTCCGCCGCCGGCAGCAGCGCCGTTACCTCATCGTCGGCCTTGAGCAGATCGAGCAGGGACAATTCCCCGTCCGATTCCCAGACCTTCATCGCATTGCGCTGGACCAGCTTGTACGAATCCTCGCGGCTCGCCCCGGCCTGGGTCAGCGCGAGCAGCACGCGCTGCGAATGAACGAGGCCGCCCATCCGGTCGAGATTCCTGCGCATCCGCTCGGGATAGACGAGCAATTTGTCCATCACTCCGGTCAGGCGGGCGAGCGCGAAATCGAGCGTGATCGTCGCGTCCGGCCCGATGAATCGCTCCACCGACGAATGGGAGATGTCGCGCTCGTGCCACAAGGCCACATTCTCGAGCGCCGGCACCACGGCCGAGCGGACCATGCGCGCAAGGCCGGTGAGATTTTCGCTCAACACGGGATTGCGCTTGTGCGGCATGGCCGAGCTGCCCTTCTGGCCCGGCGAGAAATATTCCTCGGCCTCGAGCACCTCGGTGCGCTGGAGATGGCGGATCTCCGTCGCCAGCCGCTCGACCGAAGAGGCGATCACGCCGAGCGTCGCGAAATATTGGGCATGGCGGTCGCGCGGGATCACCTGGGTCGAGATCGGCTCCACATTCAGCCCCAGCTTCCGGGCGACATGCGCCTCGACCCGCGGATCGATATTGGCGAAGGTGCCGACCGCGCCCGAAATCGCGCAGGTGGCGATGTCGTCGCGCGCCGCGGCGAGGCGGGCGCGGTTGCGGTCGAATTCGGCATAGGCCTGGGCGAGCTTCAGCCCGAACGTAACCGGCTCGGCATGGATGCCGTGGCTGCGGCCGATCGTCGGCGTCAATTTGTGCTCGATCGCGCGCCGCTTCAGCACCGCCAGCAATGCGTCATGGTCGGCGATCAACAATTCGGCGGCCTGCTTGAGCTGCACCGCCAGGCATGTGTCGAGCACGTCCGAACTGGTCATGCCCTGGTGCAGGAATCGCGCCTCGGGGCCGACCTGCTCGGCCACCCAGGTCAGGAATGCGATGACGTCGTGCTTCGTCACCGCCTCGATCGCGTCGATTGCGGCGACGTCGAATTCGGGGTCCCCGGCCCACCAGTCCCAGACCGCCTTCGCCGCTTCCTTTGGCACCGCGCCGAGCTCGGCCATCGCGTCCAGTGCGTGCGCTTCGATCTTGAACCAGATCCGGAATCGATTCTCCGCCTCCCAGATCGCCGTCATTGCGGGGCGGGCATAACGCGGAACCATCGGGAGCCTTTCCGGATAACGAACGCATGGGTTCGGCGCGGCGGCGATAGCAAGCGCGCGAACTCCAGTCGATGCTCCAGCGGGGACGCGCTTGACATTCACTTGATTGATCGTTCAACTGATTGGCGGAAGGAATGCCGATGTCTGTCCTTGCCCTGCTGCTCGCCGCCGCAACGCTCGCCGAAACGCCCCTGGAGCCGCATCTCCAGCCCATGGCGTTCCTCGTGGGCTCGTGCTGGCGCACGACAATGCCAGGCAATCTAGGCACAGATACCCATTGTTTCACGCCAATGCTCGGAGGCCATTTCTTGCGCGACCGCCATACGCTGACGGGCGTCCAATATTCGGGGGAGACGCTATATCGTTGGGACCCGGTTACAGAACGGATCCGGTTCGACTATTATTCTTCGCGGGGGTTGGTGATCGCAGGAACCGCAGCGGCCACGGAGGGTGGCCTTGCATTCGAGCTGTCCTATGTCTCGCCCGAGGGCAGGCCGATCGCTGTGCGAGCCGCCTGGACCCGAGATGGCCCCGACGCCTATGTCGTCACGCAGGAAGTCCGCGAAAATGACGCCTGGCGTGCCGTGCCAGAGCATCCGCGCTTTCAACGCATTGGCCCGGCCCCGCCCGACTAGAGGCAAAGCCTATCAGGTTGAATCCTCACCCCGAACTAGATCCGGGGTACACCTTCTCCATGGCTGGCCGCCCAAAAGAAGGTGGATGCCGGGTCAGGCCCTGCGTGACGAAAAGAAGTGTGTACACCTGATCGAATCTAAGTCTTCGCCTACGGGATTGGCGGTGGCGGACCCACGTCGGCATCGGGATCGGCGAGCCTGGTGAGGAGATTGCCGAGCACGGTGATCGGATTCCGGCCTTCGCCATAGCCGGCCTCCGCCATCTCGGCCCTGCTGCACCTGCGCTGACCCTGGAATATGCCGCAGCTTCCCGTCGCGGCCGCGTCCGCGGACGCCCTGGGAGCTTCGCCCCGGACATGGTCCCCGAGCCTGGCGGAATTGCCGCGGCCGATCTCGGGAATGCGATATCGGTCCCGATCGCGACGCGCGCCACAAACCACGATTTCGTCCGTCGGAGACGTGTCGCACCTGTTGAGCGTATCGAGGATTCGAATGTTGGCGATGGGGTCCTCCGCTCGGGCCTGGCCGATCGCGGCTGACGAGACGGCGATACAGATCGCGAATGCGAACAGGGGGCGGATCACCGCGACGGAGTCCGCAGGAACTCAGGCATCGGTCTCGAATTCGTCTACCGGCGCTTCGGGCAATTCGCGATCGAGCGCTTCGCGGTAGCGGACACAGCCGTGCAGGAATTTTGGCCAGGGCGGAACCGCCACCTCCGGCGCGATCGGCTCCGGAAGCAATCCCCAGAGCTGCGGATGATGCCAGCACAGATCCTGGCCGCTGCTGTCGCGGTGCGCGCGAATGCCCGCCCGCAGCCGCTTCAGCTCCGCGATGAGGGCGTCATGACTCATGGTCTCGAGATCTTCATCCAACGCTCGCCACCTCCGATCCTTCCCACACCCGCTCGTTGGCGATCGTCATGTCCTTCGAATTGCCGGCAAATAGAATTGTGAACCCGGCATTCTGTATCGGCTCTCACTGGCGTGCCTTGGTGCAAAGCGCAATATTCGCGCAAATTCCGATCAGCCCATCGCCTTCAGGTTTCGACGTGCCGGCGCGGTCCGGCGAGGGGGTCGGTTTGATGTCGCCGAGGCCCAATGCTATACCCGCCGGGATGGCCAGCTCATCGGCCCATCCCGCATCGCATTGCGGTGCGTCGGCGTCGGCATCCCCTCGCGCGCTGGTGCCTGGCCGCACGTGCGGCAGCTGCACCCTTTGCTGCAAGACGGTTGCCGTCACCGAACTGGCCAAGCCCGCCGGTTCATGGTGCGCGCATTGCCGCCCCTCCAGAGGTTGCACGATCTACGAATCCCGTCCCGCCGGTTGCCGGGATTTCCATTGCGAGTGGATGCGATCGGAGAAGCTCGGGCCCGAGTGGAAGCCGGACCGGGCCAAATTCGCGCTGATGGTGACCGCCACGGGCCATCTCGCCGCATGCATCGATCCAGGCTTCCCCTCGGCATGGCGGCAACCGCCTTATTATCAGGCCCTGTGGCGCTGGGCACGGGAGCGCGCCGAAAGCCAGTCGTCATCTTGGCCGGGAGTCGACGTGTGGATCGGGAAGCGCTGCATCATCATCCTGCCCGATGGGGAGACGGACCTCGGGATCGTCGCCGCGGATGAGGAAGTCCGGATCGACCGCACGATGACGGCCGCGGGGCCGGTCTACGTCGCCACGAAGTTCAGCGTGCCCGCTGCTGGCCGGCCGCAACCGAACTGAGGGACCATTTTCCCGCCGGCCGGCATGAAGCCGAGACCCGCGAACCCCCTTTCGCCCGCTTGCCCGGTTTCCCCCCTGGTCCCGGCATCGTTCGAGGCCAGTCCATGGCTTGACTAAACTGCGAAACGCCGCCGTAATCGCTGCAGGGAGGGGGTGAGATGGTCTATTTGCCCAATTACGAATGGGACATCTTCATAAGCTACGCCCACAGGGACAATGACAGTCCCGGCCCGTCGCGCAAATGGATCACGAGATTCTATGAGCGGCTCGTCCCGGCGATCGAAGGCAATCTCGACGGCGAACTGAAGACTTTCTTCGATCAGCGCGAGCAGCGTTCCTACAACACGATCGAGAGCATCATCGGCGAGGTGCAGAGATCGGCCATATTCCTCATCATCGGCTCCCCCAATTGGGTCAGAAGCAATTGGTGCCAGAAGGAGCTTGACGCCTTCAACAGCCGCCGGGCCGATCCGACGCGCGTGTTCGTCGCCGAGTTCATGCCGCCGCGCGGGGAGCTCAGATATTCCAGCTCGGTGCCCAACAATCTGCGCCTCCGCTTCTGGAAGGAGAGCGAGGAATATAATCTGCCGATCTCGCTCAAGCACGAAGACGATTTGTTCGAGGAAAGGCTTGCCAAGCTCGTCTTCGACGTCAGCGAACGGATCATCGCGCTGAAGAATTCGAGGAGCAGCGGCGATGCGCGCGTTACGGTCGGAACACAGGGTCGAAGCGGACCCGGGCCGGCGGGCGGGCACACCATATTTCTCGCTTACGGGACGCCGGACGTGGAGGAGGAGCGCGAGGCGGTGCGCAACCGCCTGGTCTCGCTCGGCGTGGATGTGCTGCCCGTCGGGGACCTGCCGGCCGATCCCGAATCGCTGCGCGCGATCGTCGAGGATGGCCTGAGCCGGTCCACCATATTCGTGCAATTGCTCGGCCTCAGGAAGAGCAGGGCCTATGCGGGTTCGGAGATCAGCCCGACCATGGTCCAGGCGGAGCTGGCCGGCGATCGCTGCCGGCTGTTGGAGGAGGAAGGCGACCGTCGCCGCCAGTTGAAGATCTTCCGCTGGCGGCCGGACGATATCGATCCGCTGAAGAATCCGGACGAGGTTTACAGGCCTTTGCTCGCCAGCGCCCAGAACGGCAGCCCGACCGAGCTCGGCCAGGACATCATGGACACGCTTGAACAGCAGCAGGGCATCATCGAAGGTCCCGTTCCGACATCCGATCTGCTGAAGCTCATCATCAATTCCGACCCCGTGGACCGGGCCCGTGCGGAAGAGCTGTTCAAGGCCTGCGAGGGCAAGAATATCGAAGTGATGCTCGACGAGTTCGACAATAATGAGCTTGCCCGCGCAGACTGGGCAGACGCCTCGGCCGTTGCCTATCTCCAGGGCGAGGTCGCGCCCAGCTGGCTGATGGCCCGCTGGGCCGTGTTCGGCCGGGCGCGGCGAACGAGCGGCGCCAGCAGCGACCTCAAGGGCCAGGCGCTCGTCTTCGCGCCGCCGCCCGAGGACAAGGCGAAGGGAAGGATCCTGGCCCAGCGCCTCAAGGAGCTCGATCTCAGCACGGACTGGGACGTCACGAAGTTCGCGGCGTGGGTCGATGGGCTCACTGGCGATGCACCCCGCAACGGCTAGGGAAGGAGCGGTCGCGCCAGGATGCAGGAGGGTCCCGCAGGAGAGCCGGAATTGGGTGCGGGCATGAGCTCGCCCTATCCCGGATTGCGCCCGTTCAACCGCGACGAGGCGCATCTTTTCTACGGCCGGGACAACAGCGTCGATGCGATGATCGGCACGCTGGAGGAGACGCGCTTCCTGGCCGTGCTCGGGCCGTCGGGGAGCGGCAAATCGTCGCTCGTCCGCTCCGGCCTGTTCATCCATCTCGAGGCCGGGCTGGCGCGAAAGGCCGGATCCCGCTGGACATTCCTCGACATCAGGCACCCCCGCCAGCAGCCTTTTCGGGAGTTGGCGCGTGAGCTGCTGCGCGAGGAGCGGCGGCTGCCGGGAGAAGCCGGCGAGGAGTCGGTCGAGGCGCGACGGAAGGAATTGCGCAAGGATCCGCTGACTCTGGTCAATTGGTGGCTTGAGCACCGGCCCCACGCCGAGGAGAATCTGCTTCTGCTCGTCGATCAGTTCGAAGAGTTGCTCGGCTATGGCGAGGCCAGCCAGCGCGACGATGTCGAAGCCTTTGTCGATCTGCTCCAGCAGAGCATCCGCAACGCCAAGGTGCCGGTCTATGTCGTCCTGACGATGCGCTCGGAGTTCCTCGGCGGCTGCACCTTGTTTCCGGGGCTCGCCGAACAGATCAACCGGAGCCTGAACCTGGTGCCGCGCATGACGCGGCGCGAATGCGAGCTTGCGATCACCGGTCCCGTTGACGGCGAGACGCTTCGCCTCGAGCCGCTGCTGGTCACCACTTTGCTCAACGACATGAACCGGCTGGCGGCGTGGGCCGACGATGACAATGTGGCCGGGACGGCGGTGACGCAGGCGGCGGCGGGCGCAGGCTCGGCCATGCTTCGCCAGGCCGATCTCATCGCCAGGCGGGCGGACCAGCTGCCGCTGATGCAGCACGTGCTGAACTGGATGTGGCAGCTTGCCGCCGCGAAGCGGGATGGTCCCGACGCGCCGATCCTGCTGACCCTTGCCGACTATGATAAACTCGGCGGGCTGGCCGGCGCGCTCAGCCGGCGCGCGCATGAAGTGATGGAATCGACCGGCGATCCGGAGTTGACCGAGAAGGTGTTCACCGCCCTGACCGACCAGCCCACGGTCAGCAGCAACACGGGCTCGGCGGAATCATCCGCCGTCCGCCGGCCGAGGACGATCCGCCAGTTGGCCGAAGAGACAAGGACGGATGAGCGAAGCATTCGCGCCGTCGTCGAGCCTTTCCGCGCGGACGGTGTCTCGATGCTCACGCCGGGTCCAGACACGCCTTTGACCAGCAAAACCGAGGTCGATATTTCCCACGAGAGCCTGATTCGGCAGTGGAGCGACCTGCGAGGCTGGATCAGGGCCGAGGCCGAGCGCGGGCGGGCCTGGCGCGAACTCGTCCGCAATGTCGAGCAGGAGGGCAGGAAGGAAGCCGAGCTGCTGCGCGGCCTTGGCCTTTCTGACCGGCGGCGCTGGTGGCGGGAAAATGTGCCGCACGCCGCATGGTCCGATCGTTACGGCGGCCAGTTCGATCCGGTCGCCGCCTTCCTCGACCGCAGCGTGGCGGCGGAGCGCAGGCGCAGGATCTTCGGCTTTGGGCTGACCGGCGCCCTTGTGCTGGTCGCGGTCGCCGCCACCTTGTTGAGCGTCAACGGCTTTTATCGCGCCCGCAAGGCCCAGGCGCAGGTGGCGCAGTCGCAAAGCGCCGCGAGGGCTTCCCAGGCCTTGGCGAGTGCCGCCCAGGTGAAGATAGACCAGGCGCGTCTCACCTTGGAGCGCGCGCGTGAGCTCACTGACGACGCGCGTCGCGATGCGGAGAATGCGGAACGCCAGATGGGGGAGGCCCAGCGGGCGGCGGCGGCGGCCCAGGCGCAAGCCAGGATGGCAGCGGCCGCGGTCAACCAGGCGGTCGCCCAGCGCGCGAGCGTGGAGCGGCAGAGGCGGGAGATCACCAGCGCCACGCGCCAGCTTGCGGACGAGTTCGTTCGTCCGCTCGTCCGCCAGGCCTCGGCCGGGCCGCCCGGCACTGCCCTGCCGCTCGTCAATGCTATGGCCGCGCGGGCGCAACCTCTGATGGCCCTGAGCCCCGCGGATTTCTCCGAGCTGACTATGGACTTGAGGGCGGAGCGTGCCGAATTGGCGGAGGCTGAGCTGGACGGCCCCGCTTTGGCAGCGGCCGCTGACGCAATAGACGCAGCTGCGCGCCAGGCCGGCCCGGAGGTTGGCGCGGTGATGCGCAGCCAGGCCCGGACCGCTCGGGGGCATTTGCGGCTGCTACAGGGCCGCTATCAGGAGGCCGTCGCGTTCTTTGCGGAAGCCGACCAGACCCAACTCACGGACACCCCATCGGCCTCCCTGCGGGCCATCGCATCGCAGGCGAGGTCGAACGCCTTGCTCGGTCGCGCGCAGGCCCTGCTCCAGAGCGGCAATCGACCGGAGTCGGCCGCGGCGGCGGTCAATTGCCTGAGGGTGCTAGGAGCGTTCAGTACCAACGTGCCGGGACACCGCTTGCTCGAGGCCGAGTGCCTCATCGCTTGGGCCGCGGCCTCACCAAATGTGACGGAGGGAGCCGAGCGCTTGAACGAGGCGGGGAGATTGATCGTGGATCTCGACAACACGGCAGGCGCGTCCGCCGATGTGCAACGGGCCCGGCTGAGGCTGGCGCGCACATGGGTGGGCATAGGGACCGAGGGTGCCGTCGAGATGCCGCCGTTCGTGTCCGCTGCGATTGGCTCTTTCGTCCGTGATTGGGCCGAGCCAAATTCCGGCGGGCTACCCGTCGGGAACCGTACCGTCCCGTACGTTTATCGCCGGGATGCAGTCGCCGAAATTCAGCTGATCGACGATATCATTGCGACCGACGACGCACCCCCGGGCGACGCATTTCAGCGCAACTGGAATCGGGGTACGCAGCTCTTCGTCTACGCAGCTGACGGGCTGATTGGCGAATCTCGGCCGGAAGCACTCGGAATCCTTGTCCGCATGTCCGATGTCAACACGCGGCACAGCCGGGTCTGGCTGGATGCGACCACGAGAAACCCCACTGACTTCGCCTCGGGGCCCGCAATCGCGATCGGCAGCGCCATCCTCAACGGCGCCATGTTTGCGCGGACGATCGGGGGTGATGAGGGAGCGGCGGCGCGGTTCCGGCTTCAGGCTGAGGCTGAAAGGTTGCTTGCCCTTATGGAGGGGACAATCGACGAGGTACGGTATCCGGACCTCCCCGATTTCATCCGCGTGGAGGAGATAGCCGATGAACTTTGCGGGCCGGCTGGCGGCGCGATAGCCGCGCCCTGCGCGCCGTTTCGTGACGCGGCAATGCGTCTCGCCGCCGAGGGCCGCAGGCGGATGACGGCGCTCGAATCCGCGGCGCTCGACGCCCTGCGGCAGCCGTCGGTCGGGCAGGTCTGGGCTCGCCAGGGCATCGCTCTGGACGGGTACGACCCGGTCAGCTGCGCGGCCCAGCCGACCTTGTCGGCGGGCGACGGATGGGCGACGGCATCGCGCAGGGGGAATGCGGGGCAAACCGCGAACGCGCCCCGCATTGCGCCCGCCTGCGCGTTGAACAAGGGCCGCTATGTCTATTCGGATGTCTGGGACGGGCGTGTCTGGCTGTTCGAGAACCCCGACAATCTCGCGACATTCCGGCGCAATCGCCGGCAATTCGTGCCGCAGTTCGGCGGCTATGACGCTGCCGCACTGGCCGGAAGCGAGCCGCTAAGCCCACCGACCGGACTCATTTATCCGGCGACGCTCGGCGGGCAGATCTATTTGTTCACGCGTGACCCCCGATACGTGACTTTCGACATCGCGACCGCCCGGCAGGACTGGATCAGGCGTCGCGGCGCGGCGACCGCCAACTCGCCTCCCCGGTCCGACCCGAACCGCTGATATCCGCCGGCTCGGCGCCGGATCGATCCCGACCCCGCGCGTCGCGCCTTCCTCCCAAGATGGACGCGCCGCCGGGCACGCGACGGCAGGAACCGGGGCCGGCGCTACGGTTGACGACTCACCCGGCGAGGCGCACAGCCTCAGCCTGGCCGCGCGTCAGCGTACCAATCATCCTCCACGGCCGAGCACGCGTTGCGTACGCGTTCATCGTCGATTCCAAGTTGGAGAATGACCATGTCCGACATCCGCACGCCTTCGAGTCCCGCCGCCGCCGAAACGCCGGCTTCATCGCCCACGCAGAGCGAAACGACGATCGAGGCGAGCCTGATCGAACCAGGCCCGTCGATCCGGCCCTTCCAGTTCCGCGCCTCCGATGAGGCGCTGGCCGATCTGCGCCGCCGCCTCGCCGCGACCATCTATCCTGACCGGGAGACCGTGGACGACGGCAGCCAGGGCGTGCAGCTCGCGACGATGCGCAAGCTCGCCGCATATTGGGCGACCGATTATGACTGGCGTGCCTGCGAGGCGCGGATCAATGCGCTGCCCAACTTCGTGACCGAGATCGACGGGCTGGATATCCATTTCATCCACGTCCGCTCTCGCCATGCGAATGCGCTGCCGATCGTCGTCACGCATGGCTGGCCCGGCTCGATCGTCGAGCAGCTCAAGATCATCGCGCCGCTGACCGATCCGACGGCCCATGGCGGAAGCGAGGCCGATGCCTTCGATGTCGTGATCCCGTCCATCCCCGGCTACGGCTTCTCCGCCAGGCCAACCGCGCCGGGCTGGAATCCGCCGCGCATCGCCGCTGCCTGGACCGAGCTGATGAAGCGGCTCGGATATACGCGCTTCGTGGCGCAGGGCGGCGATTGGGGCGCGGCGATTACCGAGATCATGGGCGTCATGGCGCCGCCGGAGCTGGCCGCGATCCACACCAACATGCCCTCGGCAGCGCCGCCCGAGATCTTCGATGCGCTGCGCGCCGGCGAAGGCCCGCCCGCCGGCCTCACCGACGAAGAGCGCCATGCCTATGATCGGCTCGATCTCTTCTTCACCCACGGCCTCGCTTATGCGCAGCAAATGGGGCAGCGCCCGCAGACCCTGTACGGGATCGCGGATTCGCCCGTCGGCCTCGCCGCCTGGTTCCTCGATCACGACATCAAGAGCTACGAGATGATCGCGCGCGTCTTCGACGGTGCCGACGAGGGCCTGACCCGCGACGACGTGCTCGACAATATCACGATCACCTGGCTGACCAACACCGCGGTTTCCGGAGCGCGCCTCTATTGGGAAACGCTGCCGCGCGGATCGGCCGGCTACGGCATCGAACGCAACAATGTTCATTTCTTCGAGCCGTTCGGTGTGAAGGTTCCCATTGCCGTGAGTTCCTTTCCCGACGAGCTCTACCAGGTGCCGCAAAGCTGGGCGGAGCGGATCTATCCGAACCTGATTCATTACAACCGGCTCCCGAAAGGGGGCCATTTCGCCGCCTTCGAACAGCCCGGCCATCTCGTCGACGAGCTCAGGGCGGGCTTCCGGTCGCTGCGCTGATCTCAACGCCGGAAGGGAATTGAATATGGCAGACGGGACGCTCTCCCGCCGCATGCTGCTCGCGGGTTCGGCGGCGGCGGGGGCCGCCGCCCTGTTCGCCGACGCCGGCTTCGCCGCGGCCCAGCCGGCCGCGGCACCGGATGGCGTCCGGCCGTTCCGGGTCCACGTGCCCGGACCGGCGATCGCCGATCTCAGGCGCCGGATCCGCGATACGCGCTGGCCCGATCGGGAAACCGTCGCCGATCGGGCGCAGGGGGCGCGGCTTGCCGACATGCGGTCGTTGCTGGCCTATTGGGGCGGCGCTTATGACTGGCGCCGGGCGGAGGCGCGGCTGAACGCGCTGCCGCAATTCACCACCATGATCGACGGGGTCGAGATCCATTTCATCCACGTCCGCTCCCGCCATCGGGGCGCGCTGCCGGTGATCGTCTCGCACGGCTGGCCCGGGTCGGTCATCGAGCAGCTCGGGCTGATCGGCCCGCTCACCGATCCGACGGTGCATGGCGGCCGGGCGGAGGAGGCGTTCGATGTCGTGATCCCCTCCTTGCCCGGCTTCGGCTTTTCGGGACGCCCCACCGAAACCGGCTGGGGGCCGGATCGCATCGGCCGCGCCTGGGACGTGCTGATGAAGCGGCTCGGCTATGCGCGCTACGTGTCGCAGGGCGGCGATTGGGGCTCGGTGATCGCCGAGGCGATGGGGCGGCATGCGCCGGCCGGCCTGCTCGCCATCCACGTCAATCTGCCTGCCGCGGTCCCGCCCGAGATCGGGCCGCTGCTGGCCGGCGCCGGGCCGGCGCCGGCCGGCCTCTCCGCCGCGGAAGCCGCCACCTTCGAGGGGCTTCGCGCCTTCATTCGCGGCGGCAATCTCGCTTACACCACGATGATGTCGGCGCGGCCCCAGGCGGTGGGCTACGGCATGACCGATTCGCCGGCCGGCCTTGCCGGGTTCCTGCTCGTCCATCCGGGCTTCGCCGACTGGTCGTTCGGTGCTGATCCGGCGCAAACGCCCGGCCGCGACGAGGTGCTCGACAATTTCACGCTCTACTGGCTGACCAACAGCGCGGTCTCTGCGGCGCGGATCTACTGGGAGAATGGCGGCACCAGCGCGACCAGCGCTGCCGCGAACCGGACCGCCGAAATCTCCGTGCCGGTGGCGGTCACGATCTTTCCGGATGAAGTCTATCGCGCGCCGGAAAGCTGGGCCCGGCGCGCTTTCCGCAATCTGATCTATTTCGAAGCGGCCGATCGCGGCGGCCATTTCGCCGCCTGGCAGCATCCGGCGCTGTTCGCCCGGGAAATGAGGGCGGCGTTCCGGACGCTGCGCTGAAGGAGGGAATGATGGGCATGAAAATGATGACAGCCGTCTCGGCGTGCGCGCTGCTGGCCGCGGGCGGCGGCGCGGCCTTGTTCGGGCAGGCGCCTTGGACGGGCGTGACGCGCACCGACCTCCAGCGGCATGACCTGAGCATTCCCGGGCGGGAGGTGGTCCAGGCGACCATCGCATTGGCCCCCGGCGTCACGGCCCCTGCCCACAGCCATCCGGGCGAGGAGATCGTCTACGTGCTCGAGGGCACGTTCGAATATCGCGTCGCCGGCGCGCCGGTCAGGCTCGGCCCCGGCGGCGTCCTCTTCATACCTGCGGGGACGATCCATTCGGCCACCAACGTCGGCGCCGGCAATGCGGTCGAACTGGCGACCTATGTCGTCGAGAAGGGAAGGCCGCTCCTCATACCGGCGCCTTGATCCCGGAATTTCAGGACCATTCCGAGATTCAATTTGCCTTCCCTCCTGTGCTGATCAAGGTGGCATCGGGTGGACCGCCGTCGAGGCCGGGAGAAGAGATGATGCGACCCAATCCCTGGCTCATTGCCGGCGGCATCCTGAGCCTGGCTGCGTCGCTGCTCCATATCGGCATCATCCTCGGCGGACCCGGCTGGTACCGTTTCTTCGGTGCCGGTGAATATATGGCGCGCGCCGCCGAGCGCGGCTCGGCCGAGCCGGCGATCGTCGCCGCAGCGATCGCTTCGGTGCTGGCGATCTGGGCGCTCTATGCCTTTTCCGGAGCCGGATTCATCCGTCGGCTCCCTTTGCTCAGGACGGGATTGGTGATCATCGCCTCGATCTATCTGCTGCGCGCGGCCGCGGCCCTGCCGATCTTCGCCTTTCGCCCCGCCGCGGCCAATGCCTTCCTGGCCTGGAGTTCGCTGATCGTGCTGGTCTACGGGCTTTGCTATGCCGTCGGAACCTGGATCGCCTGGCCGGGCCTTTCCAATGCCGGCCTGAAGTCCGGACGAAGCCCCGCGCCGCCGGCGTGATGTTGCGTGTTCCCCGGCTGGGTCGGTCCCCGACCGGACGCCCTAGGCGGCCGCGCTCATGGCATCGGCTTCGCAACCAGCGCTGTCGAGCCTACCGGCGCCCTTGCCTTCGAGCAGGCGCACCGCATCCGCGACGCAGAAGCAGGATTCCGCCTCGTCATCGGAGACCATGACCTCGAATCGTTCCTCGAAGCGCATCGCAAGCTCGATCACGTCGAGCGAGTCGGCGCCGAGATCCTCGGCGAAGCGCGCCTCCAGGGTGACCGACTCCACGGGGACGCAAAGCTCCTCGGAAATGAACGTCCTGACGCGATCGGCCAACATTTGAATGTCCCGTAATGCTGCTATGCAGCAAAGCATTGCAGCTGATATGCCGCGGAACAACCTCAGGTGAAATATTCACACCCACGCCTTGGCCGTTGCGAATTGTGCATCGCAGCAACCACTTCGCACTTGCACAATGGGGCCGCCGGGCCCATGTATGCAATGCCTTTCAGGCATCCTCTCCTAAGACTTTAGACCGGCCTCAGGGCCGGTCTTTTTTTGCTTCGCCCGAATCACGGAAGGCCACGAGACAGCGGATCTGGGCCCCTCACCGGCAATTTGGCGCGCCACATAAGGGGAAGGCTGGGGCCTGACACGGCCCGGTTGAACGATGTGCATCGCCCTTATAACAAAGCGAGGGCGTCTGATATCGGGGGCCCCATGAAGTTCGCGTTCAGGCTGATCCTCTTCCTTGCGGCCTTTTCGGCGATCGCGGCGGCACCCGTCGCTGCGGCGCCGGCGGATTTGCGCGCGCGGGCGGACGCCTACCTTGCCGCGACCTGGCCGGCGGACCGGCCGGGCGCGGCGGTGATCGTCACCGAGCACGGGCGCACAATCTATGCGGCGGGGCGCGGGCTGGCCGACGTGGAGCGGCACAGGCCGATCACACCAGCCACCGTCTTCCGCCTGGGCTCCATCACCAAGCAGTTCACCGCCGCGGTGATCCTGCAGCTGGCCGACGAGGGCCGCCTCTCGCTGGACGACCCGCTTTCGCGATTCATCCCCGATTATCCCCAGCCGGGCGCCTCGGCGACGGTACGGCAGCTGCTCAGCCACATGTCCGGCATCCAGAGCTATACCGGCATTCCGGGCTGGATGGTCGAGGCGAACATCAATCGCCCCTACACGACCGCGGAGATGATCTCGGTGTTCCGGGATCGTCCGTCGCCCTCACGGCCCGGGGAGCGCTGGGCCTATAACAATAGCGGCTATGTTCTGCTCGGCGCGATCATCGAACGGGTAACCGGCATGCCCTGGTACGAGGCGGTGGCGCGCCGGATCGCGCGGCCGCTCGGCCTCAGGACCATCCGTTACGGCGCCGCCGAGGAGGCGGTGCCGCTGATGGCGCACGGATATACATTGTCGCCGGAGGGCGCCGTGCGCCCTGCCGATCGCATCCATATGAGCGTGCCGCATGCCGCCGGCGCGCTGATCGGCTCGGTCGGGGATATGGCCCGCTGGGCGCAGGCGCTCCACCATAGGCGGGTGGTCAGCGCGGCAAGCTATCAGCAGATGACCACGCCGACCCGGCTGCCGGACGGCGGCACCAGGCCCAACGGCTACGGCTTCGGCCTCGTCATGGGGGAGATGCGCGGCCGGCGCACGATCGGCCACGGTGGCGGCATTCCCGGCTTCGCGACCGACAGCCTTTATCTGCCCGAGCAGGACATATTCGTCGCGGTCTTCGCCAATTCGGACACGCCGGCGCCCCCTCCGGGCGTGACGCTGAGGCGGCTGGCGGCGATGGCGCTCGGCGTTCCATATCCCGAATTCACCCGCGTGCCAATCGATGCCGCAGCGGTCGAGCCCTTCCTCGGCGTCTATGCGCTGTCCGAAGGAGCGGGCGAGCGGCATTTCTACCTGCGCGACGGAAAGCTCTACGTCCGCCGCGGCCGGGAGCCGGAGAGCGAGGTTTTCGCCGCCGGCGACAACCACTTCTTCTACGGGCCGAACAATCTGACCTGGTTCAGCACGATGCGCGCCGCCGACGGCGCCTTGACGATGGTCCTGTATCCGAACGGTTCGGCCACGGCGGAGCGCTCGCGGCGCACCGGCCCGATCCCGCCCGAGGCGCCGGCGGTGGCGGTGCCGCGCGAGACGCTTGCGCTTTATGCGGGGCGCTATGTGACGGGTGACAATCGGGTGCTGACGATCGCCTTCGGCCCGGATGGCGGGCTGACCTCGCATATGGGGCGGATCGGCCCTGTCCGCCTGCGCGCCACCAGCCAGACCGAGTTCGAGGAGGTGGGCTACCCGTCGTCGATCGTCTTTCATGTCGAGGACGGGGCGGTGAACCGGGTCTTCATCCGCCAGGACGACGGCCGCGAGATTCCGTTGACCCGCGAGGCGCCGTCGCCCGCCCTCTAGACCTCAGAAATCCCGCCGCCCGCTTCGGCCTCGTTCCTGCGCCAGGGCAGTGGGGGGTGGCGCGCTCCCGCACGCGCCGGTTGGACGGACAAGGATGTTGAAGTCGGCGCTCATGGCCCTCCAACGCCGGCGCTTTGGCCGGCAAGAAGCGCGTCCAGTTGCTCGAACTGCTCCGGCATGCTGCTTTCCATTCCGACGAGGGCTTCGTCGAGGGCTTCCTTCGAGGGATAGAGTTCGTGGAAGGTCAGCAGGGTCTTGCCGCCCTTCTCCTCGAAGGTCACCGTGGTCACGGCACCCTTCTCGCCTTCGTCATTGGTCCAGACGAGGCGAGCGCCCGGCGTCACTTCGATATATTTGCCGAAGAATGCGAATGTGTTCGAGGCATCCTGTCCGAACTCGAGCCGGTATCTGCCGCCGGTGCGAACATCCATCTCGCAGGAAAGCAGGGGCACGCCCATCGACTTGGGCGCCCACCATTGCATGAAAAGCTCCGGCCTGGTCCAGGCCTCGAACAGGATATGCGCCGGGGCGTCGAAGGTTCGCGTGACGACCATTTCCCGGTCGGAGGTCCGTTCCACCATCGTGCGGTGCTGCGTGGCGGGCTCACTGCCGCTTTCGTCCATTCTCTTCCTCCTTCGCTTTCATTTCCGCGACCACCTTGTCCAGGGCGTCGAAGCGTTCGTCCCAGATCTGGCGGTACGCCCCGATCCAGGCGGCCTCCGCTTCCAGCCCGAGAAAGCCCAGCTTGCAGGTCCGAACGCGGCCGACCTTCTCGGTCATCACGAGTCCCGCCCGCTCCAGCACGCCGACATGTTTCTTCATGCCCGTGAGGGTCATGTGGAAGGTCTCGGCAAGATCGCTGATCGAAGCATCGGCGCGCCCGAGCCGCTCCAGGACGCCGCGTCGGGTGGCATCCGAGAGCGCGGCAAACGACGCATCGAGCCGGACTTGCGCATACTGAACCATATGGTTCAGTATCTAGTGGGCGATCCGGCGACGTGCAAGGCCCGCCGGACGGCGCGCGTCAGATGAATTGCGAGGTCTCGGCAGCTCCCGAGATAGTGGAGCGCGTGAAGCTGTCCCTGATACCAATAAAAAGAGAGGCCACCCGCTGCCAGGCCGGCGGCGAACAGCGGCCACACGATCAAATGCTGCTGGCGGGTCCTCGGCGGCCCCGCGATGAGCGCGTGCACCGGCGCGCCGCCGATCAGCAAGGCCAGGCCGTAGACGATGACCAGGGGCGCGGCGAAGAAGATCTTCGTCGGGAAGGAGATTTCCTGAACTCCGGCATAGGCCTGCGCCAAAGGCCGCCACGCGAAGAACCAGGCCAGGCCGACGCCGATGCCGACCAGCACGAGCCCAATCAGGCGCGCCTTCAATCCCGCCCCCATACGCCTCTCCCCCGCCTTCGACGCCGCTCCCAAGTCTACAAGCGGCCATCAGCTTATGCAAAATGCCGCACGGGCTGGCAGGCGCTCGATGCGGCAAATTCGGGCGACTCCCGCACAGGCGGTTCCCGTCGAACCCGGATAGGTCCATGATCGCGCGTCGGCGCGCTTCACGCGGCCTCTTTCGGGGGAACGAACATGTTGGACCATCGCTGGACCGCCCTGGTCACGATCGCGGCGCTGCTCGTCTATCTGGCGATGGGCCTGAAGGTCGCCTCCGCACGCGGCAAGTCCGGTATCGAGCCGCCCGCCATGACCGGCGATCCGATCCTGGAGCGCGCGGTCCGGGTCCACATCAACACGCTCGAGTGGCTGCCGCTGTTCCTGATCGGGCTCTGGCTCTTCGCCATTTACTGGAACGAGATGGTCGCGGCCGGCCTCGGCCTGGTCTGGATCATCGGGCGATTGCTCTATTCCGCCGGCTATCTGGCCGATCCGGCCAGGCGCAGCACGGGGTTCCTGATCCAGGCCCTGGCCACCCTGGTCCTCCTGCTCGGCGCCCTCGGCAGGATCGTCTACGGCCTGGCCACCGGCGGCGCCTGACTTTCTCCGAGTGGGACAGGATCCACCCGCAAAGGGCCTGCGCCAGTTTCTCGATCCCGGGCAGCAGCGTGACTGGATGGAAGGCAAGGCCAACCCGCGCGACGCAGACACGCGCTCGGAAGCCCTGGAGCAGCGGTTCAAATATGTCGCGCGGTTCGAGAAGCTGCTTCGCCGCCCGCAGGCGCCGCAGGTCCTGGAGCTTCTCGGGCTGTACGGCCGGAGCTGCATACCGATCCCGCGCACGACGGAGCGTCATTATTGGTCGGTTTCCTGCCTGCCCTCGACCTCCGACAAGCCGCTCGCCCGCGTCAATGCGAGCTGGATGGAGCTTTTCACACTCTATGCGGGCAACGAGGACATCCGATCGAGGTTCATCGTCCATCTTTCCGATTTCACCACGGACCGTTCGGCCGCGGCGGACCATGTCGACCAGGTCTTTCTCGAGCGATGCGTCACGGCGCCGGAAGATATCGGCTGCTTCTTCCCGCGCGGCGAGGACATTTTCGGCATCAATGTGCGCGGCGCCGCCTCGATCCGCGAATTCCTCGCCAGCCGCCGCGCATTGTGCGCCATTCGGGCTTTCAACCTGACCCACATGAACCGCGGACGCAACGCCTACCAGGCCAGCCATTGCTACAGCCTGGCCGATGAAATGCTGGCGGGTCCGGAGGAAAGCCGGGGACAATGACCTGGCGAAGCTTGTCCTGCACACCCGCCCGTTCCCGCCCGGACACTCTCTTTCGCATTGCGAACCTTCGGCAGGCACCTACATGGGCGCGATGGGCGCATTTCGGCATTGGACGTGGCTTGCGCCTTTTGCCTCCTGGTTACTGATCGCGGTGAGCTTCTCCGCATCCGCGCCGACCTTTCTTCTCGCCGCCATATTGATGATCACCGTCCTGGCCGCCGTCCATCATGCGGAACTGGTCGCGCACCGCGTCGGCGAGCCGTTCGGCACCTTCCTGCTCGCCATCGCGGTCACGATCATCGAGCTGGGGCTGATCGTCACGCTCATGTCCGCCGCGGGGGAAGGGGCCGCGAGCCTGGCCCGCGATACGGTGTTCGCGGCGGTGATGATCATCCTGAATGGGCTCGTCGGCATTTGCATCCTGGTCGGCGCCATTCGTCACAAGGAGCAAACGTTCCAGCAAACCGGTGTCAGCGCCTCACTGGCGACGATATGCGGACTTACCATTTTGACGCTCGTGCTTCCGAACTTCACGGTCACCGAGCCGGGGCCTGTCTATTCGGCATCCCAATTGGGCTTCGTGGCCGTCACGTCCTTTCTGCTCTACGGGACCTTCGTCGCGGTGCAGACGGTTCGCCACCGCGACTATTTTCTCCCGGCCAGTCCGATCGCGGCCGACCTGGAGAGCCATGCCGAGCCTCCCACCGATCGGCAGACCCTGACTTCGGGGCTGCTGCTGCTCGCTTGCCTCGGCGCGGTGGTGCTGCTCGCGAAAAAACTGGCGCCCCCGATCGAAACCGCCGTTGCGTCGGCCGGCGCCCCCAGGGCCATCGTCGGCGTCATCATCGCTGCCCTGGTGCTGCTCCCGGAAGGTCTGGCCGCGCTCCGTGCGGCGCTCGCCAATCGCTTGCAGACCAGCCTGAATCTCGCCCTCGGCTCCGCCTTGGCGACGATCGGCCTGACCATTCCCGCGGTGGCCGCCTTGTCCCTGATGATGCAGCTGCCGATCACGCTGGGGCTGGACGCCAAGAGCATCGTGCTGCTCTTCCTCACTCTGCTCGTCGCGACGCTCACGCTCGGCACCGGCCGCACGACCGTCCTCCAGGGCGCTCTCCACCTCGTCATTTTCGCCGTCTATCTGTTCACGACGATCGTTCCCTGACGGCGGATCGGGAAGGGCCCGCCCTTTCAGGGGTGCACGACTCCACCCTAGCGGCGGCTCACCGACAGGGAGGCGTCATCGATCGTCAGGCTGAGACGATCGGGATCGACGTCGCGCTGGATCAGGAAGACATAGTCGGTGCCGGACTGGACGATCGCGTTCATCGCCCGCTCGATGCGAATCCGCACCGTCGGGATCCGCGGATAATCGCTGCTGACCTCGACGAGATTGGGGCCGGCCCGGGTCACGATGATGGTGACCCCTTGCCGGGAAGACCCCCGGGCATCGGAAATCACATCGCCATGATAGGTCCCCGCGACTTCGGTCGCGAGATCGACCCGCTGCTGCGTCGCCCGTCGCCCTTGCGCCGACACAGGTACGCTCAAAGGGAGCCCCGCCGCGAGCAGAAGGCCCAGGGCCGCTAACCGACGAATCATTTCGATCTCCTTTGCAACAGGCACTGGCATCCGCGCGCATTAGAGCGATTCAGGGTTCTCTGGCGACCGGGAAAATCGGGTCATATCAATGCTTCCCGCCTTCGGTCGACGAACGGCATCGCTGCACACCGTCCGAACAAGCGGATCCAAGGCCAGATCGGGAGCCGGCTCAAGCGCTGTCGCGTCGCGGCGCAACCGGCGCTATGCCTGCCGCTGCGATCAACAACAGGAAGGCCGCCATGCGCTCCAAGCCATTCGTCGTGACCGTCGCTGCGATTTTCGCGCTCGCGACCTTCAGTCGCACTTCTGCGTCGAACGCGTCTGCCGAGGCGGGCCGGAATGTCGCCGGGCCGGACGCTGTCTCCGTGCAGGCCAATGCCGGCAATGCCGCCTCGGGGAGCGGCCTGTGGGGCGTGGCGGAAGCCGAGGACGAAGCGTCGCATCGCGGCCTCGATTTCATCGCGTTCAACCGCACCGGCCGAACGGTCACGGCGCTCTCGGTCAGGCCGGACGAAGGGCCGCTCGATCCCGGGGTCGCGCCCGACCCGTGGAGCGCGAACGTCCTTGCGCAACGCGAGCTGCCGGACGGGCAGCGCGCGGCCGCGCATTATCAGGCCGATATCGAGCTGTGCCGCTGGCAGCTGCGCGCGACCTTCGCGAACCGGCAGACCCGCGACTATCCCAGCGTGAACCTGTGTGAGACGATCCGCGTGGATCTGCGCTGAAGCGGATGCAGACGGCATCGGTACCAGTGTGCTGATTACGCAACTCGGAACGATCGGTTATTGCGGTGCCAGTTTCCCAAACGCCTAGATCAACCCCATCGCCTTCAAACTCCGATGCCCTCCGCGCCGATGATCACATAATCATGCACCTGGATCTTCAGGTGCCGCGCCGCCTCGACCAGGTCCCGGGTCAGGCTGATGTCCTGCCGGCTCGGCGTCGGGTCGCCGCTCTGATGGTTGTGGAGGCTGCCAGCGACGATAGCCGCGACGGCATTAGAGTCCTGGATCGACCCCATCGCCTTCCAGATCCGTGCCCCTCGCCCAGATGATGCCATGCTGTCCGCTACTTCGAGAACCGGTAGATCGCGAAGACGCCCAGAAGAGACAAAGTTGTCGTGCCGAGCAGGACTGCCTGCATGCGCTGCGCAACCGGGGTGAAGACGAGGATCAGCGACAATGCGAGCAAGGCAGCCGCTTGCGTCGCCAGTGTCACGGCCAGCATGCGCTCGAGCGGCCGGATGAATGTCTGGGCACCGATCCAGAAGAACAGCAAGGTGGGCATTGCCAGCAACAGACCTGCGATGATCGTGACTGCCCGCACCATCCGTCCTCCTTCGTGGTCAGATAGCGGGCGCGCGATGCCGCTCCAACTTCCGATCGTTCATACGAAGGCGCGGCTTCCGGCTCATCCGCTCGGCCACTCAGGTGGCGTGGTGATGAGATTGAAGGTGGCAGCCCTCCAATCGATCCGGGGCTACCAGGTGCCAAGGCCAAGTCCGGCCGCGCGATATTCGGCGATCCGGCGCGCAGTGGCCGGCGACACGGTGGGCGGCAGCGCGTCCAGGGAAAACCAGGCCGCCTCCTCGATCTCCATCGGGTCGGCGACGCGCAGCGACGCGGCCGTGTCCGCTTCGAGCCGGACAACGAAGACCAGGATGTGATCGTCCTTCGATTGCCGGCGACTGTGATAGACGCCGAGCAGGCGTTCGACCTTGCCGTCGGCGACCGCAATCTCCTCCCTGAGCTCCCGCCGGAGGGCCGCCTCGCAGCTTTCGCCCTTCTTGACCCCGCCGCCGGGCAGATACCAGGCGGCGGTGTAGGTGTGCCGCACCAGCGCGATATGGCTGTTTGGGTCCAGGACGATCGCGCGCACGCCGAGCGTCCGGGGTCTGCGCACAAACCAGTAGAGGCGCGCCGCCTGCCCGATCAGACGATGGCGCAGCGCCATGGGCTCAGCAAACCTTTCCAGCCAGGCGTGGTTGCTCGACCTCGACGCCGTGGGCACAGAGTATCGGGGCCACGATAACTGATTGCTCGGCTTGGGGTTCAAGCCCGACAATGTGCATACCAGCCGCGCTCCCTTCCTAATCCCCCAATTGGCACAGGCCGGGGCCCAAGCCCAGCAAGACCTGGAGAGTAGGCGTAATGTCGCTGGAATGGGGGTAGTGAAGTCGACCGAGCCGGCCCGCGATCGGCACCCTGCGGCTGCCGCCGCCTAGATCAACCCCATCGCCTTCAAACTCCGATGCCCCTCCGCGCCAATGATCACATGATCATGCACCTGGATCTTCAGGTGCCGCGCCGCCTCGACCAGGTCCCGCGTCAGGCTGATGTCCTGCCGGCTCGGCGTCGGGTCACCGCTCGGATGGTTGTGGACGATGATGATCGCGGTGGCGTGGAGGTCGAGCGCGCGCTTCAGCACTTCGCGGATATGGACCGCGGATTCGTCGACCGATCCTTCCCACATCGGCTCGTTGGCGATCAGCATGTTCTTCGAATTGAGGAACAGCACACGCACCCGCTCGATCGCCTCGTGCGCCATGTCGACGCGCAGATAATCGAGCAGGGCCTGCCATGAGCCAAGCACCGGCTCCGCCTTTGCTCTGGCCTCGAGCATCCGGTTGGCCGCGGCATGGGCGATCTTCAGCGCCGCCGCCGCGCTCTCGCTGATCTTGCCGACGCTGGCGATCCGCTTTGGATCGGCGCTGAGCAGCCGCCCGAAGCCGCCGAATTCCTTGAGCAGCTTCTTGGCCAATGGCTTGGTGTCGCGGCGGGGGATGGCCAAGGCGAGGAGATATTCGACCAGCTCGTGATCGAGCAACGCGTCGGGCCCGCCCTCGAACAGGCGGGTCCGCAACCGGGCGCGGTGCCCCTTGCCGTCAGAGGACGCGTCGTCGCCCATCCCCGTGGATTAAGGCCGGCCATGGCGTTAGGCAAACCCCGACGACAGGGAACGGCGTGCGCAGGGACGGGTTGCAGCTAGGGTGGACGAGGCGGGCATAGAGACTAGGAAGCCTCGGCGCTGGCCCCGGCGGCTGGGCATCGGCGCGCTGGTCGCGTCGCTCCTGCTCGTGCTCGCTTTCACGATCGTCTGGCCGATGCGCTTCGACATCGCCCGCAACTTTATCGACGACGCGCTGGCCGAGCGCGGCGTCCGCGCCACCTATCAGGTGAGCCGGGTCGGTTTCGGCTCGCAGATCTTCGACAATCTGGTGATCGGCGATCCGCGCCGTCCGGACCTCATTGCGGACCATGTCGAGGTCCAGATCCTGTTCGGCTTCACCGGGCCCTCGGTCGGGCTGATCACGGCGCGCGGCGTGCGCATGAACGGTCGCATCGAGAACGGCCGGCTCAGGCTCGGCGAGCTCGACAAATTGCTCGGGCCGCCGACCGGTGAGCCCTTCCGCCTCCCCGACCAGCGCATCGACGTGCGCGATGCGGCGCTGACCCTGGCTACGCCGGCGGGCGAAATCGTTCTCGCCTTCGCCGGCCAAGGCAATCTCTCGAGCGGCTTCCGCGGCGGCCTTGCCCTGGTCGCGCGCGAGCTCAGGTTCGGCGATTGCGTGCTCAGCGGCGCGGTGGCGCGCCTCGCCCTGCGCATCCAAGATGCGCAGCCGCGCCTGCGCGGGCCGGCGGCTATGGCCCGCGCCGCCTGCGGTGGCTTCGTCGCCGAGCGGCCATTGTTCGCGCTCAATGCGGTGCTGGCGCCGGCCCTCGATCATTGGCGCGGCACCACCGCGACCCGCATCGCGTCGCTGCGCGGGGGCGGGCAGGGCCTCGATGCGCTGCGCGGCCATTTCAGCTTCGAGGGCGATGCCGCGCGCACCGCCGGAATTCTGGACATCGCGACCGGCGCCGCCACCGCCGATGCGGTCCACGCCGCCGAGATCAAGTTCGAAGGCGGTTATGCCGCCTCCATCCGGGCCGGTGAAATCGCACTGGAGGGCAAGATCGGCCTGCTCGGCCTGACCCATGATGGCGCCGAGCGCTGGGCCGCCTCATTGCGCGGCGCGCGCGGCAGCCCGCTCGGGCCGATCGGCGAGTCGCTTGCGGTCGCGCTCCGCAACGCCGGTCGTGGCGGCGCCGATGCGGTCGCGGACGTGGACCTGGTCCATCGCGGCGGCGCCGGCTTCGCCCGCTTCCGCCAGCTCAGCCTGGTCAGCCGCAGCGGCGCGCACCTGCTCAACAGCGACGGCAACGGCATTGCCTGGCATTGGCCCTCCGGCGCGCTTGCGCTCGACGGGGATTTCAAGCTCGCCGGCGGCGGCTTCCCGTCTTCCGAATTCCATCTCGCCCAGGCGGCGCCGGGCGGCCCAATCCAGGGCGTCGGCCGGATTGCGCCGATGGAGGCAGCTGGGTCGCGCCTCGCTCTGGGCCCGATCGCCTTCACCGCTGCGCCGGGCGGCCGCACCAGCTTTCGCACCACCGCTCTGGTCGACGGACCGTTCAGCGGCGGCCGCGTGACCGGCCTGTTCGTGCCGTTGAGCGGCCGCTTCGGCGGCGGCGGCTTCGCGCTTGGCGAGAGCTGCGTCGCCGCCGGCTTCCGCGCGCTCCAGCTCCAGTCGCTTGCCATCGGGCCGACCCGGCTTTCCCTCTGCCCGGTCGGCGGTTCCATGGTCGCCAATGGCCGGATCGGCGCCGAGCTGCGCGCGCCACGCCTTGCCGGGCGGCTTGGCGGCACGCCGATCGGCATCGCCGCCAGCCGCTTGCGCATCGATTCCCAGGGCTTGGCCGCAGCCCAGGTCGCGGTCCGGTTGGGCGCGGCCGATCGGGTCAGCCGGCTCGATGCCGCCAGCCTGGCCGGGCGTTTCGCGCGGGACGGGATGGCGGGGCGCTTCGCCGGCCTGTCCGGGCAGCTCGCCGGCGTGCCGCTGCTGATCGGCGAGGGCAGCGGCAATTGGCGCCTGCGCGGCGCCGCGCTCGCGCTCGACGGCCGCCTTGCCGTCGCCGACGCGCAGACGCCGCTCCGCTTCCGCCCGCTCGCCAGCGAGGACGTCCGGCTCACCCTGGCCGGCAATCGCATCCACGCCACCGGCACCTTGAGCCACCCCGCCAGCGGCACCCGCGTCGCGCTCGCCACCATCGATCACGATCTCGCCGGCGGCGTCGGCCACGCCATCCTCGACGTCCCCGGGCTTCGCTTCACCCGCGCCTTCCAGCCCGAGGCGCTGACGCCGCTCACCATCGGCATCGTCACCCTGGTCGACGGCAATGTCAGCGGCCAGGGCCGGATCGACTGGGATGCGCGGGGCGCGCGCAGCACCGGCGCCTTCGCCACCACCGGCATGAACCTCGCCGCGCCCTTCGGCCCGATCGAGGGCCTGTCGACCCGGGTCGCGTTCACCGATCTGCTCGGCCTGACCAGCGCGCCGGAGCAGGAGGCCAGCATCCGCGTGATCCGAAGCGGCATCGACGTTTATGACGGACTGGTCCGCTACCAGCTTCGTCCGGACTATCACGTCGCGGTCGAAAGCGCGCGCTGGCCGCTTGCCGGCGGCACTTTGTCGCTCGAGCCGGCGCTGCTCGATTTCAGCCGGGAATCGGTCAAATCGCTCACCTTCCGGGTCGAGGGGCTCGATGCGGCGCGCTTCATCCAGACGCTCGAGTTCAGCAACATCGCCGCCACCGGCACATTCGACGGAATCATCCCGATGCGCTTCGGCCAGGATGGCGGCCGGGTCGTCGGCGGACGGCTCGTCGCGCGCCAGGGCGGAGGCACCCTTTCCTATGTCGGCGAGCTCAGCGACCGCGATCTCGGGCCCTACGGCATCCTTGCCTTCGATGCGCTAAAGTCGCTGCGCTACAGCCGGCTCGAAATCAATCTCGACGGCGCGCTTGCCGGCGAGTTCCTCACCCGCATCGACATGGACGGCCTGGCCCGCAACACCGCCGGTCCGCGCCGCGCCGCGGGCAGAATGAGTGCGATCGTCGTCGGCCGCGTGCTGAACCAGCTCGCCCGCATCCCTTTCCATTTCAACATCCGCGTCCAGGGCCCGTTCCGCGCCCTCGTCGCCACCGGCCGCTCGTTCGAGGATCCGAGCGACCTGATCGGCGCCTCGCTGCCCGAGCTCCTCCGACGCCAACGCGGAACCCCACCTGAACCGGGCGTTCAGCCCCATGAAAGAGAGCCCCTGCCATGATGCAGCTCAACTTGACGAATGCGGTTCGCGGTGCGAGCCGGAAATGCATGGAGAGGATCGCACAGGCCTTGCTTCTCGTCTTCGCGACCGCCGGACTCGCCGGCTGCGTCAACGTCGCGGCGCCGGATCGGCCGATCGAGATCAATCTCAACATCACCATCCGCCAGGAGGTGGTGGTCCGGCTGCAGCAGGACGCGCAGCAGCTGATCCAGAACAACCCGGGAGTATTCTGATGAACCGCCGCACCAAATTGCTGATCGCCGCTTTGGTGGGGATTGCCGTGGTCGCCGGCCCGTCCGCTTATGCCCAGGCCGATACGGCCGGGCAGCTGCGCGCTTCCGGCCAGGCCGGCGAGCAAGCGGACGGCTATCTCGGCCTTGTCGGCACCGCGCCGGCGGACGTCCGCGCGCAGATGGAGCAGGTCAACATCCAGCGCCGTGCGGCCTACACGCAGCTCGCCGCGCAGCGCGGCGCGACGATCGAGGAGGTTGCCGCCGCCACCGCCTGCCAGCTCTTCGCCACCCGCGTCGGCCCCAACCAATATTACCGCCTCCCCGACGGCGTCTGGCGCCGCCGCAACGGCAACGAGCCGGTGCCGCGCCCGAGCCATTGCGGGTGAGCGCCTCTTCTTAATCCCCTCTCCCGCTCGCGGGAGAGGAAGGGGCCCATCGGAGCATAGCGGAGATGGGAAGGTGAGGGTCTTCTTCTTGTTCGCGGCATCTGCCAGGCAGAAGAAGTAACAAGACCCTCATCCTCCCCCCGCTGCGCGGCGGGCCCCTCCTTCTCCCGCGAGCGGGAGAAGGGAAAGCCCCAAGTCCCCGATGCCCCAACCCCAACCCCACCCATGCTGCACTGCGGCAGACATGTTGACTTGCCCCCGCCCGCTTCCTAAAGGAACCGCGCCTTGGCGGGTTCGTTCGCCGGCATGTCCCACGCCCTCGCACCGCGCTTTTCAACGTGCGGCCGCATAGGAAAGACGGCATGACGGAAGACGAGCCCTGGCAGGACCCGAAGTCTCCCCAGGATGCGCGGCTGGCCTCGCTCGACGAGCGGCTGGATCGGGCGCAGGCGGAAGAGGCGGCGCGGTCCTCCGGCAAGGCAGGGCCCGCATTGCCCAGGGGCCAGGCCCAGGGCATGCGGATCCTGTCGGTCCTGATCGCCTATCCGTTCGGCAGCGCGCTGGTCGGTTATGCGATCGATCGGATGGCCGGGACGCACGGGATTTGGGTGGCGATGCTGTTCGTTGGCTTCGGCCTCGCCATGTGGGAAGTTTGGAAACGTTCACAGGATCGCCCGCAATGACCGGGCCGAGGGAAGACTGAAAAGTGGCGGCGGAAAGCAGAATCGACCCGATGCACCAGTTCCAGATCAGCCCGCTTGCGGGCAATCTGGACGGCAGCCCCTTCGTCTTCACCAACAGCGCCTTCTGGATGCTGATCATCCTGGCGTTGATCTGGCTGTTCATGCTCGGCGGCATGAAGCGCCAGCTGGTGCCCGGCCGCTGGCAGGTCGCGGTCGAGGGCGTCACCGGGTTCATCACCTCGATGCTGGAGACCAATGTCGGGCCGCAGGGGCGCAAATATGTGCCCTGGGTGTTCACCATCTTCATGTTCATCCTGGTCGCCAATCTGCTCGGCATGATGCCGTTCGCCGTCCTGTCGCCACTGATCGGCGCCAGCGCGCAGCCCTTCACCGTCACCAGCCAGTTCACCGTCACCGGCGTGATGGCGATCATCAGCTTTTCGATCGTGCTGGTCGTCGGCTTCTGGAAGCACGGCTTCAAATTCTTCTCCCTGTTCATCCCGCACGGCACGCCGATCGTGCTGCTGCCCTTGATCTTCCTGATCGAATTGCTCTCGTTCATGGTGCGGCCGTTCAGCCTCGCGTTGCGGCTGTTCGTGGCGATGATCGCCGGCCATATCCTGGTCGAGGTGTTCGGCAGCTTCGTCGTTCAGGGGATCAACGCGGGCGGCGTGATGGGCCCGGCGATCAGCCTGCTCTCATTCGTCTTCATCGTCGGCGTGATGGCGCTCGAGATCCTGGTCTGCGCCATCCAGGCCTATGTCTTCGCATTGCTGACCTCGCTCTACATCAACGACGCGGTCAACCTTCACTAACATTTCAACAGCTTGTCTAAGGAGAATATCATGGACCTCGCATCCGCCCAAGTGATCGGCGCCGGCCTCGCGGCGATCGGCGTCGGCGCCGCCGCCATCGGCGTCGGCAACGTGTTCGGCTCGTTCCTCGAGAGCGCGATCCGCAATCCCGCGGCTGCCGACGGCCAGCAGGGCCGGCTGTTCATCGGCTTCGCCGCCGCCGAGCTGCTCGGCCTGATCGCCTTCGCCGTCGCGATGATCATCCTCTACGCCCGTTAAAGGGTGAAGCGGGCGGGGTTCTCTCCCTGCCGGTGACCAGAGGAAGACCATGCCTCAGATCAATCAGCTCGCGCTCGTCGCTTACTCGCAGTTCTTCTGGCTGCTGCTGGTGCTCGCCCTGATCTATTTCGGGATCGGCCACGCGATGCTGCCGAAGATCCAGTCGACCGTGGATGCGCGCGAGAAGCGCATCACCGACGATCTCGCCGCCGCCCAGGCGGCGCGGACCGGCGCCGACGAGACCGAGGCGGCCTATCGCGCCCGCATCGACGCCAGCCGCGCCGAGGCGATGCAGGTCGCCCAGGCGGCCAGGCAGGCGAGCGCGAAATCGACCGAGGAGCGGATGCACGCGGCCAATGCCGAGAGCGTCGCGAAGATCGCCGAGGCGGAGGCGCGCATCCGCGCCGACGCCGATTCGGCGCTCGCCGACATCGAGACGGTCGCGGCCGACGCGGTGCGGGACATGGTGCAGCGGCTGGCGGGCGTGTCCGTCACTCCGGGAGATGCGGCCCAGGCCGTCAAGGCGGCATTGACCCATGGCTGAACACAAGACCACGAGCCACACCGCGGAGCCCGCCCATCACGCCGAGCCGACCGCTCTCGGCTTCGGCGCCCCGGGCTGGATCGCCCTGGCGATGCTGGCGGTGTTCGCGATCCTGATCTGGAAGCGCGTGCCCTCGATCATCGGCGCCGCGCTCGACAAGAAGATCGCCGGTATCCGCGCCCAGCTCGACGAAGCCGCCCAGCTCCGCGCCGAAGCCGAGGCGCTCAAGGCCGAATATGAAGCCAAGGCCGCCCAGGCCGACGCCGAGGCCGCGACCATGCTGGAGCGCGCCCGCACCGAGGCGCAGGGCATCATCGCCCAGGCCGACGTGGATGCCGCCGCTTTGGTCGAGCGCCGCGCCCGCATGGCCGACGACAAGATCGCCGCCGCCGAGCGCGCCGCGCTCGAGGAGATCCGCGCCAAGGCCGTCACGGCAGCCGCCGCCGCCGCCGAATCCCTGATCCGCGACAAGCTCGACGCCGCGGCCGACAAGCCGATGGTCGACGCGACCATTGCGGGGCTGGGCAAGCGCTAGCTTTATCCTCTGCCTCTCAGGCGGGTGCTAACATGTTAGACGCTACGCCACGGAATTCAGGATTCCTTTTCAGGCCATAAGTCTGGATCGTTAAGGTCGAAGTCCTCGACGAAGCCGCCCCACACTGCCTCTCGCCAAAATTCCTTCGACAGCTCTTGTGCTGACGCGAACATGGTCGCGCCCGGATACTCCGCGTCACCGGGGGGCGTGCCCCAGGTCAGGTGAACTATTGCAAAGCGGCAGTTAGTTGCCTCGCCCGGCAGGTGAACCACGATGTCATCACTGCAATCGCTGCGTCCGATCACCTTGACCTGCTTACCCCACAGCGGATGGAGGCGCGAAAGCTCCCGCTTAAACTGTCGTTGCAGGGCTTCTTTCTCGTCCTCCGCTTTGAGCGTGCGAAACGGTTCGCGCCATTAGACTTCGTCTTCCATCGATCTCGTCTTTCATCATGTGCGGGCCTAGCGCTCCGCAGGCCGCGGCAAATCATATTTGACCGCGTGGCTTGGTATCGGCGTCGTCATGATTACCAGGCCACTGAGGATCCCGAGCGCGCCCCAGACAAATCGCCGCTGCCGAAGATCCACGATGCCGCGAATGACACAAAAGACGGCAACGGCAATGCTTGCGTAAATCCACCCATTCGCGAAAATCCAGGCACTCACCCCAGCCCCTCCACCTTGCGCAGCTTCGCCGGCGCCCTTTTCGCCCACGCCCAGTCCAGCGTCCGTTCCAGCCATTCGTCCGAGACCATGCTCAACGTCATCAGCGTCGATCCGCCACGGCCCCAGGCGCCGGCCGCGGGCCTGAACGCCTCAGGCTCCGCTTCCATCGCAAGCGCCTGCTGCTCCGGATGAAGCGCCACCATGCCGGTGTCGGACCCGGGCGCATGCAGGGTCGCGAAGATCCTGCCGCCGACGCGGAAATCCGGGTGGCCCATATGCGCCTTCTCCTCGGCGCCGGGGAAGGAGAGGGCGATCCGCCGGAAATCCTCGCGCGTGGCCATCGGTCCGAGACTATCACGGTGGCGGTTGCGCGATCCATTCCCTAAATCCCTCGCGTGACCGAAAAGCCCGACTCCCCCGACCGCTTCAACGAGGACAAGGCGACCTATTCGCTGCGCGGCGCCGGCGCGCCCGATCTCGAGGCGGGCGTCGCGGCGATCCGGGCGGTGGTGAAGACGCTGCCGGTCCGGCCGGGCGTTTACCGCATGCTCGATGCGCGCGGCGACGTGCTCTATGTCGGCAAGGCGCGGGCGCTGAAGAACCGGGTGACCCAATATACCCAGGTGACCCGGCAGACGAAGCGGCTGCTGCGCATGATCGCGCAAACCCGCTCGATGCAGATCGTCACCACCAACAACGAGGCGGAAGCGCTTCTGCTCGAGGCGCAGCTCATCAAGCGCTACCGGCCGCCCTACAACGTGCTGCTGCGCGACGACAAAAGCTTCCCCTTCATCCTGCTGCGCGAGGATCATTTGTTCCCGCGGGTCCAGCTCCATCGCGGCGCGCGGCGCTTCAAGGGCCAGTATTACGGGCCGTTCGCCAGCGCCGGGTCGGTGCGCAACACGCTCAACTCGCTGCAGAAGCTGTTTCTGCTGCGCAGCTGCACCGACAGCTTCTTCGCCAACCGGACGCGGCCCTGCCTGCTCCACCAGATCCGCCGCTGCAGCGCGCCCTGCGTCGGCCGGATCGACGAGGCCGGCTATGCCGAGCTGGTCCGCGACGCCAAGGATTTCCTCGGCGGCAAATCGACCAAGATCCAGCAGAAGCTGCAGGCTCTGATGACCGATGCCTCGGATGCGATGAACTTCGAGCTGGCCGCGGTGTATCGCGACCGGCTGCGCGCGCTCACCTACGTCCAGGGCAGCCAGGCGATCCATGCCGAGCGGCTCGGCGACGCCGACCTGTTCGCCCTGGCGAACAAGAGCGGGACGATGTGCATCCAGGCCTTCTTCATCCGCGGCGGCCAGAATTGGGGCCACCGCTCCTTCTTCCCGGCCCACACCAGCGAGGTCCCCGAGGACGAGGTGCTGCAAAGCTTTCTGGTCCAGTTCTACGAGGAGGTGCCGGCGCCGAAGCTGATCCTCGTCGACCGCGTGCTGCCTGAGGCCGACCTGCTCTGCGAAGCCTTTTCCGCTCGCGCCGAGCGCAAGGTGTCACTGAAGACCCCGCAGCGCGGCGAGCAGGCGCGGATGATCCGCCAGGCCGCGCGCAACGCCGAGGAGGAGCTCGACCGCCGCCTCGCCGAGACGTCGACCCAGGCGCGCAATCTGCGCGAAATCGCCGATGCGTTCGAGCTGGCCGAGCCGCCGCAGCGGATCGAGGTCTATGACAACAGCCATGTCATGGGCACCAATGCGGTCGGCGCGATGATCGTCGCCGGCCCGGAAGGCTTCCGCAAGAACCAGTATCGCAAGTTCAACATCAAGCGGCCCGAGACGGCGCCGGGCGACGATTTCGCAATGATGCGCGAGGTGCTCGGCCGCCGCTTCGCACGGCTCGAGAAGGAGGATCCGGACCGTTCGAAGGGCGATTGGCCGGACCTCCTCCTGATCGACGGCGGCAAGGGGCAGCTTTCGGCGGTGTGCGAGGTGCTTGAGGATGCCGGCGTCCACGACGTGCCGGTGGTCGCGGTCTCCAAGGGGCCGGACCGCAATGCCGGCCGCGAGGTCTTCCACCTGCCGGGAGGGCGCGAGATCACCTTTCCGATGAACGCGCCTGTGCTCTTCTACCTCCAGCGCCTGCGCGACGAAGCCCACCGCTTCGCCATCGGCGCCCACCGCCAGAAGCGCGCCAAGGCCTTCACCGGCTCCACCCTCGACGACGTCCCCGGCATCGGCCCGGGCCGCAAGCGCGCCTTGCTGATGCATTTCGGCACGGCGCGGGCGGTCAGGAATGCGGCGCTGGAGGATATCGAGAAGGTGCCCGGAATCTCCGGCACGACAGCGCGCGGCATCTACGATTATTTCCACCCTGGGGGGTGAGCCTCGTCATTCCAGCGAAGGCTGGAATCTCACTTCTTCATTGCACCGGCGTCGGCAAAGGCAAAGAGATTCCAGCTTGCGCTGGAATGACGGGCCGGGGTTAGCGCCCCACTGCCGTCCGCGCCTTCCTGATCGCCCGATAGGCATAGGCCTTGGCCCGGTTCGGCTGCGGGAACGGCGCCGGCGAGGCCGGCTCCACGCCCCATTTGCGCAGCAGATGGTTCATGCCGCGCACGTCGGCTTCCTCATAGACCCAGGAGGATTTCCAGGTGATCGAGAAGCTGATCGAAGGCTCGGCCCCGTTCTTCACCCAGTGCGGCCACATCAACGGCACGTGGACCGCGTCGCCCGGGACCATGTCGAACGCCCGGCCGCGCGCCGCATAATCGTCATTCCACGGCACGTTGCGGTGGCCGCCGACATGATAGGCTTCGTGCTTCTGCGGCGGCACCACCGATTCGTCTCCCTCGACGATCATCATCGTCTTGCTGCCCCGAATCTGGAGCAGCACATTATGCTCGGGATCGAGGTGGAACGGAGTCACGGCGCCCGGGGACGAGACGAAGATGAAGCCGACCTTGTTCAGCATCTCGCCCGACACCGGCTCGATCACGCCGGCCAGCTCGCCGAGCGCTTCCTCGAGCAGTGCCTTGTAGGCCGGATCCTGATCGACATGCTTCAGCACCATCCAGCTGTTGCATTCCTCGATGCCGCGAATCGTGTCCTCGACCGAGAGGCCGGTGTGGCTCACCTCCTCAGGATCGACGCCGTAGGGCAAGTCGCCGGCATTATATTCGACGCTGCTGCGGGGCAGGCGCTTGCCGAGCTCGACCAGCGATTCCAGCGTCAGCAGGGGATGGCCCGTCAGCTTGTGCGAAAGCCTGCCGGGCTTTTCCGGATAATAGGAACGCAGGCGATCAAGATCGGCCTCGCTGAAGATGGACATGCACGACTCCGTTTCGAAACACGGCGATCCATAAGGAAAAGTCCTCGCCAATCGGTTACCAAGGCGCGTGCATCTCGAAACCCAGGCGATCATCTGCGCGGTCCGCAGCCATGGCGAGCATGGCGCGATCGTCCGCGCGCTGACCCCGGGCGAGGGCATCCAGCCCGGCTATGTCCGCGGCGGCAAGTCGCGGCGCCTGCGGCCGGTGCTCGTGCCCGGCAATCTGGTCGAGGCGGATTACCGGTCGCGGACCGAGGACCAGCTCGCCCATCTCACCGTCGAACTGGTCCATAGCCGCGCCTTCCTCCTTTCCGAGCCGCTCGCCTCGGCCGGCATCGAATGGGCGACCGCGCTCACCGCCGCCGCCCTGCCCGAGGGCCAGCCCTATCCGCGCCTGTTCGAAGGGCTCGACGGCGTGCTGACCGCAATCGAGGCGGCGCCGAGCGCGCGGGGCTGGGCGGCGGCTTTGGTCCGCTACGAATTGCTGCTGCTCGCCGAGCTTGGCTTCGGCCTGGACGAGGAGGAGTTCCGGGCCTTTCCGGCCGCGACTCGCGAGGGCCTGCGAATCACCGGCGATCGCCTCGCCCGCGACGTGCTGACCGACCGCCAGGCCGAGGTGCTCGCCGCGCGAGAACGTCTAGTCGAGCGCCTGAAGCGCATGGGCTCATGATCGCGCGGCTGGCGAAGTTCCGGGAGGAGTTGACCTAGGAGGGCGGGCGTAGGAGGAAGCGGGCGTGAAAGAACTTTTTCCCCACGCCAGCACCACCCGCGACATCACCGTCCGGGTCTCGGTGAGCTTCCTTCCCGAGCAATCGGAGCCGGGCAAGGGCCGCTGGTTCTGGGCCTATCATGTCCGCGTCGAGAATGGCGGCCGCCAGGCCGTGCAACTGGTCAGCCGCGAATGGGTCATCTCGGACGGGCGCGGCGCCCGCCACGAGGTGCGCGGCGAAGGGGTGGTTGGAGAACAGCCGGTGCTCGAGCCGGGCCGTTCGTTCGACTATGTCTCGGGCTGCCCGCTCACCACGCCGACGGGGGCGATGGAGGGCCGCTACTTCATGGTTGCCGCCGATGGCTCCAGCTTCCCGGTCGACATCCCGCGCTTTCCCCTGATCGCGCCGGCGGTAGCCAGCTGAGAGGGCTCAGGCGAAGGTCGAGGCCATCGAAAGGCCGCGCGCGCGTTCGTTCGCCTTGCGCACCATGCCGGGGATCAGGAAGCCGTCGACGAGGATCCAGATGCCGGCGACCGGAACGAACAACAGCCCGGCCGGCGATTTGCTGAGCAGCAGGGCGTAGCCGATCGGCGCCAGCAGCAGCTGGATGATCCCCGAGACTTGAAAACCGAGATAGAATCGATGCGCCGAAAAGCCGCCCAGGAAGAACCAGAGCAGATAGGCCGTGCCCATCGTCTTGAGCGCGACATAAGGCCGCTCGCTCAAGGCCGGCCTGGAAAGGCCGACCGCTGTGTCGCGGCCGTGACGATCGTCCGCCGGGGCGGATTGGGCGCGCGCCCGCTCCGCGGCGAGGAAGGCCGCGCGGCGGGCGGCCAGATCGGCGTCGGGACCGGCGCCCTTGCGCCCGAAGGTGGCGCCGCTCATCGCGGGCCCGATCCGGCATGGAGATGCCGCAGGCGGATGCCGTCGGCCAGGTAACAGAGCCAGCTCAGGGCCAGCCCGGCAAAGGCCTCGTAATATTGGAAGATGGCCACGGCGCCGACGCAGCCGACGAAGAGCAGGGCCTGGATCGCGCCGGTGATCGGCCGGCGCAGGTAGAAACGGTGGCCGCCGCCCAGGCCGAGGAAGAACCATAGGAGGTAGGCCGTCCGCAACGACCGGTCGGTCGGAACCAGCACGGACTCGGCCTTGAGCGACGCCACTGCCTCTTCGGTCTTCGCGGTCGGCAGGACGGCGTGCTCGCCCCGCGGGTTGTCGCGGGCGCGCTCCTTGGCAAGGAAAGCGGCCCGCCGGGCTTCCGAATCCTCGCCGGGATCGATGCCGTCGCGAATCGGCTGGAACGCGCGCGGCTGCTGGCCCGCGACGAGGTTCGCGCGCCGCGGCGCCAGGGCGCCGCCCGCCACGTTCTTTCGCCCGAAACCGGAGGCAGTCATCCGTCAGCTCCCAAGAAGAAAGGCGGAAGCTAATGCGAGAGGGCAAAAATCCGGTTAATTCCCGGACCTGTCACCAGCAGGCATCTTCACAGGCGACCCGGCGCGTGCCAACGACAAAGGACAATCGAGACGGTCGGCGGTCCAGCCGGCTCACTGTCTCGCCATCTGTACTGCCCGCGCGATCAGGCCGACGAAGCGCTGTTCCTCGAGCGGCGCGTCCGGATTGTTCCAGCTCCCGGTGATCACCTGCCAGGCGCCGGCGCGGTTGCGCACCAGCCAGGTGAGATTGAGCACGCCCGCCTCCGATCCGCCCTTGAACCCGACATAGGCAAGCTCGCCGCGAAGCTGCGGCCCGACCCCGGAATTGATGGCGAGGATCGCCCTGGTCGTCTCATCGCCATTGCGCCGAAGCCAGTCCATCACCCGGACCATGTCGGCGGCCGACGCATGCCATTCCACGTCGAGGTGGAGCGGGTTGCCGGTGAAGCGGGCGATGTCGATCCGGGCGGCGTCGATATTCGCATAGTCCGTCGCCAGCATGCGCCGGCGCCCGGCCTCGTCGGCCTGCTGCCAGAGGTTCAGGGAAGGGGCGGGGGCAGTCTTGATCGCCGCCATTTCCAGCGTCGAGAGCAACGGCCGGTTGAGCGCTTCATTGCTGACGCCGATCGTCGTCATCATGCGCTCGACATTCTCGCGCCCCAGCGTGTGGAGCAGCATGTCCGTGGCCGTGTTGTCGCTCACCGAGATCATCAAGGCGGCGAGCGTGTGCAGGGTGACCGGCGATCCCTGGGGCCAGGTCTGCAGCGTGCCCGATGGAATCGAGCGGCGATCGAGCGAGACGACGTCGCCCCAGTGGCGCTGGCCGGCACCGATCTGGCGATTCAGCTCGGCAAGGATGAAGAGCTTGAACGCCGACCCGATCGCCAGCGGCTGTTCGGGCTCGAGCGTGGCAAGCATCGCCGGTGCGCCGTCGCCGAGCCGGGCGATGGCGACGCTGGTCCGGCCCGGCAGGGCGCGGATCTCGGCGATGATGGCGGCGAGGCTGTCGGCGCGCATGTCGGCGCCGGTGATGAGCAGGCCGGCGATCCGGTTCGGCGCCTGCGGCTCGACCACGATCTGGATGTGCAGGGTCGCCCGCTCCAGCGCGACGTGCATCACGCCCGACTGGGGAGAGCCGGCATCGAGCCGTTCGAGCCCGCGGACCGCGCCATATTGCGCGAGGACCTGCTGCCCGATGGCGCGGATCTGCGCCGGCGGGACCTGGGCGAGGAAGGCGGGCGTGAACATCGCAATTGGATCGCCCTGGCCGCGGAGCAGGCCGACGACCTGATCGGTGCGGCTGCGCAATGCGGCGCTCGCCTCCTGCTGCGCCCGCGCCGGACCGCACAGGCCGAGGCAGATCAGCAGGGCGAAGATCAGACGTTTCATGATTGCCCGCTTTCCCGGCTGCGCGGGCGCAACCGGCGCCCTCTTATAGTGTTGTAGCCTGTACATCTGATTTTGGGAGAGATTCATGCCGGTATCCAACACCAGCCTCGTCGAGCGGATCGCACGGGTCATCGCCGGCCGGATGATCAGCGCCAATGCGGAGGGCGGCCACACGTCCGCCGGCTCGCTCGTCGATTCGGTGTGGCGCGACTATCGCGACGACGCTTTGTCTATACTCCGCACGCTGCGCGAACCCGACGCTGTGATGGCCGACCTCGGCGATGTCGACACCTGGGAGCGCATGGTCGAGGCCGCGATCGTTCAAGCGGAGGCGGAGACAGCTTCGTAGCGCGCCTGGCCAGACTCCCCCATCCAGTGTGGGGGAGGGCAGGTCACCAAAGGATTCGCCACACCCGCCAGAGGGCATAGGCCGAGGGCGCGGCGATGACGATCCCGGCCACCACATCGAACGTGCGGATCGGCCGGACCTGTGCGCCGCGTTCGCGCGCCCGCACGTCCATGAAGGTGATCAGCAGGATCGAGAGACCACACAACAGGGTCAGGGCGAGCAGGGCCGCATAAGGATAGAGAAGGGCGTCGGCCCAGCTGCCGAAAGCGACCGACACCAGCAAGGCCGCCAGTCCGAACACGAAGCCGGCCCCGGTCGCGCGCTGGATCGTCCAGCGGTCGCGGAGCCGCTTCGGCGGCGGCGGCGGGCGGCGCCTATGCGTCAATCGCTTCCTCGTCCAGTTCGGCCGCATGGGCCTGGATGAAGTGGAACCGGTGCTCCGGGTTACGTCCCATCAGCCGCTCGACCAGGTCGCGGACCAGGAATCTTTCCTCGGGATCCTTGGGCAAGGTGATCTTGATCATCGACCGCGTCTTCGGGTCCATCGTGGTTTCGCGCAGCTGCATCGGGTTCATCTCGCCGAGGCCCTTGAACCGGGAGACCTCGACCTTCTTGCCCTTGAACGTCGAACCTTCCAGCCTGGTCCGATCCGCATCGTCGCGCGCATAGGCGATCGTCCCGCCAGCGGCGAGCCGGTAGAGCGGCGGCTGGGCGAGATAGAGGAAGCCTTGCCGAACCAGCTCGGGCATTTCCTGGAAGAAGAAGGTCATCAGGAGGGTCGCGATATGGGCGCCGTCGACGTCGGCGTCGGTCATGATCACGATGCGTTCGTAACGCAGGTCTTCCGGATTGCACTTGTCGCGCACGCCGCAGCCGAGCGCCTGAATCAGATCGGCGATCTCCTGGTTGGCCCGGATCTTGTCGGCGGTGGCGGAGGCGACGTTGAGGATCTTGCCGCGGATCGGCAGGATCGCCTGGGTCTTGCGGTCGCGGGCCTGCTTGGCCGAGCCGCCGGCGCTGTCGCCCTCGACGATGAAAAGCTCCGTGCCGGCCGGCGCGTCATTGGCGCAATCGGTGAGCTTGCCGGGCAGCCGCAGCTTGCGCGACGAGGTCGCGGTCTTGCGCTTGATCTCGCGCTCGGCCCGGCGCTGGAGCCGCTCGTCCATCCGTTCGAGGACGAAGCCGAGCAGGGCCCGGCCGCGGTCCATATGGTCGGCGAGATAATGGTCGAAATGGTCGCGCACCGCATTCTCGACCAGCCGGGCGGCGTCGGGCGATGTCAGCCGGTCCTTGGTCTGGCTCTGGAACTGGGGGTCGCGGATGAAGACCGAGAGCATGATCTCGGCCCCGTTCAGCACGTCCTCGGCCTGGATGTCCTTGGCCTTCTTCTGGCCGGTCAGCTCGGCGAAGGCGCGGATGCCGCGCGTCAGCGCGGTGCGCAGGCCCTGTTCGTGGGTGCCGCCATCCGGGGTCGGGATGGTGTTGCAATAATAAGAGGCGCTGCCTTCGCCCCAGACCGGCCAGGCCACCGCCCATTCGACCGAGCCCTGCTTGTTGGGGAAATCCTGCCGGCCGGTGAAGGGGATGTTGGTCGCCGTTTCGCGCTCGCCGATCTGTTCCTTCAAATGATCGGCAAGGCCGCCCGGAAACTGGAAGACGGCCTCGGCCGGGGTTTCATCGCTGATGAGATCGGGATCGCAGCGCCAGCGTATCTCGACGCCGGCGAACAGATAGGCCTTGGAGCGCGCCAGCCGATAGAGGCGCGCCGGCTTGAACTTCACGTCCTCGCCGAAAATCTGGGGATCGGGGGTGAAGGCGATGGTGGTGCCGCGCCTGTTCTGGGTCGCGCCGATTTCGACCAGCTTCGAGGTGGCGACGCCGCGCGCGAAGGTCTGGCGGTAGACGACCTTGTTGAGCGCCACTTCGACGATGGTCTCGCTCGACAGCGCGTTGACCACGGAAACGCCGACGCCGTGCAGGCCGCCCGCCGTTTCATAGGATTTGTCGGAGAATTTGCCGCCCGAATGGAGCGTGGTCATGATGATCTCGAGCGCGGACTTGCCCGGAAATTTGGGATGTTCGTCGACCGGGATGCCGCGGCCATTGTCGGTTATGGTCAGCCGCCCGCCGGCTTCGAGCGTGACCTCGATGCGGTTGGCGTGGCCCGCCACCGCTTCGTCCATGCTGTTGTCTATGACCTCGGCGGCGAGATGGTGGAGCGCGCGCTCGTCGACGCCGCCGACATACATGCCCGGCCGCCGCCGCACCGGCTCCAGCCCTTCGAGCACCTCGATCGAGCTTGCGTCATAATCACCGGGCCCGCGCGGCGGAGGCGCGGCACCGAACAAATCATCGTCAGACATGGAGGGGCTATAGAGGCTGCGGAATCCCGATGCCAAGCGGATTGGGCCTCGGGCGCCGGCCCGCGCGATTTGCTAGGACCGCCACGGCTCCGCCGGATCGCGAAACGATCCGGCGGAGGCCATGCGCCGCAGCCTCAGCTGCTGTAATACATGTCGTATTCGACGGGGCTCGGCGTGGTCTCCCAGCGCAGCTGCTCTTCCCACTTGAGCTCGATATAGGCGTCGAGCTGGTCGTTGCTGAACACGTCGCCCTTGGTCAGGAAGTCGCGGTCGGCGTCGAGCGCGAGCAGGGCTTCGCGCAGCGAGCCGCAGACGGTCGGCACCTCGGCGAGCTCCTGCGGCGGCAGGTCGTAGAGATTCTTGTCGATCGGATCGCCCGGGTGGATCCGGTTCTGGATGCCGTCGAGGCCGGCCATCAGCAGTGCCGAATAAGCCAGATACGGATTGGCGAGCGGATCGGGGAAGCGGAACTCGACCCGCTTCGCCTTCTCGCCGGTGCCGTAGGGGATGCGGCAGGAGGCGGAGCGGTTGCGGCTCGAATAAGCAAGCAGCACCGGGGCTTCGTAGCCCGGGACCAGGCGCTTGTAGCTATTGGTGGTCGGGTTGGTGATCGCGTTGAGCGCGCGGGCATGCTTGATCACGCCGCCGATGAAATAGAGGCACATTTCCGAAAGGCCGGCATAGCCATTGCCGGCGAAGAGCGGCTTGCCGCCCTTCCAGATCGAGATGTGGGTGTGCATCCCCGATCCGTTGTCGGTCTTGATCGGCTTGGGCATGAAGGTGACGGACTTGCCGTAATTGTTGGCGACCATGTGGCAGACATATTTGTAGATCTGCATGCGGTCGGCAGTGGTGGTCAGCTCGCCGAAGGTGAGGCCGAGCTCATGCTGGGCGGCGCCGACCTCGTGATGGTGCTTGTCCATCGGCAGGCCCATTTCGAGCATGGTCGAGACCATCTCGGCGCGGATGTCCTGGGCCGAATCGACCGGAGCGACCGGGAAATAGCCGCCCTTGGCGCGCGGCCGGTGGCCGAGATTGCCATTCTCATATTTGGTCGAGGTGTTGGTCGGCAGCTCGATATCGTCGATCGAGAAGCCCGATCCCGCATAGCCGTCCTCGAAGCGGACGTCGTCGAACATGAAGAATTCGGCTTCCGGGCCGACATAGACGGTGTCGCCGATGCCGGTCGCCTTGAGATAGGCCTCGGCGCGCTTGGCGGTCGAGCGCGGGTCGCGGGCATAAAGCTCGCCCGTGCCGGGATCGACGATGTCGCAGAACAATATGCCCATCGGCGTCGCGCTGAACGGATCGATATACCAGGCGTCGAGATCGGGCTTGAGGATCATGTCCGATTCGTTGATCGCCTTCCAGCCGGCGATCGAGCTGCCGTCGAACATCAGGCCGTCGGTGAGCTCGTCCTCGGTGAGCACGCCCGCGCACATGCTGAGATGCTGCCATTTGCCCTTGGGATCGGTGAATCGAAGGTCGACCCATTCGATTTCGCCGTCCTTGATCGCCTTCAGAATCTTGCCTGCATCGTTCGCCATGTGACCTTGCCCTTATCCCGAATCGTGGATCCATTTACCGCGCGCGCAAAGAATCGCCGCACTGCACAATTTTCTTCATCGCCATGGCCGCACCGCCCGTCCAGCGCCGCGTGAATATTTCACACAAGGCCGCCCCGTTCAAAACGGCCGCCGCTGCGCAGCAACCAGCATCCGGAGCAGCATCGCCACCGGCCGTGGCACGCCGACCTTGCCGTCCAGCCACAGGCTCACCGTCGACCGGTTGACGCCGATCGCGGCGGCTATCTCGGTCTGCGTCTCATGGCCCAGGCTGCGCATCGCTGCGCGCAATTCCTGGGGGGACATCGAGGCCAGGCGCGGGTCGTCCATGTTCGGCCTATATGGCGTCCGACCCTCTCTCGCCCGTGCGGATGCGCAGCGCCTCCTCCACCGCCGAGACGAAGATCTTGCCGTCGCCGATCCGGCCCGTGCGCGCGGCATTGGCGATCGCCTCGACGACGCGGTCGGCCAGGCCGTCCTCGACGACCACTTCCAGACGCACCTTGGGCAGGAAATCGACGACATATTCGGCGCCGCGATATAGCTCGGTATGGCCCTTCTGGCGGCCGAAGCCCTTCGCCTCGGTGACCGTGATTCCCGACACGCCGACCTCGTGAAGCGCTTCCTTCACCTCGTCGAGCTTGAACGGCTTGATGATGGCTTCGATCTTCTTCACGTCAACTCTCCGTCTGCTGCGATGCACAATAACCGGTGGTTGCCGACTGGCAAGTACGGGGCCATGTATCGCTTTGCGCGCTTGCGGACCGGGCTATAGCGCTCCTTCCATCCGCGCAACGCTGGGGCCCCTTATGACCTATTTACCGCCGGTCGAGGAACAAAGATTCCTGCTTCGCCACGTGGTCGGGATGGAGGAGCTTGCCGGGCACGGCGTGTTCGCCGAGGCGACCGCTGATCTGGTCGACGCCATCCTCGAGGGCGCGGGCCAGTTCGCGGCAGGGGAGTTCGCGCCGCTGAACAAGGTCGGCGACGAGGTCGGCGCCATATGGTCGCCCGACGGCGTGACCTTGCCGCCCGGATTCAAGCAGGCCTATCGCGCCTATGTCGAGGGCGGCTGGGGGACGCTGGCGGGGCCTACGGATTTCGGCGGGCAGGGCCTGCCGCTGACCCTGGCCTGCGTGGTGATGGAGGATCTCGGCTCCGCGAACATGGGCTTCTCCCTATGCATGATGCTGACCCCGGCCGCGGTCGAGGCGCTGAAGCATCATGGCTCGGCGGAACTGCAGCAGGCCTGGTTGCCGAAGCTGATCACCGGGGAATGGACCGGGACGATGAACCTCACCGAATCGCAGGCCGGATCGGACGTCGGCGCGCTGAAGACCAAAGCGGTGCCGGAAGGCGATGGCAGCTACAGGATCACCGGGCAGAAGATCTTCATCACCTTTGGTGAGCACGATTTGGCCGACAACATCGTCCATCTCGTCCTCGCCCGCCTGCCCGATGCGCCGCAGGGCACGCGCGGCATCTCCTTGTTCCTGGTGCCGAAGATCCTGGCGGACGGGAGCCGCAACGACCTGCGCTGCGTGTCGATCGAGCACAAGCTCGGCATCCACGCTTCGCCGACCTGCGTCATGGCCTATGGCGACGAGGGCGGGGCGACCGGCTGGCTGATCGGCGAGGAGAACAAGGGCATGGCGGCGATGTTCACGATGATGAACAATGCCCGCCTCAATGTCGGCCTGCAGGGCGTCTCGATCGCCGAGCGGGCGACGCAGCAGGCGGTCGCCTATGCGCGCGAGCGTGTGCAGGGCAGCCGCGAGGGCCGGCCGGCGCGGATCATCGAATTTCCGGACGTGCGTCGGATGCTGCTGAGAATGAAGGCGCTCACGCATGCCGCGCGGGCGCTCACTTATTATTGCGCGGGCCAGACCGATCGGGCCGGGCTCGGCGACGGCGCGGCACGGGCGCGCGCGGACCTGCTGACGCCACTGGTCAAGGCCTATGGCACCGACGTCGGCGTCGAGGTGACCAGCCTCGGCGTCCAGGTCCATGGCGGCATGGGCTATATCGAGGAGACCGGCGCCGCCCAGCATTATCGCGACGCCCGCATTTCGCCGATCTACGAAGGCACCAACGGTATCCAGGCGGCCGATCTGGTCGGGCGCAAGATCGGGCTGGAAGGCGGCGCGGTGCTCGAGGCGCTGCTCGCCGAGATCCGCGCCGAAGCCGGGGCGGGGACGCCGCTTGCCGCGCTCGCCGATAGCTGCGCGGCGGTCGGCAGGCAGCTCCTGACGGCGGAGGCGGACGATCGGCTGGCCGCTTCCTATCCCTTCCTCACCATGTTGTCGGTCGCCGTGGCCGGCTGGCTGATCAGGCGCCAGCTTGCCGTGCTGGATGGCTATGACGGAGACCCTGATTTCCGCGCGATGAAGCAGGCGGCTTCAACCTTCTATCTCGATCAGATCGTCCCCGAGGTGGCGGGGCTGCAGGCGGCGGCAATGGCGACATCGGCGATCCTCTATGAGGCCCCGGAGGAGGCGTTCGCCGCCTGACCTATCCGCGCCTCCCCGGATTTTGGTAACGCTCGTTCAATGAGCGCCGATTCCCCGGTTGGTCCTGAGCAGAAGCTGCGCCGCGGCAGCTTTCGGCTCGGCGCGTTCCTGGTCGAGCCGCAGCGCAACTGCGTCACCGGGCCGAGCGGGACCGCAAGCCTCCAGCCCAAGGTCATGGACGTGTTGTGCGCGTTGGTGGAACGGCAAGGCGAGGTGTTGTCGCGTGGCGACCTGATCGACCGGGTCTGGGGGGTCGAGCATGGGGCCGATGAAAGCCTGACCCAGGCCATCTCCCAGCTGCGCAAGGTGTTTGGCGATACCCGCGCGGAGCCGCGCGCGATCGAAACGATCGCCAAGCGGGGCTATCGGCTGATCGAGCCGGTGGCGCCGGCCGACCCCCCGCGCCGCGAAAATGCAACGCGCCCGCGCGGCATCGGCTTCGCGCTGATCGGCCTGGTGCTGCTTGTCGCCGCCTTCTCGATCTGGCTGGCGCTGCCGTTCGAACCCGCGCCGGCGCCGGCGCCGGCGCGGGCCGCGCGCACCGGCATCGTGCTGATCGTTCGTCCTTTCGCCAGTGCTGCCGGCGCGCCGCCGAGCGCCGGCCTGGCCGAGCAATTGAGCGCGGCAATCTCGCGCAGCCCGCTGATTCGCGCGCGGGCGGAGGGCGCCGCCGGAACGGCGGATGAGCCGCACGCCATGCGCTACGCGCTGCGCGGCGACATCCGCCGGGTCGGCGAGCGTCTCCGCGTCAACGTCCAGCTCGTCGATGCTGCCAGCGGGGATACGATCTGGGGCGAAGCCTATGAGCGGCCCTTCGATGATCAATTCTCGGCGCGCGATTCGCTGGTCGCATCGATCAGCAGGGAAACGCAGCTGCCGTTGCTGCGCGCGGTCAAGGAAGGTCTGATGCGGCGCCCGGTCCTGGCGCTGGAGCCATGGCAGCTGATCCTGCTCGTCACCTGGGTGCCGGGCGACGAGGGCAGGCCGCCTGGTCCGCCCTCCGAGGAAAGCTACTGGCTGCAGCGCCGCGCGCTTGCGCTGGATTCCGATTTCGCGCCGGCGCACGCCTTGTTCGCCGAGCTCGCCGCTTATCATACCCTGTTCCATCCGCCCGCGGACACGCCGGGGGCACGGGCGCGGGCGCGCGCTCATGCGGCGCGGGCGGTGGAGCTGGCTCCCTATGATGCCGAAGTGCTTTACCAGGTCGCGCTCTATCACCGGTTCAGCGGCGACCGGGAGCGGGCAGCGGCGATGCTCGAGCGCGTGCTCGATCTCCAGCCCAACCACCCCATGGCCGCGATCGACCTCGCCTTCGTCCGCGGCCAGTGCGGCCCCGGCTCGGCCGAGGCAATCGCCCGGCTGACCGCCATGGACGGGGAATTGTCGACCTCCAATCCAGCACGATGGCTGATCTGGGCGCATCTGTCGGCGCTCCATTTGGCTCGGCGGGAATTTGCGCAGGCACGCGACGCCGCGCTTCGGTCGCGCCGCATCATCGCAATGACCTGGTCGGCAATGACCTTGGCGGCGGCCGACGCGGCGCTGGGCCGCGAGGCGGAGGCCCGCTTTGTGCTTGCCGAGCTTCGCCGCGAATGGCCGGCGCTGGACCTGCGCCATTTCGCCGACATGCTCGTGCCGCGCTGGTGCCTCGGTGGCCCGGCCACCCCGGAAGCGCAGGCCGCGTTCCGGCGCCTCGCCGACGCGGTCGCGCCGGCGCCGGCAAGCTTAAGCGGCAATTAATTCGGAAAAAATTCGGGCGCGCTTCAGGACCTTCGAGCCTGCCCATGCCAGTCGCCGACATCGCAAATGTCGGGGGTTTTCGCATGAAGTTCTGGATTGCCGGTCGGGCCGCGTTCGCCGCTGTTGCGCTTGCCGGCGGCGCTGCGGCACAGGAACCGGCGCCGCCGGCGAACGCCGGGGTCAATGGCCGCCTCGCTTATGAGGCCGCTTATTACGCGCAATTCTCCCCGCGCACGGCGCTCGACATGGTCAATCAGACGCCGGGCTTCGTATTGGTCGAGGGCGCAGAGCGTCGCGGCTTTTCAGGGGCGGTCGGCAATGTCCTGATCGACGGGCAGCGGCCGACCGCCAAGAGCCAGACCCTGGATGACATCCTGCAGCGAATTCCCGCCGCCCAGGTCCTGCGCATCGAATTGCTGCGCGGCGGCGAGGCTGCCGGCGATGCCTCGGGCCAGGCGGTGGTCGCCAATGTCGTGCGGACGCCGTCGGCAGGGCAGGGCGCCTTCTCGCTCGGCGCCGAATATGCCGGCAGGGCACCGGCGCCGAACGGCTGGGCCTCGTGGAGCGGGAGGATCGGCCGCACCGACTACAGTCTCGGCGCTTCCGGCTACAGCCTGCTGCGCAATCTGCCCGGCGACCGCGAGATTCTCGATGGCGATGGCGCGCTGATCGCGACACGCAGTGATCGATCGCCGCGTTCCTTCTACGAGGTCAATATCAACGGCGAGGTCGGGCGGCAGATGCTTGGTGGCCGCGTCCGCCTCACCGGCCAGGTCTATCATTCGCGCTATCATGAGGATTCGACGATCGTCACCTTCGCGCCCGCCGGCGCGCGGACCGAGGACGAATTCAACCCCTATACCGAGGCCAAGCGCACGCTCGAGGCCGGCGCCAATTACGAGCGCGGTCTTGGCGCCTGGGATCTCACTCTCGCCGGCCTGCTGACTCGCAAGCGTTTCGCAAGCGACGTCAGCTCGACTCATCGCGGCGCGGCCGGCGCTGTCGATTCCATTTTCACCCAGGCGATCGCCCGCGACAGCGGCGAGACCATCCTCCGCACGACGCTGGCGCGCGACCTGTCGACCGCCCACCATCTGGAGATCGGAGCGGAGGGCGCCATCAACACGCTGGATGCCCGCCTGGCATTGGATCTGGATCTTGGCGCCGGCCCGTTCCCGATTCCGGTGCCCAATTCCAATCTGAGCGTGGTCGAGCGGCGCGGCGAGGCCTTCGTCAGCCACGTCTGGCGGCCGGGCCGGCCCTGGTCGGTCGAGACCCGGCTTGCCGGCGAGATCTCCGGGCTTTCCTTCACCGGGGACACCGATCAATCGGTTTCGCTCTCTTTTCTCAAGCCCTCGATCCAGGTCACCCGCATGCTCGGCGCGCGCGACCAGCTGAGGCTGCGCCTGTATCGCGAGGTCGGCCAGCTCGATTTCACCGACTTCGTCTCCGCGGCCTCGCTCGCCGACGACGTCATCGAAGGCGGCAATCCCGATTTGCGCCCGGAGACGTCGTGGCGCATCGAGGCCACTGCTGACCTCCACTTCGGCGCGCAGGGCGCGATCGCGCTGACGCTCTTCCATCACTGGCTTTCGGACGCGGTCGACCTGGTCCCGGTCGGGCCGCCGGGCGCGCGGTTCGCCGCGCCGGGCAATATCGGCGGCGGCGACGTGTCCGGGCTCCATCTCAATCTGCGCCTGCCGCTGCAGCCGATCATCCCCGGCGGCGTGGTGACCTTGGACACGACATGGCGCCATGCCGCGATCACCGATCCGCTGACCGGCGAGCGGCGCACCATTTCCGATTTCAGAGATCATGAGCTGGTCGCGGAATTCAGGCAGGATCGCCCCGCCGACCGGATCGCCTGGGGAATCAAATATACCGGCCAGGCGCGGCGCACCCGCTTCCTGCTCGACGAAATCGACCGGCGGCGCGACAGCCCGTCGCTGGATGCCTGGATCGAAACGACGATGGTCGCGGGCCTCAAGCTTCGCCTGACCCTGTTGTCCTTGTTGGGCACGCCCGAACGGCGCGAGCGCATCTTCTTCGCGCCGGACCGCACCGGCGCGGCCGACCGCATCGAGCGCAGCGAACGGAGGCCGGGGAGCTGGCTGCTGCTGACGGCCTCGGGGAATTTCTGAACGCTCAACCAGGCCATCCCGGCCTTTGCCGGGATGGCTCGATGGCAGCTCAGACCCGTCGCGCCAGCGTGTGCTGCCTCTGCCCGATGGTGCGCCAGATGCGCGGGCCCTGGTCGACGCGAAAGGCGCCCATCTTCTCGCTCGGCTGCTGCAGTTCGCGGCCGACGACATAGGATTTCGAGCTCTGCCCGCTGCGCCCTTCGCCCCAATCGTAGAGCACGTTGACCGCGATCACGGGGATGAAGAGATATTTTTCCTCGAGCACGACCGCGCGCATCTCGTCGCGCGGCATCGCCACCTCGCCGCGGATCACGCCGGTGCTTTCGGCCGAGATGCCGGGCAGGCTGAGCTTGGTGCTTTCGCGGCCGGCGGTGCGGAAGAAGGCGCCGATCTCCTTGTCCTGCTCCTGGCCCGCGTTGAACATCTTGATGTCGATGCGCAGGTTCGTCGCCGCGCTCTTGCCGGTGTTGGTGACCTCGAGCTCGAACTGGACGATGGTCTCGGTCAGGGTCGCCGACGCCCGCTCGGCCTTGAGCGACAGTTCCAGCCAGGGGCGCGGCATCGGCTCCGGGCGCGGTGCGGGCGGCTCGACGATGGTCGCCGGAGCGGCGGCCGCCATCTCCTCTTCGAACGCTTCGACTTCGGCGCGGCGGCGACGGCGCAGGAACAAGGCCAGGCCGATCAGGAGAAGAGCAGCGGCCGGCAGCACATAGAGCCAGGGAATGGCCGTGGCGGTTTCCGCCGGGGGCGTCGCGGCCGGCGGCAGCGTCTCGGGCGCAACCGGCAGGACGGGCTCAGCGGTGGGCGGCGGCGCGGTCGCCGGACCGGCCTCCGGTGCCTGGGTCCGCGGTTGCGGCCCGGCCTGCGCCGGCGCCTGCTGGCGTGGCTCGGGGCCGGCGGGCCGAGGCTGTGCCTGTTGCGGGGACTGCTGCGCTTGCTGCTGCGCCGGCGGCGCGGTCTGCGGGCGGGTGGTGACGGGCGGCGGCGGCGCGACGACGACCGGCGCCGGCGGCTGCTGCACCGGCTGGATCACGGGCCCCTGCGACGGCGGCTGCTGCTGCGGTTGCGACGGCCGCAACTGGAAGTCGCGAAGCTGCGGGTTGCCGATCGCATTGCTGTCCTGCGCATGCGCGGCCGGACCGACGCAGAGCAGCAGCGCGCCGAGCGCGCCAAGCGACAGGCCTTTCATCTGGATGCTCATCTACGCTGCCGACCGATCCCCGCGCCCCATATTCCGCGCTCAATTTAGGTGCAACGCTCCGGAATGTAATGCCGGGTCAATGTCCTGGCGCTGAACGGGGGGAGGAATGCGGCAAATCGGCCACACCGGCTTCCCGGACCCGGGTGCAATGCGCGATCTCGCGCTCCTCCGGCTGGCCCGGGTCGAGCTGGGTCAGCCATGCTTCCTCGGCGCGGGTCGACCAGATCGTGATCGGCGCATTGTCGGCGCCGTCGCTGACATAGCGCAGGCCGTAAGTCGGCGGCACCGCGGCGAGATCGATCTCCCGCCCGTCATAAGCGAGCCTGGCGTGGGCACGCGGGAAATAGCCGCCGCCTTCGTAGAAGATGCGGGCCCTCTTGCCGTCGGCGCAGGCATAGGGGATTCCGGCCGGGCCGGCCTCCTCGGCATGATGGGCGCATCCTGCGAGCAGGAAGACGACCAAATAAGCGAACCGGCGCGCGGCCATCCCGATCTCCCTTCGAGCGGGAGAAGGGTGCGTCAGCACCCGCATGAAATCAAGCGGCGCCGTTCAAACGGTGATGGTGTTGCCGACGGGAGCGGGCGTGATCGCCGAGATGAAGCCATAGCCGCCGAACAAGGTGGCGGAGCCGAGAGCGAAGGAGATCATGAAGGCGCGAAACGGGTGCATCGTCTCAAATCCTGTCCGACCCGGATGTGGGCTGGCGATCAGATAAAATGGCGATCGTTTCGGGGCAACATCGCTGGTCGCGCCATTTGTCAGGTTCGTCGTAAAGTGCCGAACAAGCGGCCCGTCATACCAGCGCGCGCTCGACCAGATCTTCGACGTCCAGGCCGATGCGGCGGATGTGCGACACGATCCCGGGCCAGCGATTCTCGAGGAAGTCCTTGCGCTCGGTCGTGCGCAGGCGCTCGGCGGCCTGGGGCGCGACGAACATGCCGACGCCGCGCTTGACCACGACCAGCCCTTCTTCCTGGAAGGTCTGATAGGCCTTCGCCACGGTGAGCGGATTGGCGCCGTAATCGGCGGCGAGGCTGCGCACCGACGGCAGCGGATCACCGTCGCGGACGCGCCCTTCGAGGATCATGGCGGCGATATTATCGCGCAGGCGGAGATAGACGGGGCGATCTTCGTTCATAGGCGTGATGCTGTACTAATACACCAGCTAGGTCAAGCGGAGAATTGCATCGCTCAGGCGCCGCTCCATTCCGAGACGACCTCGCCATATTCGGGCCGCGGCCGTTCCTCCAGCGCAATGGCGGGCGTGCCGATGAAGATGAAGCCGGCGATCCGTTCGGGCGGCGCGCCGAAGGCGGCGAGGATCTGCGGCGAGTAAGCGGCCCAGCCGGTGACCCAGCCGGCGGCGAAGCCGGAAGCATGAGCGGCGAAGGCAAGGTTCATGCAGGCCGCGCCGCAGGAGAGCTCCTGCTCCCAGACCGGGATCTTGGCCCCCGGAACCGGGCTGGAAAGGACGACGATCAGCTCCGGCGCCTGATGGGCGAAGCGCTCATTGGCTTCGAGCTCGAGCCGGCCCGGGTCGGGATTGGCGGCGCGATAGGCGGATTGGACCAGGGCCGCGAACGCTTCGCGCCGCGCGCGGGGAACATGGACGAATCGCCACGGATGCAGCTTGCCGTGATCCGGCGTTCTCGCGGCGATTTCGAGGATCTGCCGAAGCTGATCCGCGCTTGGCCCGGGATCGACGAGATCGCGCGGTCGGCCGGAGCGGCGGGTCCTGAGCAGGGCGAGCGTCGAGGAGGGATCATTGAACATTCGCAGGCGCTAACAGGCGCCGCGCGCGCCTACAATCCCGCTTCACAAGCCAGATTTGGCCGTTAGGGTTGCCGCGGTAAAGCCGGGTCACAACGGCGGAAATGGCAAGGGAGCCAATTGCATGGTCGACACCCCGACCGCGGACACGCCGCGCGAACCCGACATCAGCCACGTGAACCCAGCCGCCCAGGAAACCTGGTTCGGCCACCCCCGCCAGCTGGCGCGGCTGTTCACGACCGAGGCGATGGAGCGCTTTGGCTATTACGGCATGCGCGCGCTCCTGACGCTCTACCTGACCAAGCATTTCCTCTTTTCGGACCAGGCGACCAACGGCCTCTACGGCGGCTTCACCGCTCTGGTTTACCTGACGCCTTTGGTCGGCGGCCTTCTTGCCGACCGCTTCCTCGGATCCAAAAGATCGGTGAAGTTCGGCGCGATCATGATGGCCTGCGGCTATTTCATCCTCTGCTTCGGCGGCGAGACCGCGAAGCCGCACGCGATCATCGACGGCCAGCGCTACGAAGTGCAGGTCGAAAATGCGGTCGATCGCCCGACGAGCACCGGCGAGGAGCAACGCTTCGTCATGGTCGGCCCGGAGCGTCTCCTGATCCGCGGCAATGACGACGGCTCGGTGGCGCTGGTCGCACCCAATGGGCAGGTCAGCCGGACGATCCCCGAGGGCGGCTTCCAGGCCGACGCCGATCGCTCGCCTTTGTTCGTCATGCTGATGCTGATCGGGCTGAGCATGATCGCGGTGGGCAACGGCTTCTTCAAACCGAACATCTCCACGATCGTCGGGTCACTCTACGCACAAGGCGACCGCCGCCGCGACGCCGGATTCACCATCTTCTACATGGGCATCAATCTTGGCTCGTTCTTCTCGCAGCTCTTCTGCCCGTTCCTGGCCGACACCGTCGGGTGGTGGGCCGGCTTCGGGCTGGCGGCCGGCGGCATGCTGCTTGCCGCCTGTCTCTTCCAGTTCGATGGCGGCCGGCTCGACGGCTATGGCGAGCGTCCCGAAGGCGTCAGCGGCAATCGGGACCTCGTTATTTACGGCGGCGCGCTGGTCGCGGTGCCGGTGGTGCTGTTCCTGTTCTGGAATTTGATGAGCTCGGCTCCCGCCGCGGCCGGTTCGGGCCTTGGCGGCTACCTGCTCGCCTTGCCGATCATGGCCAAGGTCCTGTTCGGAACCTTCATCATCGCCGTGCCCGCGATCCTGATCTGGTCCTACCGGGTCGGCGACACCCGCGAGTTCCAGATGATGCTGGCGGCGATGGTGCTGGTCGTGTTCAACGTCGTCTTCTGGACGTTGTTCGAGCAGGCCGGATCCTCGCTGACCCTGTTCGCGGATCGCAATACCGAGCTTTCCTTCTTCGGGCTGTTCAACATTTCGGCGGGGCAGACCCAGTCGTTCAACGCAATCTTCATCGTCCTGCTGGCGCCGTTGTTCAGCATGTTGTGGACCGGCATGGCTGCCAGGGGCATCGAGCCGACCATCCCGGTCAAGTTCGGCATGGCGCTGATGGGCGTCGGCGTCGGCTTCCTGTTCCTTGTCTGGGGTACCCATTATGCCGGCGACGATTTCAAGGTCGCGCTCTGGTGGCTTGGCGGTCTCTATCTGATCCATTCGATCGCGGAGCTCTGCATCTCGCCGGTGGGCCTTTCGATGATCACCAAGCTTTCGATCGCGCGGATCGTCGGCCTCATGATGGGCGTCTGGTTCCTCTCCATCTCGGTCGCGCAATATGTCGCCGGCATGGTCGCCCAGGTGGCAAGCGTCGAGACGGTCGGCGGCCAGGTCACAAACCTCCAGGTCAGCCTGGAAACCTATGCAGGCGTGTTCTGGAAGATCGGCCTGATCTCGGTGGGCATCGGCCTCGTCCTGCTCGCCATTTCCCCGTTCCTCAAGAGGTGGATGCATGGCGTCAAATAGGTTGCGCGGCGCACTGATCGCGCTCGCGACGGCGGCGGCGCTTGCCGCCTGTGCGGGCAATCAGGGCCAGGCCCAGACCGCGGCGAGCGCGCCCGCACCAAGGGCCGCGCCGGCGCGCTACGTGCCGCCCGACGATCCCTATCCGTCCACCTACCGCGCCTATCCGGGCGTCCCGACCGCAATTACCGGCGCGACCGTCTTCGACGGCGAGGGCGGGCGGATCGAGAACGGGACGGTCGTCATGGTCGACGGCCGCATCCAGGCGGTCGGCGGCGCGGACACGCCGATCCCCGACGGCGCCACGCGGATCGACGGCCACGGCTTGTGGGTGACGCCGGGTGTGATCGACATCCACTCCCACCTCGGCGACTATCCCAGCCCCTCGGTCGAGGCGCACCAGGACGGCAACGAGGTGACCGGGCCGATCCATCCGGAAGTCTGGGCCGAACATAGCGTCTGGCCGCATGACCCGGGCTTCTCGCGCGCGCTCGCCAATGGCGGCATCACCACTTTGCAGGTCCTGCCCGGATCGGCCAATCTGTTTGGAGGCCGCGGCGTCACCTTGCGCAACGTGCCGGCGCGCACCGTGCAGGGCATGCGCTTCCCGGGCGCGCCGCGCGGACTCAAGATTGCCTGTGGCGAGAATCCCAAGCGCGTCTATGGTAGCCGCAATCAGATGCCGGGGTCGCGAATGGCCAATGTCGCGATGATGCGCGCGACCTGGCAGCGCGCCGTCGAATATCGCGAGCGCCGCGCCCGCGAACCCAATAGCGCGCGCGATTTCGGGCTCGATACCCTGGTCGAGGTGCTCGAGGGCCGGATGCTGGTCCACAACCATTGCTACCGCGCCGACGAGATGGCGATCATGCTCGACATGGCGCGCGAGTTCGGCTTCCACATCTCCGCCTTCCACCATGCCGTGGAGGCCTACAAGATCGGCGACCTGCTGCGGGCGAGCAATACCTGCGCGGCGATGTGGGCCGATTGGTGGGGCTTCAAGATGGAAGCCTATGACGCGATCAACGAGAATATTCCCCTGGTCCACGATGCGGGCGCCTGCGCGATCGTCCATTCGGACGACGCCAACGGCATCCAGCGCCTCAACCAGGAAGCGGCCAAGGCGCTCGCCGACGGGCGGCGCATGGGCATCGCCATCACCGACGAGGTCGCCTGGCGCTGGCTGGCGATCAACCCGGCAACCGCGCTCGGCATCGCCGACCAGACCGGGTCCCTGCGCGCCGGCAAGCGCGCGGACGTGGTGTTGTGGAACGGCAATCCGCTCAGCGTCTACACCCGGCCGCAGCAGGTCTGGATCGACGGCGCCCTGATGTACGACATGCGCGATCCGCGCCGCCGTCCGGTCAGCGACTTCGAACTCGGCCAACCGGGCGAAGGAGACACGAAATGACGCGAGTGCAAACGAGGCGTCATCCTGAACTTGTTTCAGGATCCATAAACACCGGATTTCGCGGTTTGAGCGCCAAAGGCTGGCGTTCATGGGTCCCGGCCTTCGCCGGGATGACTCTTGGAATGCTGGCCTCGCCGCTTTCTGCAGAAACCATCGCCTTTACCGGCGGCCGCGTCGTCGTGGGCGACGGCACCGAGCCGATCGACAACGGCACGGTGGTGATCCGGGACGGCCGCGTCGTCGCCGCCGGGGCGAACGTCGCGACTCCGCCGGGCGCGACCGTCGTCGACGCGCGCGGCAAGTGGGTCACCCCGGGAGTCGTCGCCGGTTTCTCGCGGATCGGACTTTCCGAGGTCGACGCCGCCAGCGCATCGAACGACATCACGGCAGCGACCTCGCCGTTCAGCGCGGCGCTCGACATCGCCCCCGCGGTCAATCCGCAGGCGATCGCGATCGGCATCAACCGCGCCGCCGGCGTCACCCGCGCGGTGGTCGCGCCGGGCAATGCCGGCCGCAGCATCTTCGCGGGGCAGGGCGCGGTCATCGATCTTGGCGGCGACATGCAGCCGATCACCCGCGCCCGCCTGTTCCAGTTCATCGAAATGGGCGAGGATGGCGGCGCGGCCGCGGGAGGCAGCCGGGTCTCCGCCCATGCGCTGCTGCGCAACGCGCTGCGCGAGGCGGGCGAGTTGCGCGCGCCGATCGTGGCGTCCGGGCGCCGGGCGGCGGCGAGTCCGCCGATCGAGGACATGCCCGATCCCCGCATGGTCGAGCCGGCGGGCGCCCGGCGCGACGACGTGCTGCTGACCCGTTTCGATGCCGCCGCCCTGATCCCGGTGGTGCGCGGGCGGCAATTGCTGCTCGTCCATGTCGAGCGCGCCAGCGACATCCTCCAGGTGCTGGCGCTGAAGAGCGAATTCCCGGCGATCCGCCTCGTCCTGGTCGGGGCGAGTGAAGGCTGGCGCGTCGCCCAGCAGATCGCGGCGGCGCGCGTGCCGGTCATCGCCAGCGCGCTCAACGACCTTCCCGCCAGCTTCGAGCAGCTCGCTGCGACCCAGTCGAACGTGGGCCGGATGCGCGCGGCGGGGATCAGCGTCTCGATCGGCATGATCAACGACGACGATGCCCGGCAGATCCGGGTCGAGACGCAATATGCCGGCAATTTGGTCGCGCTGACCCGGATCCCCGGAGCGTCGGGCCTGACCTGGAGCCAGGCCTTCAATGCAATCAGCGCGGCGCCGGCGGAAGCAGTCGGTCTCGGCGACGAGATCGGCTCGTTGCGGCCCGGTCGGCGCGCCGACGTGGTGATCTGGGACGGCGACCCGCTCGAGCTCGCAACCGGCGTCGACGGCGTCTGGATCGACGGCGTCCGCCAGTCGCTGCGCAATCACCAGACCGAGCTGCGCGATCGCTACCGCCATCCGACGGAAGGCGCGCTGCCGCACGCCTACAACCCGCGGTGAACTCTCTCGTCAGCCTCGCGCTGGCGACCGCCGCCTTCGTCGGCACCCACGTCCTGATGTCGCATCCATTGCGCGCCGGCCTGGTCGCGCGGCTCGGCGACCGGGCCTTTACCGGCGTCTATTCGCTCGTCGCGCTGGTGACCTTCGCCTGGATGATCATCGCCTTTCGGTCCGGCAGCGATGACGGAGCCTGGTGGGTCGCGCCGCTCTGGTGGTGGCCCTTCGCCTCGGCGCTCATGCTGATCGCGAGCATCCTCCTGGTCGGCGCGTTCATCGGCAACCCGGCCTTCCCGAGGCCCGGCGCGAAGCCGCGGCCGATCCCCGGCCCACGCGGCATCTACGCGATCACCCGCCATCCGATGAATACGAGCTTCATGCTCTGGGCCCTGGTCCACGTCTCCCTGTCGAGGAGCCCGCGCAATCTGATCGTGTCGGCGGGGATCATGATCCTCGCTCTGTTCGGGTCGATGGGCCAGGACCGCAAGAAGGAGCGGCTGCTCGGCGAAATCTGGCGCGATTGGGAAGCACGCACCTCGTTCCTCCCGTTCGGCGCCCTTTTCTCCGGGAGAGTGCGCTGGGGCGATGCCGTCCCGGGCCGGGTGGCGCTGATCGGCGGCTTCCTTTTCTGGGCGATCGCAACCTGGTGGCACGCGCCTTTGGTGTCGCCTTTGGCCCTCGTCCTGCCGGGCTAAAGCCGCACCATCCGCATGCCCGCCTCGCCGTAGCGCGAGCCGGAAACGGCGCGGGCTGCGCTGAGCGCCGCAATATCCGCGGCGCTCAATTCCACATCAACCGCGGCGACGCTGTCCTCGAGCGTGACCCGGCGCTTGACGCCGGGGATCGGAACGATGTCGTCGCCCTGGGCAAGCAGCCATGCGAGCGCGATCCGGGCGGGGCTGCATCCGTGCCGGTCGGCGACAAGCCGCACGGTCTCGACGATCTGGAAATTGGCCGCGAAATTCTCTTCGGACCAGCGCGGGTCGTTATGGCGCCAGTCGTCCGCCGGCAGGTCGGCGAGGTTCTTGAACTGGCCGGTCAGAAAGCCGCGGCCGAGCGGGCTGTAGGGCACGAAGCCGATGCCGAGCTCGCGGCAGACCGGAAGGATGTCGTCCTCGACGCCGCGCTCCCACAGCGAATATTCGGATTGCAGCGCCGCGATCGGGTGGACCGATGCGGCGCGACGGATCGTCTCGGGCCCGGCTTCGGAGAGGCCGATGTGGCGGACCTTTCCCTCCTTCACCAGCTCCGCCATGCCGCCCACGGTCTCCTCGATCGGCACGTTCGGGTCGACGCGATGCTGGTAGAACAGGTCGATCACGTCCACGCCGAGCCGCTGGAGCGAGCCTTCGCAGGCGCGACGCGCATTGGCCGGGCTGCCGTCGAGGCCAGTGATCGTCTCGCCCTCATATTTCATCGCGAATTTGGTGGCGATGACCAGACCGTCGCGCTTCCCCCGGATCGCCTCGCCGAGCAGCCGCTCATTGGCGAACGGGCCATAGACCTCGGCGGTGTCGAAGAAGGTCACGCCGAGATCGATGGCGCGGTGGATGGTGGCGATCGATTCACTGTCCGTCGCCGTGCCGTAATTGATATTGCCCTCGCGGATCATCGGCATGCAGCCGATGCCGAGGGCGGAGACTTCGAGCCCGTCGCCGAGCGTGCGCGTCTTCATGTGCCTTCCCTCAACAATATATCCTCCTCGGTCGCCGCTTCGCCGGCGGCGAAGCCCGAGCGGTGGGCGACGGTCGCGGTCGCCGCGACGTCCATGCTGACATTGCCCATCGTGCGCATCAGATCGGGAATCGGCTCGACCGCGATCAGCAGGCCGAGCGGCGCGATCGGCACGCCCATTGCGAGGCAGATCGGCGCGATCGAGGTGACGAAGCTCGCCTGGCCGGGAATGCCGACCGCGCCCATCGTCGTCGTCGCGCCGGCGATCAGGCCCAGCGCCAGCTGGGTCGGGGTTAGCTCGATCCCGAACCAATAGGCGATGTAGATCGCGACCGCGAAGTTCATGACCGGCCCGGTGGCGCGGAAGACCGCCACCGCCATCGGCAGCACCACGCCCGAGGCCGCGACGGGAACGCCGAGCTTGCCGGCCGCGCGCAGCATCGCGGGCAGGCAGGCCAGTGAGGATTGGGTGGAGAAAGCCAGCGCCTGGCTGGCGGCGATCGCGCGGGTGAAGCGCAAGGGAGAGATCCGGGCGCCGATCCAGGCGATCGGCCAGGCGGCGAGCCAGATCACGGTGCCGACCGAGGTGACGATGAGCACATAGTGGAGCAGGGCCCCGAATGCGGTGCTGCCGGCCCTCGCGCCGACGACGTAGGCGAGCGCGAACACGCCGATCGGGCCGATCCACAGGACCCAGCGGATCACCACCAGCATCGTATCGGCGATCGCCTGGAAGAAGCCGACCAGGCGCTCGCGCGGCTCCTCGGGCAGACGCACCATCGCGAAGGCGAAGACCAGGACGAACAGGATCAAAGGCAGGATCGCCGTCTCCGACGCCGCGGCGACGGGATTGGTCGGCACGATCGAGCGCAGGAAATCGGAGAAGCTCGGCGCGTCGCCGACCGGCGCGGTCGTGCTCAACGCCGCGCGAAGCACCGCCGCCGATTCGGCCGGAAGTGGGAAGATGTCGAGGAGGAGCGGGGTGAGCAAAGCGGCGGTCAGCGCCGACAGGAAGAGGAAGGCGACGAAGAAGATCAGCGCCCGCACCGCCAACCGGCTGGCCCGCGCCGCCTTGGCCGAGGCGGCGACGCCGGTGATCAGGAGGGCAACGACCAAAGGCACGATCGTCATCTGCAGCGCGTTGAGCCACATGCCGCCGATCGGCTCGGCCACGGCGATGAGCTGCGGCGTCCAGGCGAATTCGGCCTTGCTGCTGACGATTCCTGCCGACAGCCCGACGACGAGGGCGAGCAGGATGCGGGTGGGCTGGGAAAATTTCAAAAAAATCGCCCTTCCATATTTATGGCGCTATCAGGCCCTTGTTGATGGCCGTCCCAAAGACGGCAAGGGAAAAGTCGGGGTTCGCCTTCGCATGACGCGCAAATTTTTCGGAACGGACGGAATCCGCGGCCGGACCAACGAAATGCCGATGACCGCGGCGATGGCGCAGCGCATCGGCCAGGCGGCCGGCGCCCATTTCCTGCGCGGCGATCACAAGCACCGCGTGGTGATCGGCAAGGACACGCGGCTTTCGGGCTACATGATGGAGACCGCTCTGGTCTCGGGCTTTACCAGCGTCGGCATGGATGTTGTGATGGTCGGTCCGGTGCCGACGCCGGCCGTGGCGTTGCTGACCCAGTCGATGCGCGCCGATCTCGGCGTGATGATCTCTGCCAGCCACAACAAGTTCGTCGACAACGGCATCAAATTGTTCGGGCCCGACGGCTACAAATTGTCCGACAGTGACGAACTGGCGATCGAGGCCCTGCTCGAGCGGGAGCCGAATCTTGTCCCGGGCGAGCAGATCGGCCGCGCCAAGAGGATCGAGGACGCGCGCGGCCGCTATATCCACGCCGCCAAGCTCACCTTCCCGCGGAAGCTGCGGCTCGACGGCCTCAAGGTGGTGATCGATTGCGCGAACGGCGCCGCCTACGAGGTCGCGCCGTCGGCCTTGTGGGAGCTTGGCGCCGAAGTGATCGCGATCGGCGTCTCGCCCAATGGGCTCAACATCAACGAAGGCTGCGGTTCGACCGATCCGGCGCTGCTGCGCGACACGGTGATCGAATCCGGCGCGCATATCGGCCTGGCGCTGGACGGCGACGCCGATCGGCTGATCGTTGTCGACGAGAAGGGCGAGACGATCGACGGCGACCAGTTGATGGCGCTGATCGGCGCCTCCTGGCACCGGCGCGGGGCGCTGCGCGGCGGCGGCATCGTCGCGACGGTGATGTCCAATCTCGGCCTCGAACGATTTCTCGAAGGCGAAGGGCTGAACCTGGTCCGCACCCAGGTTGGCGACCGCTACGTGCTCGAGGCGATGCGTGCCGGCGATTACAATGTCGGCGGAGAGCAATCCGGCCATATCATCCTTTCCGATTATGCGACGACCGGCGACGGGCTGGTCGCGAGCCTGCAGATCCTCGCCGAACTGGTCTCCACCGGCCGCCCGGCAAGCGAGCTGCTGAATCTGTTCGAGCCGCTGCCGCAATTGCTGAAGAACGTCCGGTTCAACGGTGGCGCGCCGCTCGAGGCCGCGACGGTGCTGGCGGCGATATCCGACGGCGAATCGCGCCTGGCCGGCAGCGGCCGCGTGGTGATCCGCAAGTCGGGTACGGAAAAGGTGATAAGGGTCATGGCCGAGGGCGAGGATGAAGCCCTGGTCTCCGAAATCGTCGACACCATCTGCGCCGCGGTGCAGGCGGCCTGATCAAATGGCCCTGGAACTCCGCCCCGATTGCGAACGCTGCGGCCGCGATCTGCCGCCGGACAGCGAAGAGGCGCGCATCTGCACCTTCGAATGCACCTTCTGCGCCGATTGCGTCGAAGGCCCGCTTGGCAATGTCTGCCCCAATTGCGGCGGCAATTTTCAGCCGCGGCCGATCCGTCCGGCCCATCTGCTGGAGAAATATCCCGCCTCGACGGAGCGCAAGGGCCCGCAATGACTCCGCCGCGCGTGCTGATCATCGCCGGCTCGGATTCCGGGGGCGGCGCGGGGATTCAGGCCGATATCAAGACTGTCACCATGCTCGGCGGCCACGCGATGACCGCGATTACCGCGATCACCGCCCAGAACACCTTGGGGGTTCAGGCGGTCATGCCGGTCCCGGCGGAGATGGTCGTCCAACAGATCGACGCCGTCCTCGACGACCTCGGCGCCGACGCGATCAAGATCGGAATGATCGGTTCAGCCTCAGCGTCGGACGCCGTGGCGGCGCGGCTGGAGGATCTCGTCGGAATTCCGATCGTTTTCGATCCGGTGATGCTGGCGACCAGCGGCGCCGTCCTTGCCGACGCGGACACGATCTCGAGCTTCGAACGGCTCATGACCCTCTCCACAATCGTGACCCCCAATCTCCCCGAACTCGAAGTGTTGGTCGGTCATGCTTTGGCCGATGCAGACGAGATCGAAGAGGCGGCCGTGGAACTCTACCGCAGGTTCGGCTGCGCCGTTCTCGCCAAAGGGGGGCACTCGAAAGAGGAGAGGATCACCGACCTGCTGGTCTGGGAAAAAGGCACGGTCCGCCAATATTCGCAACGGCTCGACACGCGCCACACGCATGGCACCGGCTGCACGCTGGCCAGCGCAGTGGCAACGGGGCTCGGCGCCGGCTTGACGCTCGATTGGGCCATCGACCGCGCAATTCGGTACGTGCATGACGCATTGCTCGCCGCTCCCGCTTATGGTCTCGGCAACGGGCCGATCGGACATGCCCTTGCGACCACTCCTTATCACCACCTGAAGGCTGCGGAAGAGGGCGGAGATTGGGGCGTGGAAACATGGGACGCACTCTGGGCGCCCGCACGCACCAGGCACTAATCCACAATTAAATGAGCCAGATTCGAGCTTTCGCTGGAATGAAGGGCCCTGGATTCCTAGGCTGGGCGCCATGACGCGGCCCTGCTTCAAGCTCGAGAAGGTCCATCCCGATCCGGTCGCCGGCGTGGACGAGGCCGGCTGCGCGCCTTTGGCGGGTCCGGTGGTCGCCGCCGCGGTGATCCTCGACCGCAATCATTTTCCGCGCGGCATCGACGACAGCAAGGCGCTGCCCGCGTCCGTACGCGAGGCAATCTGCGCCCGGCTCTACAAGGTCGCCGTGATCGGCGTCGGAATGGCCAGCGTCGAGGAGATCGACCGGCTCAATATCTACTGGGCGCGGATGCTGGCGATGAGCCGGGCGGTCGATGCGCTCGGCATGGATCCGGCGATGGTGCTCGTCGACGGCAATCGCTGCCCGAAATGGAATCGGCCGTCGCTGGCGATCATCGCCGGCGACGCCAAATGCCGCTCGATCGCCGCCGCCTCGATCGTCGCCAAGGTGACTCGCGACAAGATCATGTTCGATTATAGCCGCGAGCATCCCGGCTATGGCTGGGAGCGGAACAAGGGCTATCCGACTCCCGAGCATGTCGAGGCGCTCGGCCGCCTGGGCCCGACCGTCCACCACCGCCGCAGCTTCGCGCCGGTCCGGCAACTGACCCTGGGCCTCTAGCCGCCGAGCTGGACCGTTCGGCGAGGGCCTGAGTCTTTCGGGTCACACCTACTTCAGATTGAGTCTGAACCAGGGCTCTTCCTACCAGATGTAGCGCAGACTCCTTTCGTTCCACCCGGCCTCAACGGCCTGTTAACCATATCCTGCAAGTGGCTGAACTTGACCGATGAGTCCGGCTGACTCAGCATGGGCCCACAAATAGCCGGGGGCGGATCGATGAGCGTAATGGGGCGGGTTGCCACGGTCCTGAGACCGAAACGAAGCGCGCCGGCGCCCGCACCGGATTTGCCGCTCGATCAGATCATCCGCAAGGATTGCGTCGCCGCCATGGCCGCCTTGCCCGATGCCTGCATCGACATGATCTTCGCCGATCCGCCCTACAATCTTCAGCTCGGCGGCGACCTGTTCAGACCCGAGGGCGGGCTGGTCGACGCGGTCAACGACGCATGGGACAAGTTCGACACCTTCCAGACCTACGACACTTTCACCCGCGCCTGGCTCAAGGAGGCGCGCCGCATCCTGAAGCCCAACGGCACATTGTGGGTGATCGGTTCCTACCACAATATCTTCCGGGTCGGCGCGGCGCTGCAGGATGAGGGCTATTGGATCCTCAACGACATCATCTGGCGCAAATCGAACCCGATGCCCAATTTCCGCGGCACCCGCTTCACCAACGCCCATGAGACGTTGATCTGGGCGAGCCGCAGCGAGGACAGCCGCTACACCTTCAACTATCGCGCGATGAAGGCGCTGAACGACGATCTGCAGATGCGCTCCGACTGGACGATCCCGATCTGCGCCGGCGCCGAGCGGGCGAAGACGGACGGAGTCAAGGCGCACCCCACCCAGAAGCCCGAGGCCCTGCTTTATCGGGTGCTGCTTGCCTGCACCAACAAGGGGGATGTCGTGCTCGACCCCTTCTTCGGCACCGGCACCACGGGCGCGGTCGCGCGCCGACTTGGCCGCCACTGGATCGGGATCGAGCGCGAGCAGCGCTATGTCGACGTGGCGCGGGCGCGGATCGATTCGACGCTCGAGCTCGACGAAAGCGCGATGAAGGTGATGGCGTCGCGCGCGACCCAGCCCAAGCTCCCCTTCGGCACCCTGGTCGCGAGCGGCATCGTGATGCCGGGCACCATGCTTACCGATTCCAAGCGGCGCTGGAGCGCGCGGGTCCTGGCCGATGCCTCGGTGGAGCTTGGCGGCCAGCTCGGCTCGATCCACAAGATCGGCGCCGCCGCGCAAGGCGCCCCGGCCTGTAACGGCTGGACCTTCTGGCATGTCGAGAAGGACGGCGTCTTGTTGCCGCTCGATGCGCTCAGGCAGGAATATTTGGCTGCCGCAACCTAATCCGTCATTCCCGCGAATGCGGGAATCCCGCTACCTTTTTTCGCGCAGACGCGGAGACCGCCCAGGCTAGTAAGTGTAGAAAAAGCGGTATTCCATGAACCGGGCTCCAAAGCTCCGTCCGGGGGACGGAGCGCCCGGTTCATTTCGCGGGAATGACGAGGTGTTGATGAGCGAGCGAACCTATCTCCGCCCGACCGGCTTCGTCGACGCGCCCTTCGGCCATGACGGCAAGGTCGCGCGTCTCGCCGGCGGGCTTTTGTGGTTCTCCGCGGTTGAAATGATCGGACCAGACGGGACCGAGCTGCTGCCGGTCGCCGGGGTCGAGGCGCGGCTCGACGAAGCGGGACAGTCGATCTGGGCGAATCTCACCTCGCCGCGCGCGCCGCTCACGCTCGGCGAGCGGGTCGTCCGGCTCGATCAGCCGCAGGTGGCCGGCATCGTCAACGTCACGCCGGACAGCTTCTCGGACGGTGGGCAGTTTTCGGACGCGGAAGTGGCGATCGAGGCCGGGCACAGGATGGCGGCGGCCGGCGCCGCTCTGATCGACGTCGGTGGGGAATCGACCAGGCCCGGCGCGAAGCCGGTCTGGGAAGGCGACGAGGCTGAGCGCGTGCTGCCCGTGATAAAACGGCTGGCTGTGGCCGGAACGGCTGTGTCGGTGGATACCCGCAAGGCGGGTGTGATGGAATCGGCGCTGGCGGGCGGCGCGGCGATGGTCAATGATGTCTCGGCGCTGACCTGGGATCCGCGCGCGGCCGCGGTCGTCGCGACAGCGGGCTGCCCGGTCGTGCTGATGCACCACAAGGGCGATCCGGCGACGATGCAGGACGATCCCCGCTACGATCGGCCGGTCCTGCTCGAAATCTACGACTGGCTGGAGGCGCGGATCGCGGCTGCGCTTGCGGCCGGAATCGCCCGGGATCGGATCATCGTCGATCCGGGCTTCGGTTTCGGCAAGACCCTCCAGCACAATCTCCAGCTGATGAACGGGCTGTCTCTGCTGCACGGCCTCGGCTGCCCGATCATGCTCGGCGCGAGCCGCAAGCGGACGATTGGCGCGCTCTCGAACGAGGCGAAGGCCGGGGACCGCCTGGGCGGCTCGATCGCGCTGGCCCTGAAGGGGGCCGAGCAGGGGGTGCAATTGCTGCGCGTCCACGACGTGCCGGAGACACTTCAGGCGTTGCGGGTTTGGCGCGGGCTCAGGGATACGGCGCTGACGCCGATCTGAGGGGTCGGATTAGATTGCTAAACCTGCTTCTTCCGCACCGACCAGACGAAGCTGTCATACCAGAAATGGAGCAGCGAGCAGGCGATGAAGGGCGCGAGCAGGATGTGGAGAGAGTTCGCCGCGAAATAGGCGATCCCGAACAGGGCGCAGAGCGCGAAGAAGACCGGGAAGGCGATCCTGGCGCGCGGGGCGAGGCGCAGCTTTTCGCCGATGCGGCCGCCCTCCTTCAGCCAGACGATCGCGAAATACTGGATGGCGTGGAACAGGTTGACGATGGCGAAGGCCATGAACGGCGGCGCGAAGCCCCAGGCGGCGATCGAGACGCCGCCGGTCGAGAGCAGGAGCGCCGCCTTGTGCGCGGGCAGGCGGTAACCGCGGCGCATGCCGCGGGCATAGAAGATGATCGCGGCGAGGATCGTGCCGGCCCAGGCGGCGATGGCGAGATCGCGAATCAGCGTCGAATGGCCCTCGATGATCCCCGGCGCAGTGGCGAGCGTGACGAGATCGATCGTGCGCAACGCATCGAAGCCGGCGAAATGGGAAAGAAGCGAGGCGCCGGCGGCGATCGGGCCGATATAGAGGGCCCAGTTGAGCGCGAGATCGGTGCGGCGCAAAGCGAGGGCATCGTTGCCCGCCTTCATGTCGTAGATCCGGCCGAGGCCGAAATTCTGCATCGCCGTATGGTGGACGTCCCAGAATACGACCAGCAAGGTGCCGAGGACGAGGATCGCGGGCGAAAGGAACAGGGCGGCGACCAGCAGCACGGGGACGATGGTCAGCCGGCGGCGGTTCGCGGCGAATACGTCGCGGTTGAAATAGGCGCGGGGGACGACCGCGATGAGGTGGGCGAAGGTGAGGATCGCGATGGCGCCGACCAGCATTGCGATCGCCGCCTGGCCCGCGGCATCGGGCAAGGCCAAAGCGACGCTCGCCCAGAGCCAGACGAACAAGGCCGCGACCAATGGCGCACCCCAGAAACAGAGGGCGTCGAGCAGCGGGCCGCCGATCGCCCGGGACGGGTCGCCGAGCCTGCCCTCGATCGGGTGACGTTTCGCGAGATCGGCAATCGCCGTCGCCATGAGATGGACCTGCCCTTCGGGGCGAGAATTATGGCAAGATAGTTAACACATCATTGCGTCGTCGGGGCTTTCCATAATGCGTGCGACACGACAGGGAGGCGGAGACGGAAAGGCCCCAGATGCAACCCGATCTCGCCATCCTCTACGAGCATCCGAGCTGGTTCGCGCCCTTGTTCGCCGCGCTCGACCGGCGCGGCATCTTATATCGTGCGATCCGGCTTTCCGATCACAGCTTCGATCCCGGCTCGTCCGAAATCCCCGCGCCGGTCGTGCTGAGCCGCGTCGCCATGTCGAGCTTCCTGCGCGAGGCCGAGCACGGCATCTTCTATGCCGAGGCGCTGCTCGCCCACTGGGCGCGCAATGGCGCCAGGGTGCTGAACGGGGCCGACGTGATTGCGGTGGATTCCTCGAAGGCGCGGCAGCTGTCGCTGATCGCCGGTCTCGGCCTCGACATCCCGCACACCAGGGTGGTTCACCGCCGCGACGACATCCTGGCGGCGGCCCTGGGCATGGCCTTTCCGCTGCTGCTCAAGGCCAATATCGGCGGCTCCGGCGCCGGGATCGTCCGCTACGAACGGCGGAAGGAGCTGGAGGAGGCGGTGCGCGAGCGCTTCCTGCCCGAGAGCGTCGACAAGGTGCTGCTGGTGCAGGACCTCGTGCCGGCCCGGGGCGGCACGATCGTCCGGGTCGAGACGCTGGGCGGCGACTTCCTCTACGCGATCGAGGTGGAGAGCGGCGCCGGCTTCGATCTCTGCCCGGCCGATGCCTGCCTGGCCGCGCCGGGCAGGGCGGCAATCCGGATGACGGCGGTGACGCCGCCGGCCGCTTTGGTCGAGGCGGCCGAACGGATCGCCCGGGCGGCCGGGCTGGACGTGGGCGGCGTCGAATATCTGATCGACGATCGCGACGGCGTGGCGCGCTTCTACGACATCAATGCGCTCTCCAATTTCGTCGCCAATCCGCTGGACGTGCTCGGCTGGGATCCGCATGAACGGCTGGTCGATCATTTGGAGGCCGCGATCGCGGGGGCGAAGCAATGAGGTTCGGTTACTGGATGCCCGTCTTCGGCGGCTGGCTGCGCAACATCCCCGACGAGGGGATGGAGGCGAGCTGGGATTATGTCCGGCGGCTGACAATCCGCAGCGAAGAGACCGGCTGGGACCTGACCCTGATCGCCGAGCTGAACCTCAACGACATCAAGGGCGTCGAGGCGCCGGCGCTCGACGCCTGGTCGACGGCGGCGGCGCTGGCGGCGGTGACCGAGCGGATCGAGCTGATGGTCGCGGTTCGCCCGAATTTCCACCAGCCGGCGCTCTTCGCCAAGGCGGCTGCGAACATCGACGCGATCAGCGGCGGCCGGCTGGCGCTCAACGTGGTCTCCTCCTGGTGGGCCGACGAGGCGCGCCAATATGGCCTGGAATTCGACCAGCACGACGATCGATATGCCCGCACCAGCGAATGGCTGAAGGTGGTCGACGGATTGTGGACCGAGAAGCGCTTCAGCTTCGCCGGCGATCGCTATCGGCTGGAGGAGGCGATCTGCGAGCCCAAGCCGGCAGCGCGGCCGACCATCTATGCCGGCGGCGAAAGCGAGTCGGCCAAGGCGATCATCGCCACCCAGTGCGATGCCTATGTCATGCACGGCGATCCGGTCGAGGCGATCGCGCCGAAGATTTCGGACATGAAGCAGCGCCGCGAGGCCGCGGGCGGACCGCCGATGCAGTTCGGCATGGCGGCCTATGCGATCGTGCGCGACAGCGAGGCGGAGGCCCGGGAAGAGCTCGAGCGGATCACCGCGCTGCCGCCCGAGCCGCCGGCCGGCTTCGACAATTTCGACCAGTGGCTGTCCGGCACCCAGCTCGAGCGCACGCTGAAGCTGCAGGAATATTCGGTCTCGAACCGCGGCCTCAGGCCGAATCTGGTCGGAACGCCGGAGCAGGTCCGGGAGCGGATCGAGGAATATGAAGAAGCGGGGCTCGATTTGCTCCTGCTCCAGATGAGCCCGCAGGCCGAGGAGATGGACCGGTTCGCGGCGCAGGTGATCGCGCCGATGAAGGGGTGAGGCGCCGCAAATCCTCCCCGGAACGGGGAGGGGGACCGCGACGCGTAGCGGTGTGGTGGTGGGGTCGCGAGCGATAGCGAGCATGCGGAGGTGGGGACCCCTCCACCATGCTTCGCATGGTCCCCCTCCCCGTTCCGGGGCGGATTTAGAAGTGACCCAATCGTCGACTGCAGCAGTGGCAATAGACGGAGACGGGTGACGGATGATACGAAATATTCACTGAGGGGGTGGCAATCATGAAGCGTCTGTTCCTGCTGATCGCGTTGCTTTTCGCCGCTCCGGCCCTGGCCCAGCCCGCGCGGGCCTATTTCAGCCGAACCGGCCATGACGACGCCTGGAGCGGCGGCGCGCGCATGATTCCGATTCACACCCCGCATGGCGATTTTCGGGTGTGGACCAAAAGGGTCGGCAGCAACCCGCGCCTCAGGGTGCTGCTGCTCCACGGCGGACCGGCGGCGACACACGAATATTTCGAGGCGTTCGACAGCTTCCTCCCCGGCGAGGGCATCGAATATATCTATTACGACCAGCTCGGCTCGGCCTATTCCGATCAGCCGAACGACGACCGGCTGTGGACGATCGACCGCTTCGTCGACGAGGTCGAGCAGGTCCGCGTGGCGCTCGGGCTGGACCGATCCAATTTCTGTCTGCTCGGCCACTCCTGGGGCGGCATGCTGGCGATGGAATATGCGCTGGCACACCAGGACAATCTGAAATGCCTGATCATCTCCAACATGATGGATTCGATCCCCGCCTATAATGATTATGCGCGGCGCGCGCTGATGCCGGCCATGAACCAGGCGCAGCTCGCCGAGGTCCAGCGCATGGAGGCGAGCGGCCAGACCGCCGATCCGCGCTACATGCAGATCCTGATGCCCATGCATTACGAGCAGCACATCTTGCGCCGGCCGGCCGACCAATGGCCCGAGCCGGTCACCCGGTCCTTCGCCCATCTCAACCAGCATCTCTATGCGCTGATGCAGGGACCGAGCGAGCTTGGCGCCAGCGGGCGGCTCGAACATTGGGACAGGAGCGGAGACCTCCACCGCATCACCGTCCCGACGCTGGTGATCGGCGCGCGCCACGATACGATGGACCCGGCCTGGATGGAGGCGATGTCGCACCGCCTGCCGCACGGACAGTATCTCTATCTGCCGAACGGCAGCCACATGGCGTTGTACGACGACCAGCAGGCTTATTTCGCCGGTCTGGTCCGGTTCCTGCGCGGCGTGGACGGCGCGGCGGGGCGCGGCGGGGCGGCCGCACCGTCACGCCCGTAGACGTCGGACTGGAAGACCACGCCGTCGCGCGACGGCAGCACGGTGAAATAAGCGAGATAGACCGGCACCGGCGCGGGCAGGTCGGCGCGCTGCTCGGCGGCGCCGCTGGCCTGCGGCACCCGGTCGTCGAACAGCCAACGCGCCAGCCGGGGCGCGTCTTCGAGCCGGACGCAGCCCGAGCTTTCGTGGCGGTCGGCGCGGCGGAGCAGGTCCCTGAGCGGCGTGTCGTGGAGGTAGACGCCGAGATCGTTGGGCATCATGAACTTGATCCGGCCCATCATGTTGTCCGGGCCCGGGCGCTGGCGCAGATTGACGAAGCGCCGGCCCGCGGCGACGGCGCGCCAGTCGACCTGGCGCGGCGACAGCTCGCGCGCCTGCGGCGTCCAGTCGGAAAGCACCTGCAGCCGCTCGCCCGTGATCACGCCCGGGCCGCGCCGGGCGGCATTGCCGGCGCGCTTGCGGATCAAATCGGGCGGCAGATTCCAATAGGGATTGATCGCCGCATAGCGGATCATGCCGGCCATCAGCGGCGTCGGCATGGCGCGCTTGCCGACGACGACGCGCATCGCGCCGGCGATCCGGCCATTCTCGATCATCCACAGCCGCGCCGAGGCGGTATCGACCAGGATGAAGCGGCCGTCCGGCCGGGCCGGGATGGCGCGGGCCCGCTCGATATTGGTCTCGATCCTCCGCTCGTAGAAGCGGGCGCCACGGTTGAGCGCCGCGATGGTGACCGGATCGGCAATGCCGGTCTGCGCGATGCCGTGGACCTGCTGGAATTCCCGCAGCGTCGCGGCGGGATCGACGCCGGGCGCGAGGCCCAGGCGCTGGCGCAGCAGGGCGGGCGAAGGACGGGCGGGGAGGGCGGCCTGCGGCAGGCCGGACCAGCGCGTCCGATAGGCTGCGAGGCCGCGGCGAAGCCCGCCATGGACGGGATTGATCTGCTCGACCGCGGCGAGATGGTCGGCGAGCGAAGGCGAGGCTGCGGCGGCGTCGAGGGCAGAACGTAGGGAGGGCGCGGACGGCGCGAGGCCGGCATCGATATAGCGCATCGTCGAACCCGCCGGCGCGCCGAGATGGGCCCGCGCATAATCGGCATAAGCCTGGCTGAGCAGCAGATCGGCGCGGGTCAGCAGGTGTGGATCGCCGCCATCGGCCGCGGCGACGGCGCGGCGCAGATCCGCGGGCGCCGAGGCGCCGAGCATGGCCATGAGCTGGCCCGCCTCCGGCTTCAGCGCGGTTCCGGCCGCCCACAGCGGGCGAAAGCCGCGCTCGCGATAGAAGGAGGCGACCGCCGGATCGACGTCAACGGGTGTGGTCGGCGCCGCCGGCGATGCCGCCGAGGGCACGGACCGGGCGGGTGCGCCGGCCGGCGAGAGCAGGACATAGGCGGCAAAGACGGCGCAAGCGAAGACGATCAGCCAGATGATCCGGGCGATTGCGAGCAGGAATGTGTAGCGCGCGGTGATCTTCGGCCTCCGTCGCCGCCCTTAAGTCAGCGCCGGGCGCCGGTTCAACCGCGCCGTGCGGCCGCGGCGGGCGTGTCCCGGGATCGCACAATCCCGATCACGAACCTTCACGCGCGAACACCATGACCATCGGCCCGAGCGCATGGCCATCGTCGAGGCGCCCCGCGGCGGGATCCCAGAGGCTCGACACCGCCCCGTCGAAATAAAGGGCGTTGCGGCAGCCGAGCCCGTCGCGGAAGAATCGGGCGAGGCGGCCGAACGACACCGGCTCGTCGCTGATCACGAACCAGGCAATGTTCGGGTCGGCGACGCCGACGCCGTTGCGGATGTAGAGCGAGACGCCGTCGGCGCTGATCTGCGGGTGGAAGGCGCTGTCGATGACCAGCATCGGGCCGGACTGGCTCGCCCAGAGAGGGTGCGATGCCGGATCGTAGCGTGTGCTGGGGGCGATCGAGACGCGGCCTTGGGCGTCGGCCGCAAACACGCCGTTGGGCAGCAAATGGAAATTGCCGGGCCCCGGACGCAGGTTGATCGGGTGGCGTTCGCGGCCGCCCTCCACGGAAAGGCCGATCGGCCGTCCGGACTCGTCATACATGCCGGCGTTCATCGCGAAGAGCAGTCTTCCGGCGCGCGGGCCGAGTTGTTCACGCAGGCGCTCGAAGCTGCGCAGCGGTCCGGTCGCGCCGTCGAAGGCCAGTTCGAGACTGTGCCGGCGGGCGTCGTAGCGGCAGGCCGTGAACCTGCTGCCTTCGAAAACCTGCTGACGGCAATTGCCGGCGGCGGCTTTCTCGGGCGCCGGCGGATCGTCCGGTCGGACTGAGCAGGCGGCGAGCAAGGTCGCCAGCAGGAGCAGGACAGGGCCCAAACCCAGTACCGGAGGTGGCCGACCGCACAGCGGCGGGCTGTCCTTTGCCGCCCGGACAGCGTCGCTCGATCGGTCACGATGAATCTTCATCGCTCCCTCCTCGCTCCTTGGCGGACAACAAATGCCAACCCGTCACGGCCGCCTCCGGTACTGGGTTTGGGCCCTAGATCGAATAGCCGCCATCGCTGACGAAACAGGTGCCGGTGACGAAGCCGCACTCGTCGGAAAGCAGGAAGGCGATCTGGGCTGCGATCTCTTCGGGCATGGCGAAGCGGCCGGCCGGACCGGCGGCGGCGCCCATCGCGGCGAATGCGGCTTCCTCGCTGCCCGCCTTCTTCACCAGGTCCTGGAAGAAGGGCACGGCGTTCCAGATCGGCGTCTCGACTCCGCCGGGCGCGATGCTGTTGACCCGGATCCGGTCCGGGCCGCCTTCCTTGGCGGCGATGCGGGCGAGGTGGATCACCGCGGCCTTGGACGCCCCATAGGCGCCGATGCCCGGCTCGGCCTTCAGCCCGGCGGCGGAAGCGGTGAGGACGATGGCGCCGCCCTGGCCGCCGCTCCTGATCGCGCGCATCGCCGCCTGCAGGGTCAGGAAGGCGCCGTCCAGATTGGGCGACATCACCCGCCGCCACTCCGCGAGGCTGGTCTCGGCGATCGGCGCGCCGGCACCGATGCCGGCATTGACCACGCCATGGGTCAGCCCGGTGAGATCGGCCGAGGCCCACATATCCTCGTCGGCGACGTCGCCGATCAGCACTTGGCGCTCGCATGGCAGCGAGAAGGCGAAGTCGCGAAGCCGATCCTCGTCGAGGTCGGCAAGGATGAGCTTGCGCGCGCCGCCGGCGGCGAGGCGGGTGGCGACGGCGGCGCCGATGCCGGAGGCGGCGCCGGTGACGAGCGCGATGGCGTTTTCGAAATTGGGCATAGGGGCTGGCCTTAGCGCAGACCTTGGTCGCGGTGCCAGCAACAACGCGTCATTCACTATCAGTCATTCCAGCGTACGCTGGAATGACGACTAAGCCGCTATGTCCCCGATGCCGAGCTCGCCCAATTTGCGATAGAGGGTGGAGCGTCCGATCCCGAGCCGCCGTGCGACTTCGGTCATGCGGCCGCGATAATGGCCGATGGCGAGGCGGATGACGTCGGCTTCGATCGCGTCGAGGGGGCGCAGATTGCCGTCCACCTCGAACAATGTGATGCCGGCGCCATGGGAAAAGGCGGCGCTGTGCGAGGCGCCGTTGAGCGGCTTGGCGTGATAATCGTCGACGCGCCGGCCGCAGGCGGCTTCGGTGGCGATGTGCGGGAAATCGGTCGCGGTCAGCGCATCGCCTTCGCACAGGACGGCGGCGCGGAAGAGCGCGTTCTGCAGCTGGCGGACGTTGCCCGGCCAGCCATAGGACATCAGGACAGCAAGCGCGTCGTCGGTGATCGAAAGCGGGCGCATGCCGGGTTGCTCGGCGATGCGGGCGAGCAAATGGCGGGCAAGCGGCGGAATGTCGCTCTGGCGATCGCGCAGCGGCGGGATCGGCACATGGACGACGTTGAGCCGGTAATAGAGATCCTCGCGGAAGCGCCCGGCGGCGACCTCCTCGGCCAGGCGCCGGTTGGTCGCGGCAATGATGCGCACGTCGACGATCAGGGTATTGCGGCTGCCGACGCGCTGGATCTCGCCGGTCTCGAGCGCGCGCAACAATTTGACCTGGGTGTCGAGCGGCAATTCGCCGACCTCGTCGAGGAACAGGGTCGATCCGTCGGCATCCTCGAAGCGGCCGACATGGCGGTCGAACGCGCCGGTAAAGGCGCCCTTCTCATGGCCGAACAGCACGGATTCGACGAGATTCTCGGGGATGGCGCCGCAATTGACGGTGTGGAGCTGCTTCTTGCCGCGTGGGCTCGCGGCGTGGATCGCCTGGGCGACGATCTCCTTGCCCGATCCGCTCTCGCCCTCGATCAGGACGGAGACGCGGGCGCGCGCCGCCTTGGCGGCGATGGCGAGCGCGGTGCGAAACTTGGGCGCCGAGCCGACAATCTCCTCGAAGCCGAGCAGCTTGGTGATCTTCTCGGAGAGTGGGCGAAGCTCGCCCGAAGCCTTGCGGCGGTCGGTGGCGGTGTTGAGCGCGGCGAGCAGCCGGTCCGGCGCGAGCGGCTTGACGATGAAATCGGAGGCGCCTGCGCGCATTGCGTCGACTGCCACCGCCACGTCGTTCTGGGCGGTGAGGACCAGCAGGGGGAGGTCGGGCCGCGTCGCGCGAATCTGGCGGATCAGCTCGGTGCCGGCGTCGCCCGGCAGCCAGTGATCGAGCAATATGGCGTCGAACTTGGGCTCCTGGGGGTCGTCGAACATCTTCTTCGCGGCATCGAAATCGGATGCGCCGCGCACCCACCAGCCGGCGCGCGCGCCGATCGCCGTGACCAAGCGGCGCTGGGCCGGCTCGTCATCGATCAGCAACAGGCAACGATTGGGGTCCGCGCGCATGGCCATCCTTCTGATGCGTGGAGGGACGGACCTAGCTCAATTGGGTAAAGGCGGCCTTAAGAGCGATCCGCGAAGCACCGCAGTACTGGCATCGCGGTTCTCATCCGCATTTCGGCGACCCTTGATGATCGGCCCCGCCGATGATAACCCTTTGATCGACCGTTTCTGGTTGCAAAGTCATCGTCGGAGGGGATCATGAAATTCTATCCCGTCATTGGAATGATCGCCGTCCTCGCCGCTCCGGTCGCGGTCCGAAGCGCAGAAGTGACCAGCCAGAAAGGCGAAGATCCGACCCAAATCGTCTGTGAGGTCACCCGCCCCGCGGGCAGCCGGCTCGGCGGCGTCAGGCGCTGCCGCACGCGGGCCGAGTGGGTCCAGTATCGCCAGGAGATGCGCACCGTCGTGCAGCGGGTCCAGGCGGAGGGCGCGACCTTCTGCGATCCCAATCCCTCGGGCGGGCCGCATTGCTGAGCGGCTGAGCCGTTGCCGCAGGGAGGCTGCTTCGGCAGCCTCTTTTTTTTCAGGCCGCGGCGCGATGCGCGCCCTGCGCCAGCAGCGCCTGCGCGGCGATGCGGCCGGTTTGCAGCGCGCCGTTCATGAAGCCGGCAAAGGCGTCGGAAATATGCTCGCCGGCGAAGAGGACCGGCCCGGCCTGGGCCGGGCGGGCCGCCTCGCCCGGCGTCTCCACCGCGAACAGGGAGGCGAAGCGGGTGAGCTGGCCGGGGGCGAAGCGGGAATAGGCGCCGCGGGTGAGCGGGTCGTCGGTCCAGCGCGTGCGGCGCAGGCGGCCATTGGGGGCGGGCAGGCCGGGCAGCAGGCGCCGCGCCGCTTCGGTGAAGCGCTGCGCGAGCACGGCCGTCTCGACCGATGCGGCGGCGTCCACCTGGCGGCCGCCGAGGAAATAGCAGAGCGCGGCCGGCCCGGGCGCCGGCGCGAGCGACTGGGCTTCCCATACTTCCGAGAATTCGCCGGCCGCCCACAGGCCGCCGCCGAAGCCGATCGTGCGCCGCCACGCGCTGTCGTCATAGCCGACGATCACCTTCTCGTTCTTGCCCAGGTTCACCTCATCCATGAAGGCGCGCCAGAGCGGCGGCAGCGGGCCGGTGATCCTGAGTTCGCGCAGCAACGTCGGCGGCATGGCCAGGATGACGCGGTCGGCCCTCACCCGCTCGCCGTCGGCGAAGGTGAGGCGGACGGAATTGCCGCCGATCTCGACCTCGGTGAGGCGCCGGTTGAGTCGGATGTCGCGCTCGTGCTGGGCGGCGAGCGCCTTGGCGACCTGGTCGGTGCCGCCCGAGATCAGATAGCGTTCGTCGGACTTTGAGAGCCGGGTGACTTCGCGGCCGTCGACGGTCGGCAGATTGAAGAGCAGGGCCAGGGCCGAGACCTCGTCCGGCTCGGAGCCGAATTCGGTGCGGATGCCGGCTTCGAGCGCGTCGCGGGCGTCGCCGGGGCGAAGGCCGTGGCGGTCGAGATAGGCCTTGACCGACTCCCGGTCGATCTCGCGCGCGACATTGGCATAATCGGCATCGAGCCGGCCCGCATCGGCACTGATGCGGGCCGCGATGCCGCGCAGGGCCAAGGCCAGGCGAGTCTCCGCATAGGCCGCGCCGTTGCGGCCCATCTGGACCTCGTGAACCGGGCCGAAGGCCTGGCGGTCGACCATACGCAGCCGGAAGCGGCGGATCATCGCGATCAGGTCGAGATGATCGGTATTCACCAATTGCGCGCCTTCGTCGAAGGCGAATTCGGGCGCGAATATGCCGTGGACGCTGCGGGTGCGACCGCCGGCCACGGCGCGCGCCTCGTAGAGCGTCGCCGCGACCCCGTGGCCGCGCAGCACGTCGAGTGCGCCGAGGCCGGCGAGGCCGCCTCCGACGATGGCGACGCTGGCCGGCCCCTGGGCGAAGGCGGGCCAGCGCGGCAGGGCGGCAAGGGCGGCGCCGCCGGCGATCGCGGTCAGCACGCGGCGGCGGGTGACGTCGCCGCCGCCGGCAACGGGCGCAGGCGTCTCCACATTTCCCCGGTTCATTCCACGCGCCCGATCGAGCGCCCGCCAGATAATGCTGCCCCGCATGCCCTACCCCCTGTTTGCACCAACGGACGCAGCATAACTGAAATAAGCCGGGGGGCTAGGTCCTCCCGGTCGCTTTCGCGCCTTGCCCTTTGGCCATGGGCTTTGTTAGGGGTGCGCGGCGCGCAAAGCAGGAGGAGCGACCACATGGCAGCCGACGGCGACGCCAATAACGACATGAAGGCGCATCTGGGCACCTATACGGGGTTCATCGGCCTGATGAAATGGGGCACGATTATCTCGGCCATCGTCGCCGTGATCGTCATCCTCGTCATCCGCACCTGAAGGTGGGATGGGCGATGCGCAGGCGGGGGGCGGGGGCTTGAAGATCGCGGTCCTGAAGGAAAGCGAAGCTGGCGAGCGGCGCGTCGCCGCGTCTGCCGAAACAGTCAAGAAATTCACCGGCCTCGGCGCCGATGTCGCGGTTGAAGCGGACGCCGGCGCCGGCGCCTCGATCGCCGATGCGGAATACGAAGCGGCGGGCGCGAAACTGGGCACGCGCGCCCAGATCCTCAAGGACTCCGATATCATCCTGTGCGTCCAGGGCCCGGAACCGGGCACGCTTGACGGCGCAAAGACCGGGGCCTTGCTGGTCGGCGGCCTGAATCCGACCGGGCAGCGCGCCCGGATCGATGCTTATGCCGCGGCCGGCCTCGACGCGCTGGCGATGGAGTGGATGCCGCGCATCACCCGCGCCCAATCGATGGACATCCTCTCCTCGCAATCGAACCTCGCCGGCTACAAGGCCGTGGTCGATGCGGCGGGCGAATATGGCCGCGCCTTCCCGATGATGATGACCGCGGCCGGCACCGTCTCGGCGGCGAAATTGTTCGTGATGGGCGTCGGCGTCGCCGGCCTCCAGGCGATCGCGACCGGGCGGCGGCTCGGCGCGCAGGTCTCCGCGACCGACGTTCGCTCGGCGACGAAGGAGCAGATCATGTCGCTCGGCGCCAAGCCGATCTTCGTCGAAGCGGTGGCGGGCATCGAGGGCGAGGGCGCCGGCGGTTACGCCACCGAGATGTCCGACGAATATAAGGCGGCGCAGGCCGAATTGGTCTCCAGCCACATCGCCAAGCAGGACATCGTCATCACCACCGCGTTGATCCCCGGCCGCCCGGCGCCGCGGCTGATCACCGACGCGCAGATCGCGACCATGAAGCCCGGCAGCGTGATCGTCGATCTCGCCGTCGAGCAGGGCGGCAATGTCGAAGGCGCCAGGGCAGGCGAGGTGGTCGAGATCCACGGCGTCAAGATCGTCGGTCATCGCAACGTGCCGAGCCGGCTGGCGACCGACGCCTCGGCCCTGTTCTCGCGCAATTTGTTCAACTTCCTCTCCGCCTTCTGGAACGCCGAAACGAAAGCGCCGGTCCTGCCCGGCGACGACGAGATCGTGAAGGGCATCAGGCTGACGCACGGCGGCAAAGTCGTGCACGAACGGCTGCTGGGATGAGAGGTGCTGCTGCCGCGGCTGGGATGGTCTCGGCAGCGATCCTCTTCGCGCCCGGATGCGGCGGAGGCGCCGACAACAAGGCGGCGGCGAGCGACCCGGTGCGGCGGGCGAGCTTCCGGAGCCTGGTGGCGCGCGACTTCCTGCTGACTTGCGCCGGCGGTCCGGGCCGCGCCGAGACGCGGCAGCAGCTCGAGCGGCTGGACGAGCTCAACCGGTTCGCGTTCGAGAAGGGGGCGATGCGTTCGCTTCAACTGGCCGCGAACGACTGGGCCGGCCTGTCGCAGCATGACAGGCGCGGACCTTGTCCGTCGGGCGAGGCGGCCTATGCGGCGGCATTGGCCGATTTCTCCGCGCGGCTCGACCAGCTCGCCGCCGGCATCGGCCAGCTTCAACAATGAAGGCGGGCGCGGCTCTGCTGATCGCAGCCGCTTTGGCGGGTTGCGCTGGAACCGGCACTGGGACCGGGACCGGCTGGAGCCGCGCGTCGGACCTGTCGGTCTATTCCTCGGCCCATGCCTATGCGCGCGTCGCGTGGGAGCAGGAGGTGATGTGCGGCGGCGTCGCCCCGGCCCGCGCTTCGGCCCGTTTCGACCGCGACTTCGGCGCGCGCGAGGCGGCCGTGCGGGCGGCTTTGGTCCAGCGCCACGGCGAGGCCGCTCTGGCGCGGACGGGACGACCGTTCGTCGCCCGCGTCGGCTGCGGAGACTTGCCCGATGCGCAATGGCGCGCCCGATATTCCGGGCTGCTTCGCGTGCTCGAGGTCAGGCTGGGGCTTATTTAAGGGGGACGCATGGACTTCATTTCGATCCTATCGATCTTCGTCCTGGCCTGCTTCGTGGGCTATTACGTCGTCTGGTCGGTGACGCCGGCGCTGCACACGCCTTTGATGGCGGTGACCAACGCCATCTCCTCGGTGATCATCGTCGGCGCGCTGATCGCCGCGGCAGCGGCAGGCGTGCCCGGTGCCAAGTGGCTCGGCCTGGCCGCGGTGACGATGGCCAGCGTCAACATCTTCGGCGGTTTCGCGGTGACCGCGCGAATGCTCGCCATGTACAAGAAGAAGGAGCGCTAGGATGGGGGAAGCCGCCGCGACGCCCGCCTGGGTGCTGCTTGCCTATCTCGTTTCGGGGATGTGCTTCATCCTCGCCCTGCGCGGCCTGTCGAGCCCGACCAGCAGCCAGCGGGGCAACCGCTTCGGCATGTTCGGCATGGCGCTGGCAGTGGGCACGACGCTCGTCCACTACCACCCGGTCGGCAGCCAGACGCTGGCCGGGATGGCAATCGATTACACGCTCTTCGCCGAGATCCTCGCGGCGGTCGCCATCGGCGCGACCGTAGGAATCGTCACCGCGCGAAAGATCGCGATGACCGCGATGCCGCAGTTGGTTGCGGCCTTTCACAGCCTCGTCGGTATGGCGGCCGTGCTGGTCGGCGCGGCTGCGTTCCTCAATCCCGAGGCCTTCGGCATCTCGGATCCGGGCGGCCTGATCCACGTCAGCAGCAGGATCGAGATGGGACTGGGCGTGGCGATCGGCGCCATCACCTTCTCCGGCTCGGTAATCGCCTTTCTAAAATTGAACGGCAATATGTCGGGCAAGCCGATTATGCTGCCGATGCGGCACGTGATCAATCTCGGCACATTGGCCGGGATCCTCGGGCTGATCGCCTATTTCACCCAGGACCAGAGCCCGTGGATCTTCTGGACGGTGGTCGGCCTGAGCTTCGCGATCGGCTTCCTGCTGATCATCCCAATCGGCGGCGCGGACATGCCGGTCGTCGTTTCGATGCTCAATAGCTATTCGGGCTGGGCGGCGGCGGCGATGGGTTTCACCCTGCACAACAGCGCGATGATCATCACCGGCGCTCTGGTTGGCAGCTCGGGCGCGATCCTCTCCTACATCATGTGCCGGGCGATGAATCGCAGCTTCATCTCCGTGATCGCCGGCGGCTTCGGCGGCGACGGCGCGGCCGCGGCCGGCGGCGCGGCGATCGACCGGCCGTGGAAGCGCGGCTCGGCCGAGGATGCGGCCTTCCTGATGAGCCAGGCCGAGCAGGTGATCATCGTCCCGGGCTACGGCATGGCGGTCGCGCAGGCGCAGCATGCGCTGCGCGAGATGGCCGAGCTGCTCAAGAAGGAGGGCGTCGCCGTCAAATATGCGATCCATCCGGTGGCGGGCCGGATGCCCGGCCATATGAACGTGCTGCTCGCCGAAGCCAATGTGCCCTATGACGAGGTGTTCGAGCTCGAGGACATCAATTCGGAATTCGCGCGCACCGACGTCGCCTTCGTGATCGGCGCCAACGACGTCACTAACCCGGCCGCCAAGACCGACAAGAGCTCGCCGATCTACGGCATGCCGGTGCTCGACGTCGAAAAGGCCAAGACCGTCCTGTTCATCAAGCGCTCGATGGGCGGCGTCGGCTATGCCGGCGTCGACAACGAGCTCTTCTACCGCGACAACACGATGATGCTCCTCGCCGACGCCAAGAAGATGGTCGAGGAGATCGTGAAGTCGCTGGGCAGCCATTGAGGTTGTGAAGCGTCAGGAGGGGAGGCGGCCGTGACCAGCGTGGGTTCGATCCTCGCGGGAGCCTTCGGGCTGGTTCGGCAGCATCCGTTGGCGGTCCTGGTGTGGGGCCTGCTCTATGTGGCGGCAATCGCCGCCTTGCTGTTCGCCATGCGGCCCTATTTCCAGGTCTATGCCGACCTGTTCAGCCAGTTGGCCGCTTATGCGCCCGACCGGCAATTGAAGCCGGAGGATTTGCAGCCTTACATGGCGCGGTTGCAGGCGGCCAGCGGCACCCTGTTCCTTGCCGAAATCGGTCTGTTCGCCTTCATCATGGTGCTGTTCACCGCCACCCAGCGGGCGGTGCTGCGGCCGAACGAGAGGGCCTTCTTCTTTCTGCGCCTCGGCGGGGACGAGCTGAGGATGATCGGCCTCGCCTTCTTCTTCGTGGTTTGCCTCTATATCGGCTCGATATTGGCGATGCTGGCGCTTTTGATTGTCTTCGGAATCATCTTCGCGGTGGTGGTCGCCTCGACCAGTTCGCCTGCCATCGCGGGCTTGATCCTCTCCGTGGCCCTGCTCGTGCTGATCGGTGGGACAATCTATGTCGAGGTGCGCTTCTCGCTCGCCTTTCCGCTTACCTTCATGCGGCGCAGCTTCGTTGTCGGCGAAGCGTGGCGACTGACGAAGGGGCGGTTCTGGAGCCTGTTCGGCGCCTATTTCGCGATCGCGCTCGTCTACCTGGTGCTGGCCTCAGTCCTTGTCGCATTCGCGGTCGCGCCCTTCTTCCTGGAGATGTCGCAGGCCGGCAATACGCCGGGAGCATTCCAGCTCGCGGTGCAGCACCAGATGGAACGCTTCGCCACGATCAACGCGGCCAATGTGGGGCTTTGCCTTGGCGCCGTTCTGCTCTGCGGTCTCACGCTCGCGCTGTTCGGTGGCGCCATGGCGAGGGCGGTGCGCGATCTGGTGCCGGACGGGGAGGGTGGAACCGCAGGTTGATACCCCGCAGGCCGCCAGTCATGCGAGCGGACCCCGGCCGCTTGGGTTTCGCGCGGACCGCCTGAGCCCGGGCTTGCCCGCGCCGCGCCCGGATGGCAGTAGCGGCGCGATGGGCGCTTAGCTCAGTTGGTAGAGCATCTCGTTTACACCGAGAGGGTCGGCGGTTCGAGCCCGTCAGCGCCCACCAGCCTTCGCCCTGCCGGGCTTCGGCTGGCAAGCCAGAAGCGGCAGGGCGAAGGCTGCCCGCCGTGGCTTTAGCGAAGGAGGGCTACGCTGTGCCCAGGAAAACCTATCATGGCAGCTGCCATTGCGGCGCGGTGCGGTACGAGGCGGACATCGATCTCGATGCGGGCACCGGCAAGTGCAATTGCTCGAGCTGCTGGAAGAAGCGAAACTGGAGCGCGGGCGGATTGAAGCCCGCCGATTTCCGGCTGCTCGCCGGCGAGGAGTCGCTTGGCGATTATCAGTTCAACACGATGCAGGCCCATTACCGCTTCTGCCGGAATTGCGGCGTCTCGGTCTACGGCCATGGCCATATCGAGCAGATTGGCGGCGACTTCGTGTCGGTCAGCGTGGCCACGCTCGACGATCTGGATGTGGCGGACCTGATCGCCGCGCCGATCCGCTACATGGACGGCCGCCACGACAATTGGTGGAATCCGCCCGAGGAGATTCGGCACTTATAAGAAGGATTTGGTTCACGCGAAGGCGCGAAGGACGCGAAGGGAAGGGCCTCGAAGCACCGTTTTTTTCCCAGCGCCGGATCCGGGGGGTCGAATTGCGGCTTCGCCGCAAGGCAATCCAAATTCTCGTTTCTTCTTCGCGAGCTTCGCGCCTTCGCGTGCAACAGATCGGATGCACGAGCTGCACCGGCGCCCGACCAGCAGAAGCTACAGACTCCGGATCAGCCTCATCGCCACTGCCGCCCATGGCGGATCGGTGACGACCGTCTGCCTTTGGCCGGCCCCCAAGGGGAGGATATGCAGCTTGTTGCCCTCTCGCCCGATCAGGCGACCGAACAGGAAGCGGCCGGCGGGGCGGGGGATGAGGAGGTCGCGGTTGAGCGCGGAGGCATAGGAGTCGGGTGCGAGGCGGGTCAGCCAGATCTCGTCGCCGCTGCGATAATCGCCGATGCCGTTCTGGACGATCATCGCCACCAGCCCCGGCGCGGCCGAAGGCGGCATGACGACGCCGTCGCGGCGCGGCGCGTGGGCGCCGTCATGGTCGAGCATCGCGGCGACCGGAACGGCTTCGCGCTCAGGCAACGTCACGAGATCGGCGGCGTCGACGCCGAGCGCGCCGGCGATCCGGTCCAGCCAGCCGAGCGAGACCGTCCGCGTGCCGGTCTCGAGCCGGCCGATGGTCTGCGGCGTGGTCGGTGGGTCGCAGCGTTCGGCGACGTCCTGGAGGGTCATCCTGCGGGCGCGGCGGACCTCGCGAAGGCGTGTGAGCATAAGGTTTCCTAACCTTTCTGGTTTGATAGACTCCAACATTCTCGCCTGAATGGCAAGACCACTCCTTATTCCGCAGGCGTGTGATGGAGCTTGAACGGGGCAGATTTTGGCGCGAAACAGGATCGCGGCGGAGGGGCTCAGAATGGCGACGATCACCGCGGATCCGGCGGACCCGCCCGCGCAGGGCGCGAAGACCGGCGCCGCGCCCGCGGACAGGAGGATCGAGGCGCTCGATTTCGTGCGCGGCGTCGCCCTGTGCGGCATATTGTTGATGAACATCACCGCCTTCGGGCTTCCCGACGCCTACAGCAATCCCGCCAATGCGGGCGGCGCGAGCGGGCCCGATCTGTGGGCCTGGATCATCACCCAGGTGGGCTTCGAAGGCACGCAGCGGGCCCTGTTCTCGATGCTGTTCGGAGCGAGCACCATCCTGCTCGTCTCGCGGCTCGAAGCGTCCGGCCGGACCGACGCCGCGGACATCTATTACCGGCGCAATCTCTGGCTGATCGGCTTCGGGATGGTCAACGCCTTCATCTTCCTTTGGCCCGGCGACATCCTCTATGCCTATGGGCTGACTGCGCTGTTCCTCTTTCCGTTCCGCAATCTGGCGCCGAAATGGCTGATTGCCATCGGTGTGGCCGGCTTCGTCGCCGGCGCGGCGTGGAATGGCTACGACAGTATCCGGCTGCTCGACAAGCACGATGCCTGGGTCGAGGCGGTGGCCGCGCGCGACGCGCACCGCACGCTGACGCCGGAGCAGGAAAGCGCGATCACCGCCTGGAGCGAGGCGCGCGAGGAGTTCAAGTCGACGCCCGAGGAGATCCGGCAGTCGATCGAGCGCCACCGCGCCGGCTATGCGACCATGTTCCGGCGCGTCGCCGACGCCAATGCCGAAATCCAGAGCTGGTACATGTACCGCTATTTCTTCGACATCTTCTCGATGATGCTGATCGGCATGGCGCTTTTCCGGATGGGCATCCTGACCAACGAGCGGCCGGCAGCCCTCTATTGGTGGATGCTCGGGGGCGGCTATGCCATCGGCCTCACCGTCAACATCATCGAGACGCGCTGGATCCTCGACCATCAGTTCAGCGCGCTCGCTTTCGCCCAGGCCGGGATCAGCTACGATCTCGGCCGGCTGGCGACCGCGATCGGCCATCTCGGCGCCTTGCTCCTGTTCGTCCGATCGGGCGCTTTGGCCTGGCTGAGGCGCGCCTTCGCCGCGGTCGGGCAAATGGCGGTCACCAATTATCTGACCCAGTCTGTGGTGTGCGGCCTCTTCTTCACCGGCCTCGGCTTTTACGGCGAACTCGAACGCTACCAGCTTTATTATGTCGTGCTTGCGATCTGGGTGGCGCAGCTGATCATCAGCCCGCTCTGGCTCGCCCGGTTCCGCTTCGGCCCGGTCGAATGGCTATGGCGCAGCCTGACTTACGTAAAGTGGCAGCCGATGCGCCGGACGGCGGTCGGGTGAGGGCGCTCGCCGGCCTGGCGCTGCTCGCGCTTGCCGGCTGCGGCGGGGCGGCGACGCAGGATACGCCCCCGGCGGCAGCTCAGCCCCGTTTCGAGGCGATGGCGGTCGCCGGTGGAGAGCGCGCATCGCAGCTGGCAAGCGGCGAGAGGTTGAGCCGGGTGCTGGGCTGCCAAGGATGTCATGGCGCCGATCTGCGCGGGCAACCCTGGGAGGAAGATGCGGACCTCGCAATCTCGTTCAGCTCCAATCTGACCCGGGCCTTGCCGGCTTATTCCGATGCCCAGATCGAGCGGGCGATGCGCGGCGGCGTCCGCGCCGACGGGACGGCCCTGTGGGGCATGCCGTCGGAAATATTCACCGACCTCGACCCGGCCGACCTGGCGGCCTTGATCGCCTATCTCAGGACGCTGACGCCCGGGGGCATCGTCCATCCGCGGATCGTATTCGGGCCGCGCGGGCGGCGCGACGTGGCGAGCGGCGCCTTTCGCGCCGCGCCCGATCTGGCGCGTGCGCGGCACAGGCAGGGCCCGCCGCGGCTGGACGGACGGCACGAGCTGGCCCGCTACATCACCCGGGCGACCTGCGGCGAATGCCATGGTATCGAGCTCAAGGGCGAACAATGGCCGCCGGGCGAGCCGAGCCCGCCCGATCTCATCGTTGCCGGAGCCTATTCGCGGGCGCAGTTTCGCCAATTGATGCGTACCGGCGAGGCCAGCGGCGGGCGCAGGTTGAGGCTGATGGACGAGGTGGCGCGCGGCCGCTTCGCGCATCTTACCGAGCGCGAAGTGGACGCGGTATACGACTACCTCGTCGCACGCGCGAACGCGCCGCAATGATATGCGAACCTGCGAGAGGGTAGGCTCGGGGGAGGATGACCGTGACCTTTTTGATTCTCGCCGGTGCCGTTCTGCTGGCGCAGCCGCCCCAGGGCTCCGCGGTAGCGGCGGCGCAAGAGCCCGACGAGCGGATCATGACCGCCATCGGCTATTACGCTGGCTCCGAGGAGGGAGATGACGGGACCCGGCTCAAGCTCGATGACGCACCGCTTCGCTTTCGCCTGCCGCGCCTCTCCGATGCGGAGCTCCAGCGCTGGGTGGGGCTGGTTTCAACGGCGTCGCAACGCGGATTTGCCTTGCGCGTGCGTTTCGACGGAACGGCCGGCCGGTTGGATGCGCAAAGCGCCACGGTGACCTATCCCATGTGCTCGCTTTCCGTCGGCGATGTTCGGCCCCTCGGCAACGAGGCCGCAAATTGTCCCGCCGTCGCGGCGTCGAGTCGGCCAAGCAGTTCGTCCTCACTGGCCCGGGGAATCGCCGTTGGCCGTGCGCATCCCGAAGTCGCAATCAGTCTGCTCGGCGAGGCGCTCGCCGACCGGGGCGTCGCCCCGTCATTGCAGGCCATTGGCCTGCGGGCTCGCGCGGAGGCCCGCGAGGCGCTGTCCCTGGACCAGGAGTGGGGCGGCGAGACCTTCGACCGGCTTATGGTCGCCAGTCTGGCCGACCACCGGGCGCGCCTTGCAATCAATCCGAACGATGCCGAGGCGCATTACGCGGTCGGAAAGGCACTGGCCGAGCTTGGCGCCTATGATGACGCATTGGCCATCTATGCCAACATCGCCCGGCGCTGGCCCGACGAGGCGTTTCGCGTCGCCACGCGGACAGGCGCGATCTATCGCCAACAGGGCGAATACCGGCGGGCCCTCGCCCAGCTCGATGACTTTGCCGCGCGGAACGGGCGACCCGACGGGATGCGCTTTTCCTATCATCGCGCGTGGACGCTGGTGAAACTCGGCCGGTTTCAGGACGCGATCGTGGAGATCGATATCGGCCTGCAGACGCAGCCCGATTATTCTTCGGCTTGGATCCTGCGATCCTGCGCCAAGGCCCAGATCGGGGCGATTGACGATGCGCGGCGGGACCAGGAGCGTGGTCTCGAGCTGTTGGAGTCTCTCGCGCGCAATGGCGAGCCGGGTCTCGACGCGGACATCGCCCGAAGCCGGCGCCTTGTCGCTGCGCTGGGGGAGACGAGAAGCGCTGTTTCCGCGGGGACCCTGGACGATGTCTGCCGGGCGCCCTGGCGAAACTACGAGCGCACACGGCCGCGGAGCCAGTTGCTTGGCGCTTCGCCGGGGTGACGATTGCGCGGCTTGCCCGATCGGCCTAGGCTTCGTTGCACATCGAAACCTGCTCGGGAGACCTCGCCATGATCGTCTATGGTTCCTCGCTGTCGCCGTTCGTGCGCAAGGTGCTCGCCTTCGCCGGGGAGAAGGGGATCGAGGTCGAATCGCGGCCCGTGGATTTCCAGAGCAAGTCGGCGGAATTCCGCGAGGCCAGCCCGTTCGGCAAGATACCCGGCTTTCGCGATGGAGATTTCGCGATCTCGGATTCGAGCGCGATCATCCATTATCTCGAAGCGGTGAAGCCCGAGCCGAACCTGATTCCGAAAGACCCGAAGGCCGGCGCGCGCACGATCTGGTTCGACGAGTTCTCCGACACGATCCTGGTCGCCTGCGGCGGCAAGATCGTGTTCAATCGCCTCGTCGGGCCGCGCTTCCTGGGCAGGGCGGGCGACGAGGAGGCTGCGCGCAAGGCGGAGTGCGACGAGCTGCCGCCCCTGCTCGACTATCTCGAAGGCGTGATCCCGGCGAGCGGCTTCCTCGTCGAGGACCGGATCACCCTTGCCGACCTGTCCATCGCCAGCCCGTTCGCGACGCTCGACCATGCCGGCACCGCGATCGACGGCGACCGGTATCCGAAGCTCAAGGCCTATGTCGATGCGATCCTCGCCCGCCCGACCTTCGCGCAATGGATCGGGCGTGAGAAGGCGTTCCTGGGGCAGGCGGCGTAGGGAGAGCTCCGCGTGTCCGGACCGCGTCGGATCGCTGAGATCGCCAGCTACCACGCCCACATCTATTTCGACGGCGCCGCTCAGGCCGAGGCCGCGCGCCGCCTGCGCGAGCGGATCGCGGAGCGGTTCGCAGTTCGGATGGGAACCTGGTGGGACCGCCCGGTCGGCCCGCACGACCGGTCGATGTACCAGGTTGCGTTCGAGACCGGCCTGTTCGCGACCTTCGTGCCCTGGCTGATGCTCAACCATGAGGGCCTCTCGATCCTCGTCCACCCCAACACCGCCAACCAGCGCCGCGACCATCTCGCCGACAGTCTCTGGATCGGCACGCCGCTTCCCCTCGACGAGGAAGCGCTGCCCGCAGAAGATTCCGAGCCCGAAGGCGCCGGCGCGCTCAACACCGCGCCCAGCATCAGCCCCTGAGGGCGCGCAGCCTGCGCGCGATCGCCAGGAAGACGCCGTCGTCGAGCATCGCGCCCCAATGGCCTTCGCAAAAGCGTTCGCCACGACGAATGGCGAGGAGCAGCATCATCAGATCCGGTCGGCCCATGCCGGCGATCCGAACCGGGTCGCGTGGCGCTTCGGTGTGCTCCAGCCAGGCAATGTAGTCGGCCGGTTGGCCATCGAAACCGGCAGCGGCGAAGGCCGACCAGAGACGGTCCATGGCAGGGCCATAGTCGCAAAAGCCGTTGACGAAGCCGCCGTCATCGAGCGGCGGCGGCACGACCCAGTGGACATAATGACCGTCGGCGAGCGCGCCCGACGCAAGGGCTTCGAGCTCGGCGATCGCCTCGTCCAGCGCAGGCCCCGCCTCAGCCATCCTGTTCGCCCTGACGCACGCTCAGCAGCATCAGGTCGACCGGGGGCGCGGCGGGATCGTTCAGTTCCTCGAGCAATCGGGCAAGCTCGGATTCGAGCCGCTCCCGCCCCTTCTGGGTGAGGCGGGCGCGGCTGCGCAGCATGCGGAAGGCGCCTTCGCCGTCGTGGGCGCCGGCGAGCATCTCCTCGAGCGTCGCGCGCGCCACGCGCTGGCGCTCGCTCGCCCGGCCCTCGCCCGGCGCGAAGGCCGAGGGACTGACGGCGAAGCGCCGGGCGGCGGCCTGGAAGGTCCGCTCGGTCACCGACCGGCGCTTCTCCTCCCGGATCACCCTGATCAAGCCGGCGGCAAGCAGCTGATCGACATGATGGTAGAGCCTCGTCGGCGGCTGGCCGAGCCGGGCGGCGGCCTGCTTGATCGTCGCGCCGAGCGCGAACTGCTCTAGCAGCCGCTGGCGCAGCGGATCGGACAGGGCGCGCAATTGTTCGGCCGTCTCGACCAGGAACGTTTCCGCCGGTTCTTCGCTCATTCCGTCTCCAGGCTAATCGCGCGCTGTTTCGCCTTCGTCATACCAGAATCGGTTGCCGGCATAATCGATAATGATCCGGCCCGAACCGAACAGGTCCGCGCCGACGACGCCGTCGATCGGAGCGCCGGCGGCGGTCCGGATCGGACCCAGCACGTCGGCGACCGCGATCGGCTGGCCGTCGCGGGTCAACTGGCCGAGAGTGATGCGGGCCCGGCCCAACCGCGCGCCGCCGGCAACGGCGCCGCCGGCGCCGCCGAGCTGGGCATCCTGGCTCGCCTCGACACCCGCCGCGATGGCGGTGTCCGGCGAGATCAGGCTGGTGCTGGCGCCGCTGTCGAGCACCATCAGGAATGGGCCGCGACCGTTGATGGTCACCTGTACCAGGGTCAGCGGCCGGGCCGGCGCCAGGGTGAAGGGGACGGCCCGGGCGGCCGGGCCGGCTGTCGCGTGGAAATCGACGAGATGCCGGCCATAGTCGATCGAGAGGATGCGGCCATCGACGAAGCGGTGGCCGAGGATCGCATCGACGTTGCCGCCGATCTGCCGGCTGACCGCATCCACGGCGGGCGACACGCCGATATCGAGATTCTCCAGCGTCAGCTGGCCGATCGAGATGCGCGACAGGCGGGCGTTGCGGAAGACCGCCGGGGTGTCGCCAAGACCCGCCGTGCGCCGGGCCTCGGCTCCGCTTTCGAGGGCAAGCCCGGCCCGGCGGGCCATGTCCGGACTGACCAGCATTGCCACTGGCGCGGCATTGCCGGTGTCGAGCAGCACCCGAGCCGGCAGGCCGCCGGCAATCCGCGCCTCGACGACCACGAAGGGAAGCTGGTTCGGCATTTCGAAGGGAATCGCATCGAGCATGATCTGTCTCCATTCAAGAAGAATCTATCATTCAATATAATCTAAATGAAGTCAAGACACTTTGCTGGGAGGGCCGGCGGGCGCTCATGCGCGTGAGAAAATGCGGTTAATCGATCCCTAACCGGCCTCCTGCACCGCGCATGCGTAATTTGGGCCTAGGCGGCGAGACATGGCCAGGTCAGCGATGGATGCCCGCAGCGACAGGAAGCATGCGCGCCGCGAACAGCGATTCGCCGTCGATCTCGCGGCGAAGCTGCGCGGCGAAGTCGCCGAATTGCCGGTGCGGCTGCGCGATCTCTCGCGCGGCGGCGCGCTCGCCACCTGTCCCTTCCCGCCGCCAGCGCTCAGCAGCGTCACCTTGCTTCGAGGCGCATTGGCGATCGAGGCGCGGGTCGTGTGGGCGGGCCGCGGCCGCTTTGGCCTGGAATTCATCCACCCGATCCGCGCCACCGAATTGCTCGTGCAGCTGAGCCTGAGCCGGGCGAGCCCGGCCTGAACGGAGACGGGGCTGGCCCGCCGCGCTAAGCATCGCTAAGGCCGTCGCGACCGATCCCGGCCGGAGTCCCCATGTTTCGCAAGCTTTACGACTGGACGCTGCGGCTGGCAGCGCATCGCCACGCGCTGCGCTGGCTCGCCGTGATATCCTTCGCCGAATCGAGCTTCTTCCCGATCCCGCCGGACGTGATGGTGGTCCCGATGACCCTGGCACGGCGGGAGCAGGCCTGGCTGATCGCGACCGTCTGCACGGTCTCGTCGGTGCTGGGCGGGATCTTCGGTTATGCGATCGGCTATTTTCTCTATGACAGCGTCGGCCAGTGGCTGATCCGGCTCTACGGCATGGAACATGGCATAGAGGAGTTCCGGCACTGGTTCGCCGAATATGGCGTGGCGATCGTCCTGCTGAAGGGCCTGACACCGATCCCATTCAAGCTGGTGACCATCGCCAGCGGATTCGCGGCGTTCAATTTCCCCTTGTTCGCGCTATGCGCGACGATCACTCGTGGCGTACGCTTCTTCCTGGTGGCGGCCCTGCTGAAGCGCTACGGCCTACCGATCCAGACGTTCATCGAAAAGCGACTGACCCTCGTGAGCTGGGCGTTTCTGGCGGTGATCATCGGCGGCATGGCCGTGGTGGCGTATCTGTAGAACGAACCGACTCATTGTCATCGGCGGCGCGGCCGCGCTCCCTCAGCGCGACGGCACCGACGCGCCGGCATAAGGATCGCGATCGGCGGGCGGAGGTGCAGGTGGTGGTGCGGCGACCATCGGCGGGGGCGCCTCGCGTGTGGCCGGGGCCAATGCCCGGCCACTGCCGGCCAGGGAGGATCGAATGCCGGCGACGATCGTGGAGGCGCCGAACAGGATGAAGCAGCCGGCGATGACGGTCAGGCCGTAGCGGATATTGACTCGCCCGGCGAGCATCATCAGCCCCATCGACGCGATCGCGATGACGGCGACGATGGTGGCGATCGTACCGAGGAGCGTGCCCTGAAGCCAGGTCACCGCCGCGACGAGCACCGACGCGGCGGGAGGGTCGGTGAGCGGAGTCGACGCAAGGCCGGCAAGGAGCATGAAGCGCATTATCGCCGCAACCATTCCCGCCGGCAACGTCGCTTCGTTATGTCGGGCGGGGCCCAAACAATAATTCGCGCTTTACCATGCCCGTTATCGTTCGATTGACGGGGAGGGGTCCATTTTCAGGCCGCGCGTCGCATTGCCGAGACTTATGCCCCGCGCCGACCCGAGCCACCAGGCTCCCGGACAAAAGGTGCTGTCATGAAAAAGCTGCTGCTCTTGGGTACGATGTTGACATGGAGTGCCGCCGCGGTCGCGCAGGACGAGCAATGCCAGCCTTCGGCACTGCCGGCGATCGAGCAGACGGACGTATCGACGATCGAGCGAAACGCCGACAGCAACAGCGCGGTCATCCAGCTCGACGTTGCCGCATCGCTGCCGGGCGGCGGCACCCCGAGCTACATTTTCACCGCCGAAAACGGCACGATCACCGGCGACGGGGGGCGCGCCACGTGGACCGTCGCCGGCGCGGGGCCGTTTACGGCGAATGTCGAAGTGGTCTCGCCCGCGGGTTGCCGGACCTACTCCCACTTCACCTACCATATGGAGCAGACCGCGGCGTCCGAGTAATCGCCATCCGGCGCGCCGGCTCGCCAGCCGGCGCGGGTCGCCCTTGATCCGCTGTCGACGCTCCTCTCACCTGCGGATATGTCCCGACGCGCGGCCGTGCCGACAGGCGGGCTGCTCGGACCGGTCGCGACGCGCGTCCGCTTTCCCGATCGCCACTGCTTCAATCCGCAGCGGGCAGGATCAGGTGCCCAGCCATTCGAGACCGTTGGGCAGCGCGTCGATGCTGTAGAGCAGCTGCAGAACCCGGCGGCTCCTTGGGTTTTGCCGCGCGGGCGGAGGCGTGCAGGATCGGCGTGGCGTAGAGCCACAGATCGCCGCGTTCGGCCTGGCAGACGGCCGAGCCTCGGCTTGCCGCGATGTCGTCGATGTCGGATTCGGCGACGCGGCCGAGTCGGTGGGAGCCTGGAACCACAAGCAGCGGCGCATTGTCCAAACCGACCGGATCGAGGTGGATCCGCAGCGTCAGCATGCGCTGCAGGATTTCGAACGGCGGCACGACATGGTCGATGCCCTCTTTCCTCGTCCAGTCGGTGAAGCCGGGCGTGTCGATGCGGGCGCGAACGGCGATCGTGCGATCCTGGTGCCAGCCAAGCGACCAGTTCCGCGCCGCTGATTTGTCGAACAGGGTGGCGCGCACCGGCCGGGTTTGGCGGCCCAGGACCGAGGCTGCGATCAGCGTCGCCGGTCGGACGGCGTCGGCAAGACCGGGCATTGGCCTGAGGCGCGTGCCGGGCCGGCCGGCGGGGGCGGACGCAAGCGCAGTCTCGAGCGCGACGATCCCGGCGGGCATGAATGCCGCCCGGAAAAACTGCGCGCCGTCCGGTCCGAGCTCCATGGGCCGAGACTATGATGCCCTTGCCCGGTGCGAAAGATATTCCGGCCGCCGGGCCTCAGTGCGGCTGTTGCGTCGCCTGTGCTGCTCCAGTCGTCTGCGCGGCGGGTTGCGCCGCGACCGTCGGCTGGGCAGGCGCGGCGGCGGCCGGCGCCGGCGCGGCGCGCGCGACCTGCTCGGGCGGCAGCGACATCTGGAAGATGTCGTTGAAATTGGCCCGGGCGTCTTCGACCTCGAGATTGGCAGATTCCTCGGCGCTCGCGCGGGTCGATCGCAATTGCATGTCGCGCTGGATGATGGCCTGGCGAAATGCCGTCTGCTCGCTGGCGCAGGCCTGCGGGAATGCGGTGTTGAACTGATCCAGGGTCTTGTGGTCGCGAGTGCTGGCGTCGACGAACACCCTGAGGCAGCGCGTGAATGTCTCGCGCGACGTGCGTGTGGTGTCCGTTGCCTGCATCGACATCGAGGCCGTGATCAGGATGAGTGCAGTCGAAATCATGGTCAGTTCCCCAACTGCTTGAGAACAGAGAGAATGCGCCAACATGGCCGAAAAAGGAAGCGCTTTTTGCTGCGCGCTTCGGCGGGCCGCCGCGGCCCGTTCACCCCATCGCGGCAACCCCACCTTCGTATCTTTTGCGGCGACGGCAGGGCGGGAAGATCGCCAGGCGGCAGGCCGATTTTGCTGCGCCGGATCCTGCAGCATGCGCCGCAGCGAAGGCGCGCCGGAAGCGCGTCGCCGCCATTGCCAGGCCGCCGGACGGAATGGGGCCGACAGCGTGCCGGGGGATGCGTGGTCGTCGACACCCCAATGCACAGTTACGGCCTGCCATTGATCGCGCCGGGAGACAGCGATTCGGCGACCCCATGCCCTACACCCGGCGCAGCGCCGGCGCTCCGGGACCGAGCACCGCGTATACGCGCGGGAAGAAGGTGGCCTGTTCGAGCGCCGGCGCGACGGGGCGCAGACGGCCGCGGATTCGCCGAAGGGGCCGTCGTCCAATCTGATGGCATTTGTTGCCCGGGCCGTCCGCCGGCACGCGTCGACAGCGATCCGTGGTGGGCGCCCCTGGGGCCAGTGGCCGCTGGAGGCGCGCGCCGACAAGAATGGAACGGCGGGTCGCCGCACGGTTGGCCGCGAGCCCGGCGCGTGATCGGATCAAGTGGTTCAGCTGGAAGGATAATCACACTTGCGCCCGAGATCGCTCGGCAGGTTCCTTGCGACATTAATGTCACAGAACCCGATTGATTGGCCGAACCACGGTTTATGATGCAACTCGAACCGCGCGGCATCGTTTCCCTGACGACTGGATAGTCGCAGCGATCTTCTCGACGCGCTGCGGCATTTCAGCAACAGGTAGGGGGCGAACCGCGCTTGCACGGAAAGTCTCCTTCCCGTAAGGAGTTCACGTCGTTCCCGATCGGGACGCAGAAGAAAGGGGAAGATTATGCGGAAGCTCGCCATTGTTGTGGCGCTGTCGTCCACCGTGCTCGCGACTCCGGCACTTGCGCGCAACAGCGCTTGGTATGTCGGCGGCGATTTTGGTGGAATGATCGTCGAGGATATCCAGTTCGACTTCGGTCTCCAGCCGACGGTGCCAAGCTCAGCCAGCGCACAGCTCGTGACCAATCACGACTATGGCTATGACGGAGCCCTGTTCGTGGGCTACGATCTCGGCGCATTCCGGCTCGAAGCCGAAGTGGCCTACAAGCGCGCGAACGTCAGCGATCTCGAATATTCGGTTCGCCTGCCTGGCTTTGGCGGCGTTCCCGGGAGCGCGTTCGGGCCCAACATCGTTCCAGCCGGCGGCGGACGCACCAGCGCCCTCAGCTTCATGGTCAACGGTATGCTCGATTTCGGCGACGATGACGGCGTCAGCGGCTTCGTTGGCGGCGGTGTCGGCGTGGCTCGCGTCGACTACAACAACGTCCGCGCCTTCTCCAATCAAGGTGCGGCGGTCGACGATTCCGACACGCGCTTTGCGTGGCAGGTCGTTGCCGGTGTCCGCCAGGCGGTCACCGACAATATCGACATCACCGTTCGCTACCGCTTCTTCAACGCCGACAACATCCGGACCGTGGACTTCCGCGGCTTCGAGTCGGATTCGCGGTTCCGTTCGCACAGCTTGCTGGGCGGCATAACCTTCAACTTCGGGGCTCCACCGCCGCCGCCGCCGCCTCCGCCGCCGCCGCCTCCTCCGCCTCCGCCGCCTCCGCCGCCTCCCCCGCCCCCGCCGCCGCCTCCGCCGTGCTCGCCGGGACCCTATATCGTGTTCTTCGATTGGGATCGGGACGAGATTACGCCGCAAGCGGCTGCGATCCTCGACAATGCGGCGGCTGCTTATGCGACGTGCGGCAACGCACAGGTCGTGCTCGCCGGTCACGCCGACCGTTCGGGTCCGGCAGACTACAACGTTGGTCTTTCGCAGCGTCGTGCCAACAACACCCGCGGTTACCTTGCCGGTCACGGCATTCCGGACGGTGTGATCACGACGGAAGCGTTCGGCGAGAGCCGTCCGTTGGTCGAGACCGCCGACGGCGTCCGCGAGCCGCAGAACCGGCGCGTGGAAGTCACCTACGGCCCCGGCTCCGGCTGGTAAGTAGGGCTCCGTCGCTTCGGCGGCGGGACGCAAGAAAATGGGGGCTGGTCTTCGGACCGGCCCCTTTTTTTCGCTTGGCAGGTAAGGCCCGTCAGCAGACCAAAAAACTGTTCGGGCGTGGCCGCCTTTGCTAGTGCGAACGCGCCTCAACCGCTCAAGGATGGTTCATGCGGATCGCGATCATCGGAACGGGCTATGTCGGCCTGGTTTCCGGCGCCTGCTTCTCCGATTTCGGCCACGACGTGATCTGCGTGGACAAGGATGAGGGCAAGATCGCGGCGCTCGACCGCGGCGAGATGCCGATCTTCGAGCCCGGTCTCGACCGGCTGGTGGCCCGCAACGTCGCGGCGGGCCGTCTTTCCTTCACCACCGAACTCGCCACCGGCGTCAGCGGCGCAGAGGCGATCTTCATCGCGGTCGGCACGCCATCCCGCCGCGGCGACGGCCATGCCGACCTCAGCTATGTCTATGGCGCGGCGCATGAGATCGGCGCGCTGCTCGACGGCCCGGCCGTCGTCGTCACCAAGTCCACGGTGCCGGTCGGTACCGGCGACGAGGTGGAGCGAATCCTGCGCGAAGTCGCGCCGAACGCGAGGGTGGCGGTGGTCTCCAATCCTGAGTTTCTGCGCGAGGGCGCGGCGATCGAGGATTTCAAGCATCCCGACCGGATCGTCATCGGCGCCGAGGATGCACGCGCCGTCGAGATCATGCGGGAGATCTACCGCCCGCTCTATCTCAACAAGGCGCCTCTGTTGTTCACCTCGCGCCGCACCGCGGAGCTGACCAAATATGCGGCCAATGCCTTCCTCGCGACCAAGATCACTTTCATCAACGAGATCGCCGATCTTTGCGAGGCAGTGGGTGCCGAGGTGCAGGACGTCGCACGCGGCATCGGCCTCGATGGGCGGATCGGCTCGAAATTCCTCCATGCCGGCCCCGGCTATGGCGGCTCGTGCTTTCCCAAGGACACGTTGGCACTGCTGAAGACCGCGGAGGACGCGCACGCGCCGCTGCGCATCGTCGAGGCGGTGGTAAAGGTGAACGACGCCCGCAAGCGCGCGATGGGCCGCAAAGTGATAAGGGCGCTTGGCGAGGAGCCGCGCGGCAAGATCGTCGCCTTGCTCGGGCTGGCCTTCAAGCCCAATACCGACGACATGCGCGACGCCCCCTCGATCAGCATCGTGCAGGCGCTTGAGGATGCGGGCGTGCAGGTGCGCGGCTACGACCCCGAGAGCATGGACCAGGCGCGGCCGATAATGCCCAATGTCGAATTCTGCGCGGAACCCTATGCGGCGGCGCAAGGCGCGGATGCGGTGGTACTGGTCACGGAATGGGACGCGCTGCGAGCACTGGATCTCGATCGGCTGGCCGCCACGATGCGCGGCAATCTGCTCGTGGACCTGAGGAACATCTATCCGCCCGACGAGGTTGAAGAGGCAGGCCTGGCCTGGCACGGGATTGGCCGCGCGCCGCGGCCGTTTCAGGGAGATCGCGTATGATCGGAACGTTTCTGGCAATTCTGGCAGTCGCGCAGGCCGCGCAGGCCGTTCCGGCCACTTCATCCGGCTCGCCGCCGATCGTCGAGCTTCGCAAGGCGGACGGCACGCTGGTCGCCCGCGCGATGGTTTGGCAGGCAGAGGGTGGCATCGAGGTTCGGGTCCAGGCTGCCGGCCTTCCGGCCGGCCATTATGGCGTGCACCTTCATAGCGTCGGCCTCTGCGAAAGCCCGGCCTTCACCAGCGCCGGTCCGCACTGGAATCCGACGGCGCGCCAGCATGGCAGCCTCAATCCTGCGGGCCACCATCTCGGCGACCTCCCCAATCTCGACGTCGACGAGTTTGGCGGCGGCCGGGTCGAATTCGCCATTGCGGGAGCGTCCACGAGCGGTGCCGAGGGGTTCTTCGATGCCGACGGCACTTCGGTGGTGATTCATGCCGCGCCTGACGATTACCGCACCGATCCGAGCGGAAACAGCGGCGCGCGGATCGCCTGCGGCGTGCTTCGGGCGGAGTAAGACCTGAACTCTAGACCGGCTCGCCCGCGGCTCTGGCGCGGTCAATTTTGGTTGCCTCAAGATCGGCGATTCGGCGCGAGACGATCCACAGCGCGATCAGGGTGAACGGCGGGACGACGTAAAGCGAGAAGATGCCGGCGCTGAGGCTGCCGGACACGTCCGCCATCTTGCCCGCGAAATAGGGGCCCAAAGCGAGGCCGACCATCGTCGTACCGAGCACGTAGGTCGCGCCCGCGGTCGCGCGCATGCGCGGCAATACGACGTCCTGCAGGCTTGCGACCGCCGCGCCGACCCAGGCCGAGCCGAACAATTGCGCGACCGGGCTTGCCAGATAGAAGATGCCGAGGCTGTCCGTCGTAAACATGGTCCACACCGCCGGCGCGGGCAGGATCACGGCCAGCATGTTGACGAAGATACGCCCCCGCGCATCGCGCCGCCGCCACAGATCGGAGACGATTCCGCCAAGGATGACGCCGGTCGCCGCGGCGACGGCGGCGCCGATGCCAAGGATGGTCGCCACCTCTTCGGCCGCAACGCGGCCGGACATGAACTGGGCCGGCGCGGTGGCGACGCCGCCGTAGAAGGCGCGGATCGCATAAGGCGGCGCCCAGAAGCTGATCGCGTAGGTCATGAACGAGATGCTGCCGACCGCGACCGCGAGCGTCACCACGATCGGGTTTCCCCAGATCAGCCGATAGGCCGGGAGATCCCTGTGGCGAAGCGACTGCACCCAGGAGAAGACGGCATAGACGCCGAGACCGTAGGCGAGCCATTGCGGCCCGTCGCCGGTCAGCATGATCAGTCCCGCCACGATCGCAGCAACCGCCGCCAGGGCGACCAGGTTCACGATGAGCGCGCCGGGGATGCGGGCGACGCTGACCAAAGTCAGCGGCGGCAGGATCGCCATCAGCTCGCCGCCGAAATTGCGCCAGGCATTGGGTTGCACCACCGGCTGCGGCAGGCGATCCGAGGCGCCGCGCTGCGGCTCGCGCAGGGTCAGCACCCACAAGGCAAGCAGGAGGCCCGGTATGCCGACGGCGAGAAATGCCGCCTGCCAGCCGACCAGGCCGAGCGGCGCATCGGCGGCGTGCGGGAAAGCCGTGTTCCAGCGGCTGCTGACGAGCCCGCCGAGCGGCAGGCTGAGGCCTCCGCCGATATAGAGGCCGGCCGAGTAGATGGACAGCGCGGTCGCGCGTTTCTCCTTGGGAAAATAGTCGGAAATCATCGAATAGGCGGCCGGGGAGGCGCTCGCCTCGCCGATGCCGACGCCGATCCGCGCGGTGGCGAGCATCGCGAATGAGGTGGCGAATCCGGACAGCGCGGTCATCGTCGACCACAGGCCGAGGCCGATGGCGATCAGCCGGCCGCGATACCAGCTGTCCGCCAGCCGGCCGAGCGGAATGCCGAACAGGGCGTAGAATACCGCGAAGGCGGTGCCGTAGAGGAAGCCGATCTGGGCGTCCTGGAGGTTGAGGTCGTGCTTGATGTCCTGGGCGAGGATCGAGATGATCTGCCGGTCGATGAAATTGATGATGTAGACGAGGACCAGGACGAGCAATGCGTACCAGCCATAGGCGCTGACGCGCATCGGCGGCGGCGGCGCGATTTCGCCCGGGTCCGTTGCCGCCATTGATCCCCCCTCGATTGTGCTTCTCTTTGCATCTGGCTAGCAGAGCGGCGGGCTTTGGCAACAAGGCGGCGCGCCATGTCGGTTTCGATCCTGTTCGTCTGCCTCGGCAATATCTGCCGTTCGCCGCTCGCCGAGGGTGCGTTTCGGGCCGAGGCCGCGCGGCGCGGGCTCGACGTCGAGGTCGATTCGGCCGGCACGGGCGGCTGGCATCAGGGCGAGCCGCCGGACCCGCGCGCGATCGCCGCCGCGAAGCGGAATGGCGTCGACCTTTCCGGCCAGCGCGCGCGCAAGGTGACCCGCGCCGATTTCGACCGATTCGACCATATCCTCGCGCTTGACGGCGAAAACCTCGCTGAGCTCGAAAGACTGCGGCCCGTCGATAGCCGCGCGCGCCTCTCGCTGCTGCTCGATCATGTGCCGGGGCGCGAAGGGCAGGCGGTCGCCGATCCTTATTATGGCGGCGACAGCCATTTCGACACGACCTGGCACGACGTCACCGATGCCGCCCGGTCGCTGGCGCACGGATTTGCAGAGGAGCCCACATCTTGACCCTCATCCTCCACGCCCATCCGCTCTCCTCCTATTGCTGGAAGGCCCTGATCGCCCTCTACGAAAAGCAGCTCGCGTTCGAATTCCGGATGGTCAATTTCGGCGATCCCGACTCCCGCGCCGCCTTCGCCGCTCTGTGGCCGCTGGCGAAGATGCCCGTGCTCGAAGATGCCGGGCGCGGCGCCGTCGTTCCGGAGACGAGCATCATCATCGACTATCTGGACGCACATCATCCCGGCGCGATCCGGCTGGTTCCCGAAGACGCCGACGCCGCGCGCGACGTGAGGCTCTGGGACCGGATCCTCGATCTCTACGTCCAGGGCCCGATGCAGAGGATCGTCGCCGATCGCCTGCGGCCTGAAGACAAGAAGGACGCCTTCGGCGTTGAAGAGTCGCGGACCGCGCTCGCGAAGGCGCTGGACCTGGTCGAGAATGAGGTGGCGGGCAAGGCATGGACGCGGGGCGATTCTTTCACCCTTGCCGATTGCGCGGCCCTGCCGGCCTTGTTTTATGCCGACAAGGTGGTGCCGCTATCGGGGAAATGGCCGGAAGCGCTGGCCTTGCTCGAACGGCTCAAGACACGACCGAGCGTCGCGCGCGTGCTGGTCGAAGCCGAACCCTGGTTCAAATATTTCCCGGCCGAGTGACTGCTTTTTCGCAGCGCGTCGCCGGGCTTACCGGCGTCCCCGAGGACCGGCTGCGGCGGCTCGCCGGGGGAGATTTGAGCGAAGTGCTGCTGGTCCCGCGCGACGATGATGCGGCGCTGGTGGCCAAGGGCGGTCCCTCGCTGGCTACGGAAGCGGCGATGTTGCGCGCGCTCGCCGCCGCCGGCGTGCCCGCCCCGGCGGTCGAAGCCGAGCATGACAATGTGCTCCTCATCGCGCATGTCGAGAATGACGGGCTGTTCAGCCCCCATGCCTGGGCCGATATCGGCGCCGGGCTGCGCAGGCTGCACGACCATGCCAGCGCCCAATATGGCTGGCCGGTCGATTACACCCTGGGGACGGTCACGCTCGACAATCGCGAAGGCCGGGATTGGCCGCGTTTCTGGGGGGAGCAGAGGCTGGTCGCCGCCGCGAGCCTGCTCGATCGGCCCTGGCGCGAGCGCGTCGACCGATTGGCGGGCCGGCTGCACGATCTGCTGCCCCGCGATCCTCCCGCCTGCTTCCTCCACGGCGATCTGTGGAGCGGCAACATCCTCGTCTTCGGCGGCCGTCTTGCCGCGCTGATCGATCCCGCCTGCTATCATGGCCATGCCGAGGTCGACCTCGCCATGCTGCGCCTGTTCGATTCGCCGCCCGACGAATTCCGGGAAGCCTATGGCGCGATGGAGGAAGGCGCCGAGGAAAGGCTCCCGTTCTACCAGCTGTTTCCGGCGCTGGTGCACTTGCGCCTGTTCGGCGCGACCTATGCGCCGATGGTCGATCGGCTGCTCGCGGCCAGCGAATAGCGTTCGATCAGCGTGTAGACCGCGCCGTCGGGAGTCCGCACGCTTTCGAACAGGCCGAAGTGTTCGACCGGGAAAGGCGGGCTGGTCAGGCCGCCCGAACATTCGAGAAGATTGCCGACCGGCCCTGAATTGCGTTTCAGGCGCGCCAGGGTGATGTGCGGCAGGAAGGCGCGCTGGTCGGGCGCGACGCCGACGCGGGTGAGCGCGGCGTCGACTTTCTTGTGGAGCGCTTTCATGGGTTCGTGCGGTGTGACGCCGGCCCAGACCGCGTCCGGCCAGCCGCGCCTGTCGAATGCGCCGATGCCGTTGAGCGCGATTTCGAAGGCGGGCTGATGAATCCCGCCAAGCGCGGCATGGATGTCTCCGGCGAGATGGCGGTCGACTTCGCCGATGAACCGCAAGGTGAGATGAAGCTGGTCTTCGCTCTGCCAGCGCGCGCCGCTGATGCCGCCCATCGCCGAGAGGAGGACCGCGCGGATGGCGCGGGGAGGTCTAATCGCAACGAACAACCGATGCATGGTTGCGATCCCTATCCCGGTTTCGCTTGAATTGGACCCCAATCCCTACGATATTCGGTTGCACACGGCATTTCGCCGGGGATGGAGGAGTTTTCACATGGCAAATTGGTCTGATCCGCGGATCGGGGCGAGCCAGCCGACCACGACCATCGGCCGCGACGTCACGTATGACGCGGGCCTGCGGTCGCACATGCTGTCGGTCTACAATTATATGGCCTCGGGCGTGCTGCTCACCGGCATCATTGCCGTTCTTTTCGCCAACTGGAGCGGGGCGCCCGCCGTATTGTACGGCCCGGGGCCGCTCAAATATGTCATCATGTTCGCGCCTCTGGCCTTCGTGCTGGTGCTGAGCTTCGGCATCAACCGGCTGTCGACCGGGACGGCGCAATTGCTGTTCTGGGCTTTCGCCGCGGTGATGGGCGTGTCGATGGCGTCGATCTTCTTCGTCTACACCCAGGGCTCCATCGCGACGACCTTCTTCGCGACCGCCGCCGGATTCGCCAGCCTCAGCCTCTGGGGTTATACGACCAAGAAGGATCTGTCCGGCATGGGCACCTTCCTGATCATGGGCCTGTTCGGCTTGATCGTGGCGATGGTCGTCAATCTCTTCCTGCAGAGTTCGGCGATGGAACTGGCGATCAGTGCCATCGGCGTTCTGATCTTCGCCGGCCTCACCGCCTACGACACGCAGAAGATCAAGAGCCTGTACTACGAGGTCGGCGGGACCGAATTCCACGGCAAGGCGATCGTGATGAGCGCGCTGACGCTCTATCTCGACTTCATCAACATGTTCCTGTTCCTGCTGCGGCTGTTCGGCAACCGCAACTAGGCGCAGACGCGATAGCGAACCTGGAAGGCCCGGCGGCGACGCCGGGCCTTTTTCTTGCGCGCAAACCTCGGGGAATCGGCGCCGGCCGGCTGGTGCAGCTGCTGCTGATCGCGGCCGCCTGGATGCTGGATTAGGTCTCGAATCCAGGCATGGTCAGCGCGACGTCGAGGCCGTCGTCGCGCCAGGACAATGTCAGTGCGCCATTGGTGGACGCGAGCGACCGGCGAATCAGGGTGAAGCCGGCGCCGCCGTCCCGCGACGTCGCACCGACCGGCACATCGGATGTTTCGCTCCAACGCAATGTCAGCACGTCCGCGTCGAGCGCCGCCGTCACTGCGATCGCGCCGCCATGACCCAGGGCGCCATATTTGTTGGAATTGGTGCTGAGCTCGCCGATCGCCAGTGCGAGGGTGCGCAGCTGAATCTCATCGAGAGGCAGCGCGGGGAGGGCGCCGACCGAGAGCGCGCAATGCGGTCCGCAGAAGGGCTCGGTCAGCCGGCGGACCAATATGTCGAGCGTCGGCGCACCCAATCTGTCCGCATCGAGCAGCAGCGACTGGGCGACGCCGAGCTTCTGCAGCCGATCGACCAGCTCGCGCGCGAAGCTCTCCCGCTCCGGCGAGCCGCGCGCCGTGGTCGTGATGATGGCGCTGGTCAGCGCATAGGCGTTTTGCAGACGATGGCGCATCTCGGCCGCGGTTGCATCCCGGAGCTGGCGGGTCCCGACTGTGTCGCTGACGTCGCGTGAGATCGAGACGAGGCCCTGCAGCGCGCCAGCCGCGTCGCGCAGCGGTGAGACCGACACGTCCCACCAGCGCGGCGTTCCCTTCGCTGTCGGGCAGAATGCCTCGAACCTGACCTGCTCGCCCGCGCTTGCCCGCGCAAAGGCCTCGCGCACGGCGGGCCTGGTGTCCTCGGGCCACAATTCCCACCACAACCGGCCGGCGACGAGCGTGAAGTCGTCGATCTCCATCGCGCAGCGGCCGTTGCGGTTCATGAAATCGAGCGTGCCGTCGGGTCCGATCACCTTGATGCAGTCGGCGCTCTGATCGAGGACGGCGGCAAGCATCCCCTCCGACGCGTTGGCGAACGTCGTCGCGATCGATGGAAAATCGAGTTGATCCACGAAACCCCTTTACCGGCGCAACTGGCGCCCGGAATTCGTATGAGGAAACAAGGGATTGTGCAATAAACTAGCGCAAGTACCGGCGCAGGAACGCGATCGTCTCCGCCCAGGCGGTCCGCGCCTCCTCCTGATTGTAACGCGCCGCCGACGTGTCGTTGTGGAAGGCATGGTCCACGTTCGGGAATTCGTGAACGGTGACGTTCTTGCCGGCGGCGCGCAGGGCCTCGGCCCAGGGCCGCGCCGTCCCGTTCACCCTTGCGTCTAGGCCGGCGAGGATGATCAGCATTGCCGCCTGCACGCGCGGCGCCTCGACAGGATCGGGCGCCGGGCCGTAGAAGGGCACGGCGGCCTTGAGCGCGAAGCCGGAAGCGACCGCGAGTCGTTCGGTGAGCGCGCCGCCCCAGCAGAAGCCGGTACAGCCCACCTTGCGCGCTCCGCCGGCACGCGATGCGTGCCACTGGATTGTGGCGGCGCCGTCGGCCGTGATCTCCGCCAGATCGAGCGCGCCGATCATCGTGCGGGCGCGATCCTCGTCATTGTCGGGCGTGCCGCCGGCGATGCTGAGGAAGTCGGGCGCGAGCGCCGAGAAGCCGGCGAGGGCGACGCGGCGCGCAACGTCGCGAATATGTTCGGTGAGCCCGCGATTCTCGTGGATGACCATCACCAGGGGCGGGCGGTCGCGCCCTTCCGTCGGTTCCACGCTGTAGCCGCGATAATGGCGGCCCGGCCGCGGCTCCCATTCGATATTCTGGCCGCGAATGCGCCGGTCGTCGGCCGCCACTTGCGGCGCGGCGGCGGCGTGGCAGGCGATGCTGCCGAGCAAGGCGCTCGCGGCGGCCGCGCTGCCGGCGATCTGGGTCAGCCGGGACATGAAGACGCGGCGGTCCATGCCCTCGTGGGTGAAGCGGTCGTAGAGCGCGATCGCGGCGCGTTCGATCGGGTCGGCCATGGCTCTTCTCCTTGAGGTGCGATCCTAAAAGGTCGGGCGAGAATCGGCGAGTCCTGTTGGCGATGTTAGCGCTACCGTAACGATTGCGGCTTCGCTATTGTGCCCAAAAAAGTGGAGGGCATGAGGATGCAAGACGATCCGTCTTCGATCAACCGCAGGAGCTTCGTCGCCGGGGCCGGGGCGAGCTTGGTGGTGGGCGCGGCCGTCGCCGGCCAGGCGCAGGATCTGCCGGGCGTCGCCGCCGGCCGGCCCGATCCCAGCCTCGGCAGCGCCGATCCGCTGCCGCTCGACCGCCAGCTCGGTTTCGCAGTGGTCGGCCTCGGCAAGCTCGCCTTGGGGGAGATCATGGACGCCTTCACCGCCGCCCGCCGCGCCAAGGTGACCGCCCTGGTCTCCGGCAACCGCGCCAAGGCGCAGCGAGTCGCCGCGCGCTACGGCGTGCCCGAGACCGGCATTTACGATTACGAGAATTTCGACCGGATCGCCGACAATCCCGATGTCGACGTCGTCTACATCGTGCTGCCCAATTCCCTTCATCGCGCCTTCGCCGAGCGTGCCTTCCGGGCGGGCAAGCACGTCCTCACCGAAAAGCCGATGGCGACCAACATCGCCGATTGCGAGGCGATGATCGCTGCTGGCCGCGCCGCCAACAAGAAATTGATGGTCGCCTATCGCAGCCAGTTCGAGCCGCACAACCTCATCGCGATGCGCGCCTTGCGCCGCGGCGACATCGGCCCGATCCGCGTCATTTCATCGGACATCGGCCGCGCCGCCGATCCGCGCGACCCGGCCGACCAGTGGCGCCTGAATCGCGCGCTCGCCGGCTCGGGTTCCCTGTTCGACATCGGCATTTACGGGCTCAACGCCGCCCGCTTCCTGGTCAACGAGGAGCCGGTCGAGGTCCGCGCCCAGCTTTATGCGCCACCGAACGATCCGCGCTTCCGCGAGGTCGAGGACGTCGTGGTCTGGACGATGCGCTTCCCCGGTGGGGCGCAGTTCCACGGCTCGACCAGCTATTCCTACAATTTCACCAATTCGATCC
>Ga0268266_10000082_pt1 | contig 205422 bp, 172 predicted proteins | sample KBSS13metaG_FD_190356 | JGI IMG/M metagenome (GOLD analysis project Ga0268266, IMG submission 190356) | Switchgrass rhizosphere microbial communities from Kellogg Biological Station, Michigan, USA - KBS S1-3 metaG (SPAdes) (version 2) | ecosystem: Host-associated > Plants > Roots >... | reverse complement strand
GAACAATGTTGCTGGTGGGCGTGGCGATGGTGGCGACGATCGGGCTGCGACGGAGGCCTGAGGCCGTTGCCGATGCGGTTTTGACCGTACGGCCGTGAGGTGATCTGACCTGGGGCCTGCTATCTGCGATTTTTCCGCATCTCTTCGATGGCGCGCTGGCCCTTCTTTTTCAGATAAGGCTCGGTCTGTCGCGAGGCGACGCTTTCCACCATGCCGCTGGCAGCGGCAAAGTCAAAGACCTGCGCCCATGCGCCCCCGAGTTCGATCAGATCCTGATCGAGTTGCTCGTTGCGGAGGTTTTCTTTCAGCAGTTCGAGCGTTGCGGTGTCGGGCGGGCTGATTCTGGAACGCAGGCTGGTGGCGCTCGCGCTCCAGAGGCAGTCGCGGAGCATCTGCGTGTCGGTGGATTTATCCTCGGCCTTGAAGTTCGCGGCCTTGAACATGCCGACCACTTCTGCCGTGCGACCAGCGCGGGCGAGTGCGGGGATTGCTGCGTTTGCAACGGCGGGAGTGACTGCGGCAGGACGATCGCGGAGGAGAGCGGAGGCGAGTTTCACTGCCATCTCCTCATCGCCGGCGAGAACGAAACCCCGGATGGCCGGCGCAAAGTCGCCTTTGCGGGCGAGTTCCGCGGCCTCGGCCTTTGCAGGCTTGACACCGGTCAGCGGGAGCGGCTGGGTGGACTTCGGTCCGACTGCGCCGGGAATAACGGTTGCCAACGGATCGCCGAGGACGGTGAGGCGCCATGCCGGTCCCACATCGCGACGGGCGGCGCCGGAGAAGACCGCGCCTTTCACAAGAAGTTCTGCGACTTGCGGGCAAGGAGTGAATGCGGCGAGCGTGGGTTCGTTGACGGAGCCGAAGTAGAGGTAGACGCCTCGTTCGAGCCAGCGCCCGCCGAGCGTGTCGCGCGAGCCCGGAGATTGAAGCGACCAGGAGTGGATGAAGTGGAGCGCGGCGGGTTTGAGGAGCGTGGGGACGTCGCCGCAGTAGACGTAGCCGCTTTCGAGTTCGAAGAAATCGGAGTTGCCTTTGCTGTTGACGAAGATGAGGCCGGGGCTGATGGGTCGCTGGGTTTTCTCGCGCCACATGGAAGCGCCTGCGCCGGGCGATTCGGTGAGCGCGGATTTGAATGCCGCGGAAAGGGATGTCTTTGCCTGCGCGAGGCTGTAGTCGCTCCAAGGCGGGCTCTTGGGGTAGCTGTCGAAGAGCCATGCTTCGTCGTTGGAAAGGAAGAGCGGGCACATGGCGCGGTATGCAGCTTCGGAGGGGTTACCGAAAATCTGGCCCGACCATGCCCAGCGGGCGGGGCCGTCGAGCCGGAGTCTGCCGATGCAATCGGTGAGCGCACGAACATCCTTTGGGCTGACCTGGATGATGTTGGGGAAGGAGCCGCAGAGGGTGACGGTGTCAAGGGTGTCGCCGAGATCGCTCCAGGCGAGGCCGGTTTTCGCGCAGGTGTCTTGCAGAAACTTTTCGAGCTTGGCGGCTTCTTCGACGGCCCACCACTTGTGAAGGTCGCGCGGGGCCTGCGTGTCGTCGATCCAGATGAGCGGTTGTCCTCGGGCGGCGGCGAGAGCGATCGCGGCGGTCCATGCGCCGTCCTTTTCGTTGGCGACGACGATGCCGGGCGGTTCGTGCGACTTTGCGGCCCATGCGGTTTTCAGTTTTTCGATGTCCGTGGATTCGGCCCCCCACACCTTTGCAAGTGGGCGATCGATCGCGGGAGCGCCGGGCGTCCAGTTCGCGGCGGCGCCGGAGGCTTGGTAGCGCACAACCTCGGTGGGCTGGAATGCGCGGATGAAGCGGGCGATGTTGTCGGAGCTGAGCACGCTGCCATCATCGATGAGGACGGGGAAGCGGAGTTCGGGGGTCCAGTGCGAGATGGCGTCGAGATAGGAAGCGCCGTCGGTGACGATGACGAGCGTGGGGATGACCTCGGCGTTTTTCTGTGTTTCGCGCACGCGCGCGCCGAGCGCGATCGCGGATCGGGCGGCGGCTGGAGAAGGGATCGCGACGGGCGTTGAGGTCGGCTTGGGCATGCGGACGATGGCGGGCTGAGGCTGCGCGGAATTGGGGCGTGCGCTCTGGCCGAGAACCAGAGCGGGGGCGATGGCGACGGCCAGCGATGTTGCGATCAGGCGGTGAAAGGTGGGCTTGAGCATCGTTCAGAGTCTACGTTCCGCGTACGATCGCCCCGCATGGCCGGGCAGCAACCTCATTTCGGGCTGAGTCTGACACGGGACGAGTTCGTCGCGTTTGTGACTTCGGAGCGGAAGAAGCAACCGGGGCTTTCGCTAGCGGTGCCGCTGCGGGTTCGGCTGCTGGCCGACCAGTTGACCCCCGTGCTGGCGTATCGGCGGCTGGTCGCTCCTGACGAGCGGACGGCTCCGTCCTTCTTGCTCGAGTCGGTTGAGGGGGGAGATCGGCAGGGTCGGTATTCCATCCTTTCCAGTCGCCCGATTCATCAGATTGCCGGGCAGGGGAATTACGCCTCGGACGATCCGTTGGATCGTGTCCGAAAGCACAGTGCGGCAATTCGGCTGGCGATTCCGACACCGAAATCGAGGCGCGATGCCCTTCCGGCGGCGTTTCTTGGGGGATGGGTTGGTTATGCGGCGTACGACGCGGTGCGGTACGCGGAGCCTGAGAAGTTGGCGGATGTGCCGCGGGACGACCGGAATCTGCCGGATGTGGCGTTCGCGTTTTATGACGGTGTGGTGATCTTCGATCACGTGGACAAGTTGGTGCACGTGATTCAGCTTGCGATTGTTTCGCCGGCGGAGGATGTCGGCGGAGCGTTCGATCGAGCGGCGACCGCGATTGGTCGGCGCATCGATGAGATTCAGAAGCACTCCAAGCCGTTGCCGGCGGGGATTGTCGGTGCGGATGCGCCGGCGCCCGAGATGCTGAGCAACATGACGCGCGAGCAGCATGCGAAGATGCTGGACAGCGCGCTTGAGTACATCCGCGCTGGTGACATTTTTCAGGTGGTGCTCGGGCAACGGTTTGAGAAGCGGACGAAGGCGGATCCGTTTGATGTCTATCGCGCGTTGCGGGCGGTGAACCCGAGCCCGTACATGGTGTACATGCAGACGGGGCCGTGCATTCTGGTGGCGAGCAGCCCTGAGATTCTGTGCAGGGTGCAGAAAGAGGAACGCGGAGCTGGGAGCGCGGAACGCGGAGCGGAAGACGGGACGCCACGATTCATTGTGACGAATCGGCCGCTGGCGGGGACACGGCCGCGCGGGCAGACGCCGGAGGCGGATGCGGCGCTCGAAGCGGATTTGCTTTCGGATCAAAAGGAACGTGCTGAGCACATCATGCTCGTTGACCTCGGACGCAACGACGTTGGGCGTGTTGCCGAGCCGGGGACGATCGAGTTGCCCGCGATCATGGAGATCGAGCGGTACAGCCATGTGATGCACATCAGCAGCACGGTGACGGGGAAGTTGCGGGCGGGGCTTGATTGCTGGGATGCACTGCGTGCGGCGTTGCCAGTCGGCACGATTTCGGGCGCGCCGAAGGTGCGGGCGATGCAGATCATCGATGAACTCGAGCCGATCAAGCGCGGGCCATACGGAGGCGGGATCGGATACGTCGGGCTTGATGGCCAGATGGATATGGCGCTCGCGCTGCGGACGATGGTGATTCCGTGCGAGGCGCGGAACGCGGATGGGTGGCTGTATCACCTGCAGGCGGCGGGCGGAATCGTTGCGGATTCAAAGGCGGAGCCGGAGTTTCAAGAGACGGTGAATAAGGCAGCGGCGCTGGCGCGAGCTATTGCGTTGGCGGAGTCAGCTTTCGCCGCTGATTAGCGGATCACTCTTCGTCGAAGCCGCTCTCAACTAGCTTTTTCAGCTTCGCGATCGCGGCTTCCGCATCATCGCCGTTCGCAACCACCTGCAGCACCGATCCCTGTGCCGCGGCGAGCATCATCATCTGCATGATGGATTTGCCGTCGACCTCGGTGTCATCCTTGCGAACGGTGATGTCGCACCCGAAGGTCGAAGCCAGATCAACAAACGTCATCGCCGGGCGGGCGTGGAGCCCGAGGCGATTGACGATCGTGACTTGGGTTTCGATGCGAGGCATTGGAACTCGGAACTGGGAGCGCGGAACTCGGAGCGAGAAAACCACGTTGATTGCGGAAGGAACTCTCGGCGAACTCCCACACGCGAAAAGTCTTCAGGCGGGAAGCTGCTGGTTGTCGGCGTCGGTCAGGAGTTGGCGGACGTCTTCGACGCTGCCGGCCTGACGGAGCATGCGGCGGAAGGTTTCCTTCGAGAGGTTTTTGAAAATCACCTCCATCGCCTGCAAATGTTCTTCCGGTTTGTCTTCCGGGCTGATGAGCAAGACGACCGAGTGGACGGGCTGCTTGTCGAGGGCGTTGAAGTCGATGCCGCGCTGGGAAAGGCCGATCGCGGCGGTCATCTTCGTGATAGTCTTGTGCTTGACGTGGGGGACAGCGACTCCGCGTCCGAAACCGGTCGAGCCCTTGCGTTCGCGTTCGAGAACCTTGAGCATCAGTTCATCGCGGATCGAGGCGGAGAGGACGCCGGCAGCGACGACCGCGTCGATTAATTCAGCGATGGTCTCGTCGCGCTGCGTCGAGCGCAGTTGCGGGACGATTGCGCCGGGGGCGATGAGTTGTGCGAACTTGAGCACGAGCGACACTCCTGATTCCGCGGACCGGTCCAATTTGCGGGGCGCGGGGGAGTGGACGGCCGCGCACACAGGCCGAGCGCTCCCGGACCGATCCCTTAACGCTTCTCGATCTTCAGCTTTTCCTTGAACTCCGCGAGCTGGCGAGAACCCTTGTGCACGACCTCGTCGATCGCGCCGTAGACATCCTCGCCCTTGCAATGGCTGACAAAGTCTTCGTGCTTCTCCACGTCGATCACGAGCTCCACATCGAACGAGCCCTTGTGCTGGTGATCGATTTTGGAGATCGTGAAACGGACCGCCTGCACGCCATCGTAAAACTTCGGCAGCTTGTCAGCCTTGCCCTCGGCGTGGTCCTTGATCGCCTTCGTGATTTCCAAATTGCGTCCGATGACGTCGATCCGCATGATGCACTCCCGCAGCCGCGCGGCAGATTGTCCGGCGGCACCGCGATTCATTCTTCCCTCAGCGCTGAAACCGAATGAAACGGTTCCAAAGTTGAGGGCACAAACAAAGCAGGGGCGTCCTTACGGGCCGCCCCTTTCATCCGGAACTTCTGACGCCCAGAAAGACGTCAACCATCAAATGGGACTGAGTGGACTCGAACCACCGACCTCACCCTTATCAGGGGTGCGCTCTAGCCAGCTGAGCTACAATCCCGAACTTTTACCGACCGACCCCAAAGGCGAGCCGGACCCACGGGCGATCCCGGGCCGCGAGTATACCTGCCCAAAGTCGTCCGGTCACTCTGCCATCAACCCGGCTGTGTCAGGTACTGCGATGGCGTCTTTGGCATGCATGACGGCTTCGCCCTGGTCGAGCAAACGCCGGGGAATCAGCAGGATAATGAGTCCGGAGATCACGAGCATGATCGCGAAGACAACTCCGACGGTTCGGAGGCTTCCGTTGGTCCATTCGTAGATCCATTGTGCAACGGGAGGGCCGACAAAGGCCAAGGACCACGAGCCACCCATCATCAGGCCGGAGGCAAGCGTGGTTCGGTGCGGCAATAGGCGCTGTGCGGCGGCGATCGACAGGGGGATTGTTCCCGCGTAACCGCCTCCGACAAGCACACTGAGCAGGAAGGCCGCCCACATCGTGCTGGTCATCGGCATCGTGACCACTGCGATCGCGCCGAGACATGGCGTGATGATCATCGCGAGGCGGGCGCGGTTGTGTGGCACGAGCCAGCCGACGAGCAGGCCGAAGACCCCCATTCCCAGGCCCATCGCGGCTTGAAGCGGGCCGTTCACGCCGCTGGACGCGAGACGGAGTTCCGGCGTGAGCAGTGTCGCTTTCATCGTCGGTGTGATTGGGCCAGCGACGCCGCTTTGTGAGAGCGTGTAGAGCTCGCTCCAGCGCACCAGCAACTGCACCATCGCCATATTGACGGTGAAACGCATGGCATTGACTGCGTAAAGCACCCAGACGGCGTTCCAGCGGGCGGCACGTTCTTTCTTTGGGAGTGCGCGATGCGTGGAGTGTGCGTTGGCGTGGCGATGGGATGAGCCGTGCGTAGCCCAAGCAAGGATCACCGCAACGAGCAATGCGGGGATTACGCCCCAGATGAAGGACTTGATGCCAAGGGTCGCGGCCCAGCGCGGTGCGGCAACCGATCCGAGCGAGCCGCCCAGAATCCCCGCGGCAAAGAAGACGGAGACGGCGACCGCACGGTTCTTCCCCGCGAGGTGCCCCATCACGGCGGCCGCGGGCGGATGGAAGGCTCCCACTCCTGCGGTGCCGATGATTTGCAGGGCTGCGAGCTTCCAGAAACTGTCGGCGTACCCAATGAGTCCGATTGCGACGGCGGCGACGAGGAGACCGATGGTTCCAAGAACGCGCGTGTCACGTTTGTCGCCGACGATCGCGACGATGGGCTGAATCACGCCGCTGGAAAGCGATCCGACGGCGACGAGCATCGCGCCCTCGCCGGGGGACATGTGGGCACGGCCTTCGAGCACGCTGAGAATGGGGATCACAAGCGCGGAAAAGAAATCGACCACGGCGTGCGAGAGCACGATGGCGGCAAGCTTGCCTTTGGGACTCTCTTTTTGGGTCGAAATGGCGGCGGCGCTGTCTTTCTGGCTGGCGGGTTCGTGGGAAGTAGTTCGACGCTAGGCAGGGAGAGACGATTCGCGGAAGTACGCAATTGACAGGGTATTTTCGGCAGTCGCTCGCGCGATACGCTTCAATGCATGGCGAAGAAACCAACATCTTCGGGGCCGCGAAAGGCGCTGGACACTGACTGCCGCGTGGTGCTGCTGATTGGGGCAGACTCGTTCATCGCGGGAGAGCACACGCTCGCCCTGAAAGAAAAGCTGCTGGCCAAGCACGGTGAGATGGATGTTCTGACGTTTGATGGGCAGAACGCGAATTTGGCGGATGTGCTGGATGAGTGCCGCAGCTTTGGATTGATGCAGCAGCACAAGATGGTGGTCGTTGATAATGCCGATCAGTTTGTAAAGGAAGAAAAGCGTTCGCTGGTCGAGCGGTATGCGCAGGAGCCGAGCGACGGCGCGACGCTGGTGCTTCGGGCGACAAAATGGCACAAGGGCAAATTGGACGAGATGATTGAAGCGGTGGGCGCGATCGTGACGTGCGATGAAGTTGACGAGCCGACTGCGGTGAACTGGGCCGTGAAGCGGGCGGAAAAGCGGCACTCGGCGAAGTTGGACATAAAGGCGGCACAGGCTCTGGTTGAACGCGTCGGCACCGAACTCGGTCGCATCGATTGCGAACTCGCGAAGCTTGCGGTCGCGGGAGACAAGCCGGGGGTTATCACAAGTGCGCTGGTGGCGGAGTTTGTCGGCCGCTCGCGCGAGGAAGAAGTCTGGGGCATTCAGTCCACGCTGGTTTCCGGCGACGCGGCCCAAGCGGTGGCGCATGTTCGCGATCTGATCGAAGTTTCGCGGCAGCCGACGATCATGATCTTCTGGGCGATGACGGACCTTGCACGCAAGCTGCACGGCGCGGCGCGGGGGGTGCGAGCGGGAGTGAATCCGTTTGCGCTTGCGGGCACGCTGAAATTGTGGGGGCCGAGCAAGGACATCATTCTGCGGGCAGCGGGCAGGATTGATCCGAATGCCGCGGCGGAGCTGTTTGATGCCTGCGTAAAGGCAGACGTGCGGCAGAAGACTGGGCTGGGCGAGCCGGAACGGTCGGCGGAAATCCTGGCGATGAAGTTTGCGGAGGTCTGCGCGGCGTAAATCGCTCACATTGGCTTCGTTCCGCACTGCGAGTTCCGCGCTCCGCGTTCATCGCGGCAAAGATTCACGTCATCCCGACCCACTCCTGCGGTGCGACTTCCTTCCATCGATCTCGGATAGCTTTGAGTTGCTCAGGCTTGAGCGGACCGGCCTGCGTGAGCGCGGCGTTTTCTGACCAGCGCTCGGGCTTACTGGTTCCGACGATCGCGACGTGAACGCCGGGCTGCTGGAGGGTGAAACGCAATGCGATGCCGACGGGGCCGTCCGGACCCTGCACATTGCGGGCGTCGCCGGAGGCGAAGGGGAACTTCAGTTTCTGGAATCGCTTCCAGTATTCGACGTGGTAGTCGTTGCCGGGCGTGTCGTTGTAACGCCACGCGGCATTCGCGATCGGGCGCTTGGCAACAACACCGAGGTTCTTCGCCTTGGCCTGAGGCAAAAAGAGATCGATGCCCTGCTGATCGGCGATGTTGACGGATGTCTGGAGCGCATCAAAGACATCCATGTTCACGGCATAGACGGCGGCATCGCGATCGCCTGAGTAGCCGATGAAGCGCGTCTTGCCCTGCTTCTGCGCTTCTTGAAGGCCTTCGACGCAGCCCCCCTGCTTGAGCTGCTCGACGCGGCAGGAGTGGATCTGCACGAGTTCAACGTGATCGGTCTTGAGCCTTTGGAGGCTGCGATCGATCGAAGCAAGAACGCCTTCCTTAGTCCAGCCCCACGATTCGTCTTTTCCTTCGGGGATCCAATGCCCCACTTTGGTGAAAAGATGAAAGTCTTTTCTGCGATGCCCGATCGCTTTGGCGATCTGCTCTTCGGAAGCGATGTAGCACTCAGCGGTGTCCACAACATTCAAGCCAGCATCCAGCGCCGCGTTCAGAAGTTTCGCGACCGTCGCGTCGTCGGTGCGTTCGTAACCGATTTCGCTGCCGCCGAAGCCGAGGACGGCGACGGAGAGGCCGGTTTTTCCGAAGGTGCGATGTTCGATCTTCACGTTCTGCTTCTCCACCGGCCTGTCAACTGACTTTTCGGCGGGCTGCATGGCGGCACGGGCAACGGATCGCGCGAACCCGGGAACCGACAACGCCGCGGCAGCACCGACGCCTGAAGAGAGCAGAGTACGTCGAGAAATCCGGTTCATGCGACCTCCGCGTATGAGTTTCCGGTAAGCGTACCGACCGGTGCGAATGGAGTTGCGAACGCGATGCTCTGCTTCTACTAGACTGCGGGAGTGACAGCACTCCTGTTTGTCCTGCTGCTTCTTTCCGCCTCCATCGGCGCGGGCTTTCTTGGTGCGCTGACGGGGCTGGGAGGCGGGGTTGTCATTGTCCCGCTGCTCGTCCTGCTCTTCGGGGTTGATCTTCGCTTTGCCGTTGGCGCATCGCTGGTCGCCGTGATCGCGACAAGCTCGGGTGCCGCAGCGGCGTATGTGCGCGAGGGATACACGAATATCCGCGTCGGAATTCTGCTCGAAGTCGCGACTGTGACCGGTGCGATCGTCGGAGCCATCATCGCGGCGCTCGTCAGCAAGAACGTGATCGCGATTGTGTTTGTCTTGGCGCTTTTCTGGAGCGCGTATTCGACGCTTCGCCCACCAACGCCGCTGCCTCCCGATGTCGAGCCCGATGCGATCTCCAGGAAATTCCGACTTGATTCCACCTATCCAACCAAAGAAGGCATGGTGGCGTACAAAGTGCATCACGTGCCTATGGGCGGCGTGCTCATGTTTGGCGCGGGGCTGCTTAGCGCGCTGGTCGGCGTTGGTAGCGGCATCGTGAAGGTCTTTGCGATGGACCGGATGATGCGATTGCCGTTTAAAGTGAGCACGACGACGAGCAACTTCATGATCGGCGTGACTGCCGCGGCAAGCGCTGGGGTGTATCTGCAGCGCGGGCAGATTGAGCCGGCAATTGCGGCGCCCGTTGCGCTCGGTGCGCTGGCAGGCTCGCTGATTGGCGCTCGCGTGCTTCCTCATATCAAGACCAAGGCTCTCCGGTGGGTGTTCGCCGGCTTGGTTGTTTTCGCGGGCGTTGAACTTCTTCGGCGCGTGCTGCAGGGGGGGCTGTGATGAGCGAAACCCAAATGCCCACTTCCGCTTCGCAGCCTTCGCAATCGTCATCCACGATGCCACCGCCGATCCCACTGGCACCGGCTCAACGCCACAAGCGTGATCTTGAAGCCTCGCTCGCGACGCTGCTCACGGCGGGGACGGCGCTTGCCGCGGTAGTGTTATTTCTCGGCACCGCTGCGTTTTTGCGCGCGGATCATTCCAAGCTTCTGAACTTCCACACGTTCAACGCGTCAGCGCACGCCAGCGTATTTTCGGTCTTTCGCGACGCACTCAAGCTGGATGGAGCGGGGCTGATGCAACTGGGTGTGGTTCTCTTAATCTTGACACCCGTCACCCGCGTGCTTTTCACGCTGTTTGCGTTTCTCTACAAACGCGACTGGTTGTATGTGGTAGTGACGATCATCGTTCTGAGTGTGCTTTGCTACGGTTTGTTCGGAAGCGGATTGGTGCACGAAGGGTGAAGTTTTTCGAAGTCGGACCTTCGCCGCAACCGGTCCATTGAATCCCGAGTACGTTTCTGGTAGAATTCGTGCGTGGGGTCGGGAATTTGAATATGAAGAACCAACGAGCTTTCGCATTACGCGATGCGGTGGTCGGCACAGCGGTGCTGGCTGGACTTGCCATTCTGACGATCCCCGCCCTCTCGCAGGTGCGGATGGACAGCATGCGTCAGGGATGCATCGCGAACTACCGGTACATCAGCAGCCTGAGCGGGTCGTACATCAACGACAACGGCGGGAAGATGTGGGCGCTGAGTTGGAAAGCCGGGATGCAGGATCCAACATTTCCGGGCGTGCGATATTTCGCGTCGGATTCTGAAGCGCAGGCATACCAGGCTGTGCTGATATATCGCCGTCTGTCAGGACTGAATGCGGATGAAGCTCCCGTCCCGTCAGGGTTGATCGCGCAGATTCTGAATGCGCACGCTGCGTTGCTCGACTACGTGAATCTCCCCATTCCTGCGAGTTTCATGGTCTGTCCGGCGGACTCGACACGTCAGGGATACCTTGAAGGCGATTACAGCCCTTTGCCCACAAATGGCGGTGACAACTCACAATCAACTTGGCGCTGCATTTTCTCGAGTACCTACAAGTGGGATGTCTATCAGTGGAGCCCGAGTCGCTCATACCGGACAACCAATCCCAACGGGCAAAATGTTCAGTCCGCAATGCCCTATCAGATGCCCTCTGATAACAATTTCTGGGGGTTCGACGGCGATCCGTCCATTCGTGGGGCCTGGGGGCCGAAGCTCGCTTCTGACGTCCGCTTCCCATCGCAGAAAGTCTTCCTTTCCGACGACTACGCGCGGCACAATGGACAGACTCGCTACTACGCAGACCAGGCCGCAGGGCAGGATCTGCTATTCCACGACGGCTCGGTCCGCTACTACCGCACCGATGCGACCAATCCGGGTTGGGACCCGCGCTCAAAGACGACCCGCGGCAACATGACGGGCCGATTCGCGTTTACCAAACAAGCCGACGTCTTTGGCTCACTCTACAGCGACGCAAAGAGCGCGAACTACACCGCCGGCTGGTATCGCTGGACGCGGGGCGGATTGCAGGGCTGGGATGTTCCGCGGCTGCCGAGCATGGTGGGCAAGTTGCCGAGCCCGAGCGTCGTCGAGAACGAAATCGACACGAGTCCTGCGACGGGAACGTGGTAACGAATTCTAAATGCGCTCAAACGAGCGAGGCGAAGTCTCGCCAAATCTGAATTGCGCGACGGGGGTTTGCAATGACAAATAGAAACGCCTTCACGATCCGCGAATTGCTTTTTTCAACCGTGGCGCTCGCATCGCTTGGCGCGATTGCGATTCCCGCGATCTCGCAAGTGCGGATGGACAGCATGCGTCAGGGGTGCATCGCGAACTACCGGTTCATCAGCAACCTGAGCGGGTCCTACATCAACGACAACGACGGAAAGATGTGGGCGCTGAGCTGGAAGGCGGGAACGCCAAACCCGCTGAGTCCGGGAATGTACTTTTCCTCGGATTCTGAAGCACAGGCTACCCAAGCCGCACTGATTTACCGCCGACTCGCAGGACTCACTGCTATCGAGTCTCCGGTACCGACCGGCTGGTTGCCACAAATTCTCAATGCACACGCCGCACTGCTCGACTATGTGAACTTGCCGATCCCAGCAAGCTTTCTGGTCTGCCCGGCAGATGCAACTCGACAAGGATACCTCGAAGGCGATTACAGCCCCTTGCCAAGCTATAGCGGGGACAATGCAATCGGAGCATGGCGATGGATTTTCTCTAGTTCCTACAAGTGGGATGTCTATCAGTGGAGCCCAAGTCGGACATACCGGACGAGCAATCCTCAGGGCCAGATGCAGTGGGCGCCAATGCTCTATCAGACTGCCTCGGATAATAATTTCTGGAGTATCGACGGCGACGTTTCGATCCGAGACGCCCTTGGACCGAAACTCGCCTCCGACGTTCGCTTTCCATCGCAGAAAGTTTTCCTTTCCGACGACTACGCGCGCCACAACGGACAGACCCGCTACTACGCCGACCAGGCCGCAGGGCAGGATCTGCTATTCCACGACGGCTCGGTCCGCTACTACCGCACCGATGCGACCAATCCGGGTTGGGACCCGCGCTCAAAAACGACCCGCGGCAACATGACGGGCCGATTCGCGTTTACCAAACAAGCCGACGTCTTTGGCTCACTCTACAGCGACGCGAAGAGCGCGAACTACACCGCTGGCTGGTATCGCTGGACGCGGGGTGGATTGCAGGGCTGGGATGTGCCGCGGCTGCCGAGCATGGTGGGCAAGTTGCCCAGCCCGAGCGTTGTCGAGAACGAATTGGATACGGGACCGGCGACGGGAACGTGGTAGAGCTTCGCGTCAGGATTTGAACTACACCTCTGTGACGCATTTGTGACACTTCGTATCTCAGTTACAGCGCGAAGCGCTCGTCGCTTCTAAGACGTTCAATTACTTTGCTTGCGAAATCCGGCCTGCTGTTGTACCTTCTTTGGGTGGGTTTTGGAGGTACAGCGATGACTCGGCGCTCGGCATTTGCACTGCGGGACTTGCTCGTCTCGATGATTGTTCTTTTGTGTCTAGCCGCGCTGACTTTGCCAGCGCTTTCGCAGGTGCGGATGGACAGCTCACGCCAGGCGTGCATCGGAAACTATCGATTCATCGCGCAGGTGAGCGGGAGCTACTCGAACGATTACGCGGGCTACATGTGGGCGCTGAGCTGGAAGCGCGGAATGGCGAATCGTGTGGATCCGTGGTCGTTTGGATATTTCGCAACAGATACCGAAGCTCAAGCCGGGCAGGCGGTGACGATTTTGCGTCGGCTTGCCCACTTGAATTCGACTGGTGCTCCTCTTCCGGCCAGCTGGTCCCCGCAACTCTTGTACTCCCACGCGGTGCTGTTTGATTATGTGAACGTCTCGATCCCCGCGAGCTTTCTGGTGTGTCCGGAGGATTGGATTCGCCAGCGATATCTCGACGGCGACTACCGGCTGATGCCCCAGAGCAGCGGCGACAACTCTTCGACGAATTGGCGCATTCCTTACTCGAGTTCCTACACGGCGGGCACATACCAGTGGGGTCCGAGCCGACAGACGATGGTTCCCAAGCCCGGTGGCGGCACAACGCCGACGCCAATGTGGTATCCCAATCCGTCGGATGTATCAACGTGGACGTCTACGGGTGACTTGTCGGCGCCGGACGCCTTTGGCCCACGGCAGGAAAGCGCAGTGCGATTTCCTTCGAACAAGGTGTTCATGTCGGATGACTATGCACGCCACAACGGGAAGCCCCGGTACTACGCCTATCAGACGGCGGGTCAGGACCTGCTTTTTTACGATGGGTCGGTTCGCTTTCTGCGGCCCGACAGCACCAACCCGGGCTGGAATCCGTCGACCGCAGGCAATCGGGGGAACATGAAGTCTCGCTTCAGCTTTACGAAACGGCCGGATTTCTGGGGCGTGCTGGACAACAACGCGACGCAAGCGAATTTCACCGCGGGCTGGTATCGGTTGACGCGAGGCGGGTTGTACGGATGGGATGTGCCGCGGCTTTCGAGCATGGTGGGAAAGCTTCCGAATGCGAGCACGGTTGAGAATGAAGTCGATACGAGCGCGGCAACGGGAGCGTGGTAGGACAAGCTTGAATCGACCTGCATTCACAATCCGCGATCTACTCGTCGGCATCGTTGTGTTGGTGTCGCTGGCGGTTGTTTCCATTCCCGCGTTCTCGCAGGTGCGGATGGATAGTGCGCGTCAGGCGTGCATCGCCAACTACCGGTTTATCGCTGGAGCGAGCGGCAGCTACTCGAACGATTACGCCGGACAGATGTGGGCCATGAGCTGGAAGCGCGGGATGCGAGTTCCGGGCTTCACTCAAACGTATTACTTCGATTCCGACACGTTGGCACAAGCCTGGCAAGCTGTGTTGACCATGCGCCGCCTTGCGAACTTGAATCCGAACAACACGCCGGTGCCCCAGAATTGGATCAGCTCGCTGTACTACTCGCACATCGCGCTCGCCGACTATGTGAATCTGCCGCTGCCGGCCAGCTACTTGATCTGTCCGGAAGACTGGAAGAGACAACGCTTTCTCGATGGGGATTTTTCTCAGCTTCCTCCAGACTACGGCGATGGCGACTTCACCAGTTGGCGCATGGCGTACTCGAGTTCCTACTCGGTGAGCCCATCGCACTGGGGTCCGAGTCGGCAGACAACGGTTCCGGCTCCGCCCACCGGTCAATTGCGGAAGTCCGCGATGTGGTATTCGACGGGCCTGTATGCGTCCTACGACGGCGACCTCATCGTTCCTGACATGTACAAACCCCGGCAAGAGTCAGATGTGCGTTTCCCGGCCAACAAAGTCTTCCTCTCCGATGACTACGCGCGTCACAGCGGAAAGCCGAGGTACTACGCGTACCAGACCGCGGGGCAGGACATGTTGTTTTACGACGGCTCCGTGCGCTACTACCGCACCGACAGCACCAATCCCGGATGGAGGCCAACGTCCGCAACCGGCCGGGGCACTATGAATTCCAGGTACACGTTTACGGTGACGCCCGATTTCTGGGGCACGCTCGACAACAACGCAACACAGGCATCGTTCACCGCCGGCTGGTATCGAGTGACGCGTGGCGGCCTTTTCGGCTGGGATGTACCGCGGCTCAAGAGCATGGTCGGCAAACTTCCGAGCGCGACCGTTGTGGAAAATGAAGTCGACACAAGTGCCGCGACCGGTACGTGGTAATTCGCGGACGCGCGCCTACTTCCGCGCGTCCAGTTCCTGCCAACGTTCGAAGAGCGATGTGACCTTTGCCTGTGCCGCGGCGAACGCTCGCGAGACTTCCTCGAATTTCTTGAAATCGGCTACGACTTCCGGGTCGTTCATCTGCTTTTCGAGTTCCGCTGCCGCGGCTTCCGCCTTGCGGATCGTGGGTTCGATCTCTGCGAGTTCGCGTTGTTCCTTGTACACCAGCTTTTTCTTTGCGGGCTGAGCAGGCGCGGCCGGAGCGGTCGCGGCACCGGAACCAGACGCCTCGGCCTGCGCCGCTTTCGCCGCGGCCTTTGACGGCTTTGCCTTGCTCGCCTCGTGCGCCCGCTCCCACTGCTCGTAGTCGGTGAAGTGGCGAGCGTTGCCCATGCCGTCGAGCGCGACGATGTGCGTCGAGAGCCTTGCAAGCATCGCGCGATCGTGCGTCACCAGCACCACAGCGCCCGGGAACTCTTCCAGGCTCTCTTCGAGCACTTCGAGCGACGGGATATCCAGGTCGTTCGTCGGTTCGTCCAGGATCAAGACGTCCGCCGGCTCCAGCATCAGCCTCGCGATGTGGATGCGGGCCTGTTCGCCTCCGGAGAGCCCTCGCACCGGCTGCTTCAACTGCTGCGAGGTGAACAGGAACTTCCGCGCCCACGTGTTGATGTGCACGGTCGCGCCGCGGTAGATCACGGCATCGGCGTGCGGGCTCAGCGCTTCGGCGAGCGTGATCCCCATGTCGATCTCGGTCCGGTGCTGCGAGAAGATGACCGTGCGCAGCTTGTCGGCTTTCTTGATGGTTCCCGGTGCGGGAAGACCCGGGGGCAGGTTGACGGCTTCTGCTGCCGCTTTCAGCGCCGCTTCGGTGGGCGGATCGGCGTCGATCTCGCCGGTCAGCACTTTGATGAGAGTCGATTTCCCCGAGCCATTGGGCCCGAGCAGTCCGAGCACATTGGTGGGCGAGAGAATCAGATCAAGATCGGTAAAGAGCGGCTTGCCGCCGAGCGACTTGGTGATCGCGCGGGCGACTAGCAGCTTCTGCGTCATCCGACCCGTCGACTCCCAATCGATTGCCGTCGCCCGCGGCGCGGCATTCCTCGCCTTGAGATCGGCAAGCACGTCCATCCGTTCGTACGACGCATCGATGCGGCTCTTCGATTTCGTCCGCCGCGCCTGCGCTCCGCGCCCCAGCCAGCGCAGATCTTCGCGCACCTGATTCGCCAGTGACTGTTCTTGTCTCGCCTGCGCGTCGAGAAACTCCTGCTTCCTCCGCAGAAATTCGCTGTAGTTCCCGTTGATCGCAAAGAGCCCCTGCGGATACTGGCTCGATAGCTCCGCGATCCGCGTCGCGATCGTTTCCAGAAACTCGCGATCGTGAGTGACGACGATGCTCGCGAACGGACCCTGCTTCAGAACGCTCTCGAGCCAGTCGATTCCCTCGACGTCCAGGTGATTCGTCGGTTCGTCGAGCAGAAGCGCATCGGGCTCTTTCGCCATCTCGCGCGCAATCGCAACCCGCTTTTTCTGGCCGCCTGAAAGCGATTCGGTTGATTGATGCAGATCGTCAAACCCGAGGCGATCGAGGACGAGTTCTGCCGCGAGTTCCGCCTCGTGGTCATCGTGCAGGTGCGCGAGCGTGCCGGCCGCGATCTCGTCGTGCAGCGCGCTCACGACCGCCGAGAGAATCGTCGAGCCATCAGGAAAAACATCCTTCTGCGGCACATACGCGATCCGCACACCCTTGCGGACGGTCACGCCGCTGCCTCCGCTCCCCGACTTCACCACATCCGCTGTCTGCTGCCCCGCGATGATCTTGAGCAGCGTCGACTTGCCCGAGCCGTTGGGGCCTATCAGCGCGAGCCGCTCGCGATCGTTCAGAGAAATCCCGATGCCCTCAAAGAGCGTGCGGCTGCCGAAGGTCTTGGAAAGGTTTTGTGCTGTGAGTAGGACTGCCATTGAGCGGGGAAAGTAGGGCCGGACCCCGGCGTTCCACCGCCGCCCCTCCACAACGGACGTGGACTTTGTCTGTTGAGAGTCCTGCTACGCACCGCGAACGCCGTGCATTGATCAATTTCTAAATTTTCGCACCGCGACCGTGTCGTTCTGTCCGCCGAATCCAAACGAATTGCTGAGGCACAGATCCACGCCGCCTTCGGCGTTGAGATCGCGTGCCGCGTTCGGAACGTAATCAAGGTCGCACACCGGATCGGGCGTTTTGAGATTCATCGTCGGAGGGACGATGCCGGTTTCGATCGCCTTGATGCAGGTGATCAGTTCCACCGCTCCCGCAGCTTGAATCAGGTGACCCAGCATGCTCTTCACGCTGCTGAACGGAATCTTCGGCGCGAGCGGACCGAAGAGCGCCTTCACGGCCGCCGTCTCGATCTTGTCGTTCTCTTTCGTGCCGGTCCCGTGGGCCGAGATGTACTGCACCGGCGGGCGACCGTCGGGGCCGACTTCTCGAGGTGAAACGCCCGCCTGCTTCAGAGCCTGCGCCATCGCGCCTGCCGCGCCTCTTCCATCCGGCTGGATATCGGTAATCCGGAATGCGTCAGCCGTGCTGCCATACCCAGCGAGTTCAGCGATGATGGTCGCGCCGCGCTTCTTCGCGTGCTCGAGCGATTCGAGGATGATCATCCCCGCGCCCTCGCCCATCACAAAGCCGTCGCGTGTCTGATCGAACGGGCGGGCAGCGCTCTGGGGCGTATCGCGCCGCTGGCTCATAGCGGTCAGCCGCACAAATCCTGTCATGCCGAGCAAGTGAATCATCGAGTGGCTGCCGCCCGCAAACATCACGTCCGCGTCGCCGTGCCGGATGATCTCGAACGCCTCGCCGATCGCCTGCGTACTCGCGGCACACGCCGTCATGCAGTTGAACGCAGGACCCCGGCAGCCGAACTCTGCCGCCACATGGCTCATCGCCAGATTCGGCTCCTGCTCAACCTCGCGAACCGCCGACATAGTCGCGAGCGCGTGCTTCGCCCACAAACCGCCGTCGACCGACTTCGATTCGGCTTTCCATCCGGCGAGATTCGACGCAATGAAATTGTCGTAGTCGAGCTGGCCTTCGCCCGAGCCGAGATAGATACCAAACCGTCGTCGCTCGATCTTCGCGTTGGCGAGGCCGGATTGCTTCCACGCCTGCGCCGCCGCGCCAAGCGCGTACTGCGTACCGATGCTCGCCATCTCGTGCGGCGCAACATCATCGAGAAACTGCGAGAGCTTGAAACTCTTCACTTCAGAAGCGAAGTTGGTCGCGCAGGTGCTGGCATCAAAGTGCGTGACCGGACCGATGCCGCTATCGCCCTTAAGCAGTCGCGCCCAGACCGAATCGATGTCGCTTCCAAGCGGAGTGACCCAGCCCGTTCCGGTAATGACGACACGCTTGCTCGACAAAGTCACGCCTTCTCATCAAAGTCGTACATAGGCGAATCGTCGGAATGCCCACCTTCGCCGCCCTCGTACGCGCCGGGCGCGATGCCTTTGGCCGCGTTGATCTTGTCGACGTTTAGCACCCGCACGAGACCATCTTTCAGCAGGCGACCCGCGAAGTTGATGATCAAGCCGAGCTCAAGGTCCGCGGCCTTCAGTTGCGCCCGCAGCACCGAACGCTCCGCACCCGACACTTCGCCGTACCGCGCCATGACGTCGACGATGAAGCGATCCTCAATGAACAGGTCGCAGATTGAGTGCCCGACCACCTGATCCTTGTACTTGACCGGGATCGAGTGGTTGTGCTTGAAGTTCACGCCCTGCGCCCGCATCTCCTGCTGCAGCGCGGTCATGTACGTTGATTCGTCGTATCCGCCGCCGAGTGCGATATGAACATCGCGAGCGCACCCGATTACCTTGTGGCTGATCGATGTCAGTGTCGGATCAAGTTCCGAAAGCGGAATGCCGCGGCGCTGGCCACCATCACGCCCGCCGTCTCGTCCACCCTCTCGCCCGCCTCCGCCATATCCGCCGCGGCCGCGACCGCCGCCGCCGCCACCTCCGTACCCGCCGCCGTAGTTGCCTCGTGATTCGCCTCTGCCGTCGCTTCTGTAGTCGCTCATGGTCGCGCTCCGTAGTTCTGTTTTGTGCAGCGCTCGCCGCACTTCAAATGGTAGGAACAGGCGTTCGTGCCAAAAGTTAAGACTGCTTCAGCACCGCCGCGGCATTCTGCCCGCCCAGCGCGCTGCTCACGATCAGGACATGCCGCAGCTTTGCCGGCTGCTGTGCCGTTGAGCCGGCCTGCAATCCGCCCGCGGGAGTGCCCGCGTTGATGCGCGCGGGAAGGTGCTGGTGCTTCACTGCGAGCGCGCCGGCCGCGAGTTGAAGCCCGCCGTGACCCGCAACCAGCTGCCCGATGAACGGCGTCAGCGTGATCAGCGGAATCTGTGAGAGTCGCTCACCGAACACCGCACGCAGACCTGTCGCTTCTTCCAAATCGTCTTCGCGTATTCCCGAACCCGTCGGAACAATGGCGTCGATGTCACCCGGCTTGATGCCGGCATCGGCGAGCGCCGCCTCCACAGCGAATCGCACGCCATCGCCGGGGCGATCGCCACTCGAGAGATTCTGCTTTGTGCGGATCTCCTGGTACGCGGGTGGAGGAGAGTGAGCGGCGCCGAACCCCGCGACCTCCGCATAGATCGATGCTCTGCGCGCGATCGCTTTTTCCCGCTCTTCAAGGACCACCAGTCCGCCGCCCTCGCCGAGCAGGGTGCCTTTCGCGTTCGCATCAAAAGGACGCACGATCGATTCGGGAGCGTCGCTTTCACTGCACGGAGCGAGCCTCTTCAAAAGGCTCCAGCGGAGCGTTCCCATTAGATTCACTTTGCTTTCGCAGCCGCCGGTAAAGCAAAGGTCGGCCGCATCGCGCTGGATGACGCGCATTCCTTCGCCCATGCAGAGCAATCCGCTCGCCTCGGCGCACGTGATTGTGTTGCTCGGTCCTTCGCAGCCGTGGATGATCGTCACATGGCACGCGAGCATGTTGGGCAGATACTTCAACATCCAGAGCGGCTGAAGGTTGTTCATGCCCCCGCCGCCCCCATCTGCAGCGCCCCACTTGCGGTGGTCGAATGTGCCCGCTTCGTTTGTCGAAGTCGCGAGCGCCGACGTCAGCTCATCCGTTTCGGCATTGATCAGCCCCGCGCCGATCTGGCAACCCATGCGGTCGCTTGCATATGTCGGCGTGCCCGGCGCGCCATCGAGAGACCCGCGCGTCACCAGTCCAGCGTCTTCGGCCGCCAGCCTTGCCGCGGCAACCGCGATCTCGCTGTCACGCGCCATCACTTTGACGGCCTTGCGATAGCTCTTTGGAACAGAGTCCTTCGCCGAGAATTCGCCCGGAATTTGACCCGCCAACTTGGTGGCAAATCCCGACGAATCGAAGATCGTGGGCTTGGCGATTCCCGTCGTGCCGGCGCACAGCCCTTCCCAAAGCGGACCGCGGCCGACACCAAGCGGACTCACGACGCCAATCCCGGTAATGACGACCCGACGCGGCATGGACGGTCTGATGGTAGAAGCCGTCGGTCGGATACCGGATTTCACCGGACAAGTTCCAGACGGCCTCGGTCACGGAATTGCTGCCAGTCATTCAACCCAGCGTGAGGCCTGTTGGGTGCCTGGCTCGTCAGACACTCATCGCTCGCACACACGGTTGAACGTGTGGGTGCCGGTCGCATGAACCTCGCCCGGATTTTTGCGCTCCAGACCGCCTCCACCCGATACCGTTTGGGTGATTATGGCGGCAGAGGCCCCAATCCAGACAGATTCACTCGCCGTCCGCGCGCCAGCCTTGCTGGATCCGGGCTGGCTGTTTGTCATTGCCGGGCTGACTTTGCTCCTTGCCAGCGTGTTGATTCCCGCCGCCGAGCAGGTGCGCGAAGCCTACTGGCAGCGTGATCGGGCCTTTCTCGTCGAAAAGCATCGTCAGGAACGAATGACGCGCTATCAGGAGTTCGCGACCGCACTTGAGCACGGCGAAAAGTCGCTGGTTTTGTCTCTTGCCGCGAGTCAATTGAATCAAATTCCGAGTGACAGAGTGCCGATCGGCGTCGGTTCGACCAAGGGCGGCTACACCGATATCAAGGCGGGGAGCGCGAGCGTCTTCCCGAACTTGGAGCCCGACCCGATCGACCTGCCGGAGTACAAGCACTTTGACAGCACGCTGAGCCGCATGGTGACGGACGGGAAAGTTCGTCCATGGGTGCTGGTGGTCGGTTCGGTGCTGGTGCTGGTCGGCCTGCTGCCGGCGAGTCGCCGCCGGGCCTGAACCAATCTTTTGGATCTAACCTTTTTGATCTAGCATCCTTCCATGGCCAAGCTCCTCTTTCGGCCCAAGCACCGGCTGACGCATCGCCGTCAGTTTGAAGCCGTGCACGACGCCCGGATGAAGACGCCCTGCGGCCCGCTCACGATTCATTCGCGTCGCAACGGCCTGCCTCACCCGCGGCTAGGAATGTCAATCGGCCGCCCATTCGGAAATGCCGTTGAACGAAACCGTCTCAAACGCTGCCTGCGCGAAGCCTTCCGACTGATGCAGCTTGACGTCCCAAACTCCGACGTTTTCGGAAGTTACGATCTTTTGGTGACCGCCCGTCGGCACGATGACCCGGGGATGGACCAATACGCAAAGTGGCTCGCCGAAGCCGTCGAACGCCTCGATCGCGAATGGCGCAAGCGCGAGGCAAAAACATGACAAGGCGCGCGAACGGTCATGTTTCAATTCTTTCGCGAGCGGTGGCGTTCCCCCTGCTCGTACTGGTTCGGCTCTACCAATGGACACTTTCGCCCGTGATGGGTGGGCAATGTCGATACTGGCCGACCTGTTCCCATTACGCGGCCGAGGCATTGCAAACCCATGGTGGGGTACGAGGAGGGTGGATGGCGGCAAAGCGACTTTTGCGCTGTCATCCATTTTCCAAGGGCGGCTATGACCCCGTTCCTCCTCCGATGTCGTCCGAATCGCCTCCGTTGTGATCCCTTACTAACCTATTGATGCTGGGTGGCCGATAAGCGGCCGTGCGGTCTCATTGGCCGCGAGCAACTTCGAGGGACGAGCCTTGCACGGGCTTCGGGAGGAACGACTGCGAGCATGAGCCGGTTGCCTGCCCAACAGCGTCGGTCGCAGCTACTTGATCATGCCGGGGTCTTGTTCGCGAAGGTCGGGTACGCGCGAACGACGACAGCGGAGCTTGCAAAGGCCGCGGGCGTCACCGAGCCCATCATCTACCGCCATTTCGATTCGAAGCGTGATCTCTTCATCGCTCTGATCGATCGTTCCAGCGAACGCACGATTTCAACGTGGGAAAAGCACCTTTCGGGCGCCAAGGACCCGGCGGAGCGTCTGCTTCGCCTTCTGGGCGACAACCCGATGGTGACCAAACACGGTCGCGACGACTATCGCGTGCTGCTTCAGGCGATCACCGAAGTCGATGACGAAGGAATCGCGGGCGCAATCAAACGCCACATGGACAACCTGCACGGCTTCATCTCCAAGGAGATCAAGCTCGCGCAGGACGAGCACAAAGTCACGCAGCGTTTCAGCGCCGACGTCATCGCGTGGGTCCTGATCCACATCGGCATGGGATACGGAGTCGTCGCGGCTATGGGCTACGGCGATCACGGCGCTGACACGCAGGGCGTGCACCCGCAGGACGTGGTGGCGAGGATTCTGGTGGGTCGAGCGGCCGAAAAAGCCTAGCAACCGCTCGTTCTCCCTCGAAAGCGAACAATACAGCGCGTACAGCGAACCAAGGACGCAGTCTGAACGCTGCACAATTGCACGCTGGCTTCCCGCTGCAAGCTGGCCGCTTTCCTCCCATGATCTACCTCGACAACAACGCCACCACCCGTCCGTGCGCCGCCGCCGTTGAAGCGGCGGGGCTCGCGATGCGCGAGGCCTGGCAGAATCCGTCGAGCGTGCATCGAGCCGGGCAGAGTGCGCGGGCGCTCCTCGAAATGGCCCGGAAGTCGATCGCGGAACTCTTGGGAGCCAAACCCCGCGAGATCACGTTTGTTTCAAGCGGGACCGAGTCGATCCAGCTCGCCATCCGGGGAGTTGTGCACGCACAACCGAAACACGACGATCCGCCCCTGATCGTTTCGACCAAGGTCGAGCACTCGGCGATCCGCGAATTGCTCACGGAAATGGAAGCGCGGGGCGAAGCACGAGTGCATTGGCTGGACGTGGATGGTTCGGGAATCGTGAAGCTCGAATCGGTCGCAGACGCGTTGGCATTGAAACCAGCGATTGTCAGCGTGCAGTGGGTGAACAACGAGACGGGCGTTATCCAACCGGTCGAGCAGATTGCAGCGATCTGCAACAGCGCCAATGTGCTCTTCCACTGCGACGGCACGCAGTGGGTCGGGAAAGAAACGACGCGGCTGGGGGCGGGCGGCGTGAACTGTGCCCTGCTCAGTCTTTCCGCTCACAAGTTTCACGGATTGAAAGGCGTGGGCTGCCTGTACGTGCGTGCCGGAGTGCGGCTTCGCCCGCAGACCCCCGGAAGCCAGGAACTCGGCCGTCGAGGGGGCACGGAAAACGTTCCCGGCATTCTCGCGGCAGGTGCCGCGGCCCGCGAAGCACGCGAGTGGCTTGAAAACACTTCAGCACGCGACGAACTCGGCGCCCTCCGCGACGAATTCGAGGCAGAAGTCCTTGCCGGTTGCCCGGGCTCCGAGGTGAACGGTGCAGGCTCGCCTCGCATCTGGAACACAACGAGCATCGGTTTCCCGAAGCTCGAAGCTGAGGCGGTGCTGCTTGCCCTGTCCGAGAGCGGCGTCTGCGCGAGCGCCGGCGCCGCGTGCGCATCGGGTTCGCTCGACCCATCGCCGGTTTTGCTCGCGATGGGCGTTCCGCCCGTGCTGGCACACGGCTCGGTTCGATTCAGCCTTTCCCGCGAAACAACCCGCGACGAACTTCAGCAGGCGTCCACCATCGTGATCCGCTGCGTGAACTCGCTCCGGGCCTCAACGAGTGCCGCGGTGTAAACAAGACATACTGTTCGGGCATGACGAGTTTCAACGCGCCGGCAGAACGGGATATGAACTGGGGCCCCGAGCGCACGAGCATCGTCGCGATCCTCGCGCTGGTCTTCGCGCTCCCGTGCTTCATCCCCGGATTCGGAATTATCGCGTCGCTGCTGGCGGTGTTCGCGCTCGTTGGCATTGCAGGAAGCAAGGGTCGCATCGGAGGAACCGGGCTTGCAATCGCGGCGCTGGTGCTCGGGCTCTTTGGAACCGCAATTTGGACAGCGATCGGCTACGGCATGTGGCAGGCCGCGAGTTTCTTCGATAAGCAGATCGTCGGCTCGACCGCGATCGTCATGACCGAGATCAAGGACGGCGAGTGGGACAAGGTGAAGGGTCGCTTCGTTCCCACCGCAGCCGACAAGCTCACCCCGGAAATGTTTGAAGCGTTTCGCACCGGGTATCGCGAGAAGTTCGGAGAGTTCCAAGGCGCCCCTTCGGGCCTGATGGACATCATCGACGGTTACTCGAAGCTGGGACCTCTGATGGGCAATCTCAAGAATCCGCCCCAGAACACCATCCCGCTGCCGCTGCGGTTTGAGAAGGGCCCTGCCCTCTTGATGATGGAATTCGATCCATCGCCTCGCGCCAAGGTCGCCAATCCGCCCACGGGTGGGACGGTGATGAAAGCTCTGCCGATCCGAAACCTGACGTTGCTCGGTCAGAACGGAGCGGTCGTGACCCTCATCGATCCATCGATCCTCCCTTCGAACACCGTCATCGAACTCAAAACCGGTTCGCCTCCGACCGTGAAGACCGTGCCAGCTCCCGAAGAAAAACCGGAGCCGGAAGCCGCCGAAAAGCCCGCGGCCCCGCCAACTCCGCCCGCCTCGTCACCTTCCAAACCCAAGCAGCCGTCGTAAGCGGTATCCTCACGGCTCGTGGCGGACACTCCTTCCAATAAACCTCCGTTGATCTCCTGTCAGCAGGTCGCCAAGATCTTTGACGGACGCGCCGTGCTCGAATCGATCGACCTCGACGTCTACCCGGGCGAGACGATGGTGATCATGGGCGGCTCGGGTTCGGGCAAGTCCACGCTGCTGCGCGTCATCATCGGAAGTTTCCCGGCCGACCGCGGGCGGGTGCTGCTCTTCGGGCAGGACATGACGCCCTTGGTCGGCACGCCGGACGGCGGAGGCGACGAGGACAAACTCGCGGACGTCCGCAAACGATTCGGCATTCTCTTCCAATCGGGCGCGCTCTTCAATTCGATGACCATCGCCGAGAATGTCGCGCTGCCCATGCGCGAGCACACCGATGTTTCGCCCGAAATCATCGATATTCAGGTCAAAATCAAGCTCGAACTCGTCGGGCTGCGCGAGCACGCCAACAAGTACCCCTCGCAGATTTCCGGCGGCATGAAGAAGCGCGCCGGCCTCGCCCGGGCCCTTGCCCTTGACCCCGAGATCCTGTTCTACGACGAGCCGTCCGCCGGCCTCGACCCGGTCACCAGCGCCCAGATTGATCGTTTGATCATCGATCTCTCACGACAGTTGGGGGTGACGAGCGTGGTCGTCACGCATGAAATGGACTCCGCATTCGTCATCGCCGACCGGATGGCCATGCTCGATCGGGGCAAGATGCTGAAGGTCGAAAAACGCGAGTGGTACGACAATCTCCGTAAATTGTCAGATCACGATGCCAAGGCTCTGCCGGAGACAGATCGCCTGATCAGGCAATTTCTGCGGGGCGACGCGGAAGGACCGATCACCGAAAGGCGATCGGAAGCGGCGTTTGAAGCCGATCTGTTGGGTGTCTCGATCGATCAGATTCTGCCGACGCCGAGCGTCGAACCCACTCGTGGCACGGGCTCGGGCGGCGGCACTTCGATCTTCCGTCGTACCAAGGGTTGAGGCCATTCAGAGCGATTGCGGCACTTTGCCAGACTAAATTCGACTACTCTCAGGAAACATGTCTTTGCGGAGCCCCTCGAAATACACGATTCTCGCCGGTTTGTTCCTTCTGGGAAGCGTCGCGCTCGCGATCGCCGTGGCGTTCTCGCTGACGAACATTCTGGACCGCCTTGTTCCCAGCAACAAGTTCACCATCCGTTTCAGCATGGCCGCCGGCGCGCCGGGGCTGAAGCCGGACAGCCAGGTGACGCTCGGCGGGCAGAAGATCGGCACGGTGACAAGCGTCGGTTTCGATGAGACCGCAACACACGTGCTCGTTGGTGTTCGTGTGGCCGCGGCCTATCCCGTCTATCCAAATGCGATCGTTGGCCTTGAACGTCCGCTCCTGGGCAGCCAGAGCTGGATCAATATCTCTTCGGTCGGGTCAGGGGATGCAAAGCTCGCCAACGGCGCGATTATCGACGGCCGTGCCGCGGGCGGATTCCTGGCCCAGTTCGGGTTGACGCAGGAAGACGTTCGCAAACTGCTCGACAGCACCCAGGCGACGGTCACGAATCTGAACGAACTGATTGCCGCGAACCGGCCGAAGATCGACGGAATTGTCGACGATGTCGGCTCGATCACAAAGTCGACGCGCGAGCGCTGGCCGAAGTGGATGAATCAGTTCGACGTCACGGCCAACAACGTGACCGATTTCAGCGGCAAGCTCGGCCCCATGGCCGACAATTTCAACATCAAGGTAGACAACTTCGGCAAGTTGCTCGACAACGTCAACTCGGTGATCGACGAGAACAAGCCGAACATCAAGCAGATCACGACCGACGCGAGCACGATCGCGTCCGACTTCCGTACCAAGACGATGCCGTCGGTCGACAACATCGCCAAGAGCATCGAAACCTGGTGCGCGACGGAATTGCCCGAACTCAAGCGCTCCGTCGCCAACCTGCGGCTCACGACCGAGCAAGCCAAGCGCGCCATCGTCGAGATCCGCGCTCAGCCGTGGCGTCTCTTCTTCCAGCCCAGCAAGAAGGAACTGGAAACCGACGTGCTCTTCTGGGCGGCCAATGCCTACGCCGATGCCGTCAGCGACCTGCGCTCGGCGACTGAAGGGATGCAGCAGACAATCGTGCTCGCGAAAGACGCGACCCCGGGGACCGGCCCTTCCGCGGCGCTGCTCGAGGCACAGTACAAGCTGCTCCAGGATTCGATGCAGATGTACAAGAAAGCCGAGCAGGACCTGCTCGACGTGCTCATCCTGCGAACCGGCTCCAAGGCGAGCGGCCCGGCCCAGCCGGCAGCACCCGCCAAGCCGGCGAAGTAAGATTGCCGCGTGCAGCTTCGGGTGAAAGGGGTGCGGTGAAGACTTGACGCAGCGCCGACACCATTACGAAGTCGCATTCGAAGACTACCTCCGGTCCCGGCGCATCCCGTACGTAGCGGTCGATGAGGCGAAAAAGGCCCTCTTGCCCGGCGGTGCCCACCTCTCGTTCAGCGGCTCACAGCCCAACGCGGTGAAGTCGTTCGACTTTGTGCTCTACGGTGAATCGTCGAACCTGCTTGTCGAAATCAAGGGCCGGCGTATCCCTCGTCGCAAAAGTTCGGGACTGCGCACGAAGCTCTCGGACAGCCTGCTCTTTCACCGGCCACCCACCCGCTCGGGCCTGCAGAATTGGGTGACCCGCGACGACGTGGACAGCCTTCTCACGTGGGAGCGGCTCTTTGGCCCGGGGTTCGAGGCAGTCTTCGTTTTCGTGTACTGGTGCGACGATCAGCCGCCGGACGCGCTTTTTCAGGAAGTCTTTGAGAACCGCGACAATTGGTACGCCCTGCGGAGCGTGCCGGTCCGCGACTACGCCCGCGCAATGCGAATCCGCAGCGAGCGATGGCGAACGGTGCACGTGCCCACGGGGACGTTTGAACAGATCAGCCGCCCATTCGCACCGTCGATGACGGGCACGGGTCTCGAGGAATATCGGGGGCCGATCTACGACGTACCGGACGATGCGGTGCTGGTGCCCCACCCTCACTCCCACCCCCACCCCCACTCCGATTCGGACCGGCCCTTGGTCTCGGGGTTCTGAACCTGAATCGGGACGCTCCAAACTGTGTCAGAACCGGGCGAAGGCCGGGACGGTACAGTACCGGCATGAAGAGCCTTCTTTTCCGCCCTTGCGTCGCCTTGGCCTCTGTTGCGGGGGTTGTTGGCGTTCGCGCTGCGGGCGTGTGCGTGTCCGGAGTGCTGCTGGCGTCGAGCGCGATGGCGCAGGTCGCGACTGGCGATCTTGCCGAACGTCCGCGGCCGCCGGTTCCCAAGTCACCCGAGGAGCTGATGGCGGGGCACGGTGTGCTGATGATCATTTTGGGCGTGATCCTGCTCGGACTCGTGATCGGCGCGTGCCTGATTCCGGTGAAGCGCGGGCACATGGACTGATCCGGCGATTCACCCGGCTTTCGCGAAAAGCCGTCAAGCCAAATTCCAAGTGAAGGACACGATTCGATGCGTCAATTCCGACTGAAGCAACTCGTTGGGCTGAATCTGGCCTTGGCCGGCGCACTGGCTGGATTCTGGTTTCTCTCTTTCGCAGGCGCCCAACCTGTCAACCCGGGCACGGGGCGCGGGCGAGGCGAGTACCTCATGATCGCGAGCGGCATCCCCGGTTCCAACGCGAACAACGTGCAGGTCCTTGACGTCTCGAATCAGGAACTGCTGACACTCCGGTTTGATCAGGGGCGGCGCGCGTACATCGTGAGCGGATATCGCAGCCTCGGAACTGACCGCAACATCCCGGGAGGTCGCTAATGAAGACCTCGAATGGTTTCGATTACTTGACTGGCCTTGTGCGGGGCACGCTCTGCCTCTCCGCAGGAATCATGACCGCCATCGTCGTCGCCCGCGTCGCCTCGGTTCTCGGGGGTACGCCGGGTCTGCCCGGATTGCCTCTTGAGTCGATCGCGCAGGCCCAGCTCGCGGCCGGCCAGATGGTCGCCAGTGGCAACGGCTACAGCATTCTTTCCACCAGCACCGGCGGTGAAGCCAACGTGCTCGTGCACGATGCTCGCGGGGAAGAGATCGTCGTCTATCGCTCGGACTCGCAGGGCATTCTCCAGCTCTCCCAGCGCATCCGTCTTCAAAATGCCTTTGTCGAAGGACGCGCCCGCTTCGGGACCGCGCCCTGAACCTTCTTTGCGAACCGGGCCGAATCCGGTCTGCCTGTGAGCATGCATGCCCATCGTTCCGCTCCCACAGTTCGAAGCCGACGTCCATCTGAAAGAGCAGTCCGATCGCGAGGCGTACGGAGCGCTCGCGGCTCCCAAGACCATTGTCGTGCGCTTTGGCGCGATGAAACTCGTGGGTGAATACCCGTACGACGGTTCCGCCAAGCCCGGCTGCGGCAGCAAGCTCGTGGTCCGCACACATCGGGGCACGGAATTAGGCGAAATGCTCACGAGTACCTGCCCGAACTCGGGCTGCTCCAAGAGTGTCAGCCGCAAGGAGATGCTCGAGTTTATCGAGAACTCGGGGGGGCGCGACTATCCGTTCTTTACCGATGGGCGCGTGCTGCGGGTCGCGACGGTCGAGGATCTCAATCGCCAGTCGCAGATCGAACAGAGCAAGCACGAGTTGAAGTTGCGAGCGCGGGCTGCGGCAGAGCAAGCAGGCTTTGGACACATCAAGATCGTTGAGGTCGAACCGGTCCTGGGCGGCGAGCGCGTGATCGTGCACTTCCTCAGCGAAGAGCGTGTTGAGTTTCGCGACTTGGGCCCCACGCTGGCGCGCGAATTCCGCGGACGCGTGGATTTCCATCCGGTCGGAGCTCGCGACGAAGCCCGCATCACGGCCGACTACGAAAAATGCGGCCAATACTGCTGCTGCAAGAACTTCCTCAAGGTGCTCAAACCTGTGAGCATGAAGAGCGCCAAGGTGCAGAAGGCGACGCTCGATCCGCTCAAAATTTCCGGCCGCTGCGGCAGACTCATGTGCTGCCTTCGCTACGAAGATCAGACGTACGACGATCTCCGCAAGCGCTTGCCTCACAAGAAAACCCGCGTCGGAACACCCGAAGGCGACGGCATCGTCATCGACGGGCAGATCCTCACCCAGCTCGCGCTGATCGAACTCGATGCGCTTGACGAGATGGGCCGTCCCAAGCAGGTCGCGATTCCGGTTGAGAATCTGACGCCTCCAGTCAACGCGACAGCGCCGGTCCGTCCGCCACCGGGCGAGATGCCGCAGCATCGCGGAGGATCCGGACCACGACGTCCCGATTCGCGCTCGCCACAATCGCAAGGTGGCCAACAAGGCGGACGGCCTGGCGGTCCTCCGCAAGGTGCATCACAAAATCCTTCACAGAGTCCTTCACAGAGACCACCGCAACTCGGAAGGCCACCAAGGCCACCCGGAGATGGTCGCCGGCCGCAGCATGCTCCTCGTCCAAACGACGGACCACGTAGCGGAGGACAGCCTCCACGCCCGCCTCAACAAGCGCCGCGTTCGGCACCACGTCCAAACCAGGATGTGAACTTCGACGACATCCCGACCGATGACGGAACGCTCGATGATGGGCCGCGTGGTCCGCAGCAGGAGGGTGGCCCGCGGCGTGGCCGTCGGCGACGCCGTCGTGGTGGAGGATCAGGCGGAGCACCGGGCGGACCATCCGGTGGCGGCCCTCGAAATGGGAATCCGCCTTCCACCCCACCGCCACCGGGAACTTCCGGACCGTCCGGTCAGTAAACGACTCGTGTACTCTCGGCCCTTCCTATCCATTGAGCAGAATCGATGCTCACGGGCCGATAGCAAAGGTGATCATGACAGAAGCTCACGTTGCGAAAGCGAACCAGCCTCCTACCTCGGTCAAGGAGACGGTGATCTCGCTTTTGATCGCGTTCACGATCGCGCTGATCTTCCGGGGAATCGTGCTCGAGCCGTTCCAGATTCCGACCGGATCGATGGCGCCCACTCTCCTCGGCGCGCACGTTCGCATCCGCGATCGTGACACGGGATACGAGTGGCCGATCAGCCCGTCCGACTTTGTCGACGGCAACATGGAGAACGCGCAGCCCAAGCAACAGATTGCGACGGCGCACGAGCCCAACACCGATCGACTGCTCGCCCCCTTTACAAAGGACTCCAGCAGCGGCGACCGTATCTTCGTTCTCAAATACGACTATCCGTACGGCACGCCGGCCCGCTGGGATGTCGTGGTCTTCCGTAATCCGACCAACCCGCAGGTCTACTACATCAAGCGACTGGTTGGTCTTGAAAACGAGGAGCTCTCGATTGTCGGGGGCGACGTCTTCGTACGCCCGTACAAGGCCGACCGCAAAGAAACGCCGGAAGAATGCTGGCAGAGCCCGGAGTGGAAGATCGCCCGCAAGCCCAGGCGCGCGCAGGACGCGACGTGGCAACTCATTTTCGACAGCACGTTTGAGCCGGCCAACCCGGTGCGCGACGGCAAGCGCTGGTTCACTTCACCGTGGTTGCCCTCGACGGACAAGTGGAAAGTCAACGACACCACGGTGTACAAGTACGACGGCGCGGGGCCGACCAGCCTCAACTGGAACTCCAAAGAGCGCCCGATCACAGATCTCAATCACTACAACGACACGCCCCAGCTGAACGCCCGCAAGAACATGCCGGTGCAGCGGTATCCGGTTTCGGACCTGCGGGTGAGCTTCGGGGTCAAGCCCGCGGCGGCAAACGCGAACGTCGGCGCGACGATCCAGGTGAACTCGCACGAGTTCCGTGGACGGATCGAAGGAACCAAGGCACTCGTTGAGATGCGCCCGCTGGGCGACGAGAAGGCCGGGTGGAAGGTTCTCGGAAGCAAGGACGGCGTTTCGCCGCTCGGTCCGGATCGCGTGACGAACTTTGAATTCCGGCATGTTGATCAGGCGCTCGCGCTGCTGATCGACGGCGCTGTCGTCGCCGAAGGCGGTTACGACTGGTCGCCGGCGCAGCGGGTGGAGTATGCAACCGCCCAGCCCCTTGCAGCAATGCTCTCACTTCGGGTACGTCCGGTTCCTCTTTCGGAACCGTCGAATTACACCAAGCCGGAAGTGAAGATCGACATCTCGGGCGCGGCCGAACTGCACCGGGTGCGGCTGGATCGCGACCTGTTCTATCAGCCGGTGCAGCACGTGATGCCGCAGTGGCGGGATACGCCGTGCCGCGGCAGCCACCCGACGACACTGGCGATCCAGCACGCGAACGAGTTCTTCATGATGGGCGACAACAGCCCGGCGAGCCTGGACGGCCGCTTGTGGGGTGAGCCGGATCCGTGGGTGGAAAAACTGATCGACAAGCACGCGGGCGTTGTGCCGCGGGATCTGATTGTGGGGAAGGCGTTCTGCGTCTTCTTCCCGGCGCTGTCGCGCAAGTGGGGCATGATTCCGATTCCAGATTTTGGGAATGTGCGCTGGATCTGGTGAAGATTGCTTTCAGCGAGAAATGGGCGGTTCTCGACGGAGCGCGTCGAGGTCGAGCGCGAGCGTGACCATCGCAAGATTACCCGATGCGTCGCGGGGCCACTGCTCCATCGGTCGATCGCGATAGAGCTCAAGGCCGTTGTGATCAGGGTCGTGTAAATACAGAGCTTCGCTCACTCCGTGATCGGCGGCTCCGTCGAGCGCGATGCCGGCTCGATCAAGGCGGCGGAGTGCGTCGCCGAGTGAGGCACGATCGGGATAGAGAATCGCGGCGTGGAAGAGCCCGGTGGTTCCGTGCGCGGGTGGGCGGCCGCCTTTGCTCTCCCACGTGTTTAAGCCGATGTGATGGTGGTATCCACCGGCGGAAAGAAACGCGGCGGAGGAGCCGAATCGCTGCATGAGCTGAAATCCGAGCACGCCCTGAAAGAAGGCGAGCGAGCGATCGATATCGGCGACTTTCAAGTGAACGTGGCCGATGCGGACGCCGGAATCAATCGGGGTGGTGTGATTCGCAGGCATCGGAAAAGCTCCCCGGTCAGAGGCGGACGCCGAGACGCGCGAATGCCTCGGCAACGAGCATCGGTTGCGATTGCTCGCCGGTGGCGAGGTCTTTGAGCGAGACGGTTTCCTTGGATTCGATGATCATGACGATGCGTGCGCCCTGATCGTTTGCGTCTTTCAAGAGCTTGCCGACGTTTCGCGTCGACTTTGAGGACGTTCGGGCGTGACGACCCGCGGCACGCAGGCGTGCGAGCAGCGGCTTGACCAGCAGCTCGGCATCCGGCGAAGGTCCGGGGATCACGAACACGTCGGGCGTCGCGCCGATGCGCCGGAACAAGTCAATTTCTTTGGGCATCAACCCGCGGTCTTCGAGGACGAGCCCGAGGACAACGTCGCCCATGCCGAAGCCAACGGCTGGAGTCGCGGGGCCGTCGAAGAGTTCAACCAGGTTGTCGTAGCGGCCGCCACCTGCAATGGCGCGTTCTGCTCCGGAAGCCTCGTGGACTTCGAAAACCATTCCGGTGTAGTACGCGAGCCCGCGGACGACGCTGAGATCAAAGTCGATCCAGTCGATGATTCCCGAAGCAACCAGTTCCTTCGCCAGTGGCATGACCGCGTCGGCGAAGTAGGTGAGATCGAGCACGTCGCGTGTATTCGGATCGATCGCGGGCGGCTTGAACGGATCGACCGCCTCCTTGCTCGGGTCAATCCCGGCGGGAACCGTGATACGCACGAGGCCCTTCTGGAAGACTTCCGCCTGCTCGGCGCTGAAGCCGAAGGCGGAGACCTTCTGGGCAAATTCGGGCGCCGGCATCTTGCCTTTGGCGTCGAGCAGTTTGAAGAGCTCGGCCTGTGCTTCGGGTTGAACGCCCCGGCTTAGAAGCCACGCACTCAGCGCAGCGCGGTGATTCACCTTGACCCGCACGTCCTTGCTCGTGAGACCGAGCGAAGAGAGGAGCGAGACGCAGGTGGCGATGATCTCGGCGTCTGCCGCGGGAGAAGGATCGCCCAGGATGTCGGCATTCCACTGAAGGAACTCGCGCAGGCGCCCACGCTGAGGTTTCTCCGCACGAAAGAACGGGCCGGCGGTGAACCAGCGCGTGGGCTTGGGCAGGCTGCCAGCGCGGGCTGCATACAAGCGCGCAAGTGTCGGTGTGAACTCGGGACGGAGGGCGTAGTCCTTTTCGCCTCCGGCACGCTGGAACGAAAACAGCTCGCTGACGATACCTTCGCCACTCTTGACGGTGTAGAGATCAAGGTGTTCAAAGATCGGGCCGTCCACTTCTTCGAAGCCGTGCCGGATCGAAGCGGAGCGCCACGACTCGGTGATGAAGCGACGACGTGCGGCGTCGGCGGGGTAGAAGTCGCGGGTTCCTTTGGGGGCCTGAAAGTCGGACATGTGGGCAAGGGTAGAGAGGCGGAGAGAGCACGCGGTAAAAAGAAAAGCAGCCCTTGCGGGCTGCTTTGGTGAGCTGGGAAAGATCAATCCTTATTTGTCGGCAGGCTTCACATCGCCCTGCGGAGCGGCGGGCGCAGAATCCGCGGCTTTCTTGTCGGCGGCATCCTTCAGAGCGGTCTCGATGCCCTCGCCAATTTCCTTCATCGTCGACTCTTTGAGGTAGTTCGAGACCAAGCGGACGTTCGCGCCGTCAGCGCCGATCACAACCACCGTCGGAACGCTCTGGACATCGAGCCGCTCAGCGAGCGAATCGGCTTCCATCAGCACCGGCAAAGCGATGTTCGATTCCTTGAGGTACGCAGCAACGCCTTCAGCATCCTTCTCTCGCACCGAGGCGATGAAGAACTTGACGCCCTTGTCCTTGTAGCTGTCGGCGAGGGCCTGGAGTTCCGCGTGGCTGCGCTTCGAGGGATTCGACCATGTGCCCCAGAACTGGATCACCGCGACATTGCCGGCAAGCGAGGCCTTGGTGACCTTGGTGCCGTCGGGCGTCGAGAGTTCAAAGTCGGGAACGGCGAGCTTGTCGAGTTTGATCGGCTTGTTGGCGACCGGCTCGGTCTTGTCCACGGCGTAACCGGCCGGAGCAACGATCGTCGCACGCTCCGGCGGAATCGTCTCGTTCACTTTCATGTTCGAGAGTTCAACCGAGGTGCTGGCGTTGATCAGCTTGCTGTCGATGATGTTTTCGAGCTTGCGGGGGAGTGAATCGCTCTTCGCGATCCAGACCTTCTTGCGACTGCCGTTGCCTTCGAGCGCCGTGCCGGTCACCACAACATCGCAGGGGACGCCGGCGACGTCTTCAGTGCCCTGAAGCTGCATGACGGTCTGCGACAATTCCTCTCCGAGGGGCCGATCGCCCGAGATCGAGGGGATTCGCAGGCCATTGATCATCTGGAGGCCACGGAAGTTCTTGGCCTGGCCGAACGGACGCGTGTACACGGTCTTGGCCTGGTTGTCGACCCACGTGATTGCCTGGCGATCCCAGACGACGTCAAAGTCGGTCGGCGTGGTTTCCTTTGCGACGGTTCCGTTGCCGGTGATCCGCATGATCCAACCCCCGGTATCGGCGCGGGTCAGAACCATGTGGGCCTTGACGTTCTTGGGGCTGCGATCGCCACCCATCAGGCCGATCTGCGGAGCAAAGAGGTCGAATTCGAGCGTCTTGGCGGCGGCAATCGCGTCGCGCGACTTCTCGAGCAGAGCCTTGGCCTCGGGCTGCTGATTGGCATTGGCAGCGTTCTGAGCCTGCTCGGCATGGACGGTCGCCGGGGCACGCTGCGGTGCGCCAGCGCGGACGGATTCCTGCTGCGCGGGCTGGGCGGGCTGGGCCTGGGGCTCCTGAGCGAGAGCGGCGCCCGCCAGGGCGACGATCAGGGCTCCTCCGACGAGGCGGCCGAGGCGAAAATTTGTAGTTTGAGAACCGCTGCTTTTCATTTCCTGAGATCTCCATGCCGCGCGGGATTTGAAGGCGCGGCGGCTGATTGAATTCGGCCGGAAGGGTAGTCGGATCAAGCGTTGGGGCCGGATTCGGGGGTGAGCATAATCGACAGGGCTTCCCCGGGGTCGGCTTGACGCATGAGGTGCTCTCCAACGAGCACAATGCGGATTCCCTCGCTCCTTAAGCGCGCGAGGTCGGCGGAGGTTCGGATCCCGGATTCGCTGACCAGAATGCTCCGATCCTCGACCAGATCGGCCAATCGGAGGGTGTGGTTGAGGTCCACCTCCATAGTGGCCAGATTGCGGTTATTGATTCCCAGAAGCCCGTACCCCCGGTGCGGAAACCCCACATGAGGGCGGACCCGGAGGAGGCTGTCCATGTCGTGGACCTCGAGCAGGACCGTCAACTGCAATTGCTGGGCGAGGATCATCAGGTCGAGCATCTCGCCTTCGTGGAGGCATTCGGCGATGAGCAGAACGGCATCGGCCCCGTGGGCCCTGGCTTCCCAGAGCTGGTAGGGGTCGACGATGAAATCCTTGCGGAGGACGGGCAGCGGGACGGCCGCCTTGATCCGCTGGATGAACGACAGGTCGCCCCCGAAGTACTTGCGATCGGTCAGGCACGAGATCGCGGCAGCCCCGGAAGCGTGATACTTTCTTGCGATGTCTTCCGGGCGAAAGGAATCGCCTTCATATTCCGGCCGGATCAGCCCAGCACTCGGGCTTTGCCTCTTTACTTCCGCGATGATCGCGGTGTCGAACGCGTTGCGCTGGCGATGGTTGACCGCGGCAAAGAAGTTGCGGGGAGCCTCTTCCTGCGCGACCATCAGTTCCAATTCGGAAAGCGGGACCTTTTCCTTGGCGACTGCAAGCTCGGCGCGTTTGTGTTCGACGATTTCGGTGAGCACGCTGGGCAAGTACAACTCCGATTGGCGGGCCCATTCGCCCGCCCGCTGGCCGATCCTGATCCTCTTCTTCGGCTTGATTCTTGCAGGGCTTGGGATGGGAAGGCATGGCGCGACCGAGATAACAACCTCGCAGGCTCTCGCAACCCAGCAAGTTCCGACTCCAAAGACGCAGGCACCTGCCGTCACAAAGCCGAGCGTGGAGCCCCCCGTCGTGACTTCACGCCAGTGGATCTGGCTTCAGATTGGATTGGGCGGCGCGATTGTCGTGTGCTTGTGGTTTGGAAACGTGATCAAGCCATCGTCGCTTGGAAAAGGCGCTGAGGGTGGAGCAGATCGGCCGTGGTGGGCGTTCCTCTTCGCGGCGGTCGTCATCTACCTCGCGATGGGGTTGGGCGCGGAGGCGATTGGCTCACAGGTCCGGCTGAACGCAAGTTGGCTTGGCGGAGTGACCGAAGGCAGCACCAAGGGCAACGCAATCGTGATGCTCGGGCAGGGTTTTGCGGGGCTGCTCGCGGGCTTCGCGATGCTCGCGCTTGCGATCGGCGGGCTGAAGCGGCCGAGCGGTCGCGATCTTCTGATCGGCGTGCTGGCGATTGTGATCGCGCTGCCGGTCGTGAACGCGACAGGCCTGATCGCGCTCGAAATCTATCGCGCTTTCAAGCAGTCGAGCCCCCCCACCATCGGACACAACACGCTTCAAACAATCTCCGAGAGCAAGAGCGATCCGTGGGCGTGGGCGCAGGCAGCTTCCGCAATTCTGATCACACCCATCGTCGAAGAACTCATCTATCGCTATTTCCTGCAGACCGCGTTGGTGCGATTTGTGCAGCGGGCGTGGCTCGGGGTGCTGCTGACGGCGACGCTGTTTGCCGCGGCACATATTGGCGCGGTTCCGGCCGCGACGCTCTCGACTGTGCTTCCGGTGCTTTTTGTGCTCGGGCTCGCACTCGGAATCGCGATGCAGCGGACCGGGAAGCTGTCGGTGCCGATCGTGATGCACGCGCTGTTTAATGCGGTGAATGTGGCGTTGACGGTTTGGGGCGGGCGGTAACGAGCTCTCGCGGCAAAGCACGCTCTTTCCTACGCTTGCCTCCCATGACTTCTGCGCCAGCATCGAAGCCCCGCATCCTCACCGGCGACACCCCCACCGGCCGCCTGCACCTTGGCCACTGGGTCGGAAGCGTTGAACGCCGCGTCTCGCTGCAGGACAAGTACGACTGCTATTTCCTGCTCGCGAACATGCACGCGTTCACGACTCGCTTCGACAAGCCCGCCGACATCCGCCAGGACACCATCGAAATCGTCAAAGACTGGCTCGCGGCAGGCATCGACCCGAAAAAGTCCACCATCGTCCTGCAAACCGAAGTCCCCGCGATCGCCGAACTCACCTGGTTCTTCGCGATGCTGCTCAGCTTCAACGACGTGATGGGCAACCCCACGCTCATTCACGAACTCGAGACCAAGGGCCTCGGCGATTCGCACTCGTTCGGATTTCCGATGTACACGGTCGGCCAGTGCGCCGACATCCTCGCATTCCGGCCGGTGTATGTGCCGGTGGGTGAAGATCAGGCCCCGCACATTGAGATGTGCCGCAAGGCCGCGCGGAAGTTCGATCAGCTCTACTGCAACGTGCCCAACCGCACAGAAGACAAGGACTACGTACAGGCCGGCGGCGTCTTCCCGATTCCCGAGGCGCTCATCGGTCGCGTCGGCCGCCTTCCCGGTGTCGGCGACGGTAAGCAGAAGATGAGCAAGAGCCTGAACAACGCGATCTTCCTGAGCGATCCGGCGAAGGAAGTGCAGAAGAAGATCAACAAGATCACGACCGGCCGCCAGAGCCCGACCGAGCCGGGCGATCCGACGAACATTCTCTTCCAGTTCGTGGAGGCGTTCATCACGAACGAAGCACGCGTTGCTGAACTCAAAGATCGCTATCAGCGGGGCGACAATCTGGGAGACGGCCACGTCAAGCAAGAACTCGCAGAAGCGATCAACACGCTGCTCGAACCGATGCGTGCCCGCCGCGCCGAGTACGAGAAGCCGGGCGGCGATGATGTCATCATCGACATCATCAAGGACGGCGTGAAGCGGGCAAATGTTGTGGCGGAGGAGACGCTGTATCTGGCGAAGAAGGCGATGAAGCTGGATTTTGGGAAGCGGGTGCTCGGATAAATTGCCGGTACCATCGAGCGGAATGGACATCCTCGAAATCGCCCGCCTCGAAGAGGCCCGCCTCGCCATCGGCTGCTCCGAAATCTCCGATGCCACGCTCCCCATCAAATCCGGAGGCGTTGCTTGCCGCGGTGTTCCCGGCTGGTGGAACAACATGGCCGTCGGAGTCGGCATGAACGGCCCAGTCGCACGCGAAGAAGTGGACCAAATCGCGACGTGGTACGAAAGCACGGGAATCGAGCCCCGCATCGAAGTCTGCCCGCACGCCGATCCTTCACTGATCAAGCATTGCGAAGCCCTGAACTTCCGCGTCCGTAACTTCGACAACGTGCTCTTCCGCGAGCTCTCGGGCGATGAACACGTTCGTCCCGCGCAAACGCCCGATCCCACAATCTCCCTCCGCGTCGTCGACAAGTCGAACGACGCCGAGATCCGCGAGTACTCCCGCATTTCCATGACCGGAAACAGCCCTCCTGGTTTCGTCATGCCCGACGCCGATTACGAACTCGCGGCACGCGTCGTCAAGCATCCGCGCACAGTCTCGTTCATCGCAAGCGTCCGCGTAGGCTCGAGCACCCACGATGCCGGCGCAGGCGGGCTCGAACTTCACCACGAAATCGCCTGCCTCTTTGGCCTCAGCACGCTCCACAACTTTCGTAAGCGGGGCGTGCAGCAATCGCTGATCGCGGCACGGCTGAATCTTGCCGCGTCGAAAGGCGTGCGCGTCGCCACCATCGGATCGCGTCCAGGCGCGGGAACGGAGCGCAACGTGCGCCGCATGGGGTTTCAGACGGCGTATACGAAAGTGATCCTGGCACGGGCTGGAACGGGGCTTGTACCCGCACGCGGATAGTGCTTGTCGTGCAAGGCGCTATAGCGGACTCGGCCCCAGAATCGTGATCCCGTACTCCCCCGCCAGCGTTCCGATTCGCCGGATGATCTCCTGATCGGGCGGCGGCTTTCCCTGCGCATCCAATGCCCCGACCTTGTCAAAGAACATTTCAAAGTTCGCGCCCGGATTCACCCAGATGAGCATCCGCGCCTTTTGATTCGAGCAGTTCTTGAAGGTGTGCGCCGAGCCGCGCGGCGCGAAAACAAACGAGCCTTGCGGCGCCACCACGCGCTTTCCCGTCTTGCCGGTGCGATCGCCCATCTCCGATACCCAGAAGTTCACTTCTCCTTCCAGGATGTAGAACGCCTCGTCCTCGCGATCGTGCACGTGCAGGGGTGGACCGCCGCCCGGGTTCGCCTCGTACTCCACCAGTTGGAACGTGTTGCCCGATTCCGCGCAGCCGAGCTTGGGGATGTGCAGATCGCCGCCGGGCGCGTGCAGCCGCACACCTTCGCCGGGTGGCACAAGCTTCGGACAAAGAGGCGCGACGGTCGTTGTCATGGCGCTGTTTCCTCGCTTCGGATCAATGCTTCGAGACACTCCGCTGCCTTGACCGTGGCGAACTGCTTTGCGGAATCGTTGCCTGCAAGCCCTTCGTTCGCATAAATACAGATCGTCGCGAGCTTGTCGCGCCAATTCGCGTATGCCGCGGCACGCGGATCGGGCGTTCCGCTCGCGATTGCTCGGATCGAACGAAGCGGAGTCTGCTTCGGAGCCGAGGGATCGATCAAGGCAAGACCGCGCGAAAGACGTGCCGCGAGTGAAACGATCGAGTGTTCACGCGCGCCGCGCTCGGCCGCCGCGAGCACGGAATTCGCCGGGCCGCCCTCCGCTTCCTTCAGCATTCCGGGGATCGCGTTTGCCGCTTCAACCGCGAGATTTTGTAGCGATTCATCCTCCAGCCACCAGCCGCCCCACTGCTGAAGAGGATCCTGGCGATCCGTCGCAATTGCCTTGCATTCCGCCACATCCACCGCGAGCGCGAGCACAACGCCGATCGCGTGCAATCGTGCCGCGTTACCCTCGCCACCGGAATTCGTGCCGGGCTTCACGGCCGCGCCGACAGACTTGCGCCAAACGAGCCGCTCGCGATCGATGATCGCGAGCACTTCCGCGCTCTTGCCGACACCCCCAGCCACAATTGCTTCAAGATCAGGGTCTTTTTCGCGAAGGCGCCTCTCGCCGGGAAGTTCGAGCAGTTCGCCGACATCGGTCGCCAAGTTGCGCAATGCGGCTAGCGAGCGATCGCGCTGCTTGGGGTCGGCGACTTCCTTGGCGAGCTTCAGAAGACCATCCGTGTAGGGCTTCGCGTTCTCGCGTGCAACTTGGTCGCCCGCTGCCGATGCCGGATCCGCGATCGCGTTGCTCGCGCGATGCAGCACCTTCACAAGCTCGATGTTCTCGGAAAACAGATTCACCGCCGCCATCACTCCAGGATCGCCCGCGGCATCCGGCTTTCCCGCCACGTGCACGAGCGCCTCGAACAACTCCGTCTGCGATCCTTTCGCGAGATCGCCGATCGAACGCAGACCGGGCCTTAGCTGCCGCACGACGCGTTTGTCATCCATCAGCGACGTGCGGCCCGCGGCAAGCTCCAGCCACGTCTCCAACTTCGCCCAGCCGGTATTCGCGCCCGGCTCGTCGGGCATGACTTCGACAGCTCCCATCAGCGCCTTCTCAAGCTGCTTCGCGCCCGGATCAGGTGCCAGCGCATCGAGCAACGCAAAGGTGCGGCCGAGCGTCGCAAGTCGACGCAAGCGAGCCAAACCGGCTTCGCCTGTCTGCTCGTTCACAACTTCGGTTGCACCGAGCGCAAGTTCGGAAGCCCACCTCCGGTACACGCCCGCCGGAATCTGCTTCTCGCGCCCAAATGGCCAGGATGCGTCCATGACCAGCCGTGTCATCGCACGCGAGCCCGGGTTGAAGGCGATCCACGTCGCTCCGAGCTCGCAGCGTTGATGCAACACGTCGAGCGGTGCCGCATCCGCGCCCAATCGGGTAAAGTCAGGCCACGCGGGCGGAGCCGCGCCCGGTTTTTCCGGCCAGGGCCAGAGACGGCCGGCGTCCGCGCCCGAAACCTGCGTCTCCTGCAGCAGATTCGCGAATACATCGCGCAGCGTGCGATCCAATGCTGCGGAAGATTCCGGAGCACTCTGGGCAAGCAGCCCAAGGTCCGAAGCAAGCAGCCGCATCGAACCTTCCTTGATTCTCTTTGAATCGAAGGCCGCGAAAACCGCATCGCGATCCCGCATCAGTCCGTTGCCCGCCGCCACCAGAAACGATCCGCTTACACCTTTGGCATCGCCAGATTCAAGCAGAAGTCCCGCGGCCGCAAGATACGCCTGCTTTGCTTCTTTCATCGCCGATGAGCCGCTCTGTTCACGCAACCCATCGAACTGCTCGCGAGCCTCTGAGGCGAGCTTGCTGGCGAGCTTTCCCGAGCCCGGCTTCGGCTCGTCGTTTGCGAAATGCAGTTTCTGAGCAAAGCTCGCATGGGCCAGCGTCAACGCCAGCACACATCCCGTCAAGTCACGCCATCGCGAGTGCCTGCGCGTACACCTTTTCAAGCTCGGCGACCATTGTCTCCGCGCTGAACCGCACGCGGCAGAGTTCCCTTCCGGTGTTGGCCATCCGCGTGCGATCATCGGGAGCATCGTACATCCGCTTCACCGCTTTCCGAAGTCCTTCGAGATCGCGGGGCTGAAGCAAGTAGCCGGTCTGGCCGTCGATACAGATTTCCTTTGTGCCGTCGACGTCGTACGCGATGACGGGGACGCCGCAAAGCAGGGCCTGAGGCACAGTGCGGGGCAACCCCTCGCGATAACTCGGATGCACCAGCACATCCATCGCCCGCATCATCTCGGGCACACGCTCGCTCGGCACAAGGCCCGTGGTGGCCACGCGATCTGCCAGTCCCAAGTCGGCAACGCGCTTCAGCAATCGATCACGCCACCAGCCATCACCGACCCAGAGCAACTTCCAGTTCGGATTCGCTTTGAGGTCGGTTCCGAGCGCGTCAATCAAATCGTCGTGCCCCTTGAGTTCCGCCAGCCGGGCGACCGTGCCGATGACGAAATCCATGGGGGAAAGGCCGAGCGATTCGCGGACACTGTTGGAGGTGAACGGCTTGCCGCTCGCGTCGCGAGCGTCGAGATACCGCTCGACTTCCATGCCGCTGTAGACCGTGCTGTATTGGTCGGGAGTGCCGATGTTCTCCGCCAGAAATTGCTCGGTCATGGCGTTCGCGACGGAAACGATGCGGTGGCAGCGTCGCGCCGCGAATCGCTCGCTGGCGATGTAGATCGCGTTGGTTCGTTTGCCCAGGAATTTATGGAACGGCGGACCGTGAATCGTGTGCACGACTCCGAGCTTGTGCCCCGACTTCTTCATGCGGGCCGCTTCGGTCCATGCCGCAGCGCGTCCGAGCACGCCCGCCTTGCTGCTGTGCGTGTGCACGATGTCGGGTTTGAGATCCCGAATCAGACTCCGCAGCGCGAAGTAGCATCGGAGATCCTTGATCGGATTGATCTCCCGCACCATGCTCCGCACTTCGTGCATGCCGATGCCGTTGTCGCCCCGCCGATCGACAAACCGAAAATTGCTCGCACGTTCAAAGAGCGAACCCTCGGGACCGAAGATCGGCCCGAATGCCAGTTGCACATCGTGACCCAGCCGCGTCTGCCCCTCGCACGAGAGAACCGTGTTCTCCTGCGAGCCTCCGAGGATCAGGCGGGTGGAGATGTGGAGGATGCGCATGCGGGCGGATTGTTGCAGGTAGAAGCGTCGCTAGTCGGTGACAAGCTTGGCTTCTGTTGCAACTCCGGCTGAATCGAGTTTGATCACGAGCCACTCGCCGTCAATTCCGAAATAAGAACGCTCCTGGCCAAGGAAGTAGACCATGTCGTAACCGCGGAAGTATGGCGTTTGATCCGGGTCCCCCAAGAGCGCACCAATTGCCGCGCGATCGAGACCCACAAGCGGGTGCGTTTTCAACAAATCGTCTGCCATTCTCAAGCGACGCGACTTGTGCGTGAATTCCGCGGGCGAGGACTTCCACGTGGCGGAGTCAAACGATTGGGAATAGAGAGCAACCGACGGAATGTTTTCCCAGAAGATCGCAAGCCCGACAACTGTTCCCGCCGCAATTGCGAGCAACAGCTTTGCAGCTTGTTTTCCACGCCGACCAATCCTCACTGTAAATTCCAATCAGGTGTGCGGTAAAGAGTTCGATTCGCCCGCTGGCACATTGTTGAGGGGCTCACCGCACTCGGGACAGGTTGCGCCGGTGAGACCTGCGATTGTGTAGCCGCATTGTCCACAAATCAGCGGATCCGGCGGACGACGCGTCGCACTCCAAACGGCAAGACCGACGAAAAACACCCCCAACCACCAGACCGGGAACTCAACCTGCGTCCAAGTCGGGGAATTCTGCAAAGACGGGTACCACACAAATCGGCGAAGGTGTGGCGAGATCAAGTCCGGATTCCATCGAACAACCTGGAACTCCGATGGCTTCGGAGTCAATAGGAAACGCGGGTCGTCAAAGCGAGACCAGCTGAATGTGCCCTGCCAAAATTCAATTCTTTGCTCGGCGGTCGTCGTGCGGGTATATGAAACAGACCACCATCGACTGGCGATGACGATTGCAAACACGATCGCCGCAGCAATCAAGCCCGCTTTCGCCCAGCGCTTTCGAAAATCAACCCGGGCCAATTCCGCCCCCATAGCGCACCCACTCCAAAAACAACCCCGTCGGCGGCAGCGTCGGCCCCGCCTTCGCTCGATCCTTCGATTCCAGAATCGCCGGCATGTCTTCCGCTCGCTTCATCCCCCGCCCCACCTCGATCAACGTCCCCGCGATGATCCGCACCATGTTCCAGAGAAAACCGTTCCCCTCCACGTCGATCCGCACGCGATCTTCACGCACCTTCGTCACATCCAGCCGGTGAATCGTGCGAAGGGTCGTCTGCCTTCCGTGCCCTGCCGCAGCAAAGCCCGCAAAGTCATGCTCGCCGACGAGTACCGCCGCCGCCCGCTGCATCGCCTCCACATCGAGCGTGTCCCATACGTGATGCACAAACTTGCGATCAAAAAGTTCTCGCGACTTTGCGTTGTGGATCGAGTACGAATACCCCTTGCTCGTGCAGTCGCTGATCGGATCAAACTCGGTATCCACGATCTCAGCGCCGCGAACGACGACATCGTCCGGCAGTTTTCCATTCAGCGCGCGCACAAGAGCCTCCGGCCCACGGGAAACCGGCCAGCCCACTGGGGCATCCTCATCACCCGTGCACGTAAACGCCCCCACCTGCCCGCGCGCGTGCACCCCGCTATCGGTCCGGCTCGCCCCCCGCAATTCCACCATCTCGCGCACGATTTCGCGCACCGCCCGCTCGACAACACCCTGCACCGTCCGAAGCGCGACGCGACCCTCCGTCCCCGGGGTCAGCGTCGGATCGATCAGTCTGTTCGAGCCTGTTTTTTCAGAATGCTCAAGCGTCGGCTCCTGCTTCTGCCAGCCGCAGAAATCGGTGCCGTCGTAAGCGATCGTGAGTTTGTATCGAACGTTCGCGCTCAAGGCAAAGGCTACGCATTACTCGCCCCCGCCACCGCCCCCATCCCCGCCTCCGCAACCGCCGCAATCGCTTGCGCCTGAGTCGCTGGCGCCGTGCCCAGCGGAATCAAAGCTCCCCGCATCGTGGCCATGTCCGTGGTGGCCATGATGACCGTTATGGCCATGATCGCCACTTTCATAGCCGGCCGAGTTCAAGGTCTCGCTTCCTCCCCCACCGAACATCCACGAGGTATCACCGGGAGTTGCTGGGCCGGCGCCCGCAATGCCGCGCCGGATGCCGCGGAACACCGCCCCGATCAGAAAGAAAAAGCCCACGATCGCCGTCGAGAGTGCCGCGGCCAACAGCCAAGTCGCCATGCGTTGCTCCTTTCGCCTTCGAGGGATGACTCTTGTTCACTCGCATTTATTGTACGTGACGGAGTCTGAAAATAGCCGAAATCGCCTGCTTTTCAGGCATTTTCGAGCGGCCACCACAACCTGTTGTGGTTTACAAGTGCTTCAACGGCGCGGTTTTCGCACGACCTGAACTATTCAGTCTTTCTTGCGCATCACGACACGCTCGACGGGCGCATCGTCCTTGGGCTTGAATCGTTTGTGCTCTTCGTCCGCCCAATTGTCGGCAAACTTCCACCACCACAAAACGAAGGGCGGTCCGAGGATCGCCGTTCCGATCATGATGACCCACATCGCTGTCATCGTGCTCTTACAGCTCCACGATCTGCATGTCGGTACGGGTCGCCGTTGACGCGATCGGCGAGCGGACTTCCGCAAAGACGGCGAGCGCCGGATACTGCTTCACCATATCTGTCCGGGTCTCCGCCGCGTTAAACGCGCGGGCGCGAGGCGGAGCGATCGTCACTCCCGCGGCAACCTGCCCCGGGGTCGTGTTCACAATCACCGTCTCCAAATCCCGCACTTCCAGCGGCACGCGGTTAAACTCGGCCTCGAGATCGAGCGCGATCTGCGCTTCGGTCTTCGCAAGCTCGATCACCGGGATCGCCTGTTCGAACGCCTGCAGCACATTCTGCCAGTTCTCGAATGTGCCGGCCTTTTCGGCCCACGTTGCGCCAGGGATCAGCACATCGCACGAATCGACCAGCGATGTATGCAGCGTGTCGATCAGCACCGTGAACTTGCCGGAGAGCGATGATTCGAGTTCGGGCGTGATCCAGTCGCTCGGGTAGTTCCCGGTGATGACGATCGCGCCGATATCGCTCCGGCCGCTGCCCTGACCGAGCGCCCGCAGGAAATCGTTGAACTCGAGCACGCCAGAGCCGAGCGCACTCAGCACGCGCCGCACGCCCCGGGCGTTGGGAGCCTTTTCAGCGGAAATCACAAAGGCGTTCTTGTCGCCGGCCTTCGCGCCGATTGGATAAACCTTGTCTTCGCCCTTGCGCGGGACCGGGCCGACGCCCAAGATCGCCTTCGGATCGACCAGCCGGGCGAGCCGAGCGAGCAAGTACGCATCCTCGCACGAAAGCATCGGGCTCACGAGCAGCGCGAGGCGCTTGCCGCCGTCCATCGCCTTCTTGATGCCGTTGATCGCGACTTCGTACGCGCGGGTGTAATCGCTCTCGACCAGCGTGTTGAACTGGCGACGCAGAGGCGTGCGCAATCGCTTCTCGCTGTGAACGAACTTCCAGCCGTAGCGGACCTCATCGGTGATCCACCACTTGTTGATCGCCATGTTGTCGCGGGGCTTGATGCGGTAGATCTTGCCCTCGTTGTGCTCGATGTTGATGTTGTCGCCACTGGCGGTGATGCCGTCGATGCTCGGCGTGTTCTTGAGGAACCACACCCGCTGTGCGAAAAGGAAATCCTTGTCGAGCAGAGCGCCAACCGGGCAGAGATCGATCACGTTGCTCGCAAGTTCGTTCTCGAGCGCGATGCCGGGGAAGAGGTCGATTTCTTCCTTGTTGCCTCGCCCCTGCACGCTCAACTCCGCCGTCCCCGTCACCTCGCGGGTAAACCGCACGCAGCGCGTGCACATGATGCACCGGTCGCTGTAGAGATAGACGTGCGGTCCCAGGTCTTTCTTGGGCTGTTTGACCTTCTGCTCTTCAAATCGCGAAACGCCCCGGCCATACTCGTACGAGTAGTCCTGCAGGAAGCACTCGCCCGCCTGATCGCACACGGGGCAATCCAGCGGGTGGTTGATCAGCAGGTACTCCATCACCGATTTCTGATTCGCAACGCTCTTGGGGCTGTCTGTATAGACAACAGCGCCGTCGGTCGCAGGGGTCTGGCAGGTCGGCTGGAGCTTGCCGCCCATCTGGGCCGCGAGCTGCCCCGTCTTCGCATCCGGCGACCAGATCTCGCCCAGACAAATGCGGCAGCTGGCCACGATCGAAAGTCCGTCGTGGTAGCAGTATTGCGGGATGTTCACGCCGTTGGCGTTGGCAACCTGCAGGATCGTCTGGCCGGGGGTGAAGTCGCACTTCTTCCCGTTGATGGTGATGGTGGGCATGTTCGCCCCGATGGTAGCGGGCCGGAGCCCGGAAAGGCCCGCGCACCGGCCGATTCACGGGCAGACCAGGCTGTTGTACCCCGTGAGAAAGACTGTGAAATCGACGTCGTCCACCACCAGATCGCGATTGAAATCCGCCGGGCAACCGAACGGCATCGAGCCGTCTGCGCAATCAAGCGTGTTGTAGGCGGCGAGGAAGAGGACAAAGTCCGAGTCGTCGACCAGCCCGTCGTTGTTGAGATCGCCGGGGCACGGGGCCGCGCGCGTGAAAGCGAACCGCGTCACCACGCCGTCAGGAAGCGAACTGCCGGTCAGCTCGTCCGGTCCGGCCGTGCTGCGAAGCCCCCGCGCCGAGACGTTGGACGCTTCAAAGTTGACGAAAAGATCCGAGGGACCGCCTTGCGACTCCCGGAACGTCAGGGCGAGCGGCCCGCCCTTGTACACGAACGGACGCGAAAACTGAATGAACATGCCGAAGTCGTTCGTCACGCTCCCGGTCCGCGCGACGTACGAGCCTTTCGGGAGCGTCAGGGGGCCGCTCCGGACCACCACCAGATCCGTTCCCTCGTTGTCGGCGAAAGTTTCGGTCATGTTTTCCGCACGCACCGGCGCGGAACTCAGCGAAATATCGAACCGGTCGAAGGCCGCATCTTCCGAAGGGAACGGCGCCTCGGTGTCGCTGAACAGCTTCCATGTGGCGCCGGTGATCAACGCCCCGATCGGCACACCCACCACCTCCGGATTGAACACGTTCTGGTGAACGCGCGAGCCGCCGAAGAGAAACCGCCCGCCCCCTGAGAACTGGCGTTCGAACCGCACCGTCGAGGGCGTCTGATCGGACGCGACGTACCCGAACTGCATCGCGAGCCCCGCGAACGAGGTGTCGAGCGAGCCCGTCGCCGAGTTCCGCGTCGCGCCCATGAGGCCGCGCACCGCCGAGGCTGGTCCCGCGCCCTGGAACTTGGTGGTCGCATTGGTGAGCGGCCCCTTCTTGAACGTGACGCACAGGTCGCCCCCGCGATAGGTGTATCCGCGGTCGAACTGGATCGTCGCGCCAAACGCGCCGGACGTCCCCGAAGGGAGCGCGCCGGGCACGAACGCGATCGGGCCGCTCCGGACCACGAGCTTGTCGCCGCCTTCATTGTCGACGAAGGTCGTGCTCATCGTCGATGGATGGCGGCGCGCGTCGCTCAGCTCAATGGTGTAGTCCGAGCCGAACGAGCCCGAAGCGTTGGGCCACCCGGACGCGAACGATTGCAGGTTCTGGAAGCCGATCGAAGTGATAAGCGATCCCGGCGCGATGTGCTTCAGTTCCGATGCCGCAACGATCACCTGGTACTTGTTCTCGCTCCCGCTCACGGGCCCCGCGTTGCCGTTGTTCGTCGAGGCGGTCGGGCCGTTCGCGGCCGCCAACGGCACGATCGTGAGTGCATCAACGGAGTATCGCGTCAAAGGGAACGCGGAGACCGAAGTCGTTTGCGTGTCTGTGGAAGAGTTGAGCGAACTCTTGCTTTGTACCAGACGGTTGTAGATTCCATCGCTTTGCGCCACGCCTTCGACCAGCCCGGGATTCACTGCGCCGCCGTCGTGACGTATGACGGTGAACAGGTGCCCACCCTTGTACGGATAGAAGTTCTTAAAAGGGATTTCCCAGTTGTACACGCCCAGTTGCCCGAAGGCACGCCGCATCATCGCGCCCTGAGGGACATTCAGCACGCCGCTCCGCACGGTGACAGCGTCGACGCCGGTGTTGCCCGCCACCGTCGTCGAGAGTGATCCCGGACCGTTCAGGCTGCGGGACAATTGCACGTCGTACTTCGAAAAGGAAAAATCGGCCGCGGGCCAGTCATAGGTATACGCGGATGCGAACGCCATGCCGCGCACGAGAGAGCCCGAGCCGAGCGATTGGAACATGCTCTGATCCATGACGGAGACCAGCGTCCGCGGATTGGAGAGCAAAGGTGCAGAGAAGGTCGCGCTGCCGCTGACTTCCGCAAACTGCGGCGCGATGTACAACTTGGTCAGGCCGCTCCCCAGCAGGTTTGGGGCATCCGCAGCCGGGTAATAAAGGACCCGGACCACCGGCGCCATCCGCGTGGTCCCGGCCACGCTGTTGATATTTCCCGACGAACTCCAGCCCGACATCAGCGAGGTTGCGCCAGCGATTCCGTCGCAGCCGAAGAAGTTTCCAGTGCTCCCCGAATTGCGTACTTCAAGAATCAAAGATCCACCCTGGTAGACATACGGCGTCTGAAATGTGATCGAGGGGCCCCACGCAGCCACGGCAGACGGAAAGGCCGCGGGGTAGGCGTTTGCGTTTAAGGCGAGCGCGCCGCTGCGAACGAGTACCGGCGAGACCAAATTGTCAGCGAAGGTGGCCGAATGCGTCGCGGCGGTCTTGTTCGTCTGCGCCAGCGTCACGCGGTAGTCAGCGATCGTGAGCCCGGCCGCCGGCCACGAAGCTGGGCCCGACACATTACTCAAGCGGAACTGGATCGCCGCGATGACGGCACCCTTCGGAATGCCCGTGAGTAGCTCCGCGTCATAGAGCGCCTGCATCACCGAGGCGGTATTGCGATCGCCGATCACGCCCGCCACGCCCACCCCGCCCGGCGATGTGTCCTTGAACGGAGGCAACGTCCATCCGAGCTGCGCAGACGCAAGCCCGGCGCACAAGGTCAGTCCCAACGTGGTGGCAACGATGAACGGCGCGCAGAGTTTCATCACGATCACCTTTCCGGCCGCGAGCGGCCTCTGAGCAACTAGCGAGATGCGGCCGGCCGGACCCTCACGGGCGATTCGAGCTTCGCGACAAGGCGCCTGTGGTGGTAGGGAGACGGAAATCTGCGAGTGACGAGTCCGGGAACGCCTCGGGTTTCCGGAACTTCGGGCGAGTCGAGCCGGTTACGCCGCGTGCGCCGACAAGGGCCCTTCCAAACTCCCGGATGGAGCCACTTTTGCCCGACGCAGCCGCGCTTTGGAGACAGCTTTGACCAGGCGCCACCCAAGGAAGGCAGGCGTTTGACGAGAGGCAAGGCAATAGAGATGAACAAGACCATCGCAATCGCAATGACCGCCGCGTCGATCGCTTCGGTGAGCGCATTCGCGGCACCGACGATCTATGCCGCGAAATCGTCGGGTACAACCTCCGTGCTTCACGGGGGCGACCGCGAGCTCCAGACGCTCGCGTTCACCGGGACCGCTTCGACGATGGTCGGCGCCGATTTCCTCCGCTGGAACAGCGGCAGTTTGACAAACAACGCCGGCACTTACGGCTGGAATGACCTGGTCCCCCGCGACGTGAACGGCGCCAATCTGTACACCGGCAACCCGGATCGTTCGGACGGCTCGACTTCAATGCCCGCCGAAGCCTCGAAAAAAGGCACGATGAAGGACGTCTTCGGCTCTTTCAACGGCTACAAGAACATGTCCTACATCATCGATGGTGAGGACAACGGCGCGTACCACTTCGATCTGCTCTTTGCCCCCGGCAGCCTTCTCAGCGCCGACGCCAACGCAAGCACCGTTGAGCTCAGCATCCTCGAGCGAGGCGGCAACAGCGACTTCCATGTCTACGGCATCAATGCCAACGGCACGCTGACGAGCGCAATCTTCGTTGGTCACGCAAAAGGTGCGAGCGTCGGCTGGTCCCTCGACACGCTTGAGATCGCTGGAGCGCAAACCGTGTTTGGGTTCGGTATTTCTCTCGATGCCTCGTGGAAGAATCTTAAAGGCTTCCGCCTCGAAGCTCTGAGCGGCTTCAACGGTCCCGACATCGTCGCGGTTGGTTCAACCGCAGCATCGCCCCAGCCGATTATCCCCGCACCCTCATCACTCGGATTGCTTGGCATCGCGGCGGTCGGTTCTTGCCGCCGTCGGCGTTAAGCAAGACCGGTCGCCCGTCCCTTCGCAGTGATGTCGATGCGAAATTCGATTGGGTCCAGACCGCACGCAACGATTATTTTCGGTCTTTAGAAGGTATACGGTGCGATAACCAGCAATTCTGGCCGGATCGCTTTGCTACGAGAGAGGGTAACATCACAAGGTCTTCCAAAGCAGGCACTTAGATTGCAATTTCTCGACGAAGACCGAGAACGCCGACGACCCAAAAACAGGTGTTTTTGAAAATGCCAGCAAAATTGCCTGTCGAAGCAAGAAAATCTGCTTGGCGCGACATCTGTGTCCGCTTAGTATGCGGATGTTGGGAGAGTTGAGAGAGGCAGCCGCCGTCATCCGGGACGGCGATCCGAAGCATGTTGTTGGGCTTCTCTCGATAAAGCGGGGCGAAACTTATTTCGCCTCTATCTACCGAGCTCGTGCACCACGCACGATCGAGGTGGGGATGTCCGGGAGGGAAGCGGTCACGCAGAGGGCGTGACGACCGGTGAAGAGAGAGACCCGTGGGGCCCTTAGGAGGGGATATGAAGATTTCGACGATTGCAGCACTTGCAGGACTCGCTGGCGTTTGCTCGCTGGCTTCTGCCGCGTTCACTGTCCAAGCCACCTACATCGATACCAACCCGGGCGTCTGGGGCATGGTTTCGCTTGACAGCGGCGTTTCGTTCATGGGCCCGGTGAAAGCCGGCCAGTTCAACTGGCAGCGCACAGGCGGAACGTACACGGGCCTCACCGGCACGTTCGCCACGTTCTGCATCGAAGTCCACCAGGATATTTTCCCGGGCGGCAACTACACCTACGACGTGAACACGGTGGCCAACGCCCCGTTGCCCGTCAACATCCTCTACGGGACGCCGATGGGCGCCGTCAAGGCAAACAACATCGCCGAGCTCTACGGCCGCTTCTTCGGCGGTCTCTCGACCGATGACCAGTACGCCGCTTTCCAGCTGGCGATCTGGGATTTCGTGTACGACAACGGTGACGGCATCGGCAACGGCATCTTCCGTGGTTCGGGCTTCGGCGCGGCCATGGGCATCGCCAACGCCTGGATCGCTGCAGTTGACGGCACGGGTCCGCACATGTCGGGTCTCGGCGCCCTGTCGAGCGATGACTGGCAGGATCAGATCTTCACCCCCGCTCCGGGCAGCCTTGCTCTGATCGGCCTGGGTGGCTTGGTCGCGACGCGTCGTCGCCGCTAATTTGAAAACAAGCCGGGTCGCGATGGCCAATCGGGCCAAATCCGTTTAACATCGCGATCCGCTTACGAATGCGTTTGAACGACTCCCCGGTGAAAGCCGGGGAGTCGTGTTTTTGGCCTGCATCGGTCTAGAGCGTTCTAAGACGGAATTTTCGAGCGATCGCGATTCGGAATTGAGCCCACCGATAACCGCCGTCAGAATCGGCATACCCGGCGTGGTGACGGGCCAATCGTGGTTGACCGCGATCGAAGGGCGGCGTCGACCGGGCTTGTAGTTCATGTTTCACCTACGGACCGCCTGACCGACTCCCCACTGCGGAGCCGATCGGCCGACCCCGCAGGAGAGAAACATGAAGATCCGCTCGATTCAGGTCATTGCCGTCAGCTCGCTCATCGCCGCCACCTGCGGTTCGGCCCTCGCGGCCGACACCGTTCGCGCCACATTCAACAGCGTGAACCCAAGCGTCGCCTGTGAATTCTCGACCAATTCGGGTTCGTCTTGGACCGGCACGCTTGCGGGCAGCATGAACTGGACGCGTGACAACGTCACCCCGGGAACGTACGCCGGCCTGCAGGGCAACTTCAGCACTTTCTGCATCGAAGTGACCCAGTACGTCGCTTTCGGCGGCACGTACACCTACGACGTCACGATGACACCCAACGCCCCTACTCCCGATATCAATTTCAATCTTCCGATGGGCAACGCCAAGGCCGGCCAGCTCTCGGAACTTTTCGGTCGGTATTACAACGGTCTCGTGGGCAACACCGACTTCAGCGCTTTCCAGATGGCTGTTTGGGAAATCGTGTACGACAACGGCGGCAGCGTGAACGCCGGCGTTTTCCAGATCCGAAACGCTTTGCCGGAAGAAACGCTTGCGAATCTGTGGCTCGGCACTCTCGATGGCTCGGGCCCGATGATGGGCGGTTTGTTCGCTCTGTCGAACCGCGAGGTGCAGGATCAGATCGTCCCGGGTCCCGGCGTCCTGGCGCTCGCAGGTGCCGGTGGTCTTCTCGTGACCCGTCGGCGTCGCTCGTCCGAGAACGGCTCAAGGTAAGCAATTCATCGCAGAGTGATTGCGCAAGCTGCGCTTCTTCAGATACGAGCGGTTCCGCCCCGCACGTAGAGATTGTGTAGAGATAACTGAGTTGCGAAAGCGACTCCTAGGGAGTGGGAGAGAGACTTATGAAAAACCTGATTCGTGTTCTACTTGCGTCGGCATCGTTCTGCGCTGTTGCTTCGGCCAACCAGGTTGTGAACGGCGATTTCCAGACGGGCACGCTCGGGCCGTCAACTTCGTCCTACAGCTTCGACAATTCGATGTATCCGCCCGCAACGTGGAACATTGTGAGCTATGACACGCTGCACGGAAGCTGGCAGGATTTTTACGACCACACTTTCGGTGACGAGCGCGGCCGATTTATGATCGTGAACGGAACCGACCAGGGTCTCGGACCGGCGTGGGCGCAGACCGTCGCGGTGACCGCCAACACCGACTACAACCTGTCCGGATGGTTCGCGACCCTCATCGCGGACGCTCCCGCCTCGGTCGAATTCCGCGTGAACGGCGTGACGCTCTCGCCCGTGTTTTCCGCTCCGGTCGCGGACAGCGTTTGGGAACAGCACAGTGTCTTGTTCAACAGCGGCAACCTCACAAGTCTGAGCGTGGAAATCTGGGACACCAGTCAGGTCTTCCACGGCAACGATTACGCAATCGACGATATCTCACTCGAAGCCGTTCCCGCACCCGGATCGATCGCGTTTGCCGGCATCGCGGGCCTCACGCTCACTCGCCGTCGTCGCGCCTAACGCCGCACTGAAACACATCTCCCTTTGCCCTGGCCCCGGCGCCGGGGCTTTTTATTTCGCCTTTGTCTCGCAACGTGCCGCGGCTTGCGAGGCGGTTTCGGCGCGGGAATCGGCAGGGAAGCGCGTTGCGAAATCTTTGTACTGCACAGCCGCTTCGGTGTATTTCTTGGTCTTTTCGAGCAGCTCTGCCAGCGAGAATCGGCTGTTTTTCGAGGCAGGATCGATCGCGATTGCTTTCGCGTATCCGGCGATTGCACCTTCATCGTCGCCGAGCGCTTTTTTCGCTTCGCCGGTCAAGTACCACGGGCGGGCGTCGTCGGGCGCTGCGATGGACTGGTACCGCTCGAGGACAACGAGGGCTGCCGCGGGGTCCTTTTTCTTGTTCAGGAGTGCCTGGGCGTAGCCTCGCATCGCGGCCGACGGGTTCGCGTTGCTGCCCGTGACCGATTCGGCAAGCCGGTATTGCTCTTCCACTTTCGCCCAATCGCCCTTGTCGGCGTAAATGTCCGCGAGCAGTGATCTTCCGTAGACCTCTCCCTTGCCTTCGGGAATTGCGATCAGAGCGTTGGCCTGGTCTTCTGCTTTTCGATAGCTGCCTCCGGCATAACCCGGGGCCATGAGAAAGAACTTCCCAAGCCCGACGCGCGGCTCGATCAGCGATGAATTGAGCTCAATTGCCTTTTCGTATTCGGCGCGACCAGTCGAAGCCAAGCCCATCTTTTCGAAAGTGCCGGCGTCGTTGATAGTTTCGAAGCAGAGCGTTCCGTAGGTTGCGTGGTACTCGGCAACTGCTGGCGATTGCTTGACCAGCGCCTCCATCGAATCCTTTGCCGCTTTGCGTTCACCCTTGGCGCGATCGATGAGCGCGATGGCGTAGCGAACCCGCTCGTCGTTTGGATTTGCCGAAGCCGCCGACTTGACGCCTTCTTCAATTGTTGTGAGGTCGGCGGGAGCAATCGGTTTTCCGGAACGGATCTGGGTGATTGCGGCTTCCACGGCCGCGGCGTTGTCCGCGCCCGCCAAGCTGGAAACGGACCCAAGGGCAATGAGCAAAGCGGCGGCGAGATATCGCATGGGGGTCTCCTCGGGTCGAGAGTAATCAGCACAGAGTTCTTGGACTTTGGGTTTCGGTTCTTGCAGGTCCGAATACCTTGGTCCCCCCAAATCGCGGAACCTTCACAGAACCCGATCGGACTGGATGCCGATCCCCAAATGTGGTCCGAGGGCTTTCCAGTTCGATGCTCAGCACGGCGGTGAACGCCTGGCATTCGCACACGCGCAACGTGGAGCGCTCGATGGAGCGCATCGCGACCGGGAAGCGGATCAATCGCGCGAGCGACGATCCGGCAGGGAGCATGGCGGTTGATCACTTCAACGCTGACCTTGCGACACTGAACAAGCAGTTGGATGCCAATCGGTTTGACCAGAAGTATGCCGCGGCACGCGACGGCGGCAATGCGGCGATCAGCGACCTTTTGCTCGAGCTGCGTGGCCACATCGTGACAGCGGCCAATACCGGTGCTATGAGCGATACCGAGCGCCAGGCGATTCAGGATCACGTCAACAGCGTTGTGGACGCGATCGACTTTGTCTCGAACACATACACGTTCAACGGCCAGCGGGTCTTCGGCGGCGCCCTCGCAACCACACTTGGTGCGACAAGCAAAATCGAGGAGCAGAAGGACCCCAACGATCCAACGAAGACAGTCACCGTCAATAGGACGCTGAGCTTGGTCAGCCTAAAGAGTGGCGGCGCGCTAAACATGGTGAACGGCGATCTCGAAGAGGCCCAGAAAGTGATCGACAGCGCGATCGGCCAGAACGGAAGCGAACGTGCCTCGATCGGCGCGAAGGCCAAGGACTTGGAGAGCCAGGAACGCCTTCTGCAGCAGCAGATCGAGGGCGTGAGCGGCGCGAAGAGCCAGATCGAGGACACGGACTACGCCACCGAGGTTTCAAGCCTTGTGAAGAATCAGGTACTTCAGCAGGCCGCGGCATTTATGATGCAATCGGCAATGCAGCAGATGAAGCAACTGACAGCCTTGATCGGTACTTCCACGATGCGGTAAGCTCATTGGCGGGAGTACGCGCCATGCTGAACCGTCGTGATTTTCTCGGCTCTATTGCCCTGCCCAGCGCCGGAGTACTCGCGGCCTTTGCTGCTTCCACTCGCGCAGGGGGCGCGCTTGATCTGGAGGCCTGGCACGACGCGCTCGATGCAGTGGCCGCAACGCCGGGCGATCCGCAAACCGTGGCGTGGGATGAAACGTTCTGGGCACCCTCGCAGCAGGCATTCGCGATCGATCGCAGCATGATCAACCTGAACAACGGCGGGGTGAGCCCTTCGCCGCGGGTGGTACTGGAAGCGCAGAAGCGATACATCGATCACGCGAATACCGCGCCGTCGTACGTGCTTTGGCGTTTGCAGGAGCCGCAGCGAGAAACGGTGCGCGAGGCGGTTGCGAACCACTGGGGCGTTGATGCGGAAGAAATCGCGTTCACACGGAACGCTTCCGAGAGTCTGCAAATTTGCCAGTCGGGCTTCGATCTGAAGCCGGGCGATGAGGTCATCACCTCAACGCAGGACTACCCGCGGATGCTTACGACGTTCCGCCAGCTGGAGCGACGAAACGGCATCAAGCTCGTCTTCGTCAAGCTGCCGATTCCGTGCGAGAACGATGCCGAAGCGGTCGCGCGATTCGAGGCTGCGATCACGCCCCGAACGCGGATGATTCTGATGAGCCACGTCATCAACATCACGGGGCAGATCATGCCCGTGAAGAAGGTTGTGGAGATGGCCCGCGGCAAAAACGGAGGAATCCCGGTCGTCGTTGACGGGGCACATGCTTTCGCGCATGTAAACTTCAAGCTCTCTGACTTGGGTTGCGATTATTACGGCGTCAGCCTGCACAAGTGGCTGTTCGCGCCGCACGGCACGGGGCTGCTATACGTGCGCCGCGAGAAGATCAAAGGTCTCTGGCCGTTGATGGCCGCGATGTCGAAGCAGGACGATGACATCCGCAAATTCGAGGAGATCGGGACACACTCGATGGCGCCGGTCCTGTCAATCGGGGAAGCGCTTGCCTTTCATCAAACAATTGGCGGCGCGCGAAAAGAAGCACGGATGCGCTATCTCCGCAACTACTGGGCGGAGCGTCTGCTTTCCGTTTCCAGCAATTCGGACCACCCGGTGGTGCTGCACACCAGCCTTGACCCGCGCTTCTCCTGCGGCATCGCGACCTTCCAATTGAAGGGTATTGACAGCGCAAAGATCGGCTCTGAGCTGTGGGAGCGCCACAAGATCCACACGACCGTGATCAAACACGAAGAGTTTGAAGGTGTCCGGGTTACTCCGAGCATCTACACGCTTCCATCCGAACTGGACCGGTTCATCGCGGCAATCGAGCACATCATGAAGGAAGGGCTGGCGGCCTAAGGGCTTGGCTTCGCCGGTTTTCTTCCGCTGCTGCGCGTATCTTGTGTGGACCACTCGCATCGAATGTGCTGCGCATGGGCCAACGGTGATGTGCGGCAATCCACAGATTGCCGCAGCAGGTGCCGCTGCCTCACCCGGAGAAGTCTTCATGGAATTCCGCCAACTCGGTGGCTCAGGCCTCAAGGTCCCTGTCTTCAGCCTGGGCACTGCCACCTTCGGGGGCAACACCGATCTCTTCAAGGGCTTCGGAACAAGCGACGTGGCGGAAGCGACCCGCATTGTGGATGTCTGCCTCGAAGCCGGCCTCAACATGTTCGACACGGCCGACACCTATTCCCGCGGCGCTTCGGAGGAAATCCTCGGAGCCGCGATCAAGGGTCGGCGCGAGCGGGTGCTGATCTCAACCAAAGCAACCTTCTCGATGGGCGATGGCCCCAACGACTCCGGCTCATCGCGTTTCCATCTGGTTGAAGCCTTGCACGGCAGTCTCAAGCGCCTCGGCACCGATCACATCGATATCTATCACATGCACGGGTTCGATGCACTCGCGCCGGCCGAGGAAACGCTCTCCACGCTCGCGGAGTTTGTCCGCTCGGGCAAAGTCCGCTATATCGCCTGCTCCAACTTCTCCGGCTGGCACCTCATGAAGTCGCTCGCGACGTCCGATCGCTACGGCTGGCCCCGCTATGTTGCGCAGCAGTCGTACTACTCGCTGGTCGGCCGCGATTTCGAGTGGGAATTGATGCCTCTCGGCCTCGATCAGAAAGTCGGCTGCATCGTCTGGAGCCCGCTCGGCTGGGGACGTCTCACGGGCAAGATCCGGCGCGGCCAACCGCTGCCTCCGAACACTCGTCTCACCTCCAAAGCCGCGGCAGAGGCCGGTCCGCAGGTTTCCGACGACTATCTGCACAAGGTCATCGATGCAATCGACGACGTGGCTCAGGAAACCGGCAAGACCATCCCGCAGGTCGCGCTCAACTGGCTGCTCCAACGCCCCACTGTCAGCAACATCGTGATCGGCGCCCGCAACGAGGAGCAGCTCAAGCAGAATCTCGGCGCGATTGGCTGGAACCTGAGTGCGGAGCAGGTTGCGAAGCTTGATGCCGCGAGTCAGGTGCCCAAGGCGTATCCCTATTGGCACCAGACCTTCTTCAAGGGTCGCAATCCGTGGCCGGTTCCGAGCTGGTAAGTCCGAGGGCAATGCCCTTTCGCGCCGGCGCGACAATCTCGCCGCAGCCTAATGCCGGGCGTAGGTTGCCACAATCTGAGGCCAGCCTTCAACGAACTGGTCAACTAGTCCGTCAAACGCACTCGACTCCGCGTCTCGCCTCGCGGCATCGATCGCATCCTGGCTGCTCCACGCGTTGGTCAAGCGGTCTTTTTTCGCCGTCGCTTCGTACGAGCCATAGACGTAGCCATTTCGTGTGTCGATGAGCACGGCCGACGCGGTTGCCGTCACCGTCGCCTGCTCATTCGGGAACAAGCCGAGCGAGATCACGCCGAGATATGGAATCGTCGTCGTGCGGCCAAACTTCGTATCGAGCGTGTAGATCGCGACCATGTCTGCCTGCAAATTCGCGGCGGCATCGCGCAGATCCCGCTCATTTCGAATCTTTCCAGTCACCACCATGCGATTGATCGGGACGATCGCACGCACCATCGGAAGCTTCGTCAATTTCTCCAGTTGCTCCTCGGTCTCGATATCCCGCACGGTGACCACGGTGAAGTCACCATCGCCCCAGCCATCGAGCGAGTAGTTCCGATAGCCCCGTGCCTGCACGCGAACAGTCGCAATCGAAGTCGGGAACGATGCGAGCGGTTTTCTCGCCATCTTCGTCGCGATCCCTGCATCTGTGCCCGCATCAACCTCCTGCTGCGTGATTCCCAGCGCGTGGAAGTCGGCAGGCCCGCCGGGCGTGGTGTAGTTCGCGCATCCCGCCAGCAAACACGCGACGCCACCGACGACTGCAAGCCGCCAATCGTTCAAAATCATTCTGAAATCTCCAACAGTGCGTTCGCAATCTTGCCGCGACGCCAGCGCGTTTTGTCCCCGCGAGCCGTCGCGATCTATCGACCAAATGAAAACGGGAGCCCCAGTCTGGAGCTCCCGTTTGAATTCACTTCGCGGAAATATTACTTGCCGTGCATAATCGCAGCCTGAGCTGCCGCGAGGCGAGCGATCGGAACGCGGAACGGTGAGCACGAAACGTAATCCATTCCCACCTTGTGGCAGAAGTGGACGCTCTTGGGATCGCCGCCGTGCTCGCCGCAGATGCCGACCTTGAGGTCGCTCTTCACCGAGCGGCCCTTGGTGACGCCCATGTCAATCAGCTGGCCGACGCCGGTCTGATCGAGGCTCACGAAGGGATCGCCGGGGAGGATTTCGCGGGCGAGGTAATCGGGCAGGAAGGTGCCGATATCGTCGCGCGAGTAACCGAAGGTCATCTGCGTCAGGTCGTTGGTGCCGAAGGAGAAGAAGTCGGCGTCTGCCGCGATCTCGTCGGCGGTGAGTGCCGCACGGGGGATCTCGATCATGGTGCCGATCTTGATATCAAGCCGGGGCTTGTAATCCTGCTCTTCCTTGACCTTGGCAATCGTCGCTTCGACTTCGCCACGAAGGACTGAAAGTTCCTTCTTGGTGCCGACAAGCGGGATCATGATCTCGGGCAGCGCCTTGATGTTACTGCGGATGCAGTCGATCGTGGCTTCGACAATCGCCGTGACCTGCATCTCGAGAATCTCGGGATAGGTCACGCACAAGCGGCAGCCGCGATGGCCGAGCATGGGGTTGGCCTCGTGCAGAGCGCTGACGCGCTGCTTCACGCGGTCGGCCGAGATGCCGAGCATCTTCGCCATTTCGCCCTGGCTCTTCTCATCATGCGGCAGGAACTCGTGCAGGGGCGGATCGATCAGGCGGATCGTCACCGGCAGGCCCTTCATGGCCTTGAAGATGCCCATGAAGTCGTCGCGCTGGTACGGGAGGAGCTTCGCGAGCGCCTTGACGCGGTCGTCCTTGGTCGTCGCGAGGATCATCTCACGCATCGCCTTGATGCGGTCGCCCTCGAAGAACATGTGCTCGGTGCGGCAGAGGCCAATGCCCTCAGCACCAAAGTCGCGTGCACGCTGCGCATCTTCCGGGGTGTCCGCGTTGGTGCGGACGCCGATGGTGCGGTACTTGTCGGCCCACTTCATGACGGTGGCGAAGTCGCCGCTCATCTTGGGTTCAACCGAGGAGATCGCACCGGCGAGCACTTCGCCCGTGCTGCCGTCGATCGAGATCACGCTGTCGCGGGTGAAGACCTTGCCGTTGACCTTCATCGTCCCGCTCGTGGGGTCGATCTGGAGTTCACCGGCGCCGACCACGCAGCACTTGCCCCAGCCGCAGGCGACGACCGCCGCGTGGCTGGTGCGTCCGCCGGTGCTGGTCAGAATGCCGGCAGCCGAGTGCATGCCTTCGACATCTTCCGGGCTGGTTTCTTTACGAACAAGAATGACCTTCTCGCCCTTGCCCGCACGCTCCACGGCTTCCTGCGCCGTGAACGCGAGCTTGCCGACAGCGGCGCCCGGCGAAGCGGGGATTCCCTTGGTCAGCACTTCGACGGCCTTCTTCTTGACCGGGTCGAAGCTCGGGAGCAAAAGCTGGGTCAGATCGCCCGCCGGAATGCGGAGGATCGCGGTCTTCTCATCGATCAGGCGTTCCTTCACCATGTCGCAGGCGACCTTTACAGCGGCGGTGCCGTTGCGCTTGCCGTTGCGGGTCTGGAGCATGAACAGTTCGCCACGCTCGATGGTGAACTCGATGTCCTGCATGTCCTTGTAGTGCTTCTCGAGCTTGGCCTTGATCTTCAGAAGCTGCTGATAGACAGCCTTGTTCCACTTTGGCATCTCATCGACCGGGAGCGGCGTGCGGATGCCCGCGACGACGTCTTCGCCCTGTGCGTTGATGAGGTACTCGCCGTAAAAATGATTCTCGCCGGTCGCGGGGTTGCGTGTGAACGCGACGCCCGTGCCCGAGTCGTCACCCATGTTGCCGTACACCATCGACTGGATGTTCACGGCCGTGCCGTTGAGGCCCTGAATCCCGGCAATGCGCCGGTATGAAACGGCGCGCTCGCCGTTCCAGCTCTTGAAGACCGCTTCGATCGCGAGCTCGAGCTGCTTGAACGGGTTCTGCGGAAACTCTTCGCCGACGTGGCGCTTATAAACGTTCTTGTACTCGTTGCAGAGTTCGACGATGCCGGCTTCGGGGACGTCGGTGTCTTCCTTCGTCTTGTACTTGGCCTTGATCGCCTTGAAAGCCTCTTCGAAGTGGTGGTGATCGACGCCCATGACCACGTCGCCGAACATATTGATCAGGCGGCGGTACGCGTCGTACGCGAAGCGACGGTTCTTGGTCGAGAGGCTCAGGCCCTCGACCGCGGCGTCGGTCAGGCCGAGGTTCAGAATCGTGTCCATCATGCCCGGCATGCTGACGGCAGCGCCCGAGCGGACCGAGACGAGTAGCGGATTCGAGTTGTCACCGAACTTCTTGCCCTGCTCCTTCTCGAGCATGGCGATGTTCTTGTGCACTTCGTTCATCAGGCCGTGGGGCAGGCGCTGGCCGGCCTTGTAATACGCGGCACAGGTGTCCGTCGTGATCGTGAAGCCTGGGGGAACGGGCAGGCCGATGCTCGTCATGTCGGCGAGGTTCGCACCCTTGCCGCCCAGGAGCTGCTTGAGGCTGGCGTCGCCTTCGGTCTTGGACTTCCCGAAGAAGTAGACCATCTTGCCGGGCTTGTTGCGGAGAGTCGGGGTCGGGCCAACGCCCATTCCCGCGATGCGTGCAACCTTCTTGACAGCCTTCTTCGAATTGCTCGAAGCGGCGTGCTTGACCGAAACCGGCTTGGGCATGGTGCTCATTTCCTTCGTTCTCACTTGTTGCTTGGCAGACCGGACAGAGCCGGCGGCGTGCGTGTGGGACGGACGGGTCCAGCAGATCCAAAGCGCAAGAATCCCAACCGAACAAAGAACGACTGGAAACTCGTGGCCGCGCACCCGCTGGACGCGCAGGGACAAAGATTCTAGGTCGCTCAGGAGCGGTTGACGACCATTCCTGGTGCTCAAACAACCCCATTTTGCCCTGTTTCATGGGCCGGCCTCCAACACTCCCTCCGTTGAAACACCCGTCTCCCATCCAGCAATTGCCCCCCGATCCGGTTGAAGTGATCGGTCGGTGGCCCGCCACGATGCCGCTGGCGGTCAGGTGGAATGCGGACCCGGAGAGCGGAAACTCGATCACGCTTGGTTTGCCTTCCACGAGCCGCACCGCCCACACGCCTGCGCAGTGCGAATCGCTGCTGCAGGAGTTAAAACCAAATCCCGGCGGCACGGGCGGGTCGGGCTGGTTCGGATGGCTGAGCTACGACGCGGGCCGAGTCTTTGAACCTGCCGCGGCCAACCGATCCTCGCCCATGGTCGACCAAGTTTGGCCACTGGCATCATTTCAGCGCATCGAATCCGCCATTACGTTCAACTTGGCGAATCAGTCATGGAGCGTGGCTGGCGATCCCTTCGGAATTCCTTGGACTCAACTCACGCGTGCGCGCGAACGCGCCGCGCCACCGTTCTTTCTGCCGCGGCTCGACCCGATTGGAAATCGGGCGGGCTACACAAAGGGCGTGGAACGCGCAATCGAATACATTCGCGCGGGCGATGTGTATCAGGTCAATCTCGCACACCGGTTAAGCTCGCCGTTCACCGGCTCGGCTCGCCTTCTCTTCGCGCAGTTGGCTTCGCGTGCCAAGCCCTGGCACGGCGGGTATTACGAAGCCGGCGATTACGCGCTCGCGAGTCTCAGCCCCGAACTCTTTCTCGAAGCCGATCTGAAATCGCGTTCCATCCGCACGCGTCCGATGAAGGGAACGCGGGCGTACTGCGACGACAATCTTGACGTCGCGCACGCGGAACTTGTATCGAGCGGAAAGGATCGCGCAGAGCTGGCGATGATCGTCGATCTGATGCGGAACGATCTCGGTCGTGTTTGCGAACTCGGGTCGGTGCGCGTCGAACAGGACCGTCGCATCGAGCGGCACCAGTCGGGCGTGCTCCAATCGACGGCGACAGTTGCGGGCGTGCTCCGACAATCGTCGGCTCTTCCCGACGTTCTCCGCGCCACATTCCCGCCCGGGAGCGTCACCGGTGCACCCAAGATCCGTGCGATGCAGATCATCGATGAACTGGAGCCAACACGCCGCGGACCGTATTGCGGAACAATGCTTTGGCTGGGTGATGACGGGCGGCTCAGTGCGAGCGTATTGATCCGGACGCTCTGCTTCAGCGACGAGCGCCTTGATTACTCCGTGGGCGCGGGAATCGTCGCCGACAGTTCGCCCGATGCTGAATGGCTTGAAACGCTTGACAAGGCCGCGATGTTGCTTCCGCCCAAACCTGCAGCAAATCAGGCTGCCAAAGGCAGTGTGGAAGCGCCCGCTCGCGTCAGAGGCACGACAACGCGAGGGTCGTGAGCGAACCTCTCCGCGGCATCCAGCATCGGACCCAACGACAGCGTCCCGATGACAAGCGCCTCCGCTCGCTCCGCCGGGACTTCGACGATTCCAAGTTCCCGCATCGCCTCGCGAATTTCCGTCGCGTTCTTGCCTTCGGCGATCAGCGCCGCGGTCCGAACGCCGCGAAGTGACAGATTCCAAGCCAGCCCCTCACGTGCCGCGGCCTGCCCGGTGAAGCGTCTCCAAAGATCGGCGCTCATTGGGATGCGTTCTTGGTCCGCCAGGGTCGAGCGAAGTTCACGCAGTCCGGCAGCGAAACCGGGCATCGCTCTTTCTTTCTCCGCGATCCGCCGGTAGCGCCGACGCATCATGCGGAGTTGCTCGCGCCGAACAGAACCCGGCGCGTACCGCTGCATCACCCATCCATTGTTTCGCACAAGCCGGCCCAGAATCGTGTTCATGTCGCGACCTGCTGTCACCTTGCGGTGCAGCACACGGAACGTTTGATCGAAGACGACGCGGTATCCGGCAAGCAGGATTCGGGCCGCGAGGTCGTATTCCTCGGCGTAGTAGTTGAAGCGATGGTCGTAACCGCCCAGCGCGACAAAGAGCGAACGCCGGATCGCGACGCCGCAGCCGATGAAAACTTCGGGTAAACCGCCCTGCTCGCGTCCCGTGATCGATTGAGGCGACGTGCCAAGAAAGATGTCGGCGCTGACAGCGCCAACATCGCGAGGCTGACCACGCAGGCTCTCGACAAAGTTCAGATCGAGCGGATGAGAGTCGTCATCCAGCATGACAAGCCAGTCGCTTGCCGGATCTGCGTGCAACGCTGCCACGTTCCTTGCCGCCGCACCTTCGTTGTGCGTCCGCCTCACCAGGTCAATCGTTACGCCATTTGCAAGCATCTTGGGCACGCGTGCCGCAGGCTCCGACGCGTTATCTACCACAATGATCTCGGCCCCGCCCGCTCGCGCATGATCGCCGAGCGCTTCGATACCCCGCAGCGTTTCGCGCAGCACCTCCGGCCGGTTTCGAGTTGGGACGATGTAACTGATCATCTCTATCCGCCAAACTGGTTCGATCGCGTCATCCCACCGCTCGCCGCGTTCCAATCCCCCGCGCTTCCATCACCTCCGGAGTCGCAAACGTGAGGTGCGCTCCATGCACGCGCGTCGCCATCTTGCGGATCTCGCTCGCGGAAACCGGCAAGTTGCCAAGCCTCTGGACCTGCACGCCGGCGGCACACGCTCCAAGGAACGCCGCCGGAAGCAATCCGCATCCCGTCGCGAGAGCAAGCGACGCAGTCGTCAACAGCGCATCGCCGCAGCCAAGCGCGTCGATCGCCATCGGCGAAAGTGCCGGCAGGTGCTCGCTCCGCAGGCGACGCGAGAATGATCCGTCTTCCGCGCCGTTCTGCGATTCGATTGCAAGCCGATCGAAAGCGATGAGCCCGTCTCCTCCAAGCGTGACGATCGCGTTCTTGGTTCCGGTTGCTTCCAGCAGCGACCACGTCGCAGCAGGAAGACCCTCGCTCAACTGCCTTGTCGCATCACGCAGTTCACTCTCGCTCGGACACAGCAGATCCATATTCCGCATCGAGAGCAGATTCGATCGCCGCCCGCTCACATCGCCGCTCAACACGCCAACAAGTGGGCGAAGTGCGGTGCACATTTCAGTCGTCAGAGTCGGCGTAAACAACCCCAGTCCAAAGTCCGCAATGATCGCGACATCGCACGATGGTCCCGCCGCGTCGGCCGCGAGGGCAACCAGCGCCCGCTGCTGTGCCGCGTCGAGCACGTACTGGTCGACCAGATCAATTTTCATCATCTTCTGCGTGCCGACGAGGAATCGCTGTTTTTCCGGAATGCGTCCGCCCAGAGGCAGCGATCGGACCTCGATGCCTTCGGCGTTCAATCGCGCCGCGATCGATCGACCTTCCGCCGTTTCCGGCAGCACGGTGACCAGCACCGGATGCGCTCCCAATGCCGCGGCATGCCTCGCGATGATCGCCGCCCCACCGTCATACCGGCGCTGCTCGAACGGCCGAAGCGTCATGACCGGGCTCTCGCCCGCGACATCCGGCCGATCGCACATCGTGTAGGTGTCGACAATCGTCTCCCCTACCACCATCAGCCGCTTGCCGCGGATCTGGGAAAGGACGTCGCCGAGCGAAGCCATGTCCAATTCGGGCGTCTGCGTGAGCTGCGCGAGCCGAGCGTGGAACGGGTCGACCGATTGCTCCATCGCCGCGATCAACGCGCTCGAAGAGAAGACCACATCGCCGGAACTGAAGACCACGCGTCCGCCGTGGCGCTCAACCGTGGAACGCTCGACCTGAAAACGCGGATCGTTGTTGAACTCGTATTCCTTGCCCTTGACGTACACATCGGGCTGGACCCACTCGAGAAGGTCTGCCGCAGTCGGCCCGGGTTCGACGAACACAAAGTCCACAAAGTCGAGTGCCGCGAGATTGTCCGCGCGAAGTTCCTGCGGGATGAGTGGGCGTCCGCTCCCTTTCTTCATTGTGTCGTCGCCCGTGATGCTCACCAGGAGCACATCACCGAGGCTCTTGGCCTGGCGCAGGTGCCGGATGTGTCCCGGATGCACGATGTCAAAGCATCCGTGGCACTGAACGAGTTTGAGACCCGCCTCGCGCAGCATGGTGCGAAGAGTGGTCAATTGCTCGCGGGTGACAATGCCCCGGGCAAAGGACGGCCATACGGGTCTTTCTCCCGAGGCTGGCGCGGAATCGGATGGGTGGCCGGAACGGCTGGGGTCGGTTACGCTCACCCTCTGGTTATCGGCTCTCGGGGCCTCTTACCTGAGCGACTTTAGGAGGCCCTGAAACAGCAGCAAGCGGCAAACATCTCTTGCCACCCCCCACCCGAACTTCCGATATCTCAGGGGATTGCGCTTCACACCAAACCGCTGATGAGTTCGATTCCAGACAACCCCGAGACCCTCCCCATTGCCGACGCGCTCGTTGTCGTGCTCGGTCGCACGCATTCACTGCGCTACTGGGCACAGACCGGCACGCTGGACCGCGAACTCGCTCTCTATCGCGCACTCGCTGCGGGTTACCGCAAGATGTTCGTCGTAACCGGCGCGGGTGATGAAGACCAGAAGCTCGCCGATCGTGCCGGCTTCAACGCCGAAATCGTCGCGCTCGATCAAGCCGATGCCGCGAGCCTGACCCGTGCTGTTGATCGAATTGCACCGGGCATCAAGTCTGCAACCGTCGTCACCGACGACCTGCTTGCCGGGCAATCACCGATCTCGATCGCCTCCCGCCTCCGCATGGCGGGTATTCAGACCGCCCTCATCGCACGGGGCGCATCGATCCCTTCTCGTTTCTTCGCTCACGATCCGGGGGGCGACTCCCGCGAAGCCTCCGATGCCGCGGCGCTGGAATCCCGCCTCCTCCGCTGCTCCGATCTCGTCATCGGAACGACCGAATCCATGGTCGACGATCTCTGCTGGCGCGATGGCGTGAACGCCTCACGCAGCGCGGTCGTTCCCGGCCACGTTCTGACGCCTCGCGAACTCACGGAAGCCCAGCGCGAGAAAAACCGCATCCTCTATTGCGGCCCGCTTATTTCCCGTAAACGCGTCGACATTCTGCTCCGCGCCGTTTCCATGCTCCCCGAGCCGCTCTCGCGCGAAGTCACGATCGAAATCATCGGCGAGGGTGATCAGGGTCAGGCGCTCCGCGGCCTTGCAAGCGAACTCGGCGTCAACGCCGTATTCCAGGGTTGGATCAGCCACGCTCGCGTGCTCGAGTCGATGGCTAGGTGCACGCTCTACGTGGACGCCTCGGCGCTGGAAAACCAGCCCCGTGCACTCCTCGACGCCATGAGCACCGGCGCTCCGATCGTCGTCGCCGACATCCGGGGCCTTCGTGACCTCGTCCAAACGGGCGTCACCGGCATCCGCGTCCAGCCCGAGCCGGAAGCCTTTGCCCAGACCATCGAAGGTCTGCTGCAGGACGAAGACTGGCGGCAGACACTGGGCGCCGGCGCTGCCCGATTTATCAACACGCAGTTGACGATCGAGCACGTCGCACCTCGCCATCTCCAGGCTCATGCGCTCGGACACGCCGTGGCCCGCGCTCGACCGAATCCGATCTCCCGCCTCTCCGAAATCCGCTTGCTCGTCTGCGATTTCGACGGCGTCTTCACTGACAACCGTGTGCTGACGACCCAAGAAGGAAACGAAGCCGTTTTCTGCTCGCGAGGCGACGGCATGGGCCTCGAAATGCTCCGCAAATCGGGCATGTCGATCTTCGTGCTGAGCAAAGAAGTCAATCCCGTCGTTGCCGCCCGCTGCAAGAAGCTCAAGCTCGAGTGCATGCAGGGCATCGACGACAAGCTCCCTGCGCTACAGAAGATCGCCAAGGATCGGGGCGTCTCCGCCCGCGAAATCGCTTATGTCGGGAACGACACCAACGACCTCGGCCCGCTCTCGTGGGTTGGCCTGCCCGTCCTCGTCGCCGATGTGCATTCCGACGTGCTGCCCCGACTCAACCGCGCCGATGCGCTCGTGCTTTCGCACGATGGCGGCAAGGGCGCGCTCCGAGAATTCTGCGACCTGCTTCTCGCTCACAAGCCCAAATAACCCGTCGCGGCGCACAACTGCCCCCTACGTCCAAAAACGAAAAACACCCGGCGGTCGAGAGAACCGCCGGGTGTGTCAGAAACTCGCGCGAACAAACGCACGATGAAATCTTGTGTTCGTCACGCCACGCGTCGGGCTTTCATCCCAATATTCAAAATTCGAACCCTCACGAGATCGTGACGAACAGGAATTGCCCTTTGATTACCACTTGACCCAGCCGTCGTCGATAACGATCAATCCGCCGGGATACGCCGGATCATCGACGCTGATCGCCGCGACGCGCCCCGTCACAAAACCCCGGCTCTGCCGAGGCGGCATATTCGAATCGCCCATGCCCCGCACGATAATCGTCGGCTTGTAACCACTGCTGAGCGAATCGATGGGGCGGCAGCGCATTTCCTTCACGCCCCCAGTTTCCTGAATTCCTTCAAAGGTCACCGGCCACGCCTGCGCCGGGCTCTTTCCAAGGTACGATTCCGCGGCATTCGCCCGCGCTTCACCCGATTCAGCCCGAATCACGCTGATGATCGAAGCCGGATTCTGCGCCCGATCCATCACACCCGCGACGCCCGCTGACTGATACACCGTCGAGGGAGCCTGTTGCTGCGGCTGCTGCTGAACCTGCGGCGCCGACTGCTGCACAGCCTGCGGCTGTGGCGCCGAAGTCTGCACGACGGTCGTAGGGTTCGGATTCACAAAGGTCACAACCTGCGAAGGCTGCGTGTACACAACAGGCTGCGCGACCGGTGCCGCGTAAACCTGCTCCGAGTAAGTCGTGGTCACCGCCGGCGCAGACGCGTACGAGAAATACCCGGCGCCGTTGCTTCCCGCGACTCCAACTCCAAAGCTCACGGCGGGCCGATCAACCAAATAGGTGTTCGGCGCCGCATAGACCGGAGGCAGATAAGCCGGCGCGTAGTACGGCGCGATCACCGGTGCGCAATAGGGACGATACCCATACCACCCGTACGGCCGACCATAAAACCCCGGACCGCAATACGGCCGCGCGATCGGCGCGCAATACGGACGAGGCGGCGCGCAGTATCCACCGCGCCCGCCGCCGTAAAAACCGTTGCTGTAGCTTCCACCGACATACGTGCCGCCACTGGAAACGCCGACCGACACACCCCATCGAGTGCCTCCGCCGCCGCCCCAATTTCCGCCGCCGCTTCCGCCGCTCCAATTTCCACCGCCCCCTCGCCCGCCGCCACCGGCAAGCGCGAATGGCGCTAGGAGCGCGAGGCCAGCGCAGGCGAGAAGGACGCGGCCTGCAGGCGTGCGCGTGCGGTTACCAGTTTCGAACGACTTGGACCCGAGTTGGCTGTTCATGGATGCTCTCACAACCCCGTTGGCCGCTGTGTTCCCTTCGGGGAGCGCGGCGCGGTCGTGCGTCACCACTAGATACTACGGAGCAGAACGCACTTTGTTTCATGGGAGAATTGAATAGTTTGTGCGCACTAGCAAATCCGGCGTTCTGCGGAGGGACCGGAATCCGACCGAAGGTCAATCTTTTGTTATAGGACGTATTCGTGGCTTCAACACGGATCTGTCCGGATCGGTGTTCATCCAAGACCCGATGGGCTCGGCCCAGAAGGACGCAGGAATGATCAAGATTCGCGATGCTGAAACTCGAGGACGCACGAAATGGGGCTGGCTGGATTCGTGGCACACGTTCAGCTTTGGACGCTACATCGATCGGGCCAACACTCAGTTTCGGTCGCTTCGGGTGATCAACGACGACTACGTCGCGGGGGGAGGCGGGTTTGAACCACACCCACATGAGGACATGGAGATCATCTCGTACATCGTGAATGGAAGGCTCGCGCACAAGGACTGGATGGGGGATGATGGCACCCACGCGCACGAGAGTGGTGCGGGGAGCGTGCAGGTCATGTCTGCCGGAACGGGTGTGAAGCACAGCGAGTTCAATCCATCGAAGACCGATGCGATGCGGCTGCTTCAGATCTGGATCTTGCCGGACAAGGAAGGGCAGAAGCCTGCGTATGCGCAGCGAGATGTGCCACAGGAGGAAAAACGCGACACGCTTGCGCTCTTGGTTTCGGGCCAGTCTGGCGACGCAAAACTCAAGATCAATCAGGATGCACAGATCTTCGCATCACTGCTCTCGCCGGGCAAGAGTGTTTCGCACAGACTGGCGCCGGGGCGCGGCGCGTACGTGCAGGTGGTTGATGGCTCGATCGAATTGAACGGGCATGAGATGAAAACCGGAGACGGGGCCGCGATCGAAGACGAGCGTGCCATCACGTTGACGGGAAAGAGCTTGTCGGAAGTCTTGCTGTTTGATCTGGCCTAATTCGACAAGAGACCGGTCGCGCCGCATTGGCACGCTCACTTCTTCTGCTTCTTCTTTTTCTTGTCTTTCTCTTTCTTGTCCTTCGGCTCGGGCTCGGGAACGTGCAGGCGGTCGAGGATGAACGCCTGCACGAACGCTTCCTCGTGCAGTGCGGCGTACCTGTCCGCCATTCCGGCGTGTCCGGCGTCGAGTTCGATCTTGAAAAGGATTTCGTTCGATCCCGTGTTGTTCTCGCGGAGTTTCTGAGCCCATTTGGCGGGCTCCCAAAAGCTCACACGCGGGTCGTTCAGGCCGCCGGTCAGGAGCATGCTCGGATATTTCGCGGGCCTGGTGTTGTCGTAGGGTGAGTAGCTGCGGATGTACTCGAACGCCGCCTGATCCTTCTCGGGATTGCCCCACTCGTCGTACTCGGTCACGGTCAGGGGCAGTGTTCGATCGAGCATCGTGTTCACGACATCCACAAAGGGGACCTCGGCGACAACGACCTCGAAGAGATCGGGGCGCATCGTGGCGACGGCACCCATGAGCAGCCCGCCGGCGGACCCGCCTCGGATCGCAAGATGCTCGGGGGAGGTGTACTGGTTTGCGATCAGGAACTCGGCGCACGAAATGAAATCGGTGAACGTGTTTTTCTTGTGCATCAGCTTGCCGTCGTCGTACCAGGACCGACCCTTGTCGCTGCCGCCACGAGAGTGGGCCTCTGCGAGGACAAAGCCTCGATCGAGGAGCGAAATATCCGCACCGGCAAAGGCCGGCGCGGCGGAAAACCCGTACGCCGAATACCCGGAGAGCACGGCCGGCGCGTTTCCGTTGCGGATCAGGTCTTTTCGGTGCGTGATCGTCATCGGAACCGTCTGACCATCCGGGGCCTTCACCTGAACGAGCTCCACGGTGTAAAGCGTCGGGTCGTAACCAACCACAGGCTGCTGCTTGAGCAGTTTCGTTTCGCCCGAATCCATGTCGATTTCGTAGACCGAAGTGGGCGTGATCGGCGACGTGTACGAATACCGAAAGTTCTTCACGTTGTATTCGACGTTGATCTCCGGCGCGATCGAGTACGAAGGCTCGGTTGTCGGGATGTCCGTGCTGACGCCTGCGTAGTTGCGGATCGCGATGTGGGGGAGACCACCCTGGCGATAGAGCAGCACCATGTACCCCTTGAACGCCTCGATCCCTTCCAGCAGCATGTCGCTCCGCCCGGGAAGCAACTCGCGCCACGAATCCATGCCAGGGGAATCCATTGGCGCTTCGACGAGACGGAAATTCGGGGCGCCGTCGTTGGTCAGGATGAGGAAGCGGTTCTCGTGGTGGTCAACCGAGTACTCATGTCCTTTCTTTCGCGGCTCGATAATCGTGGGCCTGTTCTGCCCAAGCCTCGCGTTCAGGAAGCTGACTTCGCTGGTGTCTTTGCTCGCCGAGGTGATCAAGATGAACTTGCGGCTGCGGGAAAGTTCGACGCCAAGGACAAAGGCCTCATCTTTCTCATGCACAATGAGCGGGTCGCTCTTCGGATCGGTCATGACCGTGTGCCGAAAAAGCTTGTACGGCCGGTGTGCCTCGTCGAGCGTCGTGTAAAAAATGGTCCGCCCGTCCGCGGCCCACGCAAAGTCACCGGACACACCCTCCAGCTTTTCCGGAAGATCACGATCGCCCCGCAGATCGCGGAACGTCACGGTGTACTTCTCTTCGCCGTCCGAGTCGGTTGCGATTGCGGCGATCTGGCCGTCGGGAGAGATATCGATCGCGCCGACGCGGAAATTCCGGTGGTCCTTGGACGCCTCGTTCGCGTCGAAGATCACCTGCTCTTTGGTGGCCTTGGTCTCCGGGTAGGCCTTGCGGCAATAGACCTTGTAAGGCTTTCCTTCTTCGGTCTTGTCGTAGTACGTAAAGGCTCCGTCCCGATACGGCACAGACATGTCCGTTTGCTGAATTCGCTCCAGCATCTCGTCATACAGCGTTTCCTGACGCTCTGTGGTGCGCGACATCACCTGATCGCAGTACGCCCGCTCGGACTTGAGCAAGCTCATCACTTTCGGGTTTTCGCGCTGGCGGAGCCAGAAGTAGTCGTCTTCGAGCACGACTCCGTGAATCGGAGTCTGATGCGGCACCTTGTCCGCCTTTGGTGGCGTGAACTGGGCGAGAGCGATTTGTGCAAGGAACGCGGTCGCGACAAAGAAAATGCGGATCATCGGTACCAGCTTATCGCGCACCCGTCGGCTCGCCATCGAATGCCCGGCGCGATCGCCTGAACCGCATCTGATCCCGTTCCTGTGCGATAACGCAAACCAGACCCCAGCAGGCAATAGCCAGGATAGAAGCCATAAGCGTGAACTCATCAGTCGATCTGTTGAACGGGCTCTCCATTGCGCCGCGGCAGCACACAATGAAGTAGATCTCCGAGCCAATTAGGCCGGCAGCCGCGACGAGACTCGTCCTCCACATCGGACGCACTCTCCTCGACAGCCTCGCGACGGCGGCACAAAGAAAGAAGACGGCGACCCATGCCGCGAGCGACATTTGGGAGTCGACGGAAGCCGCACCCCGGCTTTGGAGTGCGGAGAAGCCGTGCAAACGGCAGGCCGAGTAGGTGGCATAGAACGGAATCGGGCGAAGCACGAACACGAAGCAGGTCGCGACGAGCACGTCGAACACGCCGCCCTCGATCCCGCGGCGCACGACACGATCGATCCGGACTCGCTCGTGCGCCTTGGCGCCGCACTCCGGACACGTTGCTTCGGCATCGAGCCCTCCCAAGTCGTATCGGCACTGACTGCAGACCGATGCGGTGTCTCGCGCAGAAATGTACTCGGTACGGCTGACCATGCTTCGAACGGCCAGCACGCCGAAGAGAAACGAGATGCAGCCGCCCATGACAATTTCCGGCAATTGCGAGGGCTGCGGACACGCGAGTGTCACCGCTGACAAGTTGGATTCGGCCCCGTGCACCCGAAGTCGATTCGCGGCCAAAGCAGGCGCGGTTGCGAAAGCGCGTGCAACCACACCCAATCGCTGATCGAATGTTGTACCGACGGGCGTCTTACTTGGCTTCGACGCGTTTCGCGACAAAGACACCATTGGGCTGCACGAACTTTGCTTCGTTGAATACCCCGCCGTCACCCGGAATGAACTGGATGGTGAAGCCGGGCAGCGTCTTGATGCGGAACGTGTTGTTCCGCGTCGGTTCGAGTTCGTAGACCGGCTGACCGGGAATGCTGGCGGTCAGCGTCGATCCCGTGATCGCGATCGTCACCGGCTGCGTATCGATTTTGAATTCGCCGGTTAGTTTCGCCAGGAACGCGCTATCGCGCAGCGTTGCGTCACCGAGGCGCTTGAAGACGAACGCATCTTCGGATGATTCCATCGGCGCCCGCAGCGCATCGATCTCGCCGTCAACACCGGTCTCGAAGATGAGTTTGAAGCCTTCGAACGCGCGATCGGCGTCGTTCTTCTTGCCGCTGAAGACGTCGTAGTGCCAGTGCTCAAGAGGCGTGACGATTCCGTTGAAAGTGAACTGAAGACCGGGGTCACCGGAATTGCCGTCGGGGGCGATCGCGATCACTCCGTAGCCGGGATGCTCATAGAGCCCGACATATTCAGCGATTGGATGCGAGGGATGCGTTCCCGGCTTGCGCGTGTCCGCGAGTTTGGACTTTGCGGATTTGGCTTGCTCGCGCGCGGTCGCACGCTTGGCGAGCGCGATCGCGTTCCAATCTTTCGGTGTCGCACCGGTCATGCGATCGAAGACGTGGCGGGCGACGATTTCCGGCAGGCCGGTGCCGTTCATGTTCGTGAGCACCACGACTCCGACTTCTTCACGAGGCAAGAACGCGGTCATGGAAGAAAAGCCGTCGATATTTCCGCCGTGATGCAGCCGGGTTTTGCCACGAAAGACATCGACGAACCACGCCATCGCGTAGCCGACGGGAATGATTTCCGGAGTCTCGGGAGAGCCCTCACCCATCGACATCTGGGGAGTGTGCAATTCCTTCAGTGTGGATTCTTTGATCAGGCGCTTGCCGTTTACCGTGCCGTCGCCGAGGTTCAGCTTCACCCAGTTTGCCATCTCTGTCACGGATGAATTGATCGAACCCGCGGGGCCCATCGTGGTAATGTCGCGAAATTCCATGCGTTCCACGGCGTCGGTGTCTTCGTCCTGGCGATATCCGAGCGCGAAGTCCGAATCCTGCTGGGACGCCGTGTTGTTGAGCGTTGTTCGCTTCATGCCCAGTGGAAGAAGGATGCGTTCGCGGATGTTTTCTTCCCACGTCTTGCCGGTCAGCCGCTCTTCCATGTAGCCAGCGGTGAGGAACATCAGGTTGTTGTATTGCCACGCGCCGCGCAGGTCCTTGTTGTTGGGCAAATAGGCGAGGCGCCGCACCATGTCTTCGCGGGTGCGTGGGGTGTTTCCGTACCAGAGGAAATCGTGACGGGGCAATCCGGAGCGGTGTGTCACCAGATCGCGCGGCGTGATCCGCTCGGTCGCGACGGTGTCGAAAAGCCGGAACTCGGGCACGTAGTTGATCACGGGCTTGTCGAAATCAAGTTTTCCGTCGTCCGCAAGCTGTCCCATCACGAACGTTGTGAACGCCTTTGTCGCGGAGCCGATCGGGAAGAGCGTGTTCTCGGTAACGGGCAGCTTCTTGTCGAGATCGCGGAAGCCGAAGCCTTTCGCGTACACAACCTGATCACCCTTTAGAATTGCAACGGCGATGCCGGGAACTTGCCAGTCTTCCCTCGCCTTGTCGATGAATTGATCAAGACCCTCGAGCACGCCCGCGCTGGCTGCTTTGGCGTCCGGTGCGCGCTTGAGCTCGAATGTGAGGGTCCCGCCGCCCTGCATGAAGTCTCCTGCAAGCGTGCCTCCGTCGGCGTTGAATGTTCCTGCGAAAGTCGGATTGCCCGGCACGCCTTTGATCGCGAAAGTGGCCTTAACGCCGTCGACCGAGACCTTTTCGAGCGGAAGGTCCTTTGCGCCTTGCGCGGGGATGCTGATCGTGCCCGCGTCGTTGCCCGTGAAGTCCAGTTTCACCGCGAGTTCGCCGGATGGAAGCTTGATGGAGCCTTGCCAGCGTCCGGCGAGATCGGTCCCGGCAACCGCCCAATCAGCGCAGGCGGGAGTCGCCGGTGCGAGCACCAAACCAAAGGCGGCCCGTACGGCGAGACCCGCGACCAACATCGAAACACCTGTTCCACGGTTCTGCATGCCTCATTCCCTTCAAAACCCGCCCGGATTTCGAACACTCATCGAGATTCTCAGCAACGTCTTTGCGGCGTTGACTCTACAAGTTATGCTTGAAAGCGTGATCAGCCTCCTCTGCAGAGGCCCGCAATAGAATACTTTGCCCGATCAACCCGCCGTCCACAACGGAGAATCCCATGAAAGTCGCCCCGTTCGCTTTACTCGCCATCTTCGGACTTGCTGTCCCCGTGCTCGGCTATGAGGATTCTCCGAAACCTGCACCTGCGGCCGCTCCTGCGGCAAAGACCGCCGCCGACGTCCAGGTCGGATCGCTGACGGTTGGCGACAAGGCTCCCGCGCTCACAATCAACAAGTGGGTGAAGGGCACCCCGGTGACGACGTTTGCTCCGGGCAAGGTGACCGTCGTTGAGTTCTGGGCGACGTGGTGCGGCCCGTGCAAGGCCAGCATGCCCCACCTCTCCGAATTGCAGAAGGAATACAAGGACAAGGGCGTGACCATCATCGGCGTCACCAGCATCGATCCGCGCAACTCGCTCGCGGGCGTTGAAAAGATGAGCACTGAAAAAGGCGACACGATGGGCTACACGGTCGCGTGGGATCAGGATCGCCAGACGAGCAGCGCGTACATGCTTGCCGCGGCCCAGCCGGGCATCCCCACGGCGTTCATCGTCGATCAGACCGGCACGATCGCCTGGATCGGCCAACCACATGAAATGGATGGGCCCCTCTCCAAGATCGTCGCAGGCAACTGGGACGTCGCGGCGGAGCGCAGCCGGTTTGAGCCACTGCAGCAGGCAAATCTGGGGCAGATGCGTTTCTCGATGGCGGTCAAGAAGAAGGATGCCGCGGGAATACTTGAGAACGGTCGCAAGCTGATCGAAACCAAAGGTGATGATTCCGACACGATGAACGTCGTCGCATGGTCGATCGTCGATCCGGCTCGCGGGATTGATTTCGCGGCGAACCCGAAGCTGGCCGAACTCGCGCTGGATGCCGCCAAGCGAGCCAACAACGCCACCGACAATGCAGAAGCGGGCTTGCTCGACACGCTCGCTTGGGCCTATTTCGCGGCTGGCGACAAGGCGAATGCCGTTGCAACCGAGAAGAAGGCGATCAGCCTTTCAAAGAACGACGAGATGAAGAAGGATCTCGAAGAGTCGCTCGTGAAGATGCAGAAGTAAGACGGTTTTTCGTCACAACAGATTGTTCAACTCTGAAGCCCCGGAGCCCGTGCTCCGGGGCTTTTCGTTTTTCGAACGCGACTTCCTGCAACCGAATGGCGGCACTTCGGAAATGCTCTGGCGATGAACCCGATCTTTCTAACCGCAATGCTCGGCCTTGCCTGTGGACTCGATGATCCGATGAGCGGCTCGAGCCGCCAGCGAGCCGGTGTTTGCACGTCCGAAGGCCCGGAATATGCCGAACGCCCGCGTCTGTCGGTGCGCGAGACGCAGCCGGCACGCACGCTCCGAATCGGAGACGCGGCTCCGGCGCTCGCCATCGCAGAGTGGAATAAGCTTGGCCCGGTCGAGGCGTTCAAAGAGGGAACTGCGTACGTCGTGGTCTTTGTGCCTTCGTCGTACAGCAAGCTCGAGCCGCTGTTTGAATCGATTTCCAAGCTCGCCGAGCGCTTCGCCGATCGGCCGGTTCGCGTGATGGCTGTTGCGGGCGCGGAAGAGAAAATGAGCCTCGAGACCTGGCGCCGTAAGTCGGAAGCGATGCAGAATACGATTCGCTTCCCGCTTGGCTGGGACAACGGCGTGCAATCACGCTCAGCCTATCTCACTGCGACTGGCGAGCAGCAGCCCACCATCGTCTTCGTCATCGACACGCACGGGAAACTCGCGTGGTACGGCCCGCCCGGTTTCACCACCGACATCCTGAACTCGGTGCTGGCCGGAATGTGGAAGTTCGAGCAGGTCCGCAACGAGATCGAGTCGGAAGAAGACTTGTCCTGGCTGCGCGTCGAGGTCATTCGTGCCCAGCGTGCCAAGAGCCTTGATCGCATGATCAAGGCGGGTGAGCGATTGACCACCGAGTTCCGCAATCCGCCTTCACTGGAATTTGCCGAAGTCCTAAGAGATGATCTGATGTCATTCGGCCACGACATGCTGGCGACCGATTCGGTGTTTGATGCACGTAAGGAGCCTCGCCTGCGAAAACTCTTGCTCTCCACATCAGAACGTGCGGCAAAGATCGATCACAACGAAAAGCCCCGATCGCTCGCTCTGCTCGCTCGTGCACAGGCGATCAATGGGGACAAAGCCAATGCACTTCGGTCAGCTCGAAAGGCACTCGAACTGGCCGAGGCAGCCCAGCCGCCGGATCGGGACTTGATCGATCAATTGACAAGCGATGTCACCGAGTTTGGAACGCGGTAAAGCGGATGGGGGGGCCCCTAGGCGAGTCGCGTCAGAACGGCTTCTTGGTCGGATTCACGACGAGGTTGTCGCGACCGAGGATGAACATGTCGGCGACTTCGATCGCTTCGGCGAAGCTCTCCCGTGCTTTCGCGCCGTCGACGGCGCCCGCCAGAACCTGCCCGCGTTCGAGATGCTCGACCGTCGGGATCGCATCGCCGGTCACGAGCAGGGTGAATCGGGCATCTTCGAGAAGAATGCCGCAGAGGCCGGGAGTAACGCCGGGAAGCGGGAACAGCGCGACGCGATCGGAAAGGCGATCGGGCGCAACCTTGCAGCGCTGGAGCACCGCTACATCCCGCGACAGCACATCCTTCAAGACCTGATCTTCCTCATCGTCGGGATTCAGATCCTTCAGGCGCTGCGCGATCGGGACGCCGACACCTTCACGTTCAGCCTCGGAGATCCACCATGTCGCATTTGCGAACGCGCCGATACCCCGGCGACAATCGCTCTTGAAGCTCGTGAGAAAAACATCGGTGATCTGCGAAGCAGCGAGGTTTGCACGCTCCGCAAGGCGAGCATTCAGAATCTGCTCGGGAAGACCCGGGTCGATCAAGATGCGTTTGTCGCCGGAAACGACCAGCGTCGTAGTTGCGTGCCCGGTGCGCACCTGCCCCTTTTCGCCCCACAACGGGTGCGCCGGCAATGTTCCGATGCTGATAACTCGCCATTCCATGGGTTAGACCTCCCGCGCCTCGGATGAACGAAGCTCCTCGAGCGCGGGATGCCGCTGCGCCTTTTTTTCACGCAACCGTTCCACCACCAAGGCCGGGACCATCGCCGTCAACCCGGTCAGATCTTCGCCCATGGCCGTGATCTGCTTGATGAGCGAACTACTGGTGTACGCGAACGTCTGCCCGGCGACCACAAAGGCAGTTTCCAGCCCGGCAACTTCCCGATTGGTCACGGCCTGCTGGACTTCGTACTGCAAATCGGAAAGGTTGCGAAACCCGCGAAGCAGTGCCGAAGCACCGGCGCGGCGGGCGAAATCGACGGTCAGGCCATCAAATCCCTGCACGCTGACTGCCGCGCCGTCCGGTTCGTTTTTGACCATCTCCTGCACCAGCGTCCGGGTCATATCGAGCCGCTCCGCGGCAGTGAAAAGCTGGTCTTTGGATGGGTTCCGCCCGACCGCGACGATGAGTTCATCGAAGAGTCTGCGTCCGCGCCGGATGACATCGAGGTGCCCGAATGTGATCGGATCGAAGCTGCCGGGATAGATAGCAAGGTGCTTGCGGAGCGGCATGCCGGAAGAGTAGGAAGCGGCGCGTTATCTTGTGGCATGATTTCGCGGGAAGATCAATCGCAATCCGGCCGCGCACGACCTCTGCGGGTCGCCCTGTTCACCGACACGCTCGGCGACGTGAACGGAGTTTCCCGGTTTCTGAACGACATCGCGGATCGCTCGCTTGAGTGCGATCGATCGCTGGACATTCTTACCAGCACGCGTTTTGCGGTGCGCGACCTGCCGAACCTGCACAATTTTGAACCGCGTGCGGCGATCAAGCTTCCTGGATATCGAGATCTTGAGTTTGTGCTGCCTCCTGGCCGGCGATTGTTCGGCGCGGTGCGCTCGCTGCGGCCGGATGTCATTCATATCAGTACGCCGGGGCCGGTTGGCTTTGTCGGTCGCCTGATCGCGCGCCGGCTCGGCATCCCGCTCGCGGGGGTCTACCACACCGACTTTCCGGCGTACGTCGATCATTTGTTCGATGACGCTGCGCTCACGCATCTCTCGCGTGCCGCGATGAAGCGTTTCTATAAGCCGTTCCGTTGCGTGTTTGCGCGCAGTGCGGAATACGGCGCGTCGCTCGGCCGGCTTGGCATCGTTGCATCTCGGCGAGTGCGGCTTCGAGCCGGGTGCAACACCGCCTGTTTTCATCCACGCTTTCGCGATGAGCGGTGCTGGTCTTCGCTCGGACTTTCTGACAACGGCGTCAAAGTCCTGTACGTCGGTCGCGTCAGTATCGAGAAGAATCTGCCCCTGCTCGCCGATGTCTGGAAACGCTTCCTCGCGCTTGCGCCGCAAACCGACGCGCAGCTCATCATCGTCGGCGACGGCCCGTATCGCGCGACGATGGAATCCACGCTCGCCGGGTGCAATGCCCACTTCCTCGGCTTCCGTCACGGCGACGAACTCTCGCGGCTCTACGCGTCGAGCGATCTCTTCGTCTTTCCGTCCACCACCGACACCCTTGGCCAGGTTGTCCTCGAATCGCAGGCCAGCGGGCTTCCCGCCCTCGTCACGAATGTCGGGGGCCCCAAAGAAGTGGTTTGTCACGAAGGTGAAAGTCGGCGGACCGGTTTCGTCCTCTCATCAGGTGATCCAGCGAATTGGGCACGCCACATCCTGCGGTTAGTCACTGATGCAAAGTTCCGCATGGCCATGGGTGCCGCGGCACACCGGCACGCCCAGCAATTCTCGATCCAGGATTCCTTTGACCACTTCTGGCAGGTTCACGAGCAACTCGCCGGGAAGCCAAGGCCAGCGGCTCAAATCGAACCCAAGCCTTTGATTGCCGATTCATCTTCTGCCCCACTTCCTCTGGATAGTGTTCCCGCGTGAATTCCTTTATCTTCATCTTGGTCGTTGCAGGATTCTCGGTCGCGCAGTGGCTGTTCAAATACCTCGCGGCGCAGGCGGAGAGTCGCCGGCAACAGCAGGCGCAGCAGCGCGCGGAACTCGACCTCCTCCGCACCGGGCGCACCACCGCTGACACCGAGCAATCGGCACCGATTGATTCCGACGCGCGCCGTCGCGAGGAACTGGCAGAACTGCGTCGCCGCGCTCAGGCGCGGCGCGAGCCGCAAGCCGGTGTGCAGATGCCGAAGCAAACCGGCCGCTCGGGCGCTGCGACTCCGCTCGAAATCCTGCTCGGCCTTCCACCGGGCACCACTTCGGGCGGCACTGTGGCTCCAAACTCGTCGGGTTCACCCCGTTCCGCGTTGCCTTCGACCCTGACCAAGCCGGGCAAATCTTCGCGGCCACAAAAGGACCGGAGCGATCCTGAGGCGCGTCGCCGCCGGCAGGAGCAGCAGCGACTTCGCGCCGAGCAGAGTGCGGCGGAGGCTCGCCGCAGGCAGCAGATCTTTGAATCGCAGGCAAATGCCGCGCGAGCAGCCTCACAGGCCAGCGCGATGGAGCAGCGACTTCTTCACGACGCGAAGCCGATTCCGGCGGCGAGATCGCCGCTGGGCAAGATGGGAGTTGTGCCGCGGTCTGCCGCGGAGTGGCGACGAGCAATCGCGATGAACGAGGTGCTGTCGAAGCCGATTGCGATGCGGTGAGCGAATCAGCGAGAGAGCGCGGGGTAATCGGTGTATCCGCGTTCGAAATCAGCGCCGGGTGCAGGATAAAAGCTCGTTGCATCCCACGGAGCGAGCTCCGCACCGTTCCGGAATCGCTGGACCAGATCCGGATTCGAGATGAAGGGCTTACCAAAAGCAACGGCGTCGAAATCGTCCTTGGCGATTCCCTTATCGGCTTTCTCCCGCGTGTAACCGGTGTTCGCGACAAGGGCGCCGCTGAACGCAGGACGAAACTTTGAAACCGGGATATTGGGGCTGCCGGCCGCGATCGAATCCGCGTCCGCTTCGCGTATCTCGAGGAACGCGAGTTCGAGCTTGTCGAGTTCCTCTGCAACGTACGTGTAGGTTTCGAGTGGTGACGAGTCAGTGAAGTCGGCAGACCAGCCGCTCGGACTGAGTCGCACACCAACGAAATCGGGGCCCCAGACGCTGACCAGAGCCTCCGTCGCTTCTAACAAGAACAGCGCGCGGTTTTCGACTGAGCCGCCGTACTGGTCGGTCCTCTTGTTGCTCGAATCCCGCAGAAACTGTTCGAGCAGATACGAGTTCGCGGCATGCAGTTGCACACCATCGAAGCCGGCTTTCTTGGCGTTCGATGCGGCGGTTTCGTACTCGCCGACGATGCGCTCGATCTCGTCGGTTTCGAGAGCACGCGGCACGGGATACGGCTCACGTGTGCCATCCGGAAGGCGGCACATCCCCTTCGCCGCGATCGCGCTTGGAGCAACCGGAGCGGCCCCGCCGACCTGATAGGCATTGTGTGAGACGCGACCGACGTGCCACAACTGGCAGACGATCTTGCCACCGGCGTTGTGAACGGCATCGGTGACCCGCTTCCATCCCGCGACCTGTTCGGCGGAATAGATTCCGGGGGTATTGGGATAGCCCTGACCTTCCTGGCTGATCTGCGTTGCTTCCGAAATGATCAGGCCCGCCCCGCCCTCACCCGCCCGCTGCGAGTAATAGAGCGCGTTCAATTCATTCGGCACGAAACCCGCGCCTGCGCGGCACCTGGTCAACGGAGCCATCCACGCGCGGCTTGAAAGATCGAGTCCGCCGGCTTTGACGGGAGAGAGAACGTTCGTTTTGCTCATTCTGGCGAAACCTGACTTTCAGAAGGATTTTGGGCGTTTCCGGGGCGAAGCCCGCGGGAAGGCGTTGGGGCGTGATCTTTGACGCTCGCCCCCGCTGCTTCTCCGGTATTTTGGTTTCAGACGTTCATTTGCTGCGCCGATTGCCTAGCCCGCGACCAAATGACTTGACACAAAAATCGGACTCGATACGCTGCCTGCGTCTTCGGTGCCCCTGCATCCAATGTCGGGGCAAAGAGGGAAGTGTGGTGAGGCTGGGGTTCAGAACCCCAGCCAATTCCACCGCGGACGCGCCGCCGTAACGGGACACGCCGCGACCCAGGGCACTTTTCCCTAGATGGAGAGTGCCGGCCACTGCGATCGACGGACCAACTCCGGTCCCGCGAATCGCGGGAAGGTGGGTTGCGGAACGCCCGGAGCCGGAAGACCTGCCGATAGACGCCTCGCGGGATGTTCCCGAGGGGCTGACTGGCGGCCCTCGCGATTTCGGGGCGGCTGGTGCGAGCGCTCTCGCCTGCCCCCGCAGCGTCGCTCCCACCCGCATTTACGCTCCGAAATAAGTCCGTGCCTTCGCGCTTTGGTTGCGCTCGGCCCGAACTCACCCGCGATTTGCCGCTTTGTTCGTGGCATCGGGGGCCTTCCCGCGCGAATCGGGATGAAAAGCCGCGCGGCGCTTTCGCGCCGTTTCGGCGAGGAGTTTGAGATGGCTCGAGTTTCAGGTCTCTGCGCTTCAGGCGTTCACGCGGCAGTCGCCGCAGGTGTTTTGTTCTCGGCCGCGAGAGCGGTTGCGAGTCCGTACGCGTCGAACTGGACGAGTTACGGAGCGGGAACCGGCGCGAGCGCTTCGTATCTCGATCCGACTTCCGCCGTCGGATCGCCGACCCGTTTCACCGGCGTGCAGTTCGGCTTTCCGAGTGTCGTCAGCCCGTTCAGTCCGCCGTTCGATCCGGGCGACTTCGTCAGCATCGGACGGGGCGGACACCTGACGCTGACGTTCGATCACGATGTCTACAACCGCGCGACAAATGCCTTCGGCGTTGACTTCATCGTCTTTGGAAACTGGTTCTACACCGACGGGGGCGGGTTTGCTTCGGGCAAATTCGCAACTCCGAACGGTGTGATCGAAGTTTCCAAAGACGGAAGCGATTGGCGCACCGTGCTCGGCGTCTCGCCCACCGATGGATACGCGACGCTCGGGTATTCCGATCTTGCTTCGCCCTACGACACCTCGCCTGGGAATGTCCCGACCAATTTTACGAAGGCGGTTGATCCTTCTTTCAATCCGATCGGCAAGACATTCGCCGAGATCGTCGCCGGTTACAACGGCAGCGGCGGCGGAACTGGCATCGACTTCGCATCCACCGGTCTGGATTTCATCCGCTACGTCCGCATCAGCAACCCGGATGGGAACATCGGCAATATCAACATTGATGGAATCGCGGAAGTGCCGACGCCGGTGACGGCGTCGCTCTTCGTCATCGCAAGTCTTATCGCGCCCCGCCGGAGGAGAGCTTGATCCGACGGGTCTCATCGTCGTCTACGGCCCGCGCGAGAGCGCGGGTTGTGGCTTGGGGAGAGAGCTGCAGTTTGGAAAATCTGCAGAGCAGCAGATCACAATTTCGAACGCGCTCGTCTCGTTTCCTGCCTTCATCTGCTGCGCTGCTGCTCAGTTTTTCTGCTGTTTCTACTTCATCTTCGCTCGCCCAAGGACCATGGAACACCCTTGCCGCCGACTCCAGTCGCAGCGCAACAACAAACCTGCCATTCCCTTCGCTCGCCTCTCCTGCATGGACCTGCTCCAAGGACGAGAACAATCGCACCATCACTTTCATTGCTCGCGCGGGAGTGGCAGTCGGTCTTCATTTCGTCTACACGACCGGTTCGGTGAATGAACCGGGCGGCACGGTTTGGAAACTCTTCGCGATCTCCCGTCGCACCGGCGCGGTCGCGTGGTCGCTGCCGATCGCTTCGCCCGAACTTGAGAGCACCGCAACTCCGACGGTGGACGAGCGCGCCGCGAACGTCATCGTTGCGGGAGGTTCGTCGCTCTACTGCGTTTCGCTTTACGCGCCCACGCTCCGCTGGACCACGGAGCTTGATAATCCGATCGTCAATGCTTCGCCCGTGGTCGCACGAGGCTGGCGCGGAGCGGGGCGGCTCTTCGTGACCGATTACGACGGCTTCGGCGATGCCGCGTCGCTTTACTCGATCAATATCGACGCATCATCCGCGGCAAATCCGCACCAGCCCGGCGACATCCTCTGGGCCGCGCCGATCGGCGCTTCTTCCGGCAACTCGCCCGCGTACGACGCGAGCACGGATCGCGCCTTTGTGACTGCCGTCGGCCTGTACGCATCGAATCCCGGCAAGATCTTTGCGTTTCCTGCTCATTCTGCAGGCGACAACACCAACTCAGCTCCCAATCCGCTCTGGACGTTCACGAACCCAACTTCGAGCGGCTTCTTCGGAAGCCTCTCGCTCGACACCTCGAACGACGCGATCTACGCCGCAACCTACGGATTCGCGGGCGGCACCGCTTCCGGCAATCTCGTCAAGCTTCGCGCCAGCACCGGCATGCAGCAATGGACCGTCAACTGCAACCGCAGCGCCTCGGTCCCCATCCGCCTTCCCGGAAACCGCCTCGCGCTCTCGACCGGCATCCAAGGCTTCGGCTCGGTCCCCTCTCTCCAAATCTTCTCAAGCACCGCATCGAGCGCCGCGCTCCTCTGGTCCAGCCACACGCGCACCTGGACCGACACCAACCACAACAGCATCATCGACTCCGGCGAGTTCACGCCCGCAGGCGGCTGGAACACGCAGCCCATCTATTCGTCCGCCACGAACCAACTCGCCGTCTGCGGTAACGACAACATCCTCCGCATCCTCGACGCCAACATCACAAGCGCTTCCTCCCCCTTCACCGTCGTGCAATCTGCACCGAACATCACCGGCTCTCCCGCGATCGCCGCAAGCAACCTCTACGCAATCGGCACCGCCGGCCTTCTCGCCTTCGGCCCGGTCCCCGCATTCGTCGACGTCAACTCCGACGGCCTCTTCGACATCGAGGATCTCTACGCCTGGGAGCAATCTCGAGGCAGCCGCGATGTGAACGGCGACGGCCAGATCACGCTCGCAGATCACGATCTCCTCTCCTCCCTCCTCCGCGCCAACGAGCTGCAGGAACAAACGGAGGGCCGGCGATGAAGCGATCCGCCTTCACCCTCATCGAACTCCTCATCACCATCGCCATCATCGCCTTGCTGCTCTCGATCCTCACCCCCACGCTCCGCGGCACGCTCGCCGCCTCGCGCACCGCCAAGTGCCTCTCCAACCAGCGCCAACTCGCCGTCGCCTGGTCGCTCTACGGCAACGATTTCCGCGATTTCGCCGTTCCCGCGGCATACTGGCAAACCCAGTTCATCGGCACCGGCCCCATCATCTACTGGTTCGGCGCTGATTCACCAGCCGCCGCTCCCAGCAGCGGCACACTCATGCCCTATCTCGCGACCGCGCGAGCCGAACGCTCCGCGCTCGAATGCCCCGAACAAGCGGCCGGCACCTACACGCCTCAAACGCAAAATCTCAAAGTCTCCACCACTTACGGCTACAACGGCTACTACCTCAGTCCCGAGATGACACCCGGCTGGGCCAGTGAAATCTCGTTCCGCCCGTGGCGCAAGCTCGCAGACATCGCCGCGCCATCTTCATTACTGGTCTTCGCCGACACGCTGCTCCCCGCACTCAACGCGACCACGCTCCCTCGCAGCACCGCGCTGCTCGATCCGCCTCTGCTTTTCTCGCTATCGAGCGGCTGGCAAACCAATAGCTCCCCCACCACCGCATTCCGCCACGGCCTCAAGCAGAAATCCGCCGTCGTCGTCCGCGCCGACACGAGCGCTCAAGCCGCTATGACGACCCCCGACCTCCTCAAACGCGACAGCAAAGGCCGCCTCCTCGGCACCGGCAGCCTCTCCAAGGCCCCCGACCCCGGTTACGTCCCCGATTGGGAACAATGGCCGCTCACGAGATAGATATCGAAGTGTTCTCTTTGGCGCTTTGCCTCTTTGGCCCTTTGGAACTTTGCCTTGGCCGTCAACCGCTGCATCTGCGCCGAAGTCCCGTTCGCCGAGTTAAAACGACTCGCCGACACCGGCATCCGCGACCTCGAAGAACTCGGCCGCCTCACCAACTGCGGCAAAGGCTGCGGCATGTGCATCCCGTACATCCGCGTCGTGCTGGCGACCGGCGAAACAGATCTGCCGGTCCTGAGTCAATATGAACTCAATGCGTTCCAGCCGGACCCGACTGGTCCTTGATCCCGTGATTCTTTGCGTCTCCCTGTGTTGTCAGATCTAGCCGGACGACATACACGCGGCTTTCGTTTCCAGAGGGACTCTCCGTGTGTCCAACCAGCCAGAGATCCGACGCAGTCCCGTCGATTCCGCGTCCGAATTCGGTCCCCTTGCCGCCAAAGCGAGACGAAAATCGAACACCGCCCTCGCGATCAAGCGCGAAGAGAGACATATCCCAACCGGTTCTCCCATCTGCCGCGTCGGGTGATTGTGAATGGCCGATCACAGCACACGAACCATCGCTGAATGCCAACGCATGAAGCGTGCGATCGTTCCCCGGACCGCCAAGTGAGGTCTGCCGCAGTACATTCCCCATTTCGTCAATCACAAGGATAAAGCCCTGGCTCCCCAACCCCGCGCGCGTATTGCGATAGCCGCTGACAAGAAAATGCCCGTCCGCAAGCGGCTTGATGCCGTGGATCACACTGAAGGGCCAGTCTGACATGACATACCGCCAACGCTCCGTGCCGGATGCATCAACGCGCGCAATGAAGCCATTCGCATCATCATGCCCGCGCCCGGTCATTCCGCCGACGACGCAATCGAATCCGATCGGCTGCGCCGCAAACGCCCGATCGTTCGCATCGGTACTCCAGATCGCGTGAGAGAGTTCGCGGCCTGAAGCGTCTGTGCGAACCACCCACGCTCTGTTCTTGCCGGCTTTGTCATCCGATTGGCCGACGCACAACCACCCGCCGCCCGGAATCGACGCATCGGCCGCAAGCATGTAGAAGCGGTCCACGCCGCCCATGTCAAATCGCTTCTCCCAACTGATTTCGCCGCTCGATGTAAATCGCACGAGCCAGCCGTCGGAAGTTCCTGCCGCATCCGAGTAGCCAGCCGCAACAAATCCGTCGTGACCGTCTGCGTGCACATCCCAGAGCAGGCTTTCATGTCCGGGATTCGCAACCGACTTTCGCCAGACTGCATCGCCGGCATCGTTTACCCGCACAAGGAGCGCGTCCTCTTTTCCATCTTTTTGTGAAGTCCATCCGACGATGATCGCGCCGTCCGAGACAACGGATACTCCTGCGCCAACATCACGGCATCCCCGGTTTTCATCCCCTGCGCCGCTTGGAATTGCGCGAGCCAGCAGCACACGTGGGTGGTCAAAGACTGCAGCAACTGCTGCGGCATCGTCCAGAGGCGCGCTGCTGGCAGGCAATGCGATAGACAATCCAATCATCGACGCGAACAAACGCGGCGGCATCGTGCGGGCCATGTTTCCCCCGAAACGTTGAGTTCCGAGATTTACAGTTGCGCATGCGCTCGGTTGCGACATGAAAGAAAAACGGCCCGAGCATTCGCCCGGGCCGTACTTCGTTCACTTTCTCAAACCCGCGAAGCGGAAACTTAAATCTCCGCCGGCGTTCCCGTTCCCGGGATCGTCACTTCCGGTGCGCTCAGCACTTCGCTGGGCGTCGCACCGAGAGCGGCCGCCGCGGCAGATGCCTCGGCCAGCATTTCTTCGTCGTCTTCCTCGATCGGCGGAAGTTCGACGAGCGGACGAACGCGGATTTCCTGATACGGACGGAAGCCCGTGCCCGCCGGGATCAAGTGACCCAGCAGGACGTTCTCCTTCAGGCCGACGAGCGTGTCGGTCGCGCCGCGGAGTGACGCTTCGGTGAGCACCTTCGTGCTCTCCTGGAACGATGCACCCGAGAGGAACGAGTCGCTCGAAAGAGCCGCCTTGGTGATGCCCAGGAGCAGCGTACGACCCGAAGCCGGGCGTGCACGCTTGGCCTTGGCGCCGTCCTTGCCGGCTGCTTCCGCCTTCGCGTTGGCTTCCTTGATCTCGTCCTTGCTGACGAGAGCATTGAGCGGCAGATCGGTGCCACCCGGATCGCTCACGCGATACATCTGCGCCATCTCCATGTTCTTCAGCTTGAAGTTGAACTTGTCGATGACTTCCTGAGGCAGTAGATCCGTATCGCCCGGGCTCTCGACCTTCACCTTGCGGAGCATGGAGGAGAGAATCAGTTCGATGTGCTTGTCGTTGATCACCACGCCCTGAGCGCGGTACACGTTCTGCACTTCGTCGAGCATGTACGCCCACAGCGCTTCTTCGCCCTTAATGCGGAGGATGTCGTGTGGAACGAGCGGGCCGTCGGTGATCGGATCGCCGGCCGCGACGAAGTCGCCCGTGTGAACGAGCAACTGCTTGTCGCTCGGCACATGGTGATCCTTCTCGATGCTCGAATCCGAAACGACGCGGATGGTCATCTTGCCCTTGCGCTTGTCGGAGAAGATCTCGACCTTGCCCGAGATCTCGGCCATGAACGCCGGGTCCTTGGGCTTGCGGGCTTCGAAGATTTCCGTTACGCGGGGCAGACCACCCACGATGTCCTGGCTTGCCGCCGCCAACTTCGGCTGGCGGGCCAGCATCTGTCCGGCCTTGATCGCCTGACCGTCCTTCACTTCCAGACGCGCCTTGGCGGGGAGGAAGTGGAAGTCGAGGATGTTGCCGGTCGCGTCGAGGATGTTGATCGCCGGGTGCAGGTCACCCTTGTGCTCGATCACGATCAGCGCCATGGCGCCGCCGCTTTCTTCTTCGCGGACCGTCTCGCCCAGTTCGATATCGACGAACTTGACGATGCCTTCCTTCTCGGCCAGGATCGGCGTGCGGTGCGGATCCCACTTGACCAGGATCTGACCCTTCTTCACGTCTTCGCCCTGCTTGGCGTAGAGGAACGCGCCGTACGGAATCTTGTACTTCTCGAGCTCGCGTCCGGCTGAATCGAGCACCGCCAGTTCGGCGTTGCGCTTCAGCACGACGTTCGCATCGTGACCGTCGTCGTCCTTCACCGGGACTTCGTTGCAGTCACGCAGCTCCATCTTGCCCGGGTTGAGCGCGAGGTACTGAGTTTCCTGTGCGGTACGTTGACCGATGCCGCCCGTGTGGAACGTACGCATCGTGAGCTGCGTGCCCGGCTCGCCGATCGACTGAGCAGCGATGATGCCGACCGCCATGCCCGGCTCGACGAAGCGGCCCGTCGAGAGGTCCATGCCGTAATCGAGCACCGAGCAGCCAAAGCGGCTCTCGCTGGTCAGAGGCGAACGAACCATCACTTCCAGGATGCCCGCGTTTTCGAGGCGCGCCGCGATCTCGGTTGTGATCAGTTCGTTCTCGTGGACCAGAACCTCGTCGGTCTTGGGGTTGGTCACGGTGTTCACCGCAACGCGGCCCACGATGATGTCGTGCAGCGGCACGTCGACCTGCTCGCCCTTGTAAATCGCGCGCTTCACGATGCCGCGGCGGCTGCCGCAGTCGTATTCGCCCACGATCACCGACTGAGCAACGTCGCACAGCTTGCGGGTCAGGTAGCCCGAGTCAGCCGTCTTCAACGCCGTATCCGCCAGACCCTTACGGGCGCCGTGGGTGGAGCTGAAGTACTCGAGGATCGAGAGACCCTCGCGGAAGTTCGAACGGATCGGGGTTTCGATGATCTCGCCCGACGGCTTGGCCATGAGGCCTCGCATGCCGGCGAGCTGCTGCATCTGGCTGATGTTGCCTCGGGCGCCCGAGTCGGACATCAGGTACACCGGGTTCAGGTAGAACTTGCCCTGCTTGGTGTCGATCGGCATTTCGTTGCCGTTCTCGTCGCGACGATCGTTCTTGAGCGTCTCGAGCAGCTTCTTCTGCACGTTTTCGCGGCAGTGCGACCAGATGTCCAGCAGCTGGTTGTACCGCTCGCGGGCCGTGATGATGCCGCGGTCGTAGTTCTTCTCGACGCGGTCCACCTTCTTCTGCGAGTCGGCGAGAAGGTCGGCCTTCTCCTTCGGGATGCGCAGATCGGTGACGCCCAGCGAAAGACCGGCAAGGGTCGACTGCTTGAAGCCGGTTTCCTTCATCTTGTCGAGCAGATCGATCGTGCTCGGACGATCGGCGAAGAGGTACGCATCGTCGATGACGCGGGCGCAGCCCTTCTTACCAAGCACGCAGTTGTAGAACGGCATGCCCTTGGCGAGGATGTCGGCAAACACAACGCGGCCGGCCGTCGTGATGATGCGCCGATTCGCCGGCATCTCCTTCACGCCGCCACCCTGATTCTCGACGAACTTGGTGAACCCATCAACGCGGACGATGATCCGCTCGTGGATGCCGATCTTGTTCTGGTCGTACGCGAGCATGACCTCGCGACGGTCCTTGAACATCTTGAGTTCTTTCTCGGTCTTCTCATCAGGCGCCTGGTACGTGAGGAAGTACACGCCCATGACGATGTCCTGCGAGGGCGAGATGATCGGCTTGCCGTTCGCAGGGGAGAAGATGTTGTGCGTGCTGAGCATGAGCACGTGCGCTTCGGCCTGAGCTTCCACGCTCAAGGGAAGATGCACGGCCATCTGGTCGCCGTCGAAGTCGGCGTTGAAGCCGCCGCAGACCAGCGGGTGGATGCGGATCGCGTTACCTTCCACGAGCACCGGCTCGAACGCCTGGATGCCCATTCGGTGCAGCGTCGGTGCGCGGTTTAGCAGCACCGGGTGCTGATAGATGACCTCTTCGAGGATGTCCCACACGGCAGCGTCGCGGCGCTCCAGCATGCGCTTGGCGCTCTTGATCGTGTCCGCCAGTCCGTGCTCCTTGAGCTTGCGGATGATGAACGGCTGGAAGAGCTCGAGCGCGATCTTCTTGGGCAGACCGCACTGGTGCAGCTTGAGTTCCGGACCGACGACGATGACCGAACGCGCGGAGTAATCGACGCGCTTGCCGAGCAGGTTTTCGCGGAAGCGACCCTGCTTGCCCTTGATCATGTCGGTGAGCGACTTGAGCGGGCGGTTGGATGAACCCAGAACCGGCCGGCGGCAGCGGTTGTTATCAAAGAGCGCGTCCACCGCCTGCTGAAGCATGCGCTTCTCGTTGCGGATAATGACCTCTGGGGCGTTGAGGTCCATCAGCTTCTTGAGGCGGTTGTTGCGATTGATGATGCGGCGGTAGAGATCGTTCAAATCGCTCGTCGCGAAGTTGCCCGACTCGAGCAGTACCAAGGGACGCAGGTCCGGCGGGATCACCGGGATCACGTCCATGACGAGCCATGCCGGATCGTTCTGGCTGCCGCGGATCTGCTCGATGAGCTTGAGCCGCTTGGCGAAGTCCTTGATCTTCTGCTTGCTCTTGGTTTCGTTGAGGTTCTGACGGAGCTGCAGCGCCTCGGCATCGAGGTCGGTGCGTTCGATCAGATCACGGATGGCATCAGCGCCCATCGAGGCCTTGAAGGCGTTGCCGAACTTGTCCTGCGCGGCGCGGAACTCGTCTTCGGTCAGGATCTGCTTGAACGTCAGCTCGGTGTCGCCGGCGTCGATGACCACGTAATCTTGGTAGTAAATCACGCGCTCAAGGTCGCTGGTCTTCATCCCGAGCAGCGTGCCCAGGCGGCTCGGCATGCTCTTGAAGAACCAGATGTGCACCGAGGGGCACGCGAGATTGATGTGGCCCATGCGCTTGCGGCGCACGCGGCTGTGCGTCACCTTGACGCCGCAGCGGTCGCAAATGATTCCCTTGTACTTCGTGCCGCGGTACTTGCCGCAGGCGCACTCGTAGTCGCGCTCGGGTCCGAAGATGCGCTCGCAGAACAGACCGTCCTTCTCGGGGCGGTACGTGCGGTAGTTGATGGTCTCGGGCTTCTTTACCTCGCCGTAAGACCAGGCGCGGATGTCGTTGGGCGACGCCAGCGTGACCTTCACCGCCGAGTAGTCATTCACACGATCGTAAACAGTCTCTGCCATGATTCTGGTCTCCCGCGGCATCATGCCGCCACACCAGGAAAAATCTTGTTCGGACTCGCGAATCAAACCGCCGTAAATCAATCCTCTTCACTAAATGTCTAGTGCCGAGTGCCTGTCTTTACAGCAGGCTTCCGCCTTCCAGCTTCTTCTTCTCGAGCGTCACGTTCAGACCCAGACCCTTGAGTTCGTTGCAAAGCACGTCGAACGCGACGGGCATGCCCGCCTCGAGCTTGTTCGTGCCCTTCACCATGCTCTCGTAGATCTTGGTACGACCTTCGACGTCGTCCGACTTGACCGTGAGCAACTCCTGCAGCACGTACGCCGATCCGTACGCCTCGAGTGCCCACACTTCCATCTCGCCAAATCGCTGGCCGCCGGTGCGGGCCTTGCCGCCCAGGGGCTGCTGCGTGATGAGCGAGTACGGGCCCGTTGCACGAGCGTGGATCTTGTCATCCACGAGGTGGTGCAGCTTGAGCATGTACATGTAGCCGACGGTGGTCCGCTGATTGAACGGCTCGCCGGTGCGGCCGTCGTGAAGCTGGATCTTTCCGCCGCGGGGCATCTTCGCCAGCAGTTCACGGGGCTGGGGCCAGGTGCCCGTCGCCTCATAATTCGCCAGCCGGGTGTCCACGCTCTTGTTCGCTTCTTCGATCGCGTCGTGCACCTGCTGTTCGACCGCGCCATCGAAGACCGGAGTGATCGCCTGGAACCCGAGCACGCGTGCCGCCCAGCCGACGTGCGTCTCGAGAATCTGACCGACGTTCATTCGGCTCGGCACGCCCAGCGGGTTCAGGAGAACCTCGACCGACGTTCCGTCTTCCATGAACGGCATGTCTTCTTCCGGCACGATGCGGGCGATGACGCCCTTGTTGCCGTGACGACCGGCCATCTTGTCACCCACGCTCAGCGTGCGCTTGGTGGCGATGTAGACCTTCACCATTTCAAGCACGCCGGTCGGGAGCTCGTCGCCGCGCTTCATGTGCGCAACCTTGCGGCCCTTCTCGGCCTCAAGGCCCTTGATGCGGGGCCAGAACTGGCGATGAACCACTTCGGCCGCTTCGCGGGCTTCCTTGCTTCCCTTGGCCCACTTGATGTCGAACGTCTTGATCTGTTCGAGGATGACTTCGGGGATGTCGCTGGCGCCGACCTTCTGACGCGTGTTCGGATCGACCATGGGCGTGCCCATGATGTCGTTGATCTTCTGCGTCATCTCCTTGAAGAGCGCGATGGCCTTGTCGTCCATCAGCTTTTCGTAGTCGGTGATGTCCTTCTTCAGCGTCTTCTTCTGCTCCTCGTTCATGTGGAGCCGGCGGCTGAACTTGTTCGCACCAATCACGATGCCCTCGACGCCCGCCGGAACTTCCAGCGAGTCGTTCTTCACGTCTTCGCCGGCGCGGCCGAAGATCGCGTGCAGAAGTTTCTCTTCCGGGGTCAGTTCCGTCTTGCTCTTGGGGCTGACCTTGCCGACCAGGATGTCGCCCGGGCCGACGCGTGCGCCCAGCCGGATGATTCCCTGCTCGTCGAGGTTGCGGAGCATCTTCTCGCTGACGTTCGGAATGTCACGCGTGAACTCTTCGCGGCCAAGCTTGGTCTCGCGGATCTCGACGTCGAACGCATCAATGTGGATGCTCGTGAAGGTATCGTCCTTCACCAGCTTCTCGTTGATGACGATGGCGTCTTCGAAGTTGTAACCGTCGAACGTGTTGAACGCGACCAGGATGCTCTTGCCGAGTGCAAGCTCGCCCTGACGCGTGCTCGCGCCGTCGGCAAGAACCTGCCCCTTCACGATCTTCTGGCCCGGCTTCACGATCGGCTTCTGGTTCTGGCACGTACGCTCGTTGAGGCCAACGAACTTGCGGAGCACGTACTCGTCCGAGTTATCGATGATGATGCGCTCTGCGTCGCAGTACGTCACCGTGCCCGGGTTCTTCGCCTTCACCACCATGCCCGTGTTGTGTCCGACGGCCTTCTCGACGCCCGTGCCCACGCACGGAGGATCGACCTTGACCAGCGGCACAGCCTGACGCTGCATGTTCGAACCCATCAGCGCGCGGTTGGCGTCGTCGTGCTCGAGGAACGGAATCAGTGCCGCGGAAATACCCACGACCTGCTTCGGCGAGATATCAACGTAATCGACCTTGCTGCTGTCGGTCTCGGCCAGTTCACCAGCCACGCGAGCGAGGATGGCGCCCTTCTTGAGGCGGCCCTTCTCATCAAGCGCGTCGGTCGGGGCGAGAACCTTCTGCATTTCCTCGTCGGCGCGAAGATGGATGATCTTGCCCGAGATTTCGCCGGCCTTCACCTCGCGGTAGGCCGTGCGGAGGAAGCCGTAGTCATCGACGCTGCTGTAAATACCGAGCGACGCGATCAGACCGATGTTGGTGCCTTCCGGCGTTTCGATCGGACAGATTCGGCCGTAGTGCGAAATGTGCACGTCGCGCACTTCGAAGCCCGCGCGCTTGCGATTCAAGCCGCCCGGTCCGAGCGCTGAAAGACGACGCTCGTGCACAAGGCTCGAGAGCGGGTTGGTCTGGTCAACGACCTGCGACAGTTCGCTGCGGCCGAAGAAGAAGTCGATCGCGCTCGAGATGCTCTTGCTGTTGACAAGGTCCGCGATCTTCGCGAGCTCGTTCGGATCCTTGACGCTCATGCGCTCCTGCACGGTGCGCTTCAGCTTCAGGAAACCCTTGCGGAGTTCTTCCACCGCAAGCTCATCGAGCGTGCGGAGGCGGCGGTTGCCGAGGTGATCGATATCGTCCACCTGCGCGACCGGACGGCCGGTCTTGGGGTCCGGACGGTTCGAACGCAGATCGAGCACGTACTGGATGACCCGCAGGAAGTCCTCGCTCCGCAGGAACATCATGTCCTCGGGAACGTTCAGATCGAACTTGCGGTTGATGCGGAAGCGGCCGACGCGACCCAGGCGATAGCGGTTGTCATCGAAGAACTTCTCGGCGAAGAGAGCCTTGGCCTTTTCAACCTGCGGCGGGTTGCCCGGACGCAGCTTGGTGTACAGCTTGACGAGGGCGCGCTCGTAATCAGTCTCGGCGAACTCGGCGAACTGCTCGAGCTTCTCTTCCGCGATCGTGTTCAGGATGAGCACATCGCTCGGATTCTGAATCACCTTCACGTTCTTGAGGTTGCTGTTGTTGATCGCTTCGGCCTGCTCGCCGATCTGACGACCAACGTGCACGAGCTCCTCGCCCGTTTCCTTGTCGATCACGGTCTCAGCAGCCCAGTGCTCCGCACGGATCTTGTCCGCCGGCACCGAGGTCACTTCGTAGAACAGCGAGAGCAGACGATCCGTCGGCGCGACGGATTCGTCAAGGCAGCGGAGGAACGTGGTGGCCGCGAGCTTGGTGCTCTGGTCGATTCGCATCGCCAGAACGTCCTTCTTCGTGACTTCGAGTTCGATCCACGAGCCGCGCTCGGGGATGATGCGCGTCGAGTGGAGCGGGCGATCGCCTTCGCTGGAAACGATCGAGAAGTCCACACCCGGCGAACGGTGCAGCTGGCTGACGATCACTCGCTCGGCGCCGTTCACGATGAACTCGCCGCCGCCCATCATGATCGGGAATTCGCCGAGATAGATATCTTCTTCCGGCATGTCCGGCTTGCCCTCGCGCTTGAGGCGCACGGCAATGCGGAACGGACGGCCGTAGGTGAGGCGCAGTTCGCGGCACTCGTCCGGCGTGTAGCGCGGCTCTTCGAGCACATACGACTGGTACTCGAGGCTCATCGTCTCGTCGTACGACTTGATCGGGAAGATCTCTTTCAGCAGCGACTCGAGACCGATGAGCGAATCGCGCTCTTCCGGCCCCTTGTCCAACTGCAGAAAGCGCTTGTATCCGTCCGATTGCAGTTTCGTGAGATCTGGGATTTCCATCCCGTCGCCACGCTTCGCAAAGTTGCGCACGTTCGCGACCGGAGTGGTCGCGAGCATTGGAGTCTGGAATACGCGATAGCCGCCTGTAGAAGATGGATTTGCAGGCATCCGAAGTCCTTTCGTCCGATGGATAACGTCCGCCGCGGCGACAAAATCGCCGCAGGGAGTCATACCCCGACCTGGTTCACAAGCCTTCTGTGCTCACGCCGAGAGTTTCAGTTCAATTCGCCCAAGATCAAAATCAACGCCGAGTTCGCCGCCGCCGTGTCCGTTTTTTTCAAAGCCGAACCCGTCAGTATACGCCCCCCTAGATCAACCAAGCCCGAACCCCGCAAGCCCTTCTTGAGTTTTTTCTCGAAAGTTTCGCTTTCTCGGGAAAATATCCGTTCGGTTGGCATTCGGTTTGCGCCGCAGCATCCATTCTGCCGCCGAAGCGTTCGGTCGTGTCCCAGCCAGAGTCTCATCCCTGCGAGGGGGCGATGAGTGCCTGGGACGATGGGCTCGAAGTGCTTCCTTGAGGCCTCATCCAAAAAGCAGAAGGCCCGGTTTCCCGGGCCTTCCGTTCATACACACTGTTCCAACCAATCAGTCTTAGGTCAGCTCGACCGTGCCACCCGCATCGGTGATGGTCTTCTTGAGCTTCTCGGCCTCGTCCTTCGACAGGCCCGACTTGATCGCCTTGCCCGGGGCATCGACGAACGCCTTGGCTTCGGCAAGACCGAGGCCGGTGGCTTCGCGGACGACCTTGATGACCTGAATCTTCTTGGCAGCGTCGACGGCCTTGAGGACCACGTCGAACGAGTCCTTCTCTTCAGCCTTCGGAGCAGCCGCGGCAGCCACAGCGCCGCCGCCACCACCAGCAGCCGCCTCGATGCCGTACGCATCCTTGAGGTACTTGCCCAGATCGACGGCTTCCTTGAGGGTCAGGCCCGCAAGTTTGTCGCCGAGTTCTTTCACTTTCGCATCAACAGCAGTATCAGACATGTTCAAACCCTTCTAAAACAGGGACTTACGCCATGCGTTCGTCCCTACGCCGTCCCAATACGTCCAAGAGGTCACGGGGCAATCCCGCTCTTTAACCCACAGGCCCCGGTTGAAACCAGTGCCGTACGGGCCAGTCAGACGTGGAGAGGATTCTTGGCACCCCCACCCACCCAGACAAGCCCTCGCCGCAAATCCAAAAGCGTCCAAAACCGATACTTGTCACCCCGCGCCGCGTTTCCAGCTCCAAGTTCCGCGCCCGTCTTACTTCATCGCCGCCCTCGCCTCTTCCATATATCTATCAAAGCTGTCCAGCCGAATCAGCCCCAGTCTCGGATACTCCATGTCCAGGATCACAAACACCGCAAAGGCGATCAGGACCGCAAAACCCAGGTAGTGCATCAGGCTTCGCCCATTCGCTGCGGACATGTCAAAGCCCGCCAGAAGGGCGCACCCCATGGCGATGACAAACAGCATGACCATGACGATCCAAGGCACGTGGAGATCGGCCGCAGCAGTCCGCATATTTGCGACATCAAACATCTCGTTCAGCGCCGGCACAACAAGCGAAGTGACCGCCGGAGACGGCGCCTTCGCACATGCAGCGACGCCGAGCTTCCAAAGCTTTTCCTGCTCGACCCCTGCTCGGGCGAGATGGGCATGCGCTTTTTCGAGATCCGGAATCGCGCGGTAGACGTCCAGCCGTGCGTCGGTATACGAGCGGAACACGTTGCGAATTTCCGGCTGGCTTTCCGCGGGCAGCAGATCGACCCGCAAGTACGCCGTCCCGATCGCGTTCGCCTCGCTCACGATCTGCATCCGTCGCGAATCAAACCGCGATGCGGCGCCTGAGAATGTAAACGCGATGAGCAGTCCGAGCAATCCGAAAATCGCTGCATCAACCGCACCGGTCCCGGCCTTACTCGGATCTTGCCCCTGCTCCTGCCGCCGCTTGCCGATTCTGCGGCCGACCTCGATGCAGATCAGCACGCCGACGAAAAGCATTCCGACCACAGCTGATGTGACCGCGAAGAGGTGCATGTTTGGTTCCATGCAGCCAGAATACACAAGCGCACGCGACTTTCTTCCCGTACGGAGATGGCTGGGGGAAGGGAGGATTGTCGTCACACACCGCGTTCGAGCTAATCCTCCTCATCATCCGAACCCTGAACCCAATAGAAAATCCGAATGCCGTCTGACTCCTTGCACCAGCGGTTCCGTTCAAACGACACCACCTTCGCTTCCGACCAACTGGCTTCAACGGACGGGCACGCCATAACCGCATAAAACGAATAGCGAACGCGGAATTGCTGCCGTTTCGGACTCCATTCCACATACTGCGGCAGCCGAGCTTTCTCTCGCTCTGTCACTCGGAACGTCAGGCCCCGCTGTCTCACGCCATCGGCAAATTCTTGAAACACCGGCAATTGCACCGGCCGTTTGATATCCACACTCGATTGCGTCGGCCCCGCCATAACTTCAAACTCAACGCGTGCTTCGCCGTCCGCCCGAACGATGAGCCGCGCCGGAATTTCCTTTGCGACCCAGATCTCTGCCTTTACCAGCCAAGCAAGAACCGCGGCCCAAATGATCGCGACGATGGACACACGACCCATACCGAAGCAACCCCGCCACAAGTTCGCGCGATCCGCTCCACGTACCCCAAACCGCTCCGCTTGCCTTTCGCCCCCCGGTCAAAACAGAAAATACCTCTGCCCCAAGGGCACCGTCTTCGACGGTTCGCTCTTGAGCTCCACCCAAATGCCGAAACATTCGGCACCGGCAGAAAGCTGCCGAAGAGCGCAAGGTTCAGATCACCGTTCTCAAGATAAATCGGCTCATGCACCGAGACCAACTTGGTTCCGTCCGGAAACGTTCCTTCGACCTGCACATCCGGGATCATCTCCGCAACGCCCGGCATCACCTGATTCGTTCCGAGCATCGTGCGCCCAACTTCCATCAGCTCGCGCACCGAGTGCTTCCCATCTCGAATCAACTCGAGCATCACCGTCGCGATCAATCCGATCGCCTCCGGATGATTCAGCTTCAGCCCGCGTGCCAGCCGCCGCTGCGCCAGCACACCGACCTGCACAAGCGTCAACTTCTCGATTTCATGGGGCGAAAGAAACACGTTGTGCCTCCCGGTGAATGCTCACATTGATCATCAGCGCATCGCGAATTCGAACAGTCTCCGCACGCGCTCAAACATCGCACTCTAATCGGCGATGCGTTTTCCGCAAACACTTTTCGGCACGTTCGACCGCGTTCGCGCTCGAATTCCGCAATTCTCGGCGGCGCCTCATTCGCTTCTGCTCATGCAAGGACAAATGAAACCGTTTCGGCTGTGTTTCATGCTGTTTCGCGCTCGCGCCCGAATCTCCCTAGCCTCTCTCATGCGATTCGACCGATTCCGATTCCCGCTGCTTCTCGCGCTCCCTCTTGCGTTCGGCTTCGTCGCTTCCTGCGACACCAAGTCCGAAACCAAGTCATCCGCGTCAGCGGCCTCAAGCGCTCCCACTTCAACGCCCGCGCCAAAGGCAGGCGCAGCTTCCATCACCTCACCCGAACTCCGCATCGTCGCGCTCAGCCCCGCGCTCGCCATCATCCTCAAAGACCTCGGCTACGAAGATCAGATCGTCGGCCGCCACGCCTACGACGTCGCGCTCGATCCCAAGATCCCCACCTGCGGCGAGCTCGGCACCATCGACTACGAAACCCTTGTCAAAGCAAAGCCCACCCACATCTTTATTCAGTGGGGCGCGCAAGATCTCCCTTCGCGCTTGACCGATCTCGCGAAAACCAACAACTGGGTCGTCAAGAACCTCAATCCGCTCACGCTCGACGAAATTGAAAAGGCCGCCCGCGAGATGGATCAAACCATCTTCGACTTCGCCACCCACGACCTCACAACCAAGCTCGCCGCCGCACCTGCCGGCGCGCCTCTTCACGTCAAACCCGCCATGCCCTTCGAAGATGCGATGCAAATGGCTTGGACCGATCGCGGCCCGCTGATGAAATCCGCCGGAAAGATTCTCTTGGTCTCGGGCACCAAACCCATCGGTGCGCTCGGCCCCGGCAGCTTTCATTTTCAGCTACTTCAACGCCTCGGCGCCAGTCCCGTCCCCGCAACCGGCGGCCCATGGATCACCCTCGACCTCGAAGATTTAAACAAGCTCGCACCCGACGCGATCATCCTTTTCTCCCCTCGCCCGCCCCGCTCTCCAGCGTCCACCAAACCAACGCCCGAAGAACTCATCGCCCTCTTCGGCCGCGCAGGCGAACTCAACATCCCCGCATTCAAAAACAAACGCATCGCCCTCATCGACGACCCCTACTGCCTCACCCCAAGCACCGCGATGATCCCGATCGCAGACCAGATCACAGATATCGTCTCCAATTGGGGTCAAGCCGCGCAAGAGAAAGCCGACGCGGCAGGAAACTGATTTCGCGTTCGCTGTCATTTGAAATGACCGATAGTTCCCGCGAAGCTCATTCGTACTTCGGTTCCCGCAATGGCAATCAACCCGGTCAAAGATTGATCGCATGGACGATCCCGCCTCCACACCTCAAACCCTGGATCGTCGTCCCATCGCCGCGCGCCGATTGCCCGTGTTCCGGCAACTTGCCGCCGCGCTCGCCGCGGCCGGTATCACCCCCAACGCCATTTCTCTCTTTGGCATGTTCGTCGCCTGCGGGGCCGGCCTCTCCCTCGCGTTGACCAATTCAAGCGTTGCATCTCCCCGCCTGCTCTTCATACTCGCCGCAGCAGGCATCCAATGCCGCCTCCTCTGCAACATGCTCGACGGCATGGTCGCCATCGAAGGGAACTTGCGCTCGCCAACCGGCGACCTCTATAACGAAATCCCCGATCGCATCTCCGATACCGCAGTTCTCATCGGTGCCGGATACGCCATCACTTCCCATCCAACCCTGGGATACCTCGCCGCACTCGGCGCAATCTTCGTCACATACTGCCGAGCCCTGGGCCGCTCGCTCGAACTCCCGAGCGACTTCAGGGGACCAATGGCCAAGCAGCAACGCATGTTCCTCATCACAATCGCATCGATCTACCTCGCGTTCGCTCCGCAATCGTGGCTGCTCTCCGTCACCGCCGCTCCCTATTTCCCGGAGCTGGGCGTCCTCGCACTCGTGCTCGTGCTCATCTGCATTGGTGAAATCATCACCGCGTGGCGCCGCACCGCTTCCATCGCCTCCCAACTCCGGAGCCGCGCCGCGTGAACGATGGCCTTGCGTATCTCTTCTCCACGCGAGGCGCGTTCGACCAGCCCGCCACCCGGATTATCACTGGGCTCATTCTGGCCGCGTTCATCCTCGCGCCACTCGTCACGCTCCTTCTCTCCGCACTCGGCAGGCTCTCCGAGGCCACGCGCCGTGACGTCTGGGTCCGCTATCGAACCTGGCTCATCATCACGCCCGCGATGGTCGTACCCATCCTCGCTTGTCCCGCGACCGCGATGATGGTCGTCACGATCGCTTCCATCCTCTGTTACCGCGAATACGCCCGCGCTACCGGCCTCTTCCGCCACCGCTCGCTCAGCGCGGTCGTCGTGCTCGGCATCGTCGGTGTCGGCCTCACCTGCCTCGACAACTGGTACGGCATGTTCGCCGCGATCACTCCGCTGACAATCGTCATCCTCGCCGCCGCGGCGGTTCTCGTCGATTCGCCACACGGCTACGTCCAGCGCGTCGCGCTCTCCTGCGTCGCGTTCCTTCTCTTCGGAATGGGCCTCGGCCACCTCGGCTATATGGCAAACGAGCCCAACTACCGGCCCATCATGCTGCTCATCCTCGTCGCAGTGCAGCTCAACGACATCTTCGCCTACATCTGCGGCAAGACCTTTGGCCATCGCAAGCTCTTTCCCAACACCAGCCCCAACAAGACCCTTGGAGGCCACGTCGGCGCCATTGTCCTCACAACCTCCTTCACCGCGCTCGTTGGTCACATTGTCTTTGAAGGGACCCGCCTCGACTCGCCGCTGCTTCTCATTCTGCTCGGTCTCATCATCTCCATCGGAGGCCAGATGGGCGACCTCGTCCTCAGCTCCATCAAGCGCGACCTCGGAATCAAGGACATGGCCGCGACCCTGCCCGGCCATGGAGGCTTCCTCGATCGGTTCAACTCCGTGCTGCTCGTCGCCCCCGCCACCTTCCACTTCATCGGATACTTTCTCGGGTTTGGACTCAGCCGCCCCGCGCGCGTGATCTCGGCACACTTGTTCCAATGAAGGACTGGACGTACGACAAAGCCGCCGATCTCGGCCTGCCTCCGGGCGCGCGACTCCGAAGCGTCAAGCGCGAACCCGGCCTCCTCTCCTTCACCGGCCACTGCGCGACGACAGCCGCACTCCGCCTTTATCTCGCCGGATATCACCGCTTTCGCGTGCGCGGTCGCGAGAACCTGCCGCGCCAGGCCCCGTTCATTCTGATCTCGAATCACTCAAGCCATCTCGACGCGCTCGCGCTCAGCGCTTCGCTCCCCATCCGCGCCCGCATCGACACATTTCCTGTCGCGGCGGGAGACATTTTTTTCCGCAACAGCGCGACATCGCTGCTCGCATCGCTCTTCCTGAACGCACTCCCGCTCTATCGCAAGGGCGTGACATCCCATGCGCTCGAAGACCTTCGCGCTCGTATTTCCGATGGCCACAGCGGCCTGATTCTGTTTCCCGAAGGAACCCGCAGCCGCACCGGCGAGATCGGCACGTTCAAAGCGGGGCTTGGCATGATGGTCGCCGGTACCAGCGTTCCGGTCATTCCTTGCCGCTTCGCGGGTTCACTCGAAGCACTTCCCGCAGGCAAGTGGCTGCCCCGTCCTCGCCAAGTCACACTCGTCGTAGGTCGTGCTCTCTCATTCGCCGATGTCGCCAACGACAAAGAAGGCTGGACAAACGTCGCCGCTCGCTGCGAGGCGGCCGTGCGCTCTCTCGTCTGCGAGTGACATCATCCCTCGACTCGAGCGATTGACACCCGCGCCGTTTTCCATGAGAATGCGATCGTCCGCCACGTGCATCGCCCCAGCACAGGAGTTCAAATGACCTACGCCGAACTCGTTCAAACCTACTTCGAACGCTCCAACGCGCTCCAGTGGTACTGGACTCTCTACGTCGTCATCATCGGCGGACTGCTCGCCTTCGCCTCTCTGCGCAAGACCCCCGATCGGCTCACCACTCTTCTCGTCACAGTCCTTTTCTGCTTCTTCGCATATAAGAATCTCGGCGCCATTCAGGATGTGTCGATCCAACGATTCGCCATTCTCGATGCAATCAAAGAGATCTTGACGTCGAATCACGATGCACCCGTCGGCATCGCCTCGAAATTCATCGGCCCCACGCTCCAGCCGCCCGCATTCGAAGGCGTCCGCATCTTCCATATCGCGAGCTCTCTGCTTACTGTGGCTGCGATCTGGGCAATGGAGCTCCGCCGAAAGCGTGCCGCGGCACAGCCCCTGCTCTGACCTTTCGCCGCTCGAACTCTCGAATCGCTTCGACAGCCTCGGGCCGGATCACAATCGAAGGTCTGCGTTCCCGAAGCAAGGCCATTGCTGTCTCGGGATTTTCCGCGACGCCCGATGCGATCAGGTACGCCCCCACCGCCGCAGCGCTCCGTGAATACCCGATCTTGCAGTGCACATACACAATGCCTGATTGTGCGTGTTTCTGAATGAACGCGACCGCTTGATCGAGCGTCGCCTGCGGCGGCGAGGTGAGGTCCAAGACCGGCAACTGGCGATAGATCCCGCGTCGAAATAGCTTCGCCTCGTCAAACTCCCCCGTTAGATCGAGCACCGACGTCACGCCCGCATCAATCGCCCGCCTCGCCTCCGACTCCGTCAAGACGCGGCCAATCCACACATTCTTCGTCACCGCGTCCCAGGCGCGGCACAGCTTCGAGTAGTACACCCACGAGATCCATTGCCCCACCAGCACCGGCCACAGCACCGCCCGCGTCGCGAACGGCAATCGCCCGCGCCGCTTGCGGTACACACCCGGCCCGACACCGAAGTACGCCGCCCCCACCGACGCGAATGCCACGGCGGGCCAGAGAAATACCCAGCTCCACGGACGCAACACGAGGCAGGCCGCGGCAAACACGATGGCTCCTGCGATATACCTCCCGCCAACTCGCCGATTCGGAACCACGGCAAGCCGCTCCGATTTCTCCGGAAACAAGTGGAAGCACAGCGTCGCCAGCGCAAGTCCGCCAAGAACATCTACAACGTGATGCTGATGTGTCAGCACGGGCGACAACATGATCAATCCGAACCAGCCCGCGATCGCGAGCCGCAGCAATCCTTTCGTACGCCGCCAATACACCGCCGCCAGTATGACGGTGAACGTGATGTGCAACGACGGACACTGATTGAAAGGATGATCAAATTCGCGAAAGTAGTTGAAGAGCGCCCCGATCGCCCCCCCGGCGACAGGCCGTTCAAACGCAAATCGCAGAGGCAGGACCAGAAACACCGCGCCCGCCGCAAGAATCGCGAACGCGATCCGCTTCTCGAGCGCCCGCCGCTCGCGATCGGTGCGGCAGAGAAACGGCGCCGTCACGAAGAACAAGTTGATCGACATGTACGGCACGATCAACAGCGGCACAAAAGGGATGTACTTTTCCCACCAGCAGAAGCAGCTCGCCACGCCCTCGCGTCCGGACGCGAGGTAGTTGGTCGGCCCGTACACCACGCAGAACAGAAGCGACAACAACACCGACGCCCGGAGCGCCTTCCAATTCATCGCACCACCCGACGCGCGACCGACACCGTGAAGATTCCCCACTGGTCGATCTCCTGCGACACCTTCTCAAACCCCGCGGCACGTACGAGTTCATCCATTTCCGCCTGCGTGCGCCGCCGCATGATCCACGGCTGCCCCTCGCGGTTCGTCAACCCGCGCGCGATGAACTCCATCTGCGGGTGCCATGGCTGGCACGTGTACATCAGAAATCCGCCTATGTCGACCGCCTCGCTCAATCCCGCGAGCGACCTCCGCAGCGGCTCGTTCTCCGGAAATAGCTCATAAAGTCCCGACACAACCGCGATCGTCGGCTTCGGCTGGATCGCGGCAATCGATTCGCGATCAAAAGCGTCCGCTCGCTCAAATACCACATCCTGCAACTTCAGCCGCTCCGCATGTTGCTTCGCCGCGTCGAGATTCTCTTGCTTGTAATCCCGAAGCACCGCGCTCGATTCAACTTCCGCGTTCGCCGCCATCGTTTCGAGCACATACCGGCCGGCGCCGCACGCTATGTCAAGCATTCGCACCGGACGCTCCTGCCTCCGCAGCTCATCGATGCACCCCTGCAGCACGCGTTGCATGTTCTCCCGCCGCGCCCGAATCCCGCGCCATCCGATGCTGTTCAGATAGAAGTAGTCGATCAGTTTCCCGAGGGGCGTTAAACCCTTCGCCTTGTTTTCGTATACGTAATCCAGTGTTACGCCCGAATCGAATCCGGTCTTCCAGCCAAGCCCGATGCCTTCGCTGAACTTCCCGCCGAATTTGAGAAACGAACGCACCAGCGGCCAGTGCATCCCACCCGGCGCGCGAAGCACATCGAACTCGGTTCGCGTGTGTCCGCCTTTGTCCAGATTCACTTCCCAGCCGCGGCACATCGGTCGCTCAAATACCTCGTTCACAAACGTCCTGATGCGCTCGACCACTTTCTCACGCCCCGTGTCATGGAAGATCGCGTGGTACATCCCCGGAAACACATCAAACTGCTTGATGCGCGATCCGAGCTTGCGATAAAACTCACGCTGAGCCTTCACTGTGACAACCCAGTCGCTGCCCGCGCCGACGATCAACGTCGGCACCGTGATCGCGCCCGCATCATCCATCAGCCGCGTCGAAGTATCGTGCAGATCAAGCAGGATGTTCACGGCGATCTCGCGGAAGATGAGCGGATCTGCCTGATACGCCCTGGCCTGCTCCGGATCGTGCGTGACCATGTTGGCCTTGACATAGCTCTTGACGATCCCCGGCCCGAGCACCTTTTGCTTCAGCCGCAACGCCGGGACCGCGAGCGGCACGTACAGCTTCACGCGAAACGCGGGCGCACCGAGCACAAGCGCCCGGATCGGTGGCGCATAATCGTGCACCCACGCCGTTGCAACCACCGCGCCGACGCTGTGTGCAATCACCACAGTCTCTTCGAGCTTCACTCCGTGCGCCTCGCACAGGTGCCGCGCAAAGACATCCGCGTCCTTCACCACCGTCGCTAGGTTCGGCGCATGCCCACGTTTGCCTTCGGAATGCCCATGCCCGCGCTGATCCCATGCGTAGACCGCACAGTTTTCCAGCTTGAGCGCGTCCACCGTTTCCTGCCATCGCGCTGAATGTTCGTGCCCGCGATGAAACAGCAGCACCGTCCGCGTTGCCGGTTTCTCCGGCAACCATGCGCGATAGAAGACCTTCGCGCCATCCCACGTTTTGAAGAAATGTTCGGTCATCCGCATCGGTTCTTCCCGGTTCAAACCCCGATCGAGACGGACACACGATACCGAAACCACACCCGAGCCTTTTTCCAATCGCAATCTTCTTTGCCTTCGCGTGCCTTGTCTTTCGCTCGGCGCTCCCAGTTCCGCGCTCCGAGCTTCAAGTTCCGCACTCCTCCCGACCCCACCCCACTTCACCCCCAATACACTTCCCCCCAATGTCCGCATTCTCAGACCCCATCGCTCTTCTCGACTCCGCCTTCCGCAGCGCGACCAGTGCCGCATTCCCGGAGGTCGGCGATACCGATCCTCTTATTACTGCCAGCAAGCAGGCAGCGCTCGGCGACTTTCAAGCCAACGTTGCGATGAGCCTTTCCAAGCGCGTCGGCAAGCCGCCTCGTGAAGTCGCTGCCGCGATCGTCGCGAAAGCTTCGACAAACGCCGAGCTCGCGCAGATCGCCGAGCCCTTCACCGACAAGTCCATCGCGGGCCCTGGCTTTATCAACATCCGCCTCAAAGGCGACGCGCTGGCCGCCCTCCTCACCTCGATGGACACCAAGTCGCTCGGCGTCCCCGCGCCGCAGGTGAAGGAGACCATCGCCGTCGATCTCTGCGGCGTCAATCTGGCCAAGCAGATGCATGTCGGCCACCTCCGCGCCACCATCATCGGCGATGCGCTCGCCCGCGTCTACGAACGCCTCGGCCACAACGTCGTCCGCCAGAATCACCTCGGCGACTGGGGCCTCCCGATTGCGATGGTCACGGCCAAAGTCGCATCCGATGCCAAGGCCGGCAAGATCAACTTGAACACGCTCAAGCTTGATGATCTCGATCGCGCGTATAAGCAGGCGCAGCGCGAGTGCACGGCCGATGAGGACGGGCTCGCATCGGTCGAGAAATTCAACCTCGGCCCCAAGGCCCGGGCCGAACTCGAAGAACAGGTCTTCGGCGCCCGCGAAAAGCTTGCCGCGGCAAAGCTCACGCTCGTCAAACTCCAGTCGCACGATCCCGAAGTCTTCGCCGTCTGGGAACGCATCGCCAAGATCACCGTGGACGAGTGCGTCGCCGTCTGTGCCCGCCTGCACGCGATTGTCCGCGCGGAAGATACCGCCGGTGAATCGAGCTACTCGAACGAGCTCGGCGAGGTCGTCGACGATCTCGTGAAGCGGGGAATCGCGGCCGAATCCGACGGCGCGCTCGTCGTTCACCTCGACGGTCCGGACGATCTCAACGACCACGGCCAGAAAATCAACGAGCCTTGCATCATCCGCAAGTCTGATGGCGGGTTCCTTTACGCGACCACCGATCTCGCCGGCATCCGTCGTCGCGTTCGCAAGTTTGGCGCGTCGCGTCTCGTCTACGCCGTTGATGCCCGCCAGAGTCTGCATTTCCAGCAGGTCTTTGCCGCGGCACGCAAGGCGGGTTATGCGAAAATGCCCAATGGCCAGAACGCCATTCTCCGCCACGCCGGTTTCGGCATGGTGCTGGGCGATGACGGCCGGCCCTTCAAAACCCGCAGCGGCGAAAACGTGAAGCTCACCGACCTCATCGACGAATCGCACCAGCGCGCCAGCGTTGAAGTGAACCGCCGCTCTGCATCACTGCCGGAAGCCGAACGCGACAAGATCGCCGAGGTTGTCGGAGTCGCCGCGATCAAGTACGCGGACCTCGCGAATGACCGGATGAAGGATTACGTCTTCAGCTTCGATCGCATGGTCGCGTTCGAAGGCAACACCGGTCCATACCTGCTGTATGCATTCGCTCGCATCAAGAGCATCTTGCGCAAGGCACAGGCCGAGAAGCAGATCGACACCGGCCCGAACGCACCATTCCGTAAAGCCCAGCTCGCGATCGTGCAGCCACAGGAAAAGACGCTCGCGCTCGCGATTCTCCGCTATCCCGGCGCACTCCGCTCGATGGCCGATTCCTGCGAGCCCCACCGCCTCTGTGGCTTTCTCTACGATCTCGCCGGAGCCTACAGCAGTTTTTATGACGCCTGCCCGGTGCTCAACGCCGACGATGAGGCGACAATGCTTTCACGCCTCCGGCTCTGCGACCTGAGCGGTCGCGTGCTCGAAGATGGATTGACGACCCTCGGCCTCCCCATTGTCGACCGAATGTGATTCAATCTGACATGCTTCCGTTTCGCCTCCTCGAAACCGCGATCCACGTCACAAGCGTCCGCGCCTCGCGCGACTGGTACGCCCGCGTCTTCAATATCGAACCCTTCAATCCAAACCACGACGATCGCCTCTGCGCGATGAACCTCCCCGGCGCTCAAGTCCTCCTCATCTTCAAGCGAGGCGGCTCCACAAATACGCTCGCCTTCCCCAGCGGCACGATCCCGCCCCACGATTCGCACGGAACGACCCATTTCGCTTTTGCCATTGCGGAAGCCGACCTCGCGACTTGGCGTGCTCACCTGGCCTCGCTCAAGATCGCGATCGAAAGCGAAATGCAGTGGGACCGAGGGGGCACCAGTCTCTACTTCCGCGACCCGGACAACCACCTCGTCGAACTCGTGACTCCCGGCGTCTGGCCAACCTATTGAGCGGCGCGGTATTCTCCCGGCATGCTCCACTTTCTCCTTTCGGCGCTCATTCTTTTCCAGCCCGGCAACCCTGCTCCGCCTCCCGGCTCGGATGATCCGATGCCGCAGGTCAACTTCGCGGCAGTCCCCGCTCCCCGCAAAGACCAGTGGTGGATCGACCGCAACAACTCCTTCAACGCCCGCGCCAAACAAGGCGCCCAGAAGGGCGATATCGACATCATCTTCATGGGTGATTCGATCACGCAGGGCTGGGAAGGCGCGGGCAAACCGGTCTGGGAGAAGCAGTTCGGCAAGCGCAGCGCCGTGAACTTTGGCATCGGGGGCGATCGCACGCAGCACGTGCTCTATCGCGCATCGACCGGCAACCTCGACGGCCTCGATACCCCCGACACCGGCAACGCCCCGCGACTCGTCGTTCTGATGATCGGCACCAACAACACCGGGCAGTCCAGCGATCCGAACGCAAACACCCCGGCGCAGATCAACGAAGGCGTTCGCGCGTGCGTCAACGCCATTCACGATAAAGTCCCGGGCGCACACATTCTCGTGCTCGGCATCTTCCCGCGGTCGGAGAAGCCCGATGAGAGGCGGCAGACCGTCGTCGACACCAATGCGCTACTCAAGACTGTCGGGGAAGGCGGCGACGGCGAACGCGCGATGGCCCGCGTCCACTTCCTCGATATCTCGGACAAGTTCCTCGAGAAGGACGGCACCATCTCCAAAGAGATCATGCCCGATTTCCTGCACTTGTCAGAGAAGGGTTATCAGATCTGGGCCGACGCGATCCAGTCGCATGTCGATCGCTGGGCGCCGGCACGCTGATGCGTTAGACGCACGTCAAGTTGTTATACGCGACAACGAAGTCAACGAAATCGGCGTCATCCACAAAGCCGTCGCCGTTCATGTCGCACACGCAGCCGTCGGGCATCGTCGGATCTGCGCAATCGAGGATGTTGTATGCGTTCACGAAGATGACGAAGTCGGCGTCGTCCACCACGCCGTCGATATTGAAGTCACCGGGACAAGGATCGGGCGGCTGGATACCGAAGCGCCAATCGATCCCCGATGCGCTCGACACTGTGCTTCCAGCCGTAACCGGAGTGGTTCCGGCGAAGATTCCGAGCACACCACCCCAGCGGATCTTGCCGTCGTCCACGAGCGCGGTTGAGTTTCCCCCAACTCCGCTTTGCGAGCGCATTCCTGCGAGGGCCCATCCGTACACGCCGAGCGTGAAGGGAGTTCCAAACGTGATCGGAACGGCAAACGTCGCGGTGCCGCGCACCGCCTTGCTGTCCTCATTGGGATTCCCGAACGTCGCGATTGCCCAGTTGCCGAACTGGCGATCGGTGCCGATGAGATCGGAATCTTCGGGGCTGGACAACTGGTTCGCCATCAGCTGAATGTTGTCCTTGTATGCCGTCACGCGGATCGATGCGGATCCGGCGAAACCGGTGGCCTCGAGAAAACCACTCGAATCAATCGTGAACTGCAAGAACCCTGCTTGGCCTGTGTGGGAAGGATTCGAGACGGTAAAGGTGTCCTTCCAGCCCCCGTTCGCGGCGCCCATCGGAGCCGATGCGCTGTTCGGCGCATTGTTGTATGCCTTGAACAGCACGTATCCCATACCGGCGGAACCGTTGGCGTTGTTGTTCAGGTTTATCGCGCTCGCGGAAGCCGACCTTGTCGCAGTGCCGATGCCGGAAAAGAAGCCTTCGTTCAGCATCGATCCTGCGCCGTTGATCGAGCTTGCCAAGTCCTCGCCCGGCCAACCAAAGCCTCCGCCGCTGGCCGGATCCGCGCCCGCCTGAAAGAAGCCTCCCGGCGAGACCAGCGTGAACTGCGAAAGCCCCGCCTGCGCGCTGACGCAATATCCGGCTACACACAGAACACACATCGACAAACGCATCTGCACCGGCATTCTTCACTCCATTTCTCCGGAAGCTTAAGAGCACAACCGTTCCTTTTATGCGACGAGCCATGCGGTCCTTACGGATCGCAGACCAGCTGGTTGTACGCGGGAACGAAGAGCTGGAAGTCCTGATCGTCCACGAATCCATCTCCCGAGAAATCGCCTGGGCAGCCCAGTCCGATATTCGGGCTCGCGCAATCGAGCTCGTTGTACGACACGACGAAGAGCTGGAAGTCGGTGTCATCGACGAGTTGATCACCGTTGATGTCGCCTGTGCATGAGACGACCGCAACGGACACATTTGCGCTGGCTGCGGGCATCTGATCGCTGAACAACGAAGCGCTGAGAGGGCTCAGCCCAAGTGTGACGCCTTGGAACGATTGAGCCGGAATGCTCGCGACCTGGCCCGGCGCGAGATTAGGAAGGCCGTATTCGGTCTTATCGAATCCGGACATCGAGAGATGAGATCCAACGGAGTACACGGCCTTGACGCCGGTGAGAGTCAGGCCGGTTGTGTTGGTGAAGGTCACGACTGCGCTTGCCGCCTGACCGATGCGGACCGCCCCGGCCGGAACCAGGCCAAGCCCGAGCGGAGGCGGCGCGAGCTGGGTGGATTCGCCGTAGATGTATTCCGTTTGGCCGCTCGCGGCATCATGCACGGCGCCGATGAAATTGACAAACGTCTGCGTACCACCGATGAAGGGAGCCATCGCGCCCGCACCGATTGTCAGCGGCACATCGACGCTCTGCCCGGGCAGAAGCACGATCGGGTTCCAAGCGGGATCGGCGAGCCACGTCGCGAGATCGCCGTTGTAATACAGGAGCCGCGCGCCGAACGAGAACGTCAGCGTGCGCGATACGTCGAGCGAATTGTTGATGGTCAATGTACCGGTCACGTTCTGACCGATGGACACCGATTCGGGCGCGTGAAAGACGACATTGAACCCGCCGCTGCGTGCGGGCGCCGTGGGGCTGCGCCCGAACGGGCGGTATTCACCCTCGATATCTTCGACCGCGATCGCGCCGACTTGCTTGGTCCATACATGTTCGGCGAACTTTGCTTCCTCGGAGGTGCGAGTCTTCTTGAGGACAAACACGCCCGGAGAAGCTGCTGAATCCTCGTAGAGGCGCAACTCTGCGAACGCGCTCGACCACATGAAGCCGGCATCGAAATTGACCGCGTTGGGTGGCGCGATCTCATAAATGATCGACTCGCGTGCCGCGGGACCGATCTCTACTCGCCCCGGACCTTTCGTCTGACCGGTCGGATCGATGAGTTGCCAGCCGTCGCGGTTCACAAGGTCGAGCCGTTTCATCCACGTCTCGGTCCAGACGTGATAGTTCCATGCGCCATCGGTCGTCTTCACTTCATCAAAAACGTATTTCGTGCCGTCCCACTTGAAATAGGCGTCGATAATCCCGTCGCACGGCGCGCCGTTGTCGATGGCGGTTCCAAAGCTGCTGACTGGTCTAGCCGGGATTCCCGCAGCGCGGCAGAGCGTTGTCGCAAGTCCCGCAAAGACCCAGCACTGGCCGTACTTCACGGTCTTGTGGCCGCCGTCGACGTACTTCTTGATGATCTCGCCGCTGCCGGTCCAGGTTTCCGGATTTGTTTCCGCACCGAATCCGCCGCCCCACTTGCCTTCGACGAGACCCGGAAGCGCGTAACGCCAGTTTGTAAAACCGGCGACCTCGCGGACGACCAGCGGCGGAAAAGTACGGTCCGGGAAGGAGTTGTCGAGCAGGAACGTGAGCACATCCAGCGTGTTCTCGTCGAACTGGTTGTACTTCCACGCCTTGGGGGCGACGGCCAAGCGCATGAGGCCATCCTCGCTCTTCACATACTCATCGCGCTCTTTCGCGTCGGCGAGATAGACGACATCGGTGCTCTGCCAGGGATTGAAGAGAACCACAACACGCTTGGGGAAGATCTTTTGAATACCGGGCGCAGGAGCGCGGCCCGCGCCGATTCCCGGGGGAACTCCGGCCGTTGCGTCAACACGAAATTCATACGTGCCGATTTCCGCTTCGCTCGGAATCGAGATCTGCAGAAGGAATTCCTGCGAATTCACCCCGACGAATCCGGGCGTGACCTTGAAGTACCACTTGTCGGTCGGAAAAGGAGCGTTTCCGGCGAACATTGCAATGGAAGTGCCGTCCCAGGTTCGCTTCGCGGAGGGGAAGAAGGTCCAATTGGCCTGCGGCACTTCCTTGTTCGTGGTGATCGTGAAGAAGTACTGCTGCGCACGGCGGATGACCAGACGCGGATTGGCGGGGGTCTTGTATTCCGTCGTGTTTGCAAGCGCCGTATTTGTCGCGTCGGACATGTCGATCGAAACGATCGTGGGTGCCGCAAATGCGACACGCGTCAGAACATGGCACGCAATGCACGCGAGAAATACGAATGGCCGACGCATTTAAAACCCCCATTGAAGTACGGGATTGCAAGACGTTCCAGCCTACCGGCGCGATCGGGCGTTGCAAGACGCTTTGTCCTCTTTTTCGCGTAGAAGAGCCACAGAAGACCGCTGGGTAATCAGGTGGGGAAGCGCGGAACCGAGGATGTCACCCCCAAAGCGTTAACGGGTAGGTGGAGCGGATTCGCAGAAATAGCCGTTGTAGGCAGCGGCAAAGATCTCAAAATCGACTTCGTCGACCGCGCCGTCATTGGTCATATCGCACGGACATCCCTCTTCCATGTCGGGGCTGTCACACAGGAGCGCGTTGTAAGCGGCATTGAATGTCACGAAGTCCTCGTCATCGATGATCCCTTCACCGGTGAAATCGCCGAGGCAGGAGACAACCTTGATTGTCGCTGAACCGAGCGAAGGCGGAAGCTGGCTGCATTGCAGCGAAGCCGAAACGGTGCCGGTGCCGAGCGATACGGCGTAGAACGGCGCAACGATCGGCGCGATTGAACCGTGTGGAGGCAAGTTGGGCAGCGGAACGGTCAGGGTCTGACCGCTGCCGAACGTAAGCTGTGAAGAAAGCGTCCACACAAGCTGAACGTTTGTCAGAGTCACACCGGATGTGTTGGTGTATGCCGGGACGCCATTGGAAACGCCGTTGATGGTGATTGGACCTGGCGGATTCAGCGAAACGATGAGTTGAGGCGCGGTCACCCCCACGCCGCCGCCACCCTTGATGTATTCGACCGTGTCGACCGCGTCGCAATTGACGGCTCCGAAGAAGCGGACAAACTCGTGCGTCGGACTCAGGAAAGGCGTTAGAGCCGATGCCGGAACGGTGAGCGGAAGACTGATCGACTGGCTCGGGTCGAGCGTGATTGGCGCCCAATCGGGATCCGCGAGAAGTGAGATGAAATCACCGTTGTAAAAGTGAAGAGCGGCGCCAAAGGTAACGAAGAACGTGCGCGATTCGCCCGGGCCGTTGTTAATGGTGACAACGCCGGTCACATCCTGGCCGACGTTTGCCGCGTCATTGGCGCTGAACTGAACACTGAAGTACGGATTGGTCAGTCGCTCGCCCTCGCTCGGCGCGGGTTTGGGGCCTACGGGGCGATATTCGGCAGCGATGTCGACGCGTCCAGCGGCACCGCGCTTCTTGGTCCAGATGTTCTTGCCGTACTTTGCCGCGGCATTGTCGTCGATTCGATCGAGCGCGTACATGCCGGGCGTGACCTTGCTTTCTTTGTAGACGCGATCATCTGCGAGAGCGCTCGACCACATAAAGCCGGCGTCGTAATCGCTGGCGGGCGGCGCGGCAGCGGCGCGGATGAGTTCACGCGAAGCCGGACCGATGCGGGTGAGGCCGGGGCCGTTTGACTGGCTGGTGGCGTCGATGACCTGCCAGCCATCGCCTCCGGTGAGATCGGGGCGCTTCATCCACGCTTCGGTCCAGACGTGATAGTTCCAGTAGTTGTCCACGCCCATCGCGAAGTTGCGCGAGTACTTCATCGTCGCGGGTGTGTACCTGTAGTAGAGATCGATGTGGCCGTCGGGTCCGGTTGTATTGTCGATCGCCGTGAGGATCGAACTGACCGGCCGCGCAGGGACGCCGGCGGTTCGAAGCAGGCTGGTCGAGATGCCCGAGAAAACCCAGCATTGGCCGTATTGAACCGGCGTGTAGGGCGGACCGGCGCTCATCCACTTTTCAAAGATCTGGCCGGAGCTCTTCCAGAAAAACGGCTCCTTTCCCGGCGCGGGGAACGTCGCGGCCCAGCGGCCTTCGAGAACGCCCTGGCCCCAGTCGCGCCAGTTGCAGCCGCCGGCGATTTCACGCGTCACGTCGACGGGGCTGGTGCGGTCGAGCAGCGGCGTCTGATCGAGGAAGTAGTTGAGCGCGTTGAGCGTGACCTCATCAAACTGATTGAACTTCCAGGCGTAGTCGATCGGGCCGACCAGAACCAGGTTTCCATCGACGTTCTGGATGTATTCCTGGCGGTCCTTGGTATCCGCGAGGTAGACGGTGTCGTTCGCTTTCCAAGGGTTGAAGAGAATGACCACGTGCTTGGGGAAAATCTTCTGCACGTTGACTGCCGGAATGCGCTGCCCCGCGGCGGGAACAACGGTTACCAGCGCATCGATGCGAAACTCATATGTACCGATCTCGGCGTTTTTCGGTATGGAGATCTCGAGCATGAACTGCTGCGTATCGAGACCAACGAATCCGGGGCTGACTTTGAAGTACCAGTCATCATCGGGAAATGGCGGAAGGCCGGGGCCGGGGACGATCGCAACGCCCGTGTTGTCCCAAACTCGCTTGGCGGAGGGGAAAATATTCCAGTTGGCCTGCGGAACTTCTTTGTTGGTGCTGATGACAAAGGTGTATTTCTGAGCACGCCGGATCACGAGCCGCGGCTCGACGGGAGTTTTGAATTCCGTGGTGTGTCCGATGTTCGTATTGACCGCATCGAACATGTCGATCTCGGTCACTTCCGGTGCGGCGAGCGCAGCGCAAGCGATCAACCAGCACGCGGCATGGGCGACGACGGCAAGCAAGCGATTCATGTTGTGGACCCCTTGGGCGCTGAACTGCGCGGCGCTACAGCCTACCCGGAGGTGTGCTCGATGCAAGATAGTTTTCCGGCTCGATTATGTAGAATGAGGACTCAATGAACCGGCGCGCAGATTGCTCACTCCAGCCGACTGAGGCGGGGCGCCTGTGACGTGGTTGGACTTCGGCAGGGGCGAGATCGGTTGGCGGGAGGTGGCGATTGCAGGCGTTGCTCCGGAGACGGCTCGGGTTCGAGCTCGCGACTGGATTCCAAAGGTTGTGAGTTTGATGAGGATGCGCATTGCCGCGAGACCGGCCTGACGTGCGGACCGGCGAAGCGACAGCGTTTTCGGCTCGGGCGGCTGCGTCGCCAGGACGGCTTCGTCGCGAGCAACCCCGGTCACAATGGCCCGGGCGGCATCGGCGACGAGAGACATCTGAGACGCAGCGAGCATGCGGACACGCCGGGCGCAGGCGTCTGCCATCTGCTCGAGCATTGCGGCGATCTCGGGGAGCGCAAGCCAGGCGCAGAGAGCGCTGATCGGAGTTCTTTCCTGTTCAGCGACCGAGGCGATCGACTGGTGTGGATCGCAGATGCGGTCGAGAATGGCCGGAATGTCCATGGTTGCGGGAGAGAACGTGGCGTACATGTGAAGCCTCCTTGATGGGGAGCAAAAAAAAGTGCTCCTCTACAAGGGGGCGCGTGTGCGCGTTTGGCATTACCAATCGCGCATCTGTTAAGACCGCGTTTTTGAGAAGTGCTTGTGCTGCAAGGAGATAAAAATTTTGCAAATCGTGTTTTGGGGTGCGCTTTGTGGAGCGCCTTTGGCCCAAAAAACCAGTAACTACACATATGGCCCGGGTGCGTTTCGGAACCACCGGTCTACGGACAGAGGAGCGCGTTGTAGCCGACCACAAACGCAGTGAAATCCTCGTCGTCGACGAAGCCGTCGCCGTTGAGATCTGAAGGACAGCCGGCAGGCATCGCCGGGTCGGTGCAGAGCAGAATGTTGTAAGCGGCGACAAAGAGCACGAAGTCCGAGTCGTCGACCTGGCCATCGCCGTTGATATCGGCCGGGCAGCTTGAATCTCCCATGACGAGCGAGAAATCGTCGAAATCCTGCTGCGTGCCGAGCGACTTGAAGCGGATGATCAGATTCTGATTCGGGGTCAGCCCAACCGGCGACGTTACCACAAGGGTCTTGCGTTGCCACGTTCCTCTGGGAGGAACCTGCGATGCATTGAGATCGAGAGAGCCGATTTTCGTCGGACCGGCCCAGAGTTCGAGCGAAGCGCCGGTCGGATTGCAGCAGGGATGATTCCGCGTCCCGATGAACGCGGAGAGTGTGTACACGGTTGAAGCCAACGCTTTGGTCGAAAGCGTCTGCATACCGATTCCGCCGTTGGAGTAGGCGACCTGCGCACCTTGGGGGGCGCTGAGATCCCAGCACGTGGAGGGGCGCCACATGCCGACGTTGCCCCCGAGGTCAATGGCCCAGACGTCGGTCGCGGCGACAAAGCCCCGGAAGTTGCAGTTCGTAATAGCCGGACTCTCGAAACCGGGGTTGCCGATGGGAATCACCTGGCCAAAGGCAGAAAGCGTGCAGGTTGCGAGCGCGACGCACGAGACATAGCGGCTCTTCATGCTGGACCCTCCGTTTTCCCGGTTGAGCGCAGGATAACGCGGTGGTCAAGTGTCACACCAAGCAACTTCAGGGGCAGATCAAGTTGTTGTACGCAACGACAAACATCGTGAAGTCGGCATCATCGACGAAGCCGTCGTGATTGAAATCCGCCGGGCACCCTGCGGGCATGGCCGGATCGGCGCAGTCGAGCAGGTTGTATGCCTGAACGAAGAAGGTGAAATCGGCGTCGTCGACCTGGCCGTCTTTGTTGATATCGCCGGGGCAGGCCGCGATTGAAGCAGTGATCGAGAACATCGTTGCGTTCTCGCCGGAGCCGCCCCCGGAGGAAACAAGAGGAGCGTTGGTCGCGACACCCTCACCGGTCGCGTTGAGCGTGAAGACCCTGAGCTTGTCGCTGAGACTATCGAGCACCAATGCAGCGTTGAGCGCGGGGCTGTAGCAGCCCGCGATCTCGCCACCGACGCCGAAGTAGCCGCTGTTTGCGAAGGGGGTGATGTCGATCGCAAAGGGCTCCATGATGAGCATGCGGGGAGCGGTATTGCCGGAGTTGTCGTCGAGCTTGATGAAGATCTTGCCGGCAGGACCCGTAGAAAATCCAACGACGGAAGGAGCGGAAAGCTGTGCGGTGATGAAGAGAGTGTCGATTGGGGCCGAAGCGAGGCGAGCGCCGTCTGGCGTGAGTTGAATCTTGGTGATGAGGGCGTTTATTCCACTGTTGCCTCCCATGAAAAGGCTCTTGGTCGCGGGATCGAAGTACATGCGACGCCAAACACGGGTCGGAACGTAAACGCCGGGACCGGAGACGTCGAGGACGTCGTGAGTCGTGCCTGCGGCGTCGATGTACGAGATCTTGTTCGGCCGGAGGAAGTAGATGCGACCGTCGCCGGTGGGCGCAACGATTTGAGCATCCTGATTGCTGCTGTACGTCAGATCGGTCATGGAGCCGTCGGAATCGAGCAGCGAGATGATTCTGCCGAATGCACCGACGCGCACCAGGACAACACGATTGCGGGATGGGTCGAACGCCCCGTCGCCCGTGATGCCGTTGTCGGCCTTCACGGCTGACACCGAGATCGGGGAAGGATGAATCAGCACCACGCCGGGCCTGGCGCCGGGACCGATTCCGGACGAACTGCTGACACAGACAACGTCGCCCGGAGTCCAGCCTGCAAGAGTGGCGGCGGCACCTATCACCATCGAAAGACAGAATGACAGGGATGCGGTTGATTGCATGGAACGAATTCCGGAGCTTGGTGAACGAGTGAGGATCGAGTGTGAGTAACTAACTTTGTGAACACCCAAAGCTACCGCGCGAGGATCGGAGGATCAATAGTTGTTTTGGACCAATAACCTCACGGGTGAACTGCGAGGGCGAGAAGACAGACCGGGGCTTGGCACAAAAGGAAGAATCGCATGGCGTGCATCACGATCGCGAAGGGCAAACTCCGAGCCTCCATCTCGCCGGAGTTGGGAGCGGGGATCGCGGACTTTGCGGTGCAGGGGCCGAGCGGGTTTTTCTATCCGATGATGAGGCGTGCGGCGCCGGAGGAAACGAATGCGTCCCTGCTCGGTTCGTTCATCATGGCGCCGTGGGCGAACCGGATCGCGGGAGCGCGGTTTGCGTTTGAGGGCAAGGACATCGTGCTGAAGGTGAATACCGCCGACGGCACGGCGCAGCACGGGGATGTGCGCAAGCGGCCGTGGACCGTGGTGAAGCAGGATGCGAGCTCGGTTGCCCTTGAGTATGACAGTGCAATACACGCGGATTCGAACTGGCCGTGGAAGTATCGCTGCCGCGTTGAGTACGTGGTTGATGAAGGCGGCCTGCATGCGAAGCTGAGTGTCCGGAATGCCGACACGCACGCGTTTCCGGCGGGGTGCGGGCATCACCCGTATTTTTCGCGAAGGTTGTGGGACGATCGCGATGTGATCGAGCTTTGTGCTCCGGTCAGCGGGCGCTATCCCCTGAAGGCGGCGTGCGCGATCGGGCCTGCGGCACCGGACGACTTGTCGCGGCGGCTCGCGACGCTTGCGACGATTCCCGATGAGCACATCGACACGGTGTTTGCCGGATTTGGCGGCACGGCGGAACTTCGCTGGCCTTTGAGCGGCGTGACCCTGCGTATGAAGGCCTCCGCGAAGATGAATCATCTTGTTTTGTTCGCTCCGCATGCGAACGGCAAGAGCGGAACGCCTCTGCCGTTTATCGCGGTCGAGCCTCAGACTCAGGTGAATGACGGGTTCAATCTCGCTTCAACCGGCGTGAGTGGAACGGGAACCGTCGTGCTCAAGCCCGGCGAAGCGCTCGACACCGAGTGCACATTCGGCGTTGCGGTTGATGCCCGGTGAACATGTTTACGGGCAGACAAAGACGTCGTACGCGTGCGCAAAGAGGACGAAGTCCGGATCACTGACGAACCCGTCGCCGTTGAAGTCGGCTGAGCAGCCGACGGGCATCGCGGGATCGAAGCAATCGAGCAGGTCGTATGCCTGAGCAAAGAGAACAAAGTCGGTGTCATCAACCTGATTGTCGAGATTGAGATCGGCCGGGCAGGTGTTCAGTTGGACGAATTGTGCCGCGCTGTCGAGGTTGATCCAACCGAGGTTTTCGCTCCAGGCGTAGCCGAACAATCGACGGGGATTGGCAATGCTGATGCGGGCCGGCTTCGATGGTGTCGCGAGTGCCCCACCTCCAAAGTTCATCCAGCCGGCGTTTTCGCTCCAGGCAAAGCCCGTGAGGATTCCCGTCGTCGCGTCCTGATTGATGCCGAAGTCCGTGCCGTTCTGATTCGCATAGGCAACGCCGTTTGCGGGCGTGTCGTTGCCGACAGTTACCCAGCCGACGTTTTCCATCCAAATGGCGCCCGAGAGAAACGTGTCAAAAGCCCGCACGCTTCCCGTGCCGTTCGCGGCGTCGAACCAGTTCATCCAGCCGGCGTTTTCGCTCCATGAGTACTTGTGCGCGGGCGAGACCGGAAGCTGCGCGAACGCTGCGTGGCACCAGATGAGCGAAGCGCATGTGAGAAGGGTGATCTTCATTGAGACAGTCGATTGGGGTTTGTGCCGCGGGGAATCAGTGGACGATGTTCGCGAGCGCGTGGGAATTGGCGGCCGTCAGCGTTCCTCCACCGGTGAGGTTGATGATCTCTCCGACGGTGCTTCCGGCGACGGCATTGATGTTCGACGTGTTCTGGCTGAAGCGATTGCTCACCACGAGATGGCCGGGAGTATCGAGCGAAACGGCGGTGGTGCAGGAGACAAATGAATTGTCTTCGATCTGCGACTTGCCGGATTGAAACTGGCTCGAATTGACGCCCTTCGCGCAGAACTTGAATGTGCAGTCAGAAACGTGGCAATCGCCCCCGAGGAAGACGCCGGCGGAGACGATGTTCGTGAGAAGGCAGCGCTCGATTCGCACGGTGCCGTCGGACACGATGCCGCCGTTGTTGAAGGACGAAGAGCTCGTGAGATTGTTGACAACGCAATCGGCCACCACTCCACTGCCGCAGCGGATGCCGACGCCGGAAACGCCGGTCACTGTGCACTTTGTCACCGAGCCCGAGGCGATAAAGATGCCGGTGAATCCACCCTCGATCGTGCAACCGTCGACGATCGAGTTCGTGCCGAGCTGCAGATTCATCTCTCCGGAAGTGGCGCGAACCCGGATGTTGCGGGCGATGGAATCGGAGGCGTTGAAGACCTCGAGCTGGCCGAGCTTGTTGTCGCTGACGGAAAGATCTTCAAAGTGCGCGACCGTCATCGGCCCGGTGATGCCGTAGCCACCGAAATTGCGGACGTTGCCGTTTTTCACCGAGATGTTGCGCCGCGAATTCGTGGTGGCGATACCCGAACCGAACGTGTTCGGAGACGCCGCGCCGTTGACGGAGAACCCGCGGAGGTCGATGCTCACGTTGTCCGCTTCGATACGGATGCCGGATTTGCCGCCGGTTGAAACGAGATCCGATGTCAGCATGTACGAGCCCGGCGCATCGATGATCGCCATCGCGTTGGCGTCGCCGGGTGTATTGGTCGCGTTGATCGCCGTGCACGGTTCAACTTCGGAAAGCGTCTTATAGGTGCTCGTGATCGGGCCGGCCGGCGGCGTGAGCGGACCGGCGAGCAGGAACGCCGCGGCGAACACGCTCGCGGCGGCACCGACTGCAACGGACATGTTCTTCATGAGCAACGACTCCACTTTGCAGGACTCACTTTTGTCACAGGCCTATGTCGCGGGACGGACCGATCTCGAGGAAGCCGCTATCGATAGACACAAACCTTTTCAGGTGGCTGAAGCGCGTCCGCGCAGCGATCGCGCCGACTCGCAATACCACCCTCGAGGAAGTGCGCGAGATCGCCGAAGGACCGATCGTCTTACCAATCCGTGCGACGGCGCGAGAGCCGGCGGCTAGTCAATTTGGCTGTATTTTTTCAGCGATCCGATGGCCACTATCTCGGGGCGTCACACAGCTGACGATTCTTACCCGTTCTACGGGCACACAAGCGCGTTGTACGCAACGACGAACTGGACAAAATCGGAGTCATCGACGAATCCATCACCGTTGATATCGGCGGGACAGCCCGGCGGCATGGCGGGATCGGCGCAGTCCAAGATGTTGTACGCGGCAACAAAGTCAACGAAGTCACCGTCATCCACTTGGCCGTCGCACGTCAGATCCGAAGGGCACGAATTGACGCGGTAATGAGCAAAGCGGATCGAGTCCACGCCGCCGGCAGTCGAGAAGTTGCCACCGACCACGAAATCGCCTGCGTGTGCAGGACCGATGAGGGTCGCGAGCGCCCGTACGTCGCTGTCCATTCCGGAACCGAGTGTGGACCATTTTCCCGGGGCTGCACCGACACGCGTCCAACGAGCGATCTTGTTGGCGGGGTTTCCTCCGGCCATCGTGAACTGACCACCCACGACGAAATCTTCAGTGCCGGGAGCGGCGGGAAGCACGGCGATTGCGCGGGTTTCGAAATTGACACCCGCGCCGAATGCCGACCATGTGCCCCCGCCCGCGCTGCTCCACCGGGCGACTTTGCTCGCGGGCGCGCCGCCGGCGTTGTTGAAATTGCCCGCCACGACAAGATCACCGGAAGGGAGGAGCGAGAGGGCAAAGACGAAGCCATCGGTTCCGAGACCAAGCGGTGACCACGATGCACCGCTCCAGCGCGCGATGTAGTTTGCGGGATTGCCTCCTGCGTTCGTGAAATAGCCGCCCGCGATGAGATCGCCACCCGGGAGCACGGCAAACGCGAAAACATGATCGTTCATGCCGGTGCCCATTGCCTGCCAGTTTGCGCCATCCCAGCGCGCAACGTGGTTGGCAAGAACGGCGAAGTTCTGATTGACAAAGAGAAATGTGCCACCGATAACGAGCGTGCCGCCGGGCAAGACGGCGAGGGCGTATGTGTCGCGCACGTCGTTGCCAGTTCCCATCGCCGACCAGGACGTGCCGTTCCAGCGGGCGATTCCAATTGCCTGGCCTCCGCCCGCCTGATTAAATCCGCCCGAAGCGATGAGGTCGTTGCCGCCGGAGCCGTTGGAAACCGAGGCGAGCGCCAGAACGTACTCATTCATGCCCAAACCGAAGGCGGACCAAACATTCGTGGCAGGATTCCACGCGGCGATCTTGCTCGCGGGGGTGTTCCCGGCGTTTACGAATCGTCCTCCCGCAACGAGGAGAGGCGGCAGCGGGCCGGATCCATCGCGATCCCACATCTGCATGACGAAGGGTGTGTTGTCGAGACCAGGAACGCCTTCGGTTGTCGACCAGCCGTTGGAGCACTGAGCGAAGGCGCTGTTGACCGGTGCAAGCGCCAGGGCCGCGAGTTTGATCGCGCGCGCGAAACGATTGTTCAAGTGCGTCACGAGTTCTCCCCTTCTGTCCGCCGGAATTCGGAAGGTTGGCGGTCAGCCGGCATCTCGCGGCTTCCGCGCGCAGGCTACTCGCAGACACCGCTTGATTCACCATCAATCCCGCAAGAGCGCGCGAAATTCCCACCGGACCAGCTTTTCACGGATGCCGGGCCGCGCAATTCATCAAACTCGCGATGAAAAATTCTTAAGGGCAGAGCAGCTCGTCGTACGCCCCGACGAAGAGGACGAAATCAGCATCATCCACGAAGTGATCCCCGTTCAAATCGGCGGGGCAGTTCGCGGGCATCGATTGATCCGCGCAATCGAGGATGTTGTACGCGGCGAGAAAGATCACAAAGTCGGCGTCATCAACCTGGCCATCGTGATTGAGATCGGCGGGACAGGCGGGGCCGCCGAAAAGGCCGCGGATGATGAACGCGCGGGTCTTGCCGTTGTGGACTCCATTGCCGGTGATGGCTGTGCCGTCGGCGGAAATCGCGAGCGCCTGCGACACGGTCCAGCCGGTGAGATCGACACCGAGTGTTGGGAGATAGGTCTGCAGATCTTTCATCCCGAGGGCGCTCGTCCAGATGAACGCGTGATACCCGACGAAGCCGGGCAACGCTGAGACGCCGACGATGACTGAACCGTCGGCGCTCACGCCGTGAGCCGAGCCATACGGACTGCCCGGCAATAGCCCGAGCCCCACCATTCCCGTCGCGGCGGTCCATCGAAACCCTTCGGTGCCGTTGACAGAGTCACTCTTGCCGACGATCACAGTTCCGTCGCCGTTGATGGCCCAGCCGTATGACGCCTGACCGGCGAGGATGCCCAGGCTCTTCATCCCTTCGACAGCGTTCCAGCGGAAAGCGCGATTGCCATTTGGCGAATCAGATAGACCCGCGGCAATCGTTCCGTCGGCATTCACGGCCATGGCGTTCGAGTTGAACCCACCCGGAAGCTGTCCCAGGGTCTCGATTCCTCCGACGGCGCGCCAGCGGAAGGCGCGATAGCCGACCGCAGAGTAACTGTTTCCAACGACGGTGTCGCCGCTCGCATTGATGGCGTGGCCACCGGACGAATGAAACGAGCCGCCGGGAAGCTCGCCGAGATCTTCCATAATTCCGGAGCCCGCGTTCCAGCGAAATGCATGCGTGCCACCGAAGTAGCCGCTGGTGCCGGTGACGAAGTTGCCGTCGTAGCTGATGCCCGAGGCACCGGAAGAAGCGCCTCCGTCAAGCACGCCGAGATCCTGCATGCCGCCAGAAACGGTCCATCGGAAAGCGCGATCGCCGCTGCCGAAATCATCGGAGTGGTCGGCAGTGCCCACGACAGCAGTGCCGTTGGCGTTCACCCCATAGCCGTAGGAGTTGGTGCCGCCGGTGAGGATGCCGAGATCGGTGATCGTGACGGCGGCGAGGGAAGAGGCTGCCCAGCCGACGACAGATGCACAGCAAGCGGCGGATCGGATGGAAATGCCTTGGCAACGCAGGGGGCGGGAAACGATCGTGTTCATCGTTTCAGTCTAAGGAAAACCTGCGACTTTCCAAAGGCTGATCTACGAATAGCGCCCCGAGTGGTGTTTGGTGTTGCCGCGGGCTTACGAAGTGGACGCCGCCACCTTTTTTGGTGACCGGCCGCGGCGATCCATGGTTGCGATCAGTTCCCGCAGCGAGTTCACGGGACCCGCCCTGCCGAACTACTTGAACAGCATCGTGGTGTACGCCGGGATGAAGATGGCGAAGTCGGCGTCGTCGACGAAGCCGTCGTGATTGAAGTCGGCGCTGCAGGCGTCGGGCATCAGGGGATCGGTGCAGAGCATCAGGTCGTACTGAGTTGAGAAGAGCAGGAAGTCGGCGTCGTCGACCTGGCCGTCGGCGTTAATGTCGGTGATGTGGGCTTTGACCTTGATTTCGACGGCGATGGAGGTGGCTTCGCCGCAGGAGTTCCAGAAGGTGACGCAGTAGAGGCCGGCGTCGGATTGCTGGATGTTGGTGATTGTGAGAGTGGCGGGTGTGCCGTCGGTGGGTGAGGGGAGTTGGCCTGAGGCGCCGGAGACAACTCCCCCGCCATCGCCGCCGGGTGCGGCACCGCCCGGGCCATTAAGCACGTCTTCAAATGTGCCGGAGATTGAATCTCGCTGCCAGCGATAGGACACGATCGAATAGCCCGTTGCGGGCATCGCAAACAACGTGGCCGATGTTTGGGCGATTGAGACAGTTGCCACAGGAGGCCGCGCAATCCATGGTTTCGGCATCGGTGACCAGCGATTTATGCCGAGGTGCCGCCCGTTCATCGCATAGACAGGCCCACCAACTATCATCATTTCGTTCGCTTTCTGGCTGAACATGGCTGGTCCAAACGAGCGGATTTCGCCGAACACGGGTGGGGGAAGCACGAGAGACGCACCTGCATTATCTATTCGCACTATGCTGCCGACATTATTAAGCGTCATGTTTGAGCCATAGACTATCCCAAAGTAGCCAGCGACAATTGCCGAATTGTCCGGCAACAAACACATGCCGCTTGCCGACGCATACTCCGACTGCTGATGCGTGAAAGTATATTGGCCATTCCAGCCGCCACCGGCGTAATAGACGTATGGCTGGGAGTACACTTGAAATTCAGTTTTCAGAATGGCTCGCAAAACGCCGTCTCGATCATATTCCATCAACGAAGGGTAATAGGATCCAGATTGGATAGTGGACCAGAACGTCCCATTCCATGATGCTGTTCCTTTTGCTGATCCTTCAAAGCCGATAAGTATATTTCCCGTAAGCGACTCAATGGCTCCGTATGCCGCCTTTGTCGCCGGTGAGGTTCCGAGCACACTCCAGGAATTATCCTTCCATACCGCGATATTCTTTGCCGCGACTCCGCCAGCAACTTGGAACTGGCCGCAAACAAGTAGGCGCTTATCGTGCAGCATCGTGAGCGATTGGACCGGAGTGGAGAGTGGGGCATTGCCAAGACCAGAGCCCATCGGCTTCCATTCTGCTCCATCCCAGCGAGCGATGTATTGCGCAGCAACGGAGCCAACTTTGCTGAACCGTCCTCCCGCAAATACCTGTCCATCGTCGCATACTTTCAACGCCGTAATCGCGCCATTGGCCGCTTCTCCAAGCTGACGCCATTCCACTCCATCCCACATGGCGACTACACCTGCATCCGTACCTGCAACAGCAACGCCATCCGATCGAACATCAAGAATGTTGTCGGAACCCGCCAGAACACTTCCCGCTTCTTTCCAAGTCTCGTGATCGAGTATGCGCACGCCAGGAAAATCTTTGCCGTTTCCCAAGGCCAGTCTTGTTCCGACGACAATTCTGTCGTTGTCGATTGCGGAAACACAGTACGCAAATCCACCGTTCAACCAATTGCCGATTCGTCCCTCCGTCCACCCCGTCGACGACTGCGACAGCAAATAGTCTCCACTCAAAGTCACGATCGCCACGACCCGTCCATCGGGGCGAAACGAGACGTCGCGAACTTGTTTTCCCGTATATTCGACAATCCAGTCGTCGCCTTGCAACCTTGCAAGCACTTCTTTCTTGACGCCGTCAACCGTGAAGTTGCCTGCGGTCCACAATTGTCCCGTTGGCGACTGTTTGAGAAAATACGTACCCGGTCCGAGACCGCCCAGTGGAACCCAATTCGACCCATTCCATTGCACAATGCTGCATAAGCGTTGCTGCGACATACCGGCCATCTTGCGTCCGACAGACGCTAATGGGCCCGTATGCTCCTGGGCATCGGGGCAGAATCGACCCAATGTTCGACCATTGGCCATTTTTTCGAACGGCAACACGTCCGTTGTCGGAGCCGGCAAGCAGGTCTCCATCTGCCAAAGCCTTGATTGTGCTGATTGAGGGTGTATTTGGCGGCTGTTGCTGAATCCAAGTTGAGCCGTTCCAAATCTGAATCGCTCCGCCGGTGGCAACGCAAATTTCGCCGCTCGCGGAAACTGCTACCAGGTCTCGAGAAAAATATGAAAGGTCAGTGTCAGTGGAAACTGGGGGCAATCCATTGCCAAGTCCTCGCCAGTTGCCGGTTTCTGGATTCCAAATGGCGATATTCCGAGCTTTTCCCATCCCCGCGAAATCAAAGTTGCCTCTTGCAACAACAACGCGGCCTGACGGCCCATTGCCGTCTGGGTCTCCCACTGCAAGTCCGGCAATGCCTTGATAATTGATTTGAATCGCCGAGTTGTCACTTTGGGCGACGCCCGCCGTTCCGCTCCCCTGAAGCCATTGCGGATCGCATTGGGCAACTGCGACGCGGCAAGACGCCAATGCAACAAACCAAACGAACGAGCTGCCGCCGAAGCTGCGCCAAGTCATTCCATGCCTCCCGATGCAAATCTTGTCAATCATTCCAATTCACTTCGCCAATGTACTGCATGCTACAGAAAAACGAAAGCCGGCAGAAAGCCGGCTTTCGTTCAATCCCATTTTTGTGTTATCGGATCACTTCGGCTTAAACGTACTCTTGAACGCCTTGATCGCGTCCTCAAGCTTCTTCTCAAGCGCTGCGTCGATGGCCAGCTTCTGATTCAGCTCATCACGCACCGGCTTGCCGAGTGTGCTCATGTACTCGACGAGACCGTTCTCGAATTCGCGCACGTTCGCGACCGGGACATCGTCGAGGAGGCCCTTGGTGCCGGCGAAGATCGAGACGATCTGGTCGGTGATGTGGAAGGGGGTGTACTGGCCCTGCTTGAGCAGTTCGATGAAGCGGCGGCCGCGGTCGAGCTGGCGCTGGGTGGCCTTGTCCAGTTCGGTGCCGAGCTGGGCGAAGGCTTCGAGTTCGCGGGCTGCGGCGAGATCGAGGCGGAGCGAGCCGGAGATCTTCTTCATGCCCTTCACCTGGGCGTTACCACCCACGCGCGACACGGAGATACCGACGTTAATGGCGGGACGGACACCGGAGAAGAAGAGTTCGGGCTCGAGGTAGATCTGGCCGTCGGTGATCGAGATCACGTTGGTCGGGATGTACGCCGAGACGTCGCCTTCCTGGGTTTCGATGATCGGGAGAGCGGTGAGCGAGCCGGCGCCGTTCTCGTCGGAGAGCTTGGTCGCGCGCTCGAGCAGGCGGGAGTGCAAATAGAACACGTCGCCTGGGTATGCCTCGCGGCCGGGCGGGCGACGCAGGAGCAGCGAGAGCTGGCGATACGCAACGGCCTGCTTTGACAAGTCGTCGTAGATGCAGAGCGCGTGCTTGGGCTTGCCACTGGGGCCTTGGCCACTGGCGCCGCCGCCATCGCGGGTCTTGCCCTGCCACATGAAGTACTCGCCCATGGCGCAGCCGGAGTAGGGCGCGATGTACTGCATCGGGGCCGGATCGGATGCACCTGCGGAGACGACGATGGTGTAATCCATCGCGCCGTTCTTGCGGAGCGTTTCGACGACGGCCGCGACGGTTGATTCCTTCTGGCCGACGGCCACGTAGATGCAGACGACGGCGTCTTTGGTGCCCCAGTACTGCTTCTGGTTGATGATCGTGTCGATCGCGACGGCGGTCTTGCCGGTCTTGCGGTCACCGATGATCAGTTCGCGCTGGCCCTTGCCGATCGGGATCATCGAGTCGATCGACTTGATGCCGGTCTGCACGGGCTCGGTCACGGGCTGACGCTCGGCGATGCCGGGGGCGATGATGTCGACCTTGCGGAACTCGGTGGTGTTGATCGGGCCCATGCCGTCGATCGGGCGGCCGAGCGGATCGACGACGCGACCGAGGAGGGCTTCGCCGACGGGCACTTCGAGCAGGCGGCCGGTGGCCTTGACCACGTCGCCTTCTTTGATCTTCTTGTAATCGCCGTACACAACGGCGCCCACGGTGTCTTCTTCGAGGTTGAAGACCTGACCCATGACGGCGCCCGCGCTCGACTGGAACTCGAGGAGTTCGCCGGCCATCGCGTTCGACAGGCCGTAGATGCGGGCGATGCCGTCGCCGATCTCGATCACGCGTCCGACTTCGGACACTTCGAGCTGCGTGGCGAACTGCTGGATTTCCTGACGAATAACGCTGGCGATCTCGTCGGTCTTGATCTTCACGGCGGAGTCCTTTTTGCCCGCACCCGGGTCGAGCCCGTCGGGGGCTCCCGGATGGGCTGCAACGATAGGTGCGCGCCGCGAAGCGGTCATCCTTTTTGATCGCCGGAATGGGGTTCGCAAACCCTTCCAAATGCCGGACTTGGGGCAAAGACGGGGGTGAGCCGGGGGGGAAAAGAAAGCCCCGGACCTTGCGGGCCCGGGGCATTGAGAGTTTCAGTGAGCTCGTTCGATCAGGGGCAAACCAGCGCGTCGTAGGCAGCGGCGAAGATGACGAAATCGGTGTCATCCACGACGCCATCGAAGTTGAAATCGGAGGAGCAGGCGTTGGTCATCGCGGGTGTGCCGCATTCGAGGGCATCGTATTGAACTGCGAAGATCACAAAGTCCGCGTCTTCGACGACGCCGTTGTGCGTGACATCGGCGGGGCAACTAGAGGGGAATGGCTCGATCGCAGCGTCGGTGTAGAGGGCGTTGCTGCCGCCGGCGAGGTTGCCGATCAGCGTGTCCACGCCGGTGGTCGGATTCACCGTGCGGAGCGCGGGCTGGCCCGTGCCCTGCAGGGCATTCACAACTTTGTACGAGGCGTACCAAATCGTGCCGGTCTGGAAGTCGGTGCCGATGCCCTGGTTGTACGCGGGCGTGAAGCTGAGCACGTTGCCGAGCCACACGGCATTGTCGCCGACCTTGTGCGAGACCCATTCGTTATACACATCCATGAAGAGGTATTCGCCGTTCGGGCGGCAGGTCAGTCCGACGTGCAGGACGTTGACGTTCGAATTGATCGTCGCCGTTGAGACAACGGCACCGGTGTGAATATCGAAGTTGAGCAGGCGCGAGACGAGACCGCCGCTCGTGGGCGTCGCCATGCCGGTGAGGCGATGGGTGACAGGGTTCCACGAGAGGTCGGTGAGGACTTCGTTCGCGGCAAGGCCGACTGGCGCACCGACTTGCGTCGCGGCGCCGGTGGTTCGATTCACGGAGTAAATGCCCTGCTGCATCGACCCCGCGGGACCCTGAACTGAGACAAAGAGACGACCGTCGGGAACGAACTCCATCCCCGAGACGAAGTGACCGACCGGAACCGGGATGGTTGCGATTGGGGTCACTGTGTTTGGCCCGAGCGCCGGGAACGTTACCAACGTCGCGAGCCCGTTCGTGCGATCGATTTTCGGCGACCAGATCGTTTGCGCCGAAGCGGAAAAGCACAGACCTACCGACCCCACCACACCCAATAAGAATGCTGCGGACTTCACAAGACACCTCCTGACAGGCGCCGGCTCTTCAGGGCCAGCACCAGCATTTTAAACGCAGTACTTTAAATATGCAATGACGGAAATCGCGCCCGGGGCGATAAGACCGGAGCGGTATGTCCCGCTGCTTCCAAAGCCCCGCCGAAGGCGGGATTTGAGGGCACCCAGACAGTTATCGCTTTTTGATTGCCACGCGAACCAGCCGCGTCTCGGTCTCGAATTTGAGGTATGAAGGGAGGTCGGAGAAAACCACTTCCTTCTGCGTCACTCCCTTTTCGAGATCTTCGAACGAGAGATTGACCGTGGCGGCGATCTTAATTTCGCCTCGCTTGACCTGATCGATGTAATCGGCGGGGCCGCTCACGGTGACTTTGGGGATGAACCGATCCTGCTCGGGAATGGTCACATCCCAGCGCGAGAGTTCGCCCGGGGCCATGCGGACCTGGATCGGAACACCTGTGAGTTCGATAGATGACTGACGCTTGCGAATGGCCAAGGTGACCTGAGCCGTCGGGGGTTCGATGCGCGCGGCTCGCTTGTTCTTGAGTGCCGCGGGAAGTTCGAGTCGGACCTGAGGCACTGTTTCGCGTCGACCCGCGAGCAGGCGGGAGAGATCTTCGGGCCGGAGCGTTGCGAAGACTTCGAGTGTCGAGCCGGCGGCGCCCGCGGCCTCTGCGGGCAGGTAGACCTTCACAGTCGCGGGGCGCACTTCGGGAACACCCTCGAGTTCGGATTCGCCGACATCAACAACGACGCGAGCGGTGCGGACTTCCATCGCTTCGACACGCACGCGTACGGTCGCGGGTTCGACGCGATCAACGGTCAGGCCGAGTTTGCGGAGCGCGGGATCGGCACGAAGGGCGTCTCGAAGGGAAACGACGTATTCGCCGGGAGTTGCCGGAATGCCCGAGGAACCGATGGCAAGCGTGAGCGGACCGGTGCGCGACAGCTCTTCGGCGGGAACGAACGCGCTCGCGCTGCCGGAGAAGCCGACGGTGATGCTGCCTCGAAACGAGTCTTCGGCTTGAATCGCCCGCTCCGAGTCGGCTTCGGAAACGAACTGGAGCGTGAAGCGAACGTCGCGTCGCTGAAGACTCTCGGCCTCTGCGAACACCCACACCAGGAGGGTGATGACCGAAACGAGGGTGATGGTCTTGATGCGTTCGATCATGATTCAGGCTGCGCCTTTGCCGTAGCCCTCTTCTGGTTGCTGATCGTTGGGAATGGCCTCGAACGCGTTGGTTGCCTCGTTTGCGGGATTGAGAGCTTGGGCTTCGGCAGCGGCAACTTCGGCCTGTGCCGCAGCAACGGCGTCTTCAATCGCCTGTTTGATTGCCTGCGGGTGGAGGCGCTTCTTGAGTTCGATTTCGAGTTCTTCGGAGTTGGCGACGAGCATGAGGCGGCCTCGCTCGGCGATGCGGATCTGGCCGGACTCTTCGCTGACGACGACGACGAGGGCGTCGCACTCTTTGCTGACGCCGACGGCGGCGCGGTGGCGCGAGCCCAGCCGCTTGTCGGGCATTTCGTCAGGCTCTGCAAGGGGGAGCTGAACGCCTGCGGCCGCGATGCGTTTGCCTTTTATCACGACGGCGAGATCGTGGAGAGCGGACCCGGGGAAGAAAATGGTCTGAAGAAGCCGGGCGGAGAGTTCGGCGTTGAGCGGGGTGCCGCCTTCGACCGCACCGGCGACGGCGATCGAGCGTTCGATGACGATGATGGCTCCGAAGCGGGCGCGGCTCAAGCTCTTGCAGGCTTCGCAGATTTCTTCGATGACGAGCGCGATTTCTTTGGGCGAGGAGCGGAAGAACGGGGTCTCGCCCAGGCGGACGAGAGCGCGCCGGAGTTCGGGCTGAAAGATAACGACCAGGCCGATGGCGAGGAAGGCGAGGAGGCGGTCATAGAGAAGACCGATCCGCTGGAAGACCTCGGCGCCACCCAGCACGCGGGCGGCAATACCGATGATGATGCCGAGAAGGAGCAGGCCCTTCAAAGCACCCGCTGCACGCGTTCCCTGTACGAAACGGACGATCGCATAAACGCAAACCCAGATGATCGCCAGTTCGAATGCGACCACGAGGCCGGAGTACGCGGCGAGCCGGGCGAACAGGTCATTGAGTCGGTTGAGAAACACGGTGATTGGATCAGCCGAACACGTGCGGTGCGATAGCCCCGCCCGCCCCATCGAAAAGCCCCTGAGTCTACTCTTCGGCTTGTATGGGTTATCGAGTGCGAGAGTTCCAGGAAACACCGAATCCCGGCGCGGTCAAGGTCGTGCTGGAGGGGCCGATCTCGCCCTTAGAGGGACGAGGCAGCGCGCCCCGGTCGTATCGATCTGCGGAATCCGCGGCAATTGATCCGCTCGCGGCGCGGCTCTTCCGGGTCTCGGGCGTGGAGAACGTACTGATCTCGACGGACTGGCTGACGGTGGGAAAGAAGCCCGAAGCGACGTGGAAATCAGTGAAAAGCGCGGTCGAGAAGGCGCTGGCTGAGGCGGAGTGAGATGGCACGGGTACGCACCGCCGTTCAGCCGATCGAGAATCGCAGAAGCGCAAAGAGTGCTCTGAAAGGTGGCCCCGGCCGCGATGCGCGAATCGTCGGGTCGCTCGCGGCTTGGTTTACAAAGAACGGACGAGCGTTGCCCTGGCGCACCGAACCCCGAAGGGCGTACCCGTCTCTGGTCAGCGAATTGATGCTCCAGCAGACGCAGGTTTCGCGAGTGCTGGAGAAGTTTGAGCCGTTCATGAAGCAGTTTGCATCGGTGCGGGCCCTCGCTGAAGCCGACGAAACGGATGTGATGGCGGCCTGGTCGGGGCTTGGGTATTACCGGCGGGCTCGGCTGCTGCGGGCATGCGCGAAGGCGATCGTGCGCGACCACGGCGGAGCAATCCCGGAGATCGCGGAACAGCTCGCAGAGTTGCCGGGGATCGGGCGGTACACGTCCGGCGCGATCGCTTCGATTGTGTTTGGGGGGCGGGAAGCGATTGTGGATGGGAATGTCTGCCGCGTGCTGCAGAGGTTGGAGGCGAAGCAAGGGCACGCGGGCGACAAGAAGGTGATGGATTGGGCGTGGGGGCGTGCGGAGACATTGGTCGCGTTGACCGCGCGCGGGAAGGAGGTCGCACGGTTCAACGAAGGACTGATGGAGTTGGGCGCGACGGTGTGCACGCCCGATGCGCCTCGGTGTGGCGAGTGTCCACTGATCGCGGATTGCGCGGCGTATCAAGCGGGGTTGACCGAGTCGATTCCGGCGCCAAAGCCCAGAGCAAAGCGGAAGCGTTTGCATCACGATGTGGTCATTGTGCACCGGCGCGGGGCGAACGGCGTGACAGAGTATTTGCTGGAGCAGCGGCCGGAGCGCGGCTTGTGGGCGGGAATGTGGCAGCCACCGGCGACCGAGAGCGCGGCGAAGTCGCGTCAGTCTTTGAGGGCGCTGATGACGAAAGTCGGTTTGTCTGGACCCGCTGATGAGAGCGCGACGGGGCCAAATGAGTCGGTTTTTCATACCACGCATCGGGAGATTTTGTTTCGAACCTGGAGAGTGCGCGCAAATCCCTCGACGGACAAAGCAACTCGAAGGTGGATTGCGGAGGACGCGTTCGCGCGGGTTGGGATCAGCAACGCTCACCGGCAATTGATGCTGCGGGCATGAGACCGCGAGAAACTCGCTCGGGCCGAGCCGGATTGGCGGTGGCGATGGCGGCGGCCAATCGCTCATCCGCCATCAGGAACCAAAGACAAAGCAGCATCGGCAGTTCGTATTTGTCCCAGGCGATGTGCGCTTTGGCGAGAACGAGCAGATGTACCATAACGAGCGTCGAAACGAGCGAGCGGCGGCAGAATGCCATTGTCGCGATCCACGCGAATGCACCGAGGATGATGAGCCTGGTTGTCGAATGCGCCCCCGCGGCCTCGCGGATCATGCGATCGAAGTAGCCCATGTTGTCGATTTCATAGTGGAAGTTATCCTGGGGCGGAAAGAACCAAAAGCAGATCGCGACGACAAGCAGCAATGCAATCGAGCGGACGGAGACGACAGCGCGCGGTTGGAGCTTGCGATCAAAGATCACCCAGCCGCAGTACGCGAAATACAGCCCGAGGCAGGCGAGGCCGTACAGCGCGTACTGCGGGTAGAAGAGGATGGTGTGCTGCGCAGTGGAAACAGCTTGCCGTTTCACTTCGCCCGGCGGGCCGAAACCGCCCCAGAAAATGATCCAGGCTGAAAGCACGAGTGCGCCGGAGAATCCTGCCGCGGATTTGGAAGAGGTGAGGATCGCGCGCCAGCGTTCATTCGCGGGACGCAGGCGGATTAATTCCGCAATTTCCCAAAGCGCAAGCCCGACCGGAAACGCGACCATGTACTGGCGGCAGGAAATCGCGAGGGTGAAAAACAACGCGGCGATCCAGGGGCGATCGCGCTGGAACAGCGCGAGGCCGAGCAACGTGAAAAGGATCGCGAAGGAATCGGGGTAGATGTGAACACCCACTCCCAGGAAATATGGAAACGCAAGCATGCAGAGTGCGGCAGGAACGACTCTGCGATCGGGGCCCCGGGCGAGAAGCACAAAGAGCACGAGCGTGAGGCAGACAGCGCCCAAACTGAAGTAGCGTGCCGCGGGAAGGCCGCCACCGGTGAGGCGATCAGCCCAGCCGAAAAGTGTGAGAGAAAGGGGTGTGCAGAGTTCCGAATAGGTTCGGAGTTTTTCGAGCGAAGGAAAACCATCGGAGGTGAGGTATTGGGCGTTGGGCCAGTAATGGGTTTCGTCGCGGAGGGGCGGCGCGGCGTTGAGCTGCATCTGCCAGCCGACGACTGCGCAGAAGGCGATGATGGCGAGAATGAAGGCGATGCGAACGCGCGAAGGCATGCGGCTCGATCGTATTCGGACCATGCCTTGGACCGGCGGTTCGCTATGTTTATCTGATGAAACTGGCGATCGTCATGCCCGTGTACAACGAAGCGAAGCTGGTGGAGCGTGCGCTCGACCGGATCGCGGCATGTCCCGCGCCGAAGGATGCGAAAGGAAACACACTCGAGCGTCTTGTCGTGATCGTCGATGACGGATCGACGGATGGGACGGCGGAGATTGTGAAGCGATTAGGCGAACAATCTCGGTCAGGGGTTGAGGTTCGAGTGGAGCTGTCCAGCCCGAACAAGGGGAAGGGCGCGGCAGTCCGGCGCGGCATCGATCTCGCGATGGGGCAAGCAGCGGACATCGTGCTGATCCACGATGCGGATCTTGAATACGACCCGATGGACCACGGAGCGATGCTGGCTCCGATCTTGGATGGGCGGGCCGACGCGGTGATCGGCTCGCGTTTTCTTGGGCAAACTCACCGCGTGCTCTATTTCTGGCATTCCCTCGCGAATCGCGCGATTACGACGCTGAGCAACGTGTTCACGAATCTGAACCTTTCGGATATTGAGTGCTGCCTCAAGGCGTTCACACGCGATGTTGCGCTCGCGATCGAACTGAAGGAAGATCGCTTCGGCGTTGAGCCGGAGATCATCGCGCAGCTGGCGGGTATGACGATCGAGGATGATTCGAGCGGAACGAAAATGGACCGGAAGCTCCGCATCTTCGAGGTTCCCGTGACGTACTCCGGCCGCACGTACAGCGAGGGAAAGAAAATTCGCTGGCAGGACGGGATCGAGGCGATTGCGGTGATTGTGAAGCGGAATCTCTTCAATTAGATCGGCGTGGGAGTTGATCTGCTCTCGAATCGAATCCGATTCGCTCCATCCGCCGAAACCTACCCTGACGCGTGTTCCGCATCGCCCTTCGAATGCTCTTCGGTGATCGCACCAAGTACATCACCTTGGTGATGTCGCTCGCGTTCGCGACGATGCTCATGAATCAGCAGGGGGCGATTTTTCTTGGGCTGCTGACGCAAGCGACGGGTCCGCTGCAAAATGTCGGACAGGCAGATCTGTGGGTGGTCGATCCGGGGACGGACTGGGTCGCGGAGTATCGGCCTTTGAGCGATCAGAAGGTCGGGCGGGTGCGGAGCGTCGCGGGAGTCGCATGGGCCGAGCCGTTCTTCAGTAATTACGCGATCACCGAGCTCAAGAACGGTAATTTCAAGCGTGTGCAGATTCTGGGTTTGTCGCGCACGACACTGGCGGGTCGGCCGCCGGAGATGGTCGAGGGGCGGCTCGAAGATCTCTGGACGCCCGACGCGATCGTCGTCGAGATCAAGAGCAAGGACAAGCTCGGCGGCGTCAAGATCGGCGACACGCTCAAGATCAACGACAAGCGTGCCGTCGTCGTCGGTTTCTGCAAGGCCAGGCAGGGCTTCGAAAGCAACGCAATCATCTACACTACGTTCGACAATGCCACTCGTTTCACGCCGGTTGGTCGCAAGGCGATCTCGTACATCCTCGTGAAAGTGAAAGACCCTGCGGACTTGAAAGCAGTCCAGCAGCGGATCAACGAGTTGGGTGACGTCACGGCCTTGACGACGGACGAGTTCCGACTGCGGACGATGAATTACATCGCGATCGCCACCGGGATCGGGTTCAATTTCGGAATCACTATCGCGCTTGGATTTTTTGTCGGCCTCTTGCTGTCCGCGAGCGTTTTCTATCAGTTCACACTCGAGAACCTGCGGCAGTTTGCAACGCTGAAAGCGCTGGGCGCGACGGGATGGACGCTCTCCGGCATGGTTCTGGCGCAGGCGTTTGTGGTGGGGCTGATTGGGTACGGAATAGGCGTCGGGCTTGCGGGTGCGTTCACGATTTTTACTGCGCGGGCCGAGAGCGAGCTCTCGGCAAAGTTGCCTTGGGAATTGCTTTTGATTTCGCTGGTCGCGATGGTGCTGACGGTCATGCTCGGAAGCGTGCTCAGCCTAAAGCGTGTGATCACTGTCAGCCCGGGGGCGGTGTTCGGGGCGGTGGCTTAAAGCCGGCAAGGAGCTTGTGATGGTGCGCTGGGCGACGATTGTGCTTTCGATCATCGGGGTTGTGATCGGCGTGCTCGCTGTCACGACGGGCAAGCGCGTCATTCCCGATTCGCCACTGGCACGGCCCGCCAGCGTGAATCCGTTCGGGAGAGGCGTTGCGGCGCTCGGGATCGTGGAACCCGCCGGACGCGTGATCGAAGTCGCGGCGCCGGATCCTGGGCTCGTCACCGAGGTCCTGGTGAATGTGGGCGACATTGTGACCAAGGGCCAGCCCCTGATGCAGCTCGATACCCGCGGCATCGACTCTCAGATCATCCGCGCCGAAGGCGAACTCAAATCTCGCGAAGCGGAAATTCAGCGCTGGCACGCCATTCCACGGGCCGAAGACATCCCGCCGCTCGAAGCCGCGGTGCAGCGAGCCAAGGCGACGCAAGTCGATGCCGAAGACAAGTTGCAGCGCACGAACGACGCGGTGAAGAGCGGCGCGATGTCGGCACGCGATGTGGCATCCGCGCAGGCCTCTGTCGAGATCGCCCGCGCCGAACTCGCATCCGCGACCGCTGCGCTCGCCAAGCTCAAGGCCGGCGGCTGGAAGGCCGATCTCGAAGTCGCTCAGGCAAATCTCGAATCAACCAAGGCCCAGGTGACCGCGCTTCAGATTCTCAAGGAGCGGATGACAGTGCGTGCGCCGCGAGAAGGAACTGTGCTGCGCCGCGATGTCGAGGCCGGCGAATACGTGCAGGGACCGAGCATGGCGAAGGCGCCGCTCGTTCTGGGCGATCTGACCAAGTTGCACGTGAGGGCGCAGGTCGATGAAGAGGACTTTGCACTGATCGGAAAGGATTCGAAAGCCGTTGGCAGAACACGCGGGGCATCACCGCTGGAAATCCAGTTGCAGATAGTCCGCATCGAGCCCTTCGCCCGGCCGAAGCTCAATCTCTCCGGTGCGAACTCGGAACGCACCGACACTCGCATCATCGATGTGCTGATGGCGATTGTCGGAAGCGATGGAACCGGCGGGGCATTCGGCATTGTGCCCGGGCAGGCGGTTGATGTGTTCTTTGATGCGACCAACAAAAAGCCTTCAAGCCCCGGGCCGGAAAAGCGCTGACATCGCAATCGCGCCGGCGACCATGACGTTGAGGGAATCGACTCCGGGACGTTGCGCGATGCGGACCCGTCGATCGGCCGCGGCAAGCATCAACGGTGACAGCCCCGGTCCTTCGGAACCCAGCGCCAGCGCAAACTTGCAATTGACGCGTGCGGCCCGCAACGAAACGTCGGTCAACATCTCTGCGCCGGCGTCGGGCGTGAGAGCGAGCAGCTCAAAGCCTTCACGCCGAATTTGCGCCGCGGCATCCTCCCAAGGCGACAACGTCACGAACGGGATTCGAAGCGAGTGCCCCATCGAGACCCGGATCGCCTTGCGATAGAGCGGGTCCACCGACTGAGGCGATAGCACGATCACAGTTCCCTCGGGCGCGAGCGCGGAGACGCAGCGGAAGAGGCCGCCCATGTTGTCGAGATTGGTCAGGTCTTCAAGAACGACAAGCGCTGCCGCGGCTTTGATTTTCGCCACAACCTGCTCCTCCGAAAGCGGCGCCAACCTCATCCCCGACGCGAGCAGTCCCCGGTGGAATTTGAATCCCACGACTTCGTGGAGCACGGCATCTTCTGCGACAAACACCGGCGTTCCTGCGGGCGCACGCTCCAGCAATTGCCGCTGAGCCTCCACTTTCGATCGCCCGACAAGAAAGGACCGGCACGGATACGACGACTCGAGCAGGTGCTGGGCCACCAGCGCGCCCTCGCAAATGAACGACCCGTAGGGAGCGGATCCGTCGATGCCGCGGCTCAAATCCCCTTCTTTGAGTGCCCGATATTCGCAAACACGCGGGTCGGAAGGATCGGTGAGTGTGATGAGATTGAGGGCGGGCACGAGGTCCTTTGAAGGGTGAGCGGGCGGGCCGAGAGAATGATCATTCTTGAGCGGGAGGCAGGCTGTCCGACTATCTGAGTTGAGGCGATCTACGTTTGGCCTCTCTTTCAGACTCTTTTCCGATTCTCCGTCAACCAGGCAGTCAGCCCTCCCCTCCGGCGGGAACGCTCAGAACGAGGAAGCAAAGCGAACATGGAAACGTGGCAAGCGATCGTGCTGGGTCTGGTTGAAGGAATCACGGAGTATCTGCCCGTCAGCTCGACCGGGCACCTGATCATCGCGGGCGATCTCATGAAGCTGGATCGGCCTGAGACCAAGGCTGCGTTCGATGCGTTCAGCGTGATCGTGCAGGGCGGCGCGATTCTGGCTGTGCTGCTTCTTTACCTGCCTCGGTTTGTTCAGATGCTCATGGGCCTGCTCGGCCGCGATCGCGTCGGGCTAAAGCTGTTTCTCAACATTGTGATCGCGTTCATACCGGCGGCACTGGTCGGGATCGTGCTCAAGAAGGTCATTGAAGCCTGGCTTTTTCACCTCTGGCCGGTTGTTTTCGCCCTCGTGATCGGCGGGTTCTACATGATCGGCGTTGAGCTCTGGCGTCGTTCCCGCAAGCCAATGAAGGGCGGCATCGAGGGCAAGGCTGTCGAGCAGATGTCGCCGGGAGATGCGCTTGCGGTCGGACTGCTTCAGATCTTCTCGCTCTGGCCTGGAACGAGCCGCTCGATGATGACGATCACGGCGGGATACTTCCGGGGTCTGAAGCCCGGTGCCGCGGCCGAATTCAGTTTCCTGCTGGGCATGCCCACGCTTCTCGCGGCCACTCTTTACACCCTGTACAAAGACCACGCCGAACACAAAGTGGACGGCCAGACAATGTTCAAGGTGCTCGGCGCCAAGCCGATCTTGATCGGCATCGCCGTCGCAGCGATCAGCGCGTTCATTGCGGTGCGCTGGCTGGTGGGCTTCCTGAACAAGCACGGATTGGTCGCGTTCGGGTTTTATCGCATCGCACTGGGAGTAGTGCTGCTGGCACTCGCATTGGCGGGCATTGTCTCCGTAAGCAAGTGAGTTTTGACTGAAAGTGCGTGTGGTTGTTGCCGATGCAACAATCCGCCCGCATGACTTCCAAGACTTCCTATCCCAAGGCCAAGATAAACGTCGTACTCGTGGAGTCGATCCATCCGAGGGCGGTCGATCTTTTTAAGGCCGAAGGCTTTCAAGTCCAGAGCATGGCGGGAGCGCCCGACGCCAAAAAGCTGGCTTCGCTTGTCGCCGATGCGCATGTGCTCGGCATCCGATCCAAGAGCGATGTGACGCCGACGATCCTTGCCGCGGCACCAAAGCTGCTCACCGTCGGCGCGTTCTGCATCGGCACGAATCAGATCGCGATCGATGAGGCCTGCAAGCGGGGCGTACCCGTCTTCAACTCGCCGTTCAGCAACACGCGCAGCGTCGCCGAACTCACCATCGCCGAAGCGATCGGGCTTCACCGTGGTCTCGGCGACAAGACCATGCAAATGCACAAGGGCGACTGGGATAAGTCTGCCGCGGGTTCGCACGAGGTGCGCGGGCGGACGATCGGCATCGTCGGCTACGGACACATCGGCTCGCAGGTCTCGGTTCTGTCCGAGGCGATGGGCATGCGCGTTGTGTTCTTCGACATCATCTCCAAGATGGCCCTCGGCAACGCACGGATGGTGCGGAGTCTGAGGGAACTGCTTGAAGCAAGCGACATCGTCACATTGCATGTACCCGCAACGAAGCAGACCGAGGGAATGATCGGCAAGGCCGAACTCGCGCGCATGAAGAAAGGCAGCTACCTCATCAACAACGCGCGAGGAAGCGTTGTTGATGTTGCAGCCCTCGCGGCCGCCATGAAGAGCGGTCAGATCGCGGGCGCGGCTCTCGACGTGTTCCCCGATGAACCCGCGGCCAAGGGCGAGAAGTTCGACAGCCCGTTGCAGGGTCTGTCGAATGTGTTCCTCACGCCCCATGTCGGTGGCAGCACCGAAGAAGCGCAAGAAGCGATCGCCGAAGACGTCTGCGACAAACTCATTAAGTTTGTCAATGTCGGCTCGACCACCGGCGCCGTCAACGTGCCCGAGGTCGAACTGCCCGAGCAATTGATCCGCGACGGGGTGAAGACCGTTCGCCCGCACCGCATCCTCCACTTCCACAAGAACGTGCCCGGCGTGCTGAGCAAGATGCACACGCTCATCGCGAACATGAACGCGAACATCAGCGCGGAATACCTGCGTACCAACGAGGATGTGGGTTACGTCGTGCTCGATGTTGATCCGAGCGACGGCGAGGCCATCCGCAAGAAACTTGCGGAGATTCCCGAGACGATCCGCGTACGCGTTCTCTGGTAGCTGCTCAGCCCGCGGTCGGCACGAACGATGCCGGTCGTCCCTTTGAATCGTTGAGCTGCTCGAACTCGACTTCGAAAATGGCCTTGAGGGCCGCCGGGGTCAATACGACATTCGTCGCTCCGTACGAATGCACTCGGCCTTCGGAATCGAGCAGCACGACCTCGTCGGCAAATCGGAGCGCGAGCGATAGATCGTGCAGCACCACCGCGACACCGATTCCGCGCGAGGCCAGTTCACGCAGCAGGAGCATCGAGGCCAGTGCGTGGTGAGGGTCCATCGCGCTGACGGGCTCGTCCGCGAGCAGGTATCGCACGTCTTGCGAATGATTAAAACCGAGCTGCGCGAGCGCCCGCGCGAGATTCGCCCGCTGCTGCTGACCCGCGCTCAGAATGTGGAACGGATCTCCGGCGCGATCGCGAAGACCGACCGTCCGGAGTGATGATGTTGCCGCTTCGGGTGTGTGCGCGCCGTGCGCGAATCGTCCCATCGCCACCACTTCTTCCACCGAGTAATCAAAGGCGACAGAAGATTGCTGAGGCAGGTACACCAGCTTTCGCGCACGCTCCCGATCCGGGATTGTCGCGATGGCCGTCTCGTTGTACATCGCCTCGCCCGTCTGGGGCCGGCGCAGGCCCGCCATCAGCCTGAGCAGCGTCGATTTCCCCGCGCCGTTCGGTCCGATGATCGCAACCACTTTTCCCGGTGGCAGCGCGACACTCACGCCGCGTAGCACCGGGCGCGACGGCTCATATCCAAAGAAGACATGCTGAAGCAAAAGTGCCACGGCAAAGAGTACCGCGCCGGCTACACAAACATCCGCAGCAGCGAGCCCCATTCCCCGTACCGATACTCGATCCCTTCCTGATCGTGAATCCGCCGGATCTGCTCAACCGCCCGCTCGCTCAAGTCGTTCTGCCACTGCTGCGCCGACTTGTCGCAGAAATACACGCGGCAGCCGCTCGGCTTGATCACATGGACCCCGCAGATGTTGGCGACTTGAAAGGCGCATCCGCCCCTCGCTTGCGCAGCATCTAATTCTTCGACCAACAGCGGCCGCTCCAGTCGTGCAATGCAGTACGCAGCCTCGAGCCCGGTTGTGTACAACCGGTGATCGGCCTCTCTGAAATTGCAGCACCTGCCGCTCGCCCAGCACGCTGGCCCTCTCGCTTCGATCTGATCCGCGATCATCGCGTAAACAGCCTCGAGCGCGCCCGCGACACGTTGCGAACGTGCCGCGGCAAGCCAGGAAATTGTCTGCGGTTCAGGCACTGATCAATTCAAGGCCGGCTCAGATATCGATCACATCGCGCCGCCTCAGAATCTCGTCCGGCTCAAATCGCCGCCCTTTGTTGATCCCCGGACAAAGCCGCGATGCCAGTTCCCACCGCTTGCGGCTCACAAGCAGACTCTTCCAGAACGGCCACGTGCGGCATTGCTTCGGGCGCAGTTCGTACACGCCGCACACTGCCTTACCCGGAATCTTCTCGCGATCGAGAAAAATGCAGTCGTTGCCGTGTGAAGTGACCTTTTCGTTCAGAGAACGCCCCATGACCGTCGGCCGCGTGTATCGGGCAGTGAATTCCTCAAGGCTGAGAGCAAACCGTGCCGCGAGCGCCGCTGCTTCCTGATCGTCCACCAGCACATACCCCTCGGGACCGGAGCAGCAGTTGCCGCACATGGTGCATTCGAAGCGCAGACCGGCCTCACCCGATTCTGAATCGGGCTTTGCGAACCATTCGATTTGCGGGAGCGAGTACGACACGTCCAAGCGTACGGCGCACGAAATCAAACCTCGCGCCGGATCGGCGGATAGATGCACCGATCCGGTCCGACGTACTGGAGCGCAACCAGCGTCTGGTCGTCCGCGCGGGTGCGGGCACGGGTGTGTGCGAAAAGCGATCGATGAATGTTCTCGATGATCGTGTCGGGGCGCCCGTCGCTCGCGAGAATCGCGTCGTCGAGCCGCTTCTCGCCGAACATATCGAGATGGCCCGCACGCGATGCACTTCCAAAAGCTTCGGTGATTCCGTCGGTATAGAGCACGATCGAGTCGCCGGGCAGGAGCTGGAGATCTTCGCTCAGGACGTCTAGATCTTCCGCGATACCCAGCGGAAGCCCTGCGCCGTCCTCGATGCCACGGATCGAATGCGACGCGGCACTGTAAAACCGAGGCGGGTTGTGCCCGGCCGACGCATAATTCAAGCGTGCCGTCGCCGGATCGAAGACACCAAAAAAGGCCGTGACAAAGTTCCCTTCGAGACGCGACGCGACAAGCCTGTGATTCGCAAACCGCAGCACTCCAGCGGCACTTCCATCGCCCCCCGAATAGCAGTGCAGAATCGCCCGAAGCATTGCCATAATCGTCGCAGCGCCCGCTCCGTGCCCGGAAACATCGGCGACCAGAATCCCGAGCTTGTTCCCCGGCATCGGCAGGAAATCGTAATAGTCGCCCCCCGCCTGATCGCTCGTGAGATAACTGGTCGCAACCGCGAGACCCGGAATGTCCGGCAATCTTTCCGGCAGTAGCGACTGCTGCACCCGCGCCACTTCTTCGAACTGCGCCGTCAGTACCTTGTTCAACCGCTCGACTTCCTTGAGCGCAACCAGATTGCGCGTGATCGCGCCGATCAAGTTACCCATCATCATCGCGTCTTCAAAGAGCGGTTCATCGAACGCGTTGGGCGCGCGACGCAGCTGAATCGACCAGTTCAGAACTTCGCCATGGTCGTACAGCGGGCTCGCGATCGCGCTCTTGTATTCGGAAAGCAGCGAGCCGAAAACTGGATCGTCCTTGATATTGAGATCAGTAAAAATCTTCGGCGTTCCGCCCTTAATGCACTCGGCAATAAATCCGGTCGTGTGCGTCGGCAGCTGATGAAACGTCGCCCACGGATTCGGATTGACGGTATCGGGCATGCCGCCTTCACCCGAATCGGCTCTGCGCTGAAACTCCCGGACGTCGTAATACCGCGTGATCTTGTAACTGCCCGCCGGGAGCCCGCGCGTCGAGACAGAAACGAAGAACTCCATCGGCCGGATGCGCCACATCCGTGGCCCAAAGACCTTGAACACATCCGACGGCTCGCGCGCCAGACTCGCATCGCGGAGCAAATCCACAATGATCTTGATGCGGGGGCTGTTGGAGAGGTCGTGTGAGGTCACAATTGGAGTTTACGGGGAGGCAGAAGAGGTAAACCACGGACGTCAACGCGCACAGGGCGCACCGATACCCGTTAGACGCCCCCGCTCTTCCTCAGATACAAATCAATCAAAACTCAATTCAGCGCCCGCGATCCTTGCGCCAATTCGGCTTGCCTTTGTCGCGGTTCTTGCTCTTCTGGCTGCGGCGCTGCGAGCCGGTCCTGCCCGGACTTACATCACCGAAGCCCGCGCCCTGACCCTTCGCAAATCCGCCGCCAAGCCCAAGTTTCGGCGCAATCAGCTTCGCCTTGCCCGCGGCACGCGATTCGCCCGCATCTACAACGAGGTCCATCCGGCGCGTCGGCAGATCAACCGCGACGACCTTCACGCTCACAGTGTCGCCCATGTTGTACGAACGGCCCGAACGCTGATCCACCAGCGCGCCTGTGCGCGGATCGACCTTCCAGAACGGCGTGAGATTCTCGCGTGTGGTGTCGCCCGGCAAGTCTTCCTTCTTGACAAATCCTTCCGCAAGGTACTTGTCGATCTGGACAAACACACCCTTCGGACTGACGCCCGTGATGACGCCTCGGAAGCTCTCGCCCACATGCTTTTCGAGCAATTGGAGCACGAGGAATTGGCGCAGCGACCGCTCCGCCGACTCCGCGTTCTCTTCGCGCATCGTCGCGTGCCGCCCGATCTGCAGCAGCGTTTCCTGATCCGGGCACATATCCGAATCGCGGAGCTTACTGCCAAGCGCCTTGCGCTCGCCATCGGTCTTCGGCCGATTCGCTGCGTTCTTGGTCAGTTTCAGATACTGCGCCAACGCGCGATGTACCGTGAGATCCGCGTAGCGCCGGATCGGGCTGGTGAAGTGCGCGTACGCAGCGCTCGCGAGCGCAAAGTGTCCAATCAGCGCGGGTGAATACTCCGCCTTGCTCATCGTCCGCAAAACCGCCATGTGCACGGCCCGGCTCGCTGGCGTGCCCCGCGTCGAGTTCAGCAGACTCTGCAATTCCTCTCGCGTCGGGTTCTTGGGGATCTTGAACCCCGCCACCATCGCCGCTTTGCGGAGACCATCGACGTTGCCCGGCGTCGGATCCGGATGCGTACGCCGAAGCAGCGGCACATCCATCTTCTCAAACAGACGCGCGAGCACCTCATTGGCCTCGACCATGAACATCTCGATCAGCTTGTGCGTGTACGCCTGATCCTCACGCTCCGCATCGATGACGTGTCCGTTGTCGTCGTAGATGAGCACAACTTCCGGCAGTTCCAGGCTGATCATCCCCTGCCGATTGCGCCGGCCTTCAATGGCCTTGGCGCAGGTGTTCATTTCCTGCAGAGTTTCCAGCAACTGATCGGTGTATTTCGGAGGCGTCTTCGCATGTTTGCGGGCTTCGGTGAAGTCCCCATCAATCAGAGCCTGCGCTTCCAGATACGTCAGCCGCTTCGCGCTCTTGATCAGCGTGTTCTGCACGCCTTCCGATCGAACCGCACCCGTCTTGTCGTACGTCATGTACGCCGACTTGCAGAACCGGTGCACGCCTTCCTGCAATGAACAGATGCCGTTACTGAGCAATTCCGGAATCATCGGAATCACCCGCCGCGGCAAATACACGCTGTTGCAACGATCTTTCGCCTCTTCATCGATCGCCGAATCCGGCGGAATGAAGTACGCAACGTCCGCGATGTGCACCGCGACTTCCCAGCCACCATCCGGTAACTTCTTGATCGAAATCGCGTCGTCGTAGTCTTTCGCGTCCGGCGGATCGATCGTGATGATGAATTCCTGCGTCAGGTCCGCGCGCCCGCCCCACCCTTCCTTATCGAAGCATGAGATTCCGACCTTCTGATACTCCGCCATTCGCTCGTCGTACGAGACCGTGACTTCGCGCGCCTGGTCGTTGCACTCTTCCGGAAACTCGCCCGGCAAGTCGAACGCCGCGATCACCGCTTCGGTCTCCACATCCGGCCGGCCCGCATCCCCGAGCACCTTGGTGATCACACCTTCGCCGAGCGTCTGTCCCTGCGGATACACGACCATCTCAATGATGACTTTGCTGCCCTCGGGCGCATTCTTCGCCGCGGCATCGCGCACCACGATCGGTTCAGTCACTTCGCGGCCGTCCGGGAACACGATCCATTGCCCGCCCCGCTTCACCAGTTCGCCCGTGAAGCAGCTTCGCTTGCGCTGGACGATCTCGACGATCTCGCCAACAAATTGCGGCCCGTCGCCGTATCCGGATCGCTCGCGCCCCGAATCTCGCCGCACCGCAACCTTGACGATGTCGCCCGTCAGCGCATCGCTCGTCGCTTCAGGCGGAATGAAGACCGAGCCCTCACGCACTGCCTCCTGCGGCTCGACAAACCCGAATCCCTTCATCGCCTTGCGAAATTTCCCGATAACAAACCCGCCACGGCTTGTCAGAGATGGCAATCCGATCGCACCGTTGGGTGCAATCTCAACCAGTTTCTCGGTTTTCAGATCTTCGATCGCCTCATCAAACTCGGCCCAATCCGGCTCGCCAACGCCCAGGTCGTCGCGAAGCTGCCCCACGCTCCGTGCCGTGTAGTCGTCGTGTTTGAGATGCTCTAGTAGACGCTTGCGATAACGCAGACTCATAGACAGGACAATAGCGACTCTCGCGTCACTTCCCGTAGCGCAAACATCAGAAACCTCTCATATCCCGCGGCAAAACCGAGTCGCACGCCCCTCTTCAGAGCGATCCCGCGTATTGCCGGAAGCTCGCTCGGAAGGGTCTCGGCGTGAACTGCAGTTCGGACTTCACCTTCTCGGTCTCTGCAATGCTGTCTTGGCCGCCCATCAGCGCCATGCCGCGATCAAACGGAAGCAGCGAGCCAAGCCCGACATACTGCGCCGCCGTCGCCTGCAAAGCAGCCGCTTCCGCCGGCACGCCGAACGCGTTCAGGTTGTCATTCGCGCCATGAACACGATCGCGAATCTCGTGCAGCATTTCCGGCCAGCTGATCTTCTCCGAGCCAACCAGGTTGAACGTCTCGCCGATAGTCTCCGGCCGCTCCAGCGCCGACACATACGCGATCGCGACATCTTCCACCGCAACCGGCTGCACCACCGGAATCACTCGCGTTACACCACCCAGCGGCACACCCTTCTCTTCCGACCCGCGCGTGAAGTACGGCAGGAAAATCCACGGCTGGATTTCGCCCTTCACCCACTGCGTCGCCGTCTTCATGAATTCGCTTTTCGCGCCATGAATGAGACCCGGCCGGAAGATCGTCCAATCAAGCCCGCTCCGCCGCACGAACTGTTCGGCTTCCCACTTCGTCGTCTGATACTGGCAGATTCCCTGATCGTTTACTCCGAGTGCGGACATGTGCAGATACCGCTTCACTCCGGCAGCCTGACACGCCTCAACGATGATGCGAGTCGAGGCGACGTGCATCCGATGGAACGTCACGCCGCCGCGCCCTTCGCGCAGGATCCCGATCAGATGGATGCACGCCTGCACGCCCTCGAGTAGCGCCGCCGCGGAAACGCCGTCGTGGATATCGCCCTCAACCAGACTGATGGCAGCGCCGCCAGAAGCACGGGGCAGCACTGCAGCGGCCTTCTTTCGATCGCGCACAAGCGCCCGCACACCAAAACCACGCCGCACCAGTTCCGCGACGATCTCGCTCCCGACAAATCCTGTCGCGCCAGTCACAGCCACCGTCTTGATTGATCCGTTACTCATGCGCTTCCTTCGTGTGCCGCCCGGTGAATCGAGCCATTGGTCGGGTCAGTAAACAAGCGTAGATCGAACGAATCGGCTCCGGCACAATCCCTTTGAAAGCGCCGCCGCCGCCCACGCGCCGCTACCCTTGTGCAGCAGCCCCAATGCGCAACTTCCTCATTTTTTCCCTTCGCATGTTCCGGTACCCCGGTGCTCTCATCGGGTCGCTGATACTCGCGTTCTTTTCAGCGGTCGGCCTGGGCACGGCCATTCTCGCGATCCAGCCGGTGCTTCAGAACGTCTTTAACTCCCAACCCGGGGCAACCGACCAGACCATCCGCGATCTTCCAGTCCTTGCGACCGAACTCAACGCTCGCCTCGCCAAGTCTCGCCTGCCCCACTGGCTCTCTGACCGCATCACGATCCCGCAAGGCATCATCGATTCGCTGCCGACCGGCGCGTACGACACCGCTCTCTGGATCTTCGTCGGCCTGGGCGTCCTCACTATTCTCGGAGCGACCTCCAGTTTTCTGCACGCGTATCTCACCCAGACGCTCGTCAATCGCATCCTGACCAATCTCCGGCGTGAGGCTTTCCGCCGGGTCTTGAAGCGTCCGCTCCGCGACGTCATCACGTCAGGCCCTTCCGACATGATCAGCCGCGTCGTCAACGACACCGGCATGATGTCGGGCGCGATGCTCAACGTGATCGGAAAGGGCTTCGCCGAAGCCACAAAGGCCCTCGCGGCCGTGATCGTCGCCCTCGTCGTGGATTGGCGGCTTTCCGTCGTCGCCGTCGTTGCCGGAGGCGTCATCGGCGTCATCATCCGGCAGCTCTCCCGCCGCATCAAAAAGGGTTCAAAGGGCGCACTCGAACGCCAGAGCGACCTCTACCGCGTCGCGACCGAATCGCTCCAAGGCCTTCGCGTCGTGAAGGTGCACACCGCCGAACGTGCCGAGGTCGGCCGCTTCCACAAGGCCAACAAAAAGATGCTCCGCGAGCTGAACCGCGTGCGCACCGCTCGTTCGCTCGCCAGCCCGCTCGTCGAAGCCGTCGCCGTCATCGCCCTGGGCACGCTCGCTCTCATCGCCATCAAAGCCATGATCGACAAGGCGCTCGACCCGGCTTCTTTCGTCGTTTCACTCGGCGCGCTCGGCGTCGCGGGCGGCGCTCTCAAGCCGCTCACCGGCGTCATCACCGACATCCAGATCGGTACGGCCGCGGCAGACCGCCTCGCCGAGCTCCTCAACTCCGTCCCCGAGCCCGGCCACGGATTCAAACTCGCCAAAATGCCGCGCCACAAGCGCTCGCTCGAATTCAAAGACGTCACGTTTTCCTATCCGAATCAGCCCCGCCCCGCCGTTGACGCCATCACGCTCAATATCGCCCACGGCGAAACCGTGGCCTTTGTCGGTCCCAACGGCTGCGGCAAGACCAGTCTCCTCTCCCTCATCCCCCGCCTCTTCGATCCGCAGATCGGCGACATTCTCATCGACGGTCTCAACATCCGCGACTTCTCGGTGCGGTCGGTCCGCCGCCAGATCGGAGTCGTGACGCAGGAAACCGTCCTCTTCAGCGGCACAATCCGCCAGAACATTTCCTACGGCTCGACCGACGCCACCGAAGACGAAATTATCGAAGCAGCCCGCAAGGCCCGCGCCCTTGAGTTCATTCGCCGCCTTCCTCAAGGCTTCGACACGCCCGTCGCCGAGCAAGGCCTCAGCCTCTCCGGTGGCCAGCGTCAGCGACTCGCGATCGCCCGCGCGATTCTCCGTGATCCCGCAATCCTCATTCTCGACGAAGCCACCAGCATGATCGACGCGGAAAGCGAGAGCAAAATCGGCGAGGCCATCTCCGATTTCTCGCGCGGACGCACGAGCCTGATCGTCGCCCACCGCCTCAGCACCGTCGTGCAGGCCGATCGCATTGTCGTCATGGACTACGGCAAAATCGCCGACATCGGCCGCCACCACGAACTGCTTGGACGCTGCGAGATCTACCAGCGCCTCGTTCGCACCCAGCTTGTCGGCAGCGAACTCTCGCCCACCTGAAGGCCCACACTTCCCCCACCCCACCCATGCGTCGCCCCGGCACCGATGAAAACAACGTCCAGATGTCCGACGTGATGTGCGACTTCTGTCGCCGCGAGTGGACCGACACCCGCCACATGGTCGAAGGCCACCAGGGCTCGTGCATCTGCTCGGACTGCCTCACCGACGCCTACCGCATCCTCTCAATCGAAAAACGCACGATCGCCCCCGCCGACTCGAAATGCACGCTTTGTCTCGAGAACCGGCCCGCGCCGCTCTGGTCGGCTCCGGAGTTCCCGGACGTGATCGCCTGCCTCCGCTGCGTGAAGCAATCTGCCGCCGTCCTTCAGAAGGACCCGGATTACAAGTGGCGCAAGCCCGAGTAGCTCACCGAGAATTCGACTCGAGTAGCCAGCTCGGCCCGAGACGTCGCACGGACACCTGTCGACGCTCAGAGGGGAGCGCCGATCTCGTCCCGTGCTCGACCCGCGCCCGAAAGGGTGCAAAAAGAACGACGGAATCGAATCTTTCGACTCGATCCCGCCGGTGGTGTAGAACAGGCAATTTTGCAGCCCCGGGCTTCCGACGGGCTTTTTTGACCCTATGGAATCCGCGGCAGGTCCGGCGCAGAGCTCCGGACACCCCAACCATGCCACCAAAGTGCGCGTTTGCCACTTTTTTTCCCGGACGCCCGCGACAATGGGCTTGACATGACATCCTCTTTTCGCTAACCGACAGGTCCGAGTTCATTCTTCGAGTATTCGGACGTAGTTTTACCCTGCATTTTCAGCGTTTTTGCGTACAGCTTCCGCCCTCGGTCACCCTGTCTGCCCTGCTTTTCTCGGGCCCGTCGAGCGACTTGAACACGCTAGAATCCGGCTTGTGCCGCAGGTTCCTTCCCGCGGCAACCACATCACTGTTCGGATTTTATTCGGAGCTGGATTCATGACCTCTGCCGCGACGCCGTCCATCAATGTCCGTGAAATTCTCGGCGCCGATGCCGCAGGTCTTCTTGGGTACGAATCCAAGACCGTTTCGAAGAGCCAGCTTCACCTCCCCGGTCCCGATTTCGTTGATCGCGTCTTCAGCCAAAGCGATCGCAACGTCACCACCCTCCGTAACTTCCAGACGATCCTGAACCACGGCCGCTTGGGCGGCACCGGCTACGTCAGCATCCTCCCCGTCGATCAGGGAGTCGAGCACTCCGCCGGCGCTTCCTTCGCTCCGAATCCCCAGTTCTTCGATCCCGAAAACATCGTCGAGCTCGCCATCGAGGGCGGTTGCAACGCCGTCGCTTCGACCATCGGCGTCCTCGGCTCGGTCGCCCGCAAGTACGCCCACAAAATTCCGTTCCTGGTCAAGTTCAACCACAACGAGATGTTGACCTACCCCAACATCTTCAAAGAGTCGTATTTCGGCAGCGTCCGCCAGTGCTACGAGATGGGGGCCGTCGCGGTTGGCGCGACGATCTACTTCGGCAACGACTCCAGCCGCGAAGAAATCGCGTACGTCAGCGACATGTTCGAAGAAGCCCACAGCTACGGCCTCGTCACAGTCCTCTGGTGCTACACCCGCAACGCCCACTTCAAGGTCACGGGCGCGGATGGCAAGAGCGTCGATTACCACTCCTCCGCCGACCTAACCGGGCAGGCCAATCACCTCGGCGCGACAATCAAGGCCGACATCATCAAGCAGAAGCTCCCGACCAATAACGGCGGATACGCCGCGCTCAACACCGGCGGCTCGTCGTACGGCAAGTGGGACAAGCGCGTCTACACGCAGCTCTGCGGCAGCGACGAAACCGGCAAGGGCGGCAACCCGATCGACCTCTGCCGCTACCAGATCCTCAACAACTACATGGGCCGCATCCCGCTCATCAATTCGGGCGGCGAATCCAAGGGCGCAGCCGACCTGCAGGATGCTGTGCACACCGCCGTCGTCAACAAGCGCGCCGGCGGCATGGGCCTGATCTCCGGCCGCAAAGCGTTCCAGAAGACCATGGCGGACGGCGTCAAGCTCCTCAACGCTGTGCAGGACGTCTATCTCGATAAGGGCGTCACGGTCGCCTAATCGGATTCGATCGCGGAATCCTCCAGCAAGTCGCTTCAAGCTCATTGGCCGCGGTGCTCGCGCATCGCGGTTTTTCTTTGCCCATGACTCGTTAACCACCAAATCCGCTTCCTGCGAAGACGAACAGGGAACATTCAGTTGACGAAATCGTGCACAACAAGTGTCACGAAAATCCGCAAATCTTCTATCATGGGTTATGGCTGTCTCTGACGCCCCAATCTTTGCTCCGACCCGTGCAACGCTGCTGTTGAAGTTGCGAGAAGACGGCCCGGCGCGGGAACTTGCGTGGGCCGAATTCTGTGATATTTATGGGCCGATCATCGGCGGATTTGCACGCCGCCTCGGAGCGACGCTCGACGAAGCCGATGACCTGGTTCAGGACGTGATGAGGGCTTTTTTCACCGCGGTGCCGGAGTTCGTTTACGACCCGGGTCGAGGTCGATTCCGCGGATATCTCAAAGCCTGTGTCTGGCACAAACTGGCGGAACTTCGGCGCAGAAGGGCGGTCGAGCCGCGATCAAACGCAGGTGCCCTTCAACTGGATGACAAAGCCGCGGATGAAGCGTGGGAAGATGTCTGGGAAACCGAAAAGCTTCACCGCGCGCTCGCTGCCGTCCAGGCCCAATACGCGGGTAACGCGGAGCGCCAACGGTCCTTCCGGGCGTTTGAGATGTGCGTACTTCTGGATTGCAGCGCATTGGAGGTTGCTCGAGCGCTCGACATGAACGAAGAGAGCGTGCGGGCGGCAAAGTCCCGCGTGAGCAAGGCGCTTCGCAAGCAATTCGACCTGCTTGAGGACAGCGTGGGATAGGTTGATTTCCGGCCTCGGATGTGAACGCATGGCAGATCCGCAGACGCCAGATCCGAACTCCTTCTCCAACGCGGCGACTTCAGCCGACGCCGGGCTACCCCCACGTCTTCTGGCGAAACTCAAACTCGAAGTCGAAGGCTACGAACTGCTCGATCGACTCGGCGCGGGAGGCCAGGCCACCGTGTACCGAGCGCGCCGGCTGATAGATGACACGATTGTCGCGATCAAGATTCTTCACGCCGGACCTCATGCATCCGAGAATGCACGCGCCCGATTGAAAAGAGAAATCAACGCTCTTCTGGCGCTGAACCACCCAAACATTGTGCGTGCCATTGCCGCAGGGCGCACCCGTTCAGGGCTCGACTGCCTTGTGATGAACTACATCGACGGCCGCCCGCTCGATGCGCTCTGGCAGGACGACGGTTTCGCTTCCAGTGTCGCACCCGGACCCGCCGATCGACTCCGGCTGTTCAAGCAGATCTGCGAAATCGTTCAGGTTGCGCACCTCAAGGGCATCACGCATCGCGATCTGAGCCCGTCGAACATTCTGATCGACCGAAAGGGCCGGCCATATGTTCTCGACTTTGGGACGGCATCGACCGCGTTTGATGACATTCTCGGCCCCGGCAGACGAGAAATCTCGGTCACGGGCCAGTTCATCGGCAAGATTCAATACGCCAGTCCCGAACAGGCGTCCGGCACGCGTCACAGCGCCGACATCCGCACGGATGTTTACGCGCTCGGTGTGATGCTTTATCAGCTTTTGACGAAGGGCGCGTTTCCGTACGAGGTCGTCGGCAATGTTGTAGATGTTCTGAACAACATTATTCACCGTGAGCCCACGCCGCCAAGTCAGCGCGTTCCAGGCGAGCGGACACGTACACGGGTCGAAGAAACGCACCAACCCGCGCCGTCGCAGTCCGGGGTTGTGCGTCAGAATCCGCCGCTTGTCAATGAAGTCATCGAGGCCGTCGTACTCAAGGCGCTCGAAAAAGATCCGAAGCGACGGTACCAATCCGCCGGAGAACTCGCTTCCGACATCGATCGCTATCTCGCCGGCCAGCCCACTTCGGCCGTCATCTGGTCGCTGCGGGCGCCGGCAGTGCATACCTCAGTTGCTCGCCGTACTTCGCGGAAGTTCCTCGCCGGCGCCGCGGCCGTTTCGATTCTTCTTCTCTCCGGAGTCATCATGAACGCAAAGACCATCGCGATCTGGCTTGGCTTGACGGCGACAGCAACCGCTCCGGTCCTGGTGACACAACCGGTGAATGCCGCGATGTCGTCCGAGGTACAGGCGGAACCCGAGACGTACACAGGCGCTAAGCGCCTCAACAAACTCGCGGAAGATCTGTCGCTCGTCGAAGCTCGCCGTCTCGCCATCGTGCGGCAACTCGAATTGATCGGGGCTCGACAGGCGGACTTTGACACGAAATCCGGGATCGCCGGCCCTATTTCCGCGGATGCTTTCTGCAGTCGCCTCGATGCCCTCTCAACAGAATCCGGCCGCGACCTGTCAATCAAGGCACTCGCAACCGAAGAGCGCGAGCGTGTGCAGAAGGCCGAAAGCGAATCGATCGCCCGCGAGACGGACAAAGGCGTTCTGCTGGCACGACAGCATGACCTTGAAATGCAACAAGCGTCGCTCTGGAGTCAACTCATTTGCTGCGCTTTCGGCGATCGCGACCCGGATCGGATATTCCGTTTTCGCGCCAAGAGTGATGGGTCGATCGGCGACATCAGCATGGCGCAGAGCCGGGCCTTCGATGGCGGCGTGATCGCTCGCCGGACCATTGATGCCGCGTTCCGTGAACAGCTCGACGTATTGAGCGGCCTCGGTGCTCCCGGTGGCACCGCTCGCTCGAATGAAGGCAACTCGCTGCGCGACCTCGCCGAGCGCGACAGGAATTCGCTGATCGTTTTCCGCCAGCGTCTGCTCGACGCCAAGGAACTTCCGGGCGCCGCAGGAGATGCAGGAGCAACGATCGACGATTTGTTGTCGGTCTCGAAGCTTCTTCTCGATTCGCTCGAGGGCGCCGCGGAATCACAGGCCAAGTTGACGGGGGAAGCTGACGAGCAGAGCAGGCTCGTGCAGCGCGCCCGATTGCAGACGGACGTTGTTGATTCATTCGCCGCCGCCGTCCGGCTCGACAATCAAATTGTCGCTCTTTCCAAGGCGTGGAAGATCGAAATCGATCCGGCTTCCAAGTTGTCGCCGCTCGCGCTTCCACCGAAGAAGCCGACAACGCCCACGAACGACGCGACGAATTCTGTCACGCAGGAATTCACCGTCGGCAGCGTTTGGGAAGTCGATGGAGGTGGAACGGCGTCGGTTCAAAGCGCCAGCGGCAATGTTGTCGTGATCGGAATCAAGGCTGGTGATGCGCCTGTTCGCATTCTGCAACTCGAGCAACGAGGGGGCGAATTGTGGTTGATCTCCGACAGCAGAATTCCTTCCGGCGGAGACAAACCCGTGTACGCCGTGAAGGGCCGCGTGGTGCAAGGAAAACTGACCCTCGCCGGCACACGCACCGTACTTGTGGCGGGAAAACCGACTGTTGAAAACGTCACGTACATCTTGACCCGCGTAGTGAAAACTCCGACACTCGCCGTCGCGGGCGACCCCCTGGCCGCCTGGAAAGTCGGATCGCGATGGATCAATTTCGCACCGACGGATGCGAAGGACAAGATGTGGGAGGTCACAAGCCGCTCCGGCCACCGTATTGAGATCAGTCGCGGCGCCAACAAACAGGCTCGCGATCTCATTGTGTCATTTGATGTTCAGCCCGACGGCACTGCGGTTGTCAGCAACGTCGCGTATTCGGACGGCGACCCGACCCGCGGAATCAAAGGGAAGGGGACGCTCACGGCGAACTCGCTCAGCCTTTCCTATGAATGGGAAAATAAGCGCGACAAGCGCAAGGGCTGGTGGCATGGCACGGAAACCATCCAACTCAAGCCCCAGTAGACCGCTCAACAATCCCCGGAACCCATCGGGGAATTCTCGTAGCAGAAAGCGCGTCATTTCGTTCACCCACATTTCCTATCTACCCATTGGTTCGTCCACTTCCTCTTTCGCGCCTATGCTCGTTCTCACATGACGACTTTCGCGTCAAAAAAAGGCAAATCGAAACGGCTGAAACCGCCGGCGATTGCCTTTCGCGCGTAGTTGATCTCACCTGAAATCAACCACTCTCGCGGGCTCGCCGGCAACGGCGGGCCCGTTGTGCTTTTGGCACGCGTCGCCCGCCAAAACGACAGCCCAATCACAAACCAGCATTTTCACGGACGACGCCCCAGGATTTCCATGCCCCCTCTCACACTCATTGAACAGATCGCCTCCTCCCACGCCGTGGGCGCGCCCACCCCCACCGCGCGCAGCGGCGACTACATCCAGATCCGTCCACGTCACGTCATGACGCACGACAACACCGCCTCGGTGCTCAGCAAGTTCAAGTCCCTTGGCGTAGCCGAAATTCACGATCGCACGCAGCCCATCATCGCGCTCGATCACGACATCCAGAATCAATCTGCCGAAAACCTCGGCTCCTACGCCCGCATCGAGAGCTTCGCCCGCCAGCACAATCTCGCGTTCTATCCGGCCGGCACCGGCATCGGCCACCAGATCATGATCGAGCGCGGTTACGCCGTCCCCGGCTCGCTCGTCGTCGCCAGCGATTCACACGCAAACATGTACGGAGCGGTCGGCTGCCTCGGCACTCCAATCGTCCGCACCGATGCCGCGGCAATCTGGGCGACCGGCTCCACCTGGTGGCGAGTTCCTCCCGTCGCCCGCGTGCTGCTTCGCAATCGCCTCGCGCCCGGCATCACCGGCAAGGACGTCATCCTCGCCCTCTGCGGCATCATTAACCGCGATCAAGTCCTCAACCACGCCGTCGAATTTTCCGGTGACGGAATCGCCTCGCTCTCCATGCCCGATCGCATGGCAATCGCCAACATGACGACGGAATGGGGCGCACTCGCCGGTGTCTTTCCAGTCGATGAAATCACGATCGGCTACCTCCAATCCCGCGGCCACTCGGTGAACGCCAGCGATTGCCCGCAAGCCGAACTCGGCGCGCAGTACGCCGTCGAAATCGAACTCGATCTCGCCGAAATTCCTTCGCTCATCACCGGACCAAACGACGTCAAGATCGTCTCTTCCGCAACGGCGCTCCAAGACCGACGCATCCGCATCAACAAGGCCTACATCCTCAGTTGCGTCAACGCCCGCTACGAAGACCTCGCCCAAGCCGCCGCCGAACTCCGCGACCGTCGCGTCGCGGCGCACGTCGAGCTCTACATCGCCGCGGCCTCCGCAACCGAACAGCAACGCGCCGAAGCCGACGGCACCTGGCAATCTCTCATCGCTGCCGGCGCAATCGCGCTCCCCAGCGGGTGCGGCCCCTGCATCGGCCTGGGCCAAGGCATCGCACAAGCCGGCGATGTCGCAATCAGCGCCACCAACCGCAACTACCGGGGCCGCATGGGCCACCGCGATGCACAGGTCTACCTCGCGTCTCCCGCAGCCGTCGCTGCCTCCGCACGCGAAGGCTTCATCACCGCACCCGCATGCTCACCGTCCACAGCCACTCTTCCCGGCGCGACCGTTCGCACACGCGATCAATCCGCCGCACCGAGCGAAATCGATCTCATCAAAGGCTTCGAACCCCAAGTCGAAGGCCGCGCTGTCGTCCTCAACGCCAACGACATCAGCACCGACGCGATCTACGCCGGCAAGTGGACCTACCGCAACGATCTCACCCGCGCCCAAATGGCAGCAGTCGCCTTCGAGAATTACGACCACCGCTTCCAGATGATCGCCCGCCCCGGCGACATCCTCGTCGCCGGCCACAACTTCGGTACGGGCTCCTCGCGCGAACAAGCGGCAACCGCTCTCCAGGCCTTTGGCATCCGTGCCGTCATCGCCGCGAGCATCTCCGCGACGTACGAACGCAACGCCCTGAACAACGGCCTGCTCATCCTCGAGTCGCCGGCTCTCGTCGCCCATCTCCTCGCTACCTCAGCAACTCCCGTCTCCCTTCGTCCGCTACTCGCCATTGACTTCGCCCGCTCGCTCATCGAAGTGAACGGCCGCACCTTCCCCTTCGCGCCGCTCGGCCCCGTCGCCCAGCGTCTCATCGTCTCCGGCGGCATCGAGCCCCAGCTCCGCGCAGCAAACGCCGCGGTCACTCCCTCTCAATCACACTTGAACACGCACGCCCGCGTGGAGGTTTCGCTGTGACCACCTACCAGATCGCATGGCTCGGAGGCGACGGCATCGGCCCCGAAGTGCTCGACGCAACCCGAACGATCCTCGATTCCATCGGCTTCCGCGCCGACTACATCCCCGCCGACATCGGCTGGAAGTACTGGTGCGAAGAGGGCAATCCGCTCCCCGAGCGCACCCTCGATGTGCTTCGCTCCACCAACTGCGCCATGTTCGGCGCGATCACATCCAAGCCCGCATCTGACGCCGCAAGTGAACTCGCCGAGCCCCTCCGCTCCCGCAATCTCAAGTACTCCTCGCCGATCGTCCAACTCCGTCGCCATTTCAATCTCGTCGCCAACATCCGCCCCGCACAAACATTCGCACCAACCGATCGCCCCCTCGACGTCATCGTCGTGCGCGAGAACACCGAAGGCCTCTACTCCGGCCTCGAAATCCATCCGACTTCGCAGAGCCTCGTCGCCGCGCTCGATCCCGATCGCCGCCTTCCGCACCTTCGCGAAACCAATCCCAACGATCTCGCACTTTCCGTCCGCGTCACCACCAGCGCAGGCTGCGAACGCATCGTCCGCCGCGCGTTCGAACTCGCTCGCTCCCTCGGGCGCAAGCGCGTCACACTCGTCGAGAAGGCCAACGTCCTCCGCGCCACCGGCGGCCTCATGACCGAAGTTGCCCGCACCACCGCGGCAGCCTTCCCCGAAATCCAGTTCCGCGAAGCCCACATCGACACCGCCTGCATGGATCTCGTCCGCCGCCCCGCAGAGTTCGATGTCATCGTCGCCGAAAACCTCTTCGGCGACATCCTCTCCGATCTCACCGCCGGCCTAACCGGCGGCCCCGGCCTTGCACCGAGCGCCAACATCGGCGAGACCTACGCCGTCTTCGAACCGGTCCACGGCTCCGCACCCGACATCGCCGGCAAGGGCATCGCGAATCCCTGTGCCGCAGTCCTCTCCGCATCCATGATGCTCGACTGGCTCGGCGAACGCTCCCTTGCGCAGCGCCTCCACGGCGCAGTCCGCACCGTCCTCACCGAGTCCCACACCAAAACCCCCGACCTCGGCGGCAGAGCCACCACAAAACAAATGGCGTCGGCCATCATCGCCGCCGCCAAGTAACTCATCCGATTCCAACACCACCCTCGCGTTTCCTCATTCCTATTTGCCCATTTGCGATTTGCTCATTTGAGATTTTCCCCATGCCCACCAACACCATCACCCAGATCAAGCCCTTCTCCATCATCGACTCCACCCTCCGCGAGGGCGAGCAGTTCGTCAACGCCTTCTTCACCACAGAACAGAAGGTGCAACTTGCAACGCTGCTCGATGAGTTCGGCGTTGAGTACCTCGAACTCACCAACCCGATGGCTTCGCCTCAAAGCCGCGAGGATTGCGCGACCATCGCGAACCTCGGCCTGAAGTCCAAGATCCTCACCCACACGCGCTGCCATCTTGATGATGCCCGCGTCGCGGTCGAGACCGGCGTTGATGGCGTCGACGTCGTCATCGGCACATCCTCGCAGCTCCGCAAGTTCAGCCACGGCCGCACGATCGATGAGATCATCAACATCGCCCGCGAGGTGATCCCGTTCCTCCGAGATTCCGGCGTCGAGGTCCGCTTCAGCACCGAAGACAGCCTGCGCTCCAGCCCCGAAGATCTCTTCCGCGTGTATGAAGCCGTCGATGCCCTCGGCGTTGATCGCGTCGGCGTCGCCGACACTGTCGGAGTCGGTTCGCCCCGCCAGATCTACGACCTCGTCTCGCAGCTGCGCAGCCGCGTCAAGGCCGATATCGAGTTCCACGGCCACAACGATTCCGGCTGCGCAATTGCGAACGCCTACTGCGCCCTCGAAGCCGGCGCGACCCACATCGATACCACCGTCCTGGGCATCGGCGAGCGCAACGGCATCACCTCTCTCGGCGGCCTCATCGCCCGCCTCGCCGTTGTCGATCCGCAGTCCGTCCGCAAGTACAACCTCCCCCTCCTCCGCGAGCTCGATCAGACCGTCGCCTCGATGGTCGATATCGAAGTCCCCTTCAACAACTACATCACCGGCTTCTGCGCCTTTACGCACAAGGCGGGCATTCACGCCAAGGCCGTGCTCAACGATCCATCCACGTACGAAGCGCTCAAGCCAGAAGACTTCGGCCTCACGCGTTACGTGCACATTGCGCACCGCCTCACCGGCTGGAACGCGGTGCGCAGTCGCGCCGAACAGCTCGGCCTTGCGCTCAGCGATTCGCAGCTGAAAGATCTCACCAATCGCATCAAGACGCTGGCCGATGCGCACGCGCTCACTCTCGAGCAGGTGGATTCGCTCTTGCGCTCGGAGCACGAGCGAGCAGGCTCCGTGACCGCGTCGACCACCGCCTTGGCATAATTCTTATAGGTCGACCTACAGGGCCTATCCGAGTGCAACCGGCGCACCCACCGCGCCCGCAGTCTCCGCGCGCCGCCTGCCAAGCGCCTTTCTCCCCGCACCCACAAACAACCCGCACTCACAAAGCGTCCACACACCCATCAAGGGCAACAGCCACCATCCATACGGATCCATCGCCCGCGCAATCTGCTTCACCGCTTCGGGTACATTCCCCTTCCACACACCCTTGCCAAATCCCAGGATCCAGTGCGGCTGCGTCAGCACCCGCGCTGCCGGGCTCGCCAGAAACCGTGCACCGGCTGGCCCCTTGCGCGCTGCCGCGAGAACGACATCATCTGTCGTTCGCAAAGCGGCACCTGCGACGGCTGTTTCACCCCGCACCATCGCCGCGCCTTCGCGGCCCGTAATGAGCAGCGCCGCGCCACCTTTCGCTCCGTTGCGCTCCGCAAACGCCGCGAACTTCGCGAGATCGGCTTCATTCTCCGCCAATCGCAAGATGCGGATCGCGCCCGCCGGTGAAGCCTTCGTCGCCAATTTCGTCACATCGCCAAACGCCCCCGCGAGCGCCTCAGTGCGTCGGAGCTTTACGCCACGCACGATGAACTCTTTCAATCCTTCCGTCACCGCGCCGGCTTTCCTCGCTACCTTCAGCAGCGCCGGCGCCCAATCGATCTCGGGCGTAACCGTCAACACAATCCCCACCGCCGAAAGCGCGACAATGAGCGCATCGGGCTCCCCCCCACTCGCCCACGTCCCACCCTGAATCGCAAGGTCGCGGATATCGCCAACGACAAACATGTCCGCCGCAATCGCGCCGACAAGTTGCTCGATGCTTTCACCTCGCCCGGTGAGCGCCCCCCAACCAACGTCTTTCGCGCGCCGAACCCAGCTCGCCTGCTCATCCACCGTCATCTGCCGCTGCCGCTCGATCTCCGCTCGCTTCGGCCCATTCCCCGCGCCATCCGTCCACGCAAGCCCCGCATCCGCAATCACAATCGCTTCCGCAAACCGCCCCTGCTCGCGCAGCGTCGCGACCTCGCTCGCGTAATCCATCTCCGGCAATGCCGCAAGCGTGAGCCGCGCCAGCCGCGCTGGAGTATCCACCGCAAGAATCACAAGCAGAGATGCAGCAATGACAAGCCGCGTGACGTTCCAACGCCGCGACCAGAGAAATGGAATCAACCCAAGAAACCGCATGATGCCGCTGCTGCCCTGCCTTTTATCCCTTTGTCCTCTGCGCCTTTGCCCCTCTGCCCCTTCCCTCCCACCTACTCCCCAGACGCGACCTTTGTTCCCGCCTCATCATCAAACGAGACCCGTACAGAAGCATTCTCCCCCACGATCCGCTTCACCAGCCCCTCAATTTCCGCCCGCGCACTTTCCCGAACCCGCTCCAGGTCCGCTCCGGTAATCCGCATCTTGAGCGCCTGCTCATGCAGCCGCGCACGCGCAACACCAAGCTGCGCTTCTCCAGCCATGGATCGAAACCGAAGACCCGCCAGCTCAACGCCGGTCTTCTCCTGCCCCGTGAAAACTTCCGTCGCGATCCGCTTCGGCGCCGGCACCTTCAGCGAGTACACGCCGCCGATCGGACTGAACACAACGCGCGACGATTCCAACTTCGACAGGTCCACTCCATAACTCAGCCGCGCCGGCGCCTCCACCGTCGCGACCACGCTCCCGAACCAGTTGTCGTCGTTGTTCTGCGCACGCACGGTCGTTTCAATCCGGCTCGTCACCAGTTCGCACGTTCGAAGATGCCTCACCACATTCGCCTGCATGGCGACCGACTCCGACTGACTCTCGCGCACCGCCACCTCAATCGCCCGCTCCTGCTGCACCCTCAATCCAACCGACGCAAGCGCACCAACACCGAGCAGCCCACCAAGCCACAACGCCCGCGCTTTCCAGCGAGCGCGCGGAATCTCCGCAGTTGTTCGGTTGGGTGCCATATTCCTTCCTTTGGAATCGACCATCCGCCCGTTCACCCGTAATACATCCTTCTGCAACCCCACCCCCGTACCTTTCCCACATGCCCGCAACCGCCCGCCTTCGCGCCCTCCAAGGCACCCCCCTCGACGACGGGCCAACCCGCCGCACCGTGGAATCAACCGCCCACGCGCTCGCGGAGCGCGAAGGCATCAAGCTCACCTCCCTCGAAACTTCACCCGACGGCATCGTCCTCACCCTCGAAGCCGACCGGATCGTCGGCCTCGGCTTCGTCGCCGAGCTCCGCCGCGTCACCAACAAGTGGTACGAAGACAAATACCGCGACGGCCCACTCTGGGGCACGCCTGCGCCGGGTACAGAGTTTGAATTCGACTGAACCTGCTTCCTCGTTCGCTACAGTCTCGAAATGCCGGGTGCTGTGCCCCAAAAACCTCTTCGCCTGCTGGTCGTTTGCCCCTCTTGGCTCGGCGACTGCGTCATGGCAACGCCCACACTGAAGGCACTTCGCGACGGGCTCCCCGGCGCGTTCATCGGTGGCCTCGTCCGCCCCGGCATGGATGAAGTCCTCGCTGGCCTTCCTTACTTCGACGAGGTCCACGTCGCCCGCTCCTCCGGCGTCATGGGGCCCAAATTCGTCGCCGCCAAGATCCGCCCGCGCCGCTACGACACGACCGTCCTCCTGACCAACTCCTTCTCGACCGCGCTCATCGTCCGCATCGCCGGAATCCCCCGCCGCATCGGCTATGACCGCGATGCCCGCGGCCTCCTTCTGACCGATCGCATTGCCCCTCCGCAGCGGAGCGATGGACGCCGAAGTCCTGTTTCCGCAGTCGCCTACTACCAAACTCTGGGCGCTCACACCCTCGGCAAGCCCGTTGCCGCTGTTTCGAATTGCGAAACAAAACTTTCGCTTTTCGCAACGCCCGCCGAGCGAGCGGCGGCAAATGGCATCCTCGACCGAGCCGGCATCTCACCAACCTCTCCGCGTGCCATTCTCAATCCCGGAGGCAACAACGCCGCCAAGCGCTGGCCCGTCGACCGATTCGCGGCAATCGCCAAACACCTCCACGACACATACGGCCTTGCGATCTTCATCAACGGTTCGCCCGGTGAAGCCGAACTGGTGGACGACATCGCCAAGCAGGCCGGCGTCCCCTGCATCTGCCTCCCGCGACTGGGGATCACGATCGGAGCATTGAAGGCCCTGGTAAACGGCTCGGCCCTGATGGTCACCAACGACACCGGTCCCCGCCACATCGCTGCCGCGTTCAACGTCCCGCTCGTCTCCCTCTTTGGACCAACCGACCCGCGTTGGACCACGATTCCAGCCCCCGGGGGGGAAGCAATTCTGGTCGCCGATCCGACTCTCCCCGAATCCGAGGTCGCCGACGACCACCCCGAACGCTGCGCAATTGAGCGAATCACGCTTGAAAGCGTCCGGGAAGCCGCTGACAAGGCCCTTTCCGCCTCCATCGCCCGAAAGCAGCCACTTTCAGACCCTTCTTGATTCGCCAAGGGCTCGATCTACCATCTTGGCCCCACTTGGACGGCTCTTTGAGCCGGAACTGGCGGGCACAACCGAAGATTGCCGGCCCCGGTGCCGAAGTACCACGGTCCACCCGGACCAACCCGAATCACTCAAGGGGGTGTAGCTCAGTTGGTAGAGCGCTTCCATGGCATGGAAGAGGTCACGAGTTCGAGTCTCGTCACCTCCACTTGAACAAAGACCCCGTCTGCAAAGGCGGGGTTTTTCGTTTTTGGGCGCCGGCCCCACTGCTTGCAGCCTTCACCGAACACGGACCGATATTGAAACCTGTGTCAGGTGCGCTCGGAGCGTGCACTGGAGGTTCGCATGCCAAGGACGGCATCGCCGGCTGTCAGCGTGATTGTGCCGCTGACCGCACGCGCGGAGCTGAACGAACGTGCGGGCGCGCAGCTCCGGGCTCAGACGCTCAGCGACATCGAAATTGTGCTCGTCGGCGGTGCGCCCGGATCAGACGCGATCGGTTCGCTTCGCGCCGATGAACGCGTGAAGCGGGAGGCTCCCGGCCTGACTCGTTGCGACGCGCTCAACGCCGGTCTCGATGCCTGCCGTGGTGAGCGGATCATGATCTTCGATCCGCGTGATGAACTCGAATCCCGCGCGCTCGAAGCTCTCGCGGTGCGGATGCGTCACGGTGGGGAATCCGGCGCGTTCGGCGGCTTTCGATTCCGCGCACCGATCGGGGACCTTCCTCAGGATCCTTTGAAAGATGCGCCCCATGAAATTGGATTCGACGATCTCGCCCGTCAGCAGTGGTTCGCGCTCTCCATGATGATGGTCGATGCCAGTGCGATCGGCGGCATCCACTTCCGCGAGGTCGACCCCGCCAGCGACCTGCTCCATCCCGCCGACTACGAGTGGCTGCTCCGCCTGGCTGAAGTCGGCGTGCGCTGGTCGCGCTCGCGATTGGAAATCGGCCGCGTCTGGGTTGGAAAGCTCCAGTCGCCGGGCGCCATCGAACGAAGTTTGAAGGCGCGCGCGAAGATGATCCGCGACCGCGTCGTCGCCCGCGGCCATGAAATATCCGACGTCCGCGTGCTGACGCAAGGTGCCGTCGATGCCTGCCTCGGGTTGTTGTCGGATTGCGAAAACCCTCCGAGCCTCTACTGCGACGCTTCAAATCGCTCGAAAGCCGAGATGGCACGCTGGTGGCAGCGGCTCGGCTTTGTCGGGCCGGCGCCGGAGCATCTCAATCCGTTCGCGAGCGCGAATGTGGAACTGGAAACGACCGCGACGCGCGCGAAGCGAATGCTCGAAGCGCTCGATCCCTGCCGCCCGGTCGTCATCGTCGGAACCGGACCCGCGGCACCCATCCTCGCAGGCTCACTCGCGAGCCTCGGCATGTCACCCCGTATGTGCGGCATGCCAACCGAAATACCGGGCTGGGTGAACGACTCCCGCGCGATCGTCCTGAGTTCCGGACAGGAAGCGCCCTCCCGATCGCAGTTCGTGCTCACTGTGCCCGATGTGTGCGTGCATGTTCCCGCAGGTGCGTCGCTGGTTTCGATGGACGAATCCCCGGAGATTTCGGGCAGCGAGCGGCTCGCTCTGCTCGAAGACGGATCGATGCCGCCCATCGCTTCCGCCCGCGGCATCTTCGCGCTGCCGACTCTGATTCGCTCATTCATCTGCGAGCAGATCGATGCATCAAAGCCCGTTGCACTTCTCGGCCTCGGCCGTAACGCGCGATTGCTCGCCCGCGATCTCGCCCGCATGGGAATCCGAATCTATGGAGTCGACGCCGGTGTGCAAGGTCAGCCGTGGTGGGCAGAGATCGATGACATCCGCGCGCTCGAAACCTGCGAACTGAGCGAGCTTCCGCCGGACTCCCAGTTGATCATGACTGTGCTGAAGGATGAACGCTTTGCCGCCAGCACGCTCCGCGCGCGCCCAGATTCGCGTCTGCTCCGCTGGTCGTGGACCTGCGATGTGCTTTCAGGCGTGCGCCCGACAGCGTGGGATTCGGTGCAGGTCGCGCTGGTGCGGGAGGCGGCATGAGCGAACTTCCGCCCATCCAGATCTTCTGCGCAAGCTTCCGACGCCACGAGAAAATCACGCGGATGATCGAGTCGGTCGTGGAAACCGGCTACCCGGCAAACATTTGCGTCGGCGCGGGCGACCTTGGCACGGTCGAACTCTGCGAAAAACTCCGAACCCGCTTTGGCGGCATCGTCGATTGCGTCTACGACACCGAAGCAAATCGCCGCGTCGGCTGCACCGCGCCACTGAATCACGTCGTAGACCGGCTGATCGAGCGTGATGCGCTCTTCTGCACCGACGATCTGATCTTTGAGAAAACCTGCCTGCACAACGCGGCAGACGCGCTCTATCGCCACTTCCCAGATTCAGATGGCGTCATCGGCCTCTTCAACACCAGCATCGAGGGCGACTATCCGCTCGCGTACCCGCTCTACGGAAAGAAATTCCAGCTGCGTTTCCGTGAATTGCTCTCACGCCGCGGCCCGCTCTTCTTTCCCGGCTATTTCCATCTCTACAACGACGCCGAGATCGGCCGCACAACCCGCGCGCTCGATTGCTGGCGCCTGGAGCCGACCGCGCGTGTCCATCACTTCCATCCGCTTCACGGTGGCGAGATGGATGCAACGCACTCCCACGCACTCACCTTCAGCGGCCACGACCAGCAAGTCTGGAATTCACGCTGCGCCCGCGGCCTGCTCTGGGGAATCGATGAGGAGGACGTCTCTCCTCCCAATCCGATCGGCCTGTCCCGCGCCGGTTGATCTCTGCCACATTGCCGATCGCTCATGCTCACATCCGCTCCAAATTCCGTCGCAACCACCCAAAAGCCGGCCGATACCGCCGCGCGTGCCAAGCTGCTTGCGGTTGGGCGTGCCGGAAAGGCCTGGGAGTTCCTGCTCCCCGCACTGCGTCAACTCGACTCGCATCCCGAAGATCACGGGCTGCGTTTGCTCGTGGTCTCAAGCTTTGCGCGTCTCGGGCTTCGATCGCCCGCGCTCGAGCACTTCGCCGCGCTCCCCGCTCCGATCCGGCAAGCCAAAGAACTCGCCACGCTCGGCGAGGCACTCCATCAGCTTCCATCAGACCAGATCGTTGCGACTTCGCTCGCAAACACGCTCCGTGCAAACAGCAGCGCATTGGGAACTCGGCTTGCGCTCGGCTCGGGCGATGAACAACTTGCGTTGCCGCCCGGGCTCGAATGTTTCCGCACAAGCGATGGCAACATCGCTCGACGTCTGAACGGCGCCTGGTTGGCGCTCCACGACGAGCTCTCGTTGGCAAAGCAGGCGCTGCTCGATCACACCCGCGCCTGGTCGACGGATGCCACGCAGACGCTCGTACTCGAAGGCGCGAATCCGCCGTGGCTCTTGAAACTGGCGCTTGAGGCAAGACCACGCGAACCGCTCGGATATCGCGCCCCGGTGCAAGTCGTGCAGGACAGTGCAGACGACCTCGCTATAGGACTCTCGCTTGTTGATTTGTCTCCACATCTGAGCGACGGCCACGTCTGTGTATTTGCAGGAACAAACGCGGCATCTCGATTTGCGGCATTTCTGAATGAACGTGTGGACCGCCGCCTCCTCGGCACCGTCGCAGCAACTCCCGGCACATGCACTGCGACCAACCCCACGATCGGCGAAATCGTCTCCGACGCCATCCGCCATCAGGATCTCGAAACCCGCCGGCTCGAGCGCGAGGTGCACGCGATCTACGCGGATCGCAACCCCGCGTGGTGGTCGTCGCGCTTCTCCCAGCCCGGTCCCAGGCGTGTGATGCTGCTCACCAGCCGATTCTCCACATTCGTCAAGCATTCCACGCGCGATCTCGCGGACGCACTCGCCGCGCTCGGCCACGAAACCCGGGTGGTCATCCAGCCCGATGATTTCTCTTCGCTCGCCGCCTGCGGCTATATGCGCGCAGTCCGCGAATTCGATCCGGACCTGATGATCGTGATCAACTACCCGCGGGCCACGATCGGCGATTTCCTCCCGAGGAATCTGCCATGGGTCTGCTGGATTCAGGATCAGATGCCCCACTTGTTCGACCATCGAATCGGTCAAGGCCTCGGCCCGCTCGACTTCACGATCGGTCACGTCGTTCCGGTCCTGCACGATCAATACGGCTATCCCCGCGACTCGAGCATGATCCTGCCTGTCCCCGCGAGCGAGACCAAGTTCTTCGCCTCGAGTGCAACCGATTCTGAGCGCGCAAAGTTCGAGTGCGAGCTTGCGTATGTCAGCCATCAAAGCGAAACGCCCGAAGCGCAGCACGAACGAATCCTGTCGGAACTCCGCAGCAATCCGTCCGTCGATGTCTCACTGATCCGTTCAATGCCGGCGCTCCGCGATGCCGTGCTGGCACATGTGCGCCTTCCGCTCTCGACTCTTCCGTTCCCCTCCATGAAAGAGGTCGTCCGCGAAACCCTGAATCAGAGTCTCGGAGGCGAGCCGGCGGAACACGTCGTCTCGCTCCTGACAACCGGATATGCCGATCCGCTCGCCGACCGCATCATGCGCCACGAAACCCTCGAATGGGCCGCCGCGGCCGCAAACAAGCGAAGCTGGCGCTTCAACCTCTACGGCAAAGGCTGGCAGAACCACCCGACTCTTTCGCCATGCGCAAAGGGACCGCTCGGCCACGACTCGGACCTGCGCCTCAGCTATCAACTCGCGGGCTGCCACCTGCAAGTAACCTATCACATGCTCGCGCATCCCCGCCTCTGCGAATGCGTGCTCTCGGGCGGCATCCCGCTCTGCCGCTTCCACTGGGGCGAACGCAGCATGATCGAAACCCCGCTCTTTCAGCTTGGCTGGCATCAAGGTGCGGAGTTCCGAGACGATCGAGTCGGCGAAGATGTTCGCCGCGCTCCCTGGACCGACGCACCCGCGCTCATGCGGTTCGCAAGCGTTTTCCAGAGCCTCGGTTGTTTCGAAGAATCGATCGCACCAGACGACATCGGAACCTGCGAAGGGCTTGCACCCGGCTCGCTCAAAGGCATGCGCTGGGGCGCCCCGTTCCATCCGCGGCTCGTCAAGGATCGCCGCTCGCCGGTCGAATACCCGAACCCATCCGCGTTCGTGATGGTCGGCGAGCAACCCGAGCTCTTCTTTCACAACGCCGCGACATTCGAAGAAAAAGCCGCCTCGATCATCGAGAGTCCGCACCTGCGTGCCGTTCGAAACGCCGCGGCAAGAAAGCGGATCAGTGATCGCCACACCTACCGCTCCGCGGCCAATCGAATCCTCGCGTTCGTTAACCAGCGCCTCTCTTCAGCCGATAACGCAATCCCCCCTTCCGCGTAACACCGCGGTTCCCTTCCATTTTTCTTCGATCCTCATGCCTCCACTCCTCAGCTTCGTCATCCCCGCCTTCAATGCCGAACGCACCATCGACGATGCCCTGCGGAGCGTGCTCGCGCAATCGCAGTCCGAGATCGAACTCATCGTGGTCGACGACGGCAGCACCGATTCCACATTCTGCGGGGTATCAGCAATCACCGATCCGCGCCTCCGCGTCGCCAGACGTGCAAACCGAGGAGTTGCCGCGAGCCGCAATCTCGGCTTGGTTCTGGCGAGCGGTGAGTTCATCTGCTTCCTCGACGCCGACGACACAGTTCTGCCCGGGTTCGCGACTGCCACGCTCGCCGCAGTCGGCGATTGTGATGCGATCTCAACCGCGTATCGCGATACCGATGAAAAAGGAACTCCCGCGGCAAGCGCCTGGTTCCCCGCGCTCAACGAGCTCCGACTCGATCGACTTCGTACAAGCAACCCGCTTTCGATCGGCGCCACCGTCTTCCGCGCCGACACCCTCCGCGAAGTCACACGCCACTTTGGTGAAGCCTTTCCTTCAGACTGCCAGGTCGAAGACTGGGAATTGCTGCTCCGTTTCACCAGTCTCGGCGCACGATGGGCCGAGCCGGTTGAAACTCCCCTGATGCTCTGCCGCCTGATGCCGGGTTCGCGCTCGGCACAAGCGCAGAGAGTCTGGCAAGACGGCCTCACTCTGCTCGATCGCTGGGTCCCTGCCCGCGACCGCGCGACCGCGAAGCGCAATTGGACCCTCTCGCAATTCGCCCGCGCACTCGCAACCGAACAAGCCGAGTTTGCAACGCATCTGCTCGCTGAGATCGGCTCCCCTTCCGATGCAGACGTCCCGACACTCGCCGGTTCGCTCCGGGTCTGGGCCACGCGCCAGCACACCATCACCGGCGAACGCGTCGCCTTCGATCGACTCAACGCATTGATCGCCGCCGCTGCACCTTCAATCGCAAACCAGGTGACATCGGAAACACTCCGTCCCGCTTGGGGCGAACTGGCTCTGCTTGCGGCCAAGTCGCTTTCCCCGCGCGAGAAACTGGTGGTGTACGGATTCGGCAAGAACGGAAGAGAAGCCTCCCGCGCCCTTTCGCTCGCCAGTCTCAACCACAAAGTCATCGACGACGACCCTGCCTTCATGAGTCCGCTCCGGACGACGGCGTCCGACCTCGGCCCCAACGACGTATTGCTGATCACGCCGGATCGACGAGCCGAAATCCTGTCGAAGCTGCGTTCACTCCGGGTTTCCCGCATCGTCACCCCCGAGATGCTGCATTTGGCGCCCGGCGAGGCGGCATAAGTCCCGCGATCCGGGCTCAATCCAATTGCTCAAAGGACCGATAGTTGATACGTCAGGGGCCTTGGAAAGCCCATTTCGAGTTTCACGGCTTCTTCTGTAACCCGTTGTGAGATCAATTCTTATGAAGATCGCGTTCATCGGTGTCGGCAAGCTCGGTTTCCCCTGTGCGGTCGCTCTCGCCATGAAGGGGCACGAGGTTTACTGCTACGACACGAGCAAGAAGCTGATGGACGGCTACAAGCGGGGCGAGGTCACTCCCTTTGAGCCCGGGCTCGATGAGCAGTACGCCTCATGCAAGCAACTCATGCACTACTGCTCGACCGTGAACGACGCGGTCCGCCAGTCCGACGCAATCTACGTTGCCGTTCCCACGCCTCACGCGCCGAGCCACGACGGCTCGCTGCCGTATGACGGTGTGCCCCGCGACTTTGACAACTCGATCATCGAGAGTTCGCTCGAAGAAGTCGGCCGCGCGATCAAGGCAAGCAAGTCCGACGGCCGCTACCGCACAATCCTCGTGATCTCCACGGTAACTCCCGGCACGATGAACAACATCCTCGGCCCGGCCACCGAGCGCGGCGCTGAATCAAAAATCGGCGATGGCTGGACGATGGTCTACAACCCGTTCTTCATCGGACAGAGCACGGTCGTGCGCGACTTCCTGAATCCGGAGTTTGTGCTGCTCGGCTGCCCGCCGCCCAGGAAAGACATGGCGATCAACTCGACCACGCCCGCCGATGGTGGCAAGGGCGAAGAAGTTGCCCGCGAGCTCTACGCCACCCTGCACAACTCGCCGATCCGCCCCATGACCTGGACCGAGGCCGAGTGCGTGAAGCTCTGCTACAACACGTACCTCGGACTCAAAGTTCTCTTCGCGAACACCGTCATGGAAGTCTGCCATCGGTTGCCCGATGCCGACTGCGACGTCGTCAACGCAACGCTCAAGCTCGCGACCGACCGCCTCGTCAGCCCGAAGTACATGGACGGCGGCATGGCCGACGGCGGCCCGTGCCACGGACGCGATCAGATGGCGATGTCGTACACAGCCCGCGAAGTCGAAGTGAAATTCAACATCTTCGACGTGATCAACTTCGGCCGCGATCAGCAGACCGCGTGGCTCGCCGATCAGGTCATGCAGAATCGCGTCGGTCGCCCGGTCGTGCTGCTCGGCATGGCGTTCAAGCCCAACACGAATCAGACGCAGGGATCTCCGGCGATCCTGCTCGCGAACATTCTGCGCCAGCGCGGCATCTTCCCGGTTCTGCACGATCCGGCGATCCGGCCCGATGCGGAATTGCCGACCGGCCCGGCCCTCTACTTCATCTCCACGAACTGGAAGCAGTACAAGGATTTCAAATTCCAGCCGGGTGACACGGTGATCGATCCGTGGCGGATGATCAATCCGCGCAGCGTTGCGGAAGGTGTTGAACTGATCTCGCTCGGAGTCGGCAAGCGCCACGCACGCAAAAGCGAAGCGGCACAGACTTCGCAGCTCAAGGCCGGCTGAATCAAACTTCGTCTCATCCGGGCGGAGCCTGAATCGGCACGGGCGTGAGGGGCGGGAGCGCGCTCGGTGAGGGCTGCTGCTGCGGGAACGACGGCGGCGAGTTTCGCGCGGGCATCGGCACACCCTTGTTCCGATCCTTCAGCGCGTTCTCCATGCGGATGCGCCGGTAGCCAAGTTCCTGCTTCCACTTCGGGTCGGTCTCGATGAGCTGCAATCGCTTGATGTAATCGAGCGTGCGTTCATCCTCGCGTCCGCTGCGCTGAGCGGCGGTGATCGCGCCGCGCAGGGCGTCGACGTTGTTCGGATCGCGGTCAAGGGCCTGGCTGAAATAGGTATACGCTTGATCCGCCCAGCCACGCTCGAGATACGCAACACCCAGATTAACGAGCGGCCGCGAATCCGTCGGCGAGAGATCGAGGGCGTGCTTGAACGCCTCGGCGGCGGCGGGGAAATTCTGTTTTTCCATCATCGCGACGCCGAGATTGGTCCAGACACCGGAGAGCTCGGGGTTCGCCTGGATCGACTGCTTGTAGAACCCGATCGCCTTGTCGAGATCATCTGCGCGCTGCGCGGTCAGTCCCTGTTCGGCGAGCGAGACCGCCTTGGCGGTGTCGTACATGGGCGGCGCGGGAACGGTGACGATGTCTTTCTTGTGCGTCTCGCAACCCGGGAAGCAGGCCACGAACGCGACACCGAGCGTGATGCGCGCGAGCACGCGAGTGAAGGCTCCAACAGGCAGGCAAGTGATCGGCTTTCGAGTCAACTGCATCTCCGATTCTTCCGTGTCGATCATGACTGAGTAGAGCGCGCCGCTCAACCTCCGGTTCGTTCCCAGCGACCAAACACAACATCGACGCGCCAGCTGGCTGCTTCCGGACGGAGCGTAAGGCCGGTCAATTCGAGACCGGGAATGGCCCGCAATGACTTCGAAATCCAATCGAAGACCTTTTCCAGCGATTCTTCGTGCAGATCCGAGTACTTCCAGGTGCGGCGAGTCAGATCGCCGGGGCCTTTGGCCTGACCTTGCTGGGCCGTCGAGACCTTGGTCTTGAGCTGCGCCGAGGCCGCGGCGTCCGCGATCTGCGTCTGCATCGTGGGCAGCGGGCGCAGCTCTTCACGCCTTTCTTCGTTGACGCGGTCAAATTCTTTGAGGCGTGCGACAAGCTTGTCGATCCGGGCCGATCGATCGGATTCAAACCTCAACTCACTCGAAGCGGACATCCGCGCGCTCAGAAAATACAGAAGCATGAAGAGCGCGAGGGCGAGTATCCCGCCGGATAGATAGATCAGCGAAGTCGGCCGATTTGCGCGTTCGGCGCGGCTCGCGAGATCGCCGGCCTGTGCGAGCAACTCCGTGACGGCAGCGGAATTCCGCGGCGCCGGCTGCTCCGCAGTGCCGGGCAGGCTGAGTCCGGTTTCAGCGGGAGTCATCGAGTGCCTCCCGGCGCGGGGTTTGAAGCTGGAGGGGATGAAGGACTTGGATTCGCGGGAGCCGGAACCGACTGGGGCGGAGGCATGGGTGTGCTGACTCCGTCGGACTCCGGACTTGTTGGCGTTTCGGACGGCGTGTTCGCCGGGGTCGGCTTGGTTGCTGGCGTCGCGGCTGGTGCTGAGAGCGGAGCGCCCTGAGTGGGCTGCGGCTGAGCCGGTTTCGCTGGAGTTACCGGGGGGCGCGTTGCGGGTTGACCGGATGCCGGCGCAGCAGATCGTGTGGGCGGCGTGTGCGAAGGCGCAGGAGGAGCGACGGCGGCGGCAGCGGCCTTGGCGTTTTTCCATCGCCCGGTGAAGACGCCTCTGACTTTCGCGCCCGAAGGCGACCAGCTTGGCTGCTGCCAGGATTCGATGTTGCTGCCGCTGATCGACGAGATGGATTTGAAGACGCTCTCGCCCAGTTTGATGTCGGGAACGAGCACCGTGATGATGACGGCAGAACTCGCGCCGCCGGAAAATGCAATGCTGTCGAGTTCGACTTCGGGATCCGCGAGGGCCATCGAAAGTGTTTCGAGTTCCTGGACGATCGGGCGCATCGGCTCGATCTTGTTGCGTTCGCGCTCCTGCTCGTCGCGCGTGAGAATCTTGTTGAGCTCGGCTTCCGGATCCACATTCGGAAGCTTCATGATGTTGGGGTAGTTTTTCTGAACGAGCTCACGCCAGCGGGAGTCTTCGGACCGGGCTGCCTCGGCCAGCAGGGCTGCGCTCGCGCGGAGTTTCCATGCCGCGCCGCCCGCGAGCGCCGCACCACAGACGATTCCGAGCGCGATCCAAGTATGCATGCGCCGATGGAGCCTGCCGGGTCGGTGTGAAAGAGCCTCGATGCCCGCGATTGCCGCTTCGTCGGGCCGAGCATCGGCCGTGGCCGTTGCAAGACGCGCGAGCGTCGCGCCGATCGGATCCTGATCGAGCACGAGATCAACACCCGCGCCGCCCCACGCGCCTGCAAGCTTCGCGCCAAAGTGGCCCGCGCGGAACGAAGCGGAATCTTCACCGACGCCGACCGGATCATCCGCGGCAATGCACGCCACGCGGCGAGGCACGATGCCGAGCTGCGAACCCCACGCAATCCAGTCATTCGTCAGGCGTGCCGCATCCGCCGGCGTCGGACTTGGTGCCCGCCCAACCGCAGAAGGCGTTGCCAGCCGCATCGAGCCGCCCGCGAGCAATTCGCCCTTTGCGGTCCAGCACCAGAGCAGGCGCCCGCGAGGATCGACGAGGATGATCGCAGCGACACCCGAGTCTTCGGTGACGATGTTGTTGCGCTCTGCCGCGGCATCTCCCGCCCCACCCCAGACGCGCGCCATCGCATGCCAGATCGTGGTGACCGAATCGACAGTGATGCTGCGCTCGTCGAGCAAATCGAGGAGCAGTCGAACCGGGGCGTCGGCGCCGGCGAGAACCGGGACGCGGAGCCCGGCATTCGCGACAACGGGGTCGGCGTCGAGTTTGCCTTTGGCGGCTCTTACCTCGGGTTCCACTGCAACGGTCATCGCCTGCAAGCCCGCTTCGGCGGGGGACGAGTAATAAAACCCGAGGCCAGGGCCGATGGCAGAGCCGATTTCTTCGCTGCCGACACCTGCCGCGGCAACCGAGGCGATGACCTTGCGCTCGGTGCTGGGGCTTGTGATCCAGCCGGCGGAGAAGCCTTCGGCGTCGAGGCAGATCAGAGAGAGCGAACCAGTTCGGGTTTTCTCGCCGACGGTGCGCGACTTCACCCAGTCCGCGGCGGCAACGATGCCTCGATCATCAAAGAGTTCGGCATCGCCCTGCTCGCTGCTTTGCTGAACGACGAGCGGAACAGACCACATCTCATCGGTGCGGGCGCCGACGAGGCGAAGCGATTCGATGCGGCTGCCACGATCGGCACGCGCGACATAGCAAACTCTGCCGCTCATTCGCGCACACCACCGGCTTCATCGAAACGCTGCGAACCGCCCGGACGCCTTCCGCCGGGTGCTCTCATCTCACCGTTGTCGCGGCGCGGACGGCCGACGTTGCCACCCGGAGGGGGCGGCGGAACGCCGGGGACCAATCCGGGATTTGGAACGGGGGAGGGCGCGTTCTGAAGCGTCGTGTAAGTTGCACCGGTGCGCGGCGCCACTTCGACCTTCTTTATCGCGCCCTTCATTTCAATCTCGATGCCGGACTTTTCGACCTTGACGAGTTTGATTTTCTCGCCCGTGCCTTTGTGGATGATGTCGCCGACGGCGAGCACCTGCTGGTGCGAGTCGATCGAGACGAGCGCCATCGGACGAGCCGGCGAACCGAGGAGGCCGAGGAAGGTGATTGCGGTTTCGGCAACGGCCGGACCCGGAGCGACAGGCGTTGTGCCACCGTCGCCCGCGTCATCCGTGGGATCAGGCGTTGGGGGAGCGATTTTGGGAGAGTTGCCGAGCTGGGCGAGATTGCGTGAGATCGAGCCCGCGCGTTTTTCGAGAAGTGCCGGAGGCTCCTGAACCGGTCCGGTGTCGATTGCGCGGGTAGGCTCAATAGGTTCGGCGCGCTCGATCTTCGGCACGCCTGTGCCCGGAAGACCGACAGCGAGGACCACGCCCGCCAATGACGCCAGCGCAACCGCGCCGACCTGTCCGGCGCGCGTCAAGCTCCTTGCTCGATCTCGTGTCACGTCCTTGAACAACCAAATCCCTTTCCGAATCAGCTCCGCCGATCGGCAGCGATCTCATTCTACGAAACCCCCACGACCCTCGGCGGGCGACTTTCGCCTAACGAGCGTCCTCCCGGACCCATTGCCGGATAACGCTGCGTGCCGTGGTCGCGTTGTTGTTGCTCGCGCCGACCAGGGCAGTTCCTTTGTAGCGCATCAACAGGCCGCCACCGATCAGGCGATCGGCGGACACATCGGCCGTGATCGTCCACATGGTGGGGTCGACCGTGATGACTTTGAGAAGGTTGGCTCGTGCGTCGCCGGTGAGGCCGGCCTTATTCGCGATTTCGGAGACGGCGGTGGACGCGACATTGAGGTCGTCGCGGGCCTTCAGCAGTTCGGCGACGATTTCATCGACCTTTTCACCGGCCGTTGCACCCGAAACCGCGGCGCGGAGCGTGCGGGGCGTCGCGGATTTCAGGCTGACCGCGATGGGGCCGAACTGACGCCGCGCAATAGCGCCCTCAGCCGCGTCCCCGCTTCCGCTGCTGCTGGCAGTGGTTCCGCCCGCGGCATCCAGGTCCTTCGCGGCATTGATGATGGCTTGAGCGAGCGCAACGTCTTCGGCCGGGAGGCTTCCTGGTTCTGCCAGAATCGCCCCTTGGCCGTCGGCCAGATAAAGCTTGACGGTTTCCGCGCTGTTGGCGTAGGGCGTGAGGCCCTCGGAGAGTTGAGCGGTCAGAGCCAGGCCGTTTTCACCCAGTTTGCCGCTGAGGCGGGCGGAGTTTGAATTGCGGAGCCATGCTTCGAAAAGCTGATGGAGGCCCTTGCCGGCGTGGTAGCTCTCGTAGGACCGAACAATTCCGGAGACCGACCGCGTTTGCGAACCGAAGCGATCAAGCAGCACCGTGATCAGCGTCGCAAGGGCCAGACTGACCATCAGGACCACAGGCAAAGCAAACGCCCGGTGCGCTTCGCGATTGTCAGGTGAGGATTTGCTGCTGCGGAACTTCATCGGGGTGTTGTCGTCGGGATGTTGTCGTAGCGAGGACCACCGCCGCCGGGAGGATGGGTCTGCGGAGGCTGGTTGTTGTTTCGCGGGCCACGTGTGCCGCCTTGGCGAGGGCCGCCCGGACCGTTAGGACCGCCATTGGGACCGCCGTTTGGACCGCCGATTCCGCCCGGGCCTTGCGCGCCCGTGGGAGTCGCGACATCGGCGCCTCCACCTGCCGCGGCATCGGTCGCGGTCGTGGCGAGCTCCGGACCTTTAGACCAGCCGATCTCGAACATCCAGTTCTCATAGAGACCAGTCTTTGTCTGGATTTCGAATTCGACGTAGGCGGGCAGCTCTTTATCCCAAACCGCGCTGTGCGCGCTGCGCTTTTCGCCGGTTGAGAAGAACTGCCAGCGGCACTTCACGAGGTTGTCAGCGAGCAGGACCGGCTCTCCCCAGGCTTCGACCGTGCGCGGATCATCGATCGGCTGCGTGGTGGCGGCGGTCGAATTGGCGCTGAGCGGGTTGGTCTTGCTGGTGTCCTTCGCGGCAGGAAGCGGGCTCCACCACAGTTCATAGAGAATGGGCTTGCCGTCGCGACGGGCTTCAAGGTTTGCGTCGGTCAGCATTGGGCGAATTTCGAACGCGCCGCGGAGCGAACCGGATTTCGCGGCGTTCGCAGAATTGCCGTTCAGGCTCAGCGAGCGGCGATTGCCATTCGCTGCGCCGCTCTGCACGGAGTTTTGGAGGCGATTGCGGAGAGCAGTGCCCCGGGAAGAACTTGAATTGGAGGACGTCGAAGTCGAGCCGAACGAACTCGAATTGTTCGAGGATGCGTTGGCGTTTGAGAGCGCGGTGCTGTTGGAGAGACCCGTCGCTGAACTCGCGGTCTTGCCGCTCGCGGTCTTGTTCTGGGCGTAGGTGGCGGCGATGACGTCGCCGAGTTCGGCGCGGAAGGTCGGGGCAATGGGGGGCGTATCGACGACAACTTCCATGCGCTGAATCGCCCCGGCAGAGTCGGCCGGGACGCCGACTTGTTGGAGCATCGACTTGAGTTCGTCGGACTGATCGGCCTCGAGTAGGAGACGCGCGGGAGGGCGGGCCTGCTGTTGCTGCTTGGTGGCAGTGGCTTCGGCGGTGGTTTCAAAAGCCGACTTGGCGTTTGCGTCGTCGGTGGTTGTGCTTGTTGAGGTTGAGGGCGTGACGGACCGGCGCGCGTTCGGATTGACCGGAGGCGTGGTATCCGACATCACAAGACTGGACATTGCGCGCTGGATGACCGTGCGCGCGCGATGCAGATCGGCGAGTTCCTGCTGGCGGATTGCGAGCGGGCGCTCGAGACGCTCCATCGAGCGAAGCAGCGCCATGCAGACCATGATCACCATTGCGCCGAGCGCGGTGGCAAGGACCACTTCAAGCAGCGTGAAGCCGGATCTGGACGTGTGATGCGCTCTGCGGTGGATCATCTCTTGCCACCTCCACTCCTGCCGCCACCAGTTGCTGATTCCTGGCGCCGAGTCGAATCCTGCTGACTGACAGACGGACGCAGGCCGGTGTTGCGAGCGCCGGTCATCTGATCAAGCACACCCTTCAGTCCCCCGCCACTATCGATCTGACGGCGAAGCTTGTCGGGGTTCCAATTCGGAATGTCGGCAGGGTCATAAAGCCGCGCGAGTGTCACCTGCGGCACAGTTCCATCGGCGAAATAGCTCCCGCCGGTTTCTTCACCAACCCAGACCTTCACGCGCACGACGCGGAAGCGACTGAAACGGTCCGTGGTCGAACGGCCCAGCGAAGCAAGCTGCTGTTCGCGCCGATCGTCTTCCGCATTCGGCGTGACAGGGGTCGGAAGTTCAACCGTGACCGGTTCTTCGCCGAGCGTCCAGCGATAGCGGAACTCGCCATCGCGACCATATTGAATCGGCTGCGTGTCGCTGGGGAGCGACGCGGGATCATCGAAGAACTGGAGCATCAGCCGGTTGGCGATCTCGGCCTCGTTCATGCGATGCGCGTTTCGCACCGACGCTGCACCGATGTAATTCACCGCGAGCACCACGCTCATGGTCGTCAGCCCGAGCAGGGCGACAGCCAGGATGGTCTCGAGGAAGGTGATGCCGCGGGCGAACTTCACTGGCGTTTCTTTCCGCTCGCGCGACCTGATGATTCGCCAAATGACTGGCGAGTCGATCGAACGAGATTACGGGTTGGTCGACGGCGTGAGATTTTCCCACGCGCTGATGTCATCTTGAGAAGGCGATTGTCCGTCGGAGCCCTTGCTATAGAGGATGAACGGCTGATCGGAGTTCGGACCGATCGAGTCGTACACAAACGGGCGCTTCCAGCCGTCAGAAAGTTTTCCCGCTTCCAGAATCTTCACGACAACAAGCGTCTGCAGATCGGGCGGGTAGGTGCTGTAGGTGAGGTGGTATTCCTGCAAGCCGTTCTTGATCACGGAGAGTGAAGCACGCGACGCAGTGATCTTCGCCTTTTCACCCTGTCCAAGAACGTTGACCGCCGCCACCGCCATGAGCACGCCCAGGATGACGAGCACAAGCGTCAGTTCGAGCAGCGAAAAGCCCCGTGCCGACGCCTTTGCGGTTGCTCGAATGACGGGCTTCTTTGAGATGGTTTTGAGGTGTGCCATGGATGTTTTCTCTAGCGCGCCGGAAGCGTGTCGGGTTCGTGTTTGAATGGAAAGAGGCCTCGAACGGCCCGGAATCGGTTGAAATGATGCCTGCCAAACTTGCAGTGGATGCATCTTATCGGCCAATTGGCGCAGACGACGCGGAGCGGGCAGTCCCATCGCATTGTCTGATTTCCGACCGATCCAAATCGACTTTTTGATGGGTTTGGCAGGGCAGCCGTGAGGAATGCTCGCTCGATTTCAGAGATTGCGATTGCCCCGAACCCCACCTCAAATGCCCAGTTCTGTCCTACCGCCTGCGATAAACGTCCCGGCGATTGCCGATCCGAATGACCGTGACCGTCACAGTGTGGTCTTCAATCTGATAAATCACCCGGAAATCGCCGATCCGGATTCGCCAAAGTGATTCCGGTCCCGAAAGCTTCTCGCATCCGTGCGGCCGAGGCGTCGCCGCAAGTTGATCGATGGCCGCGCCGATTCGCTGCCGATCCCGAAGATTGACCGCAGCGAGGTCTTTCTCCGCGGCCTTCTTGAACACAATTGAATACGTGGCCATCAGCGACGCCGTGGATTGCCGGAGCCTACCGAGTTCGCTTTCTACAAGCCCAATCGCTTCTTGACGTCATCCCAAGATGTCGTACCCGGCTCTTTCAGTGCCGCCCGCGCCGCCTTCACATCATGCGCATCTTCCAGACGCTGGAGCAGTTCGAGATCCTCGATCGAGATAATCGCCGCCGCACGCTTCCCGCTCTTGGAAAGCACGATCCTCTGCCCGGTGCTTCGTACCAGGTCAATGGTGTCGGCGAAGCGGGCGCGAGCGCGGGCGACAGTCACAGTCGCGTCCTTCGATCGGACAGCAGTGGATCGGCCAGGGGTCGATGCACGCGATTTCGAGTTGCGGGTGCGCGATGCAGGCATAGCGGCTCCTGAAAATTCCAATAGAGTACATATTGTACAAAACGTGCAATTCATTGTCAAGTCTTTCAGATGAGGTTGCGTCGAACCGCCGGTTTCGCCGGCAGGGACCGGATTACCCGATTCCGCTTGAACCGTCGACAGGGCTCCCGCGCTCCACCGCCATAGAGTTTCACGTTGAGCCGCGCGATAACCACAACTTCCGGACGTTCTGGCCCAGGTGGGGGTGGAGGTGGCGTCCCCCGCAAGCCCGCCGCGCGCTCCTTCCTCTATATGGCCGCCAAGCCCGGTGGCGGCCGCGCCGTCGGCGTCAAACAGGCTCGCGATGAACGCCACCTCGCCGGCGAACTCCGCAAAGAGCGCATGGCCCTTCTCCGCTCGATGAAGCTGCCCCTTTCGATGGGGATGGGCGGCGAAAACACCAGCGACGTCAAGCTCAAGGATCAGGCCGAACTCAACACCCAATTGGCCCAGCTTCTCTCCCGCGGCTCGCCACTCGTCGAAGCTCTCGAAGTCACCGCCGCATCCGTCTCAAGCGCGATGAAGCCCCGCGCTCTCCGCATGCGCGATCTCGTCGCCGGCGGCGCGAGTTTCGCCGATGCCTGCGAGCAAGTCGGCGGCTTCGATCGCGTCACCGTCGCGCTCTACCGCGCCGCGGAACGAACCGGCGATCTCGCCGGCGCAGCGAAACAGCTCGCCATCGCCGCCCGCCGCCAATTGCAGGTGCAAGGCAAAGCCGCGACCTTGATGATCTATCCGGCGATCCTGCTCAGCATCACCTTTCTGGTCGCCTCATTCCTGCTCACACGCATCTTGCCGAAGATCGGCGAGGCCCTCGCTTCCGCCGGCGCATCACTTCCGTGGTTCACGCGCATCCTGCTCGCAATCGGCAATTTCCTGAACGACAACATGCTCGCGATCCTGATCGTCCTCGCGCTCGCGATCGGCGCCATCGTCGTGTTCAGAAAAGTCGTCGGCCTCATGGTCTTCGCCGTCATGCGAAAAGCCCCCGCCATCCGCCAGGTCGTCCTCGCCCAGGAATCCGCCCGCTTTTTCAGCGTTATGGCCGCGCTCACCCGCTGCGGCGTCCCCCTCGCCGATGCCCTCGGAATCGCCTCTGGCTCGATCACCCACCCCGAAATGCGCGAGCAGCTCGAAAAGCTCCGCACCAGATTGATCGAAGGTGGCGTCCTCCGCAACCTGATCGATGAAGTCACAAGCCTCGCGATCACCACCCGCCGCCTGATGATCGCCGCCGAACGCGCCGGCGATTTGCAAAGCGCCTTCGACACCCTCGCCACCGACATGACCGAAGAAGTCGAAACCCGCTCCGCCCGCCTCATCGCCATGATGGAGCCCGCCGTGATCGTCTTCCTCTTCCTCGTCGTCGGCTCCGTCATCCTCGGCGTCATGCTCCCCCTGCTCAACCTCAGCAGCAGCATCGGCCTGGGCGGCTAAACGCCCACTTCCCGCCCATGAAAATGGGCGCACGACCGTTGCCAGATGCGCAGCATCTGGTCATCGCTCTTGATCCGCTTCACCTTTCGCATTCTCGAACTCGCCCGTAAAACGGGCGAGCGTCCACTTTCAAATCTTCACCGGCGAACCACCGCGCTCATCTGCCTCCCCCGATGCCCAATGCCGAATGCCCGATGCCTTCCCCTGGTGCCAAATGCCAATTGCCTCTCTCTGATTTGCCATTTGCCCATTTACGATTTGCTATTTGTCTACCCCCGCTCCCTCGCTTCGAGTTCTTCCGCCTTCTAGGCCGATTCATCGGCCTTGCTCGCTGGTAGGCCGCCGCTTCAGCGGCGGTAACAAGCACCCGCATCTCCTGCGAGTTTCCTGTTGTTCTCCTCGGCCCGTTTCAACGGGCTTGCTCGGGTACCCCCGCGTTTACCGCCAAACGCGCGTCAACACATGAAAAACAGCTTAAAGTCCAAGCTCGACACACCCATGTCACATGCCAAACTGAAATTGATTTTCGCTAGCTCGTCGTCATTCGACCCTGCGAACTTCCTGCTCAAGCAACGACGAAAGCAAAGCTCGCATTCTTCGGCTCAATATCTTTCCAATGATCGTGTTCGACTCTTGCAATTCCTTGTGAATGACTTCCTTGCGTGCAACCGTCGCTTTGGTTACGGATTCGATGTCGCCGATCTGCTCGATCATCCGAAGTCCCGTCCTTTGCCCGTAACCGATCGCTTCATTTCGATCTGCAAACATGCCGACGACGAAGCGATCGATTTTTGAAGTTCGAATAGCGATCCCGTACCCCGTCCAGGGGCGTTGCCAAAACTGTTTTCGTTCAGCACTCACGGGAAAAATGTCCCAGTTGCATTCCTCTCGTGAAGCGGTGCACTGGCGAACGACTTCGTCGCGCTCAACCACGGCATAGATGCCCGTCTCTGCGCCAACAGCGACAATCTCCATCATCGCAGCTCGCCTCAGCCGAGCTCTCAAAACCCAACACATTCTCGCGGCAATCGCAATCGTGCAAATCGCCGCCGCGATCATCGCGACCCGCTTCGACGCCGGCGAAGCGGGCCAATGGAAGCCAATGGCGTAGACCCACAACAGAGAGAAGAGGATCCAAAGAAACGGCCCGAAAATCGCGAAGCCAAACAGCCTCTGAAAGTCTTCGTGATTTTTCCACTTGGCATAAACCAGAAATGCGTTGCCGTAGATGTCGAGCGGAAAAGGCTCTACGCGAAACGGGACCGCGATATCCGCAACACGCTGTGAATCACTTCGATTGGAAGGCTGTGTCTGCAAGCGATGTGCGTCTTCTGATTTTTTGAGTACCCATTGTAAAGCCGTGCAGGCAGATGAAGCATCTGTCTGCCACATGCAATGAACCCTTACCAATCGTGTAGTTACTGCTTTTTTGGGCCAAAGGTATGCGACAAAGCCACCCCTCTTTCCATTTTGCAAAATAGCAGTTAGCCCCCTGCCGCGCAATCACTTACGCGCGATTTCACCCACGTCCTAGTTACGGTTATTTCGGGCCATTGGCGCTTCGCGCCCCCTCTATAAGAGGCCCCCGTTGTTCGAGCCACGCATCCGAACCCGCTCTCCCGTCCTATTTGCGATTTGCCATTTTGAGATTTGCGATTTCTCCCTTTGCCCTCCGCCGCTTTGTCCCTCTGCCCCTTCTTTCCCCGGACTCTCCCATGCCCCCCAAATTCCACGCCATCCTCTACAACTTCTTCATCCAAGGTCTCGATCTCGACCGCATCGCCGCCATCCACGAAACCTCCTGGGAGGAAGTCGCCAAAGTCCTCGACTCTGAGCCCGCAAAGGAACTGATGCGCAGCGCCATCCGCGTCGAGCGCCTCCGGTCCATCGCACAAAATCTCGCCTGTCGCCGCGCCGCGCTCCAAACACTCGAAATCGTCACCGGCTCGCTCGATCGCTCCGCTTCCGGAAACGATTCCCGCCGCCGCGCCGCCACCGCCATTCTCAGCGGCACAAACTCACGTGGCCGCAGCACCGCACCGACTCGCGCACATGCGCGTGCAAAAGCAACCGATCTCCCGCCCGCCCCTGAATTGGCCGCTCCCGAACCAACAAAACAACCCGCGCCCACCCAGCGCGAACCAGCCCGCAAACCCGTTTCTCAATCCGCTCCACCCGCCCCCACCACACGAGCGCCCGAAAGCCAACCGGTTCGATCGCGCCAGAATGCGCCCTCATCCGTCAACGCTCCGCCCCACGCCTTTGGTGGCACTGCTCCAAAAAGCAGTAATGGAATTCGCCCTGATGCTTCACCGGTCCAAAGACCGGTGCCGTCCAAAATCGGTCCGTCAGAAAAGACCTAGCCCGCCCCACATTCCAGCATCGCGCTTTTCGCCTCCTCGCTGCAGAGCAGCGACCGCCGACAGCCTGGGGCGCCAGCCCCAGGCACAGCCAAACGCATCACGAAAGCCGCGAAGCTGCGACACGAATTCCCGCACGCCACGCCGAATCCGCCCTCACCGTTCCACCCGCAAATTCGCGGGCGTTTCGCACACTTATTCGCCTTCTACACTTACGCAGCCTCGCCTTTCCGAGGCTCGAATTGGAGCATTCTTATGGCCACCGCCACGCTCACTCCCACCAACTTCCGCACGTCGGACCCTTCCAGGAAAACCATGCGCGCGCTCTACAAGCACCACGCCGGCGAAGGTCTCAAGTTTGATCCCGCTCGCGAGAAGCCCGTCCCCGGCCCGCGCGATGTGCTCATCAAAGTCTCCAAAGTCGGCATCTGCGGCACAGACCGCCACATCTGGGAATGGGATGACTGGGCCGCCGGCCGCATCCCCGTCGGCATCGTCACCGGGCACGAATTCGTCGGCATCATCGAGTCCGTCGGCAGCGCCGTCACCCGCTACAAGCCGGGTCTGCGCGTCAGCGCCGAAGGGCACATCACCGCCGGCGTCGATTACAACAGCCGCACCGGCAACGCCCACATCGCGAGCGACACGCGCATCCTCGGCATCGATCGCGACGGCGTCTTCGCCGATTACGTGATCGTTCCCGAAGAAAACGTCTGGCCCGTGCACCCGAAGATTCCGGACAAAGTCGCGGCAGTCCTCGATCCGCTCGGCAACGCCGTGCACACCGTGATGGCCGCCGGCGTTTCCGCTAAGAGCGTGCTGATCACCGGCACGGGAATCATCGGCTTGATGGCCGTCACCGTGGCGCGTGCCGCAGGCGCCGGTCGCATTTTCGCGACCGACATCAACCCCGAGCGCCGCGAGATCGCCAAGAAACTCGGCGCGATCGAGGTCTATGACCCGCGCAACTCATCGTGGATCAGCGACGTCAAGAAGGCCTGCCGCAACGAAGGCGTCGACGTGCTGCTCGAAATGTCCGGCTCCCCCGCCGCCTACGACCAGGGCTTCAGCGCCCTCCGCAACGGCGGCACCGCAGCGCTTCTCGGCATCCCCGCCAAGCCCCCCACCTTCAACATCACGCAGCACGTCGTCTTCAAGGGCGCAACCGTCCTCGGCATCAACGGCCGCCGCATGTTCGAGACCTGGTATCAGATGGAAGAACTGCTCCTCGGCGGCAAGCTCGAACTCGACGACATCATCACCCACGAATTCCAGCTCGAAGACTTCGAGAAGGCGTTCAAAACCATGATCTCCGGCGAGGGAATCAAGGTTGTAATGAATGTGAATGGGTAAAAAACCCCGTCGGAACGGCCAATTCCGGCCTAGATATCCATTCACTCCGTTGTGCCTTTCGGCCAACAATCTCTCTATTCGTCGGGCAAGCGCGCATGGGCGGGTTGCCGGCGGCCATTGGAAGAGGGGAAAAATCATGACTCATGGCACTTTTGTTTCTGTGTTCGCCGGGGCGGCTTCTTTGGGAGCTTGCATCGCGCTCGGCACGTCCGTTCCCGCGACGCTGACTTCAGGCACGGTGGCCGGCGCGGGATTTCCGGAGCCGCTCGTGCAGCAGGGCGCGGTTTCAACCACAACCAAGCGCTCGGGTGGCGGTTCGACCGGCGGCGGGTTTGGCGGCACGGCAACTGCAAGCATGCAGGTCACAATCTCGCCGAGCGACACGCTCGTTGCTCTTTCGGGTACGGCGACGCACACGTCTGATTTTGGGTACACCGCGGCGTACACCCAGCAGGAAGTCGTGCTGACGCTGCCTCAGGCCGCGAACTACTCGATCGCGAATCTGAGCCGCACGGTTGTGAACAGCACGAACACGCCGTTCACGCCGGTGACATTTCAGACAATCACGGGCACGAAGACCGGGACAACTTCGGGCAAGCTGAGTGCCGGGACATACCGGCTGAAGTTCGGAGTTGCCGCGGGACGCGACAACGTGTTCAGTTTCAGCGAGGTTTCGGAGTGGTACAACCAGTTCACCCCGACGGGATGCGCCAACACGGTGGTGGATTGGAAGCTCACGCTGAAGAAGCCCTGCACGGGCGACTTGAACGGCGACGGCTTCGTGGACGACGCCGATTTCTCGATCTTTGTCGGGGCGTACAACATCCTCGGCTGCTCGTTGCCCGGAATGCCGGCCGGTTGCCCAGCCGACCTCAATAGCGACAGCGTCGTGGACGATGCAGACTTCGTGCTGTTTGTCCCCGCGTACAACGCGTTGATCTGCCCATAAACCGAGCATCAATCGCAGGTCCCCGCTACTTCGTCTCGGTTGCAAGCGGTCCGTCTTGCGTCGGATTCGACTGAGCGATCTTTTTCCACTCCGCCGCCTTCGCGGCATCGCCTCGCCGCTCGAAGAAGGCCGCCAGTCGTTCGGCGCGTTCCTTTGCATCCGCCTCGTCCTTCGCATTCACGGCATCGGCGTAAGCACGCCGGAGGAGAGCCTCGCCCCTGTCAAACCGCTCGGTCTCTTCGAGGCAGGAAACCAGGAAGTCGGTGATACCAAACGTGTCGCGGAAGAGCGGGCCCCGGACGCTGCGTGTCCCTTCAAGCCCGAGCGTCAACTGATCGATCGAATCAGGAACACGCCCCGCACGCTTGAGCGCGGATCCGAATCGAGCCGTTGTTTCGATCGTCCGCCAGTGCGAGAAGCCAAGCACGACGCGTTGCCGGTCGATCAGCAGCGGGTAGATCGCGATGGCTTCTTCGGCCCTGCCGCTCTCGGCGAGAAGCCCGCACTCCTCCGCGAGTGTCGCGAGCGTCTGAGGATGATTCGCGCCGAGCGCCGCCTCGGTCGCTTTCGTCAGCTCCTGTCGTTCTTTCAACGCGGCTTCAAACATGGTCTTGGCCGCATCGCGATCATCGGAACGTTTCGCTCGTGCTTCGAGAAGGAGAACAAGATTCAGATTATGACGCGTGGTAAGCACATCGACATCGTTCTCGCCAAGCGCTTTGCGCCGGCGTGCGAGGACATCGACATACACCGCGCGTGCTTCGCCCAGTTCGCGCGCCGCTTTCAGCGCGCCGCCCAATTGATTCTGGGCGTCCATCGTTCTCTTGTCGTCGGGTCCGAACGACTTCAGCGCGGAGTCAAACCGTTCACGGGCGAGCTTGACGGCCGCCGCCGCGGATTCGCCAGACTGCACGCGATACGTCGCCTCAGTAAGCTTCGCGCCGACGTCGGCACGGAATGCGTCGTCGAGTCCTTCCGCCCGCGCTTTCAACGCACGCTCAAGCAGCGGCGTCGCGCTCTCGGGCGACCCGAGCGCAACGAAAGCGGCTCCAAGCGTGTAGGCAAGACGCGCTTCGACAGCGGGTCGATCCGCGAACCGCTTCGAGAGCGACTCTGCCGCGGGCGTGACAAGATCGATGACCTTGGTGTCGATGCCGCCAACTTCGGGATCGACCGAAAGCAGCAGGTCGTCGTTCAGGAACCGGTTCACTTCCTCCGCGAGATCGCGTTGAATCTGAGCCTCGCGTCGAGCCCGCTGCTCGGCAAGTCCAAACTGCACGCTCACATACGTCGCTCCGATGAGAGTCGCCGCGATCAGCGCCGCCACTCCGACGCCCATGCGATGCTTGCTCACGAACTTGCGGGCGCGATAGCGCTTGGATTCCGGCCCCGCCATCAGAGGCCGATCGCCCAAATAGTTGCGGATGTCCTGCGCCATTTCCGATGGTGTCGAATAGCGGCGTTCACGCTCCTTGCGCATCGCCTTGAGCGGGATCCATTCGAGTTCAGAGCGGAGCGCACGCTCGAGTTCTGCGATGCGGATGCCGCGCTTGTCCGCAACCGTGCGTGCTTCGTTCTCGTGGCCCGAGGCCATCATGGTTCCAAGGCGCGTGCTCGGATTTGGCGGATCGACTTCGCGGATGATGCGACGGATCTCGTCGTAGCCCTTGCTGCGCAAATCGCGCGGGTCGAAAGGCAGCACGCCGGTAAGAAGTTCATAGAGAACCACTCCCAGCGAATACACATCCGTTCGCGTATCGACATCGATGCCCGTCAGGTTTGCCTGTTCGGGCGACATGTACTCGGGCGTGCCGACGATCTGGCCCTGCTGCGTGAAGAGCGTCTTGTCGGTCAGGGTCTGGCTGATCGCCTTGGCGATGCCAAAGTCGATGACTTTCGGCTGGCCGACCTGCGATTCGCCTTCGGATGCCGCGACGAGAACGTTGCTGGGTTTGAGATCGCGATGGATGATTCCCTTGCTGTGCGCGTGCTGCACGGCATCGAGCACGGGCAGAAAGAGTTCGAGTCGCTGCTTGAGCGTCAGGCGGTTTTTGTCGCAGTAGGCCGTGATGGGCTCACCCTTCACGTACTCCATCACGAAGTACGGGCGACCCGATGCCGTCGCGCCCGCGTCGAGCACCTTGGCGATGCTCGGGTGATTCATCACCGCAAGCGCCTGGCGTTCCTGTTCGAAACGCGCAACCACCTCGCGCGAATCCATGCCCGGCTTGATCACTTTGACAGCGACGCGCTGGACGATCGGTTCGCGTCGCTCCGCCAGCCAGACCACACCGAATCCGCCCTCGCCCAGCACGCTGATCAGCTTGAACGGGCCGACCATGTCGCCGGCCTTCTCGCCGATATCAAACACGCCGGTCCGGGGCTGGGCGATCGTCTCGCCCGCGCCGAAGGATGCGGTCTTGGTTTCAGTTTCAGTCGGTCTTTCGGTCATTCCTCACCCGCCCAAATCGCACGCGAGGGGAGCGTGCGTCGGAAGGATATGAACGCGAGGCAAGCAACGACGAACTCACGCGTATGCAGGCCAATCGCTCGCTTGAAACGAGGTTCGCATCAAGCGGCCGCACACCACAACCAAAGATCCCTTTGTACCATCGTGTCCTGTCCATTGGCCCGCGAGAGTTCTATGCCGATCGTCTGGATGGTCCGATTTCTCCTTCTTGCCGCGTGCGCGGGAATTCTCGCGCTTGCGATTTCGAATGGCATTCCCAAGGGCCAGGCAAAGCTTTACATCGGCGCACCGATGATCATCCTCACGGTCGTGTGGGCGGCATCGGAGTCATTTTTTGATCGACGCCGCATCGCATCGCTCCGTACCCGGCTTGAGTTCCTGGGCTTCTCGCCTCGAACCGGCGAATCTCTCCACTATGAACGTGAAGATGGGCACAACAACTTTGCGATTGACATCAACATGGTCGCGGATTGGCAGGGAGTGCCGATTCGGATCACGGAATTCAACTTTCAGCAAGGGACGGGCAAAGGCGCCACAAAGCATCGATACCTTCAGGCCGCGGCCGCTGCGCCGGATATTCCCGATTTTCGGCTCGCTCCAACCGGCGTCAACGTGCTGCCCGCTCGCGACAAGTCGCTCGAATCACGCTTCGCGCGTCGGTGGAACGCGGTCTGGCCCGATGCGGGCCAGGCCGACGAGCGCTTCCCGGAGCCGCTCTTACAATGGCTGATCGAAGCGCCGCGCCACGAAACATGGCGATGCGCCAACGGTGAACTCTCCTGCAGTTGGAAGCGGGGGTGCACTCCGGTTCAGGCGGAGCAACTGCTCACACGCCTCGCAACATTTCTTCGTTTGTACCGTTCGTAGGAATCGCGTCCGAAACCCGATACTTTTCACCGTGCCGACGACCTCAACCATCAACTTCACCGACAAGCTTCATCTCTCCGGGGAGCAGCTCCGAGCGATAGGAGTGCCGCACGCATTCTCGACTCGGCGCGGGGGCGTCTCGACGGGGATCTTCGATTCGCTGAACTTCGGAAACCCATCCGATCTTCCCCGCGAGCGCCGCGACCCGCCCGCGAACATCGAGCGGAACCTTGCGATTCTTCTTGAGGCTGCGGGAGTCGAGCATCGCACGCGGAAAGAGATCGTGCAGGTGTATCAGGTACACGGCGCGAAAGCGCATGTCGTTCGCCCCGGCGTCCAAACACATCCCGATTCACCGGATCCGATCACCGGCGAAACCCGCGATACGAAGGCCGACGCGATCGTCACCGATGATCCCGCGAGGGTCCTGTGCGTGCGCACCGCCGACTGCACGCCCGTGCTGCTCTCGAGCGGCGACGGGCGAATCGTCGGGGCCGTGCACGCGGGGTGGCGTGGCGTGATTGCCGGTGTCGCTGCCGCGGCAATCGACGCGATGCGTTCTCTCGGCGCACGCGACTTCCGGGCCGTCATCGGACCGTGCATCTCACAGTCCCATTTTGAAGTTGGCCCGGAAGTCGTGCGCGAGTTTGTTCGGCTCTTTGGTGCCGCGTCGCCTTGCAGAGTCGTCGAACCGGCCAACCCGGATTCCAAGGGCTTTGTCGATCTTCAGGCAGCTTTGCGAACTCAGCTTGTCTCGTCGGGCATTGATTCGATCGAGACGATCGCCCTTTGCACTGTCGCCCGTCCGGATCTCTTCTTCAGCCATCGACGCGACAACGGGCACACCGGGCGGATGGCCGCGGTCATCGCTCCTCGTTCATTAGAGCCCCCAAAGATGTACGAATAAAAACAGCCCCTCTTCGGGGCTGCTTGGTTTCAACGGGATTCAAGACTTGCGATCATCCGAGGCGGATGACGTGCAGCAGCTTGAACACATACTGGAAAATAAAATCGATGGAGAAGATGATCGCGGCAATCAGGAAGAACGCGACGATGACCACGTAGGTCTGGATCGTGATCTCCCGACGCGTGGACCAGTTGACCTTCTTCATTTCCGAATCGGTTGCGATAAGGAAATCGACCGTTCGGGGCTTGAGCCCGACGAGCCAGAAGATCAGGATCGCGCCGCCGATGAGCATGAGGCCCGCGCCGCCGGCCTGCAGATACACACGCTGGAAGATCGGGATGCCGCCGGCCTTGCCTTCGAGAAGCATCACGCCCTCGGGCTTGGCCGGGTCTCGAACGCCCTGCGTATCGGAAGGAGTCTGCGTGCCCTCCATCGCGATATTGCCGACAACAAGCTGGTGCTGACCCTTCGAAGCGCTGTCCCAGCTCTTCGCGGTGCCGGTGCCGATCTTGACGAAGTCGCCTTCCTGGGCGCCGCGCGTAACCAGTTCGATCTGCTGGTCCGGACGGAGCTCGAGGCCCGCGTCGCGAATGGTCATGCGCCAGGTCGGCGTGGGAAGGCTGACAATGCCGAGCTGCTGCCAGAGCCAGCCGGCGCCCGCGGCAATCAAGAGACCCGTGAGCGCCGCCGTCATCCAGCGGACCCAGAAGCCCTGACCCGCCTTATAGAACGGCGATGCACTGTGCTCTTCTTCTGCAACACGGCGGGAGGGACTTGAACCCGCAACCTGCGGATTTGGAATCCGCTGCTCTACCAGTTGAGCTACCGCCGTACTAGACGAGACATCACCATTGCGGCCTGCGCCGCCCGGTGTCCCGGTCTGGTTGTTCGAGTTCGTTGCCACAATCATCCTGACTTCAACACGGACTCACAGAGCACTATTCGACGCAAAGTCCAAGCTTTGGAATTACTTCCGCTTGACCTTGTGCTCGGTGTGCTTGCGCAGCCGGGGCGAGTACTTCATCAGGCCTTCCTTGAGGCCCTCCGGCATGCCGCCCTTGGTGTTGACGCTCGTGCGGTAATTCAGGTCGCCCGTCTCCTTGCACTGCAGCCAAAGGAACTCGCGGGCATTTGATTTCTTCTTCGCCATGACTCAGTCTGCCTTTCTATTCCGAACAAGCCGCGGCAGAGGTTTTCGCCTCCGCCGCAGGGGGTTACTTTAGGTTCGCAATCCGGCACTGTTTACAGGGCCGAACGCGTTCTTACTCGATGATTTCGGTCACAACGCCCGAGCCGATCGTCTTGCCGCCTTCACGGACGGCGAAGCGAACGCCCTTTTCCATGGCGACCGACTTGCCCATCAAGTCGATTTCCATGGTGATGTTGTCGCCCGGCATGCACATTTCGGCGCCGCCAAGCAGCTTGGTCGAGCCGGTCACGTCGGTCGTGCGGAAGTAGAACTGGGGGCGATAGCCGCTGAAGAACGGGGTGTGGCGTCCGCCCTCTTCCTTTGTGAGGACGTAAACCTCGCCCTTGAACTTGGTGTGGGGCTTGATCGAACCCGGCTTGCAGAGCACCTGGCCACGCTCGATGTCGGTCTTTTCAACGCCGCGGAGCAGGGCGCCGACGTTGTCGCCGGCCTGGCCGCTGTCCAGGGTCTTGTTGAACATTTCGACGCCGGTGACGACGGTGCTCTTGGTGTCGGGACGGAGGCCGACGATCTCGACGGTCTCGCCGACCTTGACCACGCCACGCTCGATACGACCCGTGGCAACGGTGCCGCGGCCCTTGATCGAGAAGACGTCTTCGACGCTCATGAGGAAGGGCTTGTCGATTTCGCGGGTCGGCTCAGGAATGAAGGTATCGATGGCCTCGAAAAGGTCGTCGATCGGCTTACATGCCTTGTCGTCCTTGGGGTTCTCGACGGCAAGCTTCGACTGACCACGGATGACCGGGGTCGTGTCGCCGGGGAAACCGTACTTCTTGAGCAGTTCGCGGACTTCGAGCTCGACGAGGTCGAGGAGTTCCGCATCGTCCACGAGGTCGACCTTGTTCAGGAAGACGACGATGTGCGGCACGCCTACCTGACGGGCGAGCAGAACGTGCTCGCGGGTCTGGGGCATGGGGCCGTCAGCGGCCGACACGACGAGGATCGCGCCGTCCATCTGAGCGGCGCCGGTGATCATGTTCTTCACGAAGTCGGCGTGGCCCGGGCAGTCGACGTGAGCGTAGTGGCGCTTGGGAGTTTCATACTCCGTGTGCGACGACGCGATGGTCACCGTCTTGTTCGCGTCGCGAACGGTGCCGCCCTTGGTGATGTCCGCGTATGACTTGATTTCGCCGCCAAATCGGGCCGCCGAGCGGGCCGAGAGAGCTGCGGTGAGGGTCGATTTGCCATGGTCGATGTGACCGATGGTGCCGACGTTCACGTGTGGTTTCGTACGAGTAAAGACGCCCTTTGCCATGTCAAAGCTCCACCCGCGGCTGCACGGCCTGCGCCATGATCCGCGGACATTCGCGAGCGTGCTCACGCCGCCGTTGTCGAACACTCTCCAGCCAGGGCCCTGAGCCGAGGCGAGCGTCAGACGGCGCACAACACACAAGCGATCTCACCAAGTCGCGCCGACCTCAGCTCCCTTGAGCATCAGTCTCCCAATTGACGCGACCCGGTACGAATCCGACAAACGCTCTTTCGAGCCCCTGCCTGTATGCGCCGTCGACCGGCGCGCTCTCAAACCAAAGCCACCAAAGGGACTTGAACCCTTGACCTCTCCCTTACCAAGGGAGTGCTCTACCACTGAGCTACGGTGGCGTTCATCACCGCCGACGCCCCCAACCCCACAGCTCAGTGAGACGGATGCAACCGACGCCTCCGGTCCGGATTGCGCCGGAATGAAGGGGGGAATGATAGCCAGAACCCAACCTCAAAGGCGGCTGTAGAATGATAGTCGGATACCTATCAAAATACAAATATCCGAGTTCCGCCTGATTCATCCGCACTTGGGTCCTGCCGCGCCGATATCTTCAATCTGCACATGACCTTCCGAGCCGTCATTTCCTTTCTGCTGGCCGCCACTTTGGTGCTCGCTTCGCCATTGGGGCTGGCGGCTCAAGCGGCTGTCGTAAATAGAGGGGCCGACACCGGCTGCGAGCAGGTCGTTTCCTGCCCGTGCTGCGAAGGAACTGTCTGCGCGTGCGCGGGCGAAGCTCCGCAGCGGGCGCCCGAAGCGCCGATCTTGCCCCGCCCGACTTCGGATGTCCGCATCGATATCGCTCCTGTCCAGATACGCACCATCGTGCTGATCGCCCTGCCGATCGCCGAATCGATTGAGATGCCGGCTGCTCGCCAGAGCGCGACGCACGACGGCGTCCGGCCGCAGGCCTCGTTTTGCATCTGGCGAACATAGTCGAACGCTCCCGCGCCCTCGCTGCGCGCTCGCCGATTGTCTGCGCGCCTTTCGGCGTGCGGACCCAGTTCCGCATTTCACTCAAATTGATCGTCTCACTCCCGCATCCCAGCAGCGGCACTGCCGCGCATTCTGAAAGTCATCCAATGAACTCATTCCACACCGTCCCGCGTTTGGTTCGGGCGTTCGCCATCATCGCGTCAGTCGGCGCCGCTCTCGGAGGGTGCGCCTCGAGTCAATCCACAGCATCCACAGACACTGAACAGACCATCACCTACACCGCCACGGCCGAAGAAACCGCGCTCATCAAGAGCGACCAGCCTCTGCCGCCCGGTCCGATTGTGATGTACATGAATGGGCTCTCGTGCCCGCTCTGCGCCACCAACATCGACCAGCAGGTCGAGAAGCTGCCCGGCGTTTCGGATGTGAAGGTTGATCTCTCGACCGGCAAGGTGAAAGCCAACCTGATCGGCCCCAGCACGCCTTCGCCTCGCCAGCTCGCAAACGCCGCGGACGCGGCGGGCGTGACGCTCATCAAGATCGCGCGGTAACCCCACCCCCACCCCACCTCCAACCTTGCATTCACTTTCACCGAGGCCCGCCATGCGCACGATCATCGCCTGCATTGCGCTCGCTTTCGCGCTTCCCTGTTTCGCGCAGGAAGCGCTGAACACCGAATCCGCAACGCAGCCCGCGCCCAACACCATCTACGTCAAACCCCAGTTCCGTTTCTGGCGCTTTGGTGTTGGTGCGGTTCCACCTTCACCGACCGTGCCGGGGGCCGGCACGCAAGGAGTTTCGCGGGCCGAGCCGAGCGTGACGGTGCAGATGGGTCTTGTGAAAGACCTCTCGTTCTCGCTCAAAGTTCCGATGATCATCGAAGATCGGACTTTCCCTGCTGAACGCAACCTCTCGTTCGCGCTCGGGCGCGTCGACACGCAGTTCAAACTCCGCGTTTTCCGTTCTGACACTTCCTCACTCGACACGATCCGCGCCGTCGTTTACGCCGGCGCGCTCATGCCCGGCGGCGACGACAACGTCGCGCCGCAAACCGTCGACCCCTACGCCGGCTTCAGCGCGATGATCATCCGTGGCCGCATCGGCGTGACGCAATCCATCCGCTACACGATCACCACCAGCGGCGGCAGTTGGGAATACAAGAATCTCGGAGGCGACGGCCCCGCCGATGCGCTCAAGTACGACACCGCGTTCATGTATCGCGTTTCACCGGCCGCCTTCACGGCCGAAAACTCGGGCACGGCGTGGTACGCCTCGCTCGAAGTGAACGGCCTCTATGAAACAAACGGCGACAACGAGATCTTGCTATCGCCGGGTCTGCTCTTTGAAGCGCAGCGGTTCGCCGCGGAATTCAGCATCGGGCTGCCGGTGGTGCAGGATGTGCACCACCGGTCGCCGCTCGAGTTTCAATTCAGCGCCGGATTGCGGTTTGTGTTCTGATCAAACACAACATCATGAATCGCACACCAATTGGTTGTACGCTTGCAGGAATACCTGAAAATCTGCATCGTCCACGAAGCCGTCGCCGTTCAGGTCCGCCGGGCACCCGGCCGGCATCGCAGCGTCTTCACACGAAAGCAAGTCGTACGCGAACACGAACATCACAAAGTCCGCGTCTGTGACGAAGCCATCGCCGTCGAGATCTGCCGGACATGGGGGATGATCAAGGAACCAAGTTTTGGAAGTGATTTCGCTGCTCCCCTGGTTACCAAAGCGAACGGTCGTGTCGCGTGAACGGTCTCGGGCCAATCCGTGATATGCGGTCTTCACACCTCCAACGGTGTTGAGCTCCGTCCAAGCGATTCCGTCCCATTTCCATGTATCGGAATAGTCGTTGCCGCCCGAAAGACGGCCGCCCACCAGCACCACGGCCTGAAGCCGCTCGTCATAGACCATTGCCGACATCATCCGCGGCTGCGGTCCGGTCACGATTCGCTGTGTCCACGCAACACCGTCCCATTCCCATGTATCGCCCAGAGCCGGAAGCGAACCCGCAAGTCCGCCGAAGAGCACGCAGACACCCCGCGCTTCATCAAACGCCATCGTGCTCAAGGTGCGTGCCGACGGTCCGGATTGCGAGCGAAGGGCCCACGCATTTCCATCCCACTCCCACGTATCGCCGCGAAGCGTCCCCTCAACCGTCGAACCACCAAACAACACCGTGACATTCCGCCTCGAGTCATACGCCATTGCTTGCGCGCCGCGTGCTGACGGACCCGGAACGATCCGTTGTTGCCAGGTTGTGCCGTCCCACTCCCACGTATCGGCGAATGTTGTGAAGTTCGAGTTCGCGCCACCGAACAATACCGTCTTGCCGCGACTTGAATCAAATACCGACCGATGGCTGGCGCGAGCGCTCGGGCCCGCGACGATTCTCTGACTCCAGACCGATCCCGCCAGCTACCATGTTTCCGCGTTTACGGGGCCGGAGCCGAACTGCACATTCGCCTGCCCGCCGAACAACACAATTACGTTGCGCGACGAATCAAAGGACATCGAATGCGCGAATCGCGGTGACGGAGCCGGAATGGTTGTTTCCTGCGTCCACTGCCACGGCTCGCCTTCAGCGCTCGCGCCGGCGATCGACAGCCCGAGAAGCCCCGCAGTCGCGGCCTTCCAGATGGATGGCTTCATAATTTGAGACAACCGAGTCGCGTTTCGAGTGATATCCAAGAGCCCCATAGAGAATCTCCATCGCGCGATAACGCCGCAATTCAGCCCCCGCACCGGAAGCTCAGAAATCGCCGGTCGCCTCCTCGGTCGCGACACCTAATTCGTTCGCATATTCGCCGTACCGGGTTCCGGCAAACCAGGCGACAGGGCTATTCGCAAACGATGTCTTCGTACGCCGCGGCAAAGCGGACAAAGTCCGTGTCGTCAACGAAGCCGTCGCCGTTCAGATCCGACGGACACCACGCGGGCATCGCCGAAGCAGTGCAGACTAATCGGTTGTAGTCCGTCGCAAACAGGGCGAAGTCTGCGTCGTTGACGACTCCATCGTCGTTCAGATCGCTCGGGCAACCTCGGACGGTGATCGTTGCGGGCACACTTTCCGACGACCCGCAGGCTGTGGTAAATGCAATGGTGTAGACCCCGGCGTCAGAGGGCTGGATTCCGGCGATGGTCAGCACCATCGGCGCGCCGTTGGTCGTTGAGGGGGCGAGCCCGGCGGGGTATGAAACAGTGCCGCCGCCGCTCGATGCACCGCCCGGTCCGTTGAACAGGTTCACGCCGTTGCGCTTCCACTGATACGAAACGCCGGAATACCCGGTCGCGCACGTGGCTGAGAGCGTGGCAGTGACGGACTTATTGAACGGACGCGAGGGCGGAGACTGGACCGTCCACGCAACCGGCGCATCCGACCATCGAACCATGGAGGCCGGGCCGCCGGTCGAACTGATATAGAGATCGTCGTGATACGCGGCGAGATTGGTGATGAGGCCGGGAAGGCCACGATCAAACGCGGCGAACGTGGTTCCGTTCCAGCGGACCACACCGCTTGCGTCCACGCCCCAGGTTGCATCGAAGGTGCCGCCAATGACGAGATCGCCGTGATACTCGGTCATGCAGGCGATTGCGTCTACGCGAGGAGTAGCAACCGGCACTGCTGCAATCGTCGAGCCGTCCCACGTGACAAGCGAACCGAGGCTGGTGCCGTCGGCTGTGCGGATGAGCTTTGAACCGATGACGAGTTTGCCCTGATAGACCGCCATCGCGGCGTACGGGCTTCCTTCGATTTTCAGGCCCGTCGCGCCGACCTTCTTCCACGTTGTTCCGTCGTAGCGAAGGATGTTTCCGTCGGGCGCACCGGACGCGAGATGCAGATCGAGGCCGGCTGCGTAGAGCTCTCCCTCATAGACCGCGAGCGCGGAGATCGGCGAGGTGCCGCCAAAGGCGTCAACGCCCAGACTCTGCCAGGCGTTCGCATTGCGCGTGAAGATCAAATTGCGGTCGGAAGCGTCGCGGAGTATTCCGGCAACGACAAGCTTGTTCTGATACGAGGCCATGGCGCGGATTTCCGACCCGGCTCTGGAAGAAGGATTGGGTGTCACGCCAACGAAGTTGGTGCCGTCCCAGCGACTCACCAGTCTTCCGTTGGTCTGATTCGTGGCGCCCAGGTACAGGTCGCTGTCGATTGCCGCCATCAATTTGGGGGTGTACACGGTCGTGGTGGACGACAGCCAGCGATCACCGAGCCACCGAATCGCATACTGATTCTGCTGAATCGCGAGCATGTCATTGAATACAGCACAGGGCGCCCCTGGTGCCGAAACGAGTCCGCTCGGGTAAATGGAGAGCCACTTTCCCACACACTGCGCGTGCGCGCTGCTCAGCATTGCTGAGAATGACGCCGCGACAACAGCCGACTTGATCCAAGTGGACATGAGACGATCCTCCAACCCCCGCGGCGCAACAGAATTGCTGCCGACTTCGCCCGAAGCACGATTCTCCGGTTCAAAAAAAGGGTATCAGAATGCACTCTCGCCGCAAAGACGAGATGGGTGCGCGGGGACATTAAATCGAGTTCACCCGCAGCGATGGACGCGCCCCATCCCGGCCTAGGCACGCACGATCAACTCCTGCGATCTCTTACTCGCACGTCATCGCGCCGTACGCAATCACAAACACTTGGAAGTCCGCATCGTCGACAACGCCATCGCCGTTCCAATCGGAGAGGCAGCCAACGGGCCACCAACCGTTACTTACTCGCAAACAAGCGCGTCATACGCCGGGACGAAGATCTGGAAGTCGGCGTCATCGACGACGCCGTCGCCGTTCAAATCAGAGAGACAGCCGATCGGCATCGCCGCTTCTTCGCACAGCAGGATGTTGTACGCCTGAACAAAGATCTCGAAGTCCGCATCGTTTACGAAGCCGTCGGCGTTCAAGTCGCCCAGGCAGGTATTCACTGTGACCGCCGCGATGGTGCTCGTCGCTGCGTTGCAGGTGTTGTCGAACTCGATCGTGTAGTCGCCCGCGTCGGAAGCCTGCACTCCTGCGATTGTCATCGTCACCGATGATCCGTCGCTGGGCGAAGCCAATACGCCTGATGCACCGCTCACAGTGCCGCCGCCCGCAGATGCGCCGCCCGCGCCGTTCGAAATATCGGCGCCATTTCGCTTCCACTGATAGGACACGTTGGCGTACCCGCTCGCCGCGGCAGCGCTCAGCGTCAGCGTCAATCCCTTGTTCACCGGCCTAGATTCCGGCGAAACCGCAACCCACGGCGTCGGATTGTCCGTCCAGCGCGCGAAGTAGGCGGAAGGCTGGCCGCTGGCGGTCGTAAACAAACCGCTCGCGATCAATTCATCGTTCCAGACTGTGGCCGCCGACACCGAGCCGTTCAGCCCGCTGCCCATCGGTGTCCACGCGGTTCCGTTCCAACGAGCAATGTTCGCGGCGGGAACGGGCCCTGCTTGTGCAAACGATCCCGCGGCAACCAGCGTCCCGTGATACTCGTTCAATGACCGCACTGTGCCGTTCATCGCACTTTGCGCAGTACCATCAAGAGAACTGAACGAGGTGCCGTTCCACGCGCCGATGGCTCCGTACGCAAAGGAACCGACCTTCAGACCTGACCCGGCTACAACAAGCTTGTTTCCGAAGTTGAGCAGCAAAAGCCGCTCCTGGGCGGAAGACTGCAAGTTTGGGATCAACACTCTCCACGCAGACCCATCGAACTTCAGAACGCGAGTCGTTACGGGACCCGGAGGTGCCACAATTTGCGAACCCGCGACAACCAGTTCATTCTGATACACCGCCGCCGAATCACCAACTCCGTTCGGTCCCGTCCCGATCGGCTGCCACTGCGCTCCGTCCCAAAGACCGATGTGGCCAAGCGTGGTCGGTCCGGCAGAAACAAAACCTCCGAGCGCAAGCAGCTTTCCGTCATACTCCCCGAGGGTCGTTGCGTTGTTGTCGAACCCGTTTAGGTTGAGTTGCTGAGCGAGCGGCACCCAGTTGCTGCCATTCCATTGGCCGACGTAGTTGAACGTCGAGTACTGATTGACATTCGTCGTGCCGACATACAAGATTTCATTCTGCACGCGAACGGAAGTCACGGGGTCGATGGTTTCACCCTTCATGCTCTTCCAAGCTGCCCCGTTCCACGACGCGACATTGACCGCATCCGACCCGGGGACTAGCGACAATCCGCCGCCAAGGACGAGTTCACCGCCAAAGGGCGCCGCGGACTGAAATGCTCCCGAAAAGCCTTCTGCGGTGGGGCGCCAGTCGCCATCCCGGTACACGGTCAATCCGCGGCCGAGGGGCGACGCTGAAATTCCGTCGAAGCCCGCGAAAAGCAAATCGCCGTATGGCTGCAAGCAATAGACCGACTGGTAAATCTTCCGGCCAAACTGGCTCCAGTTCGTTCCATCCCATGAGTAAGTGCGTTCAGGAAATGTGTTCCCGCCAGCGACTAGTTTTCCATCGAATTGCGCGAGCGTGTTCACTTCGGAAGTGGAGAACAGTGTCGTATAGGGAGCGCCGGATTGCTCCCACTGCGCGCCGGTCCACCTCGCCAGGTACGGCGACGTCACGCCGCCGATAGTTGTGAAGTTGCCGCCGGCAAAGAGATACTGGCCGTAAACCAGAAGTGACTTCACATACTTTGTGGTTGGAACTCCGCTTCCGAGCGCTGTCCACGCGCCATCCCAGGAAGCCACGCCGCCCGCGGCATTACCCCCCGCGCTCGAGAAAGATCCGCCCGCAATCAACTTTCCCTGATACTCCGCGAGCGCGTAAATCGCGCTCCCGATCGAGGAGTTCACGCCGAGAAAACTCCATGCTGTTCCGTTCCACTTCGCGATCGTCGCGCCCGCGCCGTTGATCTTCAGATTTCCGGCGACCACAAGTGCGTTTTGGTACACCAGCAGCGCGTTGACCGATGTCGGCTCGATGCCCGTTCCCGTCCACGTTGTTCCGTCCCACGCCGCGAGCACATCGCTCGGATTTCCGCCGGCCTGAGTGAACGCGCCGCTCGCGTAGAGCTTGCCCTGAAAAGTCGCAAGCACATTCACCGAACCGTTTGTTCCGCCGCCGATCTCGCTCCAGTGGTTGCCGTCCCACATCGCCAGGTTGTTCGCGGGGGTCTTGTCCACCATCGTGAAGCTGCCGCCGATGACGAGTACTTCGGGCGCTGGTCCGGGTCCGTCCGGGTCCCAAAGCGTTGATGCTTTCACCGTCCCGTTTACGCCAGGGACACCGTAACCCGGCAACCATTGGCCGCCGCAACTCTGTCCGTATGCATTTGCGCAAATTCCCGCCAAGACCAGTACCGACGCCGCCTTGAACATTACCGACATGTGTCTTCCTTCAACGCCCACAAGCATGTTCATAATCGCGCAGCCTTCCGGCCCCGCTGAATCGCTCGGATTCATTCCTCCACCCGCGGCCCGCACCGCCGGCGTCTTGCGCCCTTTTCCCCTCGCCACCGTTTTCCCCTCTGGGCTGCGTCCTCAATCCGCAACATTCCCGGTGTGAGTTCCCTAATCTGGTCGCTACCTGGCATCCGCCTTCGAATTCCTGAAAGGATGGCATCCTTTATCAGGCCTGGCTTCCCGATCCCACGCTTGTGATCTCGCGGGGTAGCATGATGTCCGCCGCACGCCCGAACTGACCAACCCCCAGCATGACGTACAAATCCAAACTCCAATACGACTCGTCCCGCATCCACGCCGCGGCCCTCTATTGCTCCGACGGGCGACTGGGCGAGCACTTCGACGACTTCCTCCAGAACGGGCTCAACCTCCCCCGCTACGACCGCCTCTGCCTCCCCGGCGGCGCCGCGTGTCTTGCTGGTCATCCGCAGGCTCATCTGGAGGAACAGGGCGTTGTCGATGAACTGCAGTTTCTCGTTCAGGTGCACAAGCTCAAGCGAATTGTGCTCATCGCGCACCAAGGCTGCGCCTTCTACGGCAACCGACTCGAGCTCAAAGAGCCGAGACTCGAACTCGTGCAAAAAGCCGACCTCGTCCGCGCCGCCGCGTTCGTGCATCGCGTGACATCGCTCAGCAACATTGAGGCGTTTTACGCCCGCTTCGAGGGGAGCGATATCAACTTCGAGCAGGTCACTGTCTGATCGATTTGCCCGCGTCGCCGATCACGGGCACAACAAGTCGTTGTACGCCTTCACGAAGACCGTGAAGTCCGCGTCTTCAACCACGCCGTCGCCATTGAAGTCGGACGGGCACCCCGATGGCATCGATGGATCCGCGCAATCCAGAATGTTGTACGCCGCAACGAAGATCGTGAAGTCGGTGTCTTCCACGAGCCCGTCGCCATTCAGATCGCAAGGGCAAGCCGCTCCGAGCGCGAACGAAAGATCATCCGCGTACCCGTCGTCGTATGAGCCGGAGTCGCGAGTCATCGTGATCGCGACCGCAACACTCCGAGTCCCCGCCGGAATCACGCCGCTTGTGGTTCGAAACAGCATCCCGGTCGCCGACGCGCGCTGCGCCGCAAACACGCCGCCAAGATTCGCGCCCCCGATCGTTCCGTGCGCGCCATTCAAGAATGTCGCATCGA